>Ga0209257_1000150_pt1 | contig 191487 bp, 168 predicted proteins | sample AraplaCvi_mCL_r2_FD_184277 | JGI IMG/M metagenome (GOLD analysis project Ga0209257, IMG submission 184277) | Arabidopsis root microbial communities from North Carolina, USA - plate scrape MF_Cvi_mCL_r2 (SPAdes) (version 2) | ecosystem: Host-associated > Plants > Roots > Endosphere | place... | reverse complement strand
GAGCAGGAAGGTCCGCGGGGTGCCGGGCGTGTAGCGGTAGCCGCTCTTGTTGATCGCCGCCACGTACTGCTTGTCGAACAGGTTGTAGCCGTTCAGGCGCAGCGAGAGGTTTCGGGAGATGTCATAGGACAGCACCGCGTCGTAGACCGTGTAGGACTTGATGGATGTCGGCGTGCCGACCGCGCCATCGGTGCCGCGATGCATCTGGCCCACGTAGCGCGCGCCGCCGCCCACGGTCAGGCCGAACGGGAAGCGGTAGCTGGTCCAGCTGGTGAAGGCATCGTCCGGGGTGTAGGACAGGTTGCTGGTCTGGTCGGCCGAGACCGCCGGGCCTTCCACCACCCGCGTGGACATGCGGCTGTACCCGGCCGAGACCGTCCAGTTGTCGGTCAGGTTGCCCACCGCCGACAGCTCCACGCCCTTGACCTCCTTCTCGCCGGTCTGGGTGGGGTTGCCGAAATCGTCCAGCACGTTGCTGTTGATCTCGTTGCTCACCTCGGTCTGGAACACCGCCAGGTTCAGCGCCAGGTTCTCCAGCACGTTCCACTTGCTGCCGACCTCGAAAGTCTTGGCCTTCTGCGGATCGGCGTTGATGCTGTTGGCCGCGCCGTCAGCGGCCGCCAAGGCGAAGTTGGCCCCGCCCGGCGGCTGCTGGGACAGGGCGTAGTTGGCGTACAGGCTGACCGCCTCGCCGACCTTGTACACCGCGCCCAGCTTCCAGTTGAACAGCGTGTCGCTGGTGTCGGTGTCCACCGTGGTCACCGCGCTGCCGACCGGCGCGCCGTTGCAGGGCACCGCGCCGCGGCCGGTGCCGTTGTTGCAGATGGCGGTGTTGACGTAATCGGTCTTGTAGTGGTCAAGGCGCAGGCCGGCGGTCAGCAGGACATCCTCGCCGAACTTGAGCGTGTCGAAGGCGTAGATCGCCTGCGTGTCGGTGCGGCCGTGGCTGCCCGTGCCGTTGCGCGCCCAGGCCAGGGTGCCAGCATCGTTCCAGTCCGGGTCGTAGAGATTGGCCGCAGGCCGGGTGCCGGTGCTGGCGATGGTGTGCGCGTCCTGCTCCTCGCGGGTCAGCTCCAGCCCGGTGCTGAGATTGTGTGCGATGGCGCCGGTGCTGAAGTCCACGCGCAGGTTGAGCTGATCGGTCAGGATCTCGTTGCGCTGATCCTTGAAGGTGTTGTTGCCACGGATCAGGGTGTAGGTGGACAGGTCGTTGATGTCGGTCCAGCGGATGTTGCCGGCCAGCGGATTGGCGGCGGTACCGCCGGTGCTCATGAAGGCGCTGAGCAGGTAGTCCTGCGTGGTCTGCCCCCAGCGCGCGGTGTTGGTCAGGCGCACGCTGTCGGAGAAGTCGTGTTCCAGGATGAAGGTCGCCTGCTTGGCTTCCACGTCGTCATGGTCCTGGCGCGTGCCGTAGAAATTCTCCGGATTCACCGGATGGCCCACCAACTGCTGCAGGCCGGGTTGCGGCACCCAGCCCGGCAGGCCGATGGTCGGCACGAAGCCATCGGGAATGTTGTCCTGCTTGACGTAGTACAGGTTGAGGAAATAGCGCGTGGCGCCATCCAGGTTGAAGCCCAGCGAGGGCGCGATGCCCCAGCGCTTGTTGTTGACGTGGTCGCGGCCGGGGACATCGCTGTCCTGCCACATCGCGTTCAGGCGCAGGGCCGCGCCGGGCAGGCCGGACAGGCTCTGGTTCCAGTCGGCGGTGGCGCGCTGCTGGCCCTCATCGCCAGCCGAGAGCGTGGCGCCGACCGCATCGAACAGGGAGGCGCGCTTGCTGGCCAGGTTGATCGCGCCGGTCGGGGCGGTGCGGCCGTTGTCGGTGCCGGCAGGGCCCTTCTGCACTTCGACCTGTTCGACGTTGAACAGGTCGCGCGAGATCGAGCCCAGGTCGCGCACGCCATCGACGAAGATGCTGCTGGAGGTGTCGAACCCCCGCATGTAGATGGCATCGCCGGTGTTGGTGTTGCCGTTCTCGCCGGCGAAGAAGGTGCCCACCGCCGGCGAGTTGCGCAGCGCCTCGGTCAGGGTGGTGGCACCCTGCTGGTTGAACAGGTCGCGGGTGATGACCTGGATGGTCTGCGGCGTGTCCTGCAGGGACTGGGTGAACTTGGGCGAGGCCACGGCCCTGGCCTGGATGCGCGAGCCGTGCACGTCCACCTGGTCCAGGGTGCGCGCATCGTCGTGGCGGCGCGCGCGCTGCTCGGCCGCCTCGGCAGGAGCGGCATCGGCAGTGGCCGGCGAGGCGGAGGCGATGGCGGGCGCATCGGCCAGCGCCGCGAACGGCGCGCCCAGCGCCAGGCCGGTCAGCAGGGTGGTGGACAGGCAGGTCGCGCGCGGGGCGGCCGGCGCATGCTTGCGACGGGTGATGTGGCTCATCGGAGTTCCAGTTGGGGTAGTGAAGGCCCCCACTGGCGATGTGGCTAAGGAGGCGTTGACGGCACGTGCCGCCCGCTGGCCCCGGCGACATGTGCCGAGGCGAGGCGTGGCGGTCGATGACACCGTTCAGCGCCGCAGATAGTAATGAGAACCGTTCCTGACATCAACGTCATCTGACCGTGGAGTCATCTTGCGGCCCCGGCCGGCAGGCCGGGGACCCATTGGCGCGCTGGCATCGCGGTCCTTTGCCATCACGCGCATTCCATGCCGCGGACTATGGGTTCGAAATCAACCTGTAGGAGCGGCTCTGGGTGGCCTATGGCCATCAGCGGCGAAGAGGCTCTCCGGTAGAGCCCCTTTGCGGCGCCGCTCCCACGGGCTTGCCCTCTGCGAGGACTCAGAAGCGGAAATTCATCGACACCCACACATTGCGGCGCTGGTCCTTGATCAGGTAGTCGTCGGTGCAGGCGTAAGCATCCTGGGTCACCGCCAGCTCGCAGGTCTGGGAGATGAAGTTCTTGTCGGTCAGGTTGTTGATGCGGGCGTTGAAGGTCAGGAACTCATTCGCCCGCCAAGTGCCGCCGAGGTGAAAGATCGTGTAGTCCTTGTAGTACAGGTGCTCGCCGCTCACCGTGCTGATCCCGTTGTAGCGGTCGTAGCGGCCCTCCGCGGTAAGGTTGAAGCTCAGCGCATCGTTGGCGCGCCATTCCAGCACCGCGTTGCCCATGTGCTCGGCAGGGTTGCCGGCGATGGGCTGGCCCCGCGCGCCGCCGCTCTTGTTCTCGGACCTGGTGTAGGTGTAGTTGCCGCGCAGCGCGAAGTTGCCCGGCAGCTGCAGGGCCGCGGCCAGTTCCACGCCGCGGGTCTCGGCGCGATCGATGTTGGTGCTCTGGCTGAAGGTGGAATAGCCCAGCGCCGCCCAGCCCGGGCCGATGTCCACGCAGTCCACGCCGGACGTGGCGATCTCGCAGTTGGGAATCGCCGTGCCTGTGGCGATCTTGTCCTTGAACCGGTTGAGGAACAGCGTGGCGTTGACGCTGAAGTTGTCCTGGTTGTCGTAGTACGCGGCCAGCTCGTAGTTGGTGCTGGTCTCCGGCTGCAGGTCCGGGCTGCCGACCATCGGCGACACGCCCTGGCCACCGAAGCCGGTGATGCCCGGGAACAGCTGGTTGGGCTTGGGCGTCTTGTAGCCGGTGCTCACGCCGCCCTTGACCGTCCACCGCTCATTGGCCGTCCACACCAGGTAGCCACGCGGGCTGAGTTGGTCGCCGAAGATGTTGTGGTCGTCGTAGCGCAGTCCGTAGGTGAACACCAGCGCGTCGGTCAGGCTCCAGTTGTCCTCGGCGAACAGCGCCCACTGCCGGTGCAGCTGGGTGGTGCCATCGCGGAAGCCATCGCCGTACATGCCGAACACGCCGTCTTCCATTTCCGCGCGATTGAACTGCCCGCCGACGGTGGTCTTGTGCGACTGGCCCAGTTCCATATCCAGCCTGCTGTCCAGCACCAAGGCCTCGATCTCCAGCGCGCGCAGCGGCCGCGGCAGCAGGGCTTCCAGCTGCGCGCGTTGCGTCGCGTTGAGGTTGGCGCGGCTGGCGTTGGCGCAGTAGGGCGCGGCGCCGCCGGCCGCGCAGGCCGCGTTCCAAAGCGCCTGCACGTCGGCGCGTTCGTCCACCGTCAGCGGCAGCGAGCGGCCGAGGTTGTTGCTGGTGCCGTGCATCAGGCTGGTGGTGCTGGTACCGATGTCCCAGCGGCCAATGTGGGTCAAGGCGAGTTGTTCGCGCTCGTAGCGCTGGTAGGCGGTATAGCCCACGCGCGGCTGCACCACGCGGCGGGTGATGCTCGCCGGATTGCCGGGGCCAGCCGGCAGGGCCGGGTTGAAGTTGGGGTTGGGAATGACCGCATTGGCCGCGCGCCAGATGCTGCCGATGCTGTCCAGCGTGCCGGTCTGGCCCTGGCTGTTGTCGAACTTCAGGCGCGACACGTCGTAGTCCAGGGTGATGTCGTGGTCCTGGTTGGGCGTGAGCGAGAGCTGGAAGCCGGCATTCCAGTTGGTGGCGGCAACGGTACGCCCGCCGGCGCCGAAGCCGATGTCGCGGCTCCAGGTACTGCCGGGGTCATTCGGCGGCGAGGGCAGGGGCAGGTCGGGCCATTCCGGGCTGGAGGCCTGGCGGTCGTACCAGCTGCCACGCACTGCAAGGCCGAGCAGATCCTTGGCCAGCGGTCCCTGCAGAAACAGGTCCAGCTTGTCGTCATCGCCGAACTGGTCGTCCTGCTGGAAGGTGTGCGCCATGGTCACCGAGCCGGTCCAGGTGTCGGCGACCTTGCGGGTGATGATGTTGATCACCCCGCCCATCGCGTCCGAGCCGTACAGCGTGGACATCGGCCCGCGCACGACCTCGATGCGCTCGACTGCATCCAGCGGCGGGATGAAGCTGAACTGCCCGCCGCCGAAGTTGTTCGGGTACAGGTCGCCGACGTTGCTCTGGCGGCGGCCATCGATCAGCACCAGGGTGTAGTCCGAGGGCAGGCCGCGCATGCTGATGGTGCCCATGCCGTTCTTGTCGGTGCTCTGCATGCCCACGTCGATGCCTTCCATGTCGCGCAGCGCGTCGACCAGGTTGGTATAGGGCCGCGTGCTCAGCGTCTCGCGTGTGACCACGCTGATGCTGGCCGGCGCGTCGGTGATCTTCTGCTCGAAGCCGGCGGCGGTGACGACCACGGTGTCCAGCGTGGAGGCGGTGCGATCGATGTCGCTGGGGCCGGACTGGGCCAGGGCGGCGCGGGTCGCCAGGGAGAACAACAGGGCGCAGGTCAGGGCGGAACGGAGCGGAGTACGTGCGAGGGACATGGGGGGCTCGGATCGTGATGTGGGCAGGCCGCGGGCGGCCAGGCGAGGGAGCGCGCACAACACGCCGCCGCCACGCGGGGCGCGGCACGGGTGAAGGCGGAAGAGGCGTGCAACGTGCGGCGGGGCCGCAGGACGTGCCGACGCGGTGGTCGGCCCGTCAGCTCAGCGTGGGAGCCGGCGGCGCATGGCTGCGTTGCAGGCGCCGCGATGGATCGCCCGCGGGCAGGTGCCGGTGCTGATCGCCCCATGCGCAGGCACGCGCGCAGGCGCGCGGCGCGGCGACGGCCGCAGCAGGGAATCCAATCGCGGTGGAGGTGTCTGGTGTGCGATCCACCACGAGGCGCACGCCCACGCTGCGGCGCTGCTTGAGCGCGTCCTGTTCCGCGCGGGCGTCGGGGGTCTCCGGCTCCGGTTCGGCCTGGCCGGGCAGGCTTCCGCTTTGGGAGCGCTCGGTGCCCGGTTGCGCGGACACCATGCCAGTGGCGGCCAACAACTGCAGGCCGATCAGCACGGCCAGCGCGAAAACACCACGGGCCGCCCACGCGCGCATGGCCTGCATGAGCCGCGAGATGCGATTTCTGGCTAGCGGGGCGTGGTGCGCAGACAAGACCGGATCACTCCACTGGCCGACGAACGTCAGCCATCGCTAAACGTTAACAACTCTCGTTGTTATTTGTAAATAAGAGTTCTTCGCATTTGGGCGTTGGCTGGCTACCTTGCGCGAACGTCACGTTCACGCGTGCATTGCGTCAGCTAGGCGCTCGGGCAATCCCGCCGCGCTTTGTTTTATCTGGTGTGAGCGTCTCGAGATGGCCGCAGGCCATCGGGCGCAGAGAAGCTTCGCCGGGCAAGCCTCTTCGCCGATGAATCGGCTCTCACAGGGCGCGGTCCGACAGACCGGCTTGTCAGGTGGCCACGTATCCTGATTAGCAGCTTCGCGCTATGGAGTGGCTTCCATGTGGGAGCGGCTTTAGCCGCGAAGGGGCTTTACCGGACAAGCCCCTCCGCCGATGAATCGGCTCCCACAACAGCAGGGCGGGAAGCCTGGACACGGACGATCAGTCGCGGTCGTCTCGGGCCCAGATGCCGCCATGCTCGCGCTTGGTCGGGAACTTCGGCACGGGCGAGTACGCCGGTGCGCACAGCGGCTGGCCACTGAGAATATCGAAGCGCGCGCCGTGCAGGACGCATTCGACGCTGCGATGTTCGGCATCGAAACTGCCGGCCGCCGAGAGTTCGAAATCGGCGTGGCTGCACTTGTCTTCCAGCGCGTACAGCTCGCCATCGAGGTTGAACACCACGATGCCCGCGCCAGTGACCTCGTCCCAGGCGTTACGCATCTCGCCCGGCAGCAGCTCGGCCTCTGCGCAGACGAAGGTCCAGGTCTCGCTCATGCCGCCGCTCCTGCCAGCGGCTTTTCCAGCACCTCGAAGCGCAAGTCATCGCGCAGCGGCGTGCCAAAGCGCTCGTCGCCATAGGGGAACGGCTTCTTGATGCCGGTGCGCACGTAGCCACGGCGCTCGTAGAAGGCGATCAGCGTCTCGCGCACGTCGATCACCGTCATGCGCATCACCGCCAGCCCGAGTTCCTCGCGTGCAATGCGTTCGGCTTCGACCATCATCGCCTTGCCCACGCCGGCGCCCTGCAAGGCGGGCTGCACCGAAAACATGCCGAAATAGCCGGCACCGTCCTGCTCGGCCACATGCGCGCAGGCCAGCAGCTGGCCATCGCGCTCACCCAGCAGCACGACGCTGCGCGGCCGCAGGATGTCGGCCCGCAACACCTCGCGGTCGATGCGGTTGCCGTCGAGGAAGTCGGCCTCGGTGGTCCAGCCCACGCGGCTGGCATCGCCACGATAGGCGCAAGTGACCAACGCCACGATGGCGTCGAGGTCGGCTTCGGTGGCGTGGCGGAAGGCGAGCTGGCTCATCGCTTTATTCTAGGAGTGAGGGGAGAGGAGTGAGAAGTGAGGAGCGGCAAGAGCTGCCTTCGGCTGGCCCATGCGCCAGGCCAGGCGTTCCGGCTCCGCCAAGACGCCAGCAATAGCCCGAGCCCGGCATCGGCACGAACGGGAAGTGAGCAGAAGAAGCGAAAGTCGGCCTAGCGCCCTTACTCACTCCTCACTCCTCTTCACTCACTCCTACCACTATCCCAGCAGCCTGCGGGCCTTCAGCAAGGCCGCAACGAAGCCCTCAATCTCCACGTGCGTGTTGTAGAACGCCAGTGAGGCACGCAGCGTGGCGGCCACGCCGTAGTACTGCAGCAGCGGGTGGGCGCAGTGCTGGCCCGAGCGTACGGCCACGCCTTCCAGGTCCAGCAGCGTGGCCAGGTCGTGGGCGTGGGCGCCGTCGATCAGGAAGGACACCACCGCGGCCTTGTCCGGGGAGGTGCCGAAGATGCGCAGGCCCTCGATCTTGTCCAGCTCTTCGGTCAGGTGCGCCAGCAGCTCGCCTTCGCGGGCGCGGATGGCCTCCATGCCGATGCCGTCCAGGTAGTCCAGCGCCGCGCCCAGGCCAACGAAGCCGGCGATGTTGGGCGTGCCGGCCTCGAACTTGTGCGGGATGTCGTTGAAGGTGGTCTTCTCGAAGCTGACCTCCTTGATCATCTCGCCGCCGCCGATGAAGGGCGGCATCGCCTCCAGCAGCTCGCGGCGCGCCCACAGCGCCCCGGTGCCGGTGGGACCGCAGATCTTGTGGCCGGTGACGGCGTAGAAATCGCAGCCGAGCGCAGGCACGTCCAGCGGCAGGTGCGGGGCGGCCTGCGAACCGTCGATCACGGTGACGATGCCGCGCTTGCGCGCCTGCCGGCAGATCTCGCGCACCGGGTTCACCGTGCCCAGCACGTTGGACACATGCGCCAGCGCCAGCAGCTTGACCTGCGGCGTCATCGCCCTGTCCAGCGCGTCCAGGTCCAGGCTGCCGTCGGGCAGGATCTCGGCGACCTGCACGGTGGCGCCGGTGCGCTCGGCCACCAGCTGCCACGGCACGATATTGGCGTGGTGCTCCATGCGCGAGACCAGGATCACATCGCCGGCCTTCAGCCTGGGCAGGGCCCAGGAATACGCCACCAGGTTGATCGCGAAGGTAGTGCCGCTGCACAGCACCAGCTCCTCGCCGCGCACCTTCATGAAGCGCGCCAGGGTCTTGCGCGCGCCCTCGTAGGCCTCGGTGGCCTCGGTGCCCAGCGCATGCACGGCGCGGCTGACGTTGGCGTTGTGGCGGCGGTAGAACATGTCCACCGCGGCCACCACCTGCACCGGCTTCTGCGCGGTGTTGGCGTTGTCGAAGTAGATCAGCGGCTTGTCGTTGACCGCGCGCGTGAGCAGCGGGAAGTCCGCGCGGATACGCTCCCAGTCCACTGCCTGCGCCTGTTGTTGTTCGGCCGCGGCGATGCTGGCCGCGCCCAGGTTCTCCACGCCGCTCATGCCGCCCCCGCGCGGCGCAGCGCCGCATCGATGGATTCGGCCAGCTGCGCGCCCAGGGCCTGGTCTTCCAGCACGGCCAGCGGCGCACGGCAGAACGCGGCGGTCAGCAGGCGTTGGGCGTCCTCGACCGGCAGGCCGCGCGAGCGCAGGTAGAACAGCGCATTGGCATCGAGCTGGCCCACCGTGGCCCCGTGCGCGGCCTTGACCTCATCGGCGTGGATGACCAGCACCGGCTGGGTGTCGATCTCGGCCGTGTCGCTGAGCAGGACGTTCTTGTTGGACAGGTTGGCATCGGCGCCGTCGGCGCCTTCGCGGATCAGGATGCCGCCATGGAACACCGCGCGCCCGCGCCCGGCGCCCAGGCCGCGCCAGGTCAGCTCGCAGGCGGTATCGCGGCCGATGTGGTCGATCCCCAGCCGGGTGTCCAGGTGACGCCGACCGCCGGCCAGCAGCACACCATTGGCCGACAGCCGGGCCTGCTCGCCTTCCAGGCGCACGTTGAGCTCATGCCGCGACAGGCCCGCGCCCAGCTCCAGGTCCAGGCGGCGGTACTGCGCCTGGCGCGCCAGGACCGCATCGGTGCGCAACAGCGCGGTGGCGCGATCGGCCTCGTCCTGCACGCGCGCATGCTTCAGGCTGGCCTGCTGGCCCAGATGCACGTGGGTGAGCACGTTGGAGAAATGCGCGTGCTCGCCCTCGGCCAGGTGGTGTTCCACCAGGGTCAGGCTGGCGCCGTTGCGCAGGTCGATCAGGTTGCGCAGGTGCCAGGCGCGGTCGGTGGCATCTGCCGCGCCAATGAAGACCAGGTGGATCGGGGTTTCGATGACGGCGTCGGCCTCGACCTGCAGCAGCACGCCGTCGCCGGCGAGCGCGGCATTGAGTTGGGCGAAGACCTCGTCGCTGCGCTCGAACCGGCGCTGCAGGAAGCGCGCGCTGTCCTCACCGGCCGCAAGCGCCTGGCCCAGCGAGCGCAGCGTCGCCCCCGCCGGCAGGGTGGACACATCGCTCAGCGCCTGGACGAAGCGGCCGTTGGCGAACACCAGGCGCGGTGCGGGAATGGCGGAGAGCCGCTGCGCATCGACCTCGGGCGCGGCTTCCACCGCGGCAAAGCGCCGACGCTCCAGCGGCCGCAGGGAGGTATAGCGCCAGGCTTCCTCGCGCGGGCCGGGCAGGCCGCTGCGCAGCGCCTGTTCAAGCACCTCGCGCCTGGCGGCGTCGCCGGTGAAGGCTTCGGCAAGGGAGTCGAGCAGCGCGGACATCAGGCCACCGTCCCCGGCGCCACGCGGTCGCGGATCCAGGCGTAGCCACGTTCTTCCAGCTCCAGCGCCAGCTCCGGGCCGCCGCTCTGCACGATGCGGCCGTCGGCCAGCACGTGCACCACGTCGGGCTTGATGTAGTCCAGCAGGCGCTGGTAGTGCGTGACCACGATGAAGGAGCGCTCCGGCGAGCGCAGCGCGTTGACGCCGTCGGCGACGTTCTTGAGCGCGTCGATGTCCAGGCCCGAGTCTGTCTCGTCCAGGATCGCCAGCTTCGGCTCCAGCACGGCCAGCTGGAAGATCTCGTTGCGCTTCTTCTCGCCGCCGGAGAAGCCCTCGTTGACGCCACGGTGCAGCAGCTCGTCCTTCAGGTGCAATACGGCCAGCTTCTCGCGCACCTTCTTGAGGAACTGCATCGAGTCCAGCTCGCTCTCGCCGCGTGCCTTGCGCTGGGCGTTGAGCGCGGCGCGCAGGAAGTAAGTGTTGTTCACGCCCGGGATTTCCACCGGGTACTGGAAGGCCAGGAACACACCGGCCGCGGCGCGCTCCTCGGGCTCCAGCGCGAGCAGGTCGGCGCCTTCGAACAGCACCGTGCCGTCGGTGATTTCATAGCCATCGCGCCCGGACAGAATGTTGCCCAGCGTGGACTTGCCGGCGCCGTTGGGGCCCATGATGGCGTGCACCTGGCCCGGCTTCACGTCCAGCGACAGGCCCTTGAGGATGTCCTTGCCGGCGACGGAGGCGTGGAGGTTGTCGATTTTGAGCATGGGATTGGGGATTCGGGATTGGGGATTCGTAAAAAAACGTAGGCGAGCGGAACGGGGAGGAGCGGGTGGCCATCGCCGATCCCGAATCTCCAATCCCCAATCCCGGCCTTCTCAGCCGACGCTGCCTTCCAGCGAGACTTCCAGCAGCTTCTTGGCCTCCACGGCGAACTCCATCGGCAGCTCGCGGAACACCTGCTTGCAGAAGCCGTCGACGATCAGCGATACCGCGTCTTCTTCGCTGATGCCGCGGGCGCGGCAGTAGAACAGCTGGTCGTCGCTGATCTTGGAGGTGGTGGCCTCATGCTCGACGGTGGCGCCCGGGTTCTTCACCTCGATGTAGGGGAAGGTGTGGGCGCCGCATTTCTTGCCGATCAGCAGCGAGTCGCACTGGGTGTAGTTGCGCGCGCCGTCGGCACCCTTTTCCACCTTGACCAGGCCGCGATAGGTGTTCTGGCCGCGGCCGGCGCTGATGCCCTTGGAGACGATCTTGGACTTGGTGCGCTTGCCGACGTGGATCATCTTGGTGCCGGTATCGGCCTGCTGGCGGTGATGGGTCAGCGCCACCGAGTGGAACTCGCCGGAGGAATCGTCGCCCAGCAGCACGCAGGACGGGTACTTCCAGGTGATGGCCGAACCGGTCTCCACCTGGGTCCAGGTGACCTTGCTGCGCGCGCCACGGCACTCGGCGCGCTTGGTGACGAAGTTGTAGATGCCGCCGCGGCCTTCCTCGTCGCCCGGGTACCAGTTCTGCACGGTCGAGTACTTGATCTCGCCATCGTCCAGCACCACCAGCTCGACCACTGCCGCGTGCAGCTGGTTCTCATCGCGCATCGGCGCGGTGCAGCCTTCCAGGTAGGACACGTAGGCCTGCTCCTCGCACACGATCAGGGTGCGCTCGAACTGGCCGGTATGCCCGGAGTTGATGCGGAAATACGTGCTTAGCTCCATCGGGCAGCGCACGCCCTTGGGAATGAACACGAAGCTGCCATCGGAGAACACCGCCGAGTTCAGCGCCGCGAAGTAGTTGTCCGCCACCGGCACCACGCTGCCCAGGTACTGCCGGACCAGCTCGGGATGCTCGGCGATGGCCTCGGACATGGAGCAGAAGATCACGCCCTTCTCGGCCAGTTCCTTGCGGAAGGTGGTGCCCACGGAAACCGAATCGAACACCGCATCGACCGCCACGCCGGCCAGCTTGGCGCGCTCGTGCAGCGGCACGCCGAGCTTGTCGTAGGTGTCCAGCAGCTCCTTGGGCACCTCGTCCAGCGACTTGTACTTGGGGCCCTTGGGCGCGGAGTAGTAGCTGAGCGCCTGGAAATCGATCGGCGCGATCTTCAGCTTGGCCCATTCCGGCATCGGCATCTTCAGCCAGTGGCGATAGGCGGCCAGGCGCCAGTCGGTCATCCACTCCGGCTCGTGCTTCTTGGCCGACAGGGCGCGGATGATGTCCTCGTCCAGGCCGGCCGGCAGCGAGTCGGTCTCGATGTCGGTGATGAAGCCGGCGTCGTAGCGACGGCCAAGGCGTTCGATGATTTCAGCGTTCTGCGGGGGTGCGAGCTCGGTGGCCATGTGGCTGCCTACGGGTCAACGGGCCAGCTGCACGTCGAGCGTGCGCGGGCGTGGGGTGGAAGGGGAATGCGGGGCCGGCGGTTGCAGCATCTGCGCCAGGGTCACGCCGCGCAGCGCATCGGCCACCACGTCGTTGATCAGGCGCCAGTTGGCGCGCGCACCGCAGCGGGTGGCGATGCCGCACTGGTTGGCGTGCAGGCTGCACTCGGTGATGGCCAGCGGACCTTCCATGGCCTCGACGATCTCGATCAGGGTGATGCGATCGGCCGCGCGGGCCAGGCGGTAGCCGCCATGCGCGCCGCGCAGGCCCTCCACCAGCCCTGCCTGCGCCAGCGGCTTGAGCAGCTTGCTGACCGTGGGCGACTCCAGGCCCGATTGCTCGGCCAGGTCGCTGGCGCTGGCCACCTCGCCCGGACGCGCGGCCAGGACGGTAAGCACGACGGTGGCGTAATCGGTGAGTTTGGTGACGCGGAGCATGGCAGGGGGCGGTGCGTTCAAATCAGGACCGAAATTGTACGCTTTTCATCCGCCCCGAGCCAACCTGCCGCCTGAGCGGACGTTCATGCAGAGCGAGACGGGTATCGATCGAGCGCAGCACTTGGGATTGCCGGGCCGGTAGGTGAGAATCGCCGCAAGGCCTTTCCCAACTCTCCGGATACCGCATGCCCAGCAAGATCGAAGCCCGCAAGTCGCCCATTCATGGCAACGGCGTGTTCGCCACCGACGCCATCGCCAAGGGCGAGCGCATCATTCAGTACCGCGGGCAGCTGCGTACGCATGAAGAAGTGGACGCCGACGACAACGGCGACGTGGAATCCGGGCACACCTTCCTGTTCACCCTCAACGACGACTACGTGATCGATGCGACCAAGCGCGGCAACGTGGCCAAGTGGATCAACCACAGCTGCAGCCCCAACTGCGAGGCGGTGATCGAGGAAGCCGAGGGCGATGACCGCAGCAAGGACAAGGTGTTCATCGAGGCGATCAAGGCGATCAAGCCGGGCCAGGAGCTGACCTACAACTACGGCATCACCCTGGCCGAGCCGCACACCGCACGCCTGAAGAAGATCTGGGCCTGTCGCTGCGGCTCCAAGAACTGCACCGGCACCATGCTGCAGCCCAAGCGCCGCAAGGCCGCCTAAGCGAGCCTCGAGTCCTCCCTCAAAGCATTCTGTGGGAGCGACCTCTTCTGTGGGAGCGGCTTCAGCCGCGAGGGGGCCGTCCTGGGAAAGCCCCTGCGCAGTCGATGGCTTCAGGCCACCGGGGCCGCCCCAGCGGGCGAATCGTCGAACGGACCTTCGGTCGGCCCGTCAGCGCGGTCGACTCAAGGCGTCTTGCGCCGCAGCTCGGCGCTGTACAGATGCCACTGCCGCGCCGAGACCGGTGCCCCGTCGGCCACCACCGCGCGCAGGACGAAGTGCCCGGCGTAAGTCCGCTGCTCGCCACCGCTGCGGACGCTGTGCACGGTCACCGGCACCTGCAGGTAGCGCGAGCCGGCCGCGCCCTCGGCATTGCCCGGCATGCCGACGTCCGCCTGGACGCGTTCGGTGCTGGCGTAGCCGTTGGCGAACTGCTCGGCGGTCTGTCCGCTGGCCTTGCCCTGCTCGGACCACATGCCGTAGGCACGCGCGTAGTCCTTGGCATTGATCGCCGCGTAGTAGTCGCGCACCAGGGTCGCTGCCGCGGCCGCGTCGGCCGGTGGCGCCGCCGCTGCTGGCGAGTGTTCAAGGGGAACGCCAGACTCGGCCGCTTCGCTGGTCGCTTCAGAAGGTGCTGGCGCGGGCGCTGGCGCAGCCGCTCGCTGCGCGGCCACTGGCTTGGTGTCTGGTTCGCTGCGCGTGGCCGGATCCTGTGGCGGTGGCTGGCAGGCCGCCAGCACCAGGAGGCTGCAAAGACAAAGGGGCAGGGTATGTAAGCGCATGGTGGGTCAGGGCGTATCGTCGAGATCGGGCATGCCGACCGGCTGGTTGAACTGGACGATGATCGCACCTTGCGCCACGCGCACGGCGCGCACCTTCACCGAGCCGAACTGCGCCAGCAGCTGCGGGTCCAGCGCATACACCGGCTGGGTGCGGGCGTAGTCCTGCAGCCACAGGTTGAGCGCTTCGCGGGTCTGGGCATCCAGCTGTTGGCCCGGCTGGTCAGGGGTGAAGCGCTCCAGCCGCGGCTGGTCCAGGAACAGCGCCTGGGCTGCTTCGTCATAGCGCAGGCGGCTGCTCATCTCCACCCGCCCCAGCGGCTGCGCGGCGGCATAGCCGGGCGCGCCGACGCTGGCATGCAGCGTCATCCGCACCCGGTCGCCGTCTTGCGGGATCTGCAGGTCGGGCTCGCGCGTGGTGACCACCAGCAGGCCGCCCAGCAGTTCGAAATCGCGTGGGAACTCGCCGGCGATGTAACCCTGGACGCGTTCGCCGGGGATGGCGATCTCGTCCTTGGCAGTCGTCTGGGCCGACGCCATAGCTGCAGACAGGCAAGCCAGGCCCACCAGGGCCAGCGCGAACATCGGGGTGAACCATCGGCGTGGCAGCGGCATCGGTCAGGGTGCAGGCCAAAGAAGGCCACCCTAACGCGCGCGGGTGAATCGCAGGTCAATCCATGCGAGCATGGACCGAGGCGGAGCTGATCTGCCAGCCCGTGTCGTCCAGCGAGCGCGCCAGACGGTAGCGACCGACGTAATGCATCACCTGCCCCTGCGGGGACACCATGCGCAGGGTGACCGGCACTTCCACTGCGCCGGCGGGAACGGCCTTGTCCAGCGCAACCGGCGCGGTGTTGCGGATCTGCACCGACTGCAGCCCGGGAAGATTGCGCAGCAGGGCGTCGTCCGCGACCGGCGGCGGGTGTCCGTTGCGCCAGTACGCGTCGGCGCGCGTGCGATCGCCAGCAGCCAGCGCGCCCAGGTAGGCGTGCACCAGCGAGGCGGCCTCGCCCATGCGTGTGGCCTGTTGCGTCTGCGCGGCCGAGGCCGCGCTGGCAGTCGCGCTGGGAGCAGGCCGGGCCGCGTCGGCGGTCTTGGACGCCTTGGCGGTGGGAGCGGTACCGATCGCTGCGGCGGGTGGGCGGCCGCAGGTGCAGGACACCAGGATCAACGGCAGCAGCAGCCCGCTGGCCAAGGCGAGCCGCCGTGTGCCTGGCATCGGAATGCCGGGCTGCGCTGGATGGGGTGTGGTCGGGCGCATCGCCAGGCTCCGGGAGGCTGCGCAGAGCCTAGCGCGTCCGCACAGGGGCGACCATCAGCGGCGCGTGCGATTCCAGGTTCGCTCGGCCTGTTGCTCTAGCGCTGCCGACAGCGGGGCGAGCAACGCCTGGGTGGTGGCCGAGCCGTGCAACGCCAGGGCCTCCAACAGCGAGAGCCCCAGCACCAGGGCGGTGGCTTCGTCGCCCGCCAGGACGCGGCCGCTGCTGGCCGCTTCGACCCGGCGCATCAGATCGCCCGCTTGGCTGTGATCGAACTCCAGGCTGCAACGGTCGTAGCAGGGCAGGCCGTCGGGCTCGAGCGGCGTGACGGTGATGCGGTAGCGGCGCGGGGTTTCCATGGCGGTGAGAGGCAGCGATCGTGGCGATCACCTTAGGCGCGACAAGCGCGCCCATCAGCGCCAGAGGTGCGATGAATCGTTCCAGGGTCAGCGCGTGGCGCGCAGCAGTGGCAAGGGGTCGTAGGCGCCGTCCTTGCCGTAGATGCCGTAGTGCAAATGGGGCGGGGTGCCCTTGGCATTGCCGCTGTCGCCGACAAAGCCCAGCACCGTGCCGGCCGGGACGATCTGTCCCTCCTCCAGCCCTGGACGCCAGTCCTGCAGGTGTGCGTAGTAGTGGCGCTCGCCGGCCGGGCCGAGGATCCACACCTGCCGGCCTCCCAGCCCGCCTTCGCGGATGGAGGCCACCACGCCCGCGGTGGCGCTGAGCACCGGCGTGCCGCGCTTGCCGAAGATGTCCACGCCGGCATGACGGCGGCTGGCGCCGCGCGGCGCGCCGAAGGTGTCGGCGATCTGGCGCGCACGCACGCCCTGCACGGGCACGACCAGCCAGGTCGGCGGCGGCTGTCGATACAGCGACCACACCGCGCGCGGGGTGGCCAGGAAGGGCTGGTGCCAGGCCCAGGTGGCGACCAGGCCCAGGACCACCAAAACGCACAGGCGCAGCAGCCAGCGACGCAGGCGCAAGGCGGTGGTGGGTCCGCTGCGCGGCTCGGGCGATGGCGTGTTCAAACCACGGCCTCCGCAGAGGAGGGGCACGTCAGCATGGTGGAGGCCGCTGCTTCCCGGACACCTGGGTTCACGTGCGCGGCCCGGCGCGTCCGGTTTTCTAAGAAAGGCGTCGCATCGAGGCTTGCCGTCTTCCCGCATCGGCGGGGTCCGGAAACGATTTGGGACGGCATTGCCGTCCCAAATCGGTGAAGCGATGAGGAAACTGCGCTCAGAGCGCGGCGTCCTTGAGCTTCTTCAGGCCGTTGAGCTTGAGCTTGGTGGTGGCCGGCTTGGCGGCGAACCACTGCTCTTCCTTGGTGAAGGGGTTGATGCCCTTGCGCTTCGGCTTGGCCGGCACGTTGACGGTCTTGATCTTCAGCAGGCCCGGCAGCACGAACGAGCCGGCGCCCTTCTTGGACAGCGACGCGGTGATCGCGCCTTCCAGCGCGGCCATCACGGCCTTGACGTCCTTCGGCGCGACCGCCGAGGTCTCGGCGATGTGGGCGACCAGACCCGACTTGGTCAGGGTTTCCTTGATGATCTTCGGGGCGGCCGGCTTTGCAGCCTTCTTCGCGGGGGCCTTTGCGGGGGCCTTCTTAGCGACGGCCTTCTTAGCGGTCTTTGCCATTGAGTTGTCCTGTGTACCGTATGAGGTGGTGATTCGGGCCGATCCAGTCGGCACGCGAAATGTAGGCGAACACGCGTCGAGAGTGAAGAGGAAAACGCAGGAAAACCCGGTTTTTTACGGGACTTTGGTCTGAGTGTGGCGGCGTGGGCCGCTCTTGCCGGCATCGGCGCCCAAAAATAGGGGCGGGGTACCGCGGTGCGCAGGACACAAGACGAGCGCGTAACGGGTCGCCCCGTACCTTGCCGGCATCCCTCAACACAGGAGTCTGGTCATGGGCATCTCGCGTCACGCCACCGCGCACTGGGAAGGCGATCTGAAGTCGGGCAAGGGCGTCATCAGCACCCCGCAGAGCGGTCTGATGCACAACGTGCGTTACGGCTTCAACTCGCGTTTCGGCGATGAGAAGGGCACCAACCCGGAAGAGCTCATCGCCGCCGCGCACGCGGCCTGCTTCACCATGGCGCTGTCCAACAAGCTGGCCGAGGCCGGCTCGCCGGCGACCTCGCTGGATACGCGCGCCGACGTCGACCTGTCGATGGAGGGCGGCCCGAAGCTGTCCCAGATCCGGCTCAAGCTCAAGGGCAGCGTGCCGGGTATCGATGCGGACAAGTTCAAGGCCATCGCCGAGGACGCCAAGGAGAACTGCCCGGTCTCGCAGGCGTTGAAGGCGGTGCCGATCAGCCTGGAAGTAGAGTTCGTCTAAGTCACGACAGACGGCCGGCGCCCACGCGGCGTCGGCTGTCCCTCTGCTAAACGCTCCCGCGTGCAGCCGTCACGTTCAGGGCGGGTTTGCGGCTGCGGCGCGCATGATGCGAGCTGTCACTTCGCCGGAGCGCGCCCATGTTCTGCCCTTCACGCTGCCTGCTGCTGGCCGCCTTGACCTCGATGCTGCCGGCGTCCGCATTCGCACAATCCTATTCGACCGTCGAGGACCGCTACCGCGACCGTTACGAGTCGCAGCGCGAGCTGTACGACTATGCGCGGGTGGTGCGGGTGGATCCGATCATCGCGCCGCTTCGCTATGAGAGCCGGCAGGTGCGCCAGCACTGCTACTACCGCGACGCCGACGACGTTTACGCAGGTCGCAGTGGGGACGGGTATGTCGACGACGGCTACGACAGCGGGTATGTCGGACAGGGTGCGCAGCGCGGCAGCGAAACCGGACGCACGGTGGCCACCGTGGTGGGCGGCATCGCCGGTGCGGTGCTGGGCAGTCGCATCGGTGGCGGCTCCGGGCAGCTGGTCGGCACCGCGGTCGGCACGGCGGCCGGTGGACTGGCCGGGCGCTCCATCTACGACGCCAACCAGCGCAACCAGCAGGTCCAGCGTGGGCAGGTCCGAGTCTGTGACCCCGGCCCGATCTCCTCCTATGGTGCCGGGTACGATGAAGGCCAGGTCGATGGTTACGATGTCACCTACGAGTACATGGGCCGCAGCTTCCGCACGCGCACCGATCATCACCCCGGCGATCGCATCCGCGTCCGCGTCGATGTGACGCCGGAGCCCGATTGATCGCACCGCCTCGATTCGGGTTTTCGGGGGACCGACCCACAGGGGCCGCAAGGCCCCTTCTCTAATTAGCGAGCCAGCAATCAAGCAGAGCGCAACCTCGCGCCAGCGTGAGCAACGCCAGCGGCTTCCCGCTTCCGCTCACTCCTCACTCCTCCTCACTCACTCCTCGCCTCAGCCCCTCAGCCCCAGGCCAGCTCGCCGCGCACCACGCACTGCACCTGTCCGCCGGACCACACCTCGCCTTGCGCATCGACCTGCAGCGCCAGCAGCGCGTCGAAGCCGACCTCACGCCCCTGGCTGGCGACATAGCGCCGGTCCTGGCCGGGCAACGCACCGCGGTGGTCCAGCCACGCCGCCAGCACTGCATTGGCCGCACCGGAGGCGGCGTCCTCGAAGCATCGGCCATTGCCGACGAAGGCGCGCACGGCCAGCGCGAAAGGCTGCCCCGGACTGGCGCGCGCGTAGGCGAACACGCCCATTGCGCCGGTGGATTCGGCCAGGGCGGCGACCGCGTCCCAGTCCGGGGCCAGGCCGCGCAGGGCGGCCTCGTCGGCCAGCTCCACCAGCCACCACTTGCGACCGCCATCCATCAGCGCCGGTGGCAGCGCGCCCAGCGGCCAGTGGCCGATGACCGGCTGCAGGCGCCGGTCATCGGCATCCACCACTTCGGCCACGCTGGCGCGCGGCACGCGGATGGAGATCTGTTCCACGCCCTCCACCCGCTCCACGCGCAACGGCAATCTGCCGGCGATGCCGTCCTGCACCAGGAGGCCATCGCGGGGCTGGGCCAGACCGGCCTGCATCACCGCGAAGGCGGTGCCCACGCTGGGATGGCCGGCGAAGGGCACTTCTTTCTGCGGCGCGAACATGCGGATGCGGTAGCTGGCGCCTTCGTCCTGCGCAGGAAAGACGAACGTGGTCTCCGGCAGCTTGGTCCAGCGGGCGATGGCCTGCATGTCCGCCTCGCCCAGGCCCTGCGCATCCAGCACCACCGCCAGGGGGTTGCCGCAGCCGGGGCGGGGCGAGAACACATCCACTTGCAGGAAGCGACGCGAGGTCATGGGGCATACCAGGAACGTGGGGCGCGCAGGGTATCAGGCCGGCACGCCGCACCGGATCGCTACGCGCGCGCCGCTACCAGTCCAGCGTGCCGTCGATGACCTGCCGCACCTGTCCGCCGATCCACACCGCCCCGTCCGAATCCACCCGCACATGGACACGGCCCTCGCGCCCGACCTGCATGCCTTGCCGCGCGACGTAGCCGCCGTCCGCGCCGGGCAGGCGACCCTGCGCATGCAGCCAGGCGGCGATGCAGGCATTGGCGCTGCCAGTGACCGGATCCTCCGGCGTGGCCGGCGCGTCGGCGGGACAGAAGGCGCGCACCACCACCCCGTCCATCTCGGTCAAGGCGAACACGGCCAGGCCGATGGCGCCACTGGCGCGGGACAACGCGGCGATCTCGGCAAACCTGGGCGCCAGCATCGCCACCGCATCGGCATCGGGCAGTTCTGCCAGCCACAATCCCGGCCCGTTGTTCCACAGCGTCGGGGCCTCACCGACGGTGTCCACACCTTCCAGCGCGGCGGACAGCAGGGCCTGGTGGCCGTGCGCGGGCTGGGCGGTGGCCTGGGGGGCGCGCACGCTCACCCGGCGGCCGTGGCCTTCGCCGTCGATCTCCACCGCCAACAGGCCGGCGGCGCAGCCCAGCAGCAAGGCACCCTGGCGTGGCCTGGCCAGGCCGGTGTGCACGGCCGCCCAGGCCGCCCCGACGCTGGGGTGGCCGGCAAAGGGCAGCTCGCAGCGTGGCGTGAAGATGCGGATGTGGAGGTCGGCGCCCTCCGGTGGCGGCACGAGGAACACGGTCTCGGGCAGGTTGAGCCAGGCTGCGATGTCCTGCATGTCCTGCCCGTGCAGGTCGCTGGCGTCCAGGATGACGCCCAGCGCGTTGCCCGCCCCGCGGGTCTGGGCGAAGACATCCAGTTGCAGATAGCGGTAGGTGCTCATGCGCGGGGCGGTGCCATGGGGCGTGTTCCTTTAGAATCGGCGGTTCCGCCCGGGCTTTCGGGCTTTTTCCCCACATCGTAAACCCCACTCAAAATGTCAGCTTCCCATCCCCACGATCGCTGGATCGTCCTCAAGTTCGGCGGCACCTCGGTGTCGCGTCGTCATCGCTGGGACACGATTGGGAAGCTGGCGAAAAAACGCGCCGAGGAACACCAGGCCCGCGTGGTGATCGTGGTGTCGGCGCTGTCGGGCGTGACCAACGAGCTGACCGCGATCGCCGACGGCGCGGCCGACAGCGCCCAGCGCATCGCCGCGCTGGAGGCGCGCCATCGCGAGTTCCTGGCGGAGCTGGAGCTGGATGCCGAGGCGGTCCTGGGCGAGCGCCTGGCGGCGCTGCGCGCGCTGGGCAGCGATCCGCGCGCGGGCAGCCGCGCGCTGGACTGGCAGGCCGAGGTGCTGGGGCAGGGCGAGCTGCTGTCCTCCACCATCGGTGCGGCCTACCTGGCCGGGCAGGGGCTGGAGATCGGCTGGTGCGATGCGCGCCAGTGGCTCAGCGCGCTGGCCATCCCCAACCAGAGCGCGTGGTCGCAGCGCCTGTCGGTGTCCTGCGATGCGCAAGGCAGCGAGGAACTGCGCGCTGCGTTTTCGCAGCAGCCCACGCGCGTGCTGATCAGCCAGGGCTTCATCGCCCGCCACGCCGATGGCGGCACCGCCATCCTCGGCCGCGGCGGCTCGGACACCTCGGCCGCGTACTTCGGCGCCCTGCTCAAGGCCCGCCGCGTGGAGATCTGGACCGACGTGCCCGGCATGTTCAGCGCCAACCCGCGCGAGGTGCCCGATGCGCGTCTGCTCACCCGCCTGGACTATTTCGAGGCGCAGGAAATCGCCACCACCGGCGCCAAGGTGCTGCACCCGCGCTCGATCAAGCCCTGCCGCGATGCCGGCGTGCCGATGGCGATCCTGGACACCGAGCGTCCCGAGCTGCCGGGCACCAGCATCGACGGCAGCGTCGAGCCGGTGCCGGGGGTGAAGGCCATCAGCCGCCGCAACGGCATCGTGCTGGTGTCGATGGAAGGCATCGGCATGTGGCAGCAGGTCGGCTTCCTGGCCGACGTGTTCGCGCTGTTCAAGAAGCACGGGCTGTCGGTGGACCTGATCGGCTCGGCCGAGACCAACGTCACCGTGTCGCTGGACCCGTCCGAGAACCTGGTCAACACCGACGTGCTGGCCGCGCTGTCGGCCGACCTGTCCGAAATCTGCCGGGTCAAGGTGATCGCGCCCTGCGCGGCCATCACCCTGGTCGGCCGTGGCATGCGCTCGCTGCTGCACAAGCTCTCGGACGTGTGGGCCACCTTCGGCAAGGAGCGGGTGCACATGATCAGCCAGTCGTCCAACGACCTGAACCTGACCTTCGTGATCGACGAGGCCGACGCCGATGGCCTGCTGCCGATCCTGCACGGCGAACTGATCGACAGCGGGGCGATGCCGGTGGAGGACGACACCGTGTTCGGCCCGCGCTGGCGTGAGATCAACGGCGCGGTGCGTCCGCGCGCCACGCCGTGGTGGCAGGTCCAGCGCAGCCGACTGCTGGAGCTGGCCCAGGCCGGCACGCCGCGCTACGCCTACCACCTGCCCACCGTGCGCGAGCGCGCCCGTGCACTGGCGGCGATCGCCCCCATCGACCAGCGCTACTACGCGATCAAGGCCAACTCGCATCCGATGCTGCTGCGCACGCTGGTGGAAGAGGGCTTTGGCCTGGAGTGCGTGTCCTACGGCGAGCTGCAACGCGTGTTCGAAGCGGTGCCGGAGCTGTCCCCGCGGCGCGTGCTGTTCACCCCCAGCTTCGCACCGCGCGCCGAGTACGAGGCCGCCTTCGGCCTGGGCGTGACCGTGACCCTGGACAATGTCGAAGCGCTGCAGCGCTGGCCGGAGGTGTTCCGCGGCCGCACGCTGTGGCTGCGCGTGGACCTGGGCCATGGCGATGGCCACCACGAGAAGGTCAACACCGGCGGCAAGGCCTCCAAGTTCGGGCTGTCGGCCGCGCGCGTGGATGAGTTCGTCGCCGCCGCGCGCGCGCTGGACATCACCCTCACCGGCCTGCACGCGCACCTGGGCAGCGGCGTGGAGGCCGAGGGCCACTGGCGCCTGATGTGCGATGAGCTGGCCGGCTTCGCGCGCCGCATCGGCACCATCGAGATCATCGACATCGGCGGTGGCCTGCCCATCCCGTACCACGCCGACGACGAGCCCTTCGACCTGGACGCCTGGGCCAAGGGCCTGGAAGAGGTCAAGGCCGTGCACCCGGCCTTCCGCCTGGCCATCGAGCCCGGCCGCTACCTGGTGGCCGAGGCCGGCGTGCTGCTGGCCGCGGCCACCCAGGTGATCGAGAAGGACGGCATCCGTCGCGTCGGCCTGGATGCGGGCATGAACGCCCTGATCCGCCCGGCGCTGTACGACGCCTGGCACGACATCGCCAACCTGAGCCGCCTGGAAGAGCAGGACACCGCCAGCTTCGACGTGGTCGGCCCGATCTGCGAGTCCTCCGATGTCTTCGGCCGCCGCCGCAAGCTGCCCGCCACCACCGCACCGGGCGATGTCATGCTGATTTCCGACGCCGGCGCCTACGGCTACAGCATGGCCAGCACCTACAACCAGCGCGACCTGCCGAAGGAAGAGGTCCTCGATGTCTGAGTGGAAGTTCCAGCGTGATGCCGTGCAGGCGTTCCGCTTCGTCGGCTGCGCCTTCGATGCCGACACCGGCGTGGCCAAGCTGCGCTATGCCTTCGACCAGGGGCCGGAGCTGGTGGAGACGGTGACCTTCCCGGGCGCGCCGTTCGCGCTGTCGCCCGAGCGCGCGGCGGCGGTGCAGCGCGCCCTGCGCCTGCTGCACCTGATGGCCGGGGTGAGCTACTACAAGGCCGGCGTGCCGCAGACCATCCTGGTCGAGGGCGAGCCGCTGGATGCGGACACCGCCGACTGGCTGGAGCAGGTCTACCTCAACGGGCTGGGCGAGTTCGCCTATCGCAACGGGCTGGACCTGCATGGGCGGATCAAATTCCCGCGCGCGGCCGCCAACGACGAAGCGCCCGCGCCGGCGCTGGGCCTGCGCGCGCATGCGCTGGTGGCCATCGGCGGCGGCAAGGACTCGCTGGTGTCCATCGAGTCGCTGCGCGCGCTGGGAGTGGAGCAGACGGTGACCTGGGTAGGCGGCTCGCAGCTGATCGCCGTCTGTGCGGCACGCACGGGGCTGGCCTCGCTGCAGATCGGGCGCGCGCTGGCGCCGGAGCTGTTCGAGCTCAACCGCCAGGGCGCCTGGAACGGGCATATCCCGGTTACCGCGGTGAACTCCTCGATCCTGCTGATGGCCGCGCTGCTGCACGACATGGACCAGGTGGTGTTCTCCAACGAGCGCTCGGCCAGCTACGGCAGCATCATCCCCGGTACCGGCGAGGTGAACCACCAGTGGTCCAAGGGCTGGGCCTTCGAGACGGCGCTGGCCGACTACGTGCAACGCCACCTGGCCGCGGACCTGAAGTATTACTCGCTGCTGCGGCCGCTGTCGGAGCTGGCCGTGGCCCGGCAGTTCGCGCGCACCGACCACTACGACGCGCATTTCTCCAGCTGCAACCGCAACTTCCATATCCTCGGCGAGCGCCCGGTGAACCGCTGGTGCGGCATGTGCCCCAAGTGCCACTTCGTCTACCTGGCGCTGGCCCCGTTCATGCCCAAGACCCGGCTGGTGAAGATCTTCGGCCGCAACCTGCTGGACGATGCCGGCCAGGTCGGCGGCTTCGATGCGCTGCTGGAGTTCCAGGACCACAAGCCGTTCGAATGCGTTGGCGAAGGCCGCGAATCGCGCGCGGCGATGGCCTCCCTGGGCGAGCGCCCGGAGTGGAAGGAGGACGTGCTGGTAGCGCGCTTCAACCGCGAGATCCGGCCGCAACTGGACCCGACCGAGCTGGCGGTGGAAGCGCTGCTGGAACCGCAGGGCGAGCACCGCATCCCGGCCGCGCTGTGGGAACGCCTGCGTGCGCGTTTCGCAGCTTGAAGGCCGCAGGCTGGCCCTGTGGGGCTGGGGGCGCGAGGGCCGCGCGGCCTATCGCGTCCTGCGCAAGCGTTTTCCGACCCAGCCGCTGACGCTGTTCTGCAGCGCCGCCGAGGCCGATGAGGTCGCCGCGCTGGCCGATCCGGCCCTGCAGGTGCGGTTGGAGGCCACCGGCGAGGCGCTGGCAGCGTTCGAGGTGGTCGTCAAATCACCCGGCATCAGTCCCTACGGGGAGGCGGCCGCGCATGCCGTGGCGCGCGGCACCGCGCTGATCGGCGGCAGCACGCTGTGGTTCGGCGAGCGCGCCAACGCGCAGGGCATCGTCGAAGACACCGTGGCCGTCACCGGTACCAAGGGCAAGAGCACCACCACCGCGCTGCTGGCGCACCTGCTGCGCGCGGCCGGGCGACGCACCGCGCTGGTGGGCAACATCGGCGTGCCCTTGCTGGAGGTGCTGGACCCGCAGCCGCCGCCGCAGGACTGGGCGGTGGAGCTGTCCAGCTACCAGACCCGCGACGTCGCCCTGGCCGGCGCCGCGCCGGCGGTGGCCATCGTGCTCAACCTCTTTCCCGAGCACCTGGACTGGCACGGCAGCCAGCAGCGTTACATCGAGGACAAGCTGGCGCTGGTGACGGTGGCCCATCCGCGCATCGCCGTGCTCAACGCCGCCGATCCGCTGCTGTCCACGCTGGTGCTGCCGCACAGCCAGGTGCACTGGTTCAACCAGCCGCAGGGCTGGCACCTGCGCGGCAACGATCTCTATCGCGGCGAGCGCTTCGTGCTGGACACCACCACGGTGCCGGTGCCGGGGCGTCACAACCGCAGCAACCTATGCGCGGTGCTCACCGCGATTGAGGCACTGGGCCTGGATGGCGTGGCGCTGGCCGCCGCTGCGACGACCTTCCGCCCGCTGCCCAACCGGCTGCAGACCCTGGGCACGCGCGAGGGCATCACCTGGATCAACGATTCCATCAGCACCACGCCGCACGCCAGCCTGGCGGCGCTGGAGTGCGTGGTCGATGGCCGCCAGCCGGTGGCCATCCTGCTGGGCGGGCACGACCGCGGCCTGGACTGGGACGACTTCGCCGCGCAGGTCACCACGCACTGTCCCGAGGTGGTGGTCACCATGGGGCAGAACGGCCCGAGGATCCACGCGCTGCTGCGGCCCCTGGCCGAGCAGGGGCGCCTGCAGCTGCTGGAAGCGGACACGCTGGCCTCGGCCGTGCAGCAGGCACGTGCGCGGTTGGGTGAGACCGGGGTGATGCTGCTTTCGCCCGGGGCGCCGAGTTATGGCGCCTACAAGGACTACGTCGCCCGCGGCAAGCACTTCGCCGCGCTGGGCGGGTTCGACCCCGAATCGATCGTCGCCATTCCGGGCCTGGGCATCGCCTGAGGCGCGCTGTGGCGTCGCCGGCCGCGTTGGTGGACAAGCTTCGCGTTGTCCACCCTACGTAGGGTGGATGACGCTCCTTCATCCACCACCTCCGCGAAACGGAGCAACGTGGGCGTGGCGGTGTCGCAGGCTCGGCCGTCGCCCGGCGCCTTGGTGGACAAGCTTCGCGTTGTCCCCCCTACGTAGGGTGGATGACGTTCTTTCATCCACCATCGGCGAAACGAACGACGCGGGCGTGGCGGCGGTCGCAGGCTTGACGGTCAGAGGGCGCCTCGGTGGACAAGCTTCGCGTTGTCCACCCGACGTAGGGTGGATGACGCTCTTTCATCCACCATCCGCGAAACGGAGCAACGTGGGCGTGGCGGCGTGGCGGCGTCGCGGGCTGCTCCGTCGCCGGACGCCTCGGTGGACAAGCGTCGCGTTGTCCACCCTACGTGCGTGACGCGGAACTAGGGCTGGGCGGCGCGCGCCGCTTCGATGACCGCGGCCATGGCGGCGCGGGCCTGTGGGCTGTTGCGCCAGCAGGTGCTGCCGAGCATGGCCGACGCCTGCTGGGTCAGGGCCTGCGCATCCTGCACGGCAAGCTGGGCCAGCGTATTGATGCCCAGCTCTTCGAGTCGCTGGACCACCGTGGGGCCAACACCTTTGACCGCCAGCAATACGGCGCGTTCGGCCTTGCTGAAACGATCCATGAAAGGACGACTCAGAGCTGGCGCTCGACGGCGTACCGGGCCAGGCCGTGCAGGGCCGCGGTGGCGTCGTTGTCCGGCAGGGCCTGCAGGGCACGCTCGGCGGCGCGGGCGTATTCGACCGCCTTTGCCCGGCTGTACTCGACCCCGCCGGTGGCCTGGATCGCAGCCAGCACCTCGGGCATGGCATCGCCCTGGCCATCCTGCACGATGCTGCGCAGGCGCTCGCGGGTGCCCGCATCGGAGTGGCGGATGGCGTGGATCAGCGGCAGCGTAGCCTTGCCCTCGGCCAGGTCGTCGCCCAGGTTCTTGCCCAGGTCGGCCGCGTCGGCGGTGTAGTCCAGCACGTCGTCGGCGATCTGGAAGGCATAGCCCAGCTGCATGCCGTAGTCGTACAGCGCCTGCTGGGTGGCCGGGTCGGCGTTGGCGGCCAGGGCGCCCAGCTGGGTGCCCGCGGCGAACAGCACCGCGGTCTTGCGCTCGATCACCCGCAGATAGGCGGCCTCGTCGGTGTCGGGGTTGTGCACGTGCAGCAGCTGCAGCACCTCGCCCTCGGCGATGCGGTTGGTGGTGTCGGCCAGGATCTGCATCACCTGCATGCTGTCCAGCTCCACCATCAGCTGGAAGCTGCGCGAATACAGGAAGTCGCCGACCAGCACGCTGGGGGCATTGCCCCACAGGGCGTTGGCCGTGCTGCGGCCGCGGCGCAGGTCCGACTCATCCACCACGTCGTCGTGGAGCAGGGTGGAGGTGTGGATGAACTCGACGATGGCTGCCAGCTGGTGGTGCCGCGCGTTGTCCGTGTCGCAGGCGCGGGCGGCCAGGGCCACCAGCATCGGGCGCAGGCGCTTGCCGCCGGCCGAGATGATGTGGTCGGCGATCTGGTTGATCAGCACCACGTCCGAGGCCAGCCGGTGACGGATCAGCGCGTCGATGGCCTCCATGTCCGGGGCGGCGAGCGCCTGGATCTGCGGCAGGGCCAGGGCGGAGCGGGAAATCTGGACAGCGGACATGCATCGGGCGCCGGGGGATGTCGCCGGATTATAGGCGCTTGGGGCTTTTCTGACCCGCGGGCTGGAGGACGGCCGATGCCCGCACGCGAGCGGGTATAATTCACTGTTCTCAGCCTGCTTCCCGCAGGCCAATCGCTGACTGACGGGACTTTTCTCATGGCGCGTGGCATCAACAAGGTCATCCTGGTGGGCAACCTGGGCAATGACCCGGAAACCAAGTACACCCAGAGCGGCATGGCCGTGACCCGCGCCAGCCTGGCCACCACCAGCGTGCGCAAGGACCGCGAGGGCAACACCCAGGAGCGCACCGAATGGCACCGCGTGGTGTTCTTCGGCAAGCTGGGCGAGATCGCCGGCGAATACCTGCGCAAGGGCAGCTCGGTCTACGTCGAAGGCTCGATCCGTTACGACAAGTACACCGGCCAGGATGGCGTGGAGAAGTATTCCACGGACATCGTCGCCGACGAGATGCAGATGTTGGGCGGACGCGGTGATGGCGGCGGTGGCGGTGGTGGCATGGGCGGGGATCGCCCGCAGCGTGCGCCGCGCCAGGAGTACGGTGGCGGTGGCGGCGGCCAGCGCGGCGGCGGCGACAACTACGGCGGCGGTGGCGGCGGTTACGGTGGCGGCAACCAGGGCGGCGGCCAGCAGCCGCGTCGCCAGGCACCGGCGCAGCAGCCGGCACCGATGGACGACTTCGCCGACGACGACATTCCGTTCTGAGCCTGCGTCTTCAGGCCTGAACAACGGAGACCCGCTTCCTTTCGGAAGCGGGTTTTTTGTTGGGACGTGGCGTGCGGTCACGCGAACGCGTCGATCCATGTCTGCGCTCCGGTGCGCTGACTTCGCTGAGCAGCCTGGACCCAAGCCGCTGGCTGCGCGGCTCGCTCAGCCTTCCGAACCCACCGGGGCCTGTGACATCGACGGCGGTGCGGCGCCCGGGGCGCTGCCCCAGTCCTGGTTCGGCGCGGGGCCCATGACGAACTCGAACCGGCCCCCGTTGGCGATGTCCTTGTGGCTGAACCACGGCTTGGTCCACGGCTTGCCGTTGAGCGTGGCCGACTGGATGTAGCGGTTGGCCTCGCTGTTGTTGCGCGCGATGACCTCCAGCAGCTTGCCATTGCCCATGCGCAGCTTGGCCGCGTCAAACAGCGGGCTGCCGATGATGTAGTCCGGGCTGGAGGGATCCACCGGGTAGAAGCCCATCGCGCTGAGCACGTACCAGGACGAAGTAGCGCCCTGGTCGTCCATGCCGGCATAGCCGTTGCCGCTGGCATCGCTGCCGTACATGTCGCGCAGGATCTGCCGCACCAGGGCCTGGGTCTTCCACGGCTGGCCGCTCCAGGCGTAGAGATAGGGCGCGTGCTGGTCGGGCTGGTTGCCGTGCACGTATTGGCCGATCATGCCGGTGCAGTCGCGGCAGATGCCCTTGGGCGCATAGGGCGTGGAGAAGAAGGCGTCGAGCTTGCGGTTGAACGCCTCGCGCCCGCCCAGCAGCTGCATCAGGCCCTGCACGTCGTGCGGCACCAGCCACACGGTGGACCAGCCGGAGGCCTCTTTCATCATGAAGTTGTAGTAGGGCTCGCCTGGATCGAACGGTGAGATCCACTGGCCATCGGCGGTCTTGCCGCGCATGAAGCCGACCGAGGCGTCGAACACGTTGCGGTAGTTGGACGCGCGCCGGGAAAACAGCTGCGCATCGTCCCGCTTGCCCAGTGCCTGGGCATAGTCGGCCAAGGCGTGATCGTCCCAGGCGTATTCCAGCGTCTTGTCGGCGCCGGCCTTGCCACCGGCATAAGGCGGGCTGGGGTTGCCCTCGGGCACGATGTCGGAGATCCAGCCCTGCCTGTCGTACTCCTCCAGATAGCCGCGCGGACCGGCCGGGTCGGTCGCGTTCCTGCGCAGGTAGGTGTAAGCGTCGGCGTAATCGAAGTCGATGCCGCGCTGGCGCGCGCCGTTGTAGAGGAAGATCGCGTGGTCGCCATGGAAGGAGGTGTTCATGTAGCCGCGCTCGCGCGCCATCTCCAGCTCAGATCGCATCACGTCCTGCACCACGTCCGGTTCCAGCAGCATCATCAGGACGATCTGGTTGCGCCCGGTGTCCCAGAACGGCACCGGCCCGTAGCGGTCGTGCTGGGCCACCTGCACCTTGCCGTTGCGGTCGGTGAAGCGCTCGCCCTTGTGCGCGACCAGGCGCGGGCTGGCGAAGGACTGGAACAGGGTGGAATAGAACATCCGGCGCTGCTGCGGGGTGCCGCCGCTGATCTGCACGCGGTCGAACAGTCTGGCCCACACCTGGCGGGCCTGCGCGCGCACGCCATCGAAGTCCCAGCCTTTGCTCTCGGCGCGCAGGCGCTGTTCGGCCTCTGCGTAGCTGTGCCCGTGCGCCAGCTTGACCAGCACCTGCTCGCCGGCCTTGGTGTGGAAGGTGACGTAGGCGCCGGCGTGTTGGCCGGACACGCTGCGGCGGTCCGGGGCCACGTCCTTGTCGCCGATGCCCCAACCCACGTGCTGCTGGTTGGAGCTGAAGGTGCCCAGCGCGGCGAAGGGCTTGGAGAACTCGGCGACGAAGTAGGGGCCGTCCTCGCTGCGCTCCTTGGCGCCGTCGCTGGCGGACATGCCGCGGATGGTGCGCGCATCCACCAGCTCCACCTGGCCGCCCTTGCGGCGCAGGTTGAGGATGACGTTGGCGCGTTGGCTTTCCGGAAAGGTGAAGCGCATCAGGCTGGTGCGCGCGGTCGCGGTGAGTTCGACCTGGGTGCGAAAGGTATCCAGGTGCACGGCGTAGTAGCCGGGCGAGGCGGTTTCGCGCGACTTGTCGTAGGACGCGGCGGTGTAGACCGGCGGCACGGTCCAGTCGCCCACCACCGGCATGATCATCGGCTCGGCGCGGCCGCCATACGAGGAACCGCCGCCGCCGGTGAAGGCGAACATGGTGGGGTTGGGGTAGTGGTAGGGCGTGGGCACCCCGGTGGGGTAGCTCAACTCCAGGTTGACGTTGACCGGCGCGGCCTCGGTGGCGCTGTGCGGCAGGCGGGCACCCGGTGAAGTGATGCCCGAGTACAGCGGCTCGCCTGGCGGCGGCGCGTTGCCGATCAGGTCCTGGCGGTTCAGTGGCGCGGTGCCGACCAGCGGACTGGCTTCATCGACCGGGTGTCGCGGGACGGTTTGGGCGCGTTGCTGTTGCGCGCCCAGCGGTAGCGTCAGTGACAGCGCGGCCAGCGACAGCGCCAGTGGCCACAGGCGCGGCCGGATCGGGCGGACCGCACCAGCGGTGTGGGCATGCAGGGTCATGTGCTTCTCCAGACGGTCCACGGCGCCGGATGCCAGACGCGTGCCAGCGTGTGTTGCGTCGGAGACGAGAGGGGGGCGGAGGTGCGCGACCGACGCGGCGCGCGGCGCCCTGCTGCGGCGCTGTAGGTCAGCGCTGCGATGTTTCGATGCCGAACTTCTTTACCAGGGCGTCGTACTGCGCGCGCGAGAGGGTGATCATGGTGCCGTGCCGGACCTTGGGCGGCAGCCCGTACTTGTCCCAGTCGTCGTGGAAGGTATAGCCGGAGATCTGGTACCACGGGCCACCCAGCTTCTCCGACACCGACAGGCCGTAAGACACGCCGGGATACTGCTCGTAGTACAGGTACCAGGCCTTGCCGTTGGGCGAGGGGATCAGCATCGGCGCTTCGCGGAAGTTCGGGCTGATCGGCGGGCTCAAGTCCTTGTACGGACCCAGCAACGAATCGGAACTGGCGATGCGGATGGTCTTGCCGGTCACCCACTGCAACGTGGGGTAGGTCTCGTCCTTGAGGATCGCCCAGTACTTGCCTTCCTCGTGGCGCAGGAACACATCGATCGTGCCCATTTCCCAGTCCAGCAGGCGCCTGGGTGGGGCGGAGAAGGTCTTCAGGTCCTTGGAGGTGACATACAGCGTGCGCTGGCTGGCCCAGTAGCGCTCGCCGTCTTCCTCGGTGCCTTCCAAGTGCGGGGTATGCCAGGTCAGGACGAACTGCGCCGAGGCCTTGTCGAAGAACAGCTTGGGCGCGCCGATGCGTTGCAGCGCGTTGGCATAGCCGGGCGTGGATTTCAGGTCGGGCGTGTAGCTGCCAAAGCGCGACCAGGTGATGAGATCGCGCGAGGACCACAGGTCGATGGCGGTGGCCGCATCGCTCTGGTTGCCGACGATGTAGTAGGTGCCATCCGGCCCCTGCGCGATATCCGGATGTCCCCGATAGTCATCGGTGATGCGCTTGCCGTCGTTGAGGCGCGACCAGTGCAGGCCATCGAGGCTGACGCTGTAGTAGAGCCGCCCGTAGTCGGCGTGGGTCATGTGCGCGAACAGGTAGGCCTCGTTGACCGGCCTCTCGCCCGGGGCCACCTGTCCTGGCGGATCCGGCTGCTTGGCCTGCGCCAGCGTGGCGACGGACAACGTCGCGGCGAACAGCAACCCCTTCAGCATCTTCATGCGCCGGCATCCGCTCGATTCCCCAAGATTCACCGAGCCTAATTCGATTGAATTTGTAATACAAATTGCAGCGCAGCAAGACCGGAGGGCATGAGGGGCGTTGATGCGGTCGAGGAGGGCGCGCGCCCAGGCGCCCTTATCCGCCCTTCGGGCACCTTCTCCCGCACGCGGGAGAAGGGACGCGAGTTGCGCTGCACTGCGGTGGGCAAGATTGCCTGCAGGGGATCAGTCCGAGTCCCCTCTTTCCCAGGCAGGAATGAAAGGCCGGCAGGGGAATGACGCGTTCCATAGAGGGTCGACGCTAGCGCCATCGTTGGACGATCAGCGCCCACTCAGTCATCCGACGCTTGGAACGACGAACGACGACCAGCGCGAAAGCCGGAAACTGCGAACTGCAACCTCTAAAGCGCGAACCGAGCAGCTGGAGCCACCCGCCACGCAGCGCGACCGACGAACCCGCCGTCGCAGCCCGCGCGCGCGAACCGACCCACCTTCCCTCTCCCGCTTGCCGGAGAAGGTGCCCGAAGGGCGGATGAGGGAGCGTTTCGCGGGAAGTCCAACGCGCCTCCACCCGCTGAGGACAGCTCAATCCAGCGCCTGGTACACCAACGCTGGAAACACCGCACCGATATCCGTTGCGTTGGGCAGCTGCTGGATCATCAGCAGGAGCACCAGTCCGGACTGCGGGTCGACCCGGTAGGTGGTGCCGTAGGCGCCGCCCCAGCCGAACGCGCCCACCCCGTCCAGGCCATTACCGCCGGGGCGCTCGGTGATCTCGAAACCATCGCCGAAGCCGCGGCCATCGACCGGATAGGTGTCGGTCTGGCGATGGGTCATCAGCTGCACGCTGCGCGGGGACAGCAGCCGCACCCCATCGAGCGTGCCGCCGCGCCGAAGGGCCTCGAGGAAACGCGCGTAGTCGCGGGCGGTCGACAGCAGCCCTGCGCCGCCGGCGAAGTTGCGGCGTGGGCCATCCACGTAGTGCCCCTGGCCCTTGCTGCCGTCCGGCGCGCGTACGGCGTGGCCGTCGGCGTCGCTGGCGTACACCACCGCCAGCCGCTCGCGCTGGGCCGGGTCCAGGAAGAACTGGGTGTCCTTCATGCCCAGCGGGCCGGTGATGCGGGTGCGGATGAAGGCCTCCAGCGACATGCCCGAGGCGCGCTCGACCACGCAGCCCAGGATGTCGGTGTTGTAGCCGTAGACCCACTTCTCGCCCGGCTGTGACACGAACGGCAGCGAGGCCAGGCGCTCCATCGAAGTGCAGGTGTCCTCGTCCTTGTCCGCGGTGTACCAGCCCCAGCCGGCGGCCGGGCCCAGCGCCTTGGCGCGGTAGGCCTCGGCCACGCGCGCGTCGGTGCCGTAGGAAATGCCGGCGGTGTGGGTCAGCAGGTCCTGCACGGTGATCTCGCGCTTGGCCTGCACGGTCTTGCCGTCCTCGCCGATGACCGTGGTGTGGGCGAAGGCGGGGATCTTCTTGCTGACCTTCTCTTCCAGCGTCAGCTTGCCTTCCTCCACCAGCATCAGCACCGCGGTGCTGGTGATGGCCTTGGTCTGCGAGGCGATGCGGAACAGGGTGTCCTCGCGCATCGGCCGCCTGGCTTCCTTGTCGCTCCAGCCCACGGCGCGCTGGTAGACCGGCTTGCCGTCCTGCAGCACCAGCGCCACCGCGCCGGCGATGCGACCGTCATCGACATAGCCCTGCAGCGCGCCGTCCAGCCGCGCCAGTCGGGCCTTGTCCAGGCGTGCGGCCTGGGGCGCGCTCTGGATGGGCTGGCGCGCCTGCGCGAGCGCGGACAGCGAGAGGGTGGCGAGCAACAGCGCGCAGGCGATGCGGGAAGTCATATCGAACGTCTCCGATGCGGAAGTGGGAACGGGGCTGAAGCGCGGCACGCGGCCGGCGCGGCAATCAGCGCCAGCGCCAGCGGAAATGCGCGGTCGCGGTGGCGCCAGCCGGCAGGCGCGCCTCGGGAAAGAGGTTGTAGCCATCGGGCGGGCCGGTCTGCGGTTCGACACAGGTCGAGTACGGGCGCGTGTCGTAGACCACCCAATGGTCGCAGTCGGCGGTCAGCTCCAGCGCTGCGCCATGCAGGGCGACCTGGACCGGTGCGCGGTTGATGAAGCAATCGTCCCAGGGCGCCGGCGTCGGCTGCTGCGTGGGCAGGATGGCGATGCCTTCGGCATCGCGCGGATAGACCGCCTCGGGGGTGAAGTGCACGGCGTCGGGCTTGCGGAACCACGGGTGCCAGCCCAGCACTGGCGCCGGCATTGCGTGCGCGCCGGCGGTGAGCGACAGCGCCAGATGCAGGCCGTCCTCGTCCACGGCGATGCGATGCTCGGCACGGCCGCCGAACGGCCAGGCCGCGTCCTGCGGCATGTCGCGGGTCAGCACGCAGTGCTGCGGCCCGAGGTCTTCGATCTGCCAGGGCCGGTCGAAGCCGAAACCGTGGATCGCGTGGTCGCCCAGGTTGATCGGCAGCTGGTGGGGCTTCCCGTCGAAACGGAACTGCCCGTGCCGCACGCGCCCGGACCACGGCACCATCGGGAATGCGCCCCAGGCATCGGCGGCCGCATGGCCATCGTCCGGGCCGATCAGCCAGGGCTGGCCCTGGTGGATCACCTGGGCCAGCCGGCCACCGGCCTCCGGCGCAACCAGCACTTCCAGGGGGCCGCAGGCAAGGCGCAGTGTGCGGCCGCAGGCAAGCGGGCGACGGGCGGGATCGTTCGGGGATTCTTCGGTCATGGGGCGGCAGTGTAGGGCCGCGGCCGTGACTGTCGAATCGGTTCAATCCTGGAAGTAGTGCGGCTGGTCCAGATCGGCAAGCAGGCCCGGATGGGTGGGTTGCCAGTCCAACTGCGCGCGCGTCCAGGTGCTGGAGCAGGGATTGTCGACCCCGGCGAAGTGCGCGAACCAGCCGAAGTGCCCGTGCACCGCATCGTCCTGCAGCGCCTTGACCGGCACCTGCAGATGCCGGCCGATCAGGCTGGCGATATCGCGGAAGGGCACGCCGCTGTCGGCGGCGCCGTGGTAGCGCGCGCCGCGCTGGCCGCGTTCCAGCGCCAGGCGGAACAACGCCGCCGCATCGCGGCGATGCACCGCCGGCCACCGGTTGAAGCCATCGCCGATGTACGCCGAAACCCCGCGCTCGCGCGCCAGCCGGATCAGGTGCGGCACGAAGCCGTGGTCGCCCGCATCGTGGACCGAGGGTGGCAGGCGCACCAGCACCACATCGGCGCCCTCGGCCACCGCCTGGGCCGCGGCGGCCTCCGATGCCGCCCGTGGCACTGCGCCGGTCTGCGGCGCGGCCTGGCTTTCCAGGGCCACCTTGCCGCCTGCGACGATGGTGCCGGAGGTCACCACCAGCCGGCGCGCCGAGCCCCGCAGCGCCTGGGCCATCGCGGCGATGGCATGGCGGTCGATCTCGCAGTTGGCCTGGTAGTCCCCGAAGTCGTGGATGAAAGCGGTATGGATCACGCCATCGCAGGCATCGGCGCCGGCTTGCAGGCTGCCCAGGTCCTGCAGGCTGCCGTGGTGCGCGGCAGCGCCGCGTTCGGCCAGCTGCGCCGCGGCCGCGTCGGTGCGGGCCAGGCCGAGCACCTGATGGCCTGCGGCGAGCAGGTTGTCCACGACGGCCGAGCCGATGAAGCCGGTGGCGCCAGTGACGAACACACGCATGGTCGAGCTCCTGAAGCGGAAAGGACGGCCAGCCTGGGGCGTGCGAAGATACGGGTAAATACGTGGCGTTATCCGGGTATAGCCACTAACGGGATCATCCAACGGAATCGTCGATGGCCGCTCATGCAAGTCCACTGGGCACCTTCCTGCGCGACCGGCGCGAGCGCCTGGATCCGGCGGCGTTGGGCTTTCCTTCCGCGCGCCGGCGCACGCCTGGCCTGCGCCGCGAGGAGGTGGCCCAGCGCGCCCACGTCAGTGCCACCTGGTACACCTGGCTGGAGCAGGGGCGCGGCGGTGCGCCGTCGGCGCCGGTGCTGGAGCGCCTGGCAGCGGCGCTGATGCTGACCGATGTCGAGCGCGAGCATCTGTTCTTCCTCGGCCTGGGCCGCCCGCCCGAGCGCATGGCCGTGCGTGGCGCCTCCGGCGTCACCCCGCGCCTGCAGCGCGTGCTCGATGCGCTCGACACCAGTCCGGCCTTCATCAAGACCCTGTGGTGGGACGTGCTGGCCTGGAACCGCGCCGCCTCGGTGGTGATGACCGACTACGGCCAGCTGCCGCCCGGCGAGCGCAATGTGCTGCGGCAGATCTTCTGCAACCCGCGCGTGCGCGCTGCGCAGCCGGATTGGCAGGGCGTGGCGCGTTTCGTGGTGGCCGCCTTCCGCGCCGATGTTGCGCGCGCCGGCGACCTGCCGCAGGTGGCGGCGCTGGTCGAGGACCTGAGTCGGCGCAGCCCCGAGTTCCAGGCGCTGTGGCGCGACCACGACGTGCGCGCCCACGGCGAAGGCAGCAAGGTGCTGCTGCACGCCGTGGCGGGCCGACTGTCGCTGGAGTATTCGGCCTTCTCGGTCGATGGGCGTCCGGATCTGGGCATGGTGGTGTACTCGCCCACCGGGCCGGCGGACGCCGCGCGCATCCGCAGCTTGCTGGACAGATCGCCGCAGCGCGCTTAAGGCTGGTGCTTAGCGATAGGACCGCGGCACGCGCTTGAGCCCGCACAGCAGCTGGTAGGCGCTGACCTGGCAGTGCTGGGCCAGCACGCTGGCGCTGGGCGCATCGCCCCACAGCTGCACTTCGCTGCCGACCCCGGCGTTGGGCAGGTCGGTCAGGTCCACGGTCAGCATGTCCATCGACACCCGGCCGATCACCCGCGTCATCGCGCCATCGACCTGGATGGGCGTGCCATTGGGCGCGAACTGCGGATAGCCATCGGCGTAGCCCATGGCCACCACGCCCACGCGCACCGGCGCCTGGGCGACGAAGCGCGCGCCGTAGCCGACCGGCTCGCCGGCGGCCAGGTCGCGCACGGCGATCACGCGCGAGTGCACGTGCATCACCGGCTTCAGTTCCACCGGCAGGGCAGCCCCCACCGGCAGCGGCGTGGCGCCGTAGAGCATCAGGCCAGGCCGCGCCCAGTGGCCGCGCACCTGCGGCCAGGCCAGCAGGGCCGGTGAGTTGGACAGGCTGGTGTCGCCCGGCAGACCGGCGATGGTCTGGGCGAACACCTGGGCCTGTTCGGTGGTGCGCTGGCAGCCGGTTTCATCGGCGCGCGCGAAGTGGCTCATCATCACCTGCACGCGCACCTGCGGCAGCGCGGACAGGCGCGCATGCGCGGCGCGGAAAGCCGCTGGCGACAGCCCCAGGCGATGCATGCCGGTGTCCAGCTTCAGCCAAACGTTGATCGGCGCGGCGCCTGGATGGCGCGCCAGGGCCTCGACCTGCCAATCGGAGGCCACCGCGGTCCACAGGCCCAGGCGTTCGATGAGCGCCAGTTCCTCGGGTTCGAAGAAGCCCTCAAGCAACAGGATCGGCGCGCGGATGCCGCTCTCGCGCAGCTCCATGGCTTCTTCGATGCAGGCCACGGCAAAGCCATCGGCCTCGGCCTCCAGCGCCTGCGCGCAGCGCACCGCGCCATGGCCGTAGGCATCGGCCTTGATCACCGCCAGCGCCCGTCCGCCGCCCAGCTGCCGGGCCTGCCGGTAGTTGTGGCGCAGGGCGTCCAGGTCGATCCACGCGCGCGCAGGCCGCATCAGCGACGCCCGCCGGGCAGGTAGCGGCCGATGGACAGGCCGGAAGGGTCGATCTCCGGCGCGCGCCCGGCCACCAGGTCGGCGACGAAACGGCCCGAACCGCAGGCCATGGTCCAGCCCAGGGTGCCGTGGCCGGTGTTGGTGTACAGGTTGCGCAACGGGGTGGCGCCGACGATCGGCGTGCCGTCCGGCGTGGCCGGGCGCAGGCCGGTCCAGAACTCGGCCGCGCGCAGGTCTCCGCCGCGCGGATAGAGGTCGTTGACCACCATCTCCAGGGTGGCGCGGCGGCGCGGGGACAGCGACAGGTCGAAGCCTGCGACCTCGGCCATGCCACCCACGCGGATGCGGTCGTCGAAGCGGGTGACGGCCACCTTGAAGCTTTCGTCCAGCACGGTGGAGGTCGGTGCCATGGACGCATCGGTGATCGGCAGGGTCAGCGAGTAGCCCTTCAGCGGATACACCGGCAGCGGCAGGCCCAGCGGTTCGATCAGGCCGGGCGAATAGCTGCCCAGCGCCATCACGTAAGCGTCGGCGGTCTCGAGGCGGCCATCGATGCGCACGCCGGTGACCACATCGCCCTGCCGCTCCATGCGCTCGATGTTGCAGCCGTAGCGGAAGGTCACGCCAGCGGCCTGGGCCATCTGGGCCAGGCGCGTGGTGAACAGGTAGCAGTCGCCGGTCTGGTCCTTGGGCGTGCGAAGGGCGCCGACGATGGGCGCTTGCGCCGCGGCCAGCGCCGGCTCGCAGGCGATGGTGCCGGCGCGGTCCAGCAGCGCGTACGGCACGTTGAAATCCTCCAGCACCGCGATGTCCTTGGCCGCCGCGTCCAGCTGCGCCTGGGTGCGGAACAGCTGCAGCGTGCCCAGCAGGCGGCCTTCGTATTCGATGCCGGTCTCGGCGCGCAGTGCGTCCAGGCAGTCCCGGCTGTACTCGGTCATGCGCACCATGCGCGCCTTGTTCACCGCATAGCGCTCGGCGGTGCAGTTGGCCAGCATCTGCGCCATCCAGCGGTACTGACGCGGGTCGGTGCCGGGGCGGATCGCCAGCGGCGCATGCCGTTCGGTCAGCCACTTCATCGCCTTGAGCGGAATGCCCGGCGCGGCCCAGGGCGAGACATAGCCGAAGGACAGCTGGCCGGCATTGGCGTAACTGGTTTCGCGGGCCGCACCGGGCTGGCGATCGACCACGGTCACCTCGAACCCGGCCTTGCTCAGGTACCACGCCGTGGACACCCCGATGACGCCACTTCCCAGGACCAGAACGTGCATGCAGCCTCCGCGGCAACTTTTCCTGCAAACTGGTGGCAGGACACCTTGATCGCCACAGTATATGGGCCGCCTCTCAGGACGATTTCCTGATTTGGCCGCCTCAGGCAGTGGATTCCACCAAAAACGACACGCCGGACAAGACCGCCATGGCCGTACGCCGCGAGCTGGACAAGATCGACCGCAGGATCCTGCGCATCCTGCAGCAGGAAGGGCGCATCTCGTTCACCGAACTGGGCGAGCGGGTCGGCCTGTCCACCACCCCCTGCACCGACCGCGTGCGCCGGCTGGAACGCGACGGGGTCATCACCGGCTACTACGCGCGGCTGGACCCGCAGGCGCTCAAGGCCAGCCTGCTGGTGTTCGTGGAGATCAGCCTGGCCTACAAGTCCGGGGACATCTTCGAGGAGTTCCGCCGCGCGGCGATGAAGCTGCCCAACGTGCTGGAATGCCACCTGGTGTCGGGCGATTTCGACTACCTGATCAAGGCGCGCATCAACGAGATGGCCGCCTACCGCAAGCTGCTCGGCAGCACCTTGCTGACCATGCCGCACGTGCGCGAGTCCAAGAGCTACATCGTCATGGAGGAGGTCAAGGAAACCTTGAGCCTGCCGATCGCGGATTGAGTGCCAGCGCGGCCCTGGGCGCGTGCTGCGTCGCATCTGGCGTGCGCGCGTGGGGCTGGCGTAGGATCCGGCGAGCCGCATCGCGGCAGGGGCGGCCGCCATGGCCGGTGCAGGACAGGCAGGGGACAAGGAATGAAGCAGCGGATCGCAGCCATCCTGGGCTGCGCGATGGGGGTGTGGGCGTCGGCCGTGGGCGCGGCCGACCTGGACGGCCTGCTCAAGCGCAGCGCGTACAACGACATCGTGATTTCTCCCGACGGCTCCCACTATGCGGTGACCGTGGCGCAGGAGGATCGCACCGGGCTGGCGATCATGCGCCGCTCGGACAAGCAGATCGTCAGCGCCTTCAAGCTGCTCAAGGACGAACACGTCGGCGAGCTGATGTGGGCCAGCAACACCCGCCTGCTGATGACCACCCAGCGCAAGCTCGGCAAGCTGGACCAGCCGCGCGAGACTGGCGAACTGCTGGCGCTGGACCTGGGCAAGAGCCGGCCCGAGCCGCTGATCGGCTACCGCTCCGGCGATGCCAGCGTCGGACGTGCCGGGCGCTCGGACGAGCTGGCGGCGCTGTCGGTGCAGCGCTTGCCCGGCAATACGCGCAACGTGCTGGTGACCGTGTCGCCGTACTCCCGGCGCGAGACCTGGTCGCGCGTGGACCGCATGGACGTGGAGAACGCCCGTCGCGTGATCGTGGCGCGGGCGCCGATCCGCGATGCGCGCTTCTACACCGACAATGCCGGGGTGGTGCGCATGGTCACCGGCTCGGCCGAGGACAACGTCGGCAAGCTCTACCACCGGCCCAACGACACGGCCGAGTGGACATTGATCCATGACGCGGCGCAGACCCAGCGTCGCGAATTCCCGATCGGCTTCGCCGCCGACAACCGCACCGCTTACCTGCAGGTGGAGATGCCGGAGGGGCCCGACGCCATCGTGGCGTACGACACCCAGACCGGACAGCGGCGCGAGCTGATGCGCGATGCCGTCAGCGACCCCACGCGCTTCATCACCGCGCATGGCGCCTCGCTGATGCCGGTGGGCGTGGAGTTCGGCAACGGCGCGCCGCGGACCGCGTTCTTCGATGAGAAGGGCCCCGATGCGCTGATGCAGCGACGGCTGGAGCGATCCTTCCCGGGCATGGCGGTGCGGGTCAGCTCGGTCAGCGACGATGGCGCGCTGTCGCTGATCCTGGTGTCCTCCGACCGCGAGCCCGGCAGCTATTTCCTGTTCGACAACGCCGCCAAGCAAGCCCAGTTCGTGCTGTCGCGGCGTGAGTGGATCGACCCCGCCGCGATGGCCCCCATGCGCACCATTGCCTTCAAGGCGCGCGATGGGATGCAGCTGCACGGCCTGCTGACGCGTCCGACCAATGCCACGGCCGCGGGCCCGCTGGTGGTGCTGCCGCACGGGGGGCCCTTCGGCATCGCCGATCAATGGGGCTTCGCGCAGGAAGTGCAACTGCTGGCCCAGGCCGGCTACTCGGTGCTGCAGTTGAACTATCGCGGCTCGGGCCAGCACGGCTGGGCCTATCTGCAGGCCGGCGCCCGTGGCTGGGGGCTGGCCATGCAGGACGACCTGACCGACGCCACGCGCTGGGCTATCGCCGAGAAGATCGCCGACCCCGGCCGCATCTGCATCTATGGTGCCAGCTACGGCGCCTACGCCGCGCTGATGGGGGCGGCCAAGGAGCCGGCTCTCTATCGCTGCGCCGCCGGCTATGTGGGCGTGTACGACCTGCCGATGATGGTCAAGGAAGACTCCAAGCGCAGCGTGCGCCTGGGCAACTGGGCCGACGACTGGGTCGGCAAGCCCTCGGAATTGGCCGCGGTCTCGCCGAACCTGCTGGCCGAGCGCATCAAGGTGCCGGTGTTCCTGGCGGCCGGCGGCGAGGACGAGGTGGCGCCGATCAAGCACAGCGAACGCATGGAAAAGGCCTTGCGCGCGGCCGGGGTGCCGGTGGAGACGCTGTACTACCCGACCGAGGGCCACGGCTTCTACACCCAGGAGCATCAGAAGGCCTTCTACACACAGCTGCTGGCGTTCCTGGACCGTCACATCGGCCGCACCGGCGCGGTGGCCGCAAACCCGGACTGAAGCTGGCAAGTTCCAGCGCCCGCAAGTCTGGGTGGCGCGCGCTGGCGCAGGACAGCGGATCAGTCAGCGGGCTAGCGGTGCGGCTGCATCAGCCGCCGCAGCAGCGGCGCGGCCAGCATCGCGACCACGCCGCAGCCGATGCCGACCCACATCAGCAGCCAGAACAGGTGCGCGTAGCGCGCGGCGGCGTCGGCCAGGTTGAGCGTCTCGCCCTCCGGCACCTCGATGGCCGCCAGCTTGCCGAACAGCGCGGCCAGGGTCTCGGAGAACGCCGTGGCCAGGAACCAGGTGCCCATCATCAGGCTCATCACTCGCGGCACCGCCAGCTCGGTCACCGCTGACAGGCCGACCGGCGACAGGCACATCTCGCCGATCTCCAGCACCAGGTAGGCCCCCACCAGCCACCACACGCTGGCCAGCTGCCCGCTGCTGCCCACCTGCTGCGCGGCCAGGGCCAGCGGCACGAAGGACAGCCCGCCCAGCACCAGGCCCCAGGCCGATTTGGTCGGCTTGGACGGGTCCAGCCCGCGTCGGTCCAGCCAGGCCCACAGCCCGGCGAACAGCGGCGCCAGCAGCACCAGAAACAAGGCCCCCAGGTAGGTCAGCGAGCCGGCGGTCTGCGGCAGCACCAGGCAGTCGCGCACCAGCAGCACCAGGATCAGGGCGATGGCGCCGCCGAACATCCGCTTGGGCGCGGAAGACCCCGGCGCGCGCTCGGACATGCGCACGGCCAGGACGAAGGCGGCCGGCGCCAGCAACAGGGACAGCATCGACCAGGGCAGCGGCGTGCCCTGGCGGATCACCAGCGCCGGCACCAGGTCCTTGGTCAGCAGGCGGTCGGTGAAGGTGACCCAGGAGCCATAGGTCTGCTCGTAGAGGGTGAAGAACACCAGCGCCATGAAGATCAAGGCCATCAGCGCCCACATCTGCCGCCGCTGCTGCGGCGTGCAGCGCGTACCGGTGAACCAGGCGAACCACAGCAGCACGCCGCCCAGCACCACCAGCATCAGCAGCAGGGCCAACGAGACGTCCCCGCCCAGCGCGAAGGCCCCATTGGCCGCGGCCCACATCAGCCAGGCGATCGGCACCACGCCGACGATGGCCAGCAGGTAGATCAGCCACTCCCGCCGCAGCCCGCCCACCGAGGCGCGCAACGCGTCCGGGTCGGCCGGTTCGGCGTGGCCATCGAGATAACGCTGGCCCCACAGGAACATCGCCAGCCCGGCCAGCATGCCGATGCCGGCCGCGCCGAAGCCGTACTTCCAGCCATAGGCCTCGCCGATGTAGCCACACACCAGCGAGGCGAACAGCGAGCCCAGGTTGATGCCGGCGTAGAACAGCGAAAAGCCCGAATCGCGGCGCGGGTCGTCCTCCGGGTACAGCTTGCCGACGATGGTGGAGATGTTGGGCTTGAGGAAGCCCACGCCCATGATGATCAGCGCCAGCGACAGATAGGTGATGTTGAGCGCGCGCTCGTCGCGCACCAGCGTGCCGCCGATGCGCGTGGCCGCCGTGCCTTCGAAGGCCATGCCGATGTGGCCCAGCACCAGCAGCACGCCGCCGAACACCACGGCCTTGCGCATGCCCAGCCAGCGGTCGGCCAGCAGCCCGCCGATCACCGGGATGCAGTACACCAGGCCGCCATAGGCCCCCAGCAGGTCCAGGCCGGCGCGATCGCCGAACAGGTGGTACTTGGTCAGATACAGCAGCAGCAGCGCCTTCATGCCATAGAAGGAGAAGCGCTCCCACATCTCGGTGAAGAAACACACGTAGACGCCCTTGGGGTGTCCGAGGAAGTCGCCGTGGCGGGTGGAGGCAGCAGCACTGTGGGCCAACGAGGAAGCTCCCGGATTCATCGCCGCGAGTATAGCCAGGCGTGCGCGCCAGTCCCGGCGGCCACTTTCCGCGCCGAAGCGCTTGGGGTAGCGTTGTCCGATTCTGTTCGCCCTGGTGCTCGCATGTCCGCGTCTTCCCCTCCGCAGCTCACCATTCGCGCGGTCGTCCTGGCCGTGGTGCTGGCGGTGATCCTATCCGCCGCCAATGCCTACCTGGGCCTGTTCGCGGGCCTGACCATCGCCACCGCCATTCCCGCTGCGGTGATCTCGATGGGTGTGCTGCGCGTGCTGGGCGGTGGATCGATCCTGGAAAACAACATCGTCCAGACCGGGGCCTCGGCCGGTTCGTCGATCGCCGCCGGCGTGATCTTCACCATCCCCGCGCTGGTGATCATGGGGTACTGGCCGGACTTCAAGTACTGGTGGGTGCTGGGCATCGCCGGGTTGGGCGGCCTGCTGGGCGTGCTGTTCTCGGTGCCGCTGCGGCGCTCGATGATCGTGGAGGATCCGCTGCCGTTCCCGGAGGGCAAGGCTGCCGCGGAAGTGCTCAAGGCCGGTGAAAACCCCGGCCCGGGCCTGAAGATCCTGGGCGTGTCGGCGGTGATCGGTGCCTTTGTGAAGCTGGCCGCCGAGAGCGGCCTGCGCCTGATTCCCGATGCCTGGGCGACCTCGGCCTACGTCGGCGGTTCCAGGGTCACTGCGTTCATTGGCTCCAACCTGTCCCCGGCGTTGCTGGGGGTGGGCTATATCGTCGGCCTCAACGTCGGCATCGTGGTGGTGTCCGGTTCGATCCTGACCTGGCATATCGCCATCCCGCTGTACCAGGCGTTCTTCGTCGATTCGGATCCGGCGCTGGCGGCGTCCATCGCTGGTGCCTCATCGACCGAGGCGGCCTTCGCCATCTGGGGCGCGAAGATGCGCTACCTGGGCGTGGGCGCGATGCTGATCGGCGGCATCTGGACCCTGATCTCGCTGCGCAAGTCCTTGCTGGGCGGCATCAAGAGCGGCTTTGCCGCCGCACGCAAGAGCGGCGGCCCGGTGCTGGCCCACACCGAGCGCGACCTGCCGATGAAGTGGATGCTGGTGGCGCTGGTGGCCTTCACCCTGCCGCTGCTGGCGCTGTACCAGGCCATCGTCGGCCAGTGGCACGTGTCGATCCCGATGACCTTGATCATGATCGTGGCCGGCTTCCTGTTCGTGTCGGTCTCGGCCTACCTGGCCGGCCTGATCGGCTCGTCCAACAACCCGGTTTCGGGTATCACCATCTCCACCATCCTGTTCGCGTCGGCGGTGTTGGTGCTGCTGCTGGGCAAGGATGGCCTGATGCCGGTCGGCAGCGGCGGCGCGCCGCTGGGCGCGGTGGCCGCGATCATGATCGGCGCGGTGGTGTGCTGTGCGGCGGCAGTGGGCGGGGACAACCTGCAGGACCTCAAGGCCGGTTACATCGTCGGCGCCACGCCCTGGAAGCAGCAGCTGATGCTGGGCATCGGCGCGTTCTCCTGCGCGCTGATCATGGCGCCGGTGCTGAACCTGCTGGCGACCGCCTATGGCATCGGCGTCAAGTCCGAACTGCATCCCAACGCGCTGGCCGCGCCGCAGGCCAACCTGATGGCCTCGGTGGCCAAGGGCCTGTTCGGTGGCGCGCTGCCGTGGACCTTCATCGGCATCGGCGCGGTCCTGGGCGCAGTCATCATCGCCTTCGACAGCTGGCTGAAGGCGCGCGGTTTCCGTTTCCGCGTGCCGGTGCTGGCCGCCGCCATCGGCATCTACCTGCCGCTGGAGCTGATGGTGCCGGTGTTCCTGGGCGGCCTGATCTCGCACCTGGTCGAGCGTTTCCACAAGGTGCACGCCGACGACGAGGAGGGCCGCGACCGCGTGCACAAGCCTGGCGTGCTGTTCGCCGCGGGCTTGATCACCGGCGAGGCGCTGATGGGGATCGCCATCGCCGTGCCCATCGTGGTCACCGGGCGTGCCGACGCGCTGGCGCTGCCGTTCCATCTGCCGGCCGCGCAGTGGCTCGGCCTGGCCCTGCTGTTCCTGGTCGGCTGGCTGCTGTACCGCACCGGCAGGAAGGGTGAGCAGGGCGCGTAAGCGCTGATCGTCCGTTCGGCGCGAGATTGAAAGGGCGGCCCGCGGGTCGCCCTTTTTTGTGGCGCTTCTTCGTGAAGACGGGAGAGAGGCGCGAGGCGTGTGCGGATCGCGGCTTCGGAGCGGCAGCATCCGGAGGGCGGTGGCCGCTCTTCCCTCGGTCAGGGCATCCAGGCGCTTGGCTCACTGTCTCGCTTGCCGCAGCTACCCACCGCCGGCTCGACGCTGCACGCCTCAGGCGAGATGCTTTCTTGGAAGCAGTCCAAAACCATCAGGTCGCGAGCCCGGGCCCGAGTCGGGTATGGCGGAAAGCGGGCCAAGGATGGCCCGCGGCGGCGAGTCAGCCATGGATGGCTGACCGAGCCGGGGAGCCATGCCCGGCTTGGGCCCGGGCTAAGTAGCGGAGCCAGCTTTTTGCGACCATCCAGATCGCCTCGGGGAGTTCTCACCGTTCCTCATTTCGGCGAGGTACCTGTCACATGGTCGACAGAGCGGTTCCGCGCCGCCAGGGAGGTGATCCGCAGCAGATCGACTTTCAGGCGAACCCCGCCGTGAAATGCTCAGGCACTCAGCCCGTAGTGCCCCGGGGCAAGCCTCTTCGCGGATGAATCCGCTCCCACAAGAGACTTGAACGCGCACCGCGTCTGATGGGCTCGTACGTTGGCCTGTGACTTCAGGCCTTTGCCCCGATCCGGGCCGCGGCCTACCATCGGCGGCTTTCCCGATCGTCTTGCGGAGCCTGCAGATGAAGCTGTCCCAGCGTCTTGCCATTCCTGCCACCCTGGCGCTTGCCGTGCTGTCGGCCCTGCCGGCCGCGGCGCAATCGCGTGGCTTCACTGTGCGCGACATGGTGGCCCTGGAGCGGGTGTCCTCGCCGGTGCTCACGCCCAACGGCGCTGTGGTGATCTTCGCCAAGCGCGAGGTGCAGCCCGATGGCAGCAAGGCCACCACCAGCCTGTGGCAGCGCAACCTGCGCACGCGCGACCTGGCCCCGCCGAGCCGGCTGACGCCCGAAGGCTGGAACGTCAATTCGCCCAGCCTGTCGGCCGATGGCACCACGGTGTACTTCCTAAGCGCCAAGTCCGGCAGCCAGCAGCTCTACGCCATGCCGCTGGCCGGCGGCGAACCGCGCGCGCTGACCGGCATGGCCGTGGACGTGGACAGCTACCACGTCTCGCCCAAGGACGACCGCATCGCGTTCAGCGCCAGCGTCTACCAGGATTGCGGCGCCGACCTGGACTGCACCGCCAAGCGCGTGGAGGCCAATGGCAAGAAGCCTGCCTCCGGCGTGGTCCACGATGCGCTGTTCGTGCGGCACTGGGATACCTGGAACGACGGCCGCCGCAATACCTTGTTCGTCGCGCCGCTGCCGGCGGCCGGTGCGCAGCCGGTGGTGGGCGCCACCGCGATCAGCGCCACGCTCGCCGGCGACGTGCCGGGCAAGCCTTTCGGCGGTGGCGAAGACTACACCTGGTCGCCCGATGGCAAGACCCTCGTGGCCAGCGTCCGCATCCCCCGGCCGCACGGCAAGGCGCCGGGCAACGACGAGCCCTGGTCGACCAACTTCGACCTGTATCGGCTCGATGCGGCCGGCAAGGCACGCCCGGTCAACCTGACCGCTTCCAACCCCGCCTGGGACGCTGGCCCGGTGTTCAGCGCCGACGGCAAGACCCTGTACTACCGCGCGATGAAACGCCCGGGCTTCGAGGCCGACCGTTTCGGGCTGATGGCGCTGGACCTGGCCTCGGGCAAGTCGCGCGAGATCGCGCCCAAGTGGGACCGCTCGGCCGACGGCCTGCAGGTCTCGGCTGATGGCAAGACGCTCTACGTCCCGGCGCAGGAACTGGGCCAGCACCCGTTGTTCGAGGTGGACATCGCCACCGGCAGCGTGTCGCAGCTCGTCGGCGGCAGCAGCGTGGCCGAATTCGACGTCAAGGGCGGCACCTTGGCGGTGATGACCAACTCGTTGCAGACCGGCAACCAGCTGTTCACCTCGCAGGTCGGCGATCGCGGCGCCGACGCAGCCGCGCAGATGCGCGCGATCACCAAGAGCGCTAGCGAACTGCTGCCTGAGGTGAAGTTCGGGCAGGCCGAGCAGTTCCAGTTCGAGGGCTGGAACAACGAGACCGTGCATGGCTATGTGGTCAAGCCGTGGAACTACGAGGAAGGCAAGACCTATCCGGTGGCGTTCCTGATCCACGGCGGCCCGCAGGGCAGCTTCGGCAACGGCTGGAGCTACCGCTGGAATCCCCAGACCTACGCCGGCCAGGGCTATGCGGTGGTGATGATCGACTTCCACGGCTCCACCGGCTACGGCCAGGCCTTCACCGATGCGATCAGCCAGCACTGGGGCGACCGTCCGCTGGAAGACCTGCAGAAGGGCTGGGCGGCGGCGCAGAGCAAGTATCCGTTCCTCAACGGCGACAAGGCCTGCGCGCTGGGCGCCAGCTACGGCGGCTACATGGTGTACTGGATGGCCGGCAACTGGAACAAGCCGTGGAAGTGCCTGGTCGACCATGATGGCGTCTTCGACAACCGCATGATGGGTTACAGCACCGAGGAGCTGTGGTTCAGCGAATGGGAGAACGGCGGCACGCCCTGGGACAACGCCGAGAAGTACGAAAAGTTCAACCCGGTCAACCACGTCAAGGACTGGACCGTGCCGATGCTGGTGATCCACGGCCAGCTGGATTTCCGCATCCCGGTCGAGCAGGGACTGGCGGCCTTCACCGCGGCCCAGCGCAAGGGCGTGGAGTCCAAGTTCCTGTACTTCCCCGACGAGAACCACTGGGTGCTCAAGCCGGCCAACAGCGTGCTGTGGCACGACACGGTCAACGACTGGCTCAAGCAGCACATCGGACAATAAGGAAGCGGGCCCGGGCGATCGCTGCCCTGCGCGCGGATGCGTGCGCAGGGCAGGTCGGGTAATTTCGTCGCTGCAGTCCAAGAAAACCCGAGGTCGTGGTGCCCAAGTCTTCCGCGCTGATCCAGAACGACATCGTCCTGTTCGGACTCATTGCCGCCACCCTGGCGCTGGTGTTCTGGACTTCCTCCCGCAAGAGCGGGTTCTGGGCGAAGTTCTACGGCGTGGTGCCACCCCTGCTGTTGTGCTATTTCCTGCCCGGCCTCTACAACAGCCTGGGCCTGATCGACGGCGCCAACAGTCAGCTCTACAACCCCATCGCCAGCCGCGTGCTGCTGCCGGCCGCGCTGGTGCTGCTGACGCTGACCATCGACCTCAAGGGCGTGCTGAAGCTGGGGCCGAAGCTGCTGGCCATGTATTTGGGCGCCTCGGTCAGCGTGATGATCGGGGCCTTCGTCGCGTTCTGGCTGATGGGGGTGATCCATCCCGCCACCGTCGCAGGCGACACCTGGGGCGGCATGGCCGCGCTGGCCGGCAGCTGGATCGGCGGCGGCGCCAACATGGTCGCGATGAAGGAGGTATTCGAAGTCGATGAGACCACCTTCGGCCAGTTCGTGGTGCTGGACGTGGGCATCGGCTACGTGTGGATGGCGGTGCTGATGTTCCTGGCCGGCAGCGCCAAGCGCATCGATGCGCGTTCCGGCGCCGACACCGGCGCCATCGAGGATCTCAAGCAGCGCCTGGCGGCCTACCAGGCCCAGCACGAGCGCATTCCCACGCTGGCCGACCTGATGCTCATCGTCGGCATCGCCTTCGGCGTGGTCGGCCTGGCGCATGCGATGTCCCCATCGCTGGCCGGCTGGCTGGGCGCCAACTTCGCGTGGGCGCGGCAGATGAGCCTGGATACGCCGTACGTGTGGGTCGTGGTGTTGTCCACCTGCGTCGGCCTGGCGCTCAGCACCACCCGCGCCCGCACGCTGGATGGGGCGGGGGCCTCGAAGATCGGCACCTTGCTGCTCTACATCCTCATCGCCTCGATCGGCATGCAGATGGATATCGCCGCGCTGCTGGATCGCCCGTGGCTGTTCCTGCTTGGGCTGATCTGGATCCTGGTGCACATCGGCTTGCTCTGGGCCCTGGGCAAGCTGCTGAAAGTGCCGTTCTTCTATTTCGCCATCGGCTCGCAGAGCAATATCGGCGGCCCGGCCTCGGCCCCGGTGGTGGCGGCGGTGTTCCACCCGGCACTGGCGCCCGTGGGCGCGCTGCTGGGCGCGCTCGGCTATGCCACCGGCACCGTGCTGGCGTACTTGGTGGGTATCGGCCTGCGCGCCATGGCCGGTGCCGGGTGATCGACGTCGATTACCGATGCCATGTCATGCCCAGGCGGGCGAGTTGCGTCCGCGGCATGCTCCATCTGCGAAGGCAGGGCCTTTCGCGACACTGACGCAACACTGATACGGTGCAGCGGGTCATTGGCGGCGGCGCACGCCGCACGATGCACGCCCAAGCGTGCTAACGCGGGGCGCGCCCCTCAGTCGTAGACCTCCTGGATATCCACGACCTTGCCGTCGCGGAAGACGATCTGGATGGTCTTGCGTTCCTGGTCGTACTCCCAGCGCTCGCCGATGTTGGCGCTGAACTTGTTTTCCAGCGGCACCACGCGGTTAGGCGTGCCCGCGACCTGGCTGACCTTGCCGGCGCTGTCGCCGGTGGTCACCAGCCGATTGCCGAATCGCGCGCTGGCCGCGGTGGCCGAAACCGTGATCGCACACAGGGTGAGTGCCAGTAGTCGCCTGCGCATCGTGTTCTCCTTGAATCGCCGTTATCCCAGGCGCCACTCTAGCGGAGGGCGCAGGTGCCGCATGAACCGCCAAGGCCGCACTGCATGCGCGGTTAAGTCAAACGACAACGGCGCCTTGCGGCGCCGTTGTCGTGATGCACCTGCAGGCCCGAGCCCTCAGCAGCAACGGAAGCCGTTGCCGCCGCCGAAGCGGGCTTCCTGCCGCTCGCGGAAGAAGGTCTTGTAGTCCATCGGCGTGCGGTCCGGATGCTTTTCCAGCACGTGGCGGACGTAGTTGTCGTAGTCGGGGATGCCGCAGCACAGACGCGCGGTCTGCACCAGCCGCCGCCACACGCGGCGGTGCGCCTGGAACTGCCCGACCGGAACCAGCTGGGTCCCCATCACAGGTCCGCCATCTGGTGCGGCTCGAGCGCCACGTACTTGGTCTCCTTGTCCGTGCGCTGCGGGCTGCGACGCGCGGCCAGGATGGTCTTGACCGAGTAGACCAGCACTGCGGCCACCACGAACAGGAACAGCGCGGTCAGGCCGGTGTTGACGTAGGCGTTGACCACGATCTGATGCATCTGGCCCAGGTCCTTGGCCGGCGCGGTGATGGTGCCCGAGGCGATGGCGTCCTGGAACTTCCTGGCCTGGGCCAGGAAGCCCTGCGCCGGGTTGTCGTCGAAGATCTTGATCAGGCCGGCGCTGGTCGTGCACAGCAGCAGCCACACCGCCGGGATGATGGTCACCCAGGCATAGCGGTCGCGCTTGAGCTTGAACAGCACCACCGTGCCCAGCATCAGCGCGATGCCGGCCAGCATCTGGTTGGAGATGCCGAACAGCGGCCACAGGGTGCGGATGCCGCCGAAGGGGTCGGTCACGCCGGTGTAGAGCAGGTAGCCCCACAGCGCCACGCAGCCGCCGGTGCCGATGATGTTGGCGCCCCAGGACTCGGTCTTGCGCAGGGCCGGCACGAAGTTGCCCAACAGGTCCTGCAGCATGAAGCGGCCCGCGCGCGTGCCGGCATCGACCGCGGTCAGGATGAACAGCGCCTCGAACAGGATGGCGAAGTGGTACCAGAAGGCCATCGTGTCCTCGCCCGGCAGCACGCTGTGCAGGATCTGCGCGATGCCCACGGCCAGGGTCGGCGCGCCACCGGCGCGGTTGAGGATGGTGCTCTCGCCGATCTCCTTGGCGGTGGCTTCCAACACGTCGGGGGTGATGACAAAGCCCCACTCGGTGACCTTGGCGGCCACCGTGGCCACATCGCCACCGACGATGGCCGGCGGCGAGTTCATGGCGAAGTACACGCCCGGCTCGATGATGGCCGCGGCGACCAGCGCCATGATGGCCACGAAGGATTCCATCAGCATGCCGCCGTAGCCGATGTAGGGCATGTGGCGCTCGTTGGCCAGCAGCTTGGGCGTGGTGCCCGAGCTGATCAGCGCATGGAAACCCGAGACCGCGCCGCAGGCGATGGTGATGAACAGGAACGGGAACAGGCCGCCCACCCACACCGGGCCCTTGCCGTACTCGGGGCTGCCGAAGGAGCCGAACTGCGTCAGCGCCGGCATCTTCAGGTCGGGCATGACCACCAGGATGCCGATGGCCAGGGCGACGATCGTGCCGATCTTGAGGAAGGTGGACAGGTAGTCGCGCGGCGCCAGCAGCAGCCACACCGGCAGCACCGAGGCGACAAAGCCGTAGCCGACCATCATCCAGACGATGGCTTCCTTGCTGAAGGTGAAGGCCGGGCCCCAGGTCGGCGAGGCGGCGATCTGCCCGCCGCCCCAGATGGCGCCCAGCAGCAGGATCAGGCCGACCACGGAGATCTCGCCGATCTTGCCTGGGCGGATGTAGCGCATGTATACGCCCATCATGACCGCGATGGGCATGGTGGCCACCACGGTGAACATGCCCCAGGGGCTCTCGGCCAGGGCGTTGACCACCACCATCGCCAGCACCGCCAGGATGATGATCATGATCAGGAAGGCGCCGAACAGGGCGATGGTGCCAGGCACCTGACCCATCTCCTCGCGCACCAGATCGCCCAGCGAGCGCGCGTCGCGGCGGCTGGAGATGAACAACACCATGAAGTCCTGCACCGCACCGGCCAGGACCACGCCGCAGATCAGCCACAGCATGCCGGGCAGGTAGCCCATCTGCGCGGCCAGCACCGGGCCGACCAGCGGGCCGGCGCCGGCGATGGCGGCGAAGTGGTGGCCGAACAGCACATGCTTGTTGGTGGGCACGAAGTCCAGGCCGTCGTTGCGCAGCACCGCGGGCGTGGCGCGGGTGGCGTCCAGCTGCATCACCTTGTTGGCGATGAACAAGCCGTAGTAGCGATAGGCGACGAGGTAAATGGACACCGCGGCCACCACGATCCACAGCGCGTTGACGGTCTCGCCTTGCCGCAAGGCCACGGTGCCGAGGCAGAACGCACCCAGTACCGCCAGCGCGGCCCAGGCGATCTTCGAGAACCCTTTCATGGAGTAGCCCCTTGGAAACTGCGACAAGGGTCTACCCATGCGTGTAACGGGTCAACGCATATTCCGGTTACGCGCGGTAGCACTTTGGTCTAGTGCGGCGCTGCAACATCGATGGTCACAGCCACCGCGCGCGCTTGAACAGCCGGTGCAGGCCCACGCAGATGACAATCACGCCAGCAATCAGCACCCAGTAGCCATAGCGGGTCTGGGTTTCCGGCATGTGCGCGAAGTTCATGCCGTACCAGCTGGCGATCAGGGTCGGGGCGGCCAGCAGCGCCGCCCAGGCACCCAGGCGCTTGACCACCTCGCCCTGGGCCAGAGTCACCATCGACAGGTTGACGCTGAGCGCGGTGCCCAGCATGTCGCGCAGCGCGTCGATGGCGTCGTTGGTGCGCAGGGCGTGGTCGTGCACGTCGCGCAGGTAGGGGCGGATCGCCTCGGGCACCAGCGGGCTGCTGCCACGCACCAGCTGTAGCAGCACGTCCTGCAGCGGCCCCACGGCCAGGCGCATGTAGGTCAGTTCGCGCTTGAGGTCGTACAGGCGCGTGACCACGCTGCGCTTGTACTCGTCGGAAAAGATGTCCTTCTCCAGCCGGCTGAGCGTGTCGCGGAACTCCTGCATGATCGGCTGGTAGTTGTCGACGATGAAATCCAGCACCGCGTACAGCCCCACCGACGGACCTTCGGCCAGCATGCCGGGTTCGCGCTCCAGTCGTCGGCGCACCTCGGCATAGGACAAGGACGCGCCATGGCGCACGGTGATCAGGAAGCGCTGGCCGAGAAAGGCCTGGGTTTCGCCGTAGCGGATCTTCTCATCGACCACCTGGGCGGTATGAGCGGCCAGGAACAGCGCGTGGCCATAGGCCTCGACCTTGGGCCGCTGATGCGCCTTGCGCGCATCCTCGATGGCCAGCTCGTGCAGGTCGAACTCTTCCTGCAGCTTCTGCAGCACCGATTCTTCCGGCTCGTACAGGCCGACCCAGACGAAGCTGCCGTCTTCCACCGCCAGCACATCGCTGATCTCGTCCAGGGTCAGGTCGCGGACCTTGCCCTCAGCGTTGTACAGCGCGCAGTTGATGACACAGGTGGGTAAATCGACGCGGGGCGAGGCAGCTGCGGATGTCGTCATGCCGCGCATCCTGCGCCAGCCCCCGTGAACGGACAAGCGCGGCACGCCGGTGCGCGTCTGTAGCCAAGACAGTTCCAAGCCTCTTCGCCGACGCGCGAGGCGGTGAAGTCCTCCGGCGCGATGCGAAGGGTCGCGAAAAGCCGACTTCGCCAACCCGCCTGCCCCTGAGCCGGAGATGGCTCCCCGGCTCGGTCAGCCATCCATGGCTGACTCGCCGGCGCAGGCCATCCCTGGCCTGCGTTTCGCCATCTCCGGCTCAGGGCCAGGCCTGCTGCGGTTGGCTTTGGGCTTCGGCAAACGAAGCGCTCGACCCAGGTGCGTCCAACGGCCGGCTGGCTGGCGGGCGGTGGACACGGGAGGTCAGGCAGAACGCCGCGGGCGCGACAGTGCGTGGAGCAAGTTGACTTCGTCAGAATCGAGCCGCTGCCATAGAACGCTTCGACGCTGTGAATGCCCGCCAGACCGTCGCCTGCCCACAATTGCGATACGCACGCGCCTTGCGTTTCCCCATCCCTCAGTTGGGACGAGGATCGGCTTTAAGTCGCGCCGACCCGCGCCTTGCCTCGCCCGAAGACATAGGCCAAGGCCAGGTGGATCGGCAGCAGCAGCGCGACCCAGGCACGGTTGTCCTGGAAGCCGAACGGAAACCAGTGCAGCACCCAGGCGATCAACCCACTCAGGGCAACGATGCCAAGCGTGACCCGCCACCAGCCGGCCGCAGCCCGGCCGCGCAGCGGCGCGATGGCGCCCACCAGCAAGGCAAGGCACAGCGGATTGAGCAGCAACAGGTTGCGATTGGCCCAGGCGGCCTGGTGCTCGGTGATGCCCCATAGATACAGCAGCGTCAGTCCGCCCAGCCCGCACAGCAGCCACAGCGGCAGGGCCAGCGCGAGCACCGCGCGCGGGGTCTTGCGCGCCAGCAGCACCAGCGCCAGGGCCACGCCCGAGCCCGCCAGCAGCCACGGCCACCAGGGGCGCGCGGCCTCCGGTGGCTCCGGTGCGATGCGATGCGGCAGCACCTGCTCGGTGCGGCTGACCAGCGGCGTGCCATCGGGCAGCTTGGCCTCGGCCAGCATCGCCGCCAGCCGCATCGGCACGAAGCCCTCGTCCCAGCGCGACAGCGGCCTGTCGGCATAGGGCCCGAGCCCGAGGTCGAAGCCGACCCACATCCACAGCGCCGGCGAGGCAAGGCGCACCGACTCGGTGCGATAGGTGTTCCCGCGCGAGCGCCCGGCGAACTGGCGCTTGAGCGCACCGCCCATGGCCGCATCCAGGGTGTCGCGCACCTGGGTGGCGCAGTTGTTGGTGAAGTATTCGTAGCGGTAGCGCGCCTGGTCCGGCTGCGCCCGGCGAGCCAGCGTCTCGGCCAGCGCCTGTGCCTGTGCAGGCGGCAAGTTGAGCCACTGGATGCTCACCCCGCGGCCTTCGGCCTGGTAGTTGGCCAGGTCCTGCTCCAGCGGCAGCGCCACCAGGTAGTACATCATCACGCCGCGGGCGAAGTTGGCGTTGAAGTCCGGCTCGGTCGGGTCGAAGAAGCCGAAGTTGTACGAGGTGGCGCGCCCGCTGAGCGGGTCCTGCACGACGATGGCGTCATGCCCGAAGCGTTCGAAGAACACCTCGCCCGGCTGCATCGTTGCCACGCCGATGCGCGGGGCGGCGCTGGCGCCGGGAATGCCCAGCACCATCCCCACGGACAGCAGGCATAGCCCCAGCAGGCTCAGCGCGATCGATCGCACGGACATGGGTCGCCCTCAGGCTTCGGGCAGGATGCCGACGTGGAAGGCGTGCACGCGACGTCCATCGGCCTTGGCCACGCGGAAGGCGAAGCGGCCCAGCGTCAGCTCCTCGCCGGTCTCGGGCAGATGGCCGATGGCCGAAGTCACCAGACCGCCAACGGTGTCGTACTCGTCGTCTGGGAAGTCCGCGCCGAAGCGCTCGTTGAAATCCCCGATCGGCGTCAGCGCATCGACCACGTACTGGCCATCGGCCTGGGCCGAGATCAGCAGCGCCTCGTCCTCGGCGTCGTCGTGCTCATCGTCGATGTCGCCGACGATCTGCTCCAGCACGTCCTCGATGGTGACCAGCCCGGCCACGCCGCCGTACTCGTCCACCACCAGCGCCATGTGATTGCGAGAGAGCCGGAACTCCTTCAGCAGCACGTTGAGCTTCTTGGATTCGGGGATCAGCACGGCCGGGCGCAGCAGCTCGCGCACAGTGGTGCCGCCGCGGTCGGAGACCACCCCGCGCAGCAGGTCCTTGGCCAGCAGGATGCCCAGGATCTCGTCGCGGTTCTCCCCATGGACCGGGAAGCGGGAGTGCCCGGACTCGACCACCTGGTCGAGCAGGGCGCCCAGCTCGCCTTCGACAGGCAGGGAGACCATCTGCGAGCGCGAGATCATCACATCGCCCACGGTCAGCTCGGCCACCGACATGGCCCCTTCCATCATCTTCAAGGTGTCGGCGGCCAGCACGCCGTTGCTCTGGGCGTCGCGCAGCAGCGCGACGAGGTCCTCGCGGGATTCGGGCTCGCCGGAGAATGCGTGGCTCAGGCGTTCGAGCCAACCGCGTCGTTTTTCGGGAAGCTCCGGCGAGGAGCGACTGTCATCTTCGGACATCAATGTCTTCACGCCCCTGGGAGGAGGGACGAGCCCTGGCAGTCTAGCAGAAGCCCCGGCGGCGCCAGCCAGGGCGGCGGCGGCGGGGCTAGCGGGCGTCCACGGTCGGGGCGGTGGGGGTCGGCGGTTCCGGACCCTCGGTATCCAGGTTGTAGGTGCAGCCGACCAGGGTCTTGCCCGGGTGCGACCCGACGTTGGACACGTTGAGGATGATGGACTGGATCAGCGTGGCGCCGGTTTTCTCATCGAAGGTCTGGGTGCTGCGCACTTCCTTGCCGAAGATCGCCTTGTCCGGCGTGTCGATCCCGGTCTCCAGCTGCAGTTCCCGGGCCAGCGGGCGCGGGTCGGGAACGTCGACGATGGCCATGATGTTGTCGCTGTAGAAGGCGATCTGGTCGGTGGCGTGGCCGAACACGCGGATCGGGCTGGCCAGCTTGAACTCGCGCATGAACATGTTCTTCTGCGGCAGCGGCTGCCAGCCCAGGGCGGCGGCCTGCGCCGGGTCCTTGGCCATCGGCTCGGCCGACAGGAAGTCGGAGATCTCCGCCCGGCATTCGATCAGCGCGGCCAGGTCGGGGCCGGCCGCAGGCGGCGCGGCCGCCGCCAGCGGGGCGGCCAGGGCCGCGGTCAGCAGCAGGGATCGGCGCGCGATACGCATCAGCGCTCTCCCGCGTAGGGGTCGGCGATGCCCAGCTCGGCCAGGATCTCGCGTTCGAGCTGCTCCATCGCCTCGGCATCCTTGTCGTCCTCGTGGTCCCAGCCCAGCAGGTGCAAGGTGCCGTGCACGGTCAGGTGCGCGTAGTGGGCGGCCAGCGGCTTGCCCTGTTCCTTGGCCTCCCGGGCCACGACCGGCGCGCAGATCACCAGATCGCCCAGCAGGGGCATGGTGACCCCCGGCGGCAGCTTGATGTCCTCGTCCAGCTCGCCGGGAAAGGACAGCACATTGGTCGCGTAGTCCTTGCCACGATAGTGCCGGTTCAACGACTGCCCTTCCTTGGCATCGACGATGCGGATGGCCAGGTCGGCTTCGCGGATGCGCCCTTTCAGCGCCGCGGCGACCCACTTGCGGAAGCTCACCGCCGCAGGCAGGCCAGTGCGCGGCAGCGCGTAGCTGACGGCGACTTCGAGATGGACAGGACCTTGGGTCATGGCGATGCGGGCGTGACGTGGGCTGGGCGCATTATGCGCCCGCCTGCCGAAGGCGGCGACGAACCCATTCGCCTCAGTGACGGGCGCCCACGGCGCCCACGCATCGCGCGCTGCGCGAGCATCCGGGCGGGTCGGTCCATCGACACGCGCCCTGCGAGGTGATTCAGTTCGAAGGGCCGCTGGCCTCGTTGCGCTCATCGCGCGCGTCATAGGCCCGCACGATGCGCGCCACCAGCGGATGGCGCACCACGTCGCGGCTGTTGAAGAAGGTGAAGGACACCCCGTCCACATCGCCCAGCACCTCGATGGCGTCCTTCAACCCGGACTTCTGGTGCTTGGGCAGGTCGATCTGGGTCATGTCGCCGGTCACCACCGCGGTGCTGCCGTAGCCGATACGGGTCAGGAACATCTTCATCTGCTCGATGCTGGTGTTCTGCGCCTCGTCCAGGATCACGAAGGCGTCGTTGAGCGTGCGGCCGCGCATATAGGCCAGCGGGGCGATCTCGATGACGTTCTTCTCCAGCAGCTTGACCACCTTTTCCACGCCCATCATTTCGTACAGCGCGTCGTACAGGGGGCGCAGGTAGGGGTCGACCTTCTGGGTCAGGTCGCCCGGCAGGAAGCCGAGCTTCTCGCCGGCTTCCACCGCCGGACGCACCAGGATTAGCCGCTGCACGCGCGACTCGTTCAGCGCGTCCACCGCCATGGCCACGGCCAGATAGGTCTTGCCGGTGCCGGCCGGGCCGATGCCGAAGTTGATGTCATGGGTGGCGATGGCATGCAGGTAGGCGGCCTGGTTCGGGCCGCGCCCGCGCAGGGTGCCGCGCTTGACCCGCACCGTGACTTCCTGCGCCTCGTAGCCGCCTGCGGCGATGTGATCCACGTTGGCTTCGTTGAGCCGCAGGTGGATGGCGTCGGCGTCGAACACCTCCGTGGCTGCCTCCACATACAGGGCGCGCAACAATTGCTCGGCCGCCGCCATGGCCTTGTCCGTGCCTTCCACGCGGAAGACGTTGCCGCGGTTGGAAATCTGCACGCCGAGCTTGAGCTCGATCTGGCGCAGGTGGGCGTCGAACGGCCCGGCCAGGTTGGCCAGCTGCTCGGTGTCGTAGGGGTCCAGGGTGAAGTCGCGGTAGGGCATGTTCATAGGGGCGCAAGCGTAGCGCGAAGCCACGCAAGCCGGCGTCATGGGCGGGTGCGGCGGGGACGGGCGTGTCGCAGCGTCCCGGGCGCCCACGCTCACGAACTCCGGCCTGTGCGTGCCGCCGACCGCCGCGCGGCGGCTCGTCGAGCGGGAAGCGCCGCGCCAGACCGCGGTCGCTCAGGCCGCGGCGTCGTCCTGCAGCGCCACGCGTGCGCGCAGCGAGTTGGTCAGCGCCTCGGTGATCACCACATCCACGAACTGGCCGATCAGGCGCGGATGGCCGGGGAAGTTCACCGAGCGCATGTTCTCGGTCTTGCCGGTCAGCTCGTTGGGGTTCTTGCGCGAGGGCCCTTCCACCAGCACCGTCTGGGTGGTGCCGACCATCTTCTGCGAGATCTCCGCGGCGAACTGGTTGATGCGCGCCTGCAGGCGCGACAGACGCGCGTGCTTGTCCGCCTCGCTGGTGGTGTCCTCCAGGTCGGCCGCCGGGGTGCCAGGGCGGCGCGAGTAGATGAAGGAAAAACTCTGGTCGAAGCCCACGTCCTCGATTAGCTTCATGGTCTTCTCGAAGTCGGCCTCGGTCTCGCCGGGAAAGCCGACGATGAAATCCGAGCTGATCGAGATATCCGGCCGCACCGCGCGCAGCTTGCGGATCTTGGACTTGAACTCCAGTGCGGTGTAGCCGCGCTTCATCGCGCTGAGGATGCGGTCGCTGCCGGCCTGCACCGGCAGGTGCAGGAAGTTCGCCAACTGCGGCACGTCGCGATAGGCATCGACCAGCGAGTCGGAGAACTCCAGCGGGTGCGAGGTGGTGAAGCGGATGCGGCCCACGCCCTCGATCTGCGCGATCGTGCGGATCAGCATGCCCAGGTCCGCGACTTCGCCCTCCTCGCCGTACGGGCCGCGATAGGCATTGACGTTCTGGCCCAGCAGGTTGATCTCGCGCACGCCCTGGGACGCCAACTGCGCCACTTCCACCAGCACATCCTCGAACGGCCGGCTGACTTCGGTGCCGCGGGTGTAGGGCACCACGCAGAAACTGCAGTACTTGCTGCAGCCTTCCATGATCGAGACGAAGGCCGAGGGGCCTTCGGCGCGCGGCTGCGGCAGCGCGTCGAACTTCTCGATCTCCGGGAAGCTGATGTCCACCTGCGGCTTGTTCTGCTCGCGGCGGGCGCGGATCAGCTCGGGCAGGCGGTGCAGCGTCTGCGGGCCGAACACCAGGTCCACGTAGGGCGCGCGCTTGACGATGGCTTCGCCCTCCTGCGAGGCCACGCAGCCGCCCACGCCGATCAATACCTGGCGCCCACCGGTCTTGAACTCCTTCCAGCGGCCGAGCTGGCTGAAGACCTTCTCCTGCGCCTTCTCGCGGATGGAGCAGGTGTTGACCAGGATGACGTCGGCATCCTCGGGCTTGTCGGTCAGCTCCAGGCCCTCGGCCTGAGCGAGCACGTCGGCCATCTTGGCCGAGTCGTACTCGTTCATCTGGCACCCGTGGGTCTTGATGTAGAGCTTGCCGCGCACCTGGGCCGGCTTGTTGGCCAGGCCGGGCAGGGGCACGAGGGTGGAATCGCCCGCGCGGGGCGTGGTGACGTCTGGCGTCCCGGTCATGGTGCTTAATCCAGTCGGGTGGCGGGAAAGCCGGCTAGTTTACCGGCTTCTCCCGCCGTGTCCCCCTGGTCCTAGCCGCCGGCGCGAGCCGCGTCGAGCTGGCGGGCGCGTTCGAATGCCGGCCGCGTGGTGACCCGCTGCAGGTAGCGGGCGATCTCCGGCGTGGCCTGCACCAGGCCGAAGCCGACCAGCCAGCCCAGTGCGCTGCCCCACAGCACGTCGGCCACGGTGAAGCGCTCGCCCAGCAGGTAGTCGCCCGCAGCCAGCTGGTCCTGCACCACCTGCATCACCGTGTCGGCATCGACGAAAGGCGACATGCCGCGCGGGGCAGGCTCGCGCTTGAGCGCCTTGTCGATCAGCGCCGGCTCGAAGCACGAGCCGTGGAAGGCCAGCCAGCGCAGGTAGGGCCCGCGCAGCGGGTCGCCGATCGCCGGGGCCAGGCCCGCATCGGCGTACAGATCGCCCAGGTAGATGAAGATCGCCACCTGCTCGGTCACCAACGCGCCCTGGTGCAGGATCGCCGGGACCTTGCCCATCGGGTTGACCGCCAGGTAGTCGGGCTTGAGGTTGTCGCCGGCCTTCAGGTCCAGCAGCTTCACCTCGTAGTCCGCGCCGAGTTCCTCCAGCAGGGTGAGCACCCCGGAAGCGCGCGAGGGGATGGCGTGGAACAGGGTGATGTGGCGGTCGGACATGGGCGTGCTCCCTTGGAAAGTGGCGCCATCCTAGGGATCATTGCGGACGCAAACTGTCCGCGAGAACGCCTGTGCGCCATACCGCCGCCCGCCTGCTGCGCCTGATCGCCCTGTTGCAGGCCCGGCGGTTCTGGCCGGGCGCCGAGCTGGCCGAGCGGATGGGCGTGGACCGGCGCAGCATCCGCCGCGATGTCGAGCGCTTGCGCCAGCTCGGCTATCCCATCCAGTCCTCCTCCGGCACCGGCGGCGGCTACCGGATGGGGGCCAACGCGCCGGCGCTTCCGCTGTTGTTCGAGGAGGAGGAAGCCGTGACCATGGCGGTGGCCTTGCGCGCGGCTGCGGCCAGCGTCGGTGGGATCGAGGACACCGCCGAGCGCCTGTTGGGCAAGCTCGACCCGCTGGTGCCGACCCGGTTGCGCCGCCAGAGCGGTCAGGTGCATGCGGCCACCGCCTCGCTGTCCGATCCGCCGCCGACCGATGCCCGCCTGCTGGGGCAGCTGGCCCAGGCCTGCCGCGGGGCTGGCCGGCTCGTGTTCGCGTATCGCAGCTTCGCCGGCCACGGCAGCGAGCGCCAGGTCGATGCCCACCACCTGGTCAACGATGGCCGCCGCTGGTACCTGCTGGCCTTCGATCTCGATCGCGCCGACTGGCGCACCTTCCGCGTCGACCGGATCCAGGGCCTGAGGCCGCAGCCGGGGCAGGGCATCCGCCGCCCCACGCCGGAATCGCCCGAGGCGATGGTGCGGCGCGCGGTGAGCCAGTCCCCCTTCGAGCATCGCCTGGTGGTGCGGCTGGCCGGCACCCTGGCGCAGGTGCGCGCCAGCATCCCTGGCTGGTGCGGCGTGCCCGAACCCGAAAGCGCCAGCCATTGCCTGCTGACCCTCAGCGCCGACTCGCCGGCCCTGCTGGCCAGCCTGATGTTGACCCTGGAGGTCGACTTCGACCTGGTCCGAGCCTCAAGCCCGGCGTTGCTTGCGCAGATGCGGGCCAGCCTGGACACGCTGCAGGCACGGCTGGGCCGGGACCTGCAGCCCGAAATGCGCGCATCTGGCTGATCTGGCCGGATTTTTGCTTGGAATCCTTCGACGAAGCTGGGAGACTCGCGCCGATGAAGGGGGTGCTGCGACTGGGGATGATCGCCGCTGCACTGGTCGCACTGCCGGCCAGTGCCGGCACGCTGTACAAGTGCGTGGGTGGCGATGGCATCACCAGCTATGTGAGCAAGCGCCCGTCCGGGGCCCGCTGCGAGATCGTCAGCCGCTATACGCCCGGCCCGCGCCGCGCCGCGCCGCTGGTCGCCGCGCCGCGTCCGGCCCCCGCGCTGGAGCCGGCGGCCAAGGCTGCCGAGCAAGTGCCCAGGGCCGTGCCGGCGGCGCTGTCGGCCGCCGCCGGCAGCCAGCCGGACGCACTGCCCAGGCCCGCTGCCGCGCCCCAGCGCGTGGTCAGCGGCCAGGTCTATTCCTACGTCAAGGACGGCGTGCGCCACTACACCAGCGTGCGCCCGGCCGGCGTGGCCCTGGCCAATGTCCGCACCATCAAGTACAGCTTCATCGAGCGCTGCTACGCCTGCGGCAACCCGGGCGTGAACTTCGGCCAGGTGCGCTTGAACACCGCCAGCTACCAGGCCGAGATCGCCGCGGCGGCGCGCGAGTACGGCGTGGACGAGGCCATCGTGCGCGCCATCATCCATGCCGAGTCGGCGTACAACCCGCTGGCCCTGTCGCGTGCCGGCGCCCAGGGCTTGATGCAGCTGATGCCGGCCACCGCGCGCCGCTTCGGCGTGACCGATTCCTACGACGCCAGCCAGAACATCCGCGGCGGCGTGCAGTACCTGGCCTGGCTGCTCAAGCGCTTCAACGGCAACCTGACCCTGGCCGCGGCCGGCTACAACGCGGGCGAGGGCGCGGTGGACAAGCACGGCGGCGTGCCGCCCTACAGCGAGACCCAGCGCTACGTGCAGCGGGTCGGTCTGCTGGCCGATCGCTACCGCTCAGCTGTTGCAGCGCAGTAAGCCTAAATCGCTCTCTGATGCGAAAGTCCAGTTTGTCGGCGTCGTAAAGCTTCCCTTACACTCCGGCAACTTCGCGGCATTCGTACCCCACACGTTTGCCCGGCAGCCTGTCAGCTACCCACAGTCACACCGCGGAGGGGCCGGATGGCCATAGATGGGTTCAACGGGCCTGTGGATACAGGTCGACGTAGATTTCTCACGGCTACCACCGCCGTGGTGGGCGCCGTGGGCGCCGGCATTACCGCAATTCCCTTCATCAAGTCGTGGAATCCGAGCACCCGGGCCAAGCTGGCCGGCGCGCCGGTCACCGCCGACATCAGCGCCCTGCAGGAAGGCCAGCGCCTGATCCTGGAATGGCGCGGCCAGCCCATCTGGATCGTCAAGCGCTCCAAGGCCATCCTGGAGGCGCTGCCCACGCTGGACAATCGCCTGCGCGATCCCAAGTCCGAGAGCGTGGACCAGCAGCCCAAGTACGTGCTGGACAAGAATCCCGAGCTGCGCTCGATCAAGCCCGACGTCTCGGTGCTGGTCGGCCTGTGCACCCATCTGGGCTGCTCGCCGGAGATGGTCGCCGAGATCCGCCCCGAACCCTACGACCCACAGTGGAAGGGCGGCTACTTCTGCCCCTGCCACAAGTCGCGCTTCGACATGGCCGGGCGCGTGTTCCAGGGCGTGCCGGCCCCACTGAACCTGCTGGTGCCCCCTCACCACTATCAGGATGACAACACCATCGTGATCGGCGTCGATCCGGAAGGGGCTGCCTGATGGCGAACATCTTGATGCGGACCGCGGGCAACGTGGCCGATTGGGTCAACGCGCGCGCGCCTGGGCTGATGCCCATGTACCGCAAGCACATGACCGAGTACTACGCGCCGAAGAACTTCAACTTCTGGTACTACTTCGGCTCGCTGGCGCTGCTGATCCTGGTCAACCAGATCGTCACCGGCATCTTCCTGACGATGCACTACAAGACCAGCGCGGCCGAGGCCTTCGCCTCGGTCGAGTACATCATGCGCGACGTCGAGTGGGGCTGGCTGATCCGGTACATGCACTCCACCGGCGCCTCGCTGTTCTTCATCGTCGTCTACCTGCACATGTTCCGCGGCCTGCTCTACGGCAGCTACCAGCGTCCGCGCGAGCTGGTGTGGATCCTCGGCATGCTGATCTACCTGGTGCTGATGGCCGAGGCCTTCATGGGCTACGTGCTGCCCTGGGGCCAGATGTCCTTCTGGGGCGCCAAGGTGATCATCTCGCTGTTCGGCGCCATCCCGGTCATCGGCAACGGCCTGACCGAGTGGATCATGGGCGACTACCTGCCCGGCGATGCCACGCTCAACCGCTTCTTCGCCCTGCACGTGATCGCCCTGCCGCTGGTGCTGTTGCTGCTGGTGGTGCTGCACCTGGGCGCGCTGCACGAGGTGGGTTCCAACAACCCCGACGGCATCGATACCAAGCATGGCCCCAAGGGCAATGCCTGGAGCAAGTCCGCGCCGGTGGACACCATTCCCTTCCATCCGTACTACACGGTGAAGGATCTGGTGGGCGTCGGCTTCCTGCTGATCATCGCGGCCTTCATCATCTTCTTTGCCCCCGGCTTCGGCGGCTGGTTCCTGGAACACGACAACTTCACCGAGGCCAACCGCCTGGTCACCCCCGAGCACATCAAGCCGGTGTGGTACTACACGCCGTACTACGCGATGTTGCGCGTGGTGCCGGACAAGCTGGGCGGGGTGATGGTGATGTTCGGCGCGATCATCATCCTGTTCTTCGTGCCGTGGCTGGACCGGGCCAAGGTCAAGTCCTATCGCTATCGCGGCTGGCTGTCCAAGGGACTGCTGTTCGGCTTCGCCATCGCCTTCATCTGGCTGGGCAAGATCGGTGCCGGCCCGGGCACCGAGGTGATGGAGACCTACATCGGCCGTGTGCTGACGCTGTACTACTTCCTGTTCTTCCTGACCATGCCGCTATGGACGCGGATCGACAAGACCCGGCCGGTGCCGGATCGGGTGGCCGCCCATGACTAAGCGCTGGAGGATGCCGATGAGCTGGGGCAGGAAGCTCGTGGTGGTGCTGGCGCTGGCCTTGGCTGGTAGCGCGCAGGCGGCCGAGGGTGGGGCGGCGTTGCAGCAGGCGGGCAACGACCTGGGCGATAGGGCCTCGCTGCAGCGGGGCGCGCAGTTGTTCATGAACAACTGCTCCGGCTGCCACTCGCTCAAGTATCTGCGTTACTCGCGCATGGCCAGCGACCTGGGCCTGAGCGAGGAAGAGGTCATGACCAACCTCAACTTCAACGGCGCGGCCATCGGCGAGCAGATCCATTCGGCGATGCCGCCCGCGGCGGGGGAGCAGTGGTTCGGCAAGGCGCCGCCGGACCTGAGCCTGATCGCCCGCGTGCGCGGGACCGACTGGCTGTATACCTACCTCAAGTCGTTCTACCTGGACCAGAGTCGTCCGCTGGGCTGGAACAACCGCCTGTTCCCCAACGCTTCCATGCCCAATCCGCTGTGGGAGCTGCAGGGCCTGCAGCAGGCCAAGCTGGGCAAGAAGAACGAACTGGGCGAACAGCCGGTGGAGGGGCTGGAGATCAAGGTGCCGGGCCGGCAGACCGCTGCCGAGTTCGACCAGACCGTGCGCGACATCACCAACTTCCTGGAATACGCCGGCGAGCCTGCCGCGTTGAAGCGCCAGAGCATGGGCGTCTGGGTGGTGTTGTTCCTGGTGCTCTTGACCTTCCTGGCGTATTTGCTCAAAAAGGAATATTGGAAGGACGTTCACTGAACCGGTACCCCCGTGCCGGTTCTGCCCCGGGAGGGAGCTCCGGGGTCGCCGACACCGAAGTCTGCGGCCGTGGAGGGCCGGCCCCAGGGCCCGTGACGACCGTCGGCACAGGGCCGGCGGCGTCGGTACGACCGGCGGATTCCGGTCGCCCGGAGAGCCTCAAATGGCTGTGAGCCCACGCATGCGCAATACCCTGACTGTGTTTTCCTCCACCGATGATGTCCTGTGCCATCGCGTCCGGCTGGTGCTGGCGGCCAAGGGCGTGACCTACGACCTGGTCCCGGTGGATCCGCAGAACCCCCCCGAAGACCTGATCGACCTCAATCCCTACCACTCCGTGCCCACCCTGGTGGAGCGCGACCTGGTGCTCTACGCCGCCTCGGTGGTCAGCGAATACCTGGACGAGCGCTACCCGCACCCGCCGCTGATGCCGGTCGACCCGCTCTCCCGCGCGCGCCTGCGGCTGGCGATGCTGCGCATCGAGCACGACTGGGTGCCGCAGGTGCAGGCCATCCAGCTGGGCAACAAGGCCCAGGCCGATGCCGGCCGAAAGCGCCTGAAGGAGCTGCTCACTGCCTCGGTGCCGCTGTTCAAGGCGAGCAAGTTCTTCCTCAACCCGGAAATGAGCCTGGCCGATTGCGCGATGGCGCCCATCATCTGGCGCCTGGAGGCCCTGGAGATCCCGCTGCCCAAGGAGGGCGCCAAGGTCATCGAGGACTACGGCAACCGCATCTTCCGCAACCCGGGCTTCGCCCGCAGCCTGACCGAACAGGAGCGCAAGCTGCGCGAGCTGCCGGCCTGAGGGCGAGAAACGAGTTTAGAGAAACGAGGAACGAGCGAGGACAAGGCATGGGTCTCGGGTTGCCCTCGTTTCTCGTTCCTCTCCACTCGTTCCTTTAAACTGCGGGCATGACCCAGGAATTCCCCCCAATGACCAGCCATCGCCCGTACCTGCTGCGGGCGCTGGCCGAGTGGATCGCCGATAACGACATGACGCCCCACCTGCTGGTGGACGCCACGCAGGCCGGCGTGCAGGTCCCTGCCAGCGCGGTGAAGGACGGCCGCGTGGTGTTGAACATCGCCCAGCGGGCGGTGGCCAACCTGATGATCAGCAACGAGGCGGTCAGCTTCAACGCCCGCTTCGGCGGGGTGAGCTACCCGGTCATGGTGCCGATCGGTGCGGTGCTGGCGATCTACTCGCGCGAGACCGGTCAGGGCATGGCGCTGCCCGAGGACGTGGGCGCCACCCGCGACGAGGCGCCTGCGGCGGCGGAGCTGGAACTGGTGGAGCAGAGCAGCGATTCGCCGACCACGCCGGACGAGCCGCCGCCTGCGGGCAAGCGCCCGCACCTGCGCATCGTCAAGTAAGCGCGGTCACCGCGGGCCGACGGCGCGCGGGTGTCTGCTGCTTCCTACTCCCGCACCAGCGGACGCACCTGCGCGGTGGAGCCCACCGGGCCGATGAAGCTCACCAGCGCATCGCCGCGCAGCACCATGCGCCCGGTGTGGCGCTCCACGCCGTCGTAGGAATAATCGAAGCGGAAGTTGCGCTCCACGCCCAGGCGGCCATCCTCGTTGCGACGCAGGCGCAGGCCGGTGGCGTGCACGCTTTCGTCCAGCAGGATCACCCCGGCGTTGCGGCAGGCATTGCGACCGACCTGGGTTGCCCGCTCGGAGGCGGCACGCGAGGCGTTCCACCAGGCATAGCCGGCGGCGCAGGCGATCATGATCAGGATGAGTTCGGGCATGGGCGCAGGATGGCGGGGCGGATGTACCGCTTCAAGGTGCCGGCAGGGTCAGCGCGCCGGCGGCGGGCCGAGCTTGAGCGACAGATCGATGGCGCGCACATGCTTGGTCAGCGCGCCGATGGAAATGTAGTCCACGCCATCGGCAGCGATGCCGGCCAGGGTGGTCATGTCCACGCTGCCGGAAACCTCCAGCGGGACGCGCCCTGCGGCCATGCGCACCGCCTCGCGGCGCATCCGGGCATCGAAGTCGTCGATGAGGATGCGGTCGCAGCCGGCGGCCAGCGCATCGCGCAATTCCTCCAGCGTCTCCACCTCCACCACCAGCGGCAGCGTGGGCTGGGCGGCGCGCGCCATGGCGATGGCGGCGGTGATCGAGCCGGCAGCGCGGACGTGGTTCTCCTTCAGCATCACGGTATCGAACAGCCCAATGCGGTGATTCATGCCGCCGCCGCAGCGCACCGCGTACTTCTGCGCCATGCGCAGGCCGGGCAGGGTCTTGCGCGTGTCCAGGATGCGCGCGCCGGTGCCGGCCACGGCGTCCACGTACTGGGCGGTGACCGTGGCGGTGGCGCACAGGGTCTGCATGAAGTTGAGCGAGGTGCGCTCGGCCGAGACCAGGGCGCGGGTATGGCCGTGTAACAGCGCCAGCACCGTGCCGGCGTCGACCCGCTGGCCTTCCACCACCTGCCAGTCGATGCGTACCTGCGGGTCCAGCGCGCGATGGGTGGCGTCGAACCAGGGCCGGCCCGCCACCACGGCGCCTTCCTTGCACAGCAGGTAGGCGCTGGCCGGCTGGTCCTCGAGCAGCGCGGCGGTGACATCGCCGCTGCCCAGGTCCTCGCCCAGGGCGGCCAGGACATTGGCCTGGACGACGGCCTCGGGCGGTGAGGGGATCGGATCCATCGACGCGGTCAGCCCTGCGCGGTCAGCGCGTCGGGAAATCAACGAGCTGGGCGGTGGCGATGCCTTCTTCCACCAGCAGCACCGGGATGCCGTCGTCGATGCGGTACACGGTCTTGCGGTCGCGCGTGACCAGCGCCTCGCGCAGCGGCGCGGTCTGGGGGCTGTCGTCCACGCGCTTGAGCGTGCCGCTGGAGACCGCCGCGTTGATCACGTCCAGTCCGCGGCTTTCCAGCAACTGCAGGGGCTGGCGGGAGGCCGGGCAGCACAGGATGTCGAGCAATTTGCGGTCCATGGGGGAAGTCGGATTACGTTGAAGGCGGCTAGAATACGTCTTTAAGACAGGGGACGGCCAACCGTGACCGCCAGCCAGACCACCGCCATCGTCGGCATCGTGATGGGATCCCGCTCGGACTGGGAGACCATGCAGCACGCCGCCAGCAAGCTCGATGCGCTGGGCGTGCCGTATGAGGTGAAGGTCGTTTCGGCCCATCGCACGCCCGACGTGCTGTTCTCCTACGCCGAGCAGGCCGCGGGCCGTGGCCTGCGCGCGATCATCGCCGGCGCGGGCGGCGCAGCGCATCTGCCGGGCATGCTGGCGTCCAAGACCGCCGTGCCGGTGCTGGGCGTGCCGGTGCAGTCCAAGGCGCTTAACGGCATGGATTCGCTGCTGTCCATCGTGCAGATGCCGGCGGGGATCCCCGTGGCCACCTTCGCCATCGGCAATGCCGGTGCCGCCAACGCGGCGCTGTTCGCCGCGGCGATGCTGGCCCATGAGCACGCCGGCATCGGTCAGGCGCTGCAGGATTTCCGTAGCAGGCAGACGGCCGATGTCATGGCCGCGGACGATCCACGGCAATGATGGCCGCCGGTGTCGAGGCATCGGCGCGGGGCGCAAGCGCCGCGCGCCTCTCCCCTCAGGTGTTGGCGGGGAAGGGCGAGCCGGGGCCGGACGATGCCGCATCGATTTACGCGACACGCAATAGGAGCTGATCCGGACATGATGACCGTCGGTATTCTGGGGGGCGGGCAGCTGGCCCGCATGTTGGCCCTGGCAGGTGCCCCCATGGGCCTGCGCTTCATGGTGCTGGACCCGTCGGCCGATGCCTGCGCAGGACAGGTCGCGCCGTTGATGGTGGGCGAGTACGGCGATGAGTCGGCGCTGGCCGAGTTCGCCTCGCAAGTCGATGTGGTCACCTTCGACTTCGAGAACGTGCCGGCCCGCAGCGCGCAGTGGCTGGCGCAGCGCCTGCCTGTGTTTCCCAACCCGCAGGCCTTGGCGCTGGCGCAGGACCGCCTGCTGGAGAAGACGCTGTTCCGCGAGCTGGGCATCGAGGTGCCGCCGTTCGCCGACATCGCCAGCCGGGCGCAGCTGGAGCAGGCGGTGGCCGCGCTGGGCACGCCGTGCATCCTCAAGACGCGCCGGCTGGGATACGACGGCAAGGGCCAGTTCCGCATCAATGCGCCGCAGGACCTGGAGGCGGCCTGGACGGCCCTTGGCCCCAGTGTGGAGAAGACCGGCCTGATCCTGGAAGGCTTCGTGCGGTTCCAGCGCGAGATCTCGGTGATCGCCGTACGCGGCCGCGATGGCGAATTCCAGACCTGGCCCCTGACCGAGAACTGGCACGTCGATGGCGTGCTTTCGGCCAGCCTCTCGCCGGTGGCGGTGGAAGGCGCCCTGGCCGAGCAGGCGCGGCTGGCCGCGCACATGATCGCCGAGCGGCTGGACTACGTAGGCGTGTTCGCGCTGGAGCTGTTCTGCTGCGATGGCCGCCTGCTGGCCAACGAGATGGCCCCCCGCGTGCACAACTCGGGTCACTGGACCATCGAGGGCGCCGAGGCCTCGCAGTTCGAGAACCACATCCGGGCCGTGGTCGGCCTGCCGCTGGGCAGCACCCGTGCCCGCGGCCAGGCCTGCATGCTCAACTGGTTGGGTGCGCTGCCCGATGCGCGTGGCGTGCTGGGCCAGCCTGGCGGGCACTGGCACGACTACGGCAAGGAGCCGCGCGAGGGCCGCAAGGTCGGCCACGCCACCTTCCGCGCCGACACCACCCTGGGCCTGGTCGATGCACTGCATGCCGCCGGCGACCAGCTGGACCGCCACGCTCAGGTGGCACCGGTCGTCGCGCGCCTGCGCGGCTGACCGCGCGTGCCGGGGGCGCCGCGCTGGCGCCTGCAGCGTCCGTCACCGGCAAAGTCATCGGCACGCGCATCAGCGCGTGTCCGATGGCATCGTCGCCTTCACGGCACGAGACGCGCGTATGCGCCCACCCATGGGCCAATCACGACACCAGGGCGCTGGCCGGCTCGTTTATCGGTGATCGCTGACATCCATCGGGCGTCTACCTGGCATTGGCTGACAAGGCGCCTCGGTCGGATCGATCCTTGCGGCCAGCAGCGCGCCTGTCCGCATCCCGCTCCTGTGGTCTCATCGCCTGTGCGCTCAAGGTGTGGCGCCACTCAGGCCCGAAAACGCCCACTTCCAACACCAGGCAAGTCTGGAAAGCAGAAAAGCCGGGTTTCCCCGGCTTTTCCTTGCACCTGTCGGAACGCTCAGGCCAGCTTGCTGGACACGAAGTCCCAGTTGACCAGCGCCCAGAACGACTCGACGTACTTCGGACGGGCATTGCGGTAGTCGATGTAGTAGGCGTGCTCCCACACATCGATGGTGAGCAGCGGGGTGTCCTCGCTGGTCAGCGGGGTGGCGGCATTGGAGGTGCTCACCAGGCCCAGCGAGCCATCCGGACGCTGCACCAGCCAGCCCCAGCCCGAGCCGAAGGTGCCGATGGCGGTCTTGGTGAACTCTTCCTTGAACTTGGCGAAATCGCCGAAGGCCTGGTTGATCAGCTCGGCCAGCTTGCCGGTCGGCTCGCCGCCGCCATTGGGCTTGAGGCAGTTCCAGTAGAAGGTGTGGTTCCACACCTGCGCGGCGTTGTTGAACATGCCGCCCTGGGACTTCTTGATGATCTCCTCCAGCGGCAGCGAAGCGAACTCGGTGCCTTCGATCATCTTGTTGAGGTTGTCCACGTAGGTCTTGTGATGCTTGCCGTAGTGGAAATCGATCGTCTCGCCGGAGATATGCGGCTCCAGCGCGGTGCGGTCATACGGAAGGGGGGGCAATTCGATGGCCATGGCTACCTCTAGGCTGTGGCGGTGGGTGGCAGGCGCCGGTGCGGGCACGCAGCGCTTACAATGTCGCATCCCGCGTGGCGGGAGCCGGGGCGAAGTTTACCCGACGGGGGTAGGCATACCGTCAATGCAGGAGAAATCATCATGCCGGTGCTGGAACGGATCCAGGCGGAAGTGGAGAACCATCCGCTGGTGCTCTTCATGAAGGGCACGCCGGATTATCCGATGTGTGCTTTCTCCAGTCGCGCCATCGAGGCGCTGCGTTCGGCCGGGGCAACGCACGTGCATACGATCAACGTGCTGGAAGAGCCGGAGATCCGCGCCAACCTGCCGCGTTTCTCCAATTGGCCGACCTATCCGCAGCTGTTCATCCATGGCGAGCTGATCGGCGGCTGCGACATCACGCTGGAACTCTTCGAGTCCGGCGAGCTCGGCCGCATCGTCGCCGAAGCCCTGTCCGAGTGAGCGGCATGCAGACCACGCCGCACGCGTCCGGCACCCTGGCCGGGCGCGTGATCCTGATCGTCGGCGCGCAGGGCGGGCTGGGCGCGGCCGCCGCCGTGGCCTGCGCCGCGCAAGGTGCCAGCCTGGTGCTGCTGGGGCGCTCGCCGCGCAAGCTTGGTACGGTGTACGACGCGTGCGCCAGGCAGGGCAGCGAGCCGTTCCTGTATCCGCTGGATCTGGAAGGCGCCACGCCCGAGGACCTGGCCGCGCTCGCCGAACGGATCGGCTCGGAGCTGGGTGCGCTGCATGGCGTGCTGCACTGCGCGGCCGAGTTCCGCGGCCTGACGCCGCTGGAGCAAACCGACCCGGCCGTCTTCGCCCGCGCCATCCACGTCAACCTGACCGCGCGCTGGTGGCTGACCCAGGCCTGCCTGCCGCTGCTGCGCGCCGCCGAGGATGCGGCCGTGGTGTTTGCCATGGACGATCCGGCGCGCGTCGGTGAGGCCTATTGGGGCGGCTACGGCGTCGCCCAGCACGGCATGGTCGGGCTGGTCTCGATGCTGCATGCCGAACTGGCCTCCAGCCACGTGCGTGTCAGCGGCCTGCAGCCGCCACCGATGCGCACGGCCTTGCGTGGACGGGCGTACGCCGATGACCACCATGGTCTTCCCGTGGACCGCGTGGTGCCGGCCTGCGTCCACCTCCTGTCCGCAGCCGGCGCAGACCATCGCGGCGACATCTGGAAGCTTCCCGCATGACCATCGTCTCGGCGGCCCTGCTGCTGTTCCTGATCCTGGATCCGCTGGGCAACATCCCCATCTTCCTGTCGGTGCTGCGCCCGCTGCCGCCGCGCCGCCAGCGCATCGTGCTGGTGCGCGAGCTGCTCATCGCCCTGGCGGTGCTGATGATCTTCCTGTGGGCCGGCAAGCATTTCCTGGAGGCCATGCACCTGCGTCAGGAGTCGGTGCAGATCGCCGGGGGCATCGTGCTGTTCCTGATCGGGATTCGCATGATCTTCCCGCGGCCGGAAGGCCTGATGGGTGAGATCCCCGGCGGCGAGCCCTTCATCGTGCCGCTGGCCATCCCGCTGGTGGCCGGGCCTTCGGGCATGGCCGCGGTAATGCTGATGGGCAGCAACGAGCCCGAGCGCCTGGGCGAATGGAGCCTGGCACTGATGATCGCCTGGGGCCTGACTGCGGCGATCCTGTTCTCGGCCACGGTGCTGTACAAGTTCCTGGGCATGCGCGCGCTGACCGCCATCGAGCGCCTGATGGGCATGTTGCTGATCGCCATCTCGGTGCAGATGTTCCTCGACGGCATCGGCACCTACCTGGGGCTGCCCAAGACGATCTGAGCGCGGGGTGCAGGCACCCCGGCACCCCGGTGCGAGGAGGGCGTGCCCGGTGCCGGCTATCATGGATCCACCCGGTAGTGAGCGCCAGGCCGGGAAGGCTGCCGGGCCGAACGTATGGGCCAGCAACACGTCCAGAGGCTGTCTGCGCGGGTGGTGGAGCGACGTGTGAACCGGCTTCGGCCGGCCCCGGCTCGGCCCGGATGGCGTGTTCAGCACGTCCGGCCATGGCTTGGCTGCCGGGGTTGCCGGCGGAGTCACGGCAACGACATCGTGTTCAGCCTGGGCCAAAAATGTGGCCCCGAAACCGTCACCGAACGGTCACATTTGGCACCTATCGTGTTAACCTGTCGTTAACTTGTTGCGCCCCAGCACATGGGCCGGCAAGGCCAGGGGTCTGCAAAGGTGTGACTAGCCTCCTCCGCACAGGCGGAAGGGCGCCTCTGGCGTGACGTCTCATACGTTTTCAGCCGTTCGCCCAAAACTCTTACGAGGCTTTTGCAATGAAACAATCCCGTCGCATCCGGACGTCCAAGCTCGCGCTTGGTCTCGTGGCTGCCCTCGCAGCCGCTCCCACCTTCGCCCAGAGCACGTCCGCAGGCGTCGGCGGCACCGTCACCAGCGCGTCCGGCACCCCGGTCGCTGGCGCCGAGGTCACCATCACTCACGTTGAGTCCGGTACGGTCAGCCGCGCAGTTACGGATGACGCCGGTCGCTACAACGCACGCGGCCTGCGCGTCGGCGGTCCGTATACGGTGACGGTCACCAAGCCAGGCGAAGGCACCAAGACCGAGGACGGCGTGTTCCTGAGCCTCAACCAGGTCAACACGGTCAATGCGGCGCTGACGGGCGATGTGACTCAGCTGGGCACCGTGACGGCGATCGGCTTCAGCGGCGGCTCCAGCGTGTTCAGTGCCACCAAGACCGGCTCGGGCACCAACATCACCGAGCAGACCATCGACGCGCTGCCCTCGATCAACGGCAACATCCAGGACTTCATGCGTCTGGATCCGCGCGTGGCCTTCATCGACCGCGCCTCCGGCACCATCTCGGCCGGCGGCCAGAATCCTCGCTACAACCAGATCAACATCGATGGCGTCTCCGCCAGCGACACGTTCGGCCTGGAAGGCAACAACATGACCACCCGCCGTCAGCCGGTGTCCATGGAAGCCATCGAAGCCATCGACATCAACCTGTCCAACTACGATGTCAGCCTGCCGAGCGCATCGGGCGCGACCGTCAACGCGGTCACCAAGTCCGGTACCAATGAGTTCCACGGTTCGTTCTACGGCAACCTGCGCGATGGCGACTGGTTCGGCGACAACCCGGAAGGCCAGCCCTTCAATGGTTTCGACAAGGAAACCACCTACGGCGCCACGATCGGCGGACCGATCGTCAAGGACAAGCTGTTCTTCTTCGCCAACTACGAAAAGCAGGAGCGCAAGGCGCCGGGCTTCGACCTGTCGACCACCGCGCTGGGCAAGGCGACCACGGTCAATCCGAACGACACCTTCATCGACATGGGCGATATCGAGCGCGCCCAGCAGATCGCTGAGGGTTACGGGATCAACGCGGGCGGCCTGAGCAGCAATGCCAACACGGATCTGGAAGAGTATGCGCTGAAGCTGGACTGGAACATCAACGACAACCACCGTGCGAGCCTGCGCTACAGCAAGCTGGAGCAGAACCAGCTGCGCATCCAGGGCATGGCGACTTCGAGCGTTTCGTTGAGCTCGTACTGGTACACGCACCAGAAGACCGTTGAGAGCTACGTCGGCCAGCTCTTCAGCGACTGGAGCGACAACTTCTCGACCGAGTTCAAGGCCTCGTATCGCGACTACAGCGCCGTGCGCGTGACCGACAGCACCGCGCCGAGCATCCGCATCTACTTCGCGGGCACTGCGGCGCAGCCGACCGGCGACTCGCTCTACCTCGGTACCGAAGCCAACACCCACGGCAATTCGCTGTTCACCAAGACCTGGGACTACTACGGCGCGGCGACGTGGAACGTGGGCGACCATGACGTGAAGTTCGGCTTCGCGTATACCGACAACGACATCTACAACTTCTTCGGCGCCAACTCGTACGGCACCTATACCTTCGCCGGGCTGAACAACTTCGCCCAGGGTCGCTACAGCTCCTATAACCTGAGCTATGAGACCTCGCCGGGCTCGATCGCGGCCGACTACAAGAACAGCAATCTCGGCCTGTTCATCCAGGACACCTGGTACGTCAACAACAACCTGACCTTGACGGCAGGTGTGCGTGGCGATCGCCCCGACACCAATCGCGACCCGCAGTACAACGCGCAGGCCGAGCAGGTGTTTGGCTACAACAACAGCAAGCTTTTCAGCGGTGATTTCCTGATCCAGCCGCGCCTGGGCTTCAACTACACCTTCGACAGCGACCGTCCGACGCAGCTGCGTGGTGGCGTGGGCCTGTTCCAGGGCGACGCGCCGCAGGTCTGGGTGGGCAACAGCTTCAACACCACCGGTCTGAACTACGTCTCCTACAACTATCAGGCCTATGACCCGACCGTTCCGTTCGGACCCGACGGTAAGAATCCGACCGTGCCCTCCGGCCCCGGCACCCTGCCGACGCAGAACGTCAACCTGGTGGGCAAGGACTTCAAGCTGCCTTCGATCTGGAAGGCCAACCTGGCATTCGATCACGAGCTGCCGTGGTATGGCATCGTGGCATCGGCTGAGTGGCTCTCGACCAAGGTCAAGGATGGCCTGTACTACCAGTCGCTGAACATTGGCCCGACCCCGGTGCCGGGTGAAGGTCCGGTGCCTAATTCGATCGGTCCCGATGGACGCGACCTGTACTGGAGGCCGACCGCCGTCAACCGCGCCTGGGCGAACGCCGATGCACGCTTTGGTCGCAACGCCGCCTTCAACAACGTCTTCCTGATCGACAACACCAGCAAGGGCAAGACCAACCAGTTCACCGTTGGCCTGTCCAAGCCGTGGTCCGAAAATAGCGACTGGGATTGGAGCCTGAACTACACCTACACCCAGGCCACGGAAGTTGGCCCGCTGACCAGCTCCACGGCCAGCTCGGGTTGGGGCTACCAGTACGCATTCAATTCCAACAGCGATGTTGAGACCACCTCGCGCTACGAGATCAAGGATCGCGTTTCCGGCAACCTCAACTGGCAGCACAAGTTCTTCGGCGACTACAAGACCAGCGTTGGCCTGTTCTACGAAGGCCGCAGCGGTCGTCCGTACAGCTATGTCTACGCCAACGACGCCAACGGCGACACCCGTACCGCCAATGATCTGTTCTACGTTCCCACGGGCCCGGGCGATGTGCTGTTCGGCACCATGACTGGCACGGCGAACAGCTTCGTTGCCGATCCGGCCATGGAGCAGCGCTTCTTCGAGTGGCTGCAGGCGAACCCGCAGCTGGCCAAGTACGCAGGTCGTTACGCACCGGCCAACGGCTTCCGTACCGGCTGGATCAACACCTTCGACGTGCGCATCAGCCAGGAACTGCCGGGACTGTTCAAGGGCCACAAGTCCCAGTTGTGGGTGGACATCCAGAACGTCGGCAACCTGCTCAACAAGAAGTGGGGCAACATCTACGACTACGGCTTCTTCGCCGATGCGCGCGTTGCCACCCTGCAGGGCATCAACAACGGCAAGTACGTCTACAACTTCACCGCGGCCGACGAGCCGGTGGTGGCCAATGCCGATGCCGATGGTTTCGACCAGGGTGTCTCGCAGTGGTCGATCCAGCTGGGCTTCCGCTATCAGTTCTGATGCGGTTGTAGCTTGAGTTTAGAGAACGGCCGGGGAAACCCGGCCGTTTTTTCATGTCCGCGGTTCAGCTTTGCGCTACAGTCCGCACGTTTTCGAAGAAGCCAGGTCAGGAATCGATGGAAGGCAGGTCCAAGAGCGCGTTGCCGGTGGTGAGTACCCACGTCTACCCCAAGGGCGGGTTGGCGATGCTGTCGCGGGTGGAGGTCGCGCGCCTGCGCGATGCCTCGGCCGGCGGCATGCACGAGCTGCTGCGCCGCTGCGCGCTGGCGGTCCTGACCAGCGGCAGCGCCTCCGACGATCCGCGTGCGGCGCGCGACCTCTATCCGGACTTCGACATCCAGGTCGGGCAGTACGACCGCGGCATCCGCATCGAGCTGACCAATGCACCGGCCATGGCCTTCGTCGACGGGGCCATCATCAGCGGCGTTGCCGAGTTGTTGTTCACCGTCGTGCGCGACCTGGCCTACATGTCCATCGAGATGGGCGATGACTGCGTCGACGACCTGGGCACCTCGTCCGGCATCACCGATGCGGTGTTCGGCCAGCTGCGCAACGCCCACATCCTCAAGCCCGCCGAACCGAACCTGGTGGTGTGCTGGGGCGGACACTCGATCTCGCGCGAGGAATACATTTACACCAAGCAGGTCGGCTACGAGTTGGGCCTGCGTGGCCTGGATATCTGCACCGGCTGCGGCCCGGGCGCGATGAAGGGGCCGATGAAGGGCGCCACCATCGCCCACGCCAAGCAGCGTCGCCACGACATGCGCTATATCGGCGTGACCGAGCCGGGCATCATCGCCGCCGAGTCGCCCAACCCCATCGTCAACCACCTGGTGATCATGCCGGACATCGAGAAGCGCCTGGAGGCCTTCGTTCGCATCGGTCACGGCATTCTGGTGTTCCCCGGCGGCGTGGGCACGGCCGAGGAGATCCTCTATCTGCTGGGCCTGCTGTTGCGCGAGGAGAACGCGGCACTGCCCTTCCCGCTGATCCTCACCGGCCCGGCCATTGCCGCGCCGTACTTCGAGCAGATCGACCGGTTCATCCGCCTGACGTTGGGCGATGAGGCCGCCTCGCGCTACGAGATCATCGTCGGCGATCCTCCCAAGGTCGCCGCGCGCATGGCCGAGGGTATCCGCAACGTGCGCGAGCACCGCAAGACCCGGCGCGATTCCTATTTCTTCAATTGGGCCATCGAGATCCCGCTGGCCTTCCAGCAGCCCTTCGTGCCGACCCACCAGGCCATGGCCGCGCTGGACCTGCACCGCGGGCGGCCGGCTTCGGCGCTGGCGGCCGACCTGCGGCGTGCGTTCTCGGGCATCGTGGCCGGCAACGTGAAGGAGGAGGCGATGGCGCGCATCGAGGAGCTGGGTCCGTTCGAGATCAAGGGCGACCCGGAAATGATGCAGGCCCTGGACGCGCTGCTGCGGGCCTTCGTCGAACAGCGCCGGATGAAGATCAGCGGGGACTACCAGCCCTGCTATCGCGTGGTGAGCTGAACCTTGGGCGTGGTTGGCCGCCGTTGTTCAGTGGCAGGGTGATCATCACGCGATAATGCTGCGCTGTCGCGTCGACCTTCAGCGCATCGTCCCGGCCCGTGACGGTAGCCAGCCGTTCTCGTACCGCGGTCAAGCCAATCTTGTGCCCGAGGTGCGAAGCAGATGCAGCTGCGCCACTAAGGGTGTTGGAGACTTCGAGGCACGCTTGGTCGCCATCGGCCTGGCATGCGATGGTGATGGTGCATGGTTCCAGCGTGGCCTGTACGCCGTGCAGTACCGCGTTTTCCACAAGCGGTTGCAGCGTTAGCGATGGCACCGGGACATGATCCAGTGCTGGATCTATCCTCCACTGCACCTGGAGACGGTCGCCAAAACGCATCGCTTCGATCTGCAGGTAGCGGCGTGCCAGAGTGAGCTCCTCACCCAGTGTCGCCATCCCAGGCTCTCTCATGGCGGCCCTGAAAAGATCGGAGAGATCGAGGAGAACGTCTTCCGCTGCTGACGGGTTCTGTCGCACCAGTGATGCGGCGGCGTTCAGCGCGTTGAAAAGGAAATGCGGCTTGACGCGCGCTTGCAGCGCATCAAGCTGCGCCTGCTTGGTAGCAGCGACGAGCCGTGTTGCGCGTAAGTGGTTCTGGAATGCGGAAAGCGCGACGATTCCGATAAGTAGTGCGCTCAGCCCGACGCGGGTTAGTCTCGCCCAGGGAGCGGCTCCCCCGTCGGATTGGTCGGTGAGCATGAGGGCAAATCCCGAGATGGCCCATGCGTAGAGCAGCAACAGGACCAGGGCGAGTTGCGCCACTCGGGTCGGGCGCGCGCGCCGAAGCCACCTGCGTAATAGATGAAGTGAGGCCAGCACGGACAGAAGGGTCCACTGAATCACCATGGAAGCGATCGCAAATGTGATCCAGGTCCCAGGTTCTCCGGTCGGATTGAGCGCCAGCAGCAGGGCGACGCCTTCGCCACACAACACCGTCCAGATCAGAGGTGCGGGTGTCCAGAGAATGTCGATCGCGGCACCGTTGACGGGGGGCGATGGGGTGGGAGAGTCCGTCTGTGGGTCCATCTCTGCCGTCCGTCGAGGGATGCTAGTGCAACTGCGGATGATACGACTAGCATTCTGATGCGTCATAAGGGGTTGAGCTATGAGCAGGGGAACAGGGTGCCTCTCCATGAGGGGCCCGACAGGCACGCATGCGGCGGGGTTCACGCTCGTGGAGCTGATGGTGACGGTCGCCGTCGCCGCGATCCTCATGGCGATTGCATTTCCGAACATGGTCGGGCTGATCAATGGGCAGCGGCTCACCTCCCAGGCCAATGAGCTCGTGGTGGCAATGCAGTCCGCACGGATGGACGCGATTCGTTTCAACAGGCGAGTGATCGTCTGCAAGTCCACGAATGGGACGTCCTGCGATACGGCCGGCGGCGCGTGGAGCCGCTGGGTCACGTACGTCGATACCGACGGGAACGGCCTGCTGACCAACGCCAATGAAGTATTAAGGACGGGCACGATCCGCAGTGGCGTCTCCTTGCTTGCAAGTCCTGCCATCTCCGGGAACAGCCAGCGCATCGTGTATGGCGCGGATGGCTTGGCGCGAGATGGTGCCGGGACCTTGCTGCGTGGCGCGCTCTCCGTATGTAAGGCCACCAGTCAGCCGGCCGAGAACATTCGTCTGGTGCAACTGGTGAGCGGTAGTCGCGTTGCAGTCGCGGCCGCCAATGGTGGCGCGAGTTGTGCGACTCCTGCCAATCCCGCGTGAGGTTTTTATGCATTCGCCCGTGAACTTGAGATCGTTCGCACGCAATCAGGCCGGCGTTACCTTGCTGGAGGTCATGATTTCCGTGCTGATCATGGCAGTGGGAATGCTTGGCATCGCTGCCATGCAGACCACGTCGCTGCGTAACACCCAGAGTTCGATGGAGCGTTCCCAAGCGGTCATTCAGAGCTATTCCATCATTGATGCGATGCGCGTCAACAGGGTTCAGGCGCGCGCAGGCAGGTACAACACATCGGGAATGGCGTGCGCCGTGCCGGAAGACGATGGAAGCCAATCCGCAGCGGACAGGCATGCTTGGATGACGTCGCTCAAAAATTCCATGGGCAACGGGGCGGCGGGAGACACCACGACGTGCGGCAACATCAACTGCACTGCCGCTGGAGTCTGCACGGTCATCGTGCAATGGGACGACCAGCGCGGCCGTGATATCTCCGGCTCGGCGAGCGAGACTCAGCAGGTCAGAACGGTGGTCCTCCTATGATTCGCACTCGCGACAGAGTCGGGCGCTCTCGAATGTCGGGGTTGACGCTGATCGAGATGATGATCGCCATGGTGCTGGGGCTGATGGTGCTTGGTGCCGCGATCGCGATTTTTTCGAGCAACCGGCAGGCCTACCAGGCCGCCGAAAACGTGGGCCGCCTGCAGGAGAATGTGCGCACCGCCTTCGAGTTGATGGCATTGGATATCCGCGAAGCCGGCGGTAATGCGTGCAGCCGTGGCTTGCCAACCGCGAACGTGCTGAACAGTGCAACGGCCAACTGGTACAGCGATTGGTCCAGTCCAATACAGGGGTTCGACAATACTGCCGCGTTCAGTGGGGTGGCGTTTGGCACCGCCGCGGCTCGGCGGGTGAACAACACCGATGCCATCGAGATCAAGAGTACTGGTTCTGAAGGCGTGACGGTCGCAAGCGCTAATCCCTCTTCCGCTCGCATCGAACTCAATACTGCGAACCATGGCTTGAGCTCCGGCGATCTGGCGATCATTTGCGATAACCGGCAGGCGGCAGTTTTCCAGGTCACCAACGCTTCGCCAGGCACCAACACGAACCTGATCCACAATGCAGGGGGAGGAGTGACGCCCGGCAACTGCACCAAGAGTCTTGGATTGCCTGTCAACTGTGCGAGCGGCGTCGACTATGCTTTCGGCGCCAACTCAACCATCGCCAAGTTGCATGCCACAGCCTGGTTCATCGGCTTCAATGGACGCGGCGGCCTATCCCTCTATCAGCTGGCGCCGCCTTCCGGATCCGCGGTGCCCGTCGCCAACGAAGTGGCTGAGGGCGTTAACGATATGCAGATCACCTATCTGGCGACTGGTAATCCGCTGTATCGCAATGCGTCCGCCATCACCGATTGGAACGCTGTCACCGCTGTTCGCGTCCGGCTTGTCGTTGCCACCCCCGATGCCATTGGAACCGACGGTCAACCGGTCACGCGCGAGGTCAGCCACGTAGTGATGCTTCGGAACCGAAACGAATGAAGATCGCACCCCTCAGTCCACGGCTCCAGCAGGGCGTTTCGCTTCTCGTCGTCTTGATCCTGCTGCTGATCATGACCTTGCTCGGTCTTGCCGCAATGCGCGGCTCGATTCTCCAGGAGCGCATGGCGGCCAATTTGACCGACCGCAATCTGGCATTCCAGGCGGCGGAGACTGCGTTGCGTGACGGAGAGACGCTCGCCCAGGGATTTGCCTTGGCTAGCGTTCCAGCCAGCGGATGCTCAGGTGGAATGTGCTCACGGCCGGTCGCGACTGATACCGACCGGTGGAAGGATGCGTCTTTCACGGGATGGGTCAATGCGTCCAGCGGAGTCAGTACGAATGCCATGACCCCCCAGTACTTCGTGGAATTCATGGGGATGGCGCCGACCTGGCCTGGATGCGACCTGATCGACGAAGCGAACCGGTCGCCGCTATGCATGGCGCCGCGCTATCGCGTCACCGCGCGCAGCAGAAGTAATGATGGAAGTCGTGCAGAAGTCATTCTCCAATCGAACTACCTGGTCCAATGAGGGCGCGGCAGATGAAGCGTTCAATCCGTAGTGGTGCTGGTGGCGGCCTGGACCGCCTCCGCCCGACACTGATGGGTGTCGCCTTGGCGTTGTTGGCCGGTCAGGCCAGCGCGGGGATCGTGATGCCGACCGAGCCACTCACCACGAGCGCACGGATCCCTCCGAATGTGCTGTTCATCCTCGATGACTCGGGCTCGATGTCGTTTACGACGATGCCGGACCAAATGGGTGAGACGCGAAAGCCGAAACTAGATGAGGAGGGTGACCTCATCAGTGCGCAGACCTATGTCCGAAACTGGATTTATTACAATCCTGCGGTTAGTTATGAGCCTTGGGTCGATTCGTCGGGAACTGTAATGACGGGCGGGACTAGCTACACCTCCGTTTACACCAATGAAAGCTCTTTAACTGGCTCCACCAACCTTTCGAATGCTGACAGAGACTTTTATGTTCCGAAAGATGAGTCGCGTAAGGATGAAGATTATTTGCGGAATGGTGCAAATTATTATCGGTATCAGTTGCGTACCGATGGCAGAGTGATTCGCAGCGAATGGGTCGAGGGAGCTGCGAACGAAGGCTTGCGAAACAGCGGTTGCAGTGGTTCCAACGGGGCCGGCTACCGGTGGAAGCTTTGCACGCGGGTTACGCCTACCGGACGTACTGAGGCAGATGAATTTACAAACTTTGCAACTTGGTACTCCTATCATCGGACACGGATGAAGGTTGCAAAGGCCGGCTCTGGGCGCGCATTCAGTGCGCTTGGCAGTAATATCCGCGTTGGCTTTCGTACTATTCATCAGCGCAACGCAAGCTCTATTCCGGGGAATGTGATCACTGAAGATTATCCGATCCCGGTTCAGCGCAATAATGGTCTTTTCGAGGATCCAAATGGTCCCGCTGGCTCTGATAATAATCGAACGCTTTGGTTTGATCGCCTTTACAGCGCATCTGGCAGTGATGCTACGCCCTCAAGAAAAGCGCTAGAACGCGCGGGAACCTATTTCAGCAGCTCCTCAGCGAATGGGCCCTGGGGGCCCGAGTCTGGGAGCGACCAGTATGCGTGCCGTCAGAACTTCGCCATTCTGACCTCCGATGGCTATTCCAATGAGTCCTACAGTGGCGTGGGTGAGCAGGACAGCGCCGCGGGCGCGAAGATTGTCGGGCCCAAGAACGCCGCATATGAGTACACGCCGGGTCCGCCTTACAGTGGTAAGACGGGGGACTCCAATACCATGGCTGACGTCGCGATGCGCTACTGGAAGAGCGACCTGCGTTCGGATCTGGAGAACGTTGTGCCGGTTACAGCCGAGGACCCGGCTTTCTGGCAACACATGGTGACCTTTGGAATTTCCATTGGCTCCCGGGGCCGGCTCGATCCCACTACTGCGCTTCCGGGTCTGGTTGCTGGGACCACAGCTTGGCCAAGCCCAGGTAAAAATGTCATCGAGAACATCGATGACATGTGGCATGCAACGATCAACGGTCGCGGAAAGTTCCTGGTTGCAACGGATCCAGAGCAATTCAAACAAGGTCTTCAGGACTCGCTAGCGACCATCGCGAACCGTACCGGCTCATTCTCGAACGTGAGCGCCAACGGTGCGCGTGTCCAAGCAGGAACTTATATCTACCAGTCGCGATACCTGTCCGGCATCTGGTCTGGAGAGCTGTCCGCATATGCCTGGAGCGGGGTGACGTCCTCGTTCAACACGACTGCATCCTGGGAGGCGGGCAGTCTGATCCAATACGCGGGACGGAGGGTGTTCACCTCGGATGGGACCGTAGGTGCTGAGTTTCCCACGCCGAGCCAGCAGGTCGCGCTGGAGAGGACGGGCTCTTCGAATTTCCCGGTCACTGGTGCTGATAATGCGCAATACATCAAGGGCGATCGTTCACTTGAGGCAAATCAAGGCGGCAATCTGAGGAACCGGACGACGCTCCTCGGAGACATCGTCAGCTCAAGCCCTGTTTATGATCCGCGCACCAACACGATCTATGTGGGTGCCAATGACGGCATGTTGCACGCTTTCAATGCCAACAATGGACAGGAGCGATTCGCCTATGTGCCGGCTGGCCTCAATTTCACCGAGCTCGCTTCACTAAGTCGTCCGGATTACGAGCACAGATACTTCGTCGACGGCTCGATTCTGGTCTCTTCGGAAACACAGACGCCTGGTAAGAGCTATCTCGTCAGTCCGTTGGGACGGGGCGGGAAAGGCCTTTTTGCCCTTGATGTGACCTCGCCTGGTTCTTTCGCTTCCAACAAGGTCATGTGGGAGAAAACGGAAACGCCGGGGCGCAACATGGGGCTGATACTTGGGCGGCCGATCATCGGCCGGCTCAATACTGGCGACACCGTGGTCATTGTCGGAAACGGTCTCAACAGCTCCAACGATAAGGCGGCTCTGCTGATCTACGATCTCGCGACGGGGACCCTGATCAAGGAAATCAACACGAATGTGGGCTCGGTGACGGCCCCCAATGGCTTGATGGCGCCGATCGGTCGAGACGAGGATGGCAATGGGACGCTTGACACGATCTATGCGGGCGACATGCTGGGCAACGTCTGGAAGTTCTCGCTGACGGGGGGCGCTGGCTCCTGGGATGGCGCTTCGAAGATGAAGAAGCTCTTCAGTGCGGCCCGGGGCGGTGTGGTTCAGCCAATCACCGGAGGGCTGATGGTCGGCGTGGAGCCTTCGACGTTCAAGACATGGGTCTTCTTCGGGACGGGGCGATTCATCACCGTCGGCGACATCATCGACAAGAGCGTGCAAAGCCTCTATGGAATCGTGGATTCCGGTGCCACGGTCTCAAGGGCTTCGCTGACCGAACGGAAAATCAAGATCATCGGCACGGCAAGCAATGGCCTCCCCGCCCGCGGTTTCGAGGCGAACTCGGCATTGCCGCCCGCGTCGCCGGGTTGGTTCATCGATCTACTCACGCCTCCAAACCCGCCGGGGACTGCCGAAGGCGAGCGTGTCGTTGGAACGCCTGTCATGGATGGAAGCGTGCTCGTCGTTTCCAGCGTTATTCCCACCAACACGGCCTGCGAGTCGGATGGGCGCGGTTTCCTCAATGCGCTGGACGCGTTTACCGGGACCAGTACGCTGACGTCCTACTTCGATGTAAACAACGACGGCGACTTCACCAACGACAACATTGGATCCGGCTCCAGCCAGACCCCGATTGGTTCAGTCGATCTCGGTGTGGGAATGGTAAGTCAGCCATCGCTGTTGGGCGGTGGGAACGGCACGGGTGAGGTCTGCGTCGGTGGTTCGATGGGAAACAAGGCCTGCGTCGCCAAAGAGGATCCGAGAACGGCGGGTCGCGTGTCTTGGCGCGAAGTAAGAACCAACTAGGAGGTGACCCGTGAAAGTCGGTGGCAATCATTCGTTGAAGCAGCAGGGCTTTACCTTGATGGAGGTGATGATCGTTGTGCTCATCATCGCCGTCCTCGCCGGGATCGCTTATGCGAGCTATCAGAATCAGGTCATCAAATCGCGTCGTGCAACTGCTGCCGTGTGTCTTGAGCAACGCGCGCAGTTCATGGAGCGGTATTACACGACCAATATGACCTACGTTGGCGCTCCGGCGCCCGCCGCTTGCGACGATGTCGCGAACTTCTATACGGTGAGCTTCAATGGCGCGGTCGGTGCCCGCACATTCCAGTTGCAGGCTGTGCCGCAAGGCATCCAGGCCAGTAAGGACACGGCCTGCGCAACGCTCAGATTGAACGCCCAGGGCGTACGGAGCGTGACTGGATCTGACACCGTAGCCAACTGCTGGTAACACCCATCGCCTTGAGCTCGAAATAGCCCTGACCAGCGTTACCTGCTGGTCCTGCGCCTGCTGGCTGTCGCATGAGTTGGGACACGTGCACTCAAAGTCGCAGTATCAACTCAAACGAAAAAAGCCTCGCCGAGGCGGCGAGGCTTTTGAATGTGGCGCCCGAAGTTGGACTCGAACCAACGACCCCCTGATTAACAGTCAAGTGCTCTAACCGGCTGAGCTATTCGGGCGGGGCTGCAAATTGTAGGGAAGACTTGCCAAGGGTGCAACTCCCCTTTCATCTCTCACAAGTGGCAGCTGGACCGGGCGTCGGGCTTCTCCGTCCTTGGGCGTCCGCTGTTGTTGATCCGGATCAACCTCATGGGTTTGCCGTCCTGGCAGATGGTTAGGGTGAGGTTGCTGCCGCCGGCGTGGCCGCTGGTGCTGTAGCGCAGGAGCGGGCGGCCGCCGGTGGAGCGGATGGTGAACCCGTTTGGCTTCCGGGCCATTTCGACCCGCAGCACGTCCTCGGGCAGGTCGGGTTGGCCATTGCGGTCCGGGTCGTGGAACATCATCCAGCCGTCTGACCAGTCCGAGTCGCTGCGGCAGCGGCCGTCGCCCTGGGTCGGGCAGACGAGGGTGGGTTGGCGGCGGGTGATCGCCGCGCTGCGCGCGCCGGCCATGTGACCGAGCAGCTGATTGGTCAGCGCCGCGGTCTGTTGGCGCGACTGCAGCGACTTGAAGGACGGGATCCCGATCGCCAGGCTGATGCACATGACGGCCAGCGTCACCATCGCCTCGATCAGGCTGAAGCCCCGCAGGTGTGGGGCGGACTGCGGGTACGGCACAGGCGGTTGAATCTCCATTGCGACGACTCCATGTCTGCCGGACATCTTCCGGTGTGGACATGGTGCGATCCGCGGCGAAGGCCGCCCATCGGCCGCCTTCATTGCTGAATGTAGGAATTTGCCGACATGGCCGTCAGGCAAGTGGTGCGATGATCCGGTCGAAACGACAGAGGCCTCATGAGCGAAACCTTCCAGCTGATCTCCCCCTACTCCCCGTCTGGCGATCAGCCCAAGGCGATCGAGCGCCTGGTCGAGGGCTTCGAGTCCGGCCTGGCCAAGCAGACGCTGCTGGGCGTGACGGGGTCGGGCAAGACCTACACCATCGCCAACGTCGTCCAGGCGATCCAGAAGCCGACGCTGGTGATGGCGCCGAACAAGACCCTGGCCGCGCAGCTGTACGGCGAGTTCAAATCGTTCTTCCCGAACAACGCGGTGGAGTACTTCGTCAGCTACTACGACTACTATCAGCCGGAAGCCTATGTACCTTCATCGGACACCTTCATCGAGAAGGACAGTTCGATCAACGATCACATCGAGCAGATGCGCCTGGCGGCGACCAAGACCCTGTTGTCGCGCCGTGACGCGCTGGTGGTGGCCACGGTCTCGGCGATCTACGGCCTGGGTGCGCCCGAGGACTATCTGTCCTTGCGCCTGATCCTCTCCCGCGGCGAGCGCATCGACCAACGCGAGCTCATCCGTCACCTCACCCAGTTGCAGTACACCCGCAACGAGTACGAACTGCAGCGCGGCACCTTCCGCGTGCGCGGCGAGGTCGTCGATGTCCATCCGGCCGAAAGCGACGCCGAGGCGCTGCGCATCGAGTTGTTCGACGGCGAGATCGAGCAGCTCACGGTGTTCGACCCGCTCACCGGCGAGGCGCTTAAGCGCATTCCACGCTATACGATCTACCCCAAGACCCACTACGCCACCACGCGCGAGCGCACGCTCAGTGCGGTGGACAGCATCAAGATCGAACTCAAGGAGCGCCTGGAGCAGCTGTACCAGCAGAACAAGCTGGTCGAGGCCCAGCGCCTGGCGCAGCGGACGCAGTTCGACCTGGAAATGATGGCCGAGGTCGGCTTCTGCTCGGGCATTGAAAACTACTCGCGGCATCTGACCGGCAAAGCACCGGGTCAGCCGCCGCCGACGCTGTTCGACTACCTGCCCGCCGATGCGCTGCTGGTGGTGGACGAATCGCACGTGACCATCCCGCAGGTCGGTGCGATGTACAAGGGCGATCGCTCGCGCAAGGAAACGCTGGTGGAGTTCGGCTTCCGGCTGCCGTCTGCACTGGACAACCGGCCGTTACGGTTCGAGGAGTGGGAGCAGCGGTCCCCGCGCAGCATCTACGTTTCGGCCACGCCGGGCCCGTACGAGCTGCGCGAATCGGCGGGAGAGATCGTGGAATTGGTGGTCCGTCCGACGGGTCTGATCGATCCCGAAGTGGAAATCCGGCCCGTGGCGACCCAGGTCGATGACCTGTTGACGCAGATCAACGACCGCGTGGCCATGGGCGATCGCGTCCTGGTGACTACCCTGACCAAGCGCATGTCCGAGAACCTGACCGAGTACCTCAGCGAGCACGGGATCAAGGTGCGCTACCTGCATTCGGACGTGGACACGGTCGAGCGCGTGGAAATCATCCGCGACCTGCGCCTGGGCAAATTCGATGTCCTGGTCGGCATCAATCTATTGCGCGAGGGCCTGGACATGCCGGAGGTGTCGCTGGTGGCGATCCTGGATGCGGACAAGGAAGGCTTCCTGCGCTCGACCGGGTCCCTGATCCAGACGATCGGTCGCGCAGCTCGCAACCTGCGCGGCAAGGCGATCCTGTACGCGGACACGGTGACCCGCTCGATGAAGGCGGCGCTGGACGAGACTGCCAGGCGCCGCGAGAAGCAGATCGAGTACAACGCCGAGCACGGGATCGTCCCCAAGTCGGTGGCGCGCCCGATCGTCGACATCCTGGAGGGGGCGCGGGAGGACACCGGGGCGGCCGAGACCGGCAAGCGCGGCAAGGCCAAGCGCGTGGCCGAGCCGCAGGCCGACTACAGCCAGCTCAGCCAGAGCCAGATCGCGGCCAGGATCAAGGCACTGGAGCAGCGCATGTACCAGCACGCCAAGGATCTGGAGTTCGAGGACGCGGGACGGCTGCGCGACGAGATCCAGAAGCTCAAGGCGGTCAGCCTGGCGGTGTGACCGCCGAGGCGGCGGGCACGGTTGGGCAAGGCATGCCGGCCCTGCGCCTGTGTTATGGCGCAAGAGGCTGCCCTAGCCCGGGAATCCGGCTCAATCCGGCGTAGATATTCCACTCTCCCTGGCACGGTGCTATGATGCGCGGCCCCGCTGCCACGGCGCAGCGGATTCGGGCGGTTAGCTCAGCGGTAGAGCACTACCTTGACATGGTAGGGGTCACAGGTTCGAACCCTGTACCGCCCACCACTTGAAACCTAGCTTGCATCAGCGTTTCAGTGGATTCGGCCCCAGGGCTCAGTATGGATTCCGTTGTGACTCACCAAGCGCTGTGGGCTGCAGGGACACCCTTTGCTTGGCCGTCGCCGGGAGCATGGGCGCGCGACGGACCCGCCCCCTGAACTGCGGATCGACCATCGCGGACCGGACATGTGGACCCGGACGCACTTGGTGGGTCGCGGGCTCGCAGCTCACGACCGACCCGCATGGTTCATGTTTGAAGAGGCTGCAGCCGGCGCCGCGCTTCCAGTGGTGCAGGGCAGTGCAGGGCGTTGGCGATGGCGGCCAGCCACAGACGAGTCGCGGACTGCCAGGTGCCCGCATAGCCCGGTATGCGCTCGAGGCACAAGCTTCCCGCAATGCTCCCCCTTTGGCGCAAGCCGCACCGACCCGCTAGTATTCGGCGCAGTGACCGGGAAGGGCGCAAGCAAGATGACGTACCAGCATCTGGTGATTTCCAGGGGGCGCTACCAGCTCGTCGCCCTGACTGACGACGCCCAGTACTCGATCGGCGACCGTGCCAACTACGCTGTCCTCACAGACTCCGGCGCGCGGGTCAGGCAGGATATGTCCCTTGAAGAGGCACGCGCTTACCTGGATCTGCTGGTCGATCAGGGGAATGCGCGCTCCGTGGACCATCAACCCGTTGGCTTGAAATTGAAACGCTGAAGGTTTCTCAGGGATGAGTTACGCAAAGCCTGTTGGCATTCTGGTTCTCACCGTGTTGTCGCTGTTGGCCGGCGTCTACCTGGCCGGCTACGCGACCTTGATGCTGCTACGGATCGATACGTCCGTGCTCGGTCTGGGCACCTACTACAGCTATGTCCGTGCACTGGACATGCCGCAGCTCGCGCCTTACGTCCAGAAGATCAAGATCGGCGGCTACATCGGTTTCGGTGTCGCGGCCATCGTCTACTTGCTCGGCCTGTTCCTGATCCTCAAGCCGAAGAAGCAATCGCTGCACGGCGATGCCCGCTTCGCGAGCGCCTCGGACCTCTCTAGGGCCGGGTTGTTCAAGGACTCGGGCAACGGCATCGTGGTAGGCAAATTTGGTGGACGTCTGGTCCGCTTGAGTGGCCAGCAGTTCGTGATCCTCGCCGCGCCGACCCGCTCGGGCAAAGGCGTCGGCGTGGTGATTCCGAATCTGCTCGACTACCAGGAATCGGTGGTGGTTCTGGACATCAAGCAGGAAAATTTCGAGTTGACCAGCGGTTGGCGCGCCAGCCAGGGCCAAGAGGTCTTCCTATTCAATCCGTTTGCCGAGGACCGCAGGACCCATCGCTGGAACCCACTCAGCTACGTCTCCGACGACCCGGCATTCCGCGTCTCGGACCTCATGAGCATTTCGGCCATGCTGTATCCCGACGGCTCGGACGATCAGAAGTTCTGGGTCAGTCAGGCGCGCAATGCGTTCATGGCCTTCACCCTGTACCTGTTCGACAACTGGGACGATGAGCGCGCCCTCGGGTTCCCGGGAGGGGCGGGGGCGCCCACGCTGGGGGCCGTCTATCGCCTTTCCTCCGGCGATGGAAACGACATGAAGGCTTACCTGCGGTCGCTGGCCTCGCGCCCCTTCCTGGGCGCCCACGCCAAGAAGGCCTTCTCCAACCTGCTGTCCCAGGCCGACGAAACCTTCGCCTCCATCATGGGCACCCTGAAGGAGCCGTTGAATGCCTGGATCAACCCCGTGCTGGACGCCGCGACATCGGCCAACGACTTCTCTTTGAATGATCTGCGCAAGAAGAAGATGTCGATCTACATCGGCATCCAGCCCAACAAGCTGGCCGAGAGCCGCCTGATCATCAACCTGTTCTTCAGCCAGGTCATCAACCTCAACACCAAGGAGCTGCCGAAGAACAACCCGGCGCTCAAGCACCAGTGCCTGCTGCTGATGGACGAGTTCACCTCGATCGGCCGCGTGGACATCATCGCGTCGGCGGTGGCCTACATGGCCGGCTACAACCTGCGCCTGCTGCCGATCATCCAGAGCATGGCCCAGCTCGATGCCACCTACGGCAAGGAGCTCTCGCGCACCATCATCACCAACCACGCCTTGCAGATCCTCTACGCCCCCCGTGAGCAGCAGGACGCCAACGACTATTCGGAGATGCTTGGCTACACCACGATCCGCAAGCGCAACATCACCAAGGGCCGTGATGTCACCCGTAGCACCAGCGAGGAGCGTCGGGCGCTGATGCTGCCCCAGGAGCTGAAGGCCATGGGGCAGGACAAAGAGGTCTTCCTCTACGAGGGCATCGCCAACCCCGTGAAATGCAAAAAAATTCGCTACTACGCCGACCGATACTTCACCAAGCGCCTGTTGCCGCCTGTTTCTGTTCAGCTTTTACAATAAAAGATTAAGGGGTGACGAGGTTCTCAATTCCGTGATGGACATCACTCTCACGGCTTGACCTGACGGCGAGGGATGTTGAATCTTCATCTCATCGCAAGGACTGCAATATTTGCCTGTCATGGTGCGCAAGGAAGCGTTGGGAATTCAGGGGTGCGGCATGGTCGGTGCGGTTCGACGGAGGCGCGGGGAGGCTGCGCTCCGCTTCTCGGATGACCCGGCCATGACGCCTCACGAATCTTCATCCGATCACAGCTCGGCCGCATCTGGTGATGCGGGCGCCGTCTGCTCTCAACTGATTGAAAAATAAGGAAGTGGGTTGCATGCAGGCAAGCAAGACTCTAAGTGTCGTTTCCACATTGGCGATGCTCGCACTGGTCGTCGGCTGCGCGACGAAGCCGGCACCCGACTTCGGCGGGCGATGGAAGCCGGTCAATCACTTCTCCGAATCCAGCATGGAGATCCCGCTCTATTCGTCCTACGTGTTCCAGGCGCTTCCTAGCGACGGGACGCTGAAGCACATGCTTGAGCGTTGGGCCTCGGACAATCAGATGCGGCTGGATTACTCGGCGACCTCCGACTACACGCTTTACGGGCCTGTGGCCAAGATCAGCACGACCGATCTCACCCAGGCGGTGGAGGTGCTGAACCAGGCCTACGCCGAACGTGGGGTCGCTATCCGCGGCGATGGTCGGGAACTCGTTGTCACCGGGAGACGGAGCAACTGAGCTGCACCGCCGTGCAGCGATGAGTCCGCAACAGCATTCCGCTCAGGTCGCATCCAAGGAAAGTTCCGTTCACCATGCAACGTAAGAAAAAAGACGACAGTCAGCCAGGCGTGCAGGCCGCCGTGTCCAAGGCGGTCAACTACGAGATCAGCATCGCCGATCTCGCCAAGCGCAGTGAGAAGCGGGCCTGGATCGTGGCGGGTTGCTCGATGGTGGTGTCGATCATCCTCGCCGGCGGCTACTTCTTCGTCCTGCCGCTCAAGGAGAAGGTGCCGTTTTTGGTGATGGCCGACCCCTTCAGTGGGACGGCGACCGTCGCGCGCCTGCAGGGGGATTTCGCCAACAACAGCATCACCGCGAGCGAGGCGCTCAATCGAAGCAATGTCACCCACTTCGTCACCGCACGCGAGTCATATGACGTTGCGTTGATGCAGTTGGACTACTGGAAGACCGTGTACACCATGGCGACGCCAGAAGTGGCTTCGGGCTACACCGCCCTGCATTCGCGCAACAACCCCGAAAGCCCCTACGCGACATTTGGTTCGACCAAAGCCATCCGCGTGAAGATTCTGAGCATCGTGTTCGACAGCGATGGCAAGGGCAAGACGCCGCGCGGCGCGACCGTGCGGTTCCAGCGCAGCCTGTATGACAAGACCAATGGCAGCTCGCGCTTCATAGACAACAAGATCGCGACCTTGACCTTCAAATACGATCCGAACCTGAAGATGAGCGAGAGCGATCGCGTGGCCAATCCATTGGGCTTTCGCGTGACTGGCTATCGCGTCGACAGCGACTTCGCCGAGACGCCGGCCCTGGCCACCGATGCGGCGTTCAGTCGCGTCGCCCAGCCCGCCGCTGGCGCAGCCGCGGCTCCGGCACCATCACCGGCGGGCCCGGATGCCGCCAATCAATCCCTGATGCCCACGCCGGATTTGCCTGCCGAGATGCAGGGCCAACCTGCGCCGATGCCGCAAGCCGGGCAGGTCCCCACTGCCGCGCCCACACCGGCAACCCAGGGCGTTGCACCGGTTCCGCGTCAGGGCGTACCACCTACGCAAGCAACTCCCCCCACCACCTCGCCCCAACGCTGACGGAGCATGCCAGGGATGAAATTGTTCACGCGTTACTGCATCACCTTGCTGCTGGCCGTGGCCGCCGTCTGTTGCATGGCGGGACAGGCCCAGGCGCAGGTGGTGGACGAATATGTCTACAAGCCCGACACGCTGTACACGGTCAGGACCGGCCTGGGCATCACCACGCAGATCGAACTGAGCCCGTTCGAAGAGGTGCTGGACTACAGCACCGGCTTCAGTAGCGGATGGGAGCTCACACGGCGCGACAACGTCTTCTACCTCAAGCCGAGGAACGTGGACGTGGATACCAACATGATGATCCGCACCGCCACCAACTCCTACATCTTCGAACTGAAGGTGGTGGCGACGGACTGGCGCACTTTGGACCAGGCACGCGCCAAGGGTGTGCAGTACAAGATCCGTTTCACCTACCCAGGCGATGTGCAGTTCGCCAACGTCAAGGCCAATAACGAGGGCAAGAGCGTCAAGACGGAGTCGCAGCTGGACACGTCGATCGACAAGCATCGCGCTTACTACTTCGGCTATGACTACGCCTCGAAGGACAAGCGCTCGTTCCTGATTCCAAGCAACGTCTACGACGACGGCAAGTTCACCTACATCCGCCTCAACCCCGCCAATTTCCCGAGCGGAAACTTCCCGGCCGTGTTCGCGCGCAACGAAGAGCGTGGCGACGAATTCGTGGTCAACACGACGGTGCAGGATCAGATGCTGGTGGTCCACGGGACATACCCCTACCTGGTGATCCGCCATGGGAACAAGGTCGTCGGCATTCGCAGGAGCGTGAAGCAATGAGTCAGAATCAGCCGCCGGTTCCACCAACCGATCCGCGCGACGAGCGCGAGGGCGTTGCGGACAACCCCTACTACGCGCGCCAACAGGAACGCGAAGTGCCCGATCTGGACGCGGGCGCGCCGGAACTGCGCAATGCCGAGAACCAGCGCCTGAATCGCAAGGCGCTGGGTTTCCTGGCTGCCATCGTCGGTGTGCTGCTGATCTTCGTGGTGCTGGTGTTCACCAGCCGGGGCAAGGACGACAAGCCGCGTCCCAAGCGCGAGGAAGTGGTGGCAGTGCCGGACGCCAAGGTGCTGCCGCCGCCGGTCGAGGCGCCCGCCCAGCCAATCGCGGTCGAGCCCAATCCGCCGCTCCCGCCCATGCCCGAACCGCCGGAACCGGCGCCGCTGCCAGCAAACGTGCGTGGTGTCGACCGTCCGCGCGAGCCGTCGCTACTGGAGCGCCGCATCCTGGCCAGCGCTGGCGGTGGTCAGGCCGATAGCGGTGTCGATGCGGGCGGTGCCCCCGGCCAGCCGGGTGCACCCGGGCAGAACCAGGCCGGCCCGATCGCCGGGGCGGTACCCGACAGCGAGCGTGCCACCAGCGCGCGCTTCATCCAGAAGCCCAACGCCTTGCTGGTCCGCGGGACCTATATCCGCTGCGTGCTGGAGTCGCGCATCATTTCGGACTTCGGCGGCTTTACTTCCTGCATCGTCACCGAGCCGGTGTACTCCATCAACGGCTACAACTTGCTCTTGCCCAAGGGCTCCAAGGTGCTGGGCAGCTACCGGCGCGGCGCCTCGGGCACCAGCGATCGCATCGAGGTGATCTGGGACCGCATCACCACGCCGACCGGCATCGATGTGAACATGTCCAGCCCGGGCGTGGACAATCTGGGCAGCTCCGGTGTCCCGGGCCAGTACGACGCGCATTGGGCCCAGCGCATTACCTCCGCGCTGTTGATCAGTATGGTGGCTGATGCCTTCAAGTACGCCGCCGCGGAGAACGGCCCGCCAAGTTATGGCTACGCAGGCAGCGGCGTGGTCGTGCAGAACCCCTACGAGAGCGCCACGGCGCGCACCATGGAGCGCATGGCCAACGACGCCTTGAGCGAGAACATGCGCCGCCCGCCGACCGTGACCGTCAACCAGGGCACCATCATCAACGTCTACGTCGCCAAGGACGTGGACTTCAGCGGCGTCGTGTCACTGTACTGAGGATGCGACGATGACGCTCGCCATGGACATGGATGAACCCCTGGCAAAGGTCTCCAGCGCCTTCCTGGATTACCAGTACGATGTGCTGGGCATCCTGGGCTTCATGGCCGATCCGGAGGTGACGGAGATCTGCATCAACCGGCCGGGCGAGCTGTACCTGGAAACGCGCTCGGGTTGGCGCCATGTGCAGGTGCCGTCGCTGACCTTCGAGCGCGCGCGCCAGTTCTGCACGGCGGTCGTCAACGAAAGCAATACCGGCCAGCGCATCACCGACACCGACCCGGTGGTGTCGCTGACCTTCCCGACCGGCCAGCGCGCACAGTTCGTAATCCCGCCGGCCTGCGACGCCGGTAAGGTCTCAATCACCATCCGCCTGCCGTCCAAGCAGACCCGCACCCTGGCTCAGTACCAGCAGGACGGGTTCTTCGATCAGATCCTGGAGACCAATTCGGTCCTGTCTGACCACGACCGGGAGCTGCTGGAGCTGCGTCACCAGCGCGACTACGCCGCGTTCTTCCGCCAGGCCGTGCTGTACAAGAAGAACATCGTGGTCTCCGGCGCCACGGGCAGCGGCAAGACCACCTTCATGAAGTCGCTGGTGGACCACATCCCGCACGATGAGCGCCTGGTCACCATCGAGGATGCGCGTGAGCTCTTCATCCAGCAGCCCAATGCCGTGCATCTGCTGTATTCCAAAGGCGGGCAGAGCACGAGCAACGTCACTGCCAAGAGCTGCATGGAAGCATGTCTGCGCATGAAGCCAGACCGGATCATCCTGGCCGAGCTGCGTGGCGACGAATCCTTCTACTTCATTCGCAATTGCGCCTCCGGTCATCCTGGTTCGATCACCAGCTGCCATGCGGGCAGTACGGCGCAGACCTGGGACCAGTTGGCGCTGATGGTCAAGGCATCCACCGAGGGCGCGGGGCTGGAGTTTGCGACGATCAAGCGCCTGCTGATGATGACCATCGATATCCTGGTCCATATCAAGGCCCATGCTGGCCGCCGTTACATCACCGGCATCGACTTCAATCCTGAGAGGGGCTACGTCGAATGAACGTGTTCCGCATGCAACTTGGAGTTTTGGCGACGGGAGGTCTGCGCTGATGCTGCCCGGTCTGGAAATGCTGGCCTGCACCGACATGGCCGTGCCGATGGACGTGATGCGGCATGTGGTGCATGTCGAATCATCGTTCAACCCCTTCGCCATCGGCGTAGTGGGCGGCCGCCTGGTTCGCCAGCCACGCACTCTCGACGAAGCATTGGCCACCGTCCGCATGCTTGAGGACAAGGGCTATAACTTCTCCGTCGGGCTGGCACAGGTGAACCGCTACAACCTGGCGCGCTACGGGCTGGACTCCTACGAAAAAGCCTTCGGGAGCTGCGCTAACCTGCGCGCGGCTTCCAAGATCCTCGCCGAGTGCTACGGGCGGGCCAGCGGCGACTGGGGCAAGTCCTTCAGCTGCTACTACTCGGGCAACTTCACTACAGGGTTCCGGCACGGCTACGTGCAGAAGGTGTACGCCTCGATCAGCCGTGCGGTGGAGGCGGCCGATCGCCGAACCGCCGCGATCGATGTGGTGGCCGAGGATGGCCGTAAACCGGTCCAGCGCGAGCGTAGTGCCCGCGATCAGGATGTGGTCGGTCATCGGATCGTGGATTCGTCAGGGCCCCCGCAACGCAGCCAGGCGTCGGATGGCGCATTGGTGATGGCAGATCCATCACGCCCCGAATCACCGACTGGACCGCAGATGCAGGCCGCCACGGCGCGGTCTGCAGTCGCAGCGCCGACAGTCGGCGCCACGGCTGCGAGCATGCCATCGGCCATGCCAAGCGCCCCGGCGATGGCTGCCCAGGGCATGCCTGCTCAAGATGCCCTGCCGGCGGTTCCCACCGTCAGCGTTCACGGCCATCCAGTGTCCGCACCCGTAGCACAGCCCGCGCCTCAGCAGGCATCGGCCGCGCCCCCAGCCCCTGGCCCCGACCGCGCTTTCGTGTTTTGACGCCGGTCTCCCCCGACCGGCGTCAGCCTCCGGAGGCGTCGCCTCCACCCAGCAACCGCTCCACCCCTTCCAAAGTCAGGAGATTTACAATGGACCAGAAGACCCGTAATGAAATGGCGCAGTCCGCCGCCAATGTCAGCAAGGCCTTGCTCAAGGCCCTGCTTCTTACAGCGCTTGTTGCCCTCCCTGCGTTCGCAGGCCCCGATGACTATGCCGGCACTGACGGTAAGGTCTGTGGCTTCCTCGAGAAATTCAATGGGCTGCTGGGCATGGCATCCATCCTCGTAGTGACCATTGCTGTCATCTTTGCCGGCTACCAGATCGCCTTTGCCCACAAGCGCATCGGTGATGTGGCCCCGATCCTGATCGGTGGCCTTTTGATCGGCGCCGCCGGCCAGATCGCTGCGATGATCATTGGTGGCGACGAAAATAGTGACTCGTGCACCGCCATGGTCAGTGCAATGGTCCAATACGTTGCTTAAGAACGTCGTCTTCCGCGGCTGCACCCGCCCGCCCATGTTCATGGGTGTGCCTTACATCCCGTTCTTCATTGGGGCGGGCGGGACGCTGCTGTTGGCGCTTTACACGAATCTGTTCTTCCTGTTCCTGATCCCGGTTGTCATCTTCGTTCTACGGCAACTCGCCCGCCGCGACGAGATGATCTTCCGTCTGCTCGGGCTCAACTTGCAGGTCCGCCTGCGCATGCGCAACGTGCGCGACAACAGCGGGATGTGGGTTCTGACCCCGAACAAGTACCGGCAGAAGCCACCGCCGGTGTGATCACGGTGCCGGTCAGGTTGGCCGGCACTTCCCTCCCTTCCAAAGCGCATTCCTCCTTCAGAACACGGCAAGAACGCAACATGGCCAAGGCCCAGTTCCATCCGGACACCGAGATCAGCGAGTTCATCACGCTCTCCAGTCACGTCGCACCTTCGGTGGTGAAGACCACCGGCGGCGACTTTCTGCTGACGTGGCACTTGGAAGGCCTGCCGTTCGTGGGCCGCGAGGAATGGGATCTCGAACACCGCCACAACACCTTTAATCGCCTGCTGCAGACCTTGCGTGCGCCTGATTTCACCAATGTGGCGTTCTGGGCGCACGACGTGCGCCGTCGCAAGCGCATCGATATGCGCAGTCGTTTTCGTGAAGCATTCAACCAGAAGCTCTCGGACACCTACTACCAGTCGTTGTCGACGCAGAAATTGATGCACAACGACCTGTACCTGACCTTGATCTATCGGCCGGTCGTGCAGGGCAAGCGCTTCGTCGAGAAGACCTCCGACCTCGAACGGCTGCAGGCCGCACAGGACCAGGCTGTCTCCAAGGTCCTGGAGCTGGCCGGCAATGTCGAGGCCGTGCTCAAGGAATATTCTCCCTACCGTTTGGGCATGTACGAGGCCAGCAACGGGATGGTGTTCTCCGAGACGCTGGAGTTCTTCGGCTACCTGCTTAATCGCATTGAAGAGCCGGTGCCGGTGCTCAACGCCCCGGTCTACGACTACCTGCCGGTGAGCAAGCACACGTTCTCCAGCAAGACAGGCGATTTCGCGGTGACCACGCCGCATGGCGTCAACCACTATGGCGCCATCCTCAACATCAAGGAGTACGCCGACGGGACCTATCCGGGCATTCTCAATGGATTGAAGTATCTCGACTTCGAGTACGTGATGACGCATTCGTTCAGCCCCATGGGCCGACAGGACGCGCTCAAGGTGCTGGACCGCACCAAGGGCATGATGGTGTCCTCGGGCGACAAGGCGGTCAGTCAGATCGCCGAGCTTGACATGGCGATGGACCAGGTGGCCTCCGGCAACTTCGTGCTTGGCGAGTACCACTTCCTCATCGCCGTCTACGCCGATAGCCAGGAGAAACTGGGCCAGCAGATCGCGACGACCCGCGCCGAGCTGTCCAACGCCGGTTTCGTGTCTGCCAAGGAGGACATCGCGGTGGTGGCCTCTTTCTACTCGCAGCTGCCTGGCAACTGGAAGTATCGGAGCCGCCTGGCCAATCTCAGCTCGCTGAACTTCCTGGGCATGTCCCCGCTGCATAACTTCGCCGGCGGCAAAAAGGAGAACAACCCCTGGGGCGAGTGCGTCACCACGCTGCAGACCACGAATGGCCAGCCTTATTACTTCAACTTCCATGCCACCAACCCCGGCGAGAATTCGCTGGGCGAAAAGGCGATCGCCAACACCATGGTCATCGGCAAGTCCGGTACCGGCAAGACCGCTTTGATCAACTTCCTGCTCAGCCAGGTGCAAAAGCTAAGGCCCTCGCCGACGATCTTCTTCTTCGACAAGGATCGAGGCGCCGAGATTTTCGTGCGTGCCTGTGGCGGCAATTACCTGGCGCTGGAGAACGGCCAGCCAACGGGTTTCAATCCCTTCCAGTGTGAACGCACCGAAGCCAATGTGCAGTTCCTGGCCGACCTGGTGAAGGTGCTGGCGGGCAAGAGCGCCTACACCGCGCGCGAGGAAGAGGACATCTTCCGGGCAGTCGAAAACCTGCTGGACACGCCGCCGCACCTGCGCAGCATGACCAATTTCCAGAAGAGCCTGCCGAACATGGGTGATGACGGGCTGTACGCCCGCATGCGCCGCTGGACCGCGGGCAACTCGCTGGGCTGGGTCTTCGACAATCCGGTCGATACGATCGACCTGGAGAAGGCCAACATCATCGGGTTCGATTACACCGACATCATCGACAACCCAGAAGTTCGAGTGCCGGTGATCAACTACCTGCTGCACCGGCTTGAGGCGCTGATCGACGGCCGGCCGCTCATTTATGTGATGGATGAGTTCTGGAAGATCCTGGACGGCGAGGGTGGCCTGAAGGAGTTCGCCAAGAACAAGCAGAAGACCATCCGTAAGCAGAACGGCCTGGGCATCTTCGCGACCCAGAGCCCGGAGGACGCCCTGGCGAGTGATATTTCCGCCGCCCTTGTCGAGCAGACCGCCACCATGATCCTGCTGCCCAATCCGAATGCCAGCAAGGAAGACTATATGGACGGCTTGAAGCTGACAGAGGCCGAGTATCAGGTCGTGGTGGCGCTGGACGAGCGTTCGCGTTGCTTCCTGGTCAAGCAGGGCCATGCCTCGACGGTCTGCCAGCTCAATCTGCGCGGCATGGACGACGAGCTGGCGGTGATCTCAGCATCCACGGACAATATCGAGATCATGCACAACGTCCTGGCGCGTCGCGCGGCCGAGCTGGAGATCGCGGTCGACCAGCTTACCCCCGAGCAGTGGCTCCAGGATTTCTATGACAACCGCAAGGGTTCGGGCAAGTCGGCCAAGCCCTCGCGTGCCGGGCGCGAACGCGCTACGGTTGGTTGATACCCTATTTCAGCGTCACGATTCAATTTGCGACAAATGCGACAAACACGAGGAACCGACCATGAATATGCTCACTTTCCGCAATGCTCCGAGTCTCTCGACGCAGCCGGCCCGTCCTGGCGCGCTGGCACTCGCCATCACGGTATTGATTCTCGGGCTTGGCGCAACCGGCCAGGCCAAAGCGGACTGGGCAGTCAATGACCGGGTGCTGATCAACAGAAGCGCGAGTCAGTGGGACAAGGAAAACAGCCAGCGCGACCAGATCAAGCAGGATATGAACGACCGCCTGGACTCCATGCGGAAGCTCGGTAATTACTCGAAGGCCGGAGATAAGCTGAAAGAGCCCGAGGGCGATGAGAAAATTCCTGACGAGGCTCCCAGCCAGAGTCAGGACTTGACGGTGGCCAATTTCTGCAAGGCACCGGCTTCAGGTACAGGCGTGCAGACGCAGCAGTACAATCTGTGCCAGGAACTTGCGAAGACCGAGCGCGCGCAATACACGTACGCAATGAAGGTCTACAAGAACACTCAAGAGCGTTACAAAGCGTTTGAGAAGATCCAGAGGGAACGTGAAAACATCGGCAGCAACGATGCCGGCAAGTTGGCTGACAACACCAACAAGTTGGTTGCTCTGATGACGTTGATGGAGATCGACAAGCAGCAAAGCGATAGCTACCAGCAAGCCTATGCGGCAAGAGTTGCCTATATCAACAAGTCGATCCAGCATCTTAGCAAGCAAGCAATCGATGGCAATCCTGGCAGCTTCAGTATGACCGGTGCGCTGGGTCAGGTGGCAGCGCTAGGTGTACTGGCTGGAAGTCTTGAGACGCTTCATACCGAAAAGACGCCATGGAAGAAGTGATTAATATCTGATCGATGCAAGGGCTGACGCGCCCATTCACGCACGCAATATCCACGCATCGATGTTCAGGGCGTGACCACTAGGATCGAGATCATGCTGGCAGTATCCGAATTCAGCCGTTGGGCGTTCTTTAAATTGATTTTTGATTTTCTCGACGAGGAAATCGAAATCTTTCGTTACAACCTAATGGGCGGGTTCCTCGAATGGGCGACGGTGATCGCGCTGGTGGTTGTCACGCTTTGGATTCTTGTGCAGGGCTTCCTCGTGGTGAGTGGAAGGTCACGCGAGTCCATGATGGGCTTGGCTATCCAGTCGCTTCGTGCAGCTTTGATTGTTTCAGTCGCCACTACCATGGCTTGGGGCGCAGTGCCTCTCTACGACATGTTCAGTAATTCTCTGCCGCGCGAGGTTAACGAGCTCGTCACCGGCAAGGACGAGCCGCCCCAAGATGACATCGATAAGAACCTAGGCTTTATGTCGGCCAGCCTCCTTGCTTTGGACGCGCTGGATAACGGAGGCGTGTCGGCCATTAAGGAGAATGCCGACAGGGCAAAGTGGATGACCACGGTGGGAGTGGCCGGCCCCTCGGTCGTTGCTAGCTCGATGATGTTGCTTTACAAAATTGCCCTCGCGCTATTTATCGGTCTTGGGCCGCTGTTTGTCTTGTGCCTGATATTCGATCAAACGAAGGCGCTGTTCAGTAAGTGGCTGCTTTACGGCATAGGCACCATGTTTTCGTTTTCCGTACTTTGCTTCATGGTGTCCGTCGCTACCAAGATCGTCGGTGCGTCTGCCGCAGCTTTTGCAACACAGAACTTGCTTATCATGAATAGTTCGGATTCCGCTGTGGATGGCGTCAGTAGCATGGCCATGCAGCAGGGCGGCATCGGCTTGATCCTGACGACGTTGATCATCGGCGCCCCACCCATGGCGGCAATGTTCTTCCAAGGTACGCTGGGCAGCTTCAGCGCTTATTCGCAGATGGGGGCGCAACTTAACTCGCCACCCCCGCAGCATCAGCAGCAAAGGACTTATCAACCTCAAGTGAGTCAGCCTGTCGATATCGGTCAGCGCGCACAGGTGCAACCTGGCTCAGTGGCGGGCGTCCCCCCAATTGGGAATATGGGAAGCGGGAACGATAATTCGATCAAGGTTGGCTCTGACCTGGGTCAAGCAAGGTAGGCTGGGGAAACCTGATGCTAAAGATAATATTTTTATTTTGCATGGCACTTCTTAGCGCCTCGATTCCTGCTGAAGCGCAGACCGCATGCCCGTACGGCGCAACCCCTGGGGCGGTCACCTGTGGCCCCATGCCAGACGCCGGCTCGACTGCACCCTTACCACCGCCAGTTCCATCTGGTGAATGGGAGTCGCGCTACAGTGCACTAGCTGTTGACGTAAACGCGACTGTTATTGGTGCAAGCGATAATCGAGTCAGCAGGATTGACGCGGAGGATGCCGCGATTGCTGGCTGCCACTCGAAGGGTGGAAGCAACTGCAGCGTGTTGGCTTGGTCAGCGAATCAATGCATGGCGCTTGCTTGGCCAGTGGGCGGCCGAGGCGGTATGACAGGGACAGGTGTCGGAAAAAATTCGGCCAAGGCGGGTAAGCACGCGCTCTCCCGGTGCGCTGCCCCTGACGGCTCATGCAAGGTCATTTGGGCGGCTTGCAACAAACCAATCTTTCACCCTTACAAGTAAGCAGCGGTCTTTAGCCGATTATTGGAGGAGGCATTGAATGAAAATCAAGAGATCGATGCTCTGCATGCTAGCCGCGTTGGCGCTAGCTGCGACCGCTCAGGCCGATAGCGCGTATTACTACCCTGGTGATATCCCCTACGGCGGCGATCCATTCAAGTTCTGCAGTCTTGGCATGCCCTCGCATGGCTGGATTGCGGTCTCGCCGGCGGCGGGGACCTGGATGCCGATCTCGCAGTACGTGAACTATCACTACATCCCAACCTACGAAATGATCTGCCCGCATTCGCATGGCGTCCCCGATTACGGCAGCGGTTGATCGCCGCTCGCCTGGGCGCTTCTGGGGAAGGTTGGTTTGTTGGGCGCGTCAGTGATCTGACCTGTCGCGTTTCCATCCGCGGTGCCTGATATCCAGCCACAGGCTATAGATCGCGGTGAAGGCAGGGAACAGGTTCTGCAGCACGCCGACGGAGTCCTGCTTGGCCGAGAACATGAAGTAGCTCAGGGTCATGAGGCTGCCGATCACGCTCATGTACCAGAACAAGCGCGGGATGACGGGCTTACCGGCGCGCTTTGAGGCCACGAACTGCACCAGCCAGCGCCCGCCGAACATCAGGGCGCCGATGTAGCCAATGAGTTTCCAGCCGGTGATGTGGATGCCGGTCCAGTACAGCCATTCGATCGGTTGGTTGAGCCAGTGCACTTCCATGCGATCAGAGCTCCCGGATCGCGCTGCGCTTGCTGCGCGCGATCAGCCAGGCGACGCCGCGCAGGTCGCGGATGCCCACCAGGGCGCGGTTGAGGTTGTTGTACTTGGAGACGCCCGCCGTGCGGTGGCGGTGATTCACCGGCACGCTGACGGTCTGCCAGCCTGCGCGCTGCATCAGCGCGGGCAGGTAGCGATGCATATGGTCGAAGTAGGGCAGGTCGAGGAAGGCCTCTCGCTCGAACAGCTTGATGCCACAGCCGGTATCGGGCGTGGCGTCCTTGAGCATGCTCGAGCGGATGGCGTTGGCCCATTTGGAGGCCCAGCGCTTGCTGCCGCTGTCCTGGCGATTGACACGCCAGCCCGCGAAGAGCTTCACCCGCGGATCGGCGCTCGTGCGCGCCTCCAGAAGTTTGGGGATATCGGCCGGATCGTTCTGTCCGTCTCCATCCAGGGTGGCGATCCACTCCCCGCGGGCGGCCTTGACGCCATTGCGAATGGCGGTGCTCTGGCCGCTTTGCTGCACATGCTGCAACACGCGCAGTTCCGGCACCTGTAGCTTCAGGGCCTGCAGCACGGCCAGGCTGTCATCGCGCGAGTGATCATCGACATAGACGATCTCGAAGGCGGTCAGCCCGCGCAGGGCCGCGGTGATTTCATGGACGAGCGGCGCGATGTTGTCGCGCTCGTTGAAGACGGGCACGACCACGGACAGGGAAGGCAAGGGCATGCGCGCATTATCCGGCGTTCAATGTCGGGGGGAAGTCGGAAAGGCTGTACTGTCCGACTCCCAGGCTGTCCGTGTTCACATTCCCGCGTAATTGGGCCCGCCGCCGCCCTGGGGGGCGACCCAGACGATGTTCTGGGTCGGGTCCTTGATGTCGCAGGTCTTGCAATGCACGCAATTCTGCGCATTGATCTGCAGGCGCACCTGCTCGCCTTCGCCGACGAACTCATAGACGCCGGCCGGGCAATAGCGCGCCTCCGGCCCGCCATAGGTGGCCAGATTGATGTTCACCGGCACCGAGGCGTCCTTCAAGGTCAGATGGGCCGGCTGGTCCTCATCGTGGTTGGTGCTGGAGAGGAACACCGAGGACAGGCGGTCGAAGGTCAGCTGCCCGTCGGGCTTGGGGTAGGCGATCTTCTGGTGCTGGTCGGCAGGCTCCAGGCAGGCATGGTCCGGCGCGGTTCGGTGGATCGTCCACGGCGGATTGCGCACGCCCAGCTTGGGCAGCAGCCACTGCTCAACACCCGTCATCAGCGTTGCCGTGGTACGGCCCTTCTTGAACCACTGCTTGAAGTTTTTGGACTGCAGCAGTTCGGCGTGCAGCCAGCTCGCCTCGAAGGCGGCCGGGTAGTCGCTGAGTTCATCGGCGCTGCGGCCCTGGCCCAGGGCGGCGAAGGCCGCTTCGGCGGCCAGCATGCCGGTCTTGATGGCCGCATGGCTGCCCTTGATGCGGCTGGCGTTGAGCGTGCCGGCTTCGCAGCCAACCAGCGCGCCACCCGGGAACACCAGCTTGGGCAGCGACAGCAGGCCACCGGCGGTGATGGAGCGGGCGCCGTAGCCGATGCGCTTTCCGCCTTCCAGATACTTGCGGATGGCCGGGTGGGTCTTGAAACGCTGGAACTCCTCGAACGGGCTCAGCCAGGGGTTCTTGTAGTCCAGTCCGACCACCAGCCCGATGGCCACCTTGCCATCCTCGGCGTGGTACAGGAACGAGCCGCCGTAGGTGTCATCGCTCAGCGGCCAGCCAGCGGTGTGCACGACCAGGCCCGGCTCATGCTTGGCCGGATCGACCTGCCACAGTTCCTTGATCCCCAAACCATAGGCCTGGGGATCCTTGCCGGCCTCCAGCGAGAACCTGCTCAGCAGCTGGCGGCCAAGCTGTCCACGCGAGCCTTCGGCGAAGATCGTGTACTTGGCGTGCAGCTCCATGCCCAGCTGGAACTCGGCCGTCGGCTGCCCGTCCTTACCCAGGCCCATGTTGCCGGTGGCCACGCCGCGCACCGCGCCGGCTTCGGTGTAGAGGATCTCGGCAGCGGCGAACCCCGGGAAGATCTCCACGCCCAGGGCTTCGGCCTGCTGGGCCAGCCAGCGCACGAAGGCGCCCAGGCTGATGATGTAGTTGCCGTGGTTCTTGAAGCAGTCCGGCAGCAGGAAGTCCGGGGTCGCCTTGGCCCCGGTGGGGTCCAGGAACAGGAACTCGTCGCGGGTCACCGCCTGCTTGAGCGGGGCCCCCTTCTCCTGCCAGTCCGGGATCAGTTCGGTCAGCGCGCGCGGGTCCATAATCGCGCCGGAGAGGATGTGGGCGCCGGGCTCGGAGCCCTTTTCCAGCACGCAGACCGAGACCTCGCGGCCAGCTTCGGCCGCCAGTTGCTTCAGGCGAATGGCCGTGGCCAATCCGCCCGGGCCGGCGCCGACGATCACCACGTCGTATTCCATCGATTCGCGGGGACCGTATTGGGCGAGCAGCGCGTCCGGGGTCATGGCTTTGCTCCGCGTCGGGCATGGCAAAAGGGGCGCCATCATAACCAAGCCCGACGAACAGTCGTTTGAATTCGTCTTCTCCTTAAGCCGTAGACGCCTGCCGGCGGCTGCCCAGGCGGCGCCCCGGGGCATGGATGGGTTGATTCTGCGGATCAAGATTGATCAATGCATTGCGCGGTGCCAGATTGCAGCCGTTCGCGGGCGGGCCGGCACAGGGTCGGTCGCCTGCAGCCTCCGCCCACAGCAAGGCCTGATTGCAGGATCCCGCCATGAATTCCGCCTACCGCATCAAGCTCCCCGGCACCGCGCTTGAGTATTTCGACGCCCGCGCCGCGGTGGAGGCGCTCAAGCCTGGCGCCTGGGCCGGGCTGCCCTACACGGCCCGGGTGCACGCGGAGAATCTGGTGCGCTGCGCGGAAAGCGCGCGCCTGCCCAGTTACCTGGAGCAGCTGATCGAACGGAGGCGCGACCTGGATTTCCCCTGGTTTCCGGTGCGGGTGGTCTGCCACGACATCCTGGGCCAGACCGCGCTGGTGGACCTGGCCGGCCTGCGCGATGCGATCGCCGAGCAGGGGGGCGACCCGGCGCAGGTCAATCCGGTGGTGCCGGTGCAGCTGATCGTGGATCACTCGCTGGCGGTGGAATGCGGCGGCACCGACCCGGATGCCTTCGCCAAGAACCGCGCGATCGAGGACCGACGCAACGCCGACCGTTTCGATTTCATCGACTGGACGGCCAAGGCCTTTCGCAACATCGAGGTGATCCCGCCGGGCAACGGGATCATGCATCAGATCAATCTGGAGAAGATGTCTCCGGTGGTCTACACGCGCGACGGCGTGGCCTTTCCGGATACCTGCGTGGGCACCGACAGCCACACCCCGCACGTGGACGCGCTGGGCGTGATTGCCGTGGGTGTGGGCGGGCTGGAAGCGGAGAACGTGATGCTCGGCCGTGCCTCGTGGATGCGCCTGCCGGACATTGTCGGCGTCGAGCTTTCGGGCAAGCCGGGCGAGGGCATCACCTGCACCGATATCGTGCTGGCGCTGACCGAATTCCTGCGCAAGGAGAAGGTGGTGGGCGCCTATCTCGAGTTCTACGGCCCGGGCGCTGCCATCCTGAGCATCGGCGACCGCGCGACCATCTCCAACATGTGCCCCGAGTACGGCGCGACCGCGGCGCTGTTCCATATCGACCAGCAAACCCTGGACTACCTGCGCCTGACCGGCCGCGAGGAAGCGCAGGTGCAGCTGGTGGAGACCTACGCCAGGGCCGCGGGCTTCTGGGCCGACGACCTGGCCACTGCGCAGTACGAGCGCGTGCTGCATTTCGACCTGTCCACGGTCGAGCGCACCCTGGCCGGGCCGTCCAATCCGCATCGGCGCCTGCCCACCCGAGCGCTGGCCGAGCGTGGCATCGCCGTGGACCTGGACAAGGCGCGCGCCGAGGAGGCGCAGGGCCTGATGCCCGATGGCGCGGTGGTGATCGCGGCCATCACCAGCTGCACCAACACCTCCAACCCGCGCAACGTCATCGCCGCCGCGCTGCTGGCGCGCAATGCCAACGCGCGTGGTCTGACCCGCAAGCCGTGGGTGAAGACTTCGCTGGCGCCCGGTTCCAAGGCCGTGCAGCTGTACCTGGCCGAATCCGGCCTGCTGCCGGAGCTGGAGCAGCTGGGCTTCGGCATCGTGGCCTTTGCGTGCACCACCTGCAACGGCATGAGCGGCGCGCTGGACCCGAAGATCCAGCAGGAGATCATCGACCGCGACCTGTATGCCACCGCGGTGCTCAGCGGTAACCGCAACTTCGACGGCCGCATCCATCCCTATGCCAAGCAGGCCTTCCTGGCCTCACCGGCGCTGGTGATCGCCTACGCCATCGCCGGCACGGTCCGCTTCGATATCGAGAAGGACGTGCTGGGCATCGACCCGCAGGGGCGACCGGTCACGCTGAAAGACCTGTGGCCCAGCGATGCTGAAGTCGATGCCGTGGTCAAGGCCAGCGTCAGGCCCGAGCAGTTCCGCAAGGTGTACGGGCCGATGTTCGACGTGCGGGTCGAGCATGGCGAGAAGATCAGCCCGCTGTACGACTGGCGCCCGCAGAGCACCTACATCCGTCGCCCGCCGTACTGGGAGGGCGCGCTGGCCGGCGAGCGCACCCTGCGCGGCATGCGGCCGCTGGCGCTGCTGGGCGACAACATCACCACCGACCATCTTTCGCCCTCCAACGCGATCCTGGCCGACAGCGCCGCCGGCGAGTACCTGACGCGCATGGGCGTGCCGGAAGAGGACTTCAACTCCTACGCCACGCACCGCGGCGACCATCTCACCGCCCAGCGCGCCACCTTCGCCAACCCCAAGCTGCTCAACGAGATGGCCATCGTCGATGGTGCCAGCAAGCAGGGTTCGCTGGCCCGCATCGAGCCGGACGGGCAGGTGGTGCGCATGTGGGAGGCGATCGAGACCTACATGGCGCGTCGTCAGCCGCTGATCATCATCGCCGGCGCGGACTACGGGCAGGGCAGTTCGCGCGACTGGGCAGCCAAGGGCGTGCGCCTGGCCGGCGTAGAGGCGATCGTGGCCGAGGGCTTCGAGCGCATCCACCGCACCAACCTGATCGGCATGGGCGTGCTGCCGCTGGAGTTCGTGCCTGGCACCGACCGCCGCACGCTGCTGCTGGACGGCACCGAGACCTACGACGTGGTCGGCACGCGCAGCCCGCGCGCCATGCTCACGCTGCTGATCCATCGCAAGGATGGCCGGACCGACCAGGCGCCGGTGATCTGCCGCCTGGATTCGGACGAGGAGGTGTCCATCTACGAGGCCGGTGGCGTGCTGCAGCGCTTCGCGCAGGATTTCCTTGCATCGTCCAAGGCGGCCTGAGATGTCCTTCGTTCCCCAGATCAGGATCCCTGCCACCTACATGCGCGGTGGCACCTCCAAGGGCGTGTTCTTTCGCCTGCAGGATCTGCCCGAGCGCGCGCAGGTGCCCGGCCCGGCGCGCGATGCGCTGCTGCTGCGGGTGATCGGCAGCCCCGACCCGTACGGCAAGCAGATCGACGGCATGGGCGGGGCGACCTCCAGCACCAGCAAGGCGGTGATCCTGTCCAGGAGCACGCGTGCCGACCACGACGTGGACTACCTGTTCGGCCAGGTGGGGATCGACAGCGCCTTCGTCGACTGGTCGGGCAACTGCGGCAACCTGTCGGCGGCGGTAGGGCCCTTCGCCATCGCCTCGGGTCTGATCGATCCGGCAGACGTGCCACGCGAAGGGATCTGCGTGGTGCGCATCTGGCAGGCCAATATCGGCAAGACCATCGTCGCCCACGTGCCGATCACCGAGGGCATGGTGCAGGAAACCGGCGGGTTCGAGCTGGATGGGGTGACCTTTCCGGCAGCGGAAGTGCCGCTGGAGTTCCTGGACCCGGCCGATGAAGGCGACGGCGGCGCGGCGATGTTTCCGACCGGCAAGGTGGTGGACACGCTGGAGGTCCCCGGCCTTGGCAGCTTCCGCGCCACGATGATCAATGCCGGCATCCCCACGGTGTTCTTCGATGCCGCCGACCTGGGCTACACCGGCAGCGAGCTGCAGGGCGCGATCAACGAGGATCCGCAGGCGTTGGCGCGGTTCGAAACCATCCGCGCGCACGCCGCAGTGCGCATGGGCCTGATCGGGGACGTGAGCGAGGCGGCCCGGCGCCAGCACACGCCCAAGATCGCCTTCGTCGCGCCGCCCGAAGGCTATGTGGCTTCCAGCGGCAAGCCGGTGGGGGCGGGAGACATCGACCTGCGCGTGCGCGCCCTGTCCATGGGCAAGCTGCACCACGCGATGATGGGCACGGCGGCCGTGGCCATCGGCACGGCCGCGGCGATTCCCGGCACCCTGGTCAACTTGGCCGCGGGCGGCGGCACCCGCGAGACGGTGCGCTTCGGCCATCCGTCCGGCACGTTGCGGGTCGGCGCGCAGGCCCGGCAGGTCGATGGTCAATGGGTGGTGACCAAGGCGGTCATGAGCCGCAGCGCGCGCGTGCTGATGGAAGGCTGGGTGCTGGTCCCGGCCGACAGCTTCTGAAGTCACGGCGCCGCGCAGGCTTGTGGTGGGCTGGCGGCGTCCCCATTCAAGAGCACCCCGGCGGCGTCCCCATCGGCCCGATGTGGTTTACCATGCCGCTTCCCAACCCGTTCCAGGTGGCCCGCGCCAACGCGCCGGCCGAGCGTGCGACATGAGCACTACCATCGCCCACTGCTGACTGCCCCGCATGGCCACCTGACCGCAAGGCGCCCATGGGGCGCCTTCGTGCTTTTGATATCCCCCCATCCGTACCGCCCCGCCGCAGCCACCCTGGCCGGCCGAATCGAACCAAGCCCATGATCACCATCACGCTCCCCGACGGCAGCCGCCGCGAATTCGAAGCCCCCGTTTCCGTCATGCAGGTCGCCCAGTCCATCGGCGCGGGCCTGGCCAAGGCCACCGTGGCCGGCGCCGTGGACGGCGTGCTGGTCGATGCCAGCGACGTCATCGACCACGACGCCTCCCTGCGCATCATCACGCCCAAGGACGAGGAGGGCGTGGAAATCATCCGCCACTCCTGCGCCCACCTGGTTGGCCACGCGGTCAAGCAGCTGTACCCGGACGTGAAGATGGTCATCGGCCCGGTGATCGCCGAGGGCTTCTACTACGACATCTACTCCGAGCGTCCGTTCACGCCCGAGGACATGGCGGCCATCGAGGCGCGCATGGTCGAGCTGATCGCGCAGGACTACGACGTCATCAAGAAGCTCACCCCGCGCGCGGAGGTCATCGAGACCTTCAAGGCGCGTGGCGAGGACTACAAGCTGCGCCTGATCGAGGACATGCCGCAGGACGTCCAGGCCATGGGCCTGTACTACCACCAGGAATACGTGGACATGTGCCGCGGCCCGCATGTGCCGAACACGCGCTTCCTCAAGGCCTTCAAGTTGACCCGCATCTCCGGCGCCTACTGGCGCGGCGATGCCAAGAACGAGCAGCTGCAGCGCATCTACGGCACGGCCTGGGCCGACAGGAAGCAGCTGGAGGCCTACATCCAGCGGATCGAGGAGGCCGAAAAGCGCGACCATCGCCGCATCGGCAAGCAGCAGGACCTGTTCCACCTGCAGGAAGAAGGCCCCGGCCTGATCTTCTGGCACCCCAAGGGCTGGGCGATCTGGCAGGTGGTCGAGCAGTACATGCGCCGGGTCTATCGCGAGAGCGGCTACGGCGAGGTGCGCTGCCCGCAGATCCTGGACGTGTCGCTGTGGAAGAAGTCCGGTCACTGGGACAACTACCAGGAGAACATGTTCTTCACCGAGTCGGAAAAGCGCACCTATGCGGTCAAGCCGATGAACTGCCCCGGCCACGTCCAGGTGTTCAACCAGGGCCTGCACAGCTACCGCGACCTGCCGATCCGCTATGGCGAGTTCGGTGCCTGCCATCGCAACGAGCCTTCCGGCGCGCTGCACGGCATCCTGCGCGTGCGCGGCTTCACCCAGGACGATGGCCATATCTTCTGCACCGAAAGCCAGGTCGAGGACGAGGTGGGGGCCTTCCACCAGCAGGCGCTGAAGGTCTACTCGGATTTCGGCTTCGAAGAGATCCAGATCAAGATCGCCCTGCGCCCGGAATCGCGCCTTGGCGACGATGCCACCTGGGACAAGGCCGAAGATGCCCTGCGTTCGGCCCTGCGCGCGGCGGGCGTGGAATGGCAGGAATTGCCGGGTGAGGGCGCCTTCTATGGTCCCAAGATCGAGTACCACCTCAAGGACGCCATCGGCCGCACCTGGCAGCTGGGCACCATGCAGGTGGATTTCATGATGCCCGGCCGCCTGGGCGCCGAGTACGTGGACGAGCACAGCCAGAAGAAGCACCCGGTCATGCTGCACCGGGCCATCGTCGGTTCGATGGAGCGCTTCCTGGGCATCCTCATCGAACACCACGCTGGGTCCTACCCATCCTGGCTGGCGCCTGTGCAGGTCGTGGTCGCCAACATCACCGACGCCCAGGCCGACTATGTGGAGTCCGTGAAGAAAAGCCTTGCAAATCAAGGCTTCCGGGTTGTGTCGGATTTGCGTAACGAGAAGATCGGCTTTAAGATCCGCGAGCACACGCTGCAGCGGGTGCCATATCTGCTGGTGGTCGGCGACCGCGAGAAGGAAAATGGCGCCGTTGCGGTGCGTACGCGTTCCGGTGAGGATTTGGGCACAATGTCCATCGAAGCCTTCACGGAGCGACTACGCGCCGAGCAGGCAGCTTGACGGCACCGGCGCGTCCGACGCGCCGGCCAACACCACAACGGAGACTGCAATATCAGCACCCCCGACAACAAGCAGAACCGCAGGAATCATGAAATCCGCGTGCCGCGCGTCCGCGTGATCGGCAGCGATGGCGAGATGATCGGCGTTCTGTCGCGCGACGAAGCCCTGGCCAAGGCCGAGGACGAAGGCCTGGATCTGGTCGAGATCCAGCCGCAGGCGGACCCGCCTGTCTGCAAGATCATGGACTTCGGCAAGTTCAAGTTCGAAGCGCAGAAGAAGGCCAACGAGGCCAAGAAGAAGACCAAGCAGGTCGAGATCAAGGAGCTCAAGTTCCGTCCGGTCACCGACGAGGGCGACTACCAGATCAAGCTGCGCAACATGCGCCGATTCCTGGAAGAGGGCGACAAGGTCAAGGTCAACATCCGTTTCCGTGGCCGTGAGATGAGCCACCAGGAGCTGGGTCGCGAAATGGCCGCCCGTATTGAGGCCGACCTGGGCGATGACATCATCATCGAGTCGCGTCCGCGCCTGGAAGGCCGGCAGATGGTGATGATGATCGCGCCGAAGAAGCGCTGATCCGCCCGCGGTTCCCTGAAAGAGCGCGCCTGACGGCGCGCTTTTTTCTTGGCCTGGCGCTCCCTGCGGCAGGCAAAGCCGCTGATTTGCAAGGGAAAGGCCAGTCAGGCATAATGCGCGGCCCGGTTTCGTGCCGGGGCGGCCTTCGGGCCTGATGGAACCCGTCTTGATCCTTGCGGATCAAAGACTTACAAGCCGGCATGGGCAGGATGGAAAGCGCGGCAGATGCCGCCGCCCGGTCAGTTATCGAAGAATCTAAGGACATCGCAATGCCCAAGATCAAGACCCACCGAGCCGCCGCCAAGCGCTTCCGCAAGACGGCCTCGGGCAAGTTCAAGGCTGGCCACGCCAACCGTAGCCACATCCTCACCAAGAAGGCGACCAAGCGTAAGCGCGGTCTGCGCGCGACCAACATCATTCGTGCCGAAGATTCCGGCCGTCTGAACCGCATGCTGCCCTACCTCTGAGGATATAGACCATGGCACGAGTCAAGCGTGGTGTGACCGCACGTCGCCGTCACAAGAAAGTCATCTCCCGTGCGAAGGGCTACTACAACGCCCGCCGCAAGGTTTTCCGCGTCGCCAAGCAGGCGGTCATCAAGGCCGAGCAGTACGCCTACATCGGCCGCAAGCAGAAGAAGCGCAATTTCCGCTCGCTGTGGATCACCCGCATCAACGCGGCTGCCCGCATCAACGGCATGAGCTACAGCCGTTTCATGAACGGCCTGCTGAAGGCTGGCATCACCCTGGATCGCAAGGTGCTGGCGGACATCGCCGTGCACGATGCGGCCGGCTTTGCGGCCCTGGCCGAAAAGGCGAAGGGCGCGCTGGCAGCCTGAAGGCTGCGGTCTCCACCGTGATGTGAATGACAGCGGCTTGCCGCTGTAGACGTGGGGAAGGGCGCAAGTCCTTCCCCATTGTTTTTTGTGTCTTGGCGACACGGCCGCCTGCGGCGGCACGAATGGAACCCTCTTTCGAACCCATGAGCGATATCGAAGTCCTGACCCGCGGCGCGTTGGACGACATTGCCGCTGCCGCCACGCCGGACGCCGTCGAGGCGTTGCGCGTGGCCCTGCTGGGCAAGAGCGGCAGCGTCACCGCCCAGCTCAAGCAGCTCGGTGCGCTGCCGGCCGACCAGCGCAAGGCTGCCGGCGAAGGCATCAACCGCGCGCGCGATGCGATCTCCCAGGCGCTGGCAGCGCGAAAATCCACGCTGGAAGAGTCCGCGCTGGACGCGCGCCTGGCGGGCGAGGCGATCGACGTGACCCTGCCCGGGCGCAATGCCGAACGCGGCGGCCTGCATCCGATCACCCGCACGATGGAGCGCATGGCCGACATCTTCGGCCGACTGGGCTACGACTTGTCCGATGGCCCGGAGATCGAGGATGACTGGCACAACTTCGAGGCGCTGAACTTCCCGCCGCACCACCCGGCGCGCGCCATGCATGACACGTTCTACTTCGGCGACGGTCGCCTGCTGCGCACCCACACTTCCGGCGTGCAGGTACGTTACATGGACGACCTGCTCAAGTCCGGCGGGCAGCCGCCGCTGCGCATGATTGCGCTGGGCAAGGTGTATCGCAGCGACAGCGACCAGACCCATTCGCCGATGTTCCACCAGTGCGAAGGCCTGCTGGTGGACGAGCACTCCACCTTTGCCGATCTCAAGGGCACCTTGTCCGAGTTCGTCCGTGCCTTCTTCGAGCGCGATTTCCAGATGCGGTTCCGCCCCAGCTATTTCCCGTTCGTGGAGCCGGGCGCAGAGGTGGATATCGCCTGGCAGCAGCCCGACGGCAGCACGCGGTGGCTTGAAGTCCTGGGCTGCGGCATGGTGCATCCCAACGTGTTGCGGGCGGTCGGCATCGACCCGGAGCGCTACACCGGCTTTGCCTTCGGCATGGGGGTGGAGCGGCTGGCGATGCTGCGCTATGGCGTCAGCGACCTGCGCGCGTTCTACGAGAGCGACGTGCGCTTCCTGCGCCAGTTCGCCTGATCCATCGGTCCTCCCGCCTGATTCGCGGCGCCACGCCGGTGGCGCCCTACGGAATACGACGATATGAAATTCTCCGAGAACTGGCTGCGCAGCCACGTGCCGACCACCGCCAGCCGTGATGAACTGGCGGCCACGCTGACCGCCATTGGCCTGGAAGTGGAGGAGGTCACCGCGCTGGGCGAGGGGCTGGAGCAGGTCGTGGTCGCGCAGATCGTGGCCTGCGAGCGCCACCCCGAAGCCGATCGCCTGCAGGTCTGCCAGGTCGATGCGGGGCAGGGCCTGCAGCTGCAGATCGTCTGCGGCGCGCCCAATGCGCGCGCGGGCCTGAAGGCGCCACTGGCCTTGGTTGGTGCCCACGTCGCTGGCATCGCCATCAAGGCCGCCAAGCTGCGTGGCGTGGAATCCAACGGCATGTTGTGCTCGGCCAAGGAGCTGGGTGTGGACGCCGATGCGTCCGGCTTGCTGGAACTTCCCGCCGATGCGCCCGTTGGCACGCCGATTGCCGACTTCCTGGGCCTGCCCGATGCCAGCATCGAGATCAAGCTCACGCCCAATCGCGCCGACTGCTTCAGCGTGCGCGGCATCGCCTACGACGTGGCCGCGGCCTGCGACAGCCAGGTGGTGGCCTTCGACGCGACTCCGGTCGCCGCGACCCACGAGCGCGTGCTGCAGATCCGGCTGGACGCCGGTGCCGATGCGCCGGCCTACTGCGGCCGCATCATCGAAGGCATCAACGCCCAGGCGCCGACCCCGATCTGGATGGCCGAACGCCTGCGCCGCAGCGGCGTGCGCCCGGTCTCGCTGCTGGTGGACATCACCCAGTACGTGATGCTGGAGCTCGGCCAGCCGATGCACGCCTTCGACCGCGACACCCTCAGCGGTCCGGTCGGCGTGCGCCATTCGCGCAAGGGCGAGTCGCTGGTGCTGCTGGACGGCCGGGAGGCGACGTTGGATGACAGCTTCCTGCTGGTCACCGACGGCGATCGCCCCGTTGCGCTGGCGGGGGTGATGGGCGGCAAGGACACGCGGGTGACTGATGTGACCACCAATGTGTTCCTCGAGGCCGCGCACTTCATCCCGGCCGCCATCATCGGCCGCGGCCGCAAGCTGGGCCTGCACACCGATGCCTCGCACCGTTTCGAGCGCGGTGTGGATCCGGCCCTGCCGCGGCAGGCCATCGAGGTGGCCACGCGGCTGGTGCTGGAACTGGCCGGCGGCCAGGCCGGCCCGGTGGTCGAGGCGGCGCTGGCGCAGCGCGCCCCCGCCAAGGCCATCGGCTTGCGCCGGGCGCGCATCGCCCGCGTGCTCGGCATTCAGATCGCCGATGCCGAGGTCGAACGCATCCTGCGTGCCCTGGGCATGGAGGTGGCGGCCGATGCCGACGGGTGGCAGGTGTCCGCGCCCAGCCGCCGCTTCGATATCGCCATCGAGGAAGACCTGATCGAGGAACTGGCGCGCATCCACGGCTACGAGGCCATCCCGACCACCTTGCCGGCCGGCGCCGCGCGCATCATCGCGCCCTCGGAAAGCGTGGCCGATGCGGCCACCCTGCGCCGCCAGCTGGTGGCGCGCGGCTATCTGGAGACGGTGAATTTCGCCTTCGTCGAACACGGCCTGCTGGAGCGCTGGGGGCTGATCGACGCCCTGGTGCCCTTGGCCAATCCGCTCAGCGCCGAGTTGGCGGTGATGCGCCCGGCCCTGTTGCCGGGCCTGGCCGATGCCCTGCAGCGCAATCTGGCGCGCCAGGCCGGCCGCGTGCGTCTGTTCGAGACCGGCAACGTGTTCCGCGCGGTCCAGGGGCAGGCACCACTGGAGACCTTGCGCGTGGCCGCCATCGCCTGTGGGGCGGCGCGCGCCGAGCAATGGGGCGAGGCCGACCGCGCAGTGGACTTCCACGATCTCAAGGGCGACCTGGAAAGCCTGGCGGCCGTGGCGGGCGCCCGGCTGGAACTCGTTCCGATCCAGGACGGTTTCGGCCACCCGGGCCGCTCGGCGCAGGTACTGCGCGATGGCGTGCGCATCGGCTGGATCGGCCAGCTGCATCCGCGCCTGCAACGTGCGCTGGACCTGGACGTGGAGGCGATCGGCTTCGAGGTGGACCTGGCGCCGCTGTCCAAACGTGCGCTGTCCCGCGCGACCGAAGTTTCGCGTTTCCCCTCGGTACGTCGCGACCTGGCCTTCCTGGTTCCCGAGAACGTGGAGTGGGCAGCCCTGTCCAAGGCGGTGCAGGACGTGGCGGGCCCACAGCTGCGCGAGGTGCTGTTGTTCGACCGCTACGTCGGCAAGGGGGTCGAAACGGGACACAAGAGTCTTGCTATGGGCTTGATTTTGCAGGACAACTCGCGCACGCTCACTGACCGCGACGTGGAGACGACCGTGGCGGAGGTGGTGGCCGAACTGGACCGCCGTTTCCAGGCGCGGATCCGCGGTTGAGGCTCAGGGGGAAAGAAGGCGTGGCATTGACCAAAGCGGAAATGGCCGAAAGGCTGTTCGACGAAGTGGGGCTGAACAAGCGTGAGGCGAAGGAGTTCGTCGATGCGTATTTCGATGTCCTGCGCGACGCGCTCGAGCAGGGGCGTCAGGTGAAGCTGTCCGGTTTCGGCAATTTCGACCTGCGGCGCAAGAACCAGCGCCCCGGTCGCAACCCGAAGACCGGCGAGGAGATTCCGATCTCTGCACGTACGGTGGTGACCTTCCGTCCGGGGCAGAAACTGAAGGAGCGCGTGGAAAGCTATGCTGGATCCGGGCAGTAACCGCGAACTTCCGCCGATTCCGGCCAAGCGCTACTTCACCATCGGTGAGGTGAGCGAGCTGTGCGACGTCAAGCCGCACGTGCTGCGCTACTGGGAGACCGAGTTTCCCAGCCTGGAGCCGGTCAAGCGCCGCGGCAACCGTCGCTACTACCAGCGCCACGATGTGCTGATGGTGCGGCAGATCCGCGGCTTGCTGTACGAGCAGGGCTACACCATCGGCGGCGCGCGCCTGCGCCTGGAAGGTGAGGGCGCCAAGGAGGAGTCCGCGCTCAGCAACCAGATCATCCGGCAGGTGCGAACCGAGCTGGAAGAAATCCTGCATCTGCTACGTCGCTAGGATCGATCCGATCCGGTATACTGCGCGGCCCGCCACGGCGGGGCGCTTGTTTTTACGGGGTATAGCGCAGCCTGGTAGCGCACCAGTCTGGGGGACTGGTGGTCGTCGGTTCGAATCCGGCTACCCCGACCAACATCAGAAAGCCCGCGGCTCGCGCCGCGGGCTTTTCTTTTGGGGCTTCGCAGAGGTGAGGGCAGCAGTGCGCTCGCGCGAGTAGATGCCCAGTCGGTTCCAACCGGCCTGGATCTGAGGCGGGCGTGGCGGCTTGGGCCCGCCCTCCCGAGCTGACTCGCAGCTGCGGTCCCTCCCGCCGGCTGCTGCCACGCCCCTGATCGGGTCAAGGCTTTGCGGCGGTGGATGAGGGATGTCGCACGCTGAGTCCACGCGTTCGAAATGCACGTGTCGTTTCGGGAGCTGCATTCGCCCTGTGCTGTGGGAGCAGGGCGCTTCAGGTACGAGTGTCCCTGCTCGGGGATATAACCAAGTGCCGCCAATAGGTTACGGGTCCCACTGGGACAGAGGCACAGAGGCAGCAGCAGCGCACTGCGCTGTCTCGCTCGACCAACGCCGGGTGATGCCCGAAGGGCTGACCACTTGCGCCGTGCAACATTTCTTAACACGACAGCCGTCACAATCGCCCGGGTACATTGCCGGTTTCAGCGCCGGTTTGCGTACTCAACACCAGAAGCCGCACTGCAGCTGCATGAACCCCAGCCCCTTGCAACGATTGAAAAGGGTTGGACGTCCTGGGGCTGCATGCAATAGTGCGATGCAGCACCGTCTGCATCGGACCGGCATCGTTCCAACGCCGAATAGGCCACGTGCGACGAGGTGACATCCGCCCGTCACGCTGTCTATGAGGCTCACCACTTCCATTTCCAAGGACCGCGATCACCACCCATGGGCAACGTCCAACGCAGTGTCACCCGAGCCTGGTCTCTCCTGCTCGTCATCTCGCTCCTGTTCCTGACCTCCTGCAGCAGCCGTCCCGTCGCCAGCGACATGCCGCCTCCCGACCCGCTGGCAGGTGTCGTGGCCGATACCGACTACCTGATCAGTGCCGGCGATCTGCTGACCGTTCAGGTGTTCCAGATCGAAGAGCTCGAGCGTCAGGTCCGGGTCGACAACTCCGGTCGTATCACCCTGCCGTTGATCGGCACCATCAAGGCCGCCGGCCTGAGCGAAGATCAGCTGCAGAAGCAGATCACCGAGCTGTATTCCAAGACGTACCTGCAGGATCCGCAGGTCACCGTGCTGGTCGATGAGTTCACCGGGCGTCGTGTGACGGTCAGCGGTGCGGTGACCAAGCCCGGCCTGTACCCGGTGGTCGGTTCCAAGCTGACGCTGCAGCAGGCCATCGCGCAGGCCGAAGGCGTGAGCCAACTCGCCAGCCGCCGCAATGTGGTGGTGTTTCGCCAGATCGATGGTGAAAAGAAGATCGCGCGCTTCGACCTGCCTGCGATCGAGAAGGGCGAAATGCCGGATCCGGAAATCTATGGTGGCGACATCGTGGTGGTCTACCGTTCCGATGCCCGCCTGCTGCTGCGTACGGTGCTCGAATTGACGCCCTTCGTGATGGTGTGGAGGGCCTACCGATGAACCAGCGCGCCTACACGACCGACTATCCCGTGCAGCACGATTCGATGGGCCTGTCCGAATACTGGTACGCCATCCGCAGCCGGTGGTGGCTGGTGGCTGGCATCACGCTATTGGTGGTGCTGGTCACGCTGGCGATCACCTTCTTCATGACGCCGCAGTACCGCGCCACCTCCACGCTTCAGATCGAGCGTGATGCGATGAACGTGGTCAATGTGGAGAACCTGATCCCGAGCGAATCGCCGATGGATCGGGACTTCTACCAGACCCAGTACGAGCTGCTGCAGAGCCGCACCCTGGCGCGTGAGGTCATCCGCGAGGCCAAGCTGGGCAGCCACCCGCAGTTCAAGGAGGTCGCCGATGCCGCTGCCGCCAAGGCCGAGGGCCAGAGCGAGCGGGTCAAGCAGGACATGATTGAGCGCGCGCTCACCGGGCAGGTGCTTGAGGGGCTGGAAGTGGAGCCCGTGCGTAACTCGCGCCTGGTCCGCATCCATTTCCAGTCGCCGGACCCGGAACTGGCCGCCAAGGTGGCCAACACCTACGCGCGCCTGTTCATCGCCAACAACCTGAGCCGTCGCCTGGATGCTTCCACCTTCGCGGTGAAGTATCTGTCCGAGCGCCTGGCGCAGTTGAAGAGCCGGGTGGAGGAGTCGGAAAAGGAGCTGGTGGGCTATTCGGCCGATCAGCAGATCGTTTCCATCGGCGACAACCAGCCCTCGCTGGCCGCGCAGAACCTGTCCGAGCTCAACGGCATGCTGGCCGCGGCGCAGGACGCGAAGATCAAGGCCGAGGCCGCCTGGCAGCAGGCGCGCAACGCCAGCGGCCTTGGCATTCCGCAGGTCTCGTCCAACCCGGTCGTGCAGAGCCTGCGCCAGACCAAGGCGACGCTGTCGGCCGAGTACCAGCAGAAGCTGTCCACGTACAAGCCGGACTATCCGGAGATGATGCGGCTGAAGAGTCAGATCTCCGAGCTGGACCGCCAGATCAATGCCGAAGTGGCCAACGTGCGTCAGTCGATCAAGGCTGAGTACGACGCAGCCACGATGCAGGAAAACATGCTGGTCAGCCGCATCGCCGGCCTGAAGGGCGATGAGCTGGATCTGCAGAACCGCAGCATTCGCTACAACATGCTCAAGCGTGAGGTGGATACCAACCGGCAGCTGTACGACGCGCTGCTGCAACGGTTCAAGGAGATCGGTGTTGCGGGTAATGTCGGCGCCAACAACATCTCGGTGATCGACTCTGCGGACGTTCCGACGCAGGCCTATTCGCCCCGGGTCGCGCTGTTCCTGGCGGTCGGACTGATTTTCGGCGTGTTTCTTGGCCTGGTCGCGGCACTGATCGCGTATTTTCTGGGAAGCGCACAGCGCGGCCCGCGTGATCGCTGACACGTAATCGAAAAGCCAATCGCGTGATTGGTACGCGATTGGTTGCGGTATCGACCTAAGTTCCTGATTAAAAAAAAGAATCGCTTCAACCGCTCAACGGGATGGGCAGCCGGTGCGTAGTGGCCGTAACGCCACGCACTGTGTCATTGTTGCCTCGCAGCAACCGTGGCTTGTTTGTCCTTGTTTCTCCGTTGACTTGTTCGGAAACGGTTTTCCTTCACCGTGGTACCAGTGAAGGGCTGTCTCCGAAATTCTGGCCTCACCCCCCTCGGGCCGCTCGGCACCACAAGGAATCGACCATGCTCCTGGCTGACCTCAGCAGTACGACCTACGCAACCTCCTCGCCACGCCTGTTGTCCAAGTACTCGGCCGCCGCGGACCTGCTGCTGCGTGTGTCGGATATCGTGCTGGTCGTTGGAAGCGGGTTAGTTGCCTACTGGCTGCGGTATGGCCAATGGCTGCCGGGTCCGGGTTATCGCGCAGCGCTCGCCACCACCTTGCTCTACGCGATCATCTGCTTCAGCGTGTTCCCGCTGTATCGCAGCTGGCGTGGGCGCAGCCTGGGCCGCGAGCTGGTGGTGCTGGGGCTGGCCTGGACAGGGGTGTTCACGCTGTTCGCGGTCCACGCGTTGATCGTGCAGATGGGCGAGCTGGTCTCGCGTCTGTGGATTGGCTCCTGGTATCTGGGCGGATTTGTCGCGCTGCTGTTGTCGCGCACGCTGCTGCGCAACGTGCTCAACCGCCTGCGCAGCCAGGGCATGGACGTGCAGCGCGTGGTGGTCATCGGCCTGCGCCACCCGGTGGTCAAGCTGCATCATTACCTGCGCAAGAACACCTGGGTGGGCCTGCAGATCGTGGGCTATTTCAAGAGCCCTTACGACGTGGCCGTTGGCGAGCAGACGCAGTCGCTGGAATGCCTTGGCGAACCGGAAGACCTCGAGGACTTCCTGTCGCGCACGCCGGTCGAGCAGGTGTGGATCTCGCTGCCGCTGGGCGAGCGCGATGGCATCAAGCGTCTGCTGGCCGCCCTGGACCGCTACCCGATCCAGGTGAAGTTGGTGCCGGACCTGTTCGATTTCGGCATGCTGAACCAGTCCGGCGAGCAGATCGGCAACGTGCCGGTGATCAACCTGCGCCAGGGCGGCGTGGATCGCGACAATTACTTCGTCGTGGCCAAGACCCTGCAGGACAAGCTGGTGGCGCTCGGCGCGCTGCTGGTGCTGTGGCCGCTGCTGCTGGCGATCGCCATTGGCGTGAAGCTCAGCTCGCCGGGTCCGGTGTTCTTCCGCCAGCGGCGCCATGGCCTAGGCGGGCGCGAGTTCAACATGCTGAAGTTCCGTTCCATGCGCGTGCATCAGGAGACGGACAAGATCACCCAGGCGACCAAGACCGACCCGCGCATCACCAAGTTCGGCGCCTTCCTGCGTCGCTCGAGCATGGATGAGCTGCCGCAGATCTTCAATGTCCTGGGCGGCAGCATGTCCATCGTGGGCCCGCGCCCGCACGCGGCCCAGCACAACAGCTACTACCAGTCCCTGATCAACCGCTACATGCAGCGCCACTACGTCAAGCCGGGGATCACCGGCTGGGCGCAGGTCAACGGTTTCCGTGGCGAAACCCCGGAGCTGCGCACGATGAAGAAGCGCGTGCAGTACGACCTGGATTACATCCGCCGCTGGTCGCTGTGGCTGGACATCAAGATCATCGTGCTGACGGCCGTGAAGGTGCTCGGCCAGAAGACCGCCTACTGATGTCGCGCCAAGGTCGGGATTGCTCGGGAGCTGGTGAGGTGGCTCGAGGGGCATCGCAATCGGAGCGCTGGGCATGAGCGCCGTCTCGCCTGCCGCGGCCAGTGCCGTGGCCGAGCATCGCCGCAATTTGCTGATCGAGTGCATCCTGCTGTTCGCGGTGGGATACAACCTGATCCTGGCCGTCATCAATGCGCTGGCGATCTCGATCAGTCCGTCGATGGCCTACGCTGCCGAACTGCTCGCCTACGGTGGCTGCTTCGTGGTCGGCTTTCTGACGGTAGAGCGCCGCAAGCTGGCCATCGTGATGTCGGGCATCGGCCTGATCGCCCTGGTGGCGTTCTTTCGCTTCGTGGCGACGATGTCCATCGACCCCAAGTTCCTGCGCGATGCCATCATCCCGTTCGCCTTCGTCCTGCTCGGCGCGGCCTACACCGGCTCGGCGCCGAAGCTGTTCCTGCGCATGGCGGTGATCATCGGCTTGATCGCCGCGTTCGAACTGGCGTTTCCGACGGTCTACGGCGATGTGGTCAATCCCAAGTCCTACTTCGTCAACACGCGTGGCGCCAGCGAGGACTCGTTCTGGAACGAGGACAGCAATCTCTTCGTCAGCGCGACGCGGCCGGGCGATCGCAATTTCCTGGCCGGGAGCGGCCTGCCGCGTGCCTCCTCGATCTTCATCGAGCCGGTGACGATGGGCAATTACATCATCTTCTTCTGCGCGGCCCTGCTGACGTTCTGGCGCTCCTACGGACCCCGGCGGATTGCGCTGGCTATCGGGACGGTGTTGTTTCTCATCGTCGCCTCAGACGGCCGGCTGGCCGCCGGTACCTGCGTGCTGATGCTGTTGATGGCACCCTTCCTGCGCCGGTTGGACCAGCGCTTCGCCGGGGTGATCTTCTTGCTGGTGATCCTGTCGGCCTGGTTGCTGGTCTGGGTGACGCGCACCACGCAGTACGAGGACACGACCCTGGGGCGGATCTTCTTCACGGTCGATTCCATCACCCACCTATCGGCGGCGTCCTGGCTTGGACTGGACATGGCGTCAGCCTATCGCTACTTCGATAGCGGCATTTCGTATTTCATCGCGTCGCAGTCCATCCTGACGGTGCTTGCGTTCGTGCTGGCGTATTCGTTCGTGCTGTGGATGCCATCGAGCAACGGTCAGTTGTTCAAGAATCTCTTCATCTTCGCCTTCGCGCTGAGCTTGCTGGTCTCCAACGGCTACTTCTCGGTGAAGACCGGCGCGCTGTGGTGGTTCACGTGCGGCTATCTGTGGCAATGGAAAGCCATGCGATCGGGCCTGGCGGACGATTCGCCATCTCCTAATCCCGGGATCGGACGTCATGTCGGTACTGCCGGGGTCGCCTGAGCCGCTACCGGGCGGCGGCAACTTCACCTTACCGCTGCAGCCCAAAGGCCGGGCGAGCGGTGTGGCAGCCGCGCGGGACACGCGCATCGATGCGGTCAAGGGCATCGGCATTGCCCTGGTCGTGATCGGGCATGCCAAGGGTGCCCCGGGGCTGTACACCGTGCTGACTTCGGCATTGACCATGCCGTTGTTCTTCTTCGTGTCAGGTTGGCTTTCCAGTGACGGTGCGCGGGCTCAGCAGGGCTTGCTGCAGCGGCAGCGGCACCTGGTGAAAACCCTGCTGTTGCCGTATGCGTTCTTTTTCTTCTGCGCGTACGCGTATTGGCTGCTAACTCGCCATATCGGGGAAAAAGCGGTGCGTTGGGGCAGCCTGCCATGGTGGGATCCGTTGAAGGGGCTGGTCACCGGGCTCGGCCCGGACCTGTACGTCAACGTTGCGATCTGGTTCCTTCCCGCGTTGTTCACCACGACGTTCTTCTTCAACCTGGGCAGACGCTGGCTCGAGCCTCCCGCCTTGGTGCTGGTTGGCATCGCCACGACCGCGATCTGGACGAGCATCGCGCCGCTGCCGTACCGGCTCCCGTGGGGTCTGGATATCGTGCCGGTTTCGCTGTTCTTCTACGCGGCCGGAGCCGCGTTCCGTCAGTGGGGTGTCCTGCGCCAGGACAGGGGCTTCAGCGCGATGTTGCTGGCGCTCGCTGCACCCTTGTGGATCTGGATGTCGCTTCGCAATGGCCGGGTGGATTTCAATCTGCAGGGATTCGGTCGGCATCCGCTGTTACTGATCGGCGCTGGCGTGTGCGGCATCGTCGTGGTCATGTGCCTGGGCGAACTGCTAAAGGGTCTTGGATCGCTGGGATGGCTGGGGCGTAACACGCTGGTCGTGCTGTGTACCCATATCGTGGTGTTGATGGTGACCTCTGGCGTGGCCGCGGTCTTGAAGGTTTCAAGTCTTCATCACGGTATGGGGTGGGCTGTTTCGGTAGCCTTCATTGCATTGCTGGCAAGTTGGCCGATCCATTGGTGTCTCGCCCGCTGGGCGCCCTGGGCCATTGCCGCCAAGACACTCCCCCGATCGAGTACGCGCCCTGCATGAAGGTTGTCCATGTTGTCCGTCAGTTCCATCCCTCCGTGGGTGGCATGGAAGCGGTCGTCCTGAATATTGCCCGCCGGCACCAGGCCCGGGGAGGCGATAACGTCCGGGTCGTGACCCTGGACCGCGTGTTCGGCGAAGAGTCGGTCGCCCTGGCAGCCCGCGACAGCTTCGAGGGTGTGGAGATCTCGCGCATTCCCTATCGGGGATCGCGCCGTTATCCGGTCGCGCCCAGCGTGCTGTCCGAGATCCGCGATGCCGATGTCGTGCACGTGCATGCCATCGACTTCTTTTACGATTACCTGGCCTGGACCGCACCGCTGCATCGCAAGCCGATGGTGGTGTCTACCCATGGCGGCTTCTTCCACACCGCCTACGCATCGAAGCTGAAAACGCTGTGGTTCCAGACCATCACGCGTGCGTCCGCATTCGGCTACCGGCGCATCATCGCCACCAGCGAGAACGATGGCGCGATGTTCCGTCCGGTCGTGGCGCCAGCGCGCCTGCGGGTGATCCAGAACGGCGTGGACATCGACAAGTTCGCAGGAAAGTCCTCGCCTTCCCCCGGCAAGACCATCCTCTATTTCGGCCGCTGGTCGGTGAACAAAGGGCTGGTGGAAACGCTGAACCTGTTCGCAAGGCTACAGGCGCTGGATCCGCAGTGGCGCTTGATCATCGCTGGACGCGAGTACGATCTGTCCCTGGCCGATCTGCAGGGCGCGGCGCGTGAGCGTGGCATCGCGACCGGCGTCGAGTTCCATGCGGCGCCGAACGATGCGCTGCTCGCCGAACTGATGGCGCGCGCGCAGTATTTCGTGTGTCTATCGCGACATGAGGGGTTCGGCATCGCGCCAATCGAGGCAATGAGCGCCGGGCTGATCCCGATCCTGAGCCCGATCCCACCGTTTCAGAAACTCGTGCGGGAGGGCGGCGTCGGCTTGCTGATCGACCCCAAGGAACCACAGGCCGCCGCAGCCCAGGTCGCGACCCTGGCGAAACTGGACGCAGCGGATTTCCAGGCGCGACGCGAGCATGCGATGCGTTCGGTGACGCCCCATGACTGGCGCCACGCGGTGGACCAGTACGTGGAGGAATATCGGCTGGCGGCGGGTAAGCAGGCGGGGCAGGCGGCATGAGCGCGGTCGCGCACACCCATGGCAACCCGATGCGTCGCAGCCTGACCGTGCTGCAGTCGGTGGATCGCATCGATGACCACACCAATCCGTATCTGATCCAGCTGCTTCGCGCGTTGCCGGATCAAGTCCAGGTGCGGTTCTTCTCGATGCGCCGCGCCCTGTTCTCGCGCTACGACGTGTTGCACGTGCATTGGCCCGAGTATCTGTTCCGCCATCGGCATCCGTTGGGCACGTTGCTCAAGCAGTTCAGTGCGGTGCTGCTGTTATGCAAGTTGGCCGTCACCCGGACTGCCGTGGTGCGCACGCTGCACAACCTGGAACCGCACGAGGACAAGGGTTGGCGCGAGCGTACCTTGCTGAAGTGGCTGGATGCGCTGACCACCCGCTGGATCCGCCTCAACGTCACCACGCCGCTACAAGCGCCGGCCACCGACACCGTGCTGCATGGGCATTACCGAGACTGGTATGCCAGCAAGCCGAAGTCCGCGATGGTGCGCGGACGCCTGCTGCATTTCGGACTCATCCGACCCTACAAGGGCGTGGAGACCTTGCTGGAAACGATGCCGCAGATCCGTTCCGGAGGCGTGAGCCTGCGTATCGTGGGTTCGCCGGCCTCTGATGACATGCGACAGCTGGTGCTGGAGGCCGCAGAACGCGATCCGCGCATTTCCTCGCTGCTGCAGTATGTGGACGATGAAACGCTGGCGCAGGAGGTCAGCGCCGCTGAGCTGATCGTGCTGCCCTATCGGCAGATGCATAACTCGGGCACCTTGCTGTTGGCGTTGTCGCTCGGGCGTCCGGTGCTGGCACCGTGGAACAGCGCCACCCAAGCCATCGCCGATGAGGTTGGGGGCCATTGGGTGCAGCTCTATCACGATGATTTCGACGCTGCCGCCATCGACACGGCCCTGGCCGCCGTGCGTAGCGCAAGCCTGTCGGCAGCACCGGACCTGTCGCGCCGGGAGTGGGCAGCTGCGGGTGAAGCGCACTACCGCACCTATCGGGCCGCCTTGGGGCTGCCGGTGGAGGCTGCTTGAGCCCTGCGACACAAGCACCTGGGAGTGCATCGAACAGTCCCCCGCCACCGCAGCGTTCACTGGGATCCCATGCCGCGCGCGGTGCGGCGGTCACGATGGGCGGGCAGGCTGCCAAGATCGCGATCCAGTTCGGCGGCATCATCCTGTTGGCGCGCCTGCTGACGCCCTACGACTACGGCCTGCTGGCCATGGTGGTGTCCATCGTGGGCATTGGCGAGATCCTGCGCGATTTCGGTCTGTCCTCGGCGGCCGTGCAGGCCAAGTCGGTCAGCCAGGCGCAGCGTAGCAACCTGTTCTGGATCAACTCCGGCATCGGCCTGTGTCTTGGTCTGGTGATCTTCTTCAGTGCCACTGGCATCGCGGCGTTCTATCGCGAGCCGGCCCTGGTCCTGATTGCGCAGGTGCTGTCCTTCACCTTCCTGGTCAATGGCATGACCACGCAGTACCGCGCGCAGCTGGTGCGGGATCTGAAATTCGCCAAGATCGCCACCGCCGATGTCAGCGCGCAGGCGCTGGGGCTGGGTGTGGGCGTGGCCTGCGCATTGTTGTGGAAGAACTACTGGGCCCTGGTGGCGCAGCAGGTGGTGCAGTCGGTGACCGGGCTGGTGGTGATGATGATCGCCACGCGTTGGCTCCCGGGCCGGCCGCGTCGCCATGTGGAGATGGGCGGCTTCCTGAGCTTTGGCTGGACCTTGATGGCCACGCAGATGCTCGCCTATGCGAGCCAGAACCTGGGCCAGGTCATCATCGGCAACCGCATCGGCGCGCAAGCCCTGGGCCTGTACAACCGCGCCTTCCAGTTGCTGATGATGCCGCTGTACCAGATCAATGCCCCGGCCACGACGGTGGCGCTGCCGGTGCTGTCGCGGTTGCAGGACGAGCCGGCGCGTTTCGATGCGTTCCTGCTGCGGGGGCAGACCGTGCTGCTGCACGTGATCATTTCCATCTTCGTCTTTGGTTGCGCGCAGGCACGGCCACTGATCGAGTTGGTGCTGGGAGCGCACTGGGTCAGCGCGGTTGAAATCTTCCAGGTGCTGACCATTGGTGGTCTGTTCCAGGCTGCCGGCTACGCGGCTTATTGGGTATTTCTGTCCAAGGGGCTTGGCAAAGCGCAGCTGACGAACTCGGTGGTAGGTCGGGTGCTCATGATCGCGGCGATCGTGGTGGGCTCGCACTGGGGCGCCATCGGCGTGGCGGCCGGCTATTCCCTGGGGCTGGCGCTGATCTGGCCATTCTCCCTGTTCTGGATCTCGCGCTGCACCCAGGCGCCGGTGCGTGAAATGTTCCACAACGGCCTGCGTGCCATCCTTGGGTACGGGATCGGCGGCATCGCATCGTGGGCCGCCGTGCGCCACTTCATGCAGGACCAGTCACTGATCGTGCAGTTGCTGATCGGCGGTGCCGTCATGGCCTTGGCATTCGGCCTGGTGTGCCTGCTGTGGCCGGCCTTCCGGCGCGATGTCGTCTCCATCCTCAATAGTCGTTCGCTCCTCGCCAGCGCGCGGGCATCCAAAGGAGTTGCTTAATGAGCCACATCGCCATGTCTGCCTCACGCGCCATGCAGGATTCAGGGCCGGAGACGGCTGCCGCCGGGGGGCAAGAGCCTGCCCATGCGCAACCCGAGGGCGCACAACCGCGCTTTCTGGTGCTGTCGGCCCATGACTACCGCACGCCGCGGCGGGCCAACATCCATTTCATCACCGATGAGTTGGCCAAGCGCGGGCCCACCCGGTTCTTCTCGTTGCGCTATAGCCGCCTGTCGAAGATGAAGAACGACATGCGCTTGCCGCTAGACGAGACCGCCAACCAGGTGGTGCATCACAAGGGCGTGGATTGCTACCTGTGGCGCACGCTGGTCCATCCTTTCAACACGCACCGCAGCTGGTTGCGTCCGGCCGAGGACATGATGTTCCGCCTCTACGCCGGTCGCCCGCCGGCGCAGCTGGTGGCGTGGATCAAGGACTCGGACGTCATCGTGTTCGAGAGCGGGGTGGCGGTGGCCTTCATCGCCCTGGCCAAGCGCCTGAACCCGAAGGCGCGCCTGGTCTACCGCGCTTCCGATGGACTCAGCACGATCAACGTGGCCGATTTCATCGAGCGCGAGTTCGCGCGCGTGTGCGAGCAGCTGGACGTGATTGCGCTCGTGTCGCCGGCGATGGCCGCGGAGATCCCGTCCAAGCGTAATGTCTTCCATGTGGGGCACGGGGTGGACCCGGGCCTTGAGGAAATGGGCGACCCCTCGCCATACGGTGAGGGTATCCACGCGGTCTCGGTGGGTTCGATGTTGTTCGATCCGGATTTCATCGCCCACGCCAGCCAGGCCTTCCCGCAGGTGACCTTCCATGTGATTGGCTCGGGCAAGGAGCGCATGCCCGGCTATGGCGACAACGTGAAGGTCTATGGCGAGATGAAGCATGCCGAGACCATCCGCTACATCAAGCATGCGCGCTTCGGCATCGCGCCGTATTCGTCCGAGCAAGTGCCGGACTACCTGGCGGACAGTTCGATGAAATTGCTGCAGTACGATTTCTTCGGTTTGCCGGCGGTGTGCCCCAATCGTGTGGTCGGCACCTACAAGTCGCGCTTCGGCTACACGCCGGGCGACCAGGCCTCGATCCAGCGGGCCATCGAGCAGGCATTGGAAGCGCCGCGCGTGCGTTATCGCACCTGCCTCGGATGGCCTGAAACCACCGATCGCGTGCTCGACCCGACGCCGTATCCGGAGACGCGTCTGTTCTGAGCCGCACGCAAGGATTACACGGGGAACTCATCCACCAGGGGCCAACGTCACAGAGGAACGCTGAATATGTCGATGCTTGAGAATTTCGTGGAACGCAAGGAGCGGCAGTCGCTGTTCTGGTGGAAACCGCGGGATGGTTCGGTCAACGTCGGCGACCATTTGTCCAAGGTGCTGGTGTCGGCCATGCTGGCCCTGCGCGACACCAATCTGCTGCGCAAGCGCGCGGGCACGCCACGCATGCTGTGCATCGGTTCCGTTCTTCATTTCGCCAAGACCGGCGAGGTGGTGTGGGGCAGCGGCGTCAACGGCAAGATGCCGGCCGCCTCGCACCGTTTCACCGATCTGGACGTGCGCGCGGTGCGTGGCCCCAAGACCCGAGCGTTCCTGATGGACATGGGAATCGCGGTCCCCGAGGTCTACGGCGATCCAGCCTTGCTGTTGCCGCGATTCTTCGACAAGGCCTTCCTGATGCCTTCCCAGCGCAAGCCTTTCGCGGTGGTGCCGCATTTCAACGAATCGCTGGACAAGTACGCTGGCTATGAGGAGCAACTGATTTCCCCGCGCGTGGAACCCGGCGAATTCGTGCGCGGACTGCTTGGTGCCGAACTGATCGTCAGCAGCTCGCTGCATGGTTTGATCCTGGCCGAGGCCTATGGAATCCCGGCGGTCTACCTGGACTGGGGCAATGGCGAGGACCGCTTCAAGTACGACGATTACTACGCCGGCACCGGGCGGACGAGCTGGCGCTCGGGCAACACGGTCGAGGAGTGCCTGGACATTGGTGGTAACGGCAGCTTCGATCTTCGCCCCATCCAGGATGGCCTGATGGCGACCTTCCCCTATGACCTCTGGTAACGAACACGCAATGATGCAGCAGGCCAGCCCGTCAGCAAGCGCGGAGGAGATCCGGTATCTCGGCGGTTATCCGATCCTGTCCACGGAGCTTGACCCCTTCGTCGATGGCTTGCTGGCCTCGCTGGCGACGGGTCAGTCGCGCTGCGTGTTCTTCGCCAACACCAACTTCGTCATGCAGTGCCAGGCTTTGCGCCCGGCCTTGCGCGACCCGCAGGTGAGTATTGTCAACGACGGAATCGGCATGGATCTGGGTGCACTGCTGGTGCATGGGCGGAAATTCGCCTCCAACCTCAATGGCACCGATCTGCTGCCTTACCTGTTCCAGCGCAGCGCGCGTCCCTTGCGGCTGTTCCTGCTGGGCGGCAAGCCCGGCGTTGCGCAGGCGGCGGCGCGGACCCTGCAGCGTGAGCACGGGCAGCACGTGGTGGGCACCTGCGACGGCTATGGGGAAATGCGCGCGGCCGGTCCGGCACTGGTGGACCGGATCAACGCCGCGCAGGCCGACGTGCTGCTGGTGGCCTTCGGTAACCCGCTGCAGGAAGAGTGGATCCTCAAGCACCAGCGCGCGCTGCAGGTGCCGCTGAAGTTCGGCGTTGGCGCACTGCTGGATTTCCTGTCCGGCAATGCCCAGCGCGCCCCTGGCTGGGTGCGCAAGCTGCACATGGAGTGGTTCTATCGACTGACGCGCGAGCCGCGTCGCTTGCTCAAGCGCTACTCGGTGGACCTGGTGGCATTCTTCTGGGTGTGCCTGCGCGCAGGAAAGCGCCCTGCATGAGTCGAACGTGGTGCGGGGGCGCATGGTGCGAGATGAACGCGCTGGAGCATCTGCTGACATGGATGGGCGATGCGCGCCTGCTGTTGCCGGTCATCGCCGCGATGGCGCTGCTGTGGTGGCGGACGCGCCCGCGCATGGCGCTGGAGTGGGGTGCTTTGGTGGCGGCCATGGGGGCAACGGTGGCCGCGTCGAAACTGGCCTACATCGTCTGGGGCATCGATTGGCAGACCCTGCGGTTCTACGGTTTCAGCGGCCATAGCGCCATGTCGGCCACGGTCTATCCCGTGGCCCTGTATGCGCTGTGCGCCCGGGCCCGCGCGCTGCGTTGGCCGGCGGTGGCCGCCGGGGCGTTGCTGGCGCTGGTGGTCGGGTTTTCGCGCGCGGCGATGAACCTGCACTCTGCCTCCGAGATCGTCGGCGGCCTGGCCCTGGGGGCGATGGTCAGCGGCGCAATGATCTATCGCTGGCGCCAGCAGCTCGCCATCCACTGGGCGTCGATGGCCGGTGCCTGGTTGCTGGCGGTGCTGCTGGTGCTTGCAGTGCCCTCGGTGGCGATCGAGGACCTGCTGCAAAGGCTGGGCGGCGCGCTTCACGCCGCCTGAGGGCGGAACGCGAGCCGGCTCAGCCTTCGGTTCCCGCCTTGGCGCGTCGCTTGAGCCGGCGGGCCATGGCCCAAAGCGCAGGCGGCATCCAGCTGCGGGCCAATCGCTTGGCCGAGGTCTGGACCGAGTCGGGCAGGGCGCGTTCCATGAAGCTGGTGGTGCGGCCCTTGAGGATCTGCTCCACGCTTTCGCTGTTGGTGTAGTAGTACGAGGCCACCGAGCGCCGCGTGCGGCCTTCCGGCATGGCCAGCGGATGCGGGTGTCCATGCAGGCTGACCGGCGTGTTCTTCATCAGCAAGGTGGTGCCGAAGTCCGGCGCCACCTTGGTGACGCAGGTGCGGGTCCTGGCATCCCACAGCTCCAGCTCGCCGCCCCAGGCCGGGTCCCAGTCCTTGTTGAGGTAGGTCAGCATCACCATTTCGTTGCGCAGGCCGTTATGGCCATGGCGGTCGAAATCGCAATGGATGCCGAACTTGCCGCCGTTGCGGCTCTCGTGCAAGCCGCCACCGAACAAGGTCTGGTCCACGATCAGGTTGTGGACATTGGTGACATGGCCGAGGAACTCGGCGAAGTACCCGGAGTTGACGATGCTGAAGTACAGCTGCGAGGCCGGTCCCAGGCGCGCGCCAGGTGCCGAACGGAAGGTCTTTTCCTGACGCGTGGTGAAGGTGTTCCAATCCTGGCGTGGGAACAGGTCGAACTCCTCGGCCACCAGCTCCAGCAGCGCCGGGTCGAACAGGCCCTGCAGGCGCAGGTGTTCGAAAGGCCGCGCGTTGGCAAAGCGCAGGCCCAGGCTACGAGCATAGCGCTCGTCAAACACGCGCTCGTCGACAAGCGTATTCAGGTCCAGGCGTCGGCCACGGATGGTGAGGTAATCCTCCCGTGCGGCGGGCAGGTCAATGGCGATCATGTCGGGTCCCCCTGTGGTTCCATTCCCGAGTGAAAGGTCAATCTCAAATGACACAACGCAAAATTCCTCTCGGGCAGGCCGCTGACATGCCGATCCGGAAGCGACGGCCGTGACGGATGCGCTGGGCGTCCTTCGGGACCATACCCCAGGGAATGGGATCCGTCTCGTGTTTAAACTGGGATAGTGCGCTCACAATGGTGGAACGCCCGTGTACGGTGGCCGCGTCGTTGGCAAGAGGTTTCAGTAGATGAATGGATTGGACGAGGGTGAGCCACAGAACGCCGCCTCTGAGCTGATCGCGCAGCTTGCGTTGGCGCCGCACCCTGAAGGCGGCCACTACCGCCGGACCTATGTCTCCCAGGCGGAGGTCTGTCGCGATGGCCAGTCACGCCCAGCCCTGACCGCAATCGCCTTCCTGCTGGCGCAGGGCGAGCGCAGCGCCTGGCACCGGGTGGATGCCGAGGAGGCCTGGCATTGGCAGCAGGGCGCGCCGTTGGAGCTACGCATCTTCGATCCGGTCACCGGACACCTGCAGCGCCTGCAACTGGACGCTGCATCGCACGGCGGTCCCGCCATGGCCGTGGTGCCCTCGGGCTGCTGGCAGGCCGCGCGCACGCTGGGTGCGTTCACGTTGGTGGCCTGTACGGTTTCGCCGGGATTCGTCTGGGAGGGCTTTGCGCTGCTCGAGCCGGGGTCCGGGATCGCCAGGGCGATTTCTGCGGCGGGGGGCGACCTGGACTGAGCTCGCTCCTGCTCGACCATGTTGGCCTGATTGCGCTTACTGTGACGCGCTGACAAGGAGGATGCCGATGCGCCGTGGTCGTTTTTTTGTGGGATTGCTGCTGTGGGTCTTGACCGGGACAGGGTCGCTGGCGGCGCAGGAGGCGGGCCAAGCGGTGCCGGTGCCGTCTGAGGCGCCCATCACCGATCTGGAGGCGATGGTGGTCTCCGGCGTGCAGCCAGGGCCTGGCCTCTGGAAAGTCAGCCGCCAGGGCCACACGCTGTGGGTGCTGGGGACGGCTGCGCCGCTGCCCAAGCGCATGGAATGGCGTTCCAAGGAGGTGGAGGACACCATCGCCCAGTCCCAGGAGCTGCTGCTTGCGCCGACCATGACCGTCAGCACCGGCCGCGGCATGTTCCGCAGCCTGTTCCTGGTCCCCTCCTTGCTCAAGGCGCGCAAGAATCCCGATGGCAAGACCCTGCAGGACGTGGTGCCCCCCGACCAGTACGCGCGCTGGTCGGTGTTGAAGGCGCGCTACATCGGCCGCGACAAGGGCGTGGAATCCTGGCGCCCGGTGTTCGCCGCGGCCGAGCTCTACGAGGCGGCGATGAAGCGCTCGGCGCTGAGCATGGACAACGTGGTGCGCGAGGAAGTGATCAAGCAGGCCAAGCGCGCCGGCGTGCCGGTCACGGCCAGCGTGGTGACCTTCACGCTGGACGATCCCAAGGCCGCTATCAAGGAGTTCCAGCGCACCGGCCTGCAGGACACGGCGTGCTTCGCACGGACCCTGGACGTGATCGAAACCGATATCGAGGCCATGCGCGAGCGCGCCAATGCCTGGGCGGTGGGCGATATCCAGGCGCTGCGGCGCAATCCGCAGCGCGACCAGTACAGCGCCTGCATGGCCGCCGTCAGCGAAAGCGGCATCGCCCGCAAATTTGGTGCCGACACCCTGCGCCAGCAGTCGCTGGACCTGTGGCTCAGCAAGGCCGAGGCCGCGCTGCAGAAGAACACCACAAGCTTCGGCCTGCTGCCGCTGGGACTGCTGCTGGAGCCAGGCAACCTGATGGACCGGCTCAAGGCGAAGGGTTACACGGTCACCGCGCCCGAAGAGGGCTAACGGCCGTCATCGCGCGCTGCGCCAGTCCACGTGACCGGCGCGGCGGGACTTTAGCCGGCCGCGGTCAGCGGCGCATTGAACTGCTTGAGCGTCGGCCAGCGCGCCAATACCGCCGCGCGGATGCCGTCGGCATCCAGCCCGGCCTCGGCCAGCAGCTGCTCACGACTGGCGTGATGCTGGAACAGGTCCGGCAGGCCCAGGTGCAGCACCGGCATCTCCACGCCTTCGGCGTGCAGCAGTTCGGCCACGCCCGAACCGGCGCCGCCTGCCACCACGTTGTCTTCCAGAGTGACAAAGCCCTCGTGGGTGCGCGCCAGCTCCAGCACCAGGGCGCGGTCCAGCGGTTTGACGAAGCGCATGTTGACCACGGTCAGGCCCAGTGCGCGGCCGACCTGTTCGGCCGCCGGCACGGTCGCGCCGAAGGCCAGCAGGGCCACACGCGAACCGCGCTGGCGCAGCTGCGCCTTGCCGATCGGGAGCGGCTCCAGCGACGGGTCGATCGCCACGCCGGTGCCGGTCCCGCGTGGGTAGCGCACGGCGGCCGGGCCCTTGTGCAGGAAGCCGGTGCTGAGCAACTGGCGGCACTCGTTCTCGTCGGCCGGCGCCATCACCACCATGTTCGGCACGCAGCGCAGGAAGCTCAGGTCCAGGTTGCCGGCATGGGTTGCACCGTCCGGACCGACCACGCCGCCGCGATCCACCGCGAACAGCACGTCCAGGTCCTGGATCGCCACGTCATGCACCAACTGGTCGTACCCGCGCTGCAGGAAGGTCGAGTAGATCGCCACGACCGGTTTGGCGCCCTCGCAGGCCATGCCCGCGGCCAGGGTGACAGCGTGCTGCTCGGCGATGGCCACGTCGAAATAGCGGTCCGGATACTCCTTGGAGAACCGCACCAGGCCCGAGCCTTCGCGCATGGCCGGGGTGATGCCCAGCAGCAGCGGGTCGGCCGCGGCCATGTCGCACAGCCAGTCGCTGAAGACATCGGTGTAGGTCGGCTTCTTCACCGCGCCGACCTTGGCGATCAGGCCCTTGGTCGGGTCGAACGGCCCGACGGCGTGGTAACCGATCTGGTCGCCCTCGGCCAGCTCGTAGCCCTTGCCCTTGGTGGTGATCACGTGCAGCAGCTGCGGCCCCTTCAGGCCCTTGAGGGTCTTCAGTGCGCCGACCAGCGCAGGCACGTCGTGGCCATCGATGGGGCCGGTGTAGTGGAAGCCCATCTGCTCGAACAGCGTGGAGGGCACGAACATGCCCTTCCAGTGCTCTTCCCAGCGACGCACGAACTGCGCCGGCGGCTTGCGCTTGTCGCCGAGCAGCTTCTTGCCGCCCTCGCGGATCGCATTGAGCGTGCGGCTGGAGCTCATCCGGCCCAGCAGCTTGGTCAGCGCGCCGACGTTCTCGGAGATCGACATCTGGTTGTCGTTGAGGATCACCAGCAGGTCCGGCTCGTCCTCCATGCCACCGGCGTGATTGAGCGCCTCGAAGGCCATGCCGGCGGTCATCGCGCCGTCGCCGATCACCGCCACCGTGCGGCGGTTGTTGCCGGCACGCGCATTGGCGATGGCCATGCCCAGCGCGGCGGAGATCGAGGTGGACGAATGGCCCACGCCGAAGGTGTCGTATTCGGATTCCTCACGCTTGGGGAACGGCGCGACGCCATCGGCCTGCTTGACGGTGTGAATCTGGTCGCGGCGACCGGTGAGGATCTTGTGCGGGTAGGTCTGATGGCCCACGTCCCACACCAGGCGGTCGTCCGGCGTGTTGTAGAGGTAGTGCAGGGCCACGGTCAGTTCGATCACGCCCAGGCCAGCGGCGAAGTGCCCACCGCTCTTGCCCACCGACTCGATCAGGTAGGCGCGCAGCTCATCGGCCACGGCCGTCAGCTCGCTCTCCTCGAACGTGCGCAGGTCGGCCGGAAACTGGATGCGCGACAGGCGCGGATAGCGGGTGGGATCGATCATGTCTGCGGCTGAACCTGATAGCCCGTCATTGTCCTCCCCCCCGGAAGGAGGGGCAAGCAACGGGGTTTTAAGCCCAGCGTAGGCCGGGGGCCGTGACGATCGTGAAAGCGCGGTGAGGCTCAGGCCGCGCGCGGCGAACGCTTGGGCAACTGGGCCTTCAGGAAGGCCATCTGATCGGCCAGGATGTGGCGGTTGGACAGGATCAGGTGCTCGATCCAGCTGGGCCGGTAGGGCACGGCCAGCAAGGGCATGCCGGCCTGTTGCGGGGTGCGGTCGGCCTTGCGCGAGTTGCAGTGAAAGCACGCCGAGACCACGTTTTCCCAGGTGTCGCGGCCACCCTTGGAGACGGGCATGACGTGATCGCGGGTCAGGTGCTGGCGGGTGAATTCGCGCCCGCAATACAGGCACAGGTGCGCATCGCGGGCGAACAGGGCGGTGTTGGTCAGCGCCGGCGTCGGCGAGAGACCGGCGGCGCGGGCATGGCCGCGCGAGGCCACGATCGGATGCAGCTCGATGATGCTCTGCGCGCCGGTGAGGCGATTGGTGCCGCCGTGGACGCGCAGACAGGGGTCGCCCAGCGTCCAGGCCACCGCGCCGCGCGCATACAGGCAGGTCGCTTCCTGCCAGTTGATCCAGTCCAGCACCCGGCCGTGGGCATCCAGCGACAACAGCCGCAGGCCGTTGTACTTGGAGCGGGGCGCAGGGGAGAGCAGGCTCGCCGGGAACGCTTGTTCCCTGGAACCGATGATCGAATGAAGCTGAGCAGGGTCTGCTTCCATCGGGGAAACAGGTTATACCCAAATCGTGACGATTTGGATAGCGCTGCGGCCCGCCGAACAGCGCCAGGGTGTCCACGCAGGCCCGCCGGCGCGTGCGGCATCGGCGGGCGTTGTTTCAGGCCGGCTCAGGCGTCGCCAAAGCGCGCCTGGTCCATCGCCATCAGCGGCGCGGCGCCGGAGCGGATGGCCGCCGCATGCATGGCCGTGCGGGGCAGGATGCGGGCGAAGTAGAAGCGCGCGGTCTCCAGCTTGGCCTGCACGAACTCGGCGTCATGCTGGCTGGCATTGGCAGCGGCGACGCTGCGGGCCCACCAGTACGCCAGCACCACGTAGCCAGAGTAGAACAGGTAGTCGGTGCTGGCCGCGCCGATTTCTTCGGGGTCCTGCTTGGCGCGCTCCAGGATTTCGGTGGTCAACTGCGCCCATTCGCGCGCCTTCAGCTGCAGGGCGTCGGTGAAGGGGCTCAGGACGGCATCGCCCTGATGCTCGCGCACGAAGCCCTCCACCATCTCAAGGAACAGCTTCAGCCCGGCCGCACCGGTGGCGGCGGTCTTGCGGCCCATCAGGTCCAGCGACTGGATGCCGGTGGTGCCCTCGTACAGGGTGGTGATGCGGGCGTCCCGGGCCAGCTGCTCCATGCCGTGCTCGTGGATGTAGCCGTGGCCGCCGAAGCATTGCAGGGCGTGGTAGGTGTTCTCGATGCCCCATTCGGTCTGGCAGGCCTTGGAGATCGGGGTGAGGAAGCTCACCAGCACGTCGGCGTTCTGGCGTTCGACCGGGTCGGCGGCATGCTGGGCCAGGTCGATCAGGGTGCCGGCGTGCAGGGCCAGCAGGCGGCTGCCCTCCACCAGCGATTTGACCGTCAGCAGCATGCGGCGCACGTCGGGGTGGACGATGATCGGGTCGGCCGGCTTGTCCGGCGCCTTCGGGCCGGACAGCGAGCGCGTCTGCAGGCGCTCGCGCGCATAGCGCAGTGCGTTCTGGTAAGCGCGATCGGACAGGCCGATCCCCTGCAAGCCCACGCCCAGGCGCGCGGTGTTCATCATGGTGAACATCGCCTGCAGGCCCTTGTGCGGCTGGCCGACCAGATAGCCTTCGGCACCGTCGAAATTCAGCACGCAGGTCACCGAGCCCTTGATGCCCATCTTGTGTTCGATCGAGCCGCAGCGCACCGCGTTGCGTGCGCCCACGCTGCCATCGCGGGCGACCTTGAACTTGGGCACCACGAACAGCGAAATGCCCTTGGGACCGGCCGGCGCATCCGGCAACTTGGCCAGCACCAGGTGCACGATGTTTTCGGTCAGGTCGTGCTCGCCGGCGGTGATGAAGATCTTGGTGCCGGTGACGGCATAGGTGTCCTGGCCGAGCGGTTCGGCGCGCGTGCGCAGCAGGCCCAGGTCGGTGCCGCAGTGCGGCTCGGTCAGGCACATGGTGCCGGTCCAGCGACCTTCCACCAGCGGCTTGAGGAAGACCTCCTGCTGCCAGGGCTGGCCGTGGTGCTTGAGCGCCTCGATCGCGCCGTGCGAGAGCAGCGGGAAGTTGCCCCAGGCCAGGTTGGCGGCGTTGATCATCTCGCTCAGCGGCACGCCCACGGTGTGCGGCAGGCCCTGGCCGCCCAGCTCGGTGGCCGCGGTCAGGCCGGTCCAGCCGCCTTCGGCGAACTGCGCGTAGGCCGCCTTGAAGCCGGCTGGCGTGGTGACCTCCCCGGTGGCCGCATCCAGGGTGCAGCCTTGCTCGTCGCCGACGCGGTTGAGCGGGGCCAGCACCTGGGTGGTGAAGCGGCCGGCTTCTTCCAGGACGGCATCGACCAGCTCGGCGTTGGCGTCGGAAAAGCCCAGTCGGGCGAACAGTGGCTCGACATCCAGCACGTCGTACAGGGCGAAACGGAGATCTTTCAGGGGGGCGCGGTAGCTGCTCATGCGGGTGCTCTTGGTGGCGGCGCAGGCCGCCTCCCGGCCCGCTTCTGGCGCCAAGCATACTACTGCGTATGGAGATGGTGCTGTCCCTGGGTCAACGGACGCCCGGTCGTCCTCCCTGGCGCGTTTCAGTCCAGCAGGCCGTGGCGCACCGCGTAGCGCACCAGCTCGGCGGTGTTGCGCACCGCCAGCTTGTTCAGCACGCGGAAGCGGTGGTTCTCGGCGGTCTTGGTGCTGATGTCCAGGCGCCGGGCGATTTCCTTGGTGGTCTGGCCTTCGACGATCAGGTGGAAGACCTCTCGTTCCCGGGTGGTCAGGCCCTGGTAGGGGTCGTCCAGCTCGCGCTCGGGGTGCTGGATCTGCGCGGCCAGCGCCACCGCCGCCTGCGGGCTGAAATGCCCGCGGCCGGCGTGCAGGTTGCGCACCGCGGCGATCAGCTCGGCGGTGGCCGCCTCCTTGAGCAGGTAGCCCGAGGCACCGGCGCGCACCGCGTGCAGGACGTATTCGTTCTCCTCGTGCATGGTCAGCACCAGCACCCGTGCCTGCGGCACATCGCTGCGCAGCCGGCGGATGACGTCGATACCGTTCAGGCGCGGCATCGAGATGTCCACCACCACCACGTCCGGCTCGCATTCCTGTGCGGCGGCCACCGCCGAGACGCCGTCGGCAGCCTGGGCGACCACCTGGATGCCGCCGGCACCCTGCAGGATGCTGGCCAGGCTTTCGCGCACCAGGGTGTGGTCATCGGCCAACAGGACGCGGATCGGGGCAGGCGGCATGCGTGGCTATGGGTGAAGGGAGTGGGTGCCGGCTTCCTTGTCGCGCCAGGACATCCGATGTCCTGTGTTTGTCGGGCGTGCGCGGGGATTTGTCAATGCGGCGGCGTGCTCAGTCGCCGGAGAGCGGCACCCGCACCTGCACGCAGGTGCCGGCCCCGGGCGAGGACACCAGCCGGAAACTGCCGCCGCCCAGGCGCAGGCGCTCGCGCAGGCCGCCCAGCCCGCTGCCGCCGCTGGTCAGCGCCAGGGCCGGGTCGCAGCCAATGCCATCGTCCAGGATCTGCATGTGCGCCCACTCGTCATGCGCGACCAGGCGCAGCAGGATCGACTCCGCGCGCGCATGCTTGAGCGCGTTATTGAGCGATTCCTGCGCCGCGCGGAACAGCAGGGTCTGGCGCGCATCGTCCATGCTGGGCAGCGGCCCGATCTCCAGGCTGACCTGCGGCCCGCCGGCCTCGGACTGGCTGCGCGCCAGCCAGCGCAGCGCCGCCTCCAGGCCCAGGTCGTCCAGGATCGGCGGTCGTAGCAACCGGGAGAGGTGGCGGGTGTCCTCCAGGGTCTGGGTGCAGAGCGCGATCGCGCTTTCCACTTGCGCGCGCAGCGGCGCCTGCGTGGATCCCAGGGCGGTGCCAAGCAGGGCCAGGCGATGCTTGAGCACGGTCAGGTTCTGGCCCACGCCGTCGTGCAGCTCGCGCGCAAGACGGCGGCGCTCGTCTTCCTGCACCTTGACCACCGCGCGGCCCAGCCTGCGGAACTCGCGCTCGTTGGCCTCCAGGCGGTCGAGCAGGGCCTGGTAGCGGGCAGGGTCGCTGGGCTCGCTCATGGTGTGGCCGCCTGGGTGGGCAGGTCTGCGCGCAGCGTTTGCCGCGACGCCTCGGCGGCGGCCTCGGCGCGGGCCGCCGCGTCGGTCTGGCCCAGCCGCGCCAGGCGCTGGGCGGCCTGCGCATGAACGTCGGCGGCCAATAGCATCGGGCCGCGCCGCAACAGCTGCTGGGCCTCGCGATAGCGGGATTCGACCTGGGCATCGGCGCCGTCCCTCAGCGCGGCCAACAGGAACTGCAGGCGCAGGCCGGCATGGCCAAGGCGGGCGATATCGCCGTCGAGTGCGGCCAGGGCCGCTTCGTCGTGCGCCGCCTGCAGCCGCACCTGCAGCTGCAGCAGGCGCACGCCCGCTACGGTGGCCAGGCCGGTGGCCTCGGCCAATGCCCGCTGCGCGCCCGCGGCGTCGCCGCGCTGGCGCGCCAGTTGCGCGCGCAGCAGGGCGCGGGCGGCCTGCTGTTCTTCGGAGACCTGCTCGAACAGCTTGGCATCGCGCTCCAGCTTGGCATCGCGCTCCAGCTCGGCCTCGGCGCGCGCGGGCTGGCCGGCCCCCAGCCACATTTGTGCACGCAGCAGCGCCACATCCACGCGCCCGCGCTGGTCATCGCGCTGCTGGAACAGCGTTGCCGCCTGCTCGGCCTGGGCCAGGCCCTGGGCAAGGCGCCCCTGCCAGTACGCCAGCTCGGCCAGGTTGCGGCGGCTGACGGCGACTTCCTCGAACATCTGCCGCGTCTCGGCCTTGCGCAGGGCCGACGCCAGGCGCTTGGCCGCGTCCTGCCACTGGCCGCGCGCGGTGGCCAGCAGGCCCAGGTTCTGTTCGATGCGGACCTGGCCGGTGACATCGTCCAGTGCGCCATAGGCGCTGGCCGCCTGCTGCCAGAACGCCGCGGCGCTGTCGTAGTCGCCGAGCTGGAAGTTGGCGAAGCCGATGTTGTTGTAGGTCTGCGCGGTGCCGCGGGCGTTGCCGACCTGCTGCCAGGCCTGCAGGGCGTCGCGGAAGGCCTGCAACGCGCGCGGATAGTCGCCGCGTTCCTCGGCCAGCAGGCCGGCCTCGTTGTAGGTGGCAGCCAGTCCGCCGCGGTCTCCCAACGCCTGGTAGAGCGCGCGGGCCTGGTCCAGGTGGGCGCTGGCTGCCTCGAAGTCGCCGCGCAGGCTGACGATGCCGGCCAGGTTGCGCAGGCTGGTGGCCACGCCGCGGCGATTGCCGACCTGGGTGCGCAGCTGTACGGCGCGGGTGTACTGCTCTTCGGCGGCCTTGCTCTGGCCCAGCCGCCCGTAGCCGACGCCGAGCGCGTTGACCGTCTCGGCCTCGCCGGCCAGGTCGCGGCCGCGCCGGAACAACAGTTGCGCCCGCAGCAGGTAGTCGTCCACAGCCTTGGCCGCATCGCCGGCCAGGATGGATTGCTTGCCCAGCTCGAACCACACGCGCGGGTCGTCGGGGTCGCGTCTGGCCAGGGCCTGCAGCCGCGTCCGCGCCGCCTCGCCCTGGCCAGCTGCCGCCTGCGCGCGCGCCAGTTCCAGCTGCGCCTGGGCGTCTTCCGGCCTGGCGTCGGCGATGGCCTGCCAGCCCTCCAGCGCGGCTTGCGCATCGCCGTCGGCGGCCGCGCGCATGGCCGAGAGCATCTGTGCGCTGCGCGGCCAGGCGCTGGTGTCGACCGGGCTGGCGAGCAGGGCGTCGGCCTGCTGCTCCTCGCCGATCGCCTCGGCGGCGCGAACCTGCGCCAGGCGGATCGGAAGCGTGTCCGGGGCCGCCTCGGCGGCTTTGCTGAGGGCGGCCAGGCGCGCGGCGCCCTGGCCTTGCGCGGCCGCCGCGCTGGCCCGACCCAAGGCCTGCAGCGCGAGGTCCGGCGGCGCGGTGGGCCAGGGTGCTGGCTGCACCCCAAGCGCGACTGCCGCCGTGTCGAGCCAGCCGGTCGCCGCGGCAGCGACGTTGGCCGCCGCCGGGCCTTCCAGCGCGTGCTCACCGCCCTGGGCATCGCGCAAGGTGGCGCTGAACCGCCAGCCCTGCCCGTCGTGTCGCACCCGCGGCACCAGCACCTGGCGTGCGGCCGCCGCGCGCCCCAGTGCGGGCAGGTCCGGCTTGGCCTGGCCGGTGGGGTCGACCGAACGCAGCGCCTGCAGGGTGCGGCCTGCCTCGACCACGGCGGTGCGCTCGGCCAGCGCATCGCGCAGCCAGACGCCCAGGCCCTGGCGCAGGACCGGGTCGAGCTCGCCCGCAAGCGGCAGCACCAGGGTCCGCGCGAGCGGTGCGGCCACCGGCGTCTCGGCCGTGGCCGGCACACGCGCGCGCTGCCAGGACCAGCCGGCCCAGCCGACCAGGCCTGCAGCCAGCACTGCGACAGTCACCAGCGCGATGCGCCGCCAGGGTGGCGCATCGCGTTCGACGTGGCGCCGATCGATGGCGCTGACCACCTGCGCCGCGTCCTGCAGGCGCGCGCGTGGCTGCGGCCGCAGCAGTCGGTCCACCAGTCGCACGACCCACGGCGGGGTGTCCGGACGCGCGCGATTGACCGGATCGGGCGTGCGCAGCATGCGCTGGGCCAGCACCTCGGCCAGGGTGCCGTTGGCGAAGGGCAGCTGCCCGGTCAGCATTTCGTGCAGGATCAGCCCCAGCGCGTACAGGTCGCTGCGCGGGTCCACCGGCTCGCCGCGCGCCTGTTCCGGAGAGAGATAGTCGGGTGTGCCCACGATCGCCCCGGTGTGCCGGGTCAGGCCGCTGCTGGCCATCGAGCGAGCAACGCCGAAATCGTTGATCCACGCGTTGTCGTCCGCATCCAGCAGCACATTGGCCGGCTTGAGATCGCGATGGACCACGCCGCGCGCATGCGCCGCCTGCAGGCCCAGCGAGATCTGCCGGGCAATGGACACGGCGCGCTCCACCTCCAGCGGCCCTTCGCGCGCCAGCAGCGCTTCGAGCGACTGGCCCGGCACGTAGTCCATGCTGATCAGCCAGCGGCCCTGGTGCTCGGCCAGGTCGTGGATGCGCACCACGTGCGGGCTGGAGACCTGGCGCGCCAGCAGCAGCTCCTGGCGGAAGCGCTCGAACACCTGTGGACGCTCGGCCAGCTCCGGCCGCAGCACCTTGATGGCGACCGGCACCTCCAGGGTCAGGTCGGTGGCCAGGTAGACCATGCCCATTCCGCCCATGCCGAGCAGGCGCTCGACGCGGAAACGGCCCGCCAGCACCTGCCCGCTGCTCAGCGTCTGATGCAGGTACAGGCCGGTGGCGGTGGGGGCGTCGGACATCAGGTCGAGGCGTGGTCGAGGCGGTCGCGCGCGCCACGGGCCACCAGCCACAGCGCGCAACGCTCGCAGAAGGCCTGCAGCAGCTCCATGTCCAGCGCAGTGATGGCCGCGCCCGGCCGCATGCTGTCCGCGTACAGCGCGCCGATCACCCGATCGCCATCGCGCAGCGGCAGGCACGCCAGGGCGCTGATCCCGGACGCCAGCACCGATTCGCGCGTGGACAGCCAGGGCAGGTGGCCGATGTCGTGGGCCACGGTGCCAAGTCCCCGCGCCAGCGCGTGCTGCAGGGCGCCTGTGCTGCCGGCGAAGTCGCGCGTGGCACGGGGTCCGCAGGCGGCGGCCACGCGTGGCTGGTCCGCGCCTGCCAGGATCAGGTAGCCGCGGTCGCACTGGGCCAGCTCGGCCACCGCATGGACGCTGGCGGTGAGCATGTCGTCCAGATCGAGCGCCTGGCCCACGCCGCGGGTGAGCGCGGTGGCTCGGGTGCGGCGGGCGTGGGCCTGGCCCGCCTCGCGGGCGGCGTCTTCCTCACCCATCGGGGTGAATTCCACATAGATGTCGCCGAAACGCAGCCAGGCCGCGCCGTCTAGCCGGGCGGGCGCCTCCACCCGTTGGCTGTCGCGGAAGCTGCCGTTCTTGCTGCCCAGGTCGTCCAGCGCCCAGCCGCTCACGTTGCTGGAGAGCCGGGCATGGTGGCGCGAGACCGAAGGATGGGACAGGCGCAGGGCGTTGCCTTCGGCACGGCCAATGCTCACCGCATCGCCTTCGCGCAGCAGCAACGAGGGCGCGGGCGCGTCGGGCAGGTAGGCGATCAGGCGTGCGGGCATTGCGGAAGCGTAAAGCAATGCAGCGCGGCGCAAGCGTCCATGGCGGGTAGGGCTTGGATGCGCCTGCAAGGCCCACCAAGCCGCCCGCGGCGGCTTGGTCCTGGATGACCGTCGGCCCGTGCTGGTGCAACGCGACCGAAGGTGCAGGCGTGCGTATTCAAGTCCCGCGCGCTAGGGGTCGTAGAGGCGCTGGTAGTCGATGGAGAACCGCAGTGTCGCCGCACCTGCCAGGAGTGCGCCGGCGGGGTTGCCGGCATGGTCGCCGGCGCTCCAGACCTGGGGGATCCCGGTGCCGGCCTGGGACGAGACGCGCTCGCGGAAGCCGTCCACGGCCACGGTCGCGGCGGTGAAATCATCGGCCGCCAGCGCTGCGTCCACCGTATCCAGATACGCGTCCAGCGGGCCGGCCTGGGGCGGTGGCAGCGCGTCGACCTGCGTGCGCAGCAGCGCCAGCTTGCCGGCCACGACCGTCTGCGAGGGCCGCAGATCGCTGACCAGCAGGAACTGCGAGAAGCCGTCGGTGGTGCCACGCGCACGCACGCTGCCCGGCGACAACTCATCGGTGATGTCGCGGAACGCGCCGCCCAGTGGCGCCTTGAACACCCGCAGCGTGGAGCCGGCGGTGTAGGGCAGCACGTGCGTATGCAGTTCCACGCGCACCAGCTTCTTGAAGCTCAGGCCGCCGGCCACCGGTGGCTCGATGGTGATCATCAGCGGCAGCGGCTGGGTCAGGTGCACCGCCGGGCCGGGCAGGCGCGTGGCCAGAGCCCCGAGCTCGGAACCGGTCAGCAGCTTGGCGCTGATGCCCAGGTTGGCGGCGCTGAGATTGCTGGCCTGGTCGAAGTTGAGCGTGAGGTCCACCAGCGGCGCGTCGGGAGCACCGATGGCGACAGTGGCGGTATCGCCGGCGATGGCCACGTTGACCGGCAGCGTCTGCGCGGTGGTGGCACCTGCGGGCAGCAGCCCGGCGATCAGCAGCAGGCCAGATGCGAACAGCGGGAGTCGAGTCATGGCGCGAACCCTTGTGGATGGCGTGCAGCCGGTCCTGCACCGGCTGCGGGCGGGAGACCCTGTGCGGGCCACGGTCCGGATCATACCCAGCCGGGAACCGGGATGCGCATCACTGAGGGTTTTTACCCAGGGCCTGTGGGGGCAATACCGGATTGGCCGGCCCGACCGCCGCGGGCAACTTGGGACCACCCCGTTATGGGTCCACTTTCCGGAGCCACGCACATGTCCCAGTTCCGTCCCGTTCTTGCCCTGAGCGTCTGCGCCGTCCTTGGCGCCATGGGCGCCTTCTCCTCCGCCCACGCCGCCGCCCGTCTGGACGAGCAGCTGCAGTCCAAGATGGCCAAGGCCGCGGCCGATGCGCCGCTGGAGGTGGTCATCACCTACAAGCAGAGCGGCGCCCCCAGCGCGGCGCAGCTGTCGGTCCTGAAGTCCCTGGGCATCACCCAGGGCGTGGCGATGCGCAAGCTGCCCATCGCCGGCGCCCTGGCCACCCCGTCCGAGATCAAGGCACTGGCCGCGCGCGATGACGTGGCCTCGATCTACTACAACGCTCCGGTGAAGTTTTACGACGCCGAGGCCCGCGAGATCAGCGGCGTCGAGCGCGCCTACGACAACCCGGGCGACTTCAATCGCGCGGTGCCCTACAGCGGCCGTGGCGTGGGCGTGCTGATCAACGACTCGGGCATCGATGGCACCAACAAAGACGTCGCCTACGGCAGCCGCGTGGTGCAGAACGTGCTGGCCAATACCAACCTGGCCTCGTTCGACTCCATGCTGCCGATCACCTACGTCGAGAACGTGCCCAACACTGACCTGGGTTCCGGCCACGGCACCCACTGCGCCGGCATCGTGGGCGGCACCGGTGCCCAATCCAATGGCACGTACCGGGGCGTGGCGCCCGGCGCCAGCCTGGTCGGCTACGGCTCGGGCGGGGTGGTGCTGATCCTGGATGCGGTCGGCGGCCTGGACTACGCGCTGGTGCACCAGTTCAGCTTCAAGGACCCGATCCGCGTGGTCAACAACTCCTGGGGCAGCTCGGGCAAGTTCGACCCCACCAATCCGGTGGCGGTCTCCACCTACGAGATGTACAAGCACGGCATCGTCAACGTCTTCGCCGCCGGTAACGACGGCCCTAGCGAGGACACGCACAACCCGTATGCGCAGGCACCCTGGGTGATCTCGGTGGCCGCCGGCGAAAAGGACGGCGTGCTGACCGGCTTCTCCTCGCGCGGCAAGCAGGGTGAGAGCGGCACCTTCACCATGCCCGACGGCAAGCAGTGGACCTACTTCAATGAGCCGACCGTCACCGCGCCGGGCGTGGACATCATCGCCGCCCGCGCCTCCACCGGCGCGCTGCCGCCCCTGGCGGCGCAGGAAGATGTGGCCAACCTGTCGCCGGCGCAGCTGCCGTTCTACACGACGATGAGCGGCACCTCGATGGCCGCCCCGCACGTGGCCGGCATCGTCGCGCTGATGCTGGAGGCCAACCCGGATCTGAACCCGGCGCAGGTCAAGGACATCCTGGAGCGCACCGCGACCAACATCCCCGGCCGCGCTTACTGGGAGGCCGGCGCTGGCTACGTCAACGCCTACGCCGCCCTGCAGGAAGCCGCCAGGTTGCGCACTGGCTACGGCAGCACGGTCAACTCCTACAAGGAGTTCAACAGCAACGCGCTGCTGCCCAAGGGGAGCTCGCAGCCGTTCGAAGTGTTGTTCACCCCGGTGGGCGAGCCGCAGTACCAGACCTTCGAGGTTGGCGACAACGTGGCCTGGGTCAAGGCCACCGCCACCATGACCGGCCCGACCGGCGCGGTGGTGCTGACCGATCCGGACGGCGAGCGCTACGGCTCCTCCATCGCCCTGCCAGTGCTTGGCAACAAGGTCAGCGCCAGCGCACCGGGCAAGAAGGGCACCTGGAAGGTCAGCGTCGGCGGCATCGGCTCGATCGGCGGCGTGGCGGTCGACCCGCTGCGCCTGACCAACGGCGTGTCGGCACCGGGCGTGGTCTCGGGCACCATCGAGTTCACCAACAGCGCCGGCTTCAGCGGCCTGAAGGACGTGCCGGCTTCCAGCGCCTACCGTGGCGCGGTGGAGTACGCGGTCACCAACCGCTTGATGGATGGTTCCTCCAACGGCAACTTCCGCCCCAATGACGCACTGACCCGCGCCGAGCTGGCCCAATACCTGGTCATGGGTGCCGGCGTGCGCCAGTGGCTGCCGGCTTCGGGCAAGGCCAGCTTCACCGGCCTGTCGACCAAAGACCCCAGCTATGCGGCGGCCGAGGCGGTGGTGGCCAGGGGGGCGGTGCTGCGTGACCTGTCGCAGACCCAGGCTGGCGTGATGGGCCTGGTCAACGGCAACTTCAGGCCGGCCGACAAGGTCACCAAGCTGCAGCTGGCCTACTCGCTGGTGCAGTCGCTGGGCCTGCAGGACACCGCGCTGGGCTTCAACGGCACGCTGTCGGTGAGCTACAACGGCAAGCAGCTGCCGATCGAAGACGTGGCTTCCATCCCGGTCAGCCTGCGCGGTTACGTGCAGTCGGCCCTGGACAACGGCATCCTCAACGCCCGCTACACCGTCACCCAGGGGCCGACGGACCTGCAGCCCACGCTGCACGCGTACTTCGACCCGTCCTCCATCGTGACCCGCGGCGCCTATGCGGTGACCGCCGGACGCTTCCTGGACACCAACCGACTGGCTGAGAACTGATCGGGCCGGGGGCCCGAGCACCCGCGCCATGGAGGGCGCAACACTCACCCCCGCCTGGTGCGGGGGTGCTTTTTTGTGCTCGTCTCGGGTCACGGGAGAGAAACGCACGGCGACCCGTAGGGTGGATGACGCTCTTCCATCCACCGCAGCGAAGTGGAGAACGCGGGTCCATCGGGGTCTTGGTCACAGTCGTCGCGGCCCCCTTGCTGGGTGGCACCGCGTTCGAGTGAACAGCACTCGGCCTGTGTAGCCGGCGATTGATGTCTGTGCGCGGTCCTGGCCAGCGCGACCTGCACGACCCCTTACCTGAGCGCGCCGTCCAGCCCCGGCACCGGATTGAGCGTGTTGCGCACGTCCAGATCGAAACTACGCGCCTTGGCCTCTTCCGGCGTGGCCATCACCGTGCCCTTGAGCGTGTAGGGCAGCGCGTGGCGGCCGGACAACGCGTCGGCAACGGCGATCCTGGCGATGCCCGCCGGCATGAACGCCAGCGACACCACGTCCGCGGACTCCGGGCCGATGGAAATGGCAGGACTGCCGGTCAGCGTGCCGGCGTCCTCGGTGTTCACGGTGATGGCCAGCTTCACGCTGTCAAAGCGCATCGGGATGCTGCTGTAGTTCTGCAGGCGCAGCTCCACCTTCCAGCTGCCATCGGCATTGACGGTGAGCTGCTGGATGCTGGCCGCCGGCTCGGAGACGCGCCGCACCGGTCCGCCGCAGGCCGCCAGCAGGGCGACGGTGGCGGCCATCAGGATCAGCGAGCGGCGGTGGATCATCGAAAGGCTCCGGAAGCGGTGCATGGGATGTTTCGAAGCATAGCCGCCGGCCGTGACCTGCGGCCATCGGCGCCTGGCTGGCTATGATCGGCCCATGTCCGCTCTGGAGAGCTTCCATGCGCCGGGTCTCGATCTGCCTTGCCACACTGCTGTCATTCGTCCAAGTGGTGCAGGCCGCCGAGCCCATCGCCAGCGCGCGCGTGGCGTTCGACCGCAACGGCGTCACCGACACGCAGGTCCATGGCCTGGCCGATGTCGGCGCGGGGCGAAAGCTCACCGCCGACGACCCGGTGCGCGTGGCCTCCATCTCCAAGCTGGTCGTTGCCATCGGCGTGATGCGGCTGGTGGAGCAGGGCCAGCTGGATCTGGATGCCGATGTTTCGCAGCGCCTTGGCTGGACGCTGCGCAATCCGGGTTTTCCGGATGTGCCCATCACGCTGAGGCTGTTGCTCTCCCATCGCTCCAGCCTCACCGATGCGGCCGGCTACTACGCCACCCCGCTGGATGGCCAGCTGAAGGACATCTTCGACGATCCACGTGCCTGGGACAGCGCACATGCCCCAGGCCGCTACTACCGCTACACCAACCTCAACTTCCCGGTGGTGGCCGCAGTGATGGAGCGCGCCACCGGCGAGCGCTTCGACCGGCTGATGCGCAGGCTGGTGCTGGAGCCGCTGGACCTGCAGGCCTGCTTCAACTGGGACAGCTGCGATGCCGCCACCGCCGCGCGCGCGGTGGTGCTGTATGGCGTGGATGGCAAGCCGGTCAGGGACGACCACCATGGCGCCAAGCTGGCCTGCTCGGTCGTGCCTGCCTCCGATGGCCGTTGCGACCTGTCGGTGTGGAAGCCCGGCGCCAATGGCGCCACCTTTGCCCCGCAAGGCGGCTTGCGTATCTCGGCCAATGGCTTGGCGCGGATCGGTCGCATGCTGCTGGGCGAAGGCGAAGTGGACGGCGTGCGCGTGCTCAGCGCCGCCTCTGTGCGCGAGATGGAAAAGCCGATCTGGACCTATCGTCCCGGCAATGGCCTGACCTGGGAGGAAGACACTGCCGACGCGGCGGCCAAACCCGGTGCATCCATCTGCCGCTACGGCCTGGCGGTGCAGACGCTGGCGACGAAGCGAGACGGCTGCGCGGACGATCCCTTCGGCGACGGCCGCCCGCGCGTGGGGCATCAGGGCGAAGCCTATGGCCTGCTGTCGGGCCTGTGGATCGATCGCGAGGCTGGCACAGGTGTGGCGTATTTCGCCACCGGTGTGGAACAGACACCGCCGGGCAAGCGCTCAGCGTTCGCGGAGATCGAAGAGCGGCTTGCGGCGGGGGAGGAGCCTTGAGCGGACAGAAGCGGCCAAGGACTTCCTTGGACAGTTCCGCCGTGGACTGAGCGTTCTGCCGATCCTGCAGTCATCGGTTTGAGCGCACCGGCTGAGCGCAACGCACCATGCAGACACCGCTGTCAGACGCGATGTCGGCACGATCCAAAATAGCAAACGCGGGCCCTGGGCCCGCGTTTGCTGTCATGCAATGAAGCCTTACGGGGTGCTGCCGAAGGAAGCGCGCAGCCTCTGCCCGGCATACACCTGTGCCTCCTTCGCTTTTTCCACGACGGCGGCGGCACCGAAGAACTCGTGCGTCACGCCGGTGTAGATCTTGCGCTCCACCGGTACGTTGGCATCCTTCAGGGCGTCTTCCAACTTACCGCCGTCACTACGGAGCGGGTCGATGGTCGCGTTGATGATCGTAACCGGCGGGAGCCCGCTCAAGTCAGCGTTGACCAGGTCCAGGCGCGTGTCGGCTTTATCGTCATCGCCACGAAGCAAATGGCCCACGAACCATTCGATCATTGCCTTGTTGAGCGGTTTGGCGATCGCGTTTTCGATGTAGGACTCGGTGTTGAGGCTCCCCGTCTGGCCTACCGGGTAGACCGCTACGACGTGCGCGGGCCGCTGAAGGCCTGCATCCCGAGCGGCCACAGCCGTGGCGATGGCCAGATTGCCGCCCGCGCTTTCACCGGCCAGGGCGACACGCGACGGGTCGCCACCGAGGCGATGTGCGTTGGCGAGGACCCACGCGTAGGTCGCAAGTGCGTCGTCCCACGCAGCCGGGAACTTGTGCTCCGGCGCCTGCCGGTAGTCAACCGAGACAACGATGGCCGACGCCTCCTTGGCGAGGCCTCGCGCGCCACCGTCATAGACCTCTTTGTCGGCAATCACCCAGCCGCCACCATGGAAATAAACGACAACTGGAAACGGCCCTTGTCCCGCTGGCGTGTAGACGTAGGCGGGCAGGGAGCCATTGGCGGTTTCGACCTGTATATCGGATCGGACAATGCCCGGGACCAGCTTGTTCGGATCGGAATCCACGCCCTTGGTTGCCAACAGTTTCTTGACGGCGTCCGCGATGGTGGGCTGCAGGCGCGCCTCTCCGGGGGTCAACTTCTCGATCGCCTTGGGCGCTAGCGCATCGTGTGCCTTGGCGAGCTCGTGCATGTCCCCATCGGCGCGCACGGCGCCAACCACATTGGCGATAGCGTCGATGACGGGGTTGGGTTTGCCTTGATCGCTCATTGGGGTCTCCGATAGGAAATCCCGACGCTACGCACGCTGGTGTCAAGCAGTTGCGACGAGCAGACGAGGCCCGCTGTACGCGCTTGAGATGTCTGCCTGGGGCGACTTCGATCGACCGAGTGCCATGAAATCTCGTGCCGTCGATCATCCTGCAGCGTGAACTGAGCGCGGTAGGCTCAGGTCGGCTGCTGGTCGCTCGCCTGTCTTCAGGGATGAAGGCGACAAACTGTTCCCCTGTTGGGAAGACTTCGACCCAATAGGCGAGCCCTGTCCTGCCGCGATTCTTCGTGACGCGAAGCGGTCAGCTTCGTCCAGGCACAAAAAAACCCGCGATCACTCGCAGGTCCTTGTGTTCACTCAACTTTGCTTGCCACCTAAAGTGGTGGCCGGGGAGGGAATCGAACCCCCGACACAGGGATTTTCAATCCCTTGCTCTACCAACTGAGCTACCCGGCCGGACTGCACTTGCGGCCGAGCCGAAGCGAGGTCGCGAATCATACGGATCTGTGGCCGGAAGGGCAAGCGTGCCGGCGGCTGAATCGTCGAGGTCATCGACACGCCATGCGACCGGGGCAGGCGCATGATGGCGGCAGCTGGGTCATGAGCGGGTGGCGGACATGGGCAAGTGGCTGATTGCATTGGGGCTGGCGGCCTTGGGCGGGTGCGCCAGCGATGGGCTGAGTCGGCAGGACGAGCGCGCGCTGTATCTGCAGCATGCGGGGCCACCGGTTGATCGATTCCAGCTGTTCGGCCAGCTCAACGGCTGGAACCCGCTGGACGATCACACCCTGGTCGTGCAGACCCGGCCGAACGAGGCCTACCTGCTGCAGACCACGGGCCCTTGCCAGGACCTGGACTGGGCGCCGGCCATCGCCATCACCAGCCTGGGCAGCCAGGTGCAGGCGCGGTTCGACCGGATCAACGTCCTGGGCGGCGGAACCAACGTGATGCGCGTGGCGTGCCGGATCGAGACGATTCGCCCCTTGGACACCAAGGCCATCCGGGCGCAGCGGGCAGAGCTGCGCAAGGCCGAGACCAGCGAGCGCTCGGCGGAGGACGCCGCGGCCGAAACGCCGGGCCGCTGATGGCGGCCGGCCTCCAGTTAACGAAGGGATTCACGATGAAGGCCATTCGACACGAATGCGTGCTTGCGCCGCGCTCGTTCACTGCCACGCTGACGTTGCTGGCCGCCTCGCTGCTGCTCTCCGGCTGCGCCACGATCGGGCTGAGCGATGCGCAGCAACTGGCGATGTACCGCGAGCATGCCAAGGCGCCGGTGCGGGATTTCCGCTACGCCGATCGGCTCACCGGCTGGAATGCGGTGGGCGATAACGCGCTGGCGGTCTGGACACGGCCCAACGAGGCCTATCTGCTGGAGCTGGACGGCGGATGCGCGAACCTCTCCAGCACCACCACGATCCTGATCACCAACCTGCTGGGCCAGGTCTCGGCGGGACTGGACCGCGTGCAGTTGATCGACAGCCCGCGTGGCTTCACCACGGCCTGCCGTATCCGGACGATCCGGCCACTGGAGACCAAGGCGTTGCGCGCGTCGCAGAAGGCCCTGCGCGAGGCGCGGGCGGGCGCGCGCGATGCGGTCGGCGGGTAAGGCTCAGGCCTCGGGCGCGACGTAGCCGGCGGGCTTGTCGGCGCCGCCCTTGAACAGGAACTTGCGCAGCTCCTCTTCAAGGAAGGCGCGGTGCTTGGGATCGCGCGGCGAGAGGCGGTTCTCGTTGATGAGCATGGTCTGGTGCGCCAGCCACGCCGTCCAGGCCGGCTTGCCGATGTGCTCGAACACCTGCTTGCCCAGCTCGCCGGGGTAGGGGACGAAGTCCAGGCCTTCGGCGTCCTTGTTTTCGTATTGGCAGAACACGGTACGGGGCATGTCAGGCATCCAGGAGTTTGCGGATGGGCGCGGGCAGGCCCAGCGTGGTCAGTTGGCCGGGTGCGACCCAGCGCAGGTCGTCATTGTCGCCCACCGCGTCGCGCGGGGACAGGCGGCGCCAGCGCAGCGGCAGCATGTGCAGGCGGTAGTGGGTGAAGGTATGGGGGGTTTCCGGCAGCTCGTCGGCGGCGTCGAAGTCGCCGGCCAGGTGCGCCTGGAACCAGGCGCGGGCCGCACCGGTGTCCTCGGCCTGCGGCAGCGACCACAGTCCGGACCAGATGCCGGTAGGCGGGCGGCGCTGCAGCAGCACCCGCCCCTGCGTGTCGAAGGCCATCAGCATCACCGCGCTGCGCTCGGGCAGCGGCTTGCCGGGCTTGGGCGTGGGCAGGGCCTCGGTGAGACCGTCGCGGAAGGCCACGCAGTCGTCCGAGATCGGGCACAGCAGGCAGGCCGGATTGGCGCGCGTGCACAGGGTGGCACCGAAATCCATCTGCGCCTGGGTGTAGTCGGCCAGGCGGCCTTCCGGGACATGCCGGACGTGTTGTTCCGCCAGCGTCCACAGCTGCTTTTCGACTGCAGGCAGGCCGGGCCAGCCGGCGATGCCGTGCACGCGCGCGAGCACGCGCTTGACGTTGCCATCCATGATCGCGGCACGGTCGTTCCAGGCCTGCGAGAGGATGGCGCCAGCGGTGCTGCGGCCGATGCCGGGCAATGCGTGCAAGGCCTCGAAGTCGCGCGGCAGGTCGCCGCCGTGCAGATCCACGCAACGCCTGGCCGCGGCGTGCAGGTTGCGGGCGCGGGCGTAGTAGCCCAGGCCGGCCCACTGCGCCATGACCTCATCCGCATTGGCCGCGGCCAGGTCCGGCAGCGTCGGGAACGCCTGCACGAAGCGCTCGAAGTACGGAATCACCACGCGCACCTGGGTCTGCTGCAGCATGATCTCCGACAGCCATACCCGATAGGGCGAGCGCGGATGCTGCCAGGGCAGGTCGTGGCGGCCGTGCTGGTCGAACCAGGGCAGGAGGCGAGCGGCGTAGTGCGAGGAACGAGTGCCGAGGAACGAGGAACGAGCGGACGCGGGTGCTTTGCTTTTCAAGACTCGTTCCTCGTTCCTCTCCACTCATTTCTCAACCCGCTCCTCACTCCTCTCCACTCACTCCCAGCCTTCCAGGCAGCAGCGCATCCACGAAGGCCTCGGCGTCGAACACGCGCAGGTCCTCAGGGCGCTCACCGATGCCGGCGTAGCGGATGGGGATGCCGAACTCGCGCGCCAGGGCGAACACCACGCCACCCTTGGCGGTGCCATCCAGCTTGGTCACCACCAGGCCGGTCACGCCCACCGCGGCGTGGAACTGACGCAGCTGCGAGAGCGCGTTCTGGCCGGTGGTGCCGTCGATGACCATCAGCACCTCGTGCGGGGCGGTCGCATCGATCTTGCCCAGCACACGGCGGATCTTGCCCAGCTCGTTCATCAGGCCGGTCTGGGTGTGCAGGCGGCCGGCGGTGTCGGCGATCAGCACCTGGGTGCCGCGGGCCTTGCCGGCCTGCAGCGCATCGAAGGCCACCGACGCGGCGTCCGCGTTCTGTCCCTGCGCGACCACGGCCACGCCGTTGCGCTCGCCCCAGGACTGCAGCTGCGCCACGGCAGCGGCGCGGAAGGTGTCGCCGGCGGCCAGCATCAGGCTGAAGCCATCGTCCTTGAAGCGCTTGGCCAGCTTGCCGATGGTGGTGGTCTTGCCGACGCCGTTGACGCCCACGGTGAGGATCACGAAGGGCTTGGCGTCGCGGTCGATGGCCAGCGGCACGGCCACCGGCTTGAGCAGGGCGATCAACTCGGCGCGCAGGGCGGCCAGCAGGGCGGCGGCATCGGCGAACTCGCGCGCCTTCATGCGCTTGCGCAGGTCCTCCACCAGCGCGGTGGTGGCCGGCATGCCGACGTCGGCGGTGATCAGCGCCGTCTCGATTTCGTCCAGCAGATCGTCGTCGAGCCTGGGGTTGCGCGAGAACAGGCCGCCGAAACTCCGGGCGAACGCGCTGCCGCGCAGGCGCTCGCGCCAGCCGAGTTTGCCGGCCGGGGCGGCAGGCTTGTCGGTGGTCGCGAAATCGCCGGAGGGGATCTCGATCGTCGTGGTCGGCTGCAGCGACGGCGTGGGCGGATCGGCCGGTGGCGGGGGCGCGGCTGCCGGCGCGCTTACTTCGGGCGCCTGGACCACTGCCGGGCTCGGCGCAGGTGTGGGCGTCGGCGCTGCGGGGGGCGGCACGGCTGCCGGTGTCTCCGGCACAGCTGCGGCGTTGCCCGGCAAGGTGTCCGGCGAGGGGCCGGGGACGACGACCTCGGCGAGCGGCTGGGCAGGTGCGAAGCTTCCAGGCGCGGGCGCGGGCGCGGGCGCGGGCGGAGCGGCTAGCGGCGCATCAGTTGCGGCAGGCGCGTCGGCCAGCGGCGCCTCGGCGATCGCGTCCTGGACCTTGCGCGCCTCGGCCACCGCGGCGACGGGGTCGACCTCCTGTGCGGTGGGTCTGGCATCGGGGAATGCCGCAGCCAGCTCCTCGACACTGAAACGGCGGCTGCCAGCATCGCCGGTGGCGGTGTCTTCGGGCTTCTTGCGACGGAAAAAACTGACCATGGAGGAGGCGTTCCGAGGGGGGCGACATGCTACCACCGGGGGGATTTCCGGCCGTGCAGGGCTCAAGTGGCGGCCGTGCCGGCCGATGCAGACTGCATACCGGCCACCTGGTGGCCGGGCCGTCCTTCGTGGTGGGAGCCAGACCATGAACTCGCTGACCAACATCGCCGCTTCCGGGCTGCGCCTGCAGCAGCAGGCCCTGCAAGTCACCGCGGGCAATGTCGCGCGTGGTGCCGACGCACAGACACGGCAGCGACTGGAATCGGCCAGCGTGCCCGGGGCGGCGTGATCGCGAGCGGGGTGACCGAGCAACCGGCGGACCTGGCTACCGATATGGTGGACGGACTGCAGGCGAGTGCCGGATTCCAGGCCAATGTCCGCGTCCTGGAGCGCGGCCACGACGCGCTGGGCAGCTTGCTCGACGTGCTGGCGTGAAGCCATGGCACCCAACGAGGGTGCCGACCCGGCAGACCTCGAACCCAATCCCTCTCCCGCGAACGGGAGAGGGACAGTGAGCGCTTAGCGCGCCAGTTCCAGCAGCAGCTTGTTGAGACGGCGCACGTAGCCTGCCGGGTCCTTGAGGCTGTCGCCGGCCGCCAGCGCGGCCTGGTCGAACAGCACGCGGCTGAGCTCGCCGAAGCGCGCCTGATCGGCCTCCGCGTCCAGGCGCTCGATCAGCGGATGGGCCGGGTTGAACTCGAACACCGGCTTGGACTCGGGCACCTTCTGGCCGCTGGCTTCCAGGATCTGGCGCATCTGCAGGCCCAGGTCGCCATCGCCGATGGCCAGGATCGCCGGGGAGTCGGTGAGGCGGTGCGACACACGCACCTCGGCCACGTCCTCGCCCAGGGCGTCCTTCAGGCGCGCGACCAGCTTTTCCTTGTCCTTGGCCACTTCTTCCTGGGCCTTCTTGTCTTCCTCCGACTCCAGCGCGCCCAGGTCCAGGTCGCCGCGGGCGACATCGACGAAGGATTTGCCGTCGAATTCGGTCAGGTAGCTCATCAGCCACTCGTCGATGCGGTCGGTCAGCAGCAGGACCTCGATGCCTTTCTTGCGGAAGACCTCCAGGTGCGGGCTGTCCTTGACCTGGGCATAGCTCTCGCCGGTGAGGTAGTACAGCTTGTCCTGGCCCTCGACCATGCGCGCCACGTAGTCGGCCAGGCCGACGTCCTGGGCATCGCTGCCGGACTTGGTGGAGGCAAAGCGCAGCAGGCCGGCGATCTTCTCGCGGTTGGCGTAGTCCTCGGACGGGCCTTCCTTGAGCACCTGGCCGAACTCCTTCCAGAACCTGGCGTAGTCCTCCGGCTTGTCCTTGGACAGCTTCTCCAGCATATCCAGCGCGCGCTTGGTCAGGGCCGACTTCATCGAGTCGATCACCGGGCCCTTCTGCAGGATCTCGCGCGAGACGTTCAGCGGCAGGTCCGAGGAATCCACCACGCCCTTGATGAAGCGCAGGTACAGCGGCAGGAACTGATCGGCCTGGTCCATGATGTAGACGCGCTGCACGTACAGCTTCAGGCCCTTGGCCGCGTCGCGGTGGTACAGGTCATGCGGCGCGCGCGCCGGGGCGAACAGCAGCGAGCTGTATTCCAGCTTGCCCTCGACCTTGTTGTGGCTCCAGGCCAGCGCATCGGTGTAGTCGTGGGCAATGTGCTTGTAGAACTCCTGGTACTCCTCGTCCTTGATCTCGGACTTGGGCCGGGTCCACAGGGCGCTGGCGCGGTTGACCGCCTCCCATTCCGCGGCGGACGGTGCCTGCTCGCCTTCGGTGGGAGCGGGCTGCTCCTTGGGCAGTTCCACCGGCAGGGCGATGTGGTCGGAGTACTTCTTGACGATGCTGCGCAGGCGCCAGCCATCGGCGAAGCCTTCCTCGCCTTCCTTCAGGTGCAGCACGATGCGGGTGCCGCGCTCGGGCTTGTCGATGGTCTCCACCTCGAAATCGCCTTCGCCCCTGGAGGACCAGTGCACGCCCTCGGCGGCCGGCAGGCCGGCGCGGCGGCTGTAGACATCGACCTGGTCGGCCACGATGAAGGCCGAATAGAAGCCCACGCCGAACTGGCCGATCAGGTTGGCGTCCTTCTTCTGGTCGCCGGAGAGATGGCTGAGGAAGTCTGCGGTGCCGGACTTGGCGATCGTGCCGAGGTGGGCGATGGCCTCCTCGCGGCTCATGCCGATGCCGTTGTCCTCGATGGTGACGGTCTTGGCGTCCTTGTCGAAGGACACCCGGATGCGCAGGTTGCCGCCATCGCCCTCCAGCAGGCTGGCATCGGTCAGCGCCTCGAAACGCAGCTTGTCGGCGGCGTCGGCGGCGTTGGACACCAGTTCGCGCAGGAAGATCTCCTTGTTGGAGTACAGCGAATGGATCATCAGCTGCAGCAGCTGCTTGACCTCGGTCTGGAAGCCCAGGGTCTGTTTGGTCTCGGCGCTCATGTCGTGGTGGTTCCTCAAATCCGGATTCGGTGATGCGCGTCGTTCGGACGCCTGGCCCCACGGGTGCGGGCCGGGCCCGCGATTTTCAAGGCGTCCCCCGGGCGGCGACTTCGGCTGGATCGAAGCGGCGGGCTATCATCGCGGCCCCTCGATCCCACGCTGGACTGCCCTGTTGCGCACGCCTGCCCGCCATAGTCACCGCCGACGCCCGCTGCAGATCCAGGCGGGAGGCCGCGCGTGAAGGGCGCACCCGGCAAAGGCGCGCCGCCGCTGGGGCAGGTGCGCATCGTCGGCGGGCGCTGGCGCAACACCCGGCTGGCGGTGCCGGCGCTGCCCGGGCTGCGGCCCAGCAGCGACCGCGTGCGCGAGACGCTGTTCAACTGGCTGACCGGCCAGCTGGCGGGGGCGCGGGTGCTGGACCTGTTCGCCGGCACCGGCGCCCTGGGCCTGGAGGCGCTCTCGCGCGGTGCGGCCAGCGCGGTGCTGGTCGAGCGCGACCCGGCGCTGGTGCGGGCATTGAATGACACGGTGGTCAGGTTGGGCGCGCAGGCCGAGGCCACGGTGGTGCAGGGCGATGCCCTGTCCTGGCTGGCCGGGCAGGGCGAGGATGCCTTCGACCTGGTGTTCCTGGACCCGCCGTTCGCGGACGGGTTGTGGGATGCGGTGCTGGCCGCGCTGCTGCCGAAGATGCGCGCCGGCGGCTGGATCTACGTGGAATCGCCTGTCGGCCAGACCCCGGCGCCGGCTGCGGGCTGGTTCCTGCACCGCCAGGGCCAGACCCGCGAGGTCCATTACGCCCTGTATCGCGGCCCGGAAGGGCGCTGATACACTCGCGGCCCCGAGATTTCCCGCGGTGATGACGGACATGAGTGTGGCGCGTACCCGGATTGCGGTGTATCCCGGCACCTTCGACCCCATCACCAACGGGCACATCGACCTGATCGACCGCGCCGCGCCGCTGTTCGAGAAGCTGGTGATCGGCGTGGCCGAAAGCCCCAACAAGCGCCCCGCGCTGCCTCTGAAGCTGCGGGTGGAGCTGGCCCAGCATGCCGTGGCCCATCACCCGCACGTGGAGGTCCGCGGCTTCGACAGCCTGCTGGCCCATTTCGTCAGCGACACCGGCGCCGGCGTGCTGCTGCGCGGCCTGCGGGCGGTGTCGGACTTCGAGTACGAGTTCCAGATGGCCAGCATGAACCGCCATCTGATCCCGGACGTGGAGACGCTGTTCCTGACGCCGGCCGAGCAGTTCGGCTTCATCTCTTCCACCCTGGTGCGCGAGATCGCGCGCCTGGGCGGGGACATCACCGGCTTCGTGCCGGCCGAGGTCTCCGCCGCGCTCGATGCGCACTGGTCACGGTAGCGCTGGCCCGCCAGCCCCGCCGCCCCCCACACCGTTCCATCGCCTCATGCCCAATCACGTTTCTGCAAAGGGGAACACCGCAATGAAGACCGTCACCCGCCTGTTCGCGCTGTCCACGCTGGCCCTGGCGCTGGCCGCCTGCGGCAAGAAGGAAGAAGCCGCCACCGCCCAGCCGGCCGAAGCCGCGCCGCTGAGCGCCCCCGCCGCCGGCAGCGACGATGCCGCCTGGAAGAAGTACCTGACCGACGTGGTCACCCGCAACATGGGCGACATCACCAACGCGCCGTTTGTGTACTACCTGGCGTCCAACGCCGACCAGGGCTCCTACGACCGCCAGCTGGAGCAGGCCTCCAATGCGATGGCGCGCGGCGTGACCAGCGGCAACATGATCGCCTTCGGTTCGCCGGACAGCACCCGCATCGCCGACATGGCCGTGGCGTCCTTCGCCAAGGCCGAGCCCAACACCTTCAAGGGCGTGCGCGTGCTGTTCGTGGGTGCCGCGGCCGACCAGGAGCGCGTGAAGGCCGCCGTCGAGCCCTCGGGCGCGACCTTCGTCTTCGTCGAAGCCAAGTAAGGCGACACCGGGCGCGGCCGCGCCGCGGCCCGCGCCCGGGTCGCCGTGCGATCCCCGCGCAGGCGGGGATCGGCAGGCTGGACCTGCAAGGCCCCGGTGACGCGCGCGCCAGGGTTTTGCCTGTCAGGGCTTTGGCCGCTTGTGGCGGCGCCCGGCCGTCCTCATCTTCCCTGTGTCAGCATCGGAGTCCCCACGCCCGTTCCGCCATGTCGCTCAAGATCAACGAACTCTGCGTCAACTGCGACGTCTGCGAGCCGGCCTGCCCGAACCAGGCCATCTCGATGGGCGAGACGATCTATGTGATCGATCCGGCGCGGTGCACCGAGTGCGTGGGCCATTACGACGAGGCCCAGTGCGTGGTGGTGTGCCCGGTGGAGTGCATCGATCCGGATCCGGCGTATCCTGAGAGCCGGGAGGATCTGCTGGCGAAGTTGCGCCGGCTCCAAGAAGGCTAAGGGGGCTGCTCCTGAGCCTTTCACTGCCGCAGGAGAATCCGTGACCATCCGTTTTGCCCTCGCCGTCGTGATGACGGTCGCCTTTGTCCCCCTGGCGTTCGGCCAGTCCCCCTCATCCGCTTCCACGCCGGCCACGCATCCGCCGGGCGCCGCCGTGGCTTCCGGGCACAAGCTCGCCACCGAGGCCGGCCTGCAGATCCTGCGCGAGGGCGGCAATGCCTTCGACGCGGCGGTGGCGGTGTCCTCCACCCTGAGCGTGGTCGAGCCGATCAGTTCCGGCTTAGGTGGCGGCGGCTTCTTCCTGCTGCACGATGCCGCCAGCGGCAAGGACGTGATGATCGATGCGCGCGAGACCGCGCCCGAGTCTGCCAAGCCCGAGGCCTACCTGGACAAGGACGGCAAGCTGGACCCCAACAAGGCGGTCAACGGGCCGTGGTCGGCCGGCATTCCCGGCCTGCCGGCCGCGCTGGTGGAACTGGCCACCAAGCACGGCAAACTGCCGTTAAAGACCTCGCTGGCCCCGGCGATCAAGATCGCCAGCGAGGGGTTTCCGGTCTATGCCCGCATGGCCAGGGGCTATGCGCAGCGCCGCGAGGTGATGGAGCGCTACCCCGGCACGCGCGAGGTCTACCTGCGCGGTGGCAAGCCCATCGCCGAAGGCGACCTGTTCAAGCAGCCAGAACTGGCGCACACGCTGCAACTGCTGGCCGACAAGGGCCATGACGGCTTCTACAAGGGCGAGACGGCGAAGAAGCTGATCGCAGGCGTCAAGCAGGCCGGTGGCAAGTGGACCGCCGAGGAACTGGCCAACTACCAGGTCAAGCAGCGCACGCCGATCGTGTTCGACTACAAGGGCTGGAAGATCACCACCGTGCCGCCGCCGTCCTCCGGCGGTATCGCGCTGGCGTCGATGCTGCAGATCCTGGAAGGCTACGACCTGAAGTCCATGGACGCGGCCCATCGCACGCACCTGGTGGTGGAGGCCATGCGCCGCGCCTATCGCGACCGCACCTTCTTCCTGGGCGACCCGGACTTCACCGAGGTGCCGCAGCGCGTGCTGCTGAGCAAGGACTACGCGCTGGGCCTGCGCTCGACCATCAATCCGGAGAAGGCCACGCCCAGCGACCTGCTGTCGGGCAAGCCCACGCCGCTGGAGGACGATGAGACCACGCATTTTTCCATCATCGACAGCGAAGGCAACCGCGTTGGCGCCACGCAGACGGTGAACCTGCTGTACGGCTCGGGCTTGATTCCCAAGGGCACCGGCGTGCTGCTCAACGACGAGATGGACGACTTCGCGCTCAAGCCGGGCACGCCCAATGCCTTCGGCGTGATGGGGTACGAGGCCAATGCGCCCAAGCCCGGCAAGCGCCCGCTGAGCTCGATGACCCCGACCTTCATGGACAACGCCGACAAGGCCATCGTGCTGGGCACGCCGGGCGGCAGCCGCATCATCACTATGGTGCTGCTGGGCATCCTGGGCTACGACGATGGCCTGAGCGCGCAGGAGGTCGCAGCGCTGCCGCGCTATCACCACCAGTGGCTGCCAGACCTGATCGAAGCCGAGACCGGGACCTTCGACGAGGCCACGGTGAAGTCGCTGGAAGCCATGGGCCACAAACTCAAGCTGCCGGGCGACACCGCCGCCGGTGGACGCGGCTCCAGCCACGTGTGGGGCAACCTGCAGACAGTAGAGTGGGACAAGCGGACCAACACGCTCAGTGGTGGCAGCGATCCGCGCAATGAGGTGGGGTCGGCTGCGGTGGAATAAGCGGGGCGAGGAACGAGTGGGGTGGGGGCGAGGAACGAGTGGAGAGGAACGAGGAACGAGTGGCGGCAGAAGCGCTCACTCTTCCCACTCGTTCATGCTCCGGCGATGCCGCGATTGCGGCATTTGTCGACGCCCCACGGGGACCTGTGCGAGCCCTGTGGGAGCGGCTTCAGCCGCGAAGAGGCTTTCCCGGGAAGGCCCCTTCGAGGCTGAAGCCGCTACCAGGGGAAACAAGACGCTGTGCTCAGCGCCGTTGCCCAACGAGGAACGAGTTGAAAGGAACGAGGAACGAGTGACGTAGCAGCTCCAGGCGCTTCACTCGTTCCTCGTTCCTCATCACTCGTTCCTCGTTCCTCGTTCCTCGTTCCTAATCACTCGTCCCTCGACCTCATCCCCCCACGCGCGTCCCAAAGATCCGATCCCCCGCATCGCCCAGGCCCGGCAGGATGTAGCCCTTCTCGTTGAGGTGGTCGTCGATGGCGGCCGTGTAGACCTCCACGTCCGGGTGCGCGGCTTCCAGCGCCTTCAGGCCTTCCGGCGCGGCGACCAGGAAGATGCCCTTGATCCGGCGAGCGCCGGCGCGCTTGAGCATGTCGATGGTGGCGATCAGGGTGCCGCCGGTGGCCAGCATCGGGTCCAGGATCAACGCGTCGCGTTCTTCCAAGCGCCCGGTCAGGCGCTCGAAGTAGGGCACCGGCTGCAGGGTTTCCTCATCGCGCTGCAGGCCGACCACGCTGACGCGCGCCGCCGGAATCAGCGCCAGCACGCCGGGCAGCATGCCCAGGCCTGCGCGCAGGATCGGCACCAGGGTGATCTTGGCCCCGGCGATCTTCTGCACCTGGACCGGCCCGGCCCATCCGGCCTGCGTGGCCGGTTCGGTTTCCAGATTGGCGGTGGCCTCGTAGGCCAGCAGTGTGCCCAGCTCGGTGACCAGTTCGCGGAAGCCCTTGGTGCTTAAGGACGCATCGCGCAACAGGCCGATCTTGTGCTGGACCAGGGGGTGGCGGACTTCGACGATCTTCATGGGCAGGCCTGCAATGACAGGCCGCCAGTGTGCCGCCGCCTGCGCGGCCACGCCAGCGCATGACGCAACGATGACAGCGCCAAGCCGCCCACCAGTGCGAGCGCGGCCGATGTCATGAGGGTGAAACCTGCCGGAAATATGGTGCGCGCCATTCCTTAACCGCTGGAAAGCCCCCCGTGTTCGCAAAGCATCCGCTGTTTGCCGCCATTTCCGTCAGCGTGGCGATGTGGTCCGCCATGCCTGCCTCGGCCCAGGTCGCCACCCCGGACGGCGCCACCATGGCCGCCGGCATGGCCGCCGAAGCGGTGGCCGACGCGCAGACCCTGGACACCATCAAGGTGCTGCCGCAGCTGATGGCGCAGGAGCGCGCGATCGACCTCAAGCGCGATTCGGATGCGATCCTCGATGCGGTCTCCTCCGACGCCATGGGCAACTACCCGGACAAGAACGTGGCCGAGTCGCTGCAGCGCCTGCCGGGCGTCAGCGTGACCCGCGACCAGGGCGAGGGCCGCTACGTGGTCGTGCGTGGTCTGGACGCCGCGTTGAACAGCGTGACCGTCGATGGCCTGGCCCTGGGCACCACCGAAGCGGACAACCGCGCCGCGCCGATGGATCTGATTCCCTCCGAGTCCACCGAGCGTCTGAAGGTGGTCAAGTCGCCCACGCCGGACATGCCCGGCGATTCCATCGGCGGCGCGATCCAGGTGGAATCGGCCTCGGCCTTCGACCGCGACGGCCGCGCCATCCGCGCCAAGATCGAGGGCAGCCGCCAGCAGCTCAGCGGCGAGAACAGCCCGAAGGCCTCCTTGAACTACAGCGACATCTTCGCCGACGGCACCTTCGGCATCGCCGTGGGCGTGAACTACTCCGATCGCAAGTTCGAATCGGACAACACCGAGGGCGAGTACGACGCGGCCGCCGACAACGGCGACATGGTCATGATCGAACAACAGCGCCGCAAGTACTACATCGAGCGCGAGCGCACCGGCGCCAACTTCAACCTGGACTGGCGTCCGGATGAGGACAACAAGTATTACCTGCGCACCTTGTTCAGCCGGTTCGACGATGCCGAAACGCGCCAGAACACGGTGCTGACCCTGGATAGGATCACCGCCAACGGCGACGGCACCTACGAGGCGGATTTCGATCGCATCGCCAAGCGCGTGCGCAACCGCACCAAGAAGCAGGACACGCTGGCCACCAGCTTCGGCGGCCAGAACCGCCTGGATGGCGCCGTGGTTGACTACCAGGTCGGCTACACCAAGACCCGCGAACGCGCGCCAGACGAGCTGGAAGCCCGTTTCGAATACGCCGGCGACGACCTGACGGTCAACGTCGACCAGAACCGCAGGCTGCCCGAGTTCACCCTGTCCACTGCGGACTGGATGGACACGGGCAACTACGAATTCGACCGCTTCGTCACCTCGCCGGGCCAGACCACCGACAAGGAACACAGCGCCAAGGTCAACGTGCGCTTCGATGGCGAGAACAGCAGCTACAAGTTCGGCCTGCTGGGTCGCTTCCGCGACCGCGATGTCGACGTCAACGAGACCGAGTACCGTCGCGGCCCGGAGATCGACCTGTCCAGCTGGACCCTGCCTGCGCCGGCGCATCGCCGCAACGCGATGGGCGAGGCGCTGAGCCCGTCGGTCATGCGCCAGTACTGGAACCAGAACGGCAGTCGCTACAGCGTGCGCCCGGGCGATGTGGTCGATACCGAAGTGACCCGCCTGGCCGAGGACTACACCGCCAGGGAAGACATCCTGGCCGCCTACGCCATGGGCACCTGGGACCTGACGCCCGCGCTGCGCCTGATCGCCGGCGTGCGCGTGGAAAGCACCAGTTTCAACGCCAACGGCTACCAGCTGGATGTGGTCGATGACGGCGACGCGGTGGAGGTCAACGCCCGCGAGGTCAGCAGCAATTACACCAACGTGCTGCCGGGCCTGCACCTGCGCTGGGATGGTGGCGACACCTGGGCACTGCGCGGCGCGATCAACAAGACCGTCTCGCGTCCGGGCTTCGGGCAGATCTCGCCCAACGCCACGATCAACACCGCCGACAACGAGGTGCAACTGGGCAACCCGAACCTGGATCCGTACGAGTCCACCAACCTGGACATCTCCTTCGAAAAGTACCTGGGCAAGAACGGCATCGTCTCGCTGGGCCTGTTCGGCAAGTCCATCGATGGCTACATCACCGACGTCACCCTCAACAACGATCCGGCCTTCATCGGCTATGACGTCAGCACCGCGATCAACGGCGACAAGGCCAAGGTGTACGGCGCGGAGTTCAACTGGCAGCAGCAGTTCGACTTCCTGCCGGGCGGCTGGAGCGGCCTGCTGGCCGGCGCCAGCGGCACCCTGCTGCATACCGACTTCGATCCGGGCATCGAAGGCCGCGAGGATGATTCCTTCGACCTGCCGCGCGCGTCTAAGCACGTCTACACCGCGTTCCTGGGGTATGAGGCCAACAACTTCTCCACGCGCCTGTCGGCGGTGTACCGCAGCGAGTACCTGGACGAAATCGGGGGCGGCGCCGCCTACGACATCTACGTGGCGCCCAACACCCAGCTGGATTTCAGCCTGAACTACCAGATCACCCCGGACTTCCAGCTCTATTTCGATGCCGGCAACCTGCTGGACGAACCGCTGGAGCGCTACCAGGGCAGCCGCTCGCACACCCAGCAGATGGAAGAGTACGGCCGCACCTACGCCATCGGCCTGCGGGTGAACCTGTAATGGCGGCAGTGGCGATGCAGCGCGCCGCGCTGGCAGGCGCGCTGGGCATGACCGTCCTTGCGATCGCCGCCTGCGACAGGCAGGCGCCGGAGCAGGCCGCGCCGGCCGCTTCGGCAGCGGTGGTGGCCAGCGCCGACCGCGAGCCGGACGAGCGCATGGAGAAGGATCCGCTGCTCAGTGAGGCCAACGTGCCGCACCAGGTGGTGGCCGAAGCCTTCATCACCACGCCCACGCCGCAGGACAACCTGGACTCGCCCGCGGCCTGGGCCGCCCCCGACGGCAAGCGCTGGGTCATCACCACGGCCAAGAAGTCCGGCGAGCTGGTCGTATTCGATGGCGATACCGGCGAGCGGCTGCGCACGGTCGGTGGCAAGGGTGCAGCGCCCGGCCAGCTGGACCGCCCCAACGGCGTGTCCGTGGTCGGCGATATGGCCTTGGTGGTGGAGCGCGACAACCATCGCGTGCAGGCGTTCTCGCTGCCGGACTTCAGCTCGGTGGCCGTGTTCGGTGCCGAAGACCTGAAGAAGCCTTATGGCCTGTGGGCGCAGCAGAAGGAGGGCGGCATCGAGGTCATCGTCAGCGACAACTACATGCTGGGCGCCGATGAGGAGACCGTGCCGCCGCTGGCCGAGTTGAACCAGCGCTTCCGCCGCTATCAGCTGGTGCGTCAGGGCAAGGCGTGGAAGGCGACGCTGAAGCAGACCTTCGGCGACACCACCCAGGCCGGGGCGATCCGCATTGCCGAGTCGGTGTATGCCGACGCCGACAACGATCGCCTGCTGCTGGCCGAGGAGGATGTCCCCACCGGCACCCGCCTGCGCGAGTACCGGCTGTCCGATGGCCGTTATGCCGGCCGCGATGTCGGCGCCGGCCTGTACAAGGCACAGGCAGAGGGCATCGCGCTGCTGAGCTGCAAGGACGGCAGCGGCTACTGGGTCGGGACCGACCAGTTCAAGGACCGCAGCCTGTTCCATGTGTTCGACCGCAAGACCCTGGCGCATGTCGGTGCGTTCGCCGGCAAGGTCACGGCCAATACCGATGGCATCTGGCTGGATGCGCGTGGGGATGCGCGCTTCTCCCAGGGCGTGTTCTATGCGCTGCATGATGATCAGGCCGTGGCCGCGTTCGACTGGCGCGACATCGCCGCGGCCCTGAAGCTGAAGGAATGCGCCCTATGATCCATCGCCGCATGGCATGGACGCGCCCCTTGAGCATGATGCTCGGCCTGGCACTGGCGGCAGGCGCCAGTGCCCAGGTCACCAATGAGGCCGAACCCAATACCCAGGTGCCGGCCGGCAGCAGGCATTACGCGGCCAGCGGCTTTCCGGACCGCGTGGTCGCATCGCCGGCGCAGGAGGCCTCCACGGGCTTTGCCGTGGCATGGCGGACCGATGCCAGCGTGTCCCAGCCAGCGCTGCAACTGGTGTTGGCGGGGGATTCGCCGGACGTCGGTGTCCCGCGCGAGCTCACGGCGACCACCCAGGCGCTGACCAGCGAGAACGGCCTGTCGCATCACCACCGCGTCCAGATCGATGGCCTGAAGCCCGACACGCTATACGCCTACCGCGTCCAGGGCAAGGACACCTGGGGCAGCTGGAACCACTTCCGGACCGCCGCGCCGGCGGGCACGCCGCTGACGCTGCTGTATTTCGGCGATACCCAGAACAAGAACCTGAGCCTGGTGTCGCGGGTGCTCCGCCAGGCCTGGCGCAGCACGCCGGACGCGCGTTTGGCGTTGTTTGCCGGCGATCTGGTTTCGGGCAAGGACGGGGTGGACGACAGCGAGTGGGCCGAGTGGTTCGAGGCCGGGCGCTGGCTGCTGGAGGGCACGGCCGTCGCGCCGGCGCCGGGCAACCATGAGTACCACGAGGAGTTCGAGGACACGCCGCAGGAGCGCCGCGTGCTGGGTGGACATTGGCCGGTCACCTTCGCCCTGCCGGACAACGGCCCGACGGCCACGGCCAAGACCACCTACTGGTTCGACTACCAGGGCGTGCGCGTGGCGGTGATCGACGGCACCTCGGCGCTGGACCTGGGTACGGGACAGGCGCAGGCCAAGTGGCTGGACGCGGTGCTGGCGAGCAATCCGCACCCCTGGTCGATCGTGCTGATCCACCAGCCGTTCTATTCGCCCCGTGCCGAGCGCGACAACCTCAAGCTGGTCGAACAGGTGCTGCCGGTGATCCGCAAGCACAAGGTCGACCTGGTGCTGCAGGGGCACGACCACACCTATGGACGTCGCGGCGATACCGACAGCACGACCACGCCGGTGTTCGTGGTGTCCGTGGCCGGGCCCAAGCAGTACCGGCTGTCGGATTACGCGCGCAGGACGATGAAGCCGGTCGGCGAGGACACCCAGCTGTACCAGGTGTTGAAGATCGACCCGCAGCATCTGTCCTACGAATCGCGCACGGCGACCGGCCGCCTGTACGACGCCTTCGAGCTGCAGCGCGACGCCAAGGGCGGCAAGCGCCTGGTCGAGCAGACGCAGGGGCGCATCGCCCCGCGCGACTGCGCACGCCCCAGCTCGCCCAAGGGACGCGAGGACCGCTGCTGGGAGTAGGGCGCTGGCCTGCGGCCATGCGCCGCGGCAGTGCTGTCGTCATTCCCCTGTCGCCGCCAGCTGCGCAGGACTGCTGGCGGCGCTCCCACAGACTTCACTCTCACAGAGTCGACCCCAAGCTCCAGGTGCCATTGCTGCTGCGACGCCTGCTTCGCCGCCTACCATCTCCATGACTCACCTCCACCCCAAAGGCGCTGCCATGCGACTCCGCTTTGCCTTCTGCGCCGCCCTGGCGCTTGTTGCCGCACCCGCGTGGTCCGGTCCCTCGGATTTCATCCGCAACCCGCTGCATGCCGCGCAGCCCAAGGCAGCGCCGGAGGAAGCCGTGGTGCTGGTGGAGATTCCGGCGGGGAGCTTCACCAAGTACGAGACCGGGGAGGACGGGCTGATCTTCGTCGATCGCTTCCTGTCCATGCCGGTGGCGTACCCGGCCAACTACGGCTCCATGCCCAGCACGCTCGCCGGCGACCACGATCCGCTGGACGCGCTGGTGCTCACGCGCGAGCCGCTGCACCCCGGTGTGCTGATCGGCTTCCGTCCGATCGGGGTCCTGCGGATGCGCGACAAGGGCCAGCAGGACGAGAAGATCATCGGCGTGCCGACCGACAGGATCGATCCCAGCTACGCCGGCATCCGCGACCTGGCCGACCTTCCCCAGGCCGAGCGTGCGCGCCTGGAAGCCTTCTTCCGTGTCTACAAGGACCTGCCGCAGGGCCGCAACACGGTCGAACTGGCCGGCTGGGGCGATGCGGCCGAGGCCAGGGCGGTGATCGCCGCGGCCATGCAGCGATTCACAGCCCAGGGCAGGTGACGGGCGTGGCCGGTTTGGTAAGGGCTCGGCGTTGAGCGGTTTATAGGAGGGTGGAGCGCGGCACATGGATGTGGCCGAAGTTCGCAACGCAAACGCGGCAACCGGAGCGCCGGCCCTGCCGGCTGGCGCGAAGCACCGACTCAGGTCCTCACGCCCGAGGCGTGGGACCTGTCCTCATGCAGGGAGCAAGCAGGATGATTCCGAAAATCTTCCACTTGACCGCGCCCACCAAAACCCTGCTGTGGGAGGAGCGCCGGGTGCAGCGGCGGCTGCAACGCCTGCTGCCCGACTGGGCCGGCCATCTCTGGGATGACGCGGACAATGCCGCATTGATGCGTCGGGCCTTCCCGCAGTTCGCCGATCGCTACGCGGCCATCGGCTTCGGGGTCATGAAGGCCGACATCGCGCGCTGCGCCTACATGCATGCGCACGGCGGCTTCTACTTCGACACCGATTACAAACTGCTCAAGCCTCTGGACGCCTCGATCCTGTCCCAGGCCTGCGTGCTGCCGATCGAAGAGGGCGTGCTAGGTGGACAGGACTTCAAGATCGGCAATGCGGTGTTCGGCTCGCAGGCTGGCCACCCGTTCTGGGCCGCGTTCATCGAGTACGTATTCACCGCGCACGCGCCGGAAACCCTGGGGGACCACCGCCAGATCCCGATGATCTCCGGGCCGCGCGGGATGACGATCTTCTATCAGGCCAACCGCGCGCGCCTTGGCGATCTCTGCTTCCCGCCGCGCGAGCAGTTCCATCCTGAGCGCATCTGGTTCGGACTGGGACAGAAGGCAGGCAAGGCTGCGTTCGGCTCCCACCTGTGCTGGGCATCCTGGCGTGGAAAGTCCACGCGCCACGCCATCACCAACTTCCTGCGTCGCAAGCTGACCGCCGCGCCGATCTGACGCGCGGCGGGCACCCATACAGAAACACCGGAAGCGCATCTGCGCCGCGATAGATCCGCATGTACATCGCCCGTGGGAGCGGCTCGAGGTGGCCTCGGGCCATCAGCCGCGAAGGGGCGTTACCGGGAAAGCCTCTTCGCGGCTGATGGCCCGAGGCCACCTCGAGCCGCTCCCACAAGATGCTTTCCGAGGTTCTCAGAATCTCCTAAGACGAAGGCCCGCATCATGCGGGCCTTCGGCGGACACTGGCTTGCAGGCGGCGCGTTGGCTCAGGCCGCGGCGGCCTGCTGCTGGCGCGGACCTTCGCGCAAGGCCTGGCCCACCATCGACACCAGCAGGTCCAGCTCGGCCTCGTCCAGGTTGAAGTGCGGGGTGAAGCGCAGCGAGTTGGCGCCGCCGTGGATCACGTTGAGACCGCGCTGTCGCAGCCACTCCTCGGTGGAGCCGGCGCCGTAGCACTTGAACTGCGGCGCCAGCTCGCAGGAGAACAGCAGCCCGGTGCCCTGCACATTGGTGATCAGACCGCCCAGCTCGCCCTTGAGCTTCTCCAGCTTGGCCACCGCCTGCGCACCGCGCTTGCGGATGTTCTCGCGCACCTGCGGCGTCAGCAGGGCCAGCGTGGCGCAGGCCGTGTCCAGGGCGCGCGGGTTGCTGGTCATGGTGTTGCCGTACACGCCCTTGCGATACAGCTGCGCGGTGCGCTCGGTCACGGCCAGCACCGACAGCGGGTACTGCGCGGCGTTGAGGGCCTTGGAGTAGGTTTCCATGTCCGGCACCTCCAGGCCTTCGAAGCCCGGGTAATCCACCACCGACAGCACGCCATGCGCCCGCAGCCCGGCCTGGATGGAATCCACCAGCAGCAGGCTGCCGTGCTCGCGGGTCAGCTCGCGCGCCACCGCGTAGAAGGCGGCCGGAAGCGCGCGACCGGGGTCGCCTTCGCCCATCACCGGCTCCAGGAACACCGCCTCGATAAACCAGCCCTGCTGATCGGCGTCGGCGAAGACCTTGCGCAGCGCCGCCTCGTCGTATGGCGGCACAGCGATCACCGAGTTCTCGCCGCGGTAGCTGGCCAGGTGCTGGGTGTAGGTCTTGCGGGTGGAGTCCGAATACAGGCCCGGCAGGTCGGTGCGGCCATGGAAGCTGCCCTTGACCACCACGCGCTTGATGGTGCGGCCGGCGTGGCGGGCGCCGGGATCGGTCATCAGCTTGGCGTTGATGTCGACGATGCGCGTGGCCAGGCCGACCGATTCCGAACCCGAGTTCAGACACAGGAACCTGGCGAACGGGCAGCCGTCCTTGCGGGTGTGGCCGATCTCCGCGCGCATGGCCTTGTCGAAGCGCAGCTGCGACAGACTGGGGGTCATGATGTTGGCCATGGCCTGCGGCTGCGCCATCGCCGCGATCACCTCCGGCGGGGTATGGCCGAAGCCGATCATCCCGTAGCCACCGGCATCGAACAGCACCGCGCCCTTCAGCGTGACCACCCACGGCCCGCAGGCGGCCAGGGCGACGTAAGGGTTCACGGCATCATCGGCGTAGAAATTCACGTAGCCGCCCTGCACGTGGGCGATCTGCTCGGCCTCGTCCAGGTCCAGCAGGTCGCCGAATTCGGCCGACGACGCCGCAAAGCGGTCGGCGGCGGCAGCGATCGCGCGGCCCAGGTCCGGGTGGCCCGCGGCCAGGCGCTCCAGGGTGGCATCGTCCAGGCCAGTGGTCAGACGGGTCCCGGCGCGGGTGCGCAGCGGGGCGAGGGGAGCGATCACGGACATGCAGACCTCATCGTTCGAATGGGCGGGGCGCCCGCGAACCCGCTCGGGCATCGCACGGCATGGGAAACGCAGGCTTCCCTGCATTATTGGCGGCCCGTGACTCGCATTGGCAGGTATGATCTGAGCGAATTCACCGGCTTTTTCGTCGAAACGACGAGCGGGAACTGACACTATGACGATCTCCGCCTCTGATCAGGCCCTGCTGGCACTGCTGCGCGAGGATGCGCGCGCGCCGGTGGCCGAGATCGCCCGCCGCCTCGGCGTATCGCGCACTACCGCGCAAAGCCGGCTGGAGAAACTGGAGCGTCAAGGCGTGATTGCAGGCTACAGCGTGCGCCTGCGCGACGATGTCGAGCATGGGCATATCCGTGCGCACATCCTGATCACCGTGCGTCCCAAGCAGATGGTGGCCGTGACCAACGCCCTGCGTGCCATCGCCCAGGTGCGCGCGCTGCACTCGGTCAGCGGCCCGCATGACCTGATCGCCATCGGCATGGCGCCCACCGTTGGCGAGCTGGACGAGCTGACCGACCGCATCGGCAGCATCGACGGCGTGGAGCGCACGACGTCTTCGATCATTCTGTCGACCAAGTTCGAGCGCTGAGTGCGCGGTGTGTCCGCTAGGGGTCACATGCGACGTCGCGCAAGCCACATTCAGGTCGGGCGCCTGGGTGGATCGCGTCAGCGCAGGGCCATGCCGTGCCACGCCTGGATTTGACACGGCGTTCCCTGGTTGGAACCATGCGTCCAAGGCTTGTCGTTGCTCCGCGGAAGGACCCCCATGACGCGTAATCAGCCCCGTTCGCTCGCCGCCACCGCGATGCTGCTCGCCCTGGCCGCCTGTTCCCCTCCGGATTCAAGGACCGATATGAATGCCGTGATCTCATCCACTGCCGACCAGGGCGGTGCGCCTGCGTCCGCGCGCAACCCCGCGCCGAAGGAGGCCTACCGCATCACCATGACCTTCAAGGATGCGCCGGGCTCCTTCGCCTGGATGAAGGCGCTGGCGCAGTACGACGTGGTCAACAAGGAGTGCCTGAGCCCGCCGAAGGACAACCCCGGCGGCCGTACTGCCCCGGTGCCCACCGATGACGTGGAGATCCCGCTGCAGAAGATCTCAGAGACCGAATATGTCGGCACGGTCTACGCCGACCAGATGCTGGACCAGGACTATGCCGGCCGCGGTGTGTGCCACTGGAAGCTGATCCAGTTCCGGGTGCATATGAAGGCCACTGGGGCGCATGAGGAAACGCTCTTCATTCCCAGTATTCCAGATGACAAGCTGCTCTCGGCTTCCACCGAGCGAGTGTTCTTCAATAAGATTTCTTACTCGCATCGCGATAGTCAGTACGAGCCGATCGATACGGGAGAGAGTGATCGGTCCAAGTTTGGTCCATCGATCAAGGACACGGATCTGTTTACGGTGACATTCGCTTCTGAGAAGGAGGCGACGCCGTGACCATCAGCAGCCAGCAATACGCCGACCTGGCGGACTTCAGTTACGGGCGCGACCAGAAGGGCAATGAGCATGTCGACCTGAGGGCGCTGGTCGGCAAGGTCGTCCGCATGGAAGACGGGGCGAGCTACCGGATTCTTGCCCACGCGGACAAGCCATCGGGGTACCAGGGCACGATTTTCCAGCGTGAGGAAACGGGTGAGATCGTGGTTGCGCATCGTGGAACCGAGTTCGGTCGAGAGGCATGGAAAGATGGCGTGCTGACCGATGGAGGCATGGTCTTCAGCCGTGTCAATCAGCAGGCCGCCGATGCGATCGCGTTGACACGAGAAGCTCAGGCGCGCGCGAAGGACTACGCGCATCAGAGAAATGTCCCCGCGCCCGAAGTCACCGTCACCGGCCATTCCCTCGGCGGCACGCTGGCGCAGATCACCGCGCATCACTTCGACCTGCGCGGGGAGGCGTTCAACCCCTATGGCGCGGCAAGCCTTGACCACCGCATTCCCGAGCAGGCCACGCCGCGCATGATCAATCACGTCATGGCCGCCGACGTGGTGAGCGCAGCCAGCCCGCACTATGGCCAGGTGCGCATCTATGCCAGCGCGCGGGAGATCGGCCAGCTGCAGGCCAGCGGGTATCACAACAACTGGGCCGTGGACCTGGTGACGCCGGATCATCCATTGGCGGCGTCGATCAACACTTCCCACATGATGCACAACTTCCTCAACGTCGACGGCGACTACAAGCGCGATGTTTCGGCGCTGGGCGACCCGGCCATGCGCACGCGCGCGAGCGAGAACGCGCGGATGATCGGCCGCTATCGCGACGATGTTGGCGAGCTGCGTGCCGGGGCGACGCTGGCTGGCGATGCCTTCGGCATCGTCAAAGACGGCCCATTCCTCGTTCCGCGCAATGCCTATGAGCACATCCGCGAGCGACTGCAGCCGCCGCTGCCGGCGGGTGAGCCTGCGCGGGGCGAGCGCGGGCGCGGCGCGTCAGGTCCGCAAGCGGCGCCGGACATGCGCCAGCCCGGCCATCCGGCGCATGAGCGCTATCTGCAGATCCATGCCGGCGTCAGCGAGCTCGATCAGGCCAGGGGGCGCACCCCCGATGCCGCAAGCGAGCGCCTGGCCGCGGCCCTGACCGCGGCCAGTGCGCGCATGCCCTCGGTGGGTGGGGTGTCCATGAACCAGGACGGCACCCGCGCCTTCGTGGTCGATGGCTCCGACGCCCCGCTCGCCGCGCGCGAGCGGGCGCACGTGGAAGTGACCAAGGCGCTGCAGCAGCCGGTGGAGGCCAGTACCGCGCAGTGGCAGGCCGCCGCCGAGCGTCAAGGGAAGGAACGGGTCGAATGGCAGGCACAGGCGCTGGGCAACCCCGCGCTCGAAGCGCAGATGCGCATGCGCCACTAAATCTTTGGCCCGTCGCGGCGCGGCCGAGGTCCGGCCACGCCGCGACGGGCAGGGATGACAGGCCGCCGGGAAGGCCGGCAGGCGCCGGCCCGCTACACTAGTGCGCCGACCCCACACGATCTGCCGCGTTGAAGAAGTCCGATTTCCACTACGACCTGCCGCCCGAGCTGATCGCCCAGGCGCCCTTGCCCGTGCGATCGGCCAGTCGCCTGTTGGTGGTCCCGTCCGGCGATGCGCCGCTGGCCGATCTGCATGTGCGCGACCTGCCGGGCCAACTGCGGGCCGGCGACCTGCTGGTGTTCAACGATACCCGGGTCATCCCGGCGCGCCTGTTCGGGCAGAAGGAGACCGGCGGGCGCGTGGAGATCCTGATCGAGCGCCTGCTGCCGGACAACCACGCCCATGCGCAGATCGGCGCCAGCAAGTCGCCCAAGCCGGGTGGCCGCATCGACCTGGATGCCGGCGGCAGTTGCCAGGTGCTGGGGCGGGAAGGGGAGTTCTACGAGCTGCGCTTCGATGTCGACGATGCCTTGGACAGCTGGCTGGTCAAGGCCGGGCAGATGCCGCTGCCGCCCTACATCACCCGCGCGCCCGGCCAGGACGACCAGGAGCGCTACCAGACCGTATTCGCGCGTGAGCTGGGTGCGGTGGCCGCACCGACGGCCGGCCTGCATTTCGACCAGCCGCTGCTCGACCAGTTGCAGGCGCAGGGCGTGCAGTTCGGGCACATCACCCTGCACGTGGGTGCCGGGACGTTCCAGGCCATGCGTGTGGACGATGTGCACCAGCACCGCATGCACAGCGAATGGCTCAATGTCGGCGCCGAGCTGATACTGAAGATCCGCCGCACCCGCGCCGCCGGTGGCCGCGTGATCGCCGTGGGCACCACGGTCGTGCGCGCGCTGGAAAGCGCCATGCGCGATGGCGAGCTGCAGCCCTTCGCCGGCGAAACCCGCATCTTCATCTTCCCCGGCTACCGCATCCGCAGCGTCGACGCCCTGGTCACCAATTTCCACCTGCCGGAAAGCACGCTGCTGATGCTGGTGTCCGCCTTCGCCGGCAAGCAGCGCATCCTGGATGCGTATGCCCACGCCGTGCGCGCCGGCTACCGGTTCTTCTCCTACGGCGATGCGATGCTGCTGTTCCCGCAGCAAGAGGCGACCGTTCCCGCTGACTGAACGGCCAGCATGTACGCCGGCCCTCGATCGCCGGACGCGAAAGAGGGCCGGCAGCCTGCACGGGTCAGGCGCCGGAGCGCCTCACCCCGGCAGCCATTGCGACAGCCAGAACGCCGCATGTTTCTGGTCCAGCATCCAGTCCCGACGCACGATTTGGCGCAGCGCATCGCCGGCCTTGGCGGTGGCATCCAGGTCGCTGACGTGCATGCGGATGGCTTCCACCCAGTCCTTGAAGCGCGGCTTGACCAAGGTGACCGGCAGGCCGCCCTGGTAGGGCGCGACATCGCTGCACACCACCGGGAACCCACAGGCCCCGTACTCGAGCAGGCGCAGATTGCTCTTGCAGCGGTTGAACAGATTGTCCTCCAGCGGGGCCAGTGCCAGATCCAGGTCCAGGCTGGCCAGTTTGGCCGGGTACTCGTCGATCTGGACGCCGGGATGGAACTCGTGCACGAAGGGGCGCAGCTTCTCGGGGCACATCCCCAGGAAAACCCACTCCACTTCATCGGCCAGGGCGCGCACCACGTCGGCGATGAGCTCCAGGTCGCCACGGTGTCCCATGCCGCCGCCCCAACCCACGCGCGGACGCTGGCCGCGGCCGCGGCGTGAGGTCAGTGAGCCCCACCAGTGCACGGGAAGATGGTTGTGCACGATGCGGATGTCGGGGTGCAGGCCGGCCAGGGCCTCGGCCAGGGGTTCGGTGGACACGACGAAGCGGTCCATCAGCTTCAGCGCCTCGCGCATGCTCTTGAGCACATCGGAGGGAAGCTGGCCCTTGTGCGCGCTTTTCAGCGGCAGGTTGGGCAGGTAGTCGTCCAGCTCGGCCACCTTGAAGGAGCGACTCAGGCGCAGCATGCGCTTTTGCAGTTCGACCTGGCCCGACAGCATCTGCCGCTGCAGCACCACCACGTCCGGGGACAGACGCTCCAGCTCGACCGGACTGTAGTAGCGGTCGCCGACCCGGAGGTCGGCCAGGCCGAATTCGTTCATGGCCCTGGCCGGCTGCAGCATCCGGTAATGCCCGCAGCCGAACCTGTCGGCCGGCAGCGCAAGCCCCACCGGCAGCGGACGCCACGGCGTCGGGTTCCAGTTGAAGTTGGTATCGGTCTCGGTCTGGAAGGCGGTGCCGTGCAGGCTGAGGTTGTCGTTGTACGCAGGGTCGCGCGCGACCACCGGCAGCCAGCGGTCGTAAAACGCCTCCTGCTCGCCACGGAAGCGCCTGGCCTTGGCCTCCAGCGCGCTGGTGTCCACGCGTGCCTGACTGACGCTGCCCTCGTGCAGCAGCACCGCATGCGGCGTCCACACCACCAGATAGCCGGCGCTGCGCACCTTCAGGCACAGATCCACGTCGTTGTAGGACACCTTGAAGGCATCCTCGTCCAGGCCGCCGACCTCGTCGTAGAGCGACTTGCGGACCATCAGGCAGGCGCCGGTCACCGCGCTGTAGTCCTGGTCCACCTGCAGGCGATACATGTAGCCGGGCGACTCGTAGCTGTCGCCGATGAAGGGGTGCTCGGCCGGGCCGCGCAGGCCGAGCACCACGCCGGCGTGCTGGATGCGGCTGTCCGGGTACAGCAGCTTGGCGCCGACGATGCCCACTTCCGGGCGCTGGGCGTGGTTGAGCAGCGCATCGAGCCATTCGCCGCGCAGGATGGCGGTGTCGTTGTTGAGCAGCACCAGGTATTCGCCACGCGCCTGCGAGGCGGCCAGGTTGTTCATGGTCGAGTAGTTGAACGGGTGCGGGAAGCGGATCACCCGCAGCTGCGGGCTGTCCATCGCCTCGATGCCGTCCAGCCAGGTGCAGGCGTCGCTCTCGTCGCTGCCGTTGTCGACGATCAACACCTCGTAGTTCTGGTAGGTGGTCTTCTCCAGCAGGCTCTCCACGCAGCGCTGCAGCATGCGGAACTGGTTCTTGGTGGGGATGATGATCGACACCCCCGGCGTGGCCTGGTGTCCGTAGCGGATGCGGTAGCAGCCGGGCAGGGTCGCTTCCACCTGGGCATGCTCGTAGCCGCGGTTGCGCAGGTGACGGCCGATTGCTTCCAGTTCCGATGGCCGGGTGCGGATCTCCTGAGGCGGGAGCATCAGCAGCGGCTCGTGCACGTGGGCCAACCCTTCGATCCCGCCGGCATCGATCAGCCGCAGCAGCAGCTCAAACTCGGTCGCGTCCACGCAAGTGGTATCGAAGCCGCCCGCATCGAGGAAGACCGTGCGCCTGACCAGCCAGTGGCGCGACAAGCCCGAAGGCATGGACAGCAGCAGATCCAGGTTGAAATCCGGCCGCAGCAGCGCGGAAAGCCCGCCGCGGCCATCGTCCATCATTTCATCGGCATACACCGCGCGGACCTGGTCGGCCTCGATCAGCTGCAGCAGCACGACCGCCAAGCCGCTGCGGGTGAACTCCACGCCGGCCTCGACCGTGAGCAGCCACTCGAACCCATGGCCGGCAGCGAAGGCGTTGATCGCTTCCAGCTGTTCGCGCGGCGCGCGCGCATCGGCCACCGTGATCGAGAAGGCGCAGGCGCCGGCCTCCAGGACGGCCTTCTGCGCGCCGATGCCTGTCACCAGCACGGTCAGGGGGAACAACGCGGGATCGAACTGCTGCAGGCTGCGCAGCGTCCTGAGGGCGGCCTCCGAGTGGGCGCCGGCCTGGATGGCGACACCGATCGACGGACGGTGGGCGCTGCCCTCGACGCGCTGCGCCACCAGCCGTGTCTGGGCGGCACTGAAGACTCTCGCGTCGAGCCATTTGCGCAGCGGCGCACCCTGCTGCCGGTCCTTGCTCGGCAGCGCCGTCAGCATGCGCTCGGTGACCAGCGCCGGTGCTTCACCGCCGTCCAGCCAGGCCTCCAGCGAGGCCTTGAGCTCGGCGGCGCGTTGCGGTTCGCGCTGCGCCGCGGCGAGCGCGAGCTCGTAGGCGTACGCCGTGGTGACCACCGGGCGTTCGAAGAAGTGCTGGTCCACCCGTGCGAGGTGGGTGGCCAGCTTCAACTGGGCCTCGCCCTCGGCCTGGGGTCCGCTCTCCTGGCCTGCCGGGATCCAGGTCGAGATCGGCCAGCGGCGCGCCGCGCGCAGGATGACCGCAGCCGTCTCCACGCGCGCCTGGAAGGGCGGCGTATCGCCGAACACGCTGAGGTTGCGGTCATGCACGCGGTATTCGGTCAGGCGCTCGTCGAGGCGTGCGATGTTCCCCGCCTCCAGCAGCCGCATCCACAGGTCGTAGTCCTGCACGTAGCGCAGCAGGGGCGAGTATCCGTCGATGGCGTGCAGCGCCTCGGCCCGGATCAGCGCCGACGGTGCATTGAGCACGTTCCAGGCGATCAGCTGGCCACGCAGGTCCACGATGGGCTGGTTGAAGGAGGCCTCGAAGGCGGAGAGCTTGGGGTTCTGGAGCCCGTTGGCGTCGATCGCCTGGATCTGGCTCATGACCGCGACATGATCGGGCCTGTCCTGCAGGAACTGGACCTGCTTGGCCAGTCGCTCGGGCAGCATCCTGTCGTCGGAACCCAGCAGCGCGATGTACGCGCCCTTGGCCAGCTTGAAGGCGCGGTTGGGCGAAAGGCAGGGGCCCAGGTTCTCGCTGTTGCGATGCGCCTGCACCTTGCCTGGATAGAGCCGCGCGTACTCGTTGGCGATGTCGAAGGAGCCATCGGTCGAGGCATCGTCGATGACGATGATCTCGACATGCGCATACGTCTGGCCCAGCACCGAGTCGATGCATTCCCCAAGATATTGGACGTGGTTGTAGGCGGAGATGCAGACGCTCACCAGCGGCGCGCGACGCGAGGTCTTTTCCGCCTGGATCGCGTCCAGGCACTGGGCCAGTCGCGTGATCGCCGGACGGCTTTCGCCCGCAAGCAGGTCTGAAGGATTCACAGGTGCACTCATGCCTTAGACCTTAGTCTGGCGGAACTGCTCATAGTCGCGGTAGTAGTCGCTCTCGAGATAATGCTCGGAGGCGAGCACCATGCACACCGACCCGCTAGAGAAGTTGTCGATCTCGCGCCAGATCATTGGCGGGATGTACAGGCCGTAGTAAGAGCGATTCATGTGGTACTTGAACTTGGTGCGCCCGTCGTCCAGCAGGATGTCGAAGCTTCCCGACATGGCGATCAGCAGCTGGTGCAGGTCCTTGTGCGCATGGCCGCCGCGGTGCGAGCCGCCGGGCACGTCGTAGAGGTAGTACACGCGGCGGATATCGAACGGGACATGCTTGTCCGCCTCGATGTAGGTGAGGTTCCCGCGCGGGTCTTCAATCTTGGGCAAATCGATGATCCTGCAGTGCTGCAACGACATGGAAGTTCTCGCGCGGTATCAGGGATGGAAGGTGTTGCAGGCATCGATGACGGCCTGCGGGTCGGACAGGCCTGGGTGCAAGGGCAGGCTCAGCACGCTGTCGGCAAGCGCTTCGGCAACCGGAAGCGCCGGCCATGGCGTGCCAGCGTAGGCCGGTTGCCGATGGATGGGAACCGGGTAATGGATCAGCGTTTCCACGCCTGCATCGCGCAAGTGCGCCTGCAGCGCATCGCGGGCCTGGCTGGTGACCACGAATAGGTGCCAGGCATGCTGCTCGCCAGGGGCGGGCATCGTGGGCAGCGTGATGTGCGGGTTGTCGATGCCGGCGTGGTAGCGCTCGGCCAGCGCCTGGCGCGCTGCGACGTCCTCGCCCAGATGCGCGAGCTTGATGCGCAGGAAGGCGGCCTGCAGTTCGTCCAGGCGTGAATTCACGCCCTGCCGGTCGTGGTGGTACTTGCGGGTGGATCCGTAACTGCGCAGCGAGGCCACGCACGCGGCCAGTTCCGCATCGCGCGTGACCACGCCCCCGGCATCGCCGAGGGCGCCCAGGTTCTTGCCCGGAAAGAAGCTGAAGGCGGCCGCATCGCCGAAGCTGCCGGCCGGCTGGCCGGCGATGGAGGCGCCATGCGCCTGCGCGGCGTCCTCGAGCAGCAACAGTCCGTTGACCTGGGCCAGCGCCTTCAGCCCATCCATGTCGGCCAGGCGACCGTAGAGATGCACCGGCAGCAGCACGCGGGTGCGGGAGGACAGCGCAGCGGCCGCGGCATCGACCGAAAGGTTGAAGGTACGTGCATCCGGCTCGGCCAGCACGGGGGTCAGGCCCGCCTGGGACACGGCCAGCGCGGTGGCGATGAAGGTGTTGGCCGGGACGATGACCTCATCGCCCGGCGAAAGCCTGCCCAGCTCCACCCAGGCGCGCAGCACCAGGGTCAGCGCGTCCAGGCCGTTGCCGAGGCCCACGCAGTGCGCAACCCCGCACAGGGCCGCGAACTCCGATTCAAAAGCCGCCAGCTCGCGGCCCTGGATGAACCAGCCGCTGTCCAGGACGCGATGCAGGGCCCCGGCGAAGGCATCTTCGAAGCGAAGGTTGAGCGATCTGAGGTCGAGAAAGGGCACTTTCACGAGGCGGCCTCCGGCGAAGGGGCCGCCGGCTGCAGCCAGCGCACGAAGCGTGCGGGATTGCCCACCACCAGCGCATGCGGAGCGACATCGCGCGTGACCACCGCGCCAGCGCCGACCATCGCGCCGGTCCCGATGGTCACCCCCGGCAGCACGACCGCGCCGCCGCCGATCGAGGCACCGTTGCCGATGACGGTTTGCGGAAACGCCGTCGGATACTGGCGCGAGCGCGGATAGCGATCATTAGTGAAGGTGACATTGGGACCGATGAACACATCGTCGCCAACGCGCAGGCCATCCCAGAGATGCACGCCGTTCTTGATGGTGACGCGGTCGCCGACGATCACGTCACCCTCGATGAAACATTGCGCGCAGAGGTTACAGTCCGCACCGATGCGGGCACCGGCCAGCACGACGACGAACTGCCAGATCCGGGTGCGTTCGCCGATGGCGTCGGTGTGCACATCGGCCAGGGGATGCACGGAGGCGCTGGTCTGGGTCGCCATGCTCAGGCCGCCAGCCGGGTCTTGAGGTGCTCCAGCACGCGCCGGCCCGCGCCGCCGTCGAAGCCGGCGAAGAAATCGGGGATCGCTGCCCGCCGCCGCGAAAGCTCATCCGAGGGGCGGTTTTCCAGGCTGTCCAGGAACGCGCCGACGGCGCCGGCATCGGCGGCTACATCGTAATAGCGCGACACCGCGCGACCTTCCTCGTTCAGGCCCAGCCCATGCGGGTTGGCCAGGTACAGCACAGGCTTGCCGGTCACGAAATACTCCATCAGGAACGACCCGGCGTCGGTCATCAAGGCGCTACTGGCGGCGAAGGCATGGCGATGATCGGCACGCTCGTCGATCACCACGCCCAAGGCCTGCAGCTCGGCGCGCAGCGCCACCACCCCGGCCTCATCGTAGATGCCCAGGTTCACCAGCTTCTTCCACAGCAGCGGATGCGGGCGGAACAGCAGGGCCAGGTCCGGACGCACGGCGAAATGCTCGAGGATCGGCATCGTCAGCTGGTCGAAGGTGGACCACTGGTCGGCGTCGAAGGAGAAGTGGGCGTTCCACAACACCGCCTTGCGCGGCCCGATCTGCGCCAGTAGCGCCGGGTCCACCTCGAAGTCGTCCAGCCTGGACATCGCATCCATGCGCGGATGCCCGGAGACCACCACGTGCCCGGCGCCGCTGGCGCAGTGGCGCGCGTACATCTGGCGCGCGCTCTCGGAGCGCACAAACACCGCCGAGGCGTGCAGGTTCACCGGCTGTCCGTACTGGTGGAAGAGGTTGACGCTGCCGCCGCCGACCTCAAGCCCGTAAGGGATGTAGGCGGTGAAGCGCACGTGCCGGCTGAGCGCGGCAAAGCGATAGGCCGCCGGTCGCGTTTCGTCGTAGGGCGAGGTGTAGAGCACCGCGTCGAAACCGGCCTTGGCCGGATCGATCTCGTCCCAGGCCTGCCAGGGCACGCCGAGCGCATCGAGCTGTGCGGCGGCGTTTTCCCGATTCCACTGGTAGTCCTGGTGCTCGAAGGGCAGCAGCACCACGATGGGCTCCACCTCCGGGTCGTCCAGCATCGCGTCCCAGAGGCTGCGCACGTTGGCCCACGACTCGGGCAGCTGGTACAGGATGGCAACGCGTAGCCGGCGCGAGGAGGTCGCAGGCGGTGGGCTGAGCGGAGAGGTCGCGGTCGTCATGCAGGCTTTTCCGGTGGGGGTCACGCAGCCGAGAGGTTGGGCGTCATGCCGATGGCGCGCAGGGCCGCCGAGGCGAGCGCAGCGTTGGATTCTGCGACCACCGCCAAGTGGCGGCCAGCCAGGGGGGCCAGGGCGGCCAGTTCCGTGCAACCCAGGACCACGCCGTCGGCGCCCTGGTCGGCCAGGCGCGCGAACAGCTGTTCCAGCTGGGCTTGCAGGGCCTGGTCGATGCCGCCACGGGTCTTGACCGCGGTGATGGTGTCGGCGACCAACTGGACCTCGGCCTGCTCCAGCGCGCACGGCGCGATGCCCGCCGCTTCCAGCCCCTGCTGATAGAGGCCGTTGCGATACAGCGTGGCCGAGGCCAGCACCGCCGCGCGACGCGCCTGGCCGGCCAGCAGCGCCGCAGTGGTCGCTTCGACGATGCTGGGCACCGGCACCGGGGCACCGGCCGACCAGCGTGGATACAGGATGTGCGCCGTGTTGCAGGGCACGACCACCGCGGTGGCACCTTGTGCGGCCAGCTCTGCGATGGTCTGCGCGATGAAGGGCGAGGGGTCGCGTTCGCCCAGCTCCAGGTGCCGTCCGCGGCTAGGCAGCTTCGGGTTGAGGTCGCACAGCACCCGCGGGTAATGCCAGTCCTTGCTGGCGGCGACCTGCCCGTAGAGCGCTTTGAGAAAATCCAGCGTCGCCCAGGGTGCCACGCCCACCACGCCGAGCGTGCCCTCGTTGGCGGGCCAGGCGACAGCGGCGTCGATGGGATGGATGGTCGGCATTAGGCCGGCTTGCCGAACAGGTAAAGGCGCAGCCGGGTCTCGGGATACTTGTTCAGGGGATGGCCCTCGGGAAACATGTTCTCCTCGCGCAGCAGCGTGAAGCCGGCGCGGGTGATCGCCGTGACATATTCCTCGCGCGTGCGATAGGTGGCCGAGTAGCGCTCGCCCAGATGCGCGGAGAAACGGTCATCGATCTCGTGGCGCCCGGCGATGCCGGTGCCGTCGCGCAGCGTCAGCAGTCCTCCTGGCCGCACGAAGCGCGCCAGCCTGGCCAGCAGTCGCTCGGCCTGGTCGTCATTGAGGTAGACGAACAGGCCGGAGATGAAGACCAGATCGAAGCGCTCCTCGGTATCGAAGTCCTCGGCAGAGGAGATCTGGAACTCCACCTGCGGCATCTCGCGACGCAGGGCTTCCTCGCGCCCAATCGCCGCCAGCCCCTCGGCGTACTCCACGGCCAGCACGCGCTCAGCGCCGCGCTCGGCGAAGCGGAAAGACCACTGACCCACGCCTGCACCCAGGTCCAGCACGGTGAGGCCGGCCATGTCCGGCAGCCAGTCGAAGACCTTGGCGGTCTCATCATTGATCTTCAGCTCCAGGTTGGCGCTGTCCTGCTCAAGGTTGGCCACCGACTCGAATGCCACCGTATGCAGCGCCGCCGCGCGCCCTTCCCAGAAGCGTTTGACTTTGTCCTGGTCGATCATGTGCCCGGGTTCTCCGCGTCGCGTGCTGTCGAATCGCGTGTGGCGGAGTAACGCCACAGCGTGTTGTTGAGGATGGGCTTGGAGGCGCTGATGCCCGGGTCCATGACCCGACTGTCGCAGAGGAAATCCAGGTTGAGCTGGGTGTACTCGTTGATGGCGCGGTTGGGGATCGGCAGCAGGCGCACCCCCAGCGGCTTGCGCAGGCGCACGGCCAGGGTGGCGATATCCAGCACCAGGCCGGTCATGTCCTCGGGGAACATGGTCGCAGGCACCGGCACCATGTCGATGCCGCAGCCGCACACGGTGGACAGCAGCGCCAGCTTCTCCAGGCTCAGGGCGCGCAGGTTGTTGGCATCGGTCAGGCCGTTGTCTTCCAGCACCGAGTACATCACGCCGTTGAAGCCCACCGTGCGCACCGCGGCGCGCTGGGCGGCCTGCTTCAGCGCGTCGGTCAGTACGCTGGTGATGAACACGCTGCCGTGCGCACCCACCGGCGAGGGGCCGAGCAGCTCCACCAGCCTGGCCACGGAAGTCTCGTTGTCCGGAAAAGGGGCGAAGGAGCCATCCATGCCGCGGAAACGCACGCCGCTCTCGGCCTCGATGGCCAGGCCCAGCGCCTGGATCCGCGTCATGTCCGCGGCCAGCGCCTGGATCAGGGCATCCTGGAAATCGCTCAACGACCAGTGCGCCTGCCGGGCCTGGCGGGCCAGCGCCAGCGCGGTGGCCGTGGTCTCCATGGCGATGCTGAAGGCAGGCGCATCTCCCTCATGCCGGGAGAAGGGAAAGAACGGCGTGCCCGCGGGGCAGGCGGCGGAAATGCCGACCCGGAAGTTGTCGATGCCGTTGTTGCTGCGGCGCGCCAGGTTCAGCACGAAGCGGCTGGCCGCCTCGGCCGCGTGCATGGCGATGGTGTCGGCATCGGCCACGATCAGGTTGAGGAACAGGCGACTGTCCCGCAGCACCAGCGCACGCGCCTCTTCCAGCAGCGAGGACCTGCCGCGCTCCTCGAACAGGTCCAGGGGCAGGCAGTACCAGCGCGCGCCGCAGGCGTCGGCCAGGCCCCTGACTCCATCGATCACCGAACGCAGCGCACCCGGTGCGGCCTCGGCATCCAGCGACGGCGGCGGCAGGGTCAGTCGCCGTGTCCGCGGGGCCAGGCCGGCTTGCGCGCAGTGCGCGTCGGAGACGTCGCGGAACCGCTCCAGGCAGGCGGTCAATTCACCCGTGGAGCGGCTGTAGATGGGAACGCCAATGGTGAAAGAGCGGATCATCGCGGACGGCTTGCCTCGATCAGTTCCAGGTAGTCCACCGGTGTATTGATCTCATGAAACAGCTCATCGCCGAGCTTTTCCACCGCCACCGGCGCCAGGTCGCAGGGCAGCAACTGGCCGGCGAACAGGTTGGAGTGCTCGATGCAGCGTCGCTGCCAGGCGCGCAACAGGGCGGGGTTGCTGATCTTGAAGATGCCCACCGATTCGGGGTGGGCCATGCTGCGCACCGGCCCCTGGTAGGTTTCGACGACATGCTGGGCATCGTCCAGCACGCAGTGGATGGCCGACAGCGAGCGTTTTTCGCGATCGGAGACCAGCACCAGGTCCGGTGCGGCCTGGTCCAGGCGCTGGATCAGCTCCGGCGCAATGAAGATGTCGCCAGACACCACGTAGGCCGGTTCGCCATCCAGCGCCAGGCCAAGGCTCATCGCATTGCTGGTCAGGGCCCAGTCGGGGTTATGGACGTAATGCAGTTGCGGATAGGCCTGCATGATCTGGATGGCGCGAAAGCCCACCACGACGGTGATGCGCTTGCCCGCGAAAGCCTCGATGGCGTACTCCAGGATGGTGCGCCCGCTCACCGGGTGGCGGATCATCGCCTTGCTTACCCCGTCCAGCTGCAGGCTCTTGCCGGCGGCCAGGATGATCACATGGTTTACGCCGCTCACCGCAGGGTGTCCAGGCCGATGGCGCAGGCGGGCAGACCGCCTTCCGGGAAGGCGTGCTTGACGGTCTTGTAGGGGTAGGGCTGCATCGCCAGGGCCCGCTCGGTCACGCGCTTCCAGTCGAAGGCATGGTTGGCGCGCAGGCTCCACACCTCGACGTCCGCATAGCGATAACGCACGGCCGGCACGCAGGACAAACCCAGTGCCTTGGCCGCTTCCATCCTGTGCTGGCCGTCCAGCACCAGGTCGTGGTCGGTGTCCAGCGCCACTGGCTTGGTCCACAGCGCCTCGTCCAGGATCTTGCGCACCAGCCAATCGACCCGGCGCTTGCTGAAGCCTTCGATATGCCGCAGCCGCTGCACGGGGATGAGTTCGATCTGCATGGGATGGGGGGCGGACATGGGCTGTGGCATGGCTCAGGAATGTTCCGGCAGCGGTGAGGGGGTGGTCAGGGCCAGGTACTGGCGGCTGGCCTGCTCGAATTCTTCGGCCGTATTGAATGACCGGGCGAACGCGTCGCCCAGGTCCACGACGCGGCACGGCAAGTCAGGCAGGTCGTGCTTCCATGGCATGAGGTAGTACTGGGCGATGGTATCGGCGATGGCCGCCTGTCGGCATCGCCGATCTTGGTCCACCTGGTCTGGGGCCACACCCAGCACCCCGACCATCTTCGGCCAGCCAGCGTAGGCGGCCTCGTACTGCGGCCGGTACTCGATCGCATCAATCCGGCCCTGCGCATCGGCATGGACGATGCCCCCGGTCAGTCCGGGGTGGTAGCGGTCCTTGCAGACCCAGAAGGAGTGCGGGGAGGCCATCGCCTCGAAGATGCGCTCCCATGCCTGGGAAACAAGCAGCAGGTCGGTCTCCACGACCACGTAGCCCCGCTCGGGGTGCCGCAGGGCATCGACCCCGGTCTGGACCGATAGGATGTTGACGTCGTCCCGGTAGCGCGGGTTCTCCGCAGTCGCCACGCGCGTGCCGTAGCGCATGGCCAGGTGCTGGCGGACCGCGTCGGCGCCGAAGCCGGTCACTGCCACGATTTCCCCGTCGATGCGGGGCAGGGCGGCTTCCAGCAGGTGGTCGATCACGCGCCGGTCCCCCACCTGCAGCATGCATTTGGGCAGGTCGGTGGACAGCGGCTGCATCCGGCTTCCGCGGCCGGCGCAGAGCAGGATCAAGGCCCGTGAGGCGCTCATGCCCGCGTCCCCGGCTGCAGCGTGCGCCCCGCGCATGCCCAGCCAGTCGCTCGCCGATGGCGAACGCGGCTTTGCCGAGAGGCGCGCCTGCGCAGTGGGTGAGCGACTTGCATCGGACGGGGCTCCTGACGAGGCGACGGATGTGCCTGGGTACGGATGCACGATCCGTGCCAGCGCGACGCCAAGAAGTTGACACGCGAAAGGGTCCGAGCGCCACCGGGCTCAATCCGGGACAATGGTGCGTCCGATCTCCCTCGCATTCCCATGTCCCGACTCCAGTTCCAGCATCTGAAGACCGACGGCCACGCCCGCCGCGGACAGCTGACCTTCCCCCGCGGCAGCATCCAGACCCCGGCCTTCATGCCGGTGGGCACCTACGGGTCGGTCAAGGGCATCCTGCCCGAGCACATCGAGGAGCTGGGCGCCGAGATCATCCTGGGCAATACCTTCCACCTGTACCTGCGGCCCGGGCTGGAGGTGATCCAGGCCCACGGTGGGCTGCATGGTTTTGCGCGCTGGAACCGGCCGATCCTGACCGATTCCGGTGGGTTCCAGGTCTTTTCGCTGGCTCATCGCCGCAAGATCAGCGAACAAGGCGTCACTTTCGCCTCGCCGACCGATGGCGCCCGGGTGTTCCTGGGGCCGGAGGAGAGCATGAAGATCCAGCACGTGCTCGACTCGGACATCGTGATGATCTTCGACGAATGCACCCCGTACCCGGCCACCGAGGGGGTGGCGCGCGCCTCGATGGAGCTGAGCCTGCGCTGGGCCAAGCGCTCGCTGGAGGCGCACCAGGCGCTGGGCAACGACGCGGCGCTGTTCGGCATCGTGCAGGGCGGGGTGCACCACGATCTGCGCAGCCGCTCGGCCGACGGCCTGCAGGCGCTGGGTTTCGACGGCTACGCCATCGGTGGCCTGGCGGTGGGCGAGCCCGAGCATGAGCGCAATGCGATGCTTGAGCACCTGCATCCGCAGCTGCCGGCCGACCGGCCGCGTTACCTGATGGGCGTGGGCCGGCCCGAGGACCTGGTGGAGGCGGTGGCGCGCGGGGTGGACATGTTCGATTGCGTCATGCCCACCCGCAACGCCCGCAACGGCCATTACTTCACCAGCTTCGGCACCGTGCGCATCCGCAACGCCAGGTACGAGCGCGACCTGGAGGTGATCGAACCCGGCTGCGGCTGCTACGCCTGCCGCAACGGCTTTACCCGCAGCTACCTGCGCCACCTGGACCGCTGCAACGAGATGCTGGGACCGATGCTCGGCACCCTGCATAACCTTTGGTATTACCAATCGCTCATGGCGCAGATCCGCCAGGCCATCGAGGAGGGGCGCTTTTCCGAGTTCCGTGCCAGCTTCCATGCCGCGCGCGGGTCCAGGCCCAGCGCCTGAGGGCGCCCGCAGCGGGCGCCGG
>Ga0209257_1000149_pt1 | contig 192835 bp, 165 predicted proteins | sample AraplaCvi_mCL_r2_FD_184277 | JGI IMG/M metagenome (GOLD analysis project Ga0209257, IMG submission 184277) | Arabidopsis root microbial communities from North Carolina, USA - plate scrape MF_Cvi_mCL_r2 (SPAdes) (version 2) | ecosystem: Host-associated > Plants > Roots > Endosphere | place... | reverse complement strand
GCTCATGTTCGACCCGCTCGACGGCAGCAGCAACATCGACGTGAACGTCAGCATCGGCACCATCTTCAGCGTGCTGAAGAAGCCCGACGACCACCCCGGCGTGCAGGAAAGCGACTTTCTGCAGCCCGGCACCCAGCAGGTGGCCGCCGGCTACTGCATCTACGGCCCGCAGACGACGCTGGTGCTGACCGTGGGCAACGGCGTGGCCATGTTCACCCTCGACCGCGAGCAAGGCAGCTTCGTGCTGACGCAGGAAGACATCCAGATTCCGGCCGACACCAAGGAATTCGCGATCAACATGAGCAACATGCGCCACTGGGACGAGCCCATGAAGCGCTACATCGACGAATGCCTGGCCGGCAAGGAAGGCCCGCGCGGCAAGGACTTCAACATGCGCTGGATCGCCAGCATGGTGGCCGACGTGCACCGCATCCTGATGCGCGGCGGCGTCTTCATGTACCCGTGGGACAAGCGCGAGCCCGAAAAGGCCGGCAAGCTGCGCCTGATGTACGAGGCCAACCCCATGAGCTGGCTGGTCGAGCAGGCCGGCGGCGCCGCGACCAACGGCAAGCAGCGCATCCTGGACCTGCAGCCCACGAAACTGCATGAGCGGGTGAGCGTGATGTTGGGTTCGCGTAACGAAGTTGAGCGGTTGACGCAGTACCACGCCGAGAAGCCTTGATTTCTTGGCTATAATCTGAGGCTTCGCCGGTGTAGCTCAGTCGGTAGAGCAGCTCATTCGTAATGAGAAGGTCGGGTGTTCGATTCATCTCTCCGGCACCAAAACTAAAAGCCCGCTATCCAAAAAGGTAGCGGGCTTTTTCGTTATGCGGAATTTGGCCCGCCATCGAACGATGGCGGGCCTTTTGGTTTGCCGCGTCGAGTTCAGCTACGAAGCCGCCGACACCTCGCTCAACCATTTCAGGGCCAGCGCAGGCACGACCTCCGTCGCCCTGCCCTGCAGGAAAGTGAAGCCATGCGGCACCTCTTCCATGTCGAGCGCAACCAGCACCTTCTGCGCGGTGCGGTCCGCGTATCGAACAAGAGATGCAGCCGGATGGACCGTGAGCGACGTGCCCACCACCAGCACGCGCGCTGCGGTGGCCACGTGCTCTTCGGCTTCCTCGAAGTGCTGCACGGCTTCGCCAAACCAGACGATGTCGGGCCGCAGTTGCGTGCCGTCTTCGCACAGCTGACCCATTGCGATGGGATCGCTGTCGATGCGATAGCGCTTCGGGTCGGACTCGGGCGTTCCGCGCGCATACGCGAGTTGCCCGTGCAGATGCAGCACGTTGCGCGAGCCCGCGCGCTCGTGCAAGGCGTCGACGTTCTGCGTGACGATCACCACCTCATACGCTGGCTCGAGTGAGGCGATCGCGATGTGCGCGGCATTCGGCTGTGCCTGCCATGCCTTCTCACGCCGCTCGTTGTAGAAGGCAAGCACCGCCTCCGGGTGCCGCTGCCAGCCGTCCGGGCTTGCGAGCTCCTGCCACGAGTAGCTGTTCCACAAGCCCTTGGCATCGCGGAACGTGGGCAGGCCGCTCTCGGCGCTCACGCCGGAGCCCGAGAGCACGACGATCTTGTTCGGCTGGACCCGGGATTTCATGCTTCGGCACTCCTTTGGCTTTGCTGTTGAATTATTGGCTCCCCGAACACGGATCGAACGTGTGACCTGCGCATTAACAGTGCGCCGCATCTACCAGCTGAGCTATCGGGGAAAAATGGATTGAAGAATGTGATGTGAATGGAGGCGCGGACCGGAGTCGAACCGGTCTGGACGGATTTGCAATCCGCTGCACAGCCGCTTTGCTACCGCGCCGAAAACTGCTGCTGATTTGTGGAGGGAAGAAGATGGTGGATCGTCTTCGAGTCGAACGAAGTATTCCAAAGGAGGCGGGGTTACAGCCCGCTGCAGTCGCCAGTGCTGCTCACGATCCGCGAAGAGACGAGTTGATGAATGGCGTTCCGCAGGGGAGTCGAACCCCTGGCTTCCTCCTGGACAGGGAGGCACTCTGGCCACTGAGTTAGCGGAACGAGGAAGAAAAAGAGTGACTGGCGCGCGCGGAAGGAGTCGAACCTTCAACCGTTGGGTTTGGAGTCCAGTGCTCTGCCAATTGAGCTACACACGCGAAGAGAAAAAATAGATGGTCTGAGTGGCAGGATTTGAACCTGCAGCCTCCTGCTTCCAAGGCAGGCCGTCTACCAGATTGACACTACACCCAGAGAAATCTGTTCGAGAAAATTGGTGCCCCGGGGGAGACTCGAACTCCCAGAATTCCGCTTCTAAGGCGGACACGTTTGCCAGTTTCGTCACCAGGGCTGAATAGGTGATGTGAGGCGACGATCCGTTCCAGTGGCCGGTCTCGCCTCGTTGCTTGCGAATTTTTAAAGAGCGTTCACGGGGCTGGAGCCCGATGTCATGCAGCACGATCGCTGCCTGAAAAGATTGAGTGAGGCAAAAACAAAGAGACCCGGAACCTTGCGGTGTCCGGGCCTCTGCTTGAGAGAGCTTGGGAGGTCTGCGTCTACACGCATCCTCCACCCGGTTGCACCTGATCCTTGCAATCGCTCGGCCACAGATTGGCCTGCGGCTCTTGCATGGGGTACGGGTATTGATCGAGTTGCTGCAACGACGGCAGCAGACCAAAGCCAAGGCCGTCACGCGACGCGACACGCACGAACACATTGCCCGATGCGGGGCAGGTGCTGTAGATGCGGATCTGTGCGGCTTTCACGATATGTCCTGTTGGCGTTGAGTGGATTGGACTGTAAATAGTCTTTACACAATCGTCAACAACTTTGATCGACTTTTTTTGAAGTCCCGTGGTGGCCACACAGCCCACGCGACAAGCTCATCAAGGCAGCCACTATCGCGCACCAGCCACGATCGCAATCCCCCGAATCTGCCCTGCCCCCGGCGCACGCTCCGGCTTCGCATAGTGCGCCGGTGCAAACCGGTGCAGCAGCTCCGCCTCCTGCACCTTCGCGGCTTCGAGGTTCGCGAGCTTGACGTGGCCGAAGCCGCGAATCGACAGCGGCAGTGCCGCGATGCGCGCGGCCGTTGCCTGGTTGCCGGCCGAGAGTTCGCCGGCCATCGCATCGAACAGCCCGTCGAAATGCGCGATCAGCTCGCGCTCCGTACGCCGCTCGCCGGTGCGGCCGAACGGATCGAACGCCGTGCCGCGCAACCGCTTGCCCTGCGCCAGCCAGCGCATGGCGGGCAGCATCCAGCCGCCGATGCGGATCTTGGCGGGCGCATGCCCGTTCGCGGCGCGCGAGACCAGCGGGGGCGCCATGTGGAATTCGAGCTTCAGGTCGCCTTCGAACTGCTCCGACAGCTTCTTCACGAACTCGCCGTCGGTGTAGAGCCGCGCCACCTCGTACTCGTCCTTGTAGCTCATGAGCTTGAGCAGGCTGCGCGCCGCGTTGCGCGTGAAAGGCAGGCTCGCATCGCCGCCCGCCAGTGCAGCCTCGCGCGCACGCAGGCTGCGGATGCGCGCCTCGAAACGGTCTGCCCACGCGGCGTTCTGGTAGCCCGTCAGGTGGCGGCGTGCATCGGCGATCAGCACGTCGAGCGGGCGCTCGTCGGCCTGCGAAGCGTGTGCGTCCGTGGGCGCTGCGCGCAACTGGTCGAGCGCCGCAGGGTCGCCCGCCGCGAGCCGCCCCAGCGAGAACGCCGATTGATTGGCCGCCACGGCCACGCCGTTCAGCTCGATCGCATGCATCAGCGCCTCAAGGCTCAGCGGCACCAAGCCGCGCTGCCATGCATAGCCCGCCGCCACGATGTTCGCCGCCAGCGTGTCGCCGAGGAATTCTTCCGCGAGGCTTTGCGCGTCGAAGGTCTCGACCTGCTCCTCTCCGGCGACGAAGCGCATCTTCTCCAGCAGCAGGTCCACATGCAGATCGGCATCGGGGTTGCGCAGCGACTCGGCCACCGGAATCTCGTGGATGTTCGCCAGCACGCGCGTGCGTCCGTGCCGCACGGTCTGCAGCGCATCGGCCGACGCGCCGACCACCACGTCGCAGGCGAGGATGGCGTCGGCCTGCTGCGTGTCGATGCGCACCTGGTGCAGCCGCTCGCGCGAATCGGCCAGCCGCACGAAGCTCAGCACCGAGCCGCCTTTCTGCGCGAAGCCCATGAAGTCGAGCACGCTCGCGGCCTTGGCTTCGAGGTGCGCGGCCATCGCGATCACCGAGCCGACGGTCACCACGCCGGTGCCGCCCACGCCGGTCACGAGCAGGTCGTACGGCGCGGCCCACACATGCTCTGCGGGGTGCGGCAGTGCGGCCACGCGATGCAGGAAGGCGTCGCGCCCAGCGGCCAGCGCGCCGCTCTTGCGGCGCAGCTTGCCGCCTGTCACGCCCACGAAGCTGGGGCAGAAGCCTTTGGCGCAGGAATAGTCCTTGTTGCAGCTGGTCTGGTCGATCTTGCGCTTGCGGCCCATCGGCGTTTCGTGCGGCAGCACGGCCACGCAGTTGCTCTGCACGGCGCAGTCGCCGCAGCCTTCGCACACGGCTTCGTTGATAAACAGGCGCTTGGGCGGATCGGCCAGCTCGCCCTTCTTGCGGCGGCGGCGCTTCTCGGCCGCGCAGGTCTGTTCGTAGATGAGCACGGTCACGCCGGCCATTTCGCGCAGGCGGCGCTGCACGTCGTCGAGCGCGGCGCGGTCGTGGAACTCGGTGCCTTTGGGAAAGCGGTCCTTGATGTCGTCGTACTTGCCGATGGCATCGCTGACGACGACGACTTTGCTCACGCCTTCGGACTCGACCTGCCGCGCGATGGCGTCCACGCTGATCGCGCCGTCGACAGGCTGGCCACCGGTCATCGCCACCGCGTCGTTGAACAGGATCTTGTAGGTGAGCGTCGCCTTGGCCGCCACGGCCTGCCGGATCGCGAGATAGCCCGAGTGGTAGTAGGTGCCGTCGCCCAGGTTCTGGAACACGTGCGGCGTCTTCGTGAACATGGCGTGCGAGATCCAGTCGACGCCCTCCCCGCCCATCTGGATCAGCCCTGCCGTGCTGCGGTCCATCCAGTTGGCCATGAAGTGGCAGCCGATGCCGGCGCGCGCAGTCGAGCCTTCGGGCACCTTGGTGCTGGTGTTGTGCGGGCAGCCGGCGCAGAAGTACGGCACGCGCTTGACGGCGTCGCTCGCGTTGCCGAGCAGCTCGGGCGGCGTGAAGTCGCGCACGTGCTGCAGGTGGTCGCCCAGGTCGTGGTTGTCGGGGAAGTGCACGGCCAGCCAGTGCGCGACCAGCTCGATGAGCCGCGACGGGCGCAGTTCGCCGAGCGCCGACACCAGCGGCTGGCCTTCGCGGTCGTGCTTGCCCACGAGCAGGGGCCGCGCATTGGCCGGTGCGTTGTAGAAGATGTCGCGCAGCTGCGTCTCGACGACCGCGCCCTTCTCCTCGACGACGAGGATTTCTTCGAGCCCCTGCGCAAAGGCCTTGATGCGCGTCTGCTCCACCGGAAAGCTCAGGCCGATCTTGTAGAGCCGCACACCGGCGCGGGCCAGTTGCTCCGGCGACAGTTCGAGCCGGCGCAGCACCTCCATCAAGTCGTGATGCGCCTTGCCGCAGGTGACGATGCCCACCTTCGCGTGCTCGCTCACGATGACGTAGCGGTCGATGCTGTTGCGCTTGGTGAATGCGGCCACGGCCGCGAGCTTGTCTTCGAGCCGCGACTCGATGCGCAGCGAAGGCAGGTCGGGCCAGCGGTAGTGCAGACCGTCCGCTGGCGCGCGATGGCCGGTGGCGGCGCGCACGGTGTCGGCGTCTTCCCAGGCCTCGACGCGCGCGTTGACCACGTCCAGGTCCACGGTGCCCGCGCTTTCGACCACCTCCGACAGCGCCGCCATGCCGACCCACGCCCCTGAGTAGCGCGACAGCTCGTAGCCGTACAGGCCGAACTCCAGGTACTCGGCGATGCACGAGGGCTGCATCACCGGCATGCGCCAGGCCATGAAGGCGTGGTCGCTCTGGTGCGGCATCGACGACGACACGCAGCCGTGGTCGTCGCCCGCCACCACCAGCACGCCGCCATGCGGCGACGAGCCGTACGCGTTGCCGTGCTTGAGCGCATCGCCCGCGCGGTCCACGCCCGGGCCCTTGCCGTACCACATGGCGAACACGCCTTCGACGGTGCGCTCGGGGTCGGACTCGACGCGCTGCGTGCCCAGCACCTGCGTGGCCGCCAGCTCTTCATTGACGGCCGGCACGAAGCGGATGCCCGTTTCCTTGAACCGTTCGCCGGCCTTCCAGATCGCCAGGTCGACCATCCCCAGCGGCGAGCCGCGGTAGCCGCTGACGAAGCCCTGCGTGTGCAGGCCGCGCTGCACATCGCGTCGGCCCTGCATCACCAGCACGCGGATCAGTGCCTGCGTGCCGGTGAGGAAGACCGAGCCCGACGGGGCCCAGAGGTTGTCGGAGAGCTGGTAGCCGGGCCGCCTGAGTGCGGTCGCGTTGTGTGGGGCGTTCATGCCCGGAATTGTTCTGCGATGCCCCGCGGAAGTGCTTCTTCAATACACTGGCGCCAACCCTTGTTTGAAGAATAATCTTCTCGGAGTTCGCCATGAACGTCGATTCTCTTTCTCTTGACGAGCATTGCCTCAAGATTCTTTCTGCACTGCAGCATGACGGCCGCCAGACGGTGCAGCAGATTTCAGAGACCGTAGGCCTGTCGCCCACGCCCTGCTGGAAGCGCATCAAGGACATGGAGGCGGCCGGCGTCATCCGCGGCTACACGGCGCTGGTCGACCCCGAACTGGTGGGCCTGCACGTGTCGGCCGTGGCCGAGGTGAACCTCGACCGCCATAGCGAGGCGATGGTGCAGCGCTTCGAGGAGGCCGTGGCCGCGAGCCCGCAGATCATCCGCTGCGTGTCGGCCACCGGACCGGCGGACTACATCCTCAACGTGACCGTGCCGGACATGAAGCACTACGAACGCTTCCTGCACGAGGTGCTGTTCAGCCTGCCCGGCGTGACGCACGTGCGCTCGAGCATCGTGCTGCGCGAGATCAAGTCGGAGACAGCGCTGCCGCTCGACCACCTGCTGCCTGGCAAGGCACGCGCCGCTGGGCCGCGGCGAAGCTAGGGCTGCATGGCTACGCCATCTTCCCCGCGTCATGAGCCTGGCAGTAGGCCTTCCAGTCGCTCTCGACTTGCGTTGCGCACTGGTGCGCAGCGTCCAGCAGGTCGCGGCGCCACGACTTGGCCGAGGTGCCGAAGTCGATCAGCGCGTCTGCGATGGCCGAGCCCTGGCGCCCCGAACTGCGCAGGTGCGCCCAGGCCATGAGTTGCCCCATCTCTTCGATCACGCCGCTGACCTGGCCCAGTCCGGTGCGGCGCACGTCGAGGCTCACCCGGTCCTCGCTGGGCTGCAAGTCGCGCAGCACATAGGAAGAGTTGCCATCGACGATCGGGTGCAGGAAGGCCATCGACACAGCCTGCATGCGGCGCTGGATTGCCACCACGCGATGCGCCTGCGATGGCCACGCGGGCTGCCTGATCTTCAGGTGCGGCACGAGCGACGACGACGTTGCCTGCTTCAGGTCGAGCAGGTAGTTGCCGTCGGGCGAGCCCTTGCCTTCGACCAGGACGACGTAGCGCTCCATTCCCAGGCTGCCGGTGCCGGCGATGCGCCGCGCCACGTCGAGCACCCTGAAGAAGCCCGGGTTGTCCTGCGACGCCGCGAATGCGTCGATCAGCCTGGCCGCCCGGTCGCGCCCGTCCTTGTCAGCTCGCAGCGCGTGCTCGCCGTCGCGGCGAATGCGCCGGCCGCCGTTCTTCCGTTCGGTGCGTTTGTCGAGAAAGGCGGCGCGCGTGCGGGCCTTGAGCGTCGCGAGCAGTTCATGAATGAGGCCGCTGGCGGTGTCGCGCTCCACCCAACGGGCTTTGCCGAGCGCCAATGCATCGGCATAGCCTTGGAGAAACACCTTGCACAGCGCGTTCGAATCGTCGGGGGTGGCGCGCAGGCTGCCGCCGGCCACCAGGATGCTCGACAGGAAGCGCACCAGTTCCCACGTCACAGGCGCCAGTGCCGACTCGTCGAAGTCGTTGAGATCGAAGTAGGCGAGCCGGTTGTCGCCCTTGTAGCTGCCGAAGTTCTCCAGATGGGCATCGCCGCACAGCCAGGCCGCTGGCGCCTTGGTGAACAGCGCATCGGCCGGCAGGCGGTCGTAGAACAGGTGGCAGGTGCCGCGCAGGAAGACGAAGGGATTGGCGCGCAGATTGGCGTACTTCATCACCAGGCGCTCGGGGTCGCGCCCGGCGTTGAAGTTGCGGATGATCTTGGCGACGTTCAGCATGGCGTTGTTCGTTTCCCGCTTGAATGAGCGGCAGATTCTCGGCCAACGCGTGCCGATACCCGGCTTTGCCTGCCGGGCGCGCTTTTTTCAGGGCATGTCGGGCCTGCCCATGCCGAGCGAGCGCAGCACGGCCGCCGTGCGCGTCTCGACGCCCAGCTTCACGTAGACGTGCTCCAGGTGCTTGTGCACGGTGCGCGGGCTGATCGCCAGCAGGGCGGCGATCTCGGCGTCGGTCTTGCCGCGCGAGAGCCACTGCATGACCTCGCCCTCGCGGGGCGTGAGGCCGGGGGGCGGTGCGTTCATGGCCGGCCCATCGGGCAACGGCGGCTCGGTGCGGTGGGCCAGCCGGTATAGCAAGGCCACCGCCACCGCATGCTCCAGCCCCACGCGCCGGCAGTAGTCGGCCTGCAGTTCGGCTTGGCGAAATTCGCGCCGGCCCGGTGCCTTGGCGACGTGCAGGGTCGTGCGCAAGCCATTGCTGCCGGCCTCGCGATGCCGCACGGGCGAATGCCCGGACTCCAGCTGCTCCAGCAGGCGAAGTGCGCTTGCGCAGTCGTTGCGCGTCAGGTGCGTCATGGCATGCCCCTTTCACGGCACATACGCATTGCTGCGTATGGCGCCTGCATGCATCGAGACGCAGGATGCTCGCAGGCCCTTGCCGCCGACTCAGTATAGGCAGGCAAGCGCCGCGTATGCCGACGGCGGGCGAAGGGGATACACATGGCTATCGACGAAACACGGCTTAACGCGTTCATGGGTAACTTCGTCCATGACATCGGTGCCGTGATGCACGCAGCCACCATCGTCGTAGGCGACCAGTTGGGCCTGTACAAGGCGCTGGCCGAAGGCCCCGCCACCGCCGAGGCGCTGGCCCGCCGCACCCAGACCGACCCGCGCTACCTGCGCGAATGGCTCTCGGCACAGGCCGCCAGCGGCTATGTGCAGTACGAACCGAAGGGCGAGTTGTTCTCGCTGTCCGAGGAGCAGGCCTTCGCGCTCGCGGAGGAAGGCAGCCCGGCCTTCGTACCCGGCGCCTTCCAGATCGCCGTGGCGCAGTTCAAGGCTATTCCCAAGATGGTCCAGGCCATGCGCACGGGCCTGGGCATCGGCTGGCACGAACACGACCCCGCCCTCTTCAACGGCACCGAGCGTTTCTTCCGGCCCGGCTATGCGGCCAACCTGGTGAGCCAGTGGATTCCGGCGCTCGAAGGTGTCGGCCCGCTGCTGGAGCGCGGCGCGCGCGTGGCCGACGTTGGCTGCGGGCACGGTGCATCGACGCTGCTGATGGCGCAGGCCTATCCGGAGTCCAGCTTCGTCGGCTTCGACTACCACGCACCTTCGATCGAACGCGCGCGCGAAACGGCGCGCAAGGCCGGCATCGACGATGCGAAGCGCCTGCGCTTCGAGGTCGCGAGCGCGAAGGACTTTCCCGGCGAAGACTACGACCTGGTTGCGTTCTTCGACTGCCTGCACGACATGGGCGACCCCGTCGGCGCAGCGGCGCACGTGCGGCGAAGCCTCAAGCCGCAGGGCACGTGGATGCTCGTGGAGCCGTTCGCCAACGACCGGCTGGAGGACAACATCAACCCCGTGGGGCGCGTGTTCTATTCAGCGTCGAACTTCATCTGCACGCCGGCCTCGCGCTCGCAGGAGGTGGGTCTTTGCCTCGGTGCGCAGGCGGGCGAGGCGCGCCTGCGCGACGTCGTCACGCAAGGCGGATTCACGCATTTCCGCCGCGCCAGCGAGACGCCATTCAACCTGATTTTCGAAGCACGTCCGTGAGGACATTCCAGGAGCTGCCATGTCACGCCAATACATCGACTGCCGCGAGTATCCGAGCACGATGAACTGCAGTGTCGCGCTGTCCGCAGACAGCGAGAGCGAACTGCTCGATGCCGCCGTCCAGCACGCCGTGGCCGTCCACGGCCACACCGACACGCCCGAATTGCGCAAGCAACTGGCGAGCATGTTCAAGACCGGCACGCCGCCGGTGCAAGCGCCCGCACAGAAGGCTCCCGCCTGAGACGATCCTGCGCGGACCCGAGCGCCGTTTCGCACGGCGATGAATACCTTCGGGTGCTTGCAATGAGCACCCGCCGATGAAATCCGAGCAGCCCGCTTGAGTGCTGCCTTGCCCGCCGAGCGCGCTTTCCGAAGTCGCGCTATGGTTCGCTGCCACCACGGCGAACCAGACAAGAAGGCGGGTCCATGATCGATCTCAACATCAACGGCCAGTCCGTTGCCCTCAACGCTCCCGACGACATGCCGCTGCTCTGGGCACTGCGCGACGTCGTCGGCCTCACCGGCACCAAGTTCGGTTGCGGCATCGCGCAGTGCGGCGCCTGCACCGTGCACCTCGACGGCCAGCCCGTGCGTTCATGCGTGCTGCCGATCGGCACCATCGGCAAGAAGGCCGTCACCACCATCGAAGCCGTTTCGCAGACACCGGCCGGCAAGAGCATCCAGAAGGCGTGGCTCGACGTCGACGTGGTGCAGTGCGGCTACTGTCAGTCCGGCCAGATCATGTCCGCGACCGCGCTGCTAAAGCGCACGCCCAACCCGAGCGACGCCGACATCGACATGGCCATGTCGGGCAACATCTGCCGATGCTGCACCTACTCGCGCATTCGCGCGGCCATCAAGCAGGCCGCCACCGGCAAGGCCGAGGTGCTGCAGTCAGTCGTCGCGATGCCTGTCAGGAGCGCATCGTGAAGCCGGCCGCCGTGGGTGCCGTGGGTATCAGCCGGCGCGGCGCACTGCAGGCCGGTGGCCTTGCGCTGGCCTTCACCTGGGTCGGCGGGAGCAAGGCGTTTGCCGCCATCAGCCCGCGGCAGCAGCCCGCCGACGCGGCCGCTGCGCTGGCGGATGGCAACCCCGCCTTCGCGCCGAACGCGTTCATTCGCATCGACGCCGATGGCGGCGTGCGCCTCGTGATGCCGATGGCCGAGATGGGCCAGGCCATCTACACCGGCTCGGCGATGCTGCTGGCCGAGGAGCTCGGCGTCGAGCTCGACCAGGTGCGCGTGGAGCACTCGCCGCCGAACGAGGCGCTGTACGGCATGCCGCTGCTCGGCGGCCAGATCACCGGCGGCTCGACCAGTACGCGCGGCACCTACGGCGTGCTGCGCGAGGCCGGCGCCGTGGCGCGCACGCTGCTGGTGAGCGCTGCCGCCGCGCAGTGGAAGGTCGATGCTGCGAGCTGCACGGTCGCGCGCGGCGTGGTGAGCCACGCGCCGTCGAACCGGCAACTCGGCTTCGGCGCGCTCGCCGGTGCGGCCGCCAAGCTGCCGATGCCCGCCAAGGTGACGCTGAAGGAACCGAAGGATTTCAAGCTCATCGGCCAGCCGCTGCGGCGCGTCGACTCGGCCGGCAAGGTCGACGGCAGCACGCAGTTCGGCATCGACGTGCGCCTGCCGGGCATGAAGGTGGCGACGGTCAAGGCCTGCCCCACGCTCGGCGGCGTGCTGGCCTCGGTGGACGACAAGGCCGCGCGTGCGATTCCGGGCGTGATCGACGTGCTCCGCATCAAGGACGCGGTTGCGGTGGTGGGTGAGCATTTCTGGGCCGCGAAGCGGGGTCTCGATGCATTGAACGTGCAGTGGACGCCGGGACAGAACGCCGCGCTCACCACGCAGCAGCTGCGCGCGGCGCTGGCCGGTGCGCTGGCGAAGGACAAGGCGATCGTCGGCAAGGAAACCGGCAAGCGGCCCGAAGGCACGCTGGTTCAGGCGACCTACGACCTGCCGATGCTGGCCCACGCAACGATGGAACCGCTCAACACCACGGTGCACGTGCGGCCCGGCGAGTGCGAGATCTGGGTCGGCACGCAGGTGCCAACGCGCTGCGTGAGCGCCGCGGCCAAGGTCACCGGCCTTGCGGAAGACAAGGTCGTGCTGCACAACCAGTACCTGGGCGGCGGCTTCGGCCGCCGGCTCGAGACCGATTCGGTCGAGCAGGCCGTGGCCTTCGCCAAGCAGGTGCCCTACCCGCTCAAGGTGGTGTGGACGCGCGAGGAAGACATTCGCCACGACATCGTGCGGCCTATGTACCACGACGACATCTCGGCTGTGGTCGACGGCGACGGCCAGATCCTCTGGTTCGGCGACCGCATTGCGGGCGGCACGGTGCTGGGCCGATGGGCTCCGGCCTTCATGGGCAAGGACGGCATGGACAGCGATCTGATCGAATGCGTGGCCGAGCCCTGCTACGACCTGCCGAACCTCAAGGTCGAGTGGGTGCGGCACGACATGCCGCCCGGTTTGAACGTCGGCTGGTGGCGCGGCGTGGGGCCGACGCACAACCTCTTCGTGATGGAGAGCTTCATCGACGAACTGGCGCAGCGCGCGAAGAAAGACCCCGTGACCTATCGGCGCGCGATGCTGAAGAAGAACCCGCGCACGCTCGCGGTGCTCGACCTGGCCGCCGACAAGATCGGCTGGGGCAAGGGCACGCTGCCGGCCCGCGTCGGGCGCGGCGTGGCCGTGGGCGATGCATTCGGCAGCCGCGTGTGCGCCATCGTCGAGGTCGAGGTCACGCCGCAGGGCGAGGTGCGCATGCGGCGCGCGGTGGTCGGGCTCGACTGCGGCATTGCCGTGAACGCGAGCTCCATCGAGGCGCAGATCCAGGGCGGCCTGCTGTTCGGCCTGAGCGCCGCGCTCTTCAGCGAGATCACGCTGCGCGAAGGCGCCATCGAGCAGAGCAACTTCCACGACTACCGGATGCTGCGCATCAACGAGGCGCCGCCGGTCGAGGTCCATACCGTCAAGAGCGGCGAGGCGCCCGGCGGGCTCGGCGAGGTCGGCACCGCCATTGCGGCGCCCGCACTCGCCAACGCGATCTTCGCGGCCACGGGCGTGCGGCTGCGCGCGCTGCCGGTGAACCGTGCGCTGCTGGCGCAGGACAAGGAGGCGCTGAAGAAAAAGATCGCCGATGCCGGGCACGGCGCAAGGAGCGCGGCATGAAGCGGTTCCTCAAGGTGCTGGTCGTGCTGTTCGTCGTTGGCGCGGCGCTGTATTTCTTCCTGAACCGCACCGACGGTTCCGAGGGCGAGGCGCCGGTGCTGGCCGGTGCGCCGGCCGATGCGGCGCTGCTGGTGCGCGGCGAATACCTCACCAAGGCCGCCGACTGCATCGCCTGCCACACGGTGCCCGGCAAGGGGCAGCCCTTTGCGGGCGGCCTGCCCTTTGTACTGCCCTTCGGCACGATCTACTCGTCGAACATCACCGCGGACCCGGCCACGGGCATCGGCAACTGGAGCGACGACCAGTTCGTGCGCGCGCTGCACGACGGCGTGGGCGAGGACGGCAAGCGCCTGTACCCGGCGTTCCCGTACACCTCGTACACCGCGCTGAGCCGCAAGGACATCCTCGCGATCAAGGCGTACATCTTCAGCCTGCCCAAGGTGAACCAGCCGAACAGGGAGGCCGACCTGGGCTTTCCGTTCAACCAGCGCTGGGCCATGGGTTTCTGGAATGCGGCCTTCTTCAAGAGCACCCGTTTCGAGGCCGATGCGTCCAAGCCGCCGGCATGGAACCAGGGCAAGTACCTCGCGACGGCGCTCGGCCACTGCGCGGAATGCCATACGCCGCGCAACTTCGCCTTCGCGATGGAAAGGGGCAACGACCTCGCGGGCGAGTCGGTCCAGGGCTGGCGCGCATACAACATCACGTCGGATGCGAAGAACGGCATCGGCGCATGGAGCGATGCCGAGCTTGCCTCGTACCTCACGACCGGGTATGCCGAGGGCCGAGGCTCGGCTTCAGGGCCCATGGGCGAGGCAGTGGAACACAGCCTGCAATACCTGAAGCCGGAGGACGCCTCGGCGCTCGTGAGCTACCTGCGCACGGTGCCGGCGAAGTCGGGCAAGGCGCCGATCGAGGTCGATGCGAAGGCACCGTGGGCCGTTGCGGCGAGTGCGGCGGCACCGGCCGCCAACACGGCCGAGGGCCACGAGCAAGGGCTCAGGCTCTTTGCTGCGGCATGCGCGAGCTGCCACCAGTGGAACGGGCAAGGCCAGCAGACGGCCAACGCATCGCTGCTGGGAACGCGCGGTGTGAACGACCCCGATGGCTCCAACGTCACGCAGATGATCCTGCAGGGCGTGAGGATGCGCGTGCACGACAAGGAGGTCTACATGCCGGCCTTCGGCAAGGCCTACACGGACACCGAAGTCGCGGCGCTCGCCAACTACGTGATCGCGCAATTCGGCAACAAGCAGGGCACGGTGACGCCGGAGTTCGTCGCGAAGCAGCGCATGCAGTGACGCCCCCTCCCCCGGGGGAGGACCGGATCGGCCGCAACGGCCGCAACGGCCGAACAGTGCTGTATCCGGCACGAAACATCGGTTACTTTAAGACACAGTTCGAAGGAGTTCCGCGGCAGTCGGCGCTCCGCCCCTGACGCCTGCGGCCCTCGAGATCGGCCCCAAGAGGCCCGCGCCGTCGCGCCGCGAGCCATGCCGAGAGGTCACGGCCCCGGCTGCATGCTCCCACGCACTCCCCGTCGGCCTCCTCAGGGGTACCCGGTTCCGGGCATATCGCCGCCCCATACGCGTACTTACATTTTGTCTTGCAAACAGAAACCAAGACATCTGCATGCGCAAGAAGAGAGTGCTCCGGCGCACGGGAGCCTGCCCGCCAGGTAACGAACGGACGATTGAAGCCATGAACAAGATTTTTCGAACCCTGTGGAATCCAACGCTCGGCACTTGGGTCGCCGCCCCCGAAACCTCGCGCGGCCACGCGCGGTCAGCGCGGCTGGGCGAACTGGGGGCCGTGGCCGTGGCGGTGCTGCTCCTGGGCGCCGGGCCGGCGTTGGCGGCTGGCGGCGCCGGCGGCCAGCCCGTCGGCGACCCGACGCTGCACGCCGGTAGCGGCGGCAGCAACGGCAGCGGTGGCAGCGGCGGGCTCAACGACACCACGGTGGGCGCCAGCGGAGGAGCCGGTGGGTCGTCGACCGATACCGGCGTCACGGCGGGCTCCAACGCGAACATCGGCTCCTTCGGCGGCGCCACCGCCGGCACGGGCGGCGCGGCAGGAACCACCAGCAACGTCGTCGGCCCGGGCGTGATGCAGGGCGACAACGGCGGCGCGGGCCAGTCCCAGACCGGCGACTTCAGCAACGGCAACGGATACGGCGGCGGCGGCGGGGGTGGCTTCCAGGGCGCGTCGATCGGCAGCGGCGTCTCTTCCTCCTCGGACAGCTACACGGGCGGCACCGGGGGCGCGGGCGGCAACGGCTTTTGGGCGGCCGGCGGCGGCGGCGCGGGAGGCTATGGGTCCATCCTCATCGGCCCGCTCGGCAACTACACGGCCTCCGGCAGTTCGACGGGCGGCGCGGGCGGCCAGGGCGGCGGCGCCTTCTCGCAAAGCGGTGGCGGCGGCAGCGGCGGCGGCGGGTTCTTCCTGAACGCCACGACGCCGGGCCTCACGTTCACCAACAGCGGCACCATCGCGGGCGGGGCCGGCGGCGCAGGCGGGTCCGAATTGCTGCCGGCGCGCAGCAACGCCTCGGGCGGCGGCGGCGGCGCCGGCGGCAACGGCATCACGCTGACCGGCAGCGTCGTGACCGTGGTCAACACCGGCGCAGTCACGGCTGGCGCCGGGGGTGCTGGCGGAGCCGGCGGCGGCGGCGCGGGAGGCACCGGCGCGCCGGGCGCTGGCGGCGACGGCGGCATCGGCCTGGGGGCCACGGGCGCCGGGGCAACGATCACCAACAGCGGCTCCATCGCCGGTGGCGCCGGCGGCATCGGCGGCGCCAACAGCAACGGGGGCGCGAGCGGCGCGAACGGTGCAGGCGGCGTGGGCGTGATGGGCGCCAACCTCGCCATCAGCAGCAGCGGCGCCATCTCCGGCGGACTGGGCGGCGATGGCATCACCCGCGCGTCGGCCGTGCAGTTCACTGGCGGCAGCAACAGCCTCACCTTGAACACCGGCGCGGCGCTGTCGGGCGCCGTTGCCATCGACAGCGGCGCCACGGCCAGCATCATCGCCGGCGCGGGTGGCCTGAGCCTGGGCAATGCCCTGCTGCTGGGCGGCACGGGCACCTTCAACACCAACGGCCACGACATGGGCTGGACGGGCCCGATCTCGGGCGCCGGCAGCCTCGTGAAGGACGGCGCGGGCACCCTCACCCTGAGCGGCGCCAACATCTACACCGGCGCCACCAACGTCGCCGCCGGCACCTTGCGCGCCGGCGCTGCCAGCACCTTCAGCAGCATCAGCGCCTTCACGGTCGCCTCGGGCGCGACGCTGGACCTGGCCGGCCAGAGCCAGACCATCGCATCCATGGCCAACGGCGGCACCGTCTCGCTGCTGGGCGGCGCGCCCGGCACCATCCTCACGGTCACAGGACCGTGGGTGGGCAACGGCGGCACGCTGCGCCTGGGCACGGCGCTGGGCGACAGCACCAGCGCGAGCGACCGGCTGGTCCTCAGCGGCAGCACCGCCATTGCCAGCGGCACGACCAACGTGCAGATCACCAACCTGGGAGGCCTGGGTGCGCTGACCGCCGGCAACGGCATCGAAGTCGTCAGCGCGCTGAACGGCGCCACGACCACCGCGCAGACCACGAAGAGCGCCTTCGCCCTGGCGGGCGGCCACGTCGATGCCGGCGCCTTCGAGTACCGGCTGTACGCCGCCGACGCGACCGGCGCAGGCGAGAACTGGTACCTGCGCTCCAGCGCCGTCATCGTCCCGCCGGCCGGTGGCGGGAACGGTGGCGGTACTGGCGGCGGCACTGGGGGTGGTACTGGCGGCAATGGTGGCGGCGTGATCGTGCCAACTTACCGCGCCGAAGTGCCGCTGTACGCGGCGCTGCCCGAGCAGCTGCGCCAATCCAACCTGGCGATGCTGGGCAACATGCACCAGCGCGTGGGCGACGACGGCCCGGCCGGTGCCAACACGGCCACGCCGGACCAGGGCTACCGCCAGACCTGGGCGCGCCTCATCAGCACGAACCGCACCATCGACCAGAGCGGCACGGTCAGCCCCGCGAGCAACGGGCGCCTCACGGGCTTCCAGGCCGGCACCGACCTGTGGGCCGACGCCAACTGGCGCGCCGGCGTCTATATCGGCGAACTCGACGGCGACGTGCGCGTGACCGGCTTCGCCCGCGGCCTTGCGAACTACGCGGCCGGTTCCAACGACCTGCAGAACCAGTACCTGGGCGCCTATGCCACCTGGAAGAACGGCAGCGGCCTGTACGTGGACGGCGTGCTGCAGGCCGGCCGCCACCGCTACACGGCGGCACCCACGCTGGGCTTCGGCAGTTCCGGCAGCGGCAACAGCCTGCTGGCCTCCATCGAGGTGGGCCAGGCCTTCCCCATCGCGCCGAACTGGACCCTCGAGCCCCAGCTGCAGCTGGTGCACCAGCGCGTGAGCCTGCACGACACGGGCATCCCGGGCGCCCTGGTGCAGCAGGACAGCCACAGCGGCTGGCTGGCGCGCGCGGGCGTGCGGGTCAAGGGCGAGATCACCACCTCCGCCGGCCTGCTGCAGCCCTACGTGCGGGTCAACGTCTACCGCAGCGGCGGCGGCACCGACCTCACCCGTTTCATCGGCCCCGCGGCGTACACCGACATCGCCACGCGCACCGGCGGCACCAGCACCGAGCTGGCGGCAGGCGCCACGCTGCAGCTGACGCCGAACATGAGCCTGTACGCGGAGCTGGGCAAGCTGTGGGCCTCGGGCGGCGCCACGCGCACGAAGAGCAGCATCGACGCCAGCGTGGGCGTGAAGGTCCGCTGGTAAGGCACTGCCGCTGCGTCAGTGCGGCGCGGCGCCGAGATCCGCGCGAACCGCCGCGACGACGGACAGCACCGCGTCGATCACCGCATCCGGGTCGTCGAACTGGATGTCGTGACCGGCGTTCGGCAACAGCACCTGCCTGCCTCGCGAGGACCATGTCGCCTCGTCCTCGTGCAGCTGCTTCCAGATGGCCTGTACCTGCGTGCCCTGCGCGGGCGTGATCTTCATCCCCCGGAGCTCCGCCTCGGTGTACGGTGCCATCGCGGTGAGCACCACCAGCGGGCGGTTGCCCAGGTCGCGGAAGGCGCCGGCCTCGGCGAGCATCGCGTCGGTCGCATCGCTTTCCACCAACTGCGTGCCCAACGACTTCGGCGCAAAGGCGCGGATCGCCTGCGCATCGCGCGCAGCCTGGTTCCGCGCCTGCGGCAGCAGCGAGGGAGCCGCCGCGCGCAGCAGGCCGGACCACGCAAGCGACACGGCGATGCGCGAGCGCAACGACCGCGTCTCCGTCATGAAGTCCGCGACGCGCGCGACCTGGTCCGGATGCGAAGGGTCGACGAGAACCAGCCCCGCCACCTCGGCGCCGAAGTGCCTCGTGAAGCTCGTGGCGAAGAGGCCGCCCAGCGACTGGCCGACCAGCACGTAGGGGCCTTGCTCGCCCGCACGGGCGAGTGCCGCGTGAAGATCGTGCGCCACCTGCCTTGCGCTGTGAGGCGCCTCCGAAGGATCGCTCCACATCAGCCCCGCGCGGCTGTATGAGCAGGCGCGTGTGTGCGCTGCGATCTTCGGCTGGACGGCCGACCAGCTCAACGAACCGTCGGCGCTCAGGCCTGCTTCGAACACGACGGTCGGCGAGCCGGAGCCTCGGCAATCCAGCTGGATTCTTCGCCCGCCGATGTCGACCATCTTCCCGGGCGCGGGGAAGTCGCGCGCCGCGCGGTAGCGGCCGGCCTGCTCGTACACGACGCCCATGAGGATGGCCAGGGCGACGATTGCAGCGCTCCAAAGGATCATGCGCATCACCAGAAGTTTCGACGAGTGCTTCACTGATCCCGATGGTGCCACCACCGGCGTTCTCTCACGACGGCTTTCCATGGTCGTCCATCGACAACGCAGATTTGCCGTACGCGTACTTTCCGCTTCAGCTTATCGACCGCACCCTTTGTGCAATCGATCTTTCGCTGTCGGCGCGCAGCCTTTTGGCTATCTTGAAAAAACCTGCCTGGAATGCGCTACTCCATGCACGCCAAAAGGGAATGAAATTTTCGCTGGCGCAGTGCGAGCCACGGGGCAGATGTGACGGGAAACACAGTTGGGAAGCGAAAGCGCTGTCAACTACCGTTGCAATCCGTAGCATCCGGAAGGTTCATAAAACGAAATGTTCGAAGGAGGATCAGATGGTCGCCCTCTCACCACAGACTCCGTGGTCCGTCGCATGGGCTCCACGCACAGCGGCGGAAGGCCGCGTGCACGGGGAGCATGCCGAGCGAAGCGCGCGGGCCGCGCCATCTGTTGCAACCGACGCCGCACCCGCCCTGCAAACTGCGCCGCGCAGGCCCTGCGCCTATGTGTTCATCGCGAACCTGCCGCACCTCATTGAAGCCTACGGGCAGGATTTCGGAGCCGCCGCCAGCCTGGAAATACAGCGCCGCCTGTGCGCCCACTTCCTCACCTCGGCCGCCACCGACATGGCCCGGCTGCGCGACGACTGCTTCCTGCTGTGGGCCAACGACGCGTTCGTCTGCGGCGCGCGCAACATCCGTGAGCTGCCGCACGACGTGCGCCACCGGAGCCGCCCCATCGAGACGCTGCTTGCCGTGCTTGGCGCCGAACCGGTGCGTGCGAAGGGCATCGCCGCGATGGTGCAGTTGCATGCCGACTGGATCGAGGTGCGTCCGCCCGAGCAGCTCGGCACGTCGGAGATCGAGTTCGCCCTGTGGACTGCGCAACCGTTTCCGGATTTGCGCGAGAACAGGGCCGACGAATGGTGCCAGCGCTACCGCTCCGACATGGAAGTCGCCGTGCGCGTCAGCGAAGCGCTGCGCACCGAGGCGCTCTCCTTCGAATGGCAGCCTGTGGTGCACGCTGGCGGCAATGCCAGCACCTTCTACCTCGCAGGGCGCGTGCGTCTGCCGCCGAGCCGCAGCGAACCGGCGCTTCTTGCACAGGAGGTGTTCTTGCCGTGCCTGCAGCGGCTGGGGCTGGCTCGCGCGTTCGATCGCATCGCGGTGCGCCAGGCCTTGGCGGAACTGCGGTCGCAAACCTCCGCGCACATCGGCGTGGGCATCTGCGCGCAGAGCACCAAGCTCGACCACTGGTGGGCCTCGCTGTGCTCGGCACTCGACGAAGAGCCCGCGCTGGCCTCGCGCCTCGTGATCGAGATCGTGGGCAGCGCCACGCTAGCCGATCTCGAGGCCGCCCACGACTTCTGCGTGCAGATGCAATTGCGCGGTTGCCGCATCGCCGTGCGGGACATCGGCGGCGGCAACGACAACCTCGCCGCGCTGCAGTCCTGCGGGCCTGACATCGTGAAGCTCGACGCGTCGCTGCTGCGGCGTGCGCGCGACGACACCTTCGGCATCGAGTGCCTGCAGGGCATGATTTCCCTTTGCACGCACTTCGCGGCCCAGGTCGTGGTCGACGGCATCGAGCGCGAAGACGACATGCACATCGCTTCGCGCGTGGGCGCGCGGTGGCTGCAGGGCTACGGCGTGCGTGGCACCGAGCCGGCCGCCAGGCCTGCTGCTGTCGCTCCCGGGCATCCTTTCGGGTGACTCGATCCCCGGCACGGATTTTCTTCAACCATGTACCTGAACCCTCTCTTCGCCAACGTGTCGCAGGCCGAACGCGTTGCGCTGGTCCAGAGCAGCCAGCTGCGCTCCTACCGGCGCAATGAAGTGGTGCTCGCGGCCGGCAGCTCGAGCGATTGCGTCTATTGCGTGGCCAGCGGACTGCTGCGCGTGGTGGAGCATGGCAAGGGCCGCGCCCATGCCACCAATGTCACGACCGACTTCATCCGCCAGAACGAGTTCTTCATCGGTCCGTCTCTTTCCGAGGACACCTACCAGGCCAAGCACACGCTGGTCGCCGCGTTGCCCGCGGCAGTGCACCTCATCCCCGTCGTGGCGTTGCGCAAGATCTGCAGTTCGTACCCCGAGGTGGCCATCAGGCTGCTGGAACTCGCGATCGAACGCATGGCCGTCATGCGCAACCAGCTGCGGCGCATGTCGGCGCTGTCCACCGAAGACGTCGTGAGCCGCGTGCTGCACCAGCTGACCGTGCTGGCCCCCTCGAGCATGGGGGCGTTCGACAAGCGCATCTCCCAATCGGTGATCGCCTCTTACTCGGGTCTGTCGCGCGAAGTGGTCAACAAGACCATGCGCGACATGGAACAACGCGGCCTCGTGCGACGCGACGATCAAGGCGTGCACGTGCCCGCCAATTTCGCGTCCACCGACTTCGGCAGCCTCTTGCCCGCCGAGGAAAACCTGGCGCGTACCGAGCCGAACCAGGTCGAACCGATCTTCTTCGAGAGCTTCCCGGACCCGGCGAGCGCCCCATCTGGGCGCAAACCCGAGGACGATTGATCGCACTGCGCTATTTGAAGGCATCGATGTCCAAAGAAAAGAGCATGCGGATTGCCACGCGGCCCGAACAAGGCTCGCGGGAATCATCGTCCGTGCACACGGCCGGTTCCAACGGCGGCGAGCCGCGCATGGACGGGATCAGCAATGGAGTGCCACAAATCGATTCGTCGACTTCCTCAACCGCCGCTGCCCTGCTGTTCGCCAAAGCGGCTCAGCGGGAACTCGTCCTTCTGATGCGCCTGATTGCCGAGGGCGATTCGGCCACGGCGATGCGGATCGCGTGGTGCATCGTGGAACGGGGGCGTGCGGTCCTGGGGCCTGAACTACCGCCTTCGGCTTCGTTGCCGGCACAAGCGAAGGTCCCGTTGCAACCAGAGGAAACGCGCCTCCCGCCATCGGCGAGCTCGGGCACTGGAGGCCGCGCGCTCTCGCGTCGCGAACTCGACGTGCTTCGGATGATTTCTCAAGGCCTGAGCAACCGCCAGATTGCCGAACTGAGCCATCGCTCGCTGCACACGGTGGATGCGCATGCGAAGAGCATCTATCGCAAGCTGGCAGTGAAGTCGCGTGCCCAGGCGGTGCGCGATGCCATGCAGAAGGGCTTGATCGATCTGGAGGCCTGCGAATAGAAATAGCTGCCGCGGCGCGATGGGATGCTGTAGTAAGGAATCCCTAATTCGGGTGATTGCGTTTCGACCTGCCGGCTTTCATCATCGCAGCGTGCACCTGCATCCATTGATTGCCCGCTTGCCGCTGGTGGAACGTTCGGCCATCGGGCAGCTTTGCGAGCTGCGTTCATACGCTCGCAACGAGACCATCCTTGCGTCGAACGAATGGACGCGTTCGTTCTACTGCGTGGAAAGCGGCCTGGTGCGCGTGGTTGCCCAAGGCCGTGACGGCGCGCAGGAAGATACGGAAGTGACCACGGATTTCATTCGCCGGCACGACTTCTATCTTGGCGGCTCACTGAGCGAACCGCAGTATCTGGCTCCGCACAGATTGATCGCGGTGCTTCCCAGCACGATATACCTCGTTCCCGTGCCGGCGATCAGGGCGCTTTGCGAGCGGCATCACGGCATCGCACTGGAATTGCTTGGTGCAGAGGCTGCCCGCATGAATGTCCTGCGCCGTCAGATCAGGCGCATCTCTTCGCTTTCTTCGGAAGAGATGGTCGGCCGTGTACTCCACAAGATGACCCAGATAGCTCCCGCTGGCCACGAGGCCTACGACAAGCGCGTCACGCAGGGTGTCATCGCCTCCTACGCCGGCGTTTCTCGCGAGGTCGTCAACAGGACGATGCGGGAGATGGAAAGGCGCGGCGTGTTGCTGCGCGATTCGCAGGGCGTGCATGTTCCCCAGGACTTCGCGGGGACAGACTTCGGCTTGCCGCCTTCCACGCCGTAGCCGAACACACAAGAGCGAAAAAATAGCTGGAACCGGTGAGTTGCATTCGCCAGGGGGAGGCGGAAGAATCGAACAAAGATTTCATCCCGTTGTTTCTACACAGACATTCCATGCCTCACCTGTTCGTCGCTTGTCCGTGCAGCATCGCGCACCTTGGGCGCATTCATCGCAGTGGGTGGATGCGCCTGCTGCCCTGGCTGCGTCTTTATCGGTGTGCGAATTGTGGAAGACGCCAGCTTCGCTCCGAACGAGCGGTGGATGATGCGCGTGCGCGGGAGGCGAGCGCTGTGGGGTATACGGGACAGTGATGCGGGTCGGGTAATACGCTTCCGTATCGCTCGTTGGCAAGACAGGCGCCGTACAGCCACATGGCAGGTGGTATGTCCCTACGCCCACGGCCTCATCTCCGATGCTGGAACAATGCGTCCACCCATGGACGGCCTCGATCTCATCAAAACATTCCGCGAAGTCGCGTTCCGGCGCAGCTTCTCCCGCGCAGCGATCTCGCTGGGCATGTCCAAAGCCACGGTCAGCCGCTACGTGGCGGAGCTCGAAACCCGCAGCGGCGTGCGCCTGCTGAACCGCTCCACCCGCTCCCTGAGCCTGACCGACGCCGGCCAGGTGCTGCTCGACCGCAGCACCGAGCTGGTGACCATGGCCGAGAACACCCTGAACGACCTGCAGGCCCACGGCTCGCACCCGCGCGGACGCCTGCGCATGAGCGCGCCGCATGGGCTGATCGCCGGCTGGCTCTCGGACGTGATCGCCGAGTTCATCAAGCGCTACCCCGACGTGTACGTGAGCCTGGTGTTCACCAACGACGACCTCGACCTGATCGAGGAAGGCATCGACGTGCACCTGACCGGCGGACGCATCGACGACATGAACCTGATCGTGCGCCGGCTGGTGCAGTTCGACATGGTGGTCTGCGCCACGCCGGCCTACTGGGCGCAGCGCGGCATGCCGCAGACGCCCGAGGATCTGAGCCGCCACGAGGTGCTGAGCTACTCGGCGAAGCCGACCACCCACCTCCCCTTCGAGACCGACGGCAGGCAGTACGACGTGCCCGTGCACAGCCGCATGGAAGCCAACGACGCGGTCGCGCTGATCGAGCTGGCGCTGCGCAGTGTGGGCGTGGCCTACGTGCCCGAGCCGCTGGCGCAGTCGCACCTGGAGCGCGGAGCGCTGGTGCCGGTGCTGCGCGAGCACATGCCGCGCGACCATTGGCTGTACGCGGCCTACTCGCAGCGCCGCCACAACAGCGCCGCGATGCGCGCGATGCTCGACTTCCTGGAGCAATCGATGGGCGCCCTGACCGAGGGTCCGGCGCTGCCGCCCGCGCTACCGGTGGCGGTGATGCCGCCTGGATGCACCCGTTCCAAGGCGCAGGAGCAGGTCGGCAGTAGCCAATAGCGCCGAGCTGACCGAAGCTTGGGAGCGGCACGCGTTGTGTTGCAATCGCATTTTTTAAGATGCAGGCAGCACACGCGATGAGTACGCCCCTCCAGATCCGCCCTCCCACACCCGACGACTACGCGGCATGGAAGCCGCTGTGGGACGGCTACAACGCCTTCTACGGACGCGAGGGCGCGACCGCGCTTGCCGACGAGATCACGCAGGCCACCTGGCAGCGCTTCTTCGATGCCTACGAGCCGGTGCATGCGCTGGTCGCCGAGCGCGACGGGCAACTGGTCGGGCTCACCCACTACCTGTTTCACCGAAGCACCACGCGGCTCGAGCCGACCTGCTATCTGCAGGACCTGTTCACGCTGCCCTCAGAACGCGGCCGCGGCGTGGGCCGCCAGCTGATCCAGGGCGTTTACGAGCGCGCGAAGCACGCGGGCGTACGCCGCGTGTACTGGCAGACCCATGTGACCAACACGGCCGGCCGCACGCTGTACGACAAGGTCGCGACGCACGACGGCTTCATCGTCTACGGCACGCTGGTCTGAGCCTGCGAAAAATAGGCGATTTATCTTTTTCCTGCAACGCCGTAGAGTCAACGCCAGGGCACCAGCGACAGGAGAAACACATGAACCGCGATGAAGTGATCAAGGCAGGTCAGCTCGAAATTCGCTATCTGGTCGATGGCACCGCGACAGGGAGCATGGGGGTGTTCGAACTCACCCTGCCGCCGGGCGCCAACGTGCCGCCACCGCACAGCCATCGGGACAACGAGGAGTTCTTCTATGTCGTGGAAGGCGCGGTCACCTATTCGGTCGATGCCGAAACGCGCGAGCTGACACCCGGCGAATGGATGTCGACGCCGCGCGGCTCGGTGCACGGCTTTCGCAATGTCGGATCGCAGACGGCGCGCGCGATCGTCGTGCTCACGCCGGACATCGGCGCGCAGTACTTTCGCGAGGTCGCGGCCGTGGTCAATGCGGGCGGACCGCCCGACAAGGCGAAGCTGGTCGCGGTGATGTCGCGCTACGGGCTGACGCCGGCGCTGCCCGCGCAGCCTGCTGCGTAGGTCCGACAAAACCTTCTGACGCGCGCGCGGCCCTCCTGTCAGTACCTGAAGGTAATGCCGGCCTTCACGCCGTTGTTGGCCTTGCCGTCCGACTGAACACCGCCCGAGAGCGACAGATTGCCGCCGGTGCTCGCACCCAGCGAGTAGGTGGGCCGTGGCGTGGAGGTGTCGGTGCCGATGTAGGTGCCGCTGCCGTCCGGCCGCAGCACGCCGAAACTCGCCCCCTTGACGGTGGCCGAGGTTTCGGTCGGGTTCACGTTGGGGGCCACGTAGACGGTGCCCTTCTCATCGCTGTCGACGGGCACCTTGACGGGCTCGGCCTGCACCGCTGCGGCGGCAGCGACCAGCACCAGGGTTGTCGCAAGAATCAATTGACGCATCGCCGACATGCTAGGCGGGTGGCAGGCGGTCCGCGTAGGACAAAAGGAGATTCAGGGTTCGGGCCCTGACATGAGAACTTGCGTACTCACAAGTTGAAGTGATGGCAAGCGCATGAATCCCGCTCTACGATGCAGTGTCCGAAACCAGACAGGAAATCGCCCATGCCCGCCAACGAAGTCGTCATGCCCGAGCAGCTCCTGAGCGCACTCGAAGCCCAGAGCCGCACGCCGATCGCACGGATCGGCGAAGCGCTGATTTCGCTGGGCATGATCACCGAGGATCAGCTTCGCTCGGGGCTGGCGCGGCAACAGCTCGAGCCCACGGTGCCGCTGGGCCAGATGCTGGTGCGCATGGGCATCGTCAGCAAGGGCCAGCTCCAGACCGCGCTGGTGCGCAAGATGGGCTATCCCCTCGTCAACCTGCACCTGTTCCCTGCGGCGGCCGACGCGTTGCGCAAGTTGCCGTACGCAGTGGCCCAGCGCCTGCAGGTCATGCCGCTGAAGCTGCACGAGGGGCGCCTCGTGGTTGCGATCGACGACCCGACCAGCCGGCATTCGGCCCTGGACGAGGTGGAGTTCATCGCGCAGATGAAGGTCACCCCGGTCGTCGGGCAATGCATCGACCTCGACAACGTGCTGCACGCAGCCTACGAAAAAATCGGCGAGTCGACGACCCCCGCTCCCGGCGTCTTTTCGTCGAACCTCGATCCCAGCCGGCCCCTCGAATTCGACATGGCCGGCACCAGCGAACTGTTGCAGACGCTCGAGAAGGAAGGCCCCGCCGCGCCCGCCCCCGAGGCGCCCATCGAGCAGTCGGACAACTCCCTGGTGCGGATGATCAACAGCATGATCCTGGAGGCGCACCGAGACGGAGCGTCGGACATCCACATCGAAAGCTATCCCGGCCAGGAAAAGACCCGCATCCGCTTTCGCCGCGACGGCCTGCTCTACACCTACCTGGAGCTGCCGCCAAGCTACCGCAACGCCATCGTCGCGCGCGTGAAGATCATGTGCGACCTGGACATCAGCGAAAAGCGCAACCCGCAGGACGGCAAGATCAACTTCGCCAAGTACTCGCCGCAGCACCGCATCGAACTGCGCGTGGCGACCATCCCTACCAACAACGGCCTCGAAGACGTGGTGATGCGCATCCTGGCGTCGGCCAGGCCCATTCCCATGGACAAGCTGGGCCTCTCGCCGAACAACCTCGCGGAGTTGACCAAGGCCGTCGAGCGCCCCTACGGCATGGTGCTGTGCGTGGGCCCCACGGGCTCGGGCAAGACCACCACGCTGCACTCGGCGCTGATGCACATCAACACGCCGGAGCGAAAGATCTGGACCGCCGAAGACCCGATCGAAATCACGCAGACCGGGCTGCGCCAGGTGCAGATCAACCCGCGCATCGAGTGGACCTTTGCAAAGGCGCTGCGGGCCTTCGTGCGCGCCGATCCGGACGTGATCATGGTCGGCGAGATCCGCGACGAGGAAACCGCGAAGACCGCCATCGAGGCTTCGCTGACCGGCCACCTCGTGCTGTCGACGCTGCACACCAACAGCGCACCAGAAACCGTGACCCGCCTGCTCGACATGGGCATGGACCCGTTCAACTTCGCGGACTCGCTGCTGGCCGTGCTGGCGCAGCGGCTGGTGCGCCGCCTTTGCACCCGCTGCACCAGCAGCACGCCCGCGAGCCCGGAGACGGTCGACGAACTGCTGAACGACTACATGCACGCATTCGGCACGCAGCAAAACGACGCGGTCCAGCGCAAGACGGTGCAGGACGACTGGATGCAGCGCTACGGCCGCGACGGCCACCTGCACAGCTACACCAGCACCGGGTGCAAGCATTGCGGCGACACCGGCTTCAAGGGGCGCGTGGGCATCCATGAGCTGATGACGATGTCCAGAACGCTGCGCCGCCAGGTGCAGACCGGCGCGCGTGCGGAAGAACTCCAGCAGACGGCGCTGCAGGAGGGCATGCGCACGCTGCGGCAGGACGGCATCGAGAAGGTGCTGGCCGGGCACACCACCATCGAGGAAGTGCGCGCGACCAGCAACGTGTGAGCGAGGCACGACGGTCCGGCGGCCCGAGCCTGCGAATGCCCCACCCCATGACCACGCGCCCGGCCCCGAACCTCGACGCTTCCGCGCTGGCGCTGATCGATGCCTGTGCGCGGGCCTCGCTCGAACTGCTGGGAGGCAACCTCACGCCGCATGGCATCCTGGCCGCCAGCCGTACTAAGGCCGCCGTGGCGCGGCGCTACACGCGCATCTTCGGCCGCGACGCCGCCATCTGCGTCATGGCCATGTGCGGCAGCGGCGTGCCCGCGCTGGAGCAAGGCGCCGTGGCCAGCCTCGACGCGCTCGCGTCGCAGCAGGCGGCCAACGGGCAGATTCCGAAGTACGTCGATCCCGAGGGCCAGGACGCCGACTTCTGGTACCTGGGCTGCATCGACGCCACCCTGTGGTGGCTCATCGCGGTGGACCACGTGCGCAGGCACGGCAGTGTGGGCGCCATGCACTGGCGCGCCGAAGTCGAACGCGCGATCCACTGGCTGCTCGCGCAGGAGCATCAGCACTTCCGCCTGCTGCAGCAGAACGAGGCCAGCGACTGGGCCGACATCATGCCGCGCTCGGGCTACGTGCTGTACACCAACGCGCTGTGGTTCGACGTGAAGCGCCGCTTCGCGCTCGAGCACGCCGAGGAAACGCGGCACCATTTCAATCACCTGTTCAATCCGTTCCAGCGCGACCTGCCCGAGTACCACCGCGCTAGGCTGCTGCGGCACTATGCGCGGCGCGGCCGGCGCGACCCGGGGCTGTACCTGAGCTTCGTCAATCTCGCGGTGGTCGGCGACGAAGGCGACGTGTTCGGCAACGTGCTGGCGATTCAGAGCGGACTGGCCGATGCGGCGATGGCGCAGCGCATCGTGCGGACCATCGACGCGGCGCATGCATCGCAGCCCTACCCGTTGCGCGTGGTGCTGCATCCGCTGTCTCAGCAGCATGAGCTGTGGCGGGCCTACATGGGGCGGCATCGACAGAACATCGTGCACCAGTACCACAACGGGGGAATCTGGCCGTTCGTCGGCGGGTTCTGGGTGATGGCGCTGGCGCGGCTGGGGCTGCAGCAGCAGGCGTGGACCGAGCTTGCGCGGCTGGCGCAAGCGAACGCGCAGGACGACTGGCGGTTCACGGAGTGGTTCCATGGGCGCACGCTCGCGCCGATGGGGATGGCGGGGCAGAGCTGGAATGCGGCCGCGTTTTTGCTGGCGCGGCGGGAGTTGCTGGGGGATGGGGTGGCCTGGTGAATGAGGGCGGCCGGCCCGTCAGGCCGCCGCCGGCCTCGACATCGCCCCGTCGCCCCTCAAGAAAGCCGCTCCCACACCTGCACCACCCCCACCAGATGCACGATGCCGAACCCCAGGCAGATCATCGAGCTCCATACCCAGAAGGCGGTCAACCGCCGCCGGGCGAACACGAACATCGCCGGTGCCACCAGGCCCCGCACCAGGTACACGGCCGTGATCGCGGGCAGCACGAACCCCAGCAGCGGCAGCGGCTGCAACACCCCGGCCCCTGACAACGCATAGGCCGCCCACCCCCCCAGCACGCAGGCGATGCCCGCCGTGACGATGGGCGGATACAGATGCCCGGCCGCCGCGCCCGCCGCCATGCGTTCGCCCGCGCCGAAGAAGCGGTACCACGCCGGTCCGCCGAAGATGATGCAGATGTGCAGCAGCGCGGCAATGGCACTCGATGCGGCGCCGACGATCAAGGGAATGTTGTAGCTCACGAAGTCTCTCAAGGAAGATGCTTGCGGTCGCGCACGGTTTCGCGCGTCGGGCCGAAAGCGCCGAAGCGCACGGGCAAGCCGCTCGTTGCCTCGGCGTACGCCACCCATGCATGCGGGCTTGCGACGGCGTGCGGCTCATAGATCGGCTCGGCGCCTTGCAGCAGTCGGGTCAATGCATGCTGATGGTCGAGATCGCGCACGCCGCCGAGCGGTAGCGACGCGAGGCGGCCCGCCTCCGCCGTGCGGTAACCGGCGCACCAGCGCAGCCCCGCGCCTTCGACCGCATCGAGGTGGCTCACCACCAGCCCGTCGAGCGTGCCTGCCGCATCCAGCGCGTACCGCAGCAGCACCGCATCGGGGTGGCCCCTGCGGAACACGCCCTGCCAGCCTTCGTCCGCGTTGTGCGGCTCGCGCAACCGCGCGTCGAGCGCCCGGTCGTGCGTGGGCAGCGGTCCCGGGCCATGGCGCGTGAGATAGCTGCGCAGCACGCCGAGGTGCTGCACGGGTGCGTCGATGCCCACGTCGCGCAGCACGGCCTCGACCGCCGCCGTGGAGATGGTGCTCCACGTGGTGTGCGGATGGAACCCGCGCCACTCGTCGAGCAGCACGCCCTGCGCGCCCTCGAAGACCACGGCGCCGGGCAGCGCAAGACGCTCGGCGATGCGGTCCGCCCCCGCAGGCGGTGACTGCGCCAGGCACGGCGCGGCGGCATCGAGCCAGCGCTGTGCAAGCGAGTCGTCATGGAGCATCGCGAGTTCCTGCGCTGCATCGGCATGCGCGGAGGCCGCGTTCGTGGCGAACTCACGCAGCAGCGCGGTGCGCGACGCTTCCAGCTTGTCGAGCGCGCGGACGGGGTGCAGCAGATCGCCGTAGTGCAGAGCTTCATCAGGCGCGGCGAGTGCATGCCGCACGGTTTCGCCAACGCCTACACCGCAGCTGCCGTGCGCCCCCTCCCCCCGCGTCCATTCGCGCAAACGGCCTGCCGCCTGATGGAAGGGCGTGGTCACGCGGCAGCGCGCATCGATCAGCAGGCGCGAGAACGCATCTTCCACGCCCACCCGCCGCAATGCCGCTTCCTCGACGCGCAGCGCCGTCGGATGCACCACCACCGGACTCGCAAGCACGGTGCCCACGCCCGCATGAAAACTGCCGGCGCCGAACTGAGAAAAGGTGTGATGTCGCCCATCCGCCAGCACCACGTTGTGCCCGGCCTGCGCGCCGCCGTTGAAGCGAACGACAGTGTGGGCCTGCAGCGCGCCGCACAGGTGGTCGGTGAAGAGCCCCTTGCCGCAGTCCCCGAAGCCGAGGCCGAGCAGCGAGACGTAGCGCGTGGCCGCCGCTGCGGTGCTGGAGCTCACTCGGTCATCAGCCGAAGAGCCGCTTCCACCACGAGGAGCGCGGGCCTGCCGCGCCCATGGCCACGGCCGGCGGCGCGCGGCGCGGCGCAGTCGGATCGAGCAGCGCGGCATAGCCCTCGAGCGCGTGCATCACGCCACCCACGCGTTCCCTTGCCATGCCGGTGCCGCCCATCACGCCGGCCAGCGCGTCGAGGCTGGGCACGGCTTTTTCGGTGAGGGCGACGATGCCGGCGGCCACGGCGCAGGCGTCGTCCGGCGAATCCATGCAGATGACGTGATCGCCCAGCAGTTCGCGCCAGCGCGGCTCGCAGCGGCGGCGACGCTGGGCATCGGGAATCAGGAAGAACAGGTTCGTCGTTTCGGCCGCGGCGGCGATGACCTCCTCGATGGGAATGTCCTCGTCGAGCTTCTCGCCGATGAGGCCTTCGATCTGGTGGCGCGAGACGGCGGGGTACGGCAGTTCGTCGCCGGTGACGAACAGGTAGCCGCGCTTCTTGCGCTTGACCCAGCAGTCCATGTCGGTGTGCTGGGCCATGACGTAGAAGGCGAGCTCGTAGCTCTCTTCGCCCGAGCCGCCGCCACCGCCTTCGAGATAGCTCCAGGTGAGCCACTGGTCCATGAGATTGGCGGTCGATTCGAACTGGCCGACCTGCAGCGGCGCGTGGTCGGAGGTGGCATCGCCGATGGCCATGAACATGAGCTGCGGGTCTGCCACGCCGCAGTCGGTCAGCAGCTTCATGAACGTGGGCAGCTCCTTGCGCGCCAGCGTCTGCGGAATATCGCCCATGGAGCCAGTGACATCGAGCGCGAAGACGATGCCCAGCGAGTTCGGATGATCGGCGTTGTCGCGCGACTCGCGCACCTTCAGCCCTTGCGGGTTCATCAGCGGATGGGTGGAGCGCTGGGTGAAGACCTCGGCGCCCGGCTTGGTGGCACGGTCGGCGATGAGTGCCGTGTGGGCGGCATGCGAGTAGTTTCCGTAGCCCATGAAGTGACTCCTAGCTTGGTGCGTATGTGCGGTTCAGGCGCCGGTGCGGTGCGTCGGCGCGGGATCGAAATGAACGAACTGCGGCGCGCCGAAGGCTTCGCGCGACGCGGTGGAGAGCGCTTGCTCGATGCCCTGCGCGCCAAGGCGCTGGCAGGCGGCACTGTCTTCACTGCACTGGCGCAGCAAGGCCACGAGCGGCGCAGGTGTGTGAGCGCCGAAACCTGGCTCGCCGGCCGCACCGCCGTGCAGCACGGCGCGCACGGTCCAGGCGGCTTGCATCAGGTCGCGTGCGGCGGCGGCATTGTGGGCCGCGCCGCTCGCATGTTGCGCGCGCGACCAGCCGATGACGAGCACACCATGGTCGCGCGGATGCACGAGCGCATGCGCGGGCGACAGGTCGCGGTGCGTCCAGCCGGCACCGTGCACGAAGGCCAGCACTTCGAGCATGCGGCGCCAGATCCACACGGCGTGGCGCGGATCGATGCCTTGGGCGTTGGCCTGCTGCACGTCTTGCAGGCTGCCCCAGAAGCCTGCCGGGTGGCGCAGCACCAGCGCCTGGCGGGCACCGTCGCCCAGGCCTTCGGCAATGCCCAGGCCCAGCGGCTGCGGCAGGCGGCGGGTGAAATAGGCAGCGCCCGGCACCGGCAGGTCTTGCAGCGACTGGAGCACCGCGCCTTCGCGCACCAGCACGCTGTTGGCGGCGCTGTCTCGCGCGAGCTTGAGCGTGACGCGCTCGGGCAGTGCACCGAGGCGTTCGGCGAACAGCACTTCGCTGTGCTCCCCGGTGGCCAGCGGTGCGAGCACGCGGTAGCGTGCGCCGCGCCATGTGAGGATGCGGCCGCCGGGCACGTCGGCATTGGCCCGGCGCAGCGCGGCGCGGAAGCTCTCGCGCTCGACGGTTTCCGTGCCTCGGGTGACGGTGGTGCCGCAGTAGCTGCAGTTGACGGTGCGCCAGCGGGCAGCGCGCGGCAACGGCGCGGAGCATTGGGGGCAGCTGAGAGCCAGCAAAGACAGCATGGCCGGCCCCCGCCTCAATCTTCCTTGGGCGGCGCCGTCGGGTCGGGCGACGCCAGCACCCGGTCGATGCGGCGGCCTTCGAGCGCGACGATATCGAAGCACCAGCCGGCGCAGTCGATGCGCTCGCCCACCTCGGGCAGGTGGCCCGACACGGACATCAGCAAACCGGCGACGGTGTTGTAGCGCCCGCGCTCTTCATCGGGCAATTCGCGGATGCCCAGGCGTGCGCGCAGCTCCGACACGGGCATGAGGCCGTCGAGCTCCCACACGCCGTCGGCCCGCTCGCGCGCCCAGGCGTCGGTCTGCATGCCGGGCTGCAGTTCGCCGGTGATGGCTTCGAGCAGGTCGCGCGGGGTCATGAGGCCCTGCACCACGCCGTACTCGTCGACCACGAACACGAGGCGGCCGGCGCGGGCGCGGAACTGCTCCAGCAGCTCCATGCCGGTGAGGGTCTCGGGCACGAACACGGCGGGCGTCGCCTCCTGGCCCAGCACGCCGCGATGCGCCGAGCCCAGGCGCAGCAGTTGCGCCACGCTGACGACGCCGACCACGTCGTCGAGCGAGTTGCGGCACACGGGGTACCAGGAATGAACGAGGTTGAGCTCGGCCGCGTCGGCAACCTGCTGCAGCGCCTGCTCCACGGTGAACGAAGCATCGAGCCATTCGATGTCGGCGCGCGGGATCATCAGCGACGACAGGCGCCTGTCGTCGAGGTGGAACACATTGCGCACCATCTGGTGCTCGTGCTGTTCGATGACGCCGGCGTCCACGCCTTCTTCGAGGCTGGCCGAGATTTCTTCCTCGGTGACAGAACGGGCCGCGTTGGCGTCGATGCGCAGCACCTTCAGCATGGTGGCCGTGGCGCCCGCCAGCAGCCACACGAAAGGCTTGGCGCCCTTGGCCAGCCCGCGCATGGGGCGCGACACCCATCGCGCCACCGGCTCGGGGTAGAGCTGGCCGATGCGCTTGGGCACCAGCTCGCCGAAGATGATGGTGAAGAAGGTGATGCAGGTGACAACCACCGCGGTGGACGCGACGCTGGCGGTGCCGCGTCCCATGCCGACGCCTTCCATCCAGACCGCGAGCGGCTCGGCAAAGGCGGCTTCGCCGACGATGCCGCTGAGCATGCCGATGGAGGTGATGCCGATCTGCACCGTCGAGAGGAATTGCGTGGGCGACTCCATCAGCTTCAGCGCGGCCACCGCGCCGGTGTCTCCCGTTTCGGCCAGTGCCGCGAGGCGTGCGCGCCGGCTGGTGGAAAGGGCCATTTCGGACATTGCGAACAACGCGTTGAGCGTGGTCAGCAAGGCCAGGAGGAAGACATCCATGAACTGAGGGAGAGAATGAGGGAATGTCACTTTACTTGATTGGCGACCTGCAAGGCTGCGACGCCCCCCTCGGCCGGCTGCTGCAGAAGATCGATTTCTCCCCCAGCCGCGACACCATCGTGCTGCTGGGCGATCTGGTCAACCGGGGCCCCGATTCACTCGCGGTGCTGCGCCGCGTGCAGGGCTACGGCGCCTCGGCGATGAGCCTGCTCGGCAACCACGACCTGCACCTGCTGGGCGTGGCGCACGGCGCACGCAAGGCCGGCCGCAAGGACACGCTGGCCCAAGTGCTGGCCGCGCCCGACAGCGAGGCGCTGCTCGAATGGGTGCGCCGCCAGCACATGGCGCTGCACATGCGCATTGGCGACGGCGACCTGCTGATGCTGCATGCGGGCGTGCTGCCGCAGTGGACGGTGGGCGACACGCTGGCGCTGGCGTCCGAGGTCGAGTCGGTGCTGCGCGGGCCGGCGCTGGGCGAGTTCCTGATGTCGATGTACGGCAACGAGCCGGCGCAATGGCACGACACGCTCACGGGCAGCGCTCGGCTGCGCGCCATCGTCAATGCGCTGACGCGGTTGCGCTTCTGCACACCTGAAGGCGTGATGGAGTTCGAGGCCAAAGACAGCGCGGCCGCCCCGCCCGCAGGCTACATGCCGTGGTTCGACGTGCCCGGGCGCAAGACGGCCAAGGCCACGATCGCCTGCGGCCACTGGTCGACGCTGGGCTGGCTGTCGCGGCCCGACCTGCTCTCGATCGACACCGGCTGCGTGTGGGGCGGCTGCCTGAGCGCGGTGCGCATCGGCGCGACGCTGGACGAGCGCGAGCTGATCCAGGTCGATTGCGAGCAGTCGCAGAAGCCGGGCAAATAACTGGCAGGGCCGTCAGGCGGAAGCCAGCCGGAACTTGTCGAGCGACATGCGCTGCCGCCCCTGCGCGTCGAAGTTGCCGGGCGCCAGCCAGCGCTCGAACGCGGTGCGCAACGCGGGCCACTCGCTGTCGATGATCGAGAACCACGCGGTGTCGCGGCCCCGGCCCTTGTAGATCACCGCCTGGCGGAACAGTCCCTCGTACTTGAAGCCCAGCCGCAGCGCCGCGCGCTTCGATGGCTCGTTGAAGTTGTCGCACTTCCACTCGTAGCGGCGGTAGCCGAGTTCGTCGAAGGCGAGCTTCATCAGCAGGTACTGCGCTTCGGTGGACATCGGCGTGTTCTTGAGCAGCGGCGAGAAATTGACGGTGCCCACTTCGATAGCCCCGTTGGCCGGGTCGATGCGCATCAGCGCCAGCGAGCCCACGGCGCGGCCGCTTTGCCTGTCGATGACGGCGAAGTGCAGCGGGTCGGTGCTCTTCGCGATGCGCTCGATGTAGGCGCGGGTGCCTTCCGCTTCGGCGGGGCGCTCGATGCCGAGGTAGGTCCAGTCGCGCCCATCGGGGGCCTGCGCGTAGGCGGCGTGCAGATCGTTGGCGTGCTTCGAGGCATCGATCGGTTCGAGCCTGCAGAAACGGCCTTCGACCAGGCGGCGCGGCGGCTGGGCGCGCGGCGTCCATTCGGGAAGATCGGGACCGATGGACTGGCCGAACTCGTTTTGGCGGGCGGACATGGGTGAAGGCACTTTCATTGGATGAAGAGGTGAACGGCTGGGCCGAAGACCGCTAAAGTACCCCCAACGTGGCGCCACGGAAAGTGCCATGAAAGAGAAATTTCATGGTGCCACGATCTACCCGCCCTTCTCTCTCGTCCGCTCTGCTCGACTCCCCGCTCTCGCGCGAACCCGAGGCCGGCCCGATGCAACGCCAGTTGCACGACCGGCTCACGAGCGCCATCCTCGATGGCAGCCTCGCGCCCGGCAGCCACCTGCCGGGTTCGCGCGCCTTGGCCGAGGCGCTGGGTATCTCGCGCAACACGGTCACCGCGACTTACGAGCATCTGGCAGCCGAAGGCTATGTGCGGCCCGACCGGCAGGGCACGCGCGTGACCGAGCTTTCGTCGCCGGCGCCATCGAAACGCGAGCGTGAGCGATCAGCCGGGCCGCCCGGCGAGCCGGCCACCGCGCAGCGGCTCGCGAAGATCGCGCCGAGCTTTTCGCGCGCCGACACGGGCGCCGCGCTGCGCCCCGGCGTACCCGCGCTGTCGCACTTTCCGCTGGCCGCATGGCGGCGCTCGCTCGACCGCGCGATCCGCCTCGGCGGCTCCCTGGCACTGGGCTACGGCGACCCGCTGGGCGAACCGCCGCTGCGCGCGGCCATCGCGCGGCACCTATCGGTGGCGCGCGGCGTGCGCTGCGAGCCGCAACAGGTCGTCGTCGCCGAAGGCGCGCAGGAGGCCATCTCGCTGTGCGTGCGGCTGCTGGCCAACCCGGGCGAGACCGGTTGGGTCGAAGACCCTGGCTACCGCGGCGTGAAGGCCGCCATGCATGCGGGCGACCTGCGCATCGTGCCGGTGCGGGTCGACGCCGAAGGCCTGTGCGTGAACGAGCGCGACTGGCAAAAGCACCCGCCCCGGCTGATCTACACCACGCCCTCGCACCAGTACCCGGGCGGCTCGGTGCTGAGCATCGCGCGCAGGCTCGCGCTGATCGCGCAAGCCCGCCAGCACGGCGCGTGGATCATCGAGGACGACTACGACAGCGAGTTCCGCCACACGGGCGAGCCCATCGGCGCGATGCAGGGGCTGGTGGACGACGCGCCCGTGCTCTACGTCGGCACCTTCAGCAAGACGATGTTTCCGTCGCTGCGGCTGGGCTTTCTCGTGCTGCCCGCGCAGCTGCTGCCGGCCGTGCAGGCACCGCTGAAAGAAATGCTGCGCGGCGGGCATCGCTACGAGCAGCTGGCCATGGCCGACTTCATCGAGAGCGGGCAGTTCAGCCGGCACCTTGGCCGCATGCGGCGGCTGTACCGCGGCCGGCAGCAGGCGCTGCGGCTCGCGCTGAACAGGCATTTCAAGGTGCCGCACGAAATCGACGGCGGCTACTGCGGGCTGCATCTGACGGTGCGGTTGCCCGCGCGCATCGATGACCGCCGGATCGCGGCCGAGGCGCTGCGACATGGCATCGCGCCGTTTCCGCTGTCGGGGTTTGCAATGCGGCCGACGCCATCGGACAACGGGTTGGTACTGGGCTACGGGAACACGCCCATGGAGCTGATCGAGCCGCTGGTCAAACGCTTGTCACAGTTCGCGCGCGCAGCTGCATCGCAGGATTAGCCAGCATCACACGGCTCAAGAGTCCTTTCGTTTAAACAAAGAAGGGGCTCGGAGACCATTGACTACATCCGTCGTAAGCAAGCGTTGATTTGGCATGTCAACTTGTTGGCATACCTGCCACAAGAATCCCTACGCCAAAAGGCAAAACCTGCGCGTTGCCGAACATTGGAATCACATAATTGCAATCGCTTGAAGCGTCCTGTCGCAGTGCACGACGACGCATCGAGAGCTGGCCATTCGCTCTCACAGGCAAGCAGCAATCAATAACGACAGCAGGGAGAGTGCGTGACTCACGCCATTGCGACAACATTCGTCGCGTCCCCGGTGATCTTGCCGATCCCGTGGGGGCGCCATCCGTGAACCGACGCGTCACGATCCAGACGCCCTTGGGCACAGCACTGCAATTTCGCCGCCTCGTCGGTCGAGAGACGCTCAGCCAGGCTTACGTCTTTGAAGTCGATCTGCTGGGCAACAGCAACGCCATCGATCCCAAGACCCTGCTGGGCAAGGCCGCCACCGTCGCGATGAAAACCGAGAGCGGCGCCCTGCGCTACCTTGCCGGCATCGTCACGCGCTTCGGTCTTTCGCAGGAAGATGCGCGACAGTCGTTCTACAAGATGCGGTTGCGCCCATGGCTATGGCTCGCCACCCGCCGAAGCGACTTCCGCATCTTCCAGGACCAGACCGTTCCGGACATCCTGAGCGCTGTGCTCAGCCGCTACGGCTATCCCCTCGAACAGAAGCTCAGCCGCAGTTACCGCACCTGGAACTACTGCGTTCAATACCACGAGAGCGACTTCGATTTTGTCTCGCGCCTGTGCGAGCACGAAGGCATCTACTACTACTTCCGGCACGAGGCCGAGCAGCACGTGCTGGTCTTTGCCGACGACATCGCCTGCTCACACGGCCCCTTGCCCAGCGGCGAGACGGTGCGCTACCACCCCCACGAAAACTCGGGCATGACGGGAGGCCTGGAGCCCAGCGAGCGCATTCATGCATGGGAGCAGGCTGAAGAGATTCGCTCCGGCCACCACTACACCGACGACTACGACTTCGAAAAGCCGAGGGCCGACCTGGCGAGCCGCCAGCAAATGCCGCCCGGCCATGACCACGACAGCCACGAAGCCTACGAGTGGCCGGGTGGTTTCATTCAGCACGGCGACGGCGAGGACTACGCGCGCCTCCGCACGGAGGAACAACTGAGCGAGCGCAGCCGGGCCAGGGGCCGCTCCAACCTGCGCGAACTGGCGCCGGGCTACACCTTCCGCCTCGCCGGCCACCCGCGCGACGACCAGAACCGGCAGTACCTGCTGCTCGGTGTCGGCTATCACCTGCAAGAGACCATCCAGGCCAGTGAAGGACAAAACGGCGCCGAGGGCTCCGTGCAGCGCTTCACCTTCGATGCACAGCCCGCGAGCTTCGCCTGGCGCCCGCGGCGCACGACACCCAAGCCGCGCACGCAAGGCCCGCAGACCGCCGTCGTGGTGGGACCGGCCGGCGAAGAAATCTGGACCGACCGGTACGGCCGCATCAAGGTCCAGTTCCACTGGGACCGCATCGGCGAGGACAACGAGCACTCCAGCTGTTGGGTGCGCGTGTCGACGGCCTGGGCTGGTTCGACCTTCGGCATGGCGGCGCTACCGCGCATCGGGCAGGAGGTCATCATCGACTTCCTCAATGGCGATCCGGACTGCCCCATCGTCACCGGCCGTGTGCACAACGCCGACGAGATGCCGGCCTGGCAGCTGCCCGATCAGAAGCACCTTTCGGGCATCCGCAGCCGGGAACTGGGCGGCGGGCGCAGCAACCATCTCGCACTCGATGATTCGAGCGGCAAGGTCCAGGCCCAGCTCAAGAGCGACCATCAAAGCTCCAGCCTGAGCCTGGGGTACATCGCGCGCATCGAGGACGTGGCAGGCCGCAAGGACGACCGGGGCCAGGGCTTCGAACTGCGCACCGACGGGCATGGTGCGGTGCGGGCCGCGAACGGCCTGCTGCTGAGCACCGAGGCACGCCACAACGCGCAGGCCCACGTTACCGACATGGGCGAGACGGTGGCGCGGCTTACGCAGGGGCGCGACCTGCACGAGGGATTGAGTCAGGCTGCGCAGGAGGCCAAGGCGCACCAGGCAGGCGACCAGGACGAGGTAGCCAAGGCGCTCAAGGAACAGAACGACGACATCAAGGGCCATGGCAGCGACCCGGCCCACGGCATCTTCCCCGAATTCCAGGAGCCGCACCTGACGCTGGCCAGCCCCGCGGGCATCCAGGCCACGGCCGCCGGCAGCACGCACATCGTGAGTGGCGAGCACACGGCCATCACCAGCGGCGCGCATGCCAGCATCGGCGCCGGCAAGAGCCTGCTGGTCAGTGCGAAGGAGGCCGTGCGCATGTTCGCCCACAAGGCGGGCATGAAACTCACCTCCGGCAGTTCCGACATCGACATCAGGGCGCTGAAGGCCAGCGTCAATGTGCTGGCCAAGATGAACATCAAGCTGGAGGCCAACCGCATCACGATCACCGCCAGGGACGAAGTGCTGATCAACGGCGGCTCGAGCTACACGCGCTGGAACGCGAATGGCATCGAGCACGGCACGATGGGCATCTGGCGCGAGCATGCGGCGAGCCACAGCCTGGTCGGGCCAGCCAGCCTGCCGGTCAAGCCGCACAGCGAATCGGACTGCAAGCTCAGGGAAAACGGCGCGGCCAACGAAGGCTCGGGCTCCTTGGCACGTTGACCCGATGACGCTTCCCGACAACACACCTTCGGACCCACGCTGCGTTGCGCTGGTCCGGCAACTGCGATCGGCATTCAACGCAGCAGCTCGAGTGTCCGACGCTGCCGGAAGGCGCCCCTTGCGCGCCTATCTCGTGCTCGAGAACTGGCACGCCGGCGCATTGACCGCCGCCCTCGAAGAACACTACCCCGGCATGGCCGAGGAACGCGTGGCCGTGCCCGACCGCCACTTCAAGCACCGCGAGGAAGACGCGCCCTGCCTGCTGCAGTTGCCGGAGCATTGGGCCGATTCATCCCCGCACCCAGCGCTCGCACGCCTGGTCGCCAATGATCTGCCCGGATGGCTCGTGCAAGCCTGGGTGCAGGCCGAACAGCGCCAGATGCGGCAACCCCTGTGCGGCGTCCTCTTCAGCGAATTTATCGCCGTGGCCATTGCCGATCATTGGGCGGTGCTGGGCGATCAGCTGTCGCCTGCCGATGGCAGCGCGCGCCTCTTCCGCTATCAGGACCCGCGCGTGCTGCAGCGCGCATGGCCCGTGCTGTCCGACGCGCAGCGGCAACAGTGGCTCGGCCCCGTGCGGCGCTGGTGGACGCTGGAGCAGCCGTGGGGACCATGGTCCTTGGCCGACTTGGTGCAGCAGGACGTCCTAGCCACCTCTCGCGAGCCCGAGTGGTTCCAGGCATCCGCCAGGCCCGACGGCAACGCCGAAGCGCTGTCGTCGTCATCCGTCGGCCGCCTGGGTTTCGACCTGCCCCAATGGCAGGCTGCGCATTCTGCGCCGGCGGGCCATCGCGTTTGGGCGCGCCTTGCGGGCAATGGCGTGCCCGTCGACCGGCAACCCGACGGCGCCGCAATGAGCCACCTGCTGGCCCAAGGCCAGAGCCTCGGCCTGAACGACGACAACCTGGAAGATTTCGTCGACCTCACCTGGCGAGCACATCCGACCCAAGGGGCGAACCGCGAGGCCTTCTGGCAGTCGCCAAGCGAAGCCGCCCTGCTCGCCCGGATCCTGGACGCGTTGCGCCGCCAGCCGGACCTGCGTTTTGGCACCGCATACGCCGACGCCGTTTCTGCGAGATAAGAAAAGAAAGAAAGCCCCGATGCCCTGCGCCACACCTTGCAAGAACTGCGACCGCAAAGGCCTGCCCATACTCTTTGTCCGCTATGCGGCGGCCTACAGCGCGCAAACCAAAGGCATGAACGCCCTCAAGCCGCTGCAACCCATGGGCCAGTTGCAAGCCCGACCCGGAGGCGTCTCGATGCAGACGGCGCTGTACAACGTGCGCATGCTGCGCGCGGGCTATCTTTACGTGCGCATCGAGCGAAAGGGCGTCCCCCCGAATGGCAGGGCTACATCGTGCATCCGCACGGCTACCTGGGCGAGTTTCCGGTGACATTGCCGCAGGCGGCCGAGTCTCATCCGGCGTGCGAAATGGAGTTCCGCGGGGCCAACAGCTCGATGGTGTGGGTGCGTGACGCAAAGAACGTCACAAAGCTCGACTACATGTTCCACCCGGACCCCATCGACTACGAACACTTGAAGAAAGAGATCGAGCCGAACCTGGGCAAGTACATGCAAGGCTTCGACGTTGCGGGATGGGCGGGCGGGAGCACGAGCCAGAAGGACACGCTGCAGCCCGGGCAGCTCAATGGGCAGGTGGTGGAGTTCAGTGCGTTGAGCACCGAAGCAGTTCGCGATGCCTGCGAGCCGCAGATGTACGGACTGATGGGAAGCAATGCGCAGGAGCGGGGCTGGGGCGACTATGAGGAGCAAGTGGAAGTCCGAACACCGGGGGTGACGGCCATGGGTGACTTCACCGGAACCGACGACGTGTCCTACGACACCCGAAAACGCACCGGCCCGACCTATGACAACGCCCATGGCAAGCGGCTGAGGAAGATGGCCGAGTTCCTGCAAGTTCACAAGGGAGCGGTGGTGGCCTGCAACGATGCCATCGGCATCTGTCAGGAGTTGGGACATCTGCAATCCGAGGTGCAGGTCACCTATGCCCATTGGCAGGTGCATCGGGCAGCTGGCTTCGCCACGGGCGTCACGAACGAGTGGGTACTCCAAACGGCGATCGGCGCGCAAAGCCTCCGCGACCTGATCAAGAAAGGGGCCGCGATATCCGTGAACAAGGGCTATGAGGAGTCCAAGATGTTCTACGCCCCGCTGCCAAACGATCCACGTGAGCGCGCGTCGGCACTTGCTACGCGCAACGAGAACCGGGAATACAACAAGAAGAGACAGTTGGACGAATCCATCAAGGAGATAGACGGAAAATTTTCAGAGCTGTTCGATGCCACCGCTGCAGAGGCCTTCTTGGAACACGCGCACAAGCCTGCGTACGATCGCCTTTCAGCCTTGCGCGACAAGCTTGGGCACGACCAAGGCAATTGGCTGGCCAGCGAGGAAATCTGGAAAGCTATCGATCGCTATAGCGGTAAAGACGACAGGATCGACAAGCTGGGCGGCGGTGCCAGCTTGAGTTTGCAGCTGGCGCAATGCATGGTGAATCTGGAGAGCCACACATGGGGACGAACCTGGCTGCAGAAAATCGCCGTCTGGGACAACCATGCCCTGTCTCGCATGCTGTGCTTCAACAGCGCCACGCTCAAGGCCACCTACAAGGAAATCGACAGTGCCCCGAAGCCTCTGCCGGCACCGAACCCCGAAACTGCGCTGGCCGACGGGCTGGCCAACACCCTCAAACTCGTCGCGGGCCGGTTGGCACTGGGCGACAAGGCATTGGCTTTCATCGAGCAAGCGGGCCGACACGATGCGCCCGCCTTGTTGCGCAGGTCGGCTTGGGCCGGTCAGGTTTTCTCCCTGCTGAGCGCGCGTGCGATGACAGGCATCAACGCGCTGCCTGCCTCCGCCGTGGGCGCGCGGCTGACGCAGCATTTGGCGCTTGCAGGCATGAGCACCATGGGCAATACCGTGCAGAGTGAAATCGCGCAACTCAAGAGCGACGTAGCCGAAAACATCAAGCGTATCGAGCTGCGCGCCAAAAAACTGCAGGGTATCGCCGACCCGGTCACCCGAGCGGACAAGGCAAAGGCGCTACAGCGCGCGCGCAGGGCCGCACCTGGCACGCGCGCAGCCATGCTGGGCGGACTGTTCGATGTAGCCAGCGCCATCATCAAGGGCAACCAGTTTGGCAATAAGCTCGACGCGCGCAGCGGCGTCGACATGATGGGACAGACCCTGCAAGGCATCGGCAGTCTGTACGACTGGCGGGCCAAGGCCTATGAGGACACCATCTACAAGGGGGTGAAGGGTGCAGACATCTACAAGTACAAGGCCTTGGAGCAAGGGCTGGACTCGATCAAGGCTGCGCACTTGAGTAGCCTCCGGTTGACGGCTTTCAAGTTCCTGGGGCCCGCAGCAGCCGTATCGGCGGTGTTGGATGCGATGGATGCGTGGAAGTCGAGAGAAAGAGGACAAATTGGCTTGGCAGCGTTTCAAGTCGCCAGCGCAGTCGGTACTCTATTCACAATCGCAGGAACAGCGGCAGGAGTCTTTGCAGTTGGAGCAGGTGCCGGCGCTGCTGGATGGGCCATTGCAGCCGCCGTGTTTGGACTAGTTGGCGCCGTACTTGTCATCGGTGCAGCCATTGCAATTCTTCTGCTGAGCGAAGACAGCTGGATCGCATGGCTCCGCGATATCCCTTTGAACAAGGATCGGAGTGGGAAAAAACCAATTCATGAGAACCTGCAAGAAACCCTGCAGACGCTAAGCAACGTGCAGGCTGAGTTGCAGCCTGCATAAGGAACGGACATGTTTGTACGAGAAGAGGGTTACGCGCATTTGCGTCGCTCGGGAATAAGTCAAGGTCGAGCACATATCAATCTGGAAGGCCAGAAGCACTGGTCGATCAACCGCTCCGGGGCACGAGGCGTCGAGATGCCCAGTCGGACTGCCTATGCCCAGAACGACACGTACCTGGAACTGTGCAATCCCGGCTGGGATTTGCAATGGCGTGCCGGCATCGGCAATCTCTTTGTTATCTTGCCTGCGCTTTTAGTTATCTGGTGCTGGTATGGTTTCGCGGTTCACCCGGCGCTGTTTGGAAAGATTATTTTCTTCTTTCCTGTAGTCGACTATCAGCCAAGAGATTGGCCATTTTTGCTAATGGGTTGGATAGTGCTTTTTCCGCTGGCGATAGGCAGTTCCTTTTTGATCTACATGTGGCTCTATCGAATGGGAATGCGCTCATGCTTTTTCTCTTATGCAAGGGGCCGCATCCGCTTCAACCGACTGACTCGCAAAGTGTATGTACTGCGCCCCGACTATTGCGGCGGCAATGTTGTATTGGAATGGGGGCGACTCATCGCCCTCTTTGATCCGCAAAGCACCAATCGTTGGGATAAACAAAGCATTGCCATGCTCGCGCTCTACCACCCGCCCTTCGACCCGGCCGATCCGAGTGCGAAGGGTGAAGATTGCATCTTCGTCGGCCCGGGCCTTTCGGGCCCGCAAGAAGCAGCGCATCTATGGGAGTACATCCGCCAGTACATGGAGGTCGGCCTTACGGTCGATCACCTTCCCGCCGACGCATCTTCCACCTACAAGGGCATCGCCCGCTACCTGCACCCGGACTACACCACCTATTGCGGCAAGCCCGATGCTCGCCAGTACAGGCTGGAGCAAAAGCCGGGCTTCATGGAGACCAGCTTTCACATGATGAGCCAGATCACCTGCTCATGGCCGGCATTCCCGAAGGAATGGCAAAGCGACTCGGGCATTGGCGAACCGGAAGACAAGCCTGTGCAAACGGGTGCGGTGATGACAGCGCTCGTCTATCGGGCACAAGGCAAGCTGAGCAAGGCCGACGAGATCGAGTTCTTGCAGCACTGGGGAACAGCAGAGGCGCTGCAGGAAGCAATGTCACACAAGGAGTGAAAGCGACTGCAAATAGCCAGCGGCGATGTCGCTGTCTCTGTGTAGAGGGAGGAGAGTGAATCAACTAGCCAGCAGGCTGTCCGTTCAACAATAAGAGGAAGACGCTGATTCACGCCAATCTGCGGGAGCCCTCCCAGAAGTTCGCCAACGTCCAGGCTGAGCTCCAGTCGGCCAACTGATCGAAGTCCGATGTTTGCATTTGAAAACTTCTACCGAATTGTTCGCCAGCGCTCATTGGTCGAAAGCCGCCGTTGTGCGCACGCGGATGAGACCGACAGGTTGTGGCGAGTTAACGAACGCGCCGACGCTGCAGCCGAGTTCCCTGCCCGGTCTGTGTATGCGCAAAATGATCGGTACCTGGAACTGTGCAATCCGGGTTGGTCAGAACAATGGATGGCCGTCCCCATGTTGCTTTTTGTGGGAACTGCAGTTTTTCTGACGCTATGGATGTTCTATGGACTTGCAATACACCCACTGCTCACTGGAAACATACTTTTTCTCTGGTTTGGTTCACTTGAGGCACGCGCGATCTATATCTGGTTCGGCTGGCTCTTCCTGTCTCCATGCGCGGCATTGATGTATGCCTATTGGCACCTCTCCGTATTCCCTGGAGTCATCAGGCCATCATTCTTCACCTTCGCTCGCGGCCGAATTCGATTCAATCGTGTTACACGCAAGGTCTACGTACTGCGGCCGAAGTTCGCCGGTGGGAACGTCGTGCTCGATTGGGATCGCATATGCGCGGTATTGGACTGGACGATTTACGACACGATCTTCCGGCGCCGTGAGAACACCCGCTTGCAACGGCGTGCGCTGGTGCTTTACTGCAAGCCCATCGATATCAACGACCCCCGAGGCCTTGGCGAAGACTGCTTGTTCGTCGGCCCCAGCCTATCCGCTTCGAGTGAAGCTGCTCCACTGTGGGAATACATCCGCCGCTATATGGCGCACGGCCCGGGCCAAGCAAGCATTCCCGAACGCATTGGCCAGGAACAAACCACCTACTGCGGCAAACTCAGTGCCGAGCAGTACAAACTTGAGCAACGTCCAGGTTTCATGGAGACAGGCTTCCACATGATGAGCCAGGTCACCTGCTCATGGCCGGTATTCCCAAAGGAGTGGCAAAGCGACTCTGGCATTGGCGAACCGGAAGACAAGCCGGTGCAAACGGGTGCGGTGATGACAGCGCTCGTCTATCGGGCACAAGGCAAGCTGAGCAAGGCCGACGAAATCGAGTTCCTACGACACTGGGGAACTTCCGAGGCGCTACAGGAAGCAACGTCGCGCAAGGCATGAGCCCGACGATCAATAGCCGAGCATCTGCGGGTGTACGCAAGGCTTCGACTTTGCGGGCCAAACTGCAATCGATCTGAGGCTTTGCAGGCCGAGCCACAACCGAACTGAGGAGTTCATGTTCGTTCGCGAAAACAGCTACCGGTTGGCCCGGCACCGCTCCCCTGGAAAAAGCCGCGCCCATATCAACCTTGAGGGACAAAAATACTGGCCGACTCACCGCTCCGGCGCACGCGGCATCGAGATGCCAGGCCGAGCGGCCTATGCCCAGAACGATGCGTACCTGGAACTATGCAATCCGGGATGGGATTTGCAGTGGCGTGCAGGGATGGGGAACCTTTACGTCGTCTTGCCGGCTGCCGTGCTGATCTGGATGTGGTACGGATTGGCAGTTCATCCTTTGCTTTTCGGGCAGATCATTTTCTTCTTCATGATCAGCGACCGTGTTTCGTCAACGGATCTGTGGCTCGGCTGGCTCCTGTTGCTTCCCCTCGCCCTGGCCAGCGCCTTCATGATCTTCGCGTGGTTCCACTACATGGGCATGCGAACCTGCTTCTTCACTGACGCACGCGGACGCATTCGCTTCAACCGGCTCACCCGCAAGGTGTACGTGCTGCGACCCGGCTATTGCGGAGGCAATGTGGTGCTTGACTGGGAGCGTCTGGTGGCGCTTTTCGAACCCGAAGGTGCCAGCGCGGGCGCCAAGCAGACCATCAAGGCGTTGGCGCTCTACCACCCGCCCTTCGACCCGGCCGATCCGAGTGCGAAGGGTGAAGACTGCATCTTCGTCGGCCCGGGCCTTTCGGGCACGCAGAACGCGGCGTATCTGTGGGAGTACATCCGCCAGTACATGGAGGTCGGCCCCACGGTCGATCACCTTCCCGCCGACGCCTCTTCCACCTACAAGGGCATTGCCCGCTACCTGCATCCGGACTACACCACCTATTGCGGCAAGCCCGACGCTCGCCAGTACAGGCTGGAGCAAAAGCCGGGCTTCATGGAGACCAGCTTTCACATGATGAGCCAGCTCACCTGCTCCTGGCCGGCATTCCCAAAGGAGTGGCAAAGCGACTCGGGCATTGGCGAGCCGGAAGACAAGCCTGTGCAAACGGGTGCGGTGATGACAGCGCTCGTCTATCGGTCGCATGGCAAGCTGAGCAAGGCCGACGAGATCGAGTTCTTGCAGCACTGGGGAACGGCAGAGGCGCTGCAGAAAGCAATGTCGCGCAAGGCATGAGTGCGACTCCATGCGTGGCCGCCGGCGCCCGCAATCCATCCGGCACGAATCACCCCCGCGTACTCACCACATGCTCACGCCGAAAGCTCCTCGGCGTGTTCCCCACCCACTGCCGGAACCGCCGGTTGAAATAGGCCTCGTCCGCAAACCCGCACTGGTGCGCAATCTCCCGCACCAGCAGCGAGGTGGAGGACAGCAGTTCTTTCGCCCGCTCGATGCGCCGCTCGGTCACCAGGTCGGTGAATGTTCGATCGGTTTCCTTGCGCAGCAGGTTTGCAAGGTAGTTGGGCGAGAGAAACGCGGCGGCCGCGGCATCGGTCAGCGACAGTGGCTTGTCGAGGTTGTCGCGCACGTAGCGCACCACGCGTTGCAACGCGTCTCGCTGCGAGGTCTTGCCGTTGTGCTGCAGCGAAAGGCGCATCAGCGCCTGCTCCTGCCGCATGCAGGCCAGGGCGATGATCTGCTGCACGATGCCGCGCATCGCGATCTTGGCACCGAAGCTGCGGCCCGCGTTCAGCGCGTGCAACTCGTCGAGCCAGCCGCGGACGCGGGCGAAGTCGGCCTCGTCGAAGGCGAAGTCGACGTACTCCTGGAACAGGAAGGGCGCGAGGTCGGGGTAGCGCGCGAGCGACACGTCATCGAGGTCGAGCGCATCGACCTCGAGCTCGGGCCACAGGAAGCGCTGGTCGAAGTTGACGATGCAGTACAGCGCATCGGGCGGATGTGGAATCACGTGCACCCGGTACGGCAGCACGAAGCTCAGGTGGCGCGGGCCGAAGGGGCGCACCTCGCCGCCGATGGCCTGCTGCGAACTGCCCTCGATGCCGATCTGGATCTGGAAGTACGCGTGCCGGTGCGGCAGCGTGAGCTCGTTGCGCGCACCCTGGAAGCGGATGTCGAAGTCGAGGTGGTCGGCACGCTCGTGCATGCCGTAGGTGCGGACGGACGTGGAGGGAGAGGTGCGCATCGGAAAACGGGCGGGTCGGCAGGCGTCTGCCCGCGAGGGTACGCCAACTCGCGGCCCGGAAGGCCGGCCCGGCTCGATGCGCGGGCCGTCCTCGAGCTCAGACGACCGCGACTTCCAGCGCGCCCACGCCCGCCACCGTGCCGCGCATGCGGTCGCCGCGCTGCACGGCCGCGACGCCGGCCGGGGTGCCCGTGAAGATCAGGTCGCCGGGCTGCAGCGTGAACAGTGTCGACAGGTAGGAGATGGTGTCGGGCACGTTCCAGATCATGTCGGCGAGGTCGCCGACCTGGCGCTGCGTGCCGTTGACTTCGAGGCGGATCTCGCCCGTCGAGGGGTGGCCGGCCTTTGCCACGGGCACGAGTTCGCCGCAGGGCGCGGAGCCGTCGAAGGCCTTGCCGGTGTCCCAGGGGCGGCCCATTTTCTTGGCCTCGCCCTGCAGGTCGCGGCGGGTCATGTCGAGGCCGACGGCGTAGCCATACACATGGCTCAGCGCGTCCGCAGCGGCGATGTTCGACCCGCCGGTCTTGAGCGCGACCACGAGTTCGATCTCGTGGTGCACGTCGTTCGACAGCGTCGGGTACGCGAACTCGCCGCCATCGGCCACGATGGCGCTGGCCGGCTTCATGAAAAAGAACGGCGGTTCGCGGTCGGGGTTGTGGCCCATCTCGCGGGCGTGCTCGGAGTAGTTGCGGCCCACGCAGAAGATGCGGTTGACCGGGAAGCGCGCGCGTTCGCCCTGGATGGGCAGCGAATGAACGGGCGCGGGGGGAATGGCGTAAGGAGTGTCGGTGGTCATTCGACGACTCTAGCCACCACCGCCCTGCGCCCTGGGGACGCATTTATGCGAGTCTTGGACTCAGCTACGGTTTCATCTCGGTTTTTTTCCGGGGTGCGTGCACAGGCCACCGGGTACTCCCCTCCGCGAATGTCCCCCGGCCTGCGGCCTCCTCCTTTATTTCGCTGCGGGGAGCACCCGGTGTCCTGAGCACGAGGGCACGCTGCTGGTGAACCGCTGATCAACGACCGCTCTGTCCAACGATCACGCCGATGGGGTGCCTTGCGCAGCGAAATAAAGGAGGAGGCCGAAGGCCGGGGGACATTCGCGGAGCAAGGCACCCCGTCGGCGGGATCGCGCCCTGAACAGCTGCTGCACGAATTGCTAGCCAGCCACACCGAACCCCGTATCGAAGGTGCCCTTCACATCGAGCGGCTGCTTGATAAGCCCGACCTGCCGGTAAAAGTCCGCCGTGCCCTGCTGGTCGGCGATGACCTGCGCGTCGATGGCCACCCACTTCTGCTGGCGGCGTTCGAACTGCAGCTTCGCCGCCTCGGGAGGAATGCCGATGATGCGCGCCAACGCGGCCGAGTAGGCGTCGACGTTGCGGTACGACCAGAGCTGCGCCTTCACCACGCGCTGCAGAAAGTCCTGCAGCACGGGCCGCTTGGCCGCGATGGCGCTGTCGGTGGCCGCGAGATAGCTGAGCCCCGGCAGCAGGCCGCGCCCGCTGACGAGCACGCGCGCATGGTGGCTGACCTCGGCCAATGCGGTGTATGGCTCCCACGTGGCCCAGGCATCGACCGAACCCTGCGTGAGCGCAAGCTTGGCGTCGGCGGGCGCGAGGAACCGGATGTTCACGTCCTCGGGTTTGAGGCCGGCCGAGGTGATGGCCTTCAGCGTGACGTAGTGGCCGATGGAGCCGCGGTTCGTCGCGATGCTCTTGCCCTTGAGGTCGGCGGCGGTCTTCAGCGGTGAGTCGGGCCGCACCAGCACGGCCGTGCCGTAGGAGTCGGAGCGGTTCGCGCCTATGGCCTTGACGCGCGTGCCCGCCGCCAGCGCAAAGATCAGCGGCGCGTCGCCGATCGGGCCCGAATCGACCGCAGCGGCATTGAGTGCTTCGGCCAGCGGTGCCGCGGCCGGGAACTCCGACCACTGGATGTCGTAGCCGAGCCCCTCGAGCCCGCCCGCCGCTTCGAGCAACGCGCGCAGGCCGCCCTTCTGGTCGCCGGCCTTGAGCACCGGACGGCCCTGTGCGGCAACCGCTCCCGGCAGGGCGACAGCGGCGGCAACCGATGCGCCCTGGACGAGAAACCGGCGGCGGGAACCGGGGGCAATGGATGTGCTGAAGTTCATGACATTGCCCGTCGTCACAGCAGGAGTTCGGGCTCGGTTTCGAGCAGACCTTCGTAGAGGCTGTCGAAGGAATGGATGGCACCTTCGGGTCCACCGATCTGGCTGTGCGTGTGGCGCGCGGTTTCTTCGTCGATCGGCTGCGGCTTGCCGGCGGCTTCGGCGAGCAGTTGCGTGTGGCAGGCGTTGTCGAGCGCGATGTACCACCACGCAGCGGCTTCCACCGTAGGCCCGGCCGTCAGGATGCCGTGGTTCTTCAGGATGGCGCCCTTCCTGTCGCCCAGCGCCCGGGCGATGCGCTCGCCCTCGCTGGTGTCGACCACCATGCCGGTGAAGTCGTCGAACAACGCCACGTCCTCGTGGAACACGCAGCTGTCCTGCGTGAGGGTGTCGAGCTTGCGGCCCAGCGTGGACCAGGCCTTGCCGGAGGTCGAATGCGTGTGGGCGGCGGCAACGATCTTCGGGTTGTGCTCATGGATCGCGGCGTGGATGGCAAAGGCGGCCTTATTGAGCGGCCTTTCGCCGATGACGGTCTCGCCCTTCGAATTGACGAGCAGCAGGTCGGACACCTTGATGCGCGAGAAATGAATGCCGAGCGGGTTGACCCAGAAGTGGTCGCTCAGCTCGGGGTCGCGCGCGGTGATATGGCCGGCCAGGCCCTGCGCAAAGCCAAAGCGCGCGAACAGGCGGAAGGCGCCGGCCAGGCGCTCCTGACGATGGCGGCGCTCGGCCTGGACGGTGGGGCGCGCAGGAATGGGGTCGAACCAGTATTTCTGTTGCGGGTTCGGGTTGAGCTTCAGCGACGCGTGGCGGTCGATGGAAAGAACGGCACTCATGGGCACTCCAGGTATTCGGTTTTTGCTCCTTCCCCCTCTGGGGGAAGGTTGGGATGGGGGCTCGACGGCTTCAAAGCCATGACGGTGTTGAACGCCGCTTGCCCCCACCCCTGCCCTCCCCCAGAGGGGGAGGGAGAAATTCATGACTCACGCAGCTTTGCGGATGGACGCAGCGCGCTGCGCCACCAACTCCCGCGTGCGCGGAATCAGCTCGCGCCCATAGTCCAGCGCATCCTCCAGCGGATCGAAGCCGCGGATCAGGAAGGTCGTCACGCCCAGGTCGTAGTAGTCGAGCAGCGCATCGGCCACCTGCTCCGGCGTGCCGACCAGCGCGGTGCTGTTCGAGCGGCCGCCGATCTCCTGTGCCACCGCGGTCCACAGCCGCTTGTCGAGCCGGGAGCCCTTCTCGGCCGCAGCCAGCAAACGCTTCGCGCCTTCGCTCTGCTGCGGACCGCCGCGGTTGTAGCCCTGCACCACGCGCAGGCGCTTGGTCTCCGCAAGGATGTTCTCGGCGCGCGCCCACGCGGCCTCTTCGGTCTCCGCCAGGATCGGACGGAACGACACCGAGAAGCGCACGCCGCGCCCATGCTTCGCCGCCTCGGCGCGCACTCGCGTGGTGAGCTCGCGCGCCTGGTCGAGCGACTCGCCCCACAGCGCGTACACGTCGGCGTACTTGCCCGCGACCGGAATCGCGGCCTCGGAAGCCCCGCCGAAATACACCGGCACATGCGGCTTGCCGCCGCGCGTCTGCACCGGCTTGACTTCGGAGAAGGCGTTCTGGAAGCGGTAGTGCGCGCCTTCGTGATCGAAGGGCTTGTCGGCCGTCCATACCTTGTGCAGCACCTCGAGGTATTCGTCGGTGCGGGCGTAGCGCTGGTCGTGATCGAGCCAGTCGCCGTCGCGGCGCTGTTCCTCGTCGGAGCCGCCCGAGATGTAGTGCACGCCAAGCCGGCCGCCGCTGAACTGGTCGAGCGAGGCAAACTGCCGCGCGGCCAGCGTGGGCGCGACGAAGCCGGGGCGGTGCGCAAGCATGAAGTGGATGCGCTCGGTGACCGAGGCGGCGTACGCCACCGTGAGCGTGGCGTCGGGACTGGTCGAGTGGTGCGGCACGAGCACGCGGTCGAAGCCGGCCTTCTCGTGGGCTTGCGCGAAGGCGCGCACGTAGTCGCGGTCGATCGACGGCCCTTTGGCGGCATGGATCTCCGAGACCTTCTGGCCCTGGATCATGCCGATGAATTCGACGCCGTCCTGGTGTTGCTGGCTCATGGTTCTTGTCCTCGTGAATGGAAAGTGGATGTCAGGCGGCGGGCAGGCGCAGCACGTTCTCGAAGCTGCGGTCCCACAGCGGTTTGACGTCAGCCGGACCGTCGAGCACGCCGATCTTCAGAAAGGTGTCGGCCACGTCCTGGTGGCTGCGCACGACCGCATCGCTGACGGGGCCGAGGCTGTACTCGCCGCTGCGGCGGTTGAAGAGCTCGACGATGTCGCCCACGGGCACGCGCGTTTCGGCCGACTGCGCGCGGGCGTAGGCCAGGAAGTTGCCGTTGATCCACGCGAACGAGCGTTGCAGTCGCTGCAGCAGGTCGCCCAGCGCAGCACGGCGCAATGCATCGTCGAGCGCACGCGGATTGGCGTAGATGGGGAAGTTGCCCGAGAGATACCCCACGCCGGTCTTGATGACCCGCGCGCCGTACTGCGTGCGCGCCAACTGGCCGTTGTAGCCATAGATGGCCCAGGCATCGAGATCGCCGCGCGCGAAGGCCGAGAGGCCGTCCGACGGCGTGAGGCTCACGGCCTGGATGTCGCTGAACGACAGGCCCGCTTCGGCCAATTGCCTGGCGAGGTAGTAGTGCGAAGTGGTGGCGCGCACGTAGCCCACGCGCTTGCCCTTGAAGTCGGCGATGCTGCGGATGGGTGCATCCTTGCGCGCCAGCGTGGCCTGGTTGTTCAGGTCTTCGTGCGTCACGGCCACCAGCTTCACGCTGGACTTCTGCCGCGCCGCGAACACCGGCGGAATCTCGCTGCCCGAGCCCAGGTCGAGCGCGTCGCCGTTGATGGCCTCGATGTGCAGCACGCCGTTGTTGAGCTCGCGCCAGTCGATCTTGTAGGGCGTGTCGGCCTGGCCCGAAGCGGCGAGCAGCGGCCGCCAGAGGCCCTTGTAGGTGCCCACGCGCAGCGTGACGCCCGACAGGTCGCGCGAGGGCGACGCAGCCTGGGCCAGGCCCGCTGCTCCGGCGGTTGCAGCCGTGCCCCACGCGGCGGCGGCTTGCAGCAGGCGGCGCCGGTCAAGAAGGAAGTCTGTTTTCATCCACCGGACCGTAACCAGACAGGCAGCGGAAGCGAACGCAGAAAAACGAGTTTGCATATGCGGGATGCGTCGTTTTCCGGCGCCAGGCGGCCCGCTAACGTCTGGGCACCATGAGTGCACTCCCCTTGCGCCGCGCGCCGGCCACGCCTGAAGAACCATCGCCTCCCCCGCCCGCCAACGTCGATGCCGCGGTGCTGGCGCGGCTGTCGGTGCAGTTCGCCGCCACCGCAGCCGACCATGACCGCAGTGGCGCCTTTCCGCGCGAGAACTTCGCGGCGCTGCAGGCGCACGGGCTCATCGGGCTCGTCGCTCCCGCCGAACACGGCGGCGGCGGCGCCACGCTGGCAACGGCACGGCGCGTGATCGCGGCCGTGGCGCGCGGCGAGCCAGCCACGGCGCTGATCCTCACGATGACCTATCTGCAGCACCACGCACTGACGCGCACCGACAGCCGCTGGCCGCCGCAGCTGCGCGAACGCGTGGCGCGCGATGCGGTGGCGCGCGGCGCGCTGATCAATGCGCTGCGGGTGGAGCCCGTGCTGGGTTCGCCCGCCCGCGGCGGCTTGCCCGGCACGGTCGCGCGGCGCGAGGGTAGCGGCTGGAAGATCGATGGCCACAAGCTCTATACGACCGGCATCGACGGCCTGAGCTGGCTCGCGGTGTGGGCCCGCACCGACGAGGCCACGCCGCGCACCGGCGTGTTCCTGGTGCCGCGCGAAGCACCCGGCGTGCGCGTGATTCCCAGCTGGGACCACCTGGGCCTGCGCGCCTCGGGCAGCCACGAGGTGGTGTTCGAGAACGTCGCCATCGGCCTCGACCATGCAGCAGACCTGCGCGCGCCGGCCGACTGGGCGGCCGACGCGGGCAGCCAGACCGACATTGACGCCCGTGCCACGCAACAGGCATGGATGACGGTGCTGCTCGGCAGCCTCTACGACGCGGTAGCGACGGCCGCGCGCGACTGGCTGGTGGGCTTCCTGAACCAGCGCGCGCCCGGCAGCCTCGGCGCGCCGCTGGCGAGCCTGCCGCGCGCGCAGGAGCATGTGGGCGAGATCGAGGCGCTGCTGCGAACCGACCGCGTGCTGCTCGACGAGGCGGCCACCGCTGTCGATGACGGCCATCCACCGCCGGCCGCCGACAGCGGCCTGCTCAAGTACACGGTAACGGGCAACGCGGTCCGCGCGGTCGAGCTGGCCCTTCAGCTGAGCGGCAACCACGGCCTCACGCGGCAGAACCCGCTGGAGCGGCACTACCGCGACGTGCTGTGCAGCCGCATCCACACGCCGCAGAACGACGCAATCCTGGTCGCGGCGGGCAAGCGTGCGCTGCTGTCGCCGGGAGTCGCCGCATGACATCCCGTTTCTTCCCGAAAACTTCGCGCCGCGATTGGTTCAAGCAAGGCGCCGCACTCTCATTGGCTGCAGCCGGTTCGCTGCGCGCCTTTGCACAGCCACAAGCCACGCTGGTGCTCGGCGACCAGGCCGGCGGCCTGCGCTCGCTGTTCGAGGCCTCGCGCACGCTCGAAGGCGCCCCCTTCGCCTACCGCTGGGCCAACTTCCAGGGCGCGGCGCCGTTGTTCGAGGCGCAGCGCAGCGCGGCGGTCGACACGGCCATGGCCGGCGACCTGCCCGTGCTGGCGGCGGCCGTCGGAAAGACGCCGCTGAAGATCGTCGCCACGCGCGTCGGCAAGGCCGATTCGCTGGGCATCGTGGTGCAGCCTGATTCGCCGCTGCGAAGCGTGGCCGACTTGCGCGGCAAGACGGTGATCGTCTCGTCGGCGCGCGGCAGCATCTCGCAGTACCAGCTGTACGGTGCGCTCGAAGAAGCCGGCGTGCCGCGCAGCGAGGTGACGGTGAAGTTCGTGCTGCCTACCGATGCGGCAGCCGCCTTCGCGTCGAAGCAGATCGATGCGTGGGCCATCTTCGATCCGTACTACACGATTGCCTTGCAGCAGGGCGGGCGCATCCTGCGCGACGGGCGCGGCATCAATACCGCCCTGGGCTTCATCACCGCGAGCGAACATTCGCTGGCAGATCCGGCCCGGCGCACGGCCATCGTGCAGTTTCTGGACCGGCTGGCCCGCGCGGGCGACTGGGCGCTGGCCAACCCCGAGGCCTACGCGCAGGCCTACAGCCAGCTCACGCGGCTTCCGATCGAGTCCTCTCGCATCATCACGGCGCGGGCGTCCGTGGCGGGCCGGCCGGTGAGCGAGGCGGACATCGTCGCGCTGCAGGCCGTGGCCGACCGCTCGGCGCGCGACGGCATCCTGCCAGTACGCGTCGACGTTCGCGCGATCACGGACACCAACGTCTGGAAGCGCGCGGCGTGATCGCGCCGTTGCGCGAATTCGTCGGCGCTTTCGGCCGGCTGCTCGACAGCGCGCCCGACGAGCCCCGCATTCTTTCGGAAGGCGGCGCGCTGCTGCGCACGCTGGTGGCGCGCGACGACTGGCTGCCCGAGGCCTTTGCACAACCCGACCCGGTGCGCTATCAGCAATTCCTGCTGCACGCGGACAGCACCGAGCGCTTCTCGGTCGTGAGCTTCGTGTGGGGACCAGGGCAGGCCACGCCGGTGCACGACCACACGGTGTGGGGACTGATCGGCATGCTGCGCGGCGCGGAGTACAGCCAGGGCCATGTGCTCGACGCGCAGGGCCGCGCGCAGCCGCAAGGCGAAGCGGTGCGGCTCGATGCCGGTGACGTGGAAGCCGTGTCGCCCACCGTCGGCGATCTGCACCGCGTTCACAACGCGCATGCGGACCGCGTATCGATCAGCATCCACGTCTACGGCGCGAACATCGGCGCCGTGCGGCGGCATACTTACCCGGCGCAGGGCGGCCGCAAGCCCTTCGTCTCCGGATACTCCAATGCGCTGCTGCCCAACCTGTGGGACCGCTGCGCCGAACTCGGATCTTCTTCGACAACCGCATGACGACTGCCTCCTTTCCCACCCTGCCCTTCGCCGCCGTGCGCGCGCGGCTCATCGCACGCGAAGAAACCGCCCTGCTCGACGTGCGCGAGGAAGATCCGTTCGCACAGGAACACCCGCTGTGGGCAGCGAACCTGCCGCTCTCGCGCATCGAGATCGAGGCCTGGCGGCGCATTCCGCGGCTCGACACGCTGATCGTGCTGTACGGCGAGCACGACGACGCCGACCTTGCCCCGTTGGCCGCGAACACGCTGGCCGCGCTGGGCTACACGAACGTGCACCTGCTCGAAGGCGGCCTCGAGGGCTGGCGCAAGGCGGGCGGCGAACTGTTCCGCGACGTGAACGTGCCGAGCAAGTCGTTCGGCGAACTGGTCGCGCACGAGCGGCACACGCCCTCGCTCTCTGCACCCGAGGTGAAAGCGCTGGTCGATGCGAAGGCCAACGTGGTGGTGCTCGACGCGCGCCGCTTCGACGAATACCAGACGATGAGCATTCCCTCGGCCACCAGCGTGCCGGGCGCGGAGCTGGTGCTGCGCGTGCGCGAGCTGGCGCCCGATCCGGCCACGCAGGTGATCGTGAATTGCGCGGGGCGCACGCGCAGCATCATCGGCACGCAGTCGCTGGTGAATGCGGGCATTCCGAACCCGGTGGCGGCGCTTCGCAATGGCACGATCGGATGGAAGCTCGCGGGGCAGGTGCTGGACCATGGCGCGGACCGGCAGGCGCCCCTTGCGGTGTCGCCGGCGCATCGCGCGCAAGCGCAGGCCGATGCAAGGCGCGTGGCCGATCTGGCCGGCGTGCGCCGCATTGCACTCGACGCACTGCAAACGCTCGAAGCGCCGGGACGCACCGTGTATCGCTTCGACGTGCGCACACCTGAGGAATATGCGGCCGGCCACCTGCCCGGCTTTGCCAGCGCACCCGGCGGACAACTGGTGCAGGAAACGGATCACCAGGTGCCGGTGCGCGGCGCGCGCATCGTGCTGGTGGACGACGATGGCGTGCGCGCTTCGATGAGCGCCTCATGGCTCGCGCAGATGGGGTGGGAGGCCTACGTGCCGGAAGTGGTGCCGACGGCTGCGGCGTTCACCGAAACGGCGGCACCGGCGAGCGCCTATCCACCTGTCGCCACTGCCGTGGGCGAGATCGCACCGAAGGACCTCGCGGTGCTGCTGCAGCAGCAAACCGGCACGGCGGTGATCGACGTGACCTCCAGCGCGAACTACGTGAAGCGCCACATTCCGGGCGCCTGGTACGCGATCCGCGCACAACTCGCGCAGGCGCTCGACGCCGTCATGCCACCCGCGCAGCGCTACGTGCTGACCTGCGGCAGCAGCCTGCTCGCACGCTATGCCGCAGCCGACCTGCGCGCCCTGCTCGATGCGCGCGGCAAGGGCGACATCGAGGTGCGTGTGCTGGCGGGTGGCAACGCGGCCTGGTTCGCAGCAGGCCTCGAAGCGGAGACCGGCGAGACGCGCCTCGCGACCGCCCGCACCGACCGCTACCGCCGCCCCTACGAGGGCACTGAGGCCCCCACCGAAGCGATGCAGGCCTACCTCGATTGGGAGTACGGCCTGGTCGCACAGCTGGGACGCGACGGCACGCATCACTTCAACGTGATCTGACACGCGAGAAAGCATTTTGAAAGGATTTCGACACGCTGGTGACACTGTGTCGCCAGGGTAAAGGCCGTCATCCGGCTAAGCGGCAAGGCGTTGGAGATTCATATCGACAACAACTCGTTCCAGGAGCTTTGCCATGAGATTTCCCGTTCTTACCCTGTCCGCTGCCGCGCTGGCAGCCACCCTGACCGGCTGCGTGGTTGCGCCGGCTCAACCCGTCTATGCGGCGCCTCCGGGCGTGGCCTACGTCGCTCCGACGTACGTGTCGCCAGGCGTCGGGTTCACATGGGCCTACCACCCGCGCTACGGCTGGGGCTGGCGCCACCCGCAATACGGCTGGCACCGCGGATGGCGCTGAGCTGCGGCGGCTGACGCCGCTGCGCAGCCAGGCCAGCTAGCTCGGTTCGGCGCTCTTGAACAGCGCCGCAACCTTGCGCTTGGATTTGATGTTGCTGGAGATGCCGCGCGCGGGCGTAGCTGCCTTGGCGGCAGCTTCCCAGGCGGGCGTGGCGTCCGGCTCGCCGGGCTCGTAGGGCTTGTCGAAGAACGGATCGCGCGGCGCCGACGGCGCGCGGTGCGGGCGTCCACCGCCGCGGCGGGCTTCGGCTTCGCGGCGCTCGCGCGGCTGGTCGAGCACATCGCGTGCATCACCGGCTTCGCCTTCTTCGCGCCAGTGGCGGCGTCCGTCGTTGATGCGGCCGCGCGGGCGGTCTTCCTCGAATTCGACCGGCTCAAGTTCGATCTTCTTCTTGATCAGTTTCTCGATGTCGGCCACCAGGCGCGCGTCGTTGCCACCGCTGGCAAAGCTCACGGCGAGGCCCGAAGCGCCGGCGCGGCCGGTGCGGCCGATGCGGTGCACGTAGTCTTCGGCGTTGAACGGCACGTCGAAGTTGAAGACCGCCGGCACGTCCTTGATGTCGAGGCCGCGTGCCGCGACGTCGGTGCACACCAGCAGATCGACTTCGCCGGCCTTGAACGCGGCGAGCGCCTTCAGGCGTTCGTCCTGGCTCTTGTCGCCGTGCAGTGCGGTGGTACGCAGGCCATCGCGCTCCAGCGAGCGTGCGAGGCGCGCGCAACCGAGCTTGCTGTTGACGAACACGAAGGCCTGCGTGATGCCGCGCTGCTTCACGATCTGCTTGAGCGCACGGCGCTTGTCGTCGTCGCCCACGCTGTAGAAATGCTGCTCGACGGTGGAAGCCGTTTCGTTCGGCCGCGCCACTTCGATGGTGACGGGGTTCTGCAGGTAGCTGCTGGCGAGGCGCTTGATTTCAGGCGAGAACGTCGCCGAGAACAGCAGCGTGGTGCGCTGCTTGGGCAGGTAGCTCAGGATGCGCTGCAGGTCGGGCAGGAAGCCGATGTCCAGCATGCGATCGGCTTCGTCGAGCACAACGTATTCGACCTGGTTGAGCACCGCGTTCTTGGCTTCGATGTGATCGAGCAGCCGGCCCGGCGTGGCCACCAGCACTTCGACGCCCTTCTTCAGTTCCAGCGTCTGCGGCTTCATGTCGATGCCGCCGAACACGACCGTGCTGCGTAGGTTGGTGTACTTGGCGTACAGCTTGACCTGTTGCGCGACCTGGTCCGCCAGTTCGCGCGTGGGCAGCAGCACGAGGGCCCGGACCGGGTGCCGCGCCGGCGAGGTCGAGGCGTTTTCATGCTTGAGCATGCGCTGCAGCAGCGGGAGCGAAAACGCCGCCGTCTTGCCGGTGCCTGTCTGGGCGGCGCCCATCACATCCTGGCCCGAGAGCACGACCGGAATGGCCTGCTCCTGGATCGGTGTCATGGTCTCGTAGCCCATTTCGGCCACGGCGCGCGCCAGCGGTTCCGCCAGCATTAGATTGGAGAAGGAGCTTGTCATTGAGCCCGCTATTGTCGCATCGCCGCAAAAAACGGCAGTGACTTCGGCATGACAACGCCCGCGCCCATGGAATTGCTATTTATTCAATAGCAATCCAGCCAGCACTTACGAGGCATTCGGAGGCATGCAGCTCAAAGGCTGCGTGCATTGAAAGTGTCGCAGGCCTTGATGTCGCCGCTTTGATAGCCCGAGCCGAACCACCGTTGGCGCTGCGCGCTCGATCCGTGGGTGAAGCTGTCGGGCACCACCGCACGGCCCGCGGAACGCTGCAAAGCGTCGTCGCCGATCTTCTGTGCAGCGTTCATCGCGGCCTCGATGTCGCCCGGGTCGAGCCATTTCTTCGACTCCTGCGAATGGTGGGCCCACACGCCCGCGAAGCAGTCGGCCTGCAGCTCGACGCGCACGCTCATCGCGTTGTTCTGCGTCTGGCTGAGTCGGCCGCGCATGCCGTCGACCTTGGCGGTGATGCCGAGTTCGTCCTGCACGTGATGGCCGACCTCGTGCGCAATGACGTACGCCTGCGCGAACTCGCCCGGCGCGCCGAGCTGGTTCTTCAGCGTGTCGTAGAAGCCGAGATCGATGTAGACCTTCTGGTCGCCCGGGCAGTAGAACGGCCCCATGGCCGACTGCCCCGTGCCGCAGGCCGTGGGCGTGGCATCGCGGAACAGCACGAGGCGCGGTGCGTGGTAGGTGCCCCCGTTCTGCCGGAATACGGCCGTCCACACGACTTCGGTGTTCTTGAGCACCGTCGAGACGAACGCCGCTTCGCGGTCGCCGGACGGCGGCTTGGGCGCGGGTCCCTGTTGTTGTTGCTGTACCTGGGCCGGACCGCCACCGCCGCTGAGCAGGCTCAGTACCGTGAGGGGGTTGATGCCGAAGACCCAGCCCGCGATCAGCGCGACCGCGATGGTCCCGATGCCGATGCTGCGCCCGCCGATGAAGCCACCCCCACCGCCACCACCTTCACCGCGGCGGTCTTCGACGTTGTCCGATTGTTCGTTGCCTTCCCATCTCATCGCAGTCTCCTTGCCGGCCATTGCAGGAGGATTTGCCGGCGTTCGCAGGATGGTACTTGCCCCGGCGCCCCCCAGGGTAACCGGCCGTCAGCGGCCGGCTGGCAATACGTCAGGTTTTTGGCAGAGTGACGCCGCGCTGGCCCTGGTACTTGCCGCCGCGGTCCTTGTAGCTGGTCTCGCAGACCTCGTCGCTCTCGAAGAACAGCACCTGCGCACAGCCCTCGCCCGCGTAGATCTTGGCGGGCAGCGGCGTGGTGTTGCTGAATTCGAGCGTCACGTAGCCTTCCCATTCGGGCTCGAACGGCGTGACGTTGACGATGATCCCGCAGCGCGCGTACGTGCTCTTGCCCAGGCAGATGGTCAGCACGTTGCGCGGGATGCGGAAGTACTCGACGGTGCGCGCCAGCGCGAAGCTGTTGGGCGGGATGATGCAGTAGTCGCCGTGCATGTCGACGAAGCTCTTCTCGTCGAAGTTCTTCGGGTCGACGACCGTGCTATGGATATTGGTGAAGACCTTGAATTCAGGCGCGCACCGGATGTCGTAGCCATAGCTCGAGGTGCCGTAGCTGATGATCTTGTGGCCTGCGGCCTCGCGCACCTGGCCGGGCTCGAAGGGCTCGATCATGCCGTTCTGCTCGGCCATGCGCCGGATCCATTTGTCGCTCTTGATGCTCATTTGCTGTCGCTGCTGCGGGGGGAGATGGCGCGAATTGTGGCATGCGCCACCACCCTCCCAGCGGCCCCGGGTGCTACAGCGCCTGCGAAATCACCGTGCGCTCGACCAACCGGTCGTCGCCCAGCACGATCATCGCGAAGAGCATTTCTTCCAGCGTGTTCGCCAGCTTCGTCTTGCGCGCCAGCAACGGCGTGGCCGAAGGGTTGAGCACCAGGAAGTCGGCTTCGCAGCCCGGCTGCAGGTTGCCGACCACGCCGTCGAGCCCCAACGCGCGCGCCGCGCCGCCGGTGTGGCGCCACCAGAGTTCGGAAGGCGCGATGCTCAGGCCGGCCTTGGTCTGGCCCTCGCGGCCGACGTAGTAGGCCGCCATCATGGTGTGGAAGGGGCTGAAGCTGGTGCCGCCGCCCACGTCGCTGGCCAGGCCATAGGGATAGCCCACGCGGTCGGCCGCGCCGAAGTCGAAGAAGCCGCTGCCGAGGAACAGGTTGCTGGTCGGGCTCACGGCCGCGGCCGTCTTCGTCTCGCGCAGCAGTTCGCGGTCGGCCTCGTCGAGGTAGATGCAGTGCGCGTACACGGCGCGCTCGCGCATCAGGCCGAAGCCGGCGTACACGTCGAGGTAGGAGCGCGCCTTCGGGTACAGCTCGCGCACCCAGTTCACTTCGTCGCGGTTCTCCGCCACGTGCGACTGGACCCAGGTGTCGGCGTACTTCGCGGCCAGTTCGCCCGCGCCGCGCAACTGGGCTTCGGTGCTCGCGGGCGCGAAGCGCGGCGTGATGGCATAGCCCAGGCGGTCGACGTTGTGCCATTTGCGGATCAGTGCCTCGGTATCGATCAGGCTTTGCTCGGTTTCATCGCGCACGCCGTCGGGCGAGTTGCGGTCCTGCAGCACCTTGCCCGTGATCATGCGCAGGCCGCGGCGCTGGGCGCCTTCGAAGAAGGCGTCGACCGAGGCCACGTGCGAAGTCGCGAAGGTCAGCGAGGTGGTGACGCCGTTGCGCAGCAGTTCGTCGAAGAACACCTCGGCCACTTCGTTCGAATGCGCAGGGTCGACGAACTTGCTTTCGGCGGGGAAGGTGTAGTTCTCGAGCCAGGGGAGCAACCCCGGCGAGGGCGAACCGATGATGTCGGTCTGCGGAAAGTGGATGTGCATGTCCACGAAGCCCGGCGCGAGGATGCGCCCGGGCAGGTGGGTCGTGTGCGCATCGGGGTGGCGCGGCGCAACGGCGGCATGGCTGCCGGCGTCGAGCACGCGCTGGCGGCCGGTGACGTCAGGGGCGACGACCAGCAGCCCGTCTTCATCGAAAACGGGCTGGCCGGCGGCATCGAATCGCAGGAGGGAGGCGCGGTAGGCTTTTTTCATCGTGGGTAGGGAGGGTAATCCAGCCCCGCCGGCCCACGATTTCCACTCGCGTATGAGTGCTATATGCGGAATGCACTCAGCGTGCTGGCAGTTCGCGCGACTGGATGTCGAAGGGCACGCCGGTCGGCACAGGCCCATCGCCGTCCTTGCGTTTGGTCAGCAGCGAATACTTCGACTCGATGAAATAGACGCGGTTGCCCCACACCGCACCGGACGACGGGTCGTTGAGCCCCGCCACCACCGTCTGCAGGCCGAGCTTGGTGCCGTCGATGCGCGCCACGGTGACCTGGCCGCCATAGGGGCCGTCGCCGAAGGCATTGCTTTCGAACAGCACGAGCCGGCCCGGCTTCCAGGCGCGGATCGCGTCGACGTTCTTCAGCACGCGCGGAGCTTCGATGCGCGTGACCTCGCCCGCATGGCCGTCGGTGCCCAGGCCGATGCGCAGCACGTAGGAAGCTGCCGCCACGAGACTCACGTAGACATCGCGCCCGCCGTCGATGGCGATGCCGTTCAGCCCCTTGTAGGGACCCGGACCGGACAGCACCGGGTCTTCCTTCCAGACCGCGAGTGCGGCAGCACCCGGTGCGAGCTTCAGCACGCGCGGGTGGTAGGAGTCGGTCACGTAGAGATTGCCGCGCGCGTCCTGCGCAAGGTCGTTGCAGTAGCCGTTGTCGGGCATCGCATAGCTGGCACGCGGTGCGCCGGTGACCAGGTCGTAACGCTTGAGCGCGCTCGGCGTCTGCGGCACGGTGGTGAAGCCGCTGTTGCCCGAGCAGATCCACAGCGCCCGCTGCTTCGCATCGACCAGCACGCCCTGCCCGTTCGCAAGCCCGTTGGCGCCGGGCTTCACCAGCACTTCGGCCTTCGGGGCGACGCCCGGCTTCAGCCGCGCGACCGCGCCCTCGCGCCAGCTGCCGACGTAGAACGTACCGTCGGGGCCGATGGCGACGCTTTCCGGATACCAGTCGTCAGGCAGGGCCTGTACGGCGGGCGGCGCGGCCGAGGCCGTCGCCGCGACGTACGCGAGCGACGCTCCGAGCAGCAGTGCGCGCGCCCTCCTCATTGCCACACGCGAAAAACGCGCCCCGTCAGCGGACCTTCGACGCTGCGCACGTAGGCCAGCGCCACGCGCGCGGCCGATACCGTTTCAACGCCCGGGAAGAGCGCGCCGTACGCCGCCACCGATTCGGTCAGCAGCGTCGGGCTCACGGCGTTGATGCGCAGGCCGCGCGACAGCTCGATCGCCGCGCCCTTCACGAAACCCTCGACCGCCGCATTCACGGCAGCCGCATTGCCTCCGCCGCGAACCGGATCGTCGGCCGCGACACCCGTGGTCAGCGTGATCGACCCACCGTCGCGCAGCACATGCTGGCCCAGCAGCGCGAGCCGCACCTGGCCGAGCAGCTTGTCCTGCAGGCCGACATTGAAGTCGGCCGGCCGCATCTCGTTCAGCGGCCCGAAGAACAGCCCGCCCGCCGCCGACACGATGGCATCGACCCGACCGACCGCCGCATACAGCGCCTCGACGCTCGCGTCGCTCGTGATGTCGACCTGGTGCTCGCCACGCGTGCGGCCTGCGCGAATCACCTCGTGGTGGCGCTCGGCCAGTGCCTGCGCCACCGCACTGCCGATGGCGCCTGTCGCGCCCACAACCAGAACTCTCATGAAAACCTCGCCGGATTGAATGAACAGGTGGCCATTGTTTTGCGAACCATCAATTTGATAAATTGCCATCCGGTTCGGTCATTCGAAACTTTGGGTTTTCAATATGGACAAGCTGCGCGCCATGGAAGTCTTCGTTGCCACGGTGGATGCGGGCAGCTTCGCTGCCGCCGCGGAGGCGCTCGACCTGTCGGCCGTGATGGTCGGCAAGCACATCCGCGCGCTCGAAGAACAGCTCGGCGCGCGCCTGCTGGAGCGCACCACGCGCCGCCATTCGCTCACGGAAATCGGCGCTGCCTATCTCGAGCGTTGCCGCGACGTGCTCTCCAGCGTGCACATCGCCGACGGCGTGGCCGAGTCGCTGCGCGCCATGCCGCAGGGCGTGCTGCGCGTGACCGCGCCGGTGGCGTATGGCGCGCACCGGCTCACGCCCGTGATCGGCGAGTACATCGCCGCCTATCCGCAGGTGAAGGTGGAGCTGAGCCTCAACGACCGCGTGGTCGATCTCGCGGAGGAAGGCTTCGACTGCGGCATCCGCTCGGGCGCCGCGGTCGACGAACGGCTCATTGCGAGGCCGCTGGCGCTGTCGCGCATGTACGCGGTGGCCAGCCCCGAATGGGTCGCGCGCCACGGGCAACCCAAGCACCCATCCGAGCTGGAGGCCTTCCCGCTGCTGGGCTTCGCGACCTGGGGGCCGGACCATGCATGGCGCTTCACGCGCAAGGGCAAGACGGTGCATGTGCCCGTGCGCGGCCCGCTCACCACCAACAACGGCCAGGCCCTGCTGGCCGCAGCCATGGCCGGCGTAGGCGTGATCGTGCAGGCCGACGCGCTGCTCGGGCCCGCCATCGCTTCGGGCCAGGTGGTGCGGCTGTTGCCCGGGTGGGAACTTCCCACGCGGCAGGTGCACATCATGCGGCTGCCGGAGGCGCGGCCGAGTGCCAAGCTGCGGACCTTCGTGGACTTTGTGGTCGAGCGGCTGGGCTGAAGATCCGCGTTCCACTGATAAATGACGCCTGCGCTGCTTCGCCAGCGAATCAAGACCCTGTTGCGCCGAAGCTCCATCGCCACGGGCAAAGCCGTCGGCCCGCAAGCCCGTTAACGGGCCACCCGCCCCTGCACACCCTCGACCAGCCAGTTCATCTTCAGGATCTGCTCGTCATTGAGCTGCGCACCCTTGGCGATCACGACGTGGCCTTCGTTGTCGCGCACGTCGGCGGCCACCGCACGAAACGGCTGCAGCTTGCCGGCCGCGATGTCCTTCTGCCGCGCCAGCACCTCGTCCTGCACGGCCTTGGGCACCTTGGTGCCGAAGTCGCCGACGCGGATCATTCCTTCCTTCACGCCGCCCCAGAGGTTGCTGCTCTTCCAGCTGCCTTCGAGCACGGCCTTCGCGCGCTGCGTGTAGTAGCCGCCCCACTGGTGCGTGACCGCGACGATCTGGGCGTCGGGGGCGATCTTGCGCATGTCGGAGTGATAGGCGACGGCCATCCTGCCGCGCTCCTGCGCCGCGGCCATCACGGCGGTGGAGCCGGTGTGGAAGGCCACCACGTCGGCGTTCCGGTCGAACAGCGCCATCGCGGCGTCGCGCTCCTTCGGCGGATCGAACCACTCGTTGAGCCACACCACGTGGACCTTCGCAGCCGGATTCACCGAGCGCATGCCGAGCGCGAAGGCGTTGATGCCCTGCAGCACCTCGGGAATCGGGAAGCCCGCGACGTAGCCGGCGATGTTGGTCTTCGTCATGCGGCCGGCCGCGATGCCCGCGAGGTAGCGGCCCTCGTAGTAGCGCGCATTGGCGGTCGCGACGTTGGGCGCGGTCTTGTAGCCGGTGATCGATTCGAACTTCACCTCGGGGAAGTCTTTCGCCACCTTCAGCGTCGGCTCCATGTAGCCGAAGCTCGGCGTGAAGATGAGCGTGTTGCCCTGCTGCGCGAGGTCGCGGATCACGCGCTCGGCGTCGGCGCCTTCGGCCACGTTCTCGACGTAGGTGGTCTGGACCTTGCCGCCCAGCGCCGCGTCGACGGCCTTGCGGCCTTCCTCGTGCTGGCGCACCCAGCCGGCATCGGTGACGGGCGTGACGTAGACGAAGCCGATCTTCAGCGGCGCCTTGGGCGGCTGCGTCTGCGAGAAGGCGGGAGAAAAGAAAAAGCAAGCGGCAACGCACGCCAGAACGGCGCGGCCCGCGAGGTTTTTGTACATGGTGTTCCTCTACATGGCCCCGGAAAAGCACAACCCGCAACCGGCCGGGACGCCCGGCTGCGGGGTTCGGATTTTAGTGCGGCCTTCCCGGCGCCGCGATGGGTTCCGCCGCCAATCGTCAGGCGCGCAACGGGGTCGCCATCCGTCGTTCGGCCGTTTTTCTACTCGAGCTGCACATGCTGGCGCACAGCCTCTAGCAACAGCGTGGCCAGCCGGCTCGCCGGGGCCTCGGAGTGGGCCTGCGCGCGATAGAGCACGAGCGATATCTGCGGCAGCGCCGGCAGGGACAGCGTCGCGCGATCGATGGCGCGCACGTGCGAGGGCAGCCCGAAAGGCGTGCGCACCGTCAGACCCAGTCCGGCCGATGCGGCAGCCCACAGCGCCGCGAGGCTGGCACTGCCGAAAGCCCGGCGCCACGGTACGCCGGCGCGGTCGAGCGCGGTGATCACGATCTCTCGCAACGGGCACGGGGCGTCGAGCATGATCAGCGGCAGCGGCTCCTTGCTCCTGGCCTGGCGCGTCCCGGCGCCGCGGCTCTCGCGCTCCGTCCACCAGGGTGCTTCGACCCTGTCGGGCGTCTTCGGGCCGATCCACAACAGCGGCAAGCGCGCGATGCGTTCGGCGTAGGGCGACAGGGGCTGATCACCCGCGTCCCACGCCAGTGCCAGGTCGAGCTGGCCGAGTTCGAGCCGCTCGCGCAGTTCGCCGCTGCGCGCCACGCAGGCCTCGATGCGCACCTTGGGATGCGCGCGCGCGAAGCGGCCGAGCACGGCGGGCAGCAGCGTCTCGCCGAAGTCTTCCTGCAGGCCCAGGCGCACCCAGCCCTGCAGGTCGGTACCGCGCATGGCGGCGCTGGCTTCTTCATTCAGCTCGAGCATGCGGTGGGCATAAGCCAGCAGCGTCTCGCCTGCATCGGTGAGCTCCAACCCGCGGCCGGCCTTGCGGAACAGCACGGTGCCGGCCTGCGACTCCAGCTTCTTCAGCTGCGCGCTCACCGCAGAGGTCGAGCGGCCCAGCCTGTCGGCCGCGCGCGCATAGCTGCCGAGCGCGATGCCGGTGGAGAAGGTGCGCAGCACGTCGAGATCGAACATCACCTGGCTCATGTCGGGTCCTTTTCTTATCGTCCTTATTTTTGGGACGATGGGCTCATTATTTTCTGATTTTCAAAACCTTTGCAGCGGCCGACACTGCCCTGCAACATGACCCCTTCACCCCACTCCTCTTCGTTTTCGCCGCGCCACCGCTGGAAGGTGCTGGCTGCAGGCGTGGCCGCCAACGCGGCCTTTTCCGTGGCCTTCAGCGGCATTCCCATGACCGCGGTGCTGATGCGCACCGGCTACCAGCTCGACAACGCCACGCTCGGGCTGGTGCTGGGTCTCATGGGGCTGGGCATTGCCGTGAGCGAACTGCCGTGGGGCCTGTTGACCGACCGCTGGGGCGACCGGCCCGTGCTGCTGACGGGCCTGGGCAGCACGGCCATCGCGCTGGTGGCGATGGCGCTGTGGGCCGCGCCGGGCGCAGGGCACGTTCCCGGCCTCGGCTGGCTCGGCGCCGGGCTGCTGCTGGTCGGCCTGCTGGGCGGCAGCGTCAACGGTGCCAGCGGCCGCGCGGTGATGACTTGGTTCGAAGCCGGCGAGCGCGGCCTTGCAATGAGCATCCGGCAGACGGCCGTGCCGCTGGGCGGCGGCATCGGCGCGCTGGTGCTGCCCTTCGTCGCGCTGCACTTCGGCTTTGCCGCGCTCTACGGCCTGCTGGCCTTGCTGTGCGCGTTGAGCGCGGCCATGAGCTGGGCCTGGGTGCACGAGCCGCCCATTGCGCCCCGTACCAAGGCCACGGCCGAAACGCGTGCCATGCCCAAGAGCGGCCCACTGCGCGACGCCCGCGTGTGGCGCATCGTGCTGGGCATCGGCATTCTCTGCGCGCCGCAGTTCGCGGTGCTGTCCTTCGGCACTGTGTTCCTGCACGACTTCGGACACGCGGGCCTGGCGACGATCACCGCCACGATGGTCTTCACGCAGGTCGGCGCGATGGTGATGCGCGTGTGGAGCGGCCGCTGGACCGACCGGCGGCGCAACCGGCCGGCCTACCTGCGCGCCTGCAGCGCACTCAGCGTGCTGTTGTTCGCTGCACTCGCGGTGCTGGTGATGGCCGCCGGTACACATGTCGCCGATTCATTGGCGCTGCGCATCGCGCTGGTCGTGCTGCTGGGTGTGAGCGGTGTCTGCGTGTCGGCATGGCACGGCGTGGCCTACACCGAACTCGCCACGCTGGCCGGTGCGGCACGCGCCGGCACGGCCTTGGGCATGGCGAACACCAGCGTGTTCCTGGTGTGCTTCATCACGCCCTTCTCTATTCCGCACCTGCTGGCGCTGCAAGGCTGGCCGCTGGTGTGGCTCGCGGCCAGTGCCTGTGCGCTGGTGGCAATGCCACTGCTGGTGCCGCGGCCCGATACCGCAGCCACTGCCGATCAGAAGGTCGCGAAGACCGCGTTGAGCCGGTCGACGTAGGCGCGCTTTGCAGCCGCGTCGATGAAGCTGCCCTCGAAGCTGTTCGCCGCGAGTTGCCAGGCCTGCTGCGCGTTGAGCCCCGTGGCCGCGAAGGTCTGCGTGAAGTTCTGGTTCATGTAGCCGCCGAAGTAGGCCGGGTCGTCCGAGTTGACAGTAGCGACCAGGCCCGCGTCGAGCAGTGCGCCCAGGTTGTGCTGCGACAGGTCGGGAAACACGCAGAGCTTGAGGTTCGACAGCGGGCACACGGTGAGCGGGATGCGGTCTTGTGCGAGCCGCTTCATCAGCGCCGGGTCTTTGGTGCTTTGCACGCCGTGGTCGACGCGCTCGACCTTGAGCACGTCGAGCGCGCTCCACACGTAATCGGGCGGGCCTTCTTCGCCCGCGTGCGCGACGAGGTGAAAGCCCAGCTCGCGGCAGCGCGCGAACACGCGCGCGAACTTTTCCGGCGGGTGGCCGACTTCGCTCGAATCGAGCCCCACGCCGATGAACTTGTCCCGAAACGGCAGCGCCTGCTCCAGGGTCTCGAAAGCCTCTTCCTCGCTCAGGTGGCGCAGGAAGCACAGGATGAGAGCCGCGCTCACCCCCAGCTTCGGCTGCGCATCGACGCATGCGCGGTGCAGGCCGTTGACGACGGTTTCCATCGCCACGCCGCGCGCGGTGTGCGTCTGCGGGTCGAAGAACATCTCGGTGTGCACCACGTTGTCGGCCGCGGCGCGCTCCAGGTAGGCCCAGGCCATGTCGTAGAAATCCTGTTCCTTCAGCAGCACGCTGGCGCCGGCGTAATAGATGTCGAGAAAGGTCTGCAGGTTGGTGAAGGCGTAGGCGCGGCGCAGCTCCTCGACGCTGGCGTAGGGAATGGACACGCCGTTGCGCTGTGCGAGCGCAAAAATGAGTTCGGGTTCCAGCGAGCCCTCGATGTGCATGTGCAGCTCGGCCTTGGGCATGGCGCGCAGCAGCTCGGGCAGGCGCTCGGCGGCGATGCGGTCGAAGCTCTTGTCGAAAGAGGGGCGGAAATCGGTCATGGTGGGGACTGCTGCTGCGTTGTGATCCCTCGCAGCATAAAGCCAGCCACCGCCGGCGCGATGCCCGAAACCGTATAGGCGTCAGTCGATGCTGCGTGCCGAACTGCTCAGCGAGCGCGCGCACAGCAGCAGCGTGGGCGCCAGCTTGCGCACGGCCTCGTCCATGGTCCAGCGGCTCGTCGGCGCCACGATGTGCACCGACGCGACCGGGCGGCCCTGGCTGCCCAGCACGGGCGCCGCGATGGTCATGTCGCCGAGGAACAGCTCCTCGGCATTGGTGGCAAAGCCCTGCTGCCGCGCCTGGCGCAGCGTTGCGAGGATCTCGTCCACATCGGTGCACGTGTGCATGGTGTGGGCGACGCGATCGGAGGCTTCAATGAGCGCGCGCGCCTCGTCTTCGGGCAGCGCGCTCAGAAAGGCGCGCCCCGAGCCTGTGCAGTACATCGGAATGCGGCTGCCGATGGGCATGTGCACCGGCACGAACTGCGCGCTGACGAAACGCGCCACGTAGACCATGTCGAGCCCGTCGGGTTCGGTGAGGCAGGAGGTTTCCGTCGTCACCTTGGTCAGCTCCGACAGGAACGGGTTGGCCACGTCGACCAGTGAATGGGCCGCCAGGTAGTTGAAGCCGATTTCCATCACGCGCGGCGTGAGCTGGTAGCGCCGCGTCTTCGGGTGTTTGCGCACGTAGCCCAGCTTTTCGAGTGTGAAGACCATGCGCTGGGCCGAGCTCTTGGTGATGTCGGTGGCCTCCGCCACGTCGGCCAGCGTCATGGTGCGCCGCCGGGCGCTGAAGGCGCGCAGCACGGCCAGGCCCTTCTCCAGCGACTGGTTGAAAAGCAGGCTCTGGCTGTCTTCGGGGGCTGTGTCGGGTGTGGCGTCCATGACGGGGAAGTATAGCGACAGTACTCATAAATATCGAATATCGATACTCACGACTCATCTAGTGGTTTGTATTTATTGATCAGAGATTCAAAAGAATCGATTATTGGCACGCATGTTGCATCGCGGGAAGCACCCCGCCCCTTTGCTCTCTTTCACTTTTCAACTTCCTTTCCTTTCCTCCGAGGAGTGCTTCCATGAATCGCATCGTTCGCCACCTTCACCGCCTGGCCCTGGGTCTTTGCATCGCCGGCAGCGCCTCGCTGGCCATGGCGCAGGGCACCGCCTCGGCCCCCCCGACCTACAACGTGGGCGCCACCGCTACCGGCGTGCCCTTCACCTTCCTCGACGTGAAGACCAACACCATCCAGGGAATGATGGTCGACACCGTCACGGCCGTGGGCAAGGCAGGCGGCTTCAACGTCAACGTGCAGCAGACGGTGTTCTCGGCGCTGATCCCGTCGCTCACGGCCCGCAAGATCGACATCGTCTCGGCCGCCATGCTCAAGACGGCGGCACGCCAGGAAGTGGTCGACTTCAGCGACCCGGTGTACTCGTACGGCGAGGGCCTGATCGTCAAGGCCGACGACACACGCGCGTACGTCTCGCTCGACGAGCTCAAGGGCGAAGTGGTGGGCGCGCAGGTCGGCACGGTGTTCCTCGACATGCTGAACAAGAAGGGCATCTTCAAGGAGGTGCGCAGCTACGACTCGGTAGCCGACATGACGCGCGACCTCTCGCTCGGGCGCATCAAGGCGGGGCTGGGCGACCAACCGATCATGGCCTACCAGTTGCGCCAGAACACCTTCCCCGGCGTGAAGCTGGTCGACAGCTACAAGCCCGTGAACGTGGGCGACGTGTGCCTCGTGGTGCGCAAGGGCGACACCGAAACCATGGCCCGCATCAACAAGGCGATCGCCACCGTCAAGGCCGACGGCACGCTCGCGAAGATCGTCCAGAAGTGGGGGATCTGATGCACGCCCCCAGGCTTCGCGCACTTCGTGTCGCTGCGCCAACCCCCTTGCAGGGGGCAACACCTGCGGCCCGGCAAAGCCGGTTCCGCGGTGTTCCCCGAACGGGCCTGGCTACGTCGGCCGGTCAATTCGGCGTGCTGCGCATCGAACGACAGGATTGATGCAGATGGCTGCTCCCTCCTTCCTCCAGCACGCGCAGGACTTCCTGCCGATCCTCCTGCAGGGCGCGGTGGTCACCGTGCAGGTCACGGTGCTCGCGTTCCTGCTGAGCAGCGCGCTCGGCCTTGCGCTTGCGCTGATGAAGCTGTCGCCCGTGCGCGCCCTTTCCTGGGCGGCCACGGTGGCCATCAACGTGATCCGAGGGCTGCCGATCATCGTGCAGCTGTTCTACATCTACTTCGTGCTGCCCGAGTTCGGCGTGCAGCTCACGGCCCTCCAGGCCGGCGTGATCGGCCTGGGCATTGCGTACTCGGCCTACCAGGCCGAGAACTTCCGCGCCGGCATCGAGGCCGTCGACCCGGGCCAGCGCGAGGCCGCGCAGGCCATGGGCATGCGCTCGGCGCTGATCATGCGCCGCGTGATCCTGCCGCAGGCCTTTCGCATCGCGCTGCCGCCGTACGGCAACACGCTGGTGATGATGCTGAAAGACTCCTCGCTGGTCTCGACCATCACGGTGGCCGAGATGACGCGCGCCGGCCAGCTCATCGCCTCGTCGACCTTCCAGAACATGACGGTCTACACGCTGGTCGCCCTGCTCTACCTGCTCATGAGCCTGCCGCTGGTCTGGTGCCTGCGCCGGCTCGAGAAGCGCTTTGCCGCCGGGAGAAAACAACCATGACCATGATCCAGGTCGAAGGACTGGAAAAACGCTTCGGCACGCACCGCGTGCTGCAGGGCGTGAGCCTCCATGTGAACAAGGGCGAAGTGGTGTGCCTCATCGGCCCTTCCGGCTCGGGCAAATCGACGGTGCTTCGCTGCATCAACGGGCTCGAGTCGTACGAGGGCGGCGAGGTGCGGGCCTTCGGCGAGCGGGTGGACCGCAACGCGCCCACCATCCACCGGCTTCGCAGCCGGATGGGCATGGTGTTTCAGCGTTTCAATCTGTTCCCGCACCGCACCGTGCTGGAGAACGTGATGGAAGGCCCGGTCTACGTGCTGCGCCAGAACGCGGCGCAGGCGCGCGAAGAGGCGCTGGCGCTGCTGGCCAAGGTGGGACTGGCCGAGAAGGCGCAGGCCTGGCCGGCGCAGCTCTCGGGCGGACAGCAGCAGCGTGTGGCCATCGCGCGCGCGCTGGCGATGAAACCCGAGGCCATGCTGTTCGACGAGCCTACCTCGGCGCTCGACCCCGAGCTGGTCGGCGACGTGCTCGGCGTGATGCGCGCACTGGCGGACGAAGGCATGACGATGATCGTGGTCACGCACGAGATGGGCTTCGCGCGGGAGGTGGCCGACCGCGTGTGCTTCCTGCACAGCGGCAGCATCGTCGAGGAAGGCCCGTCCGCGCAGGTGCTCGGTGCGCCACGCCAGGCACGCACGCAAGACTTCCTGCGGCGCGTGCTGCATCCCTCTGGCGCCGCCGGCAGTGCCCCGGAGGCGCGCGCATGAGCGGTCGTGCCACGCCGATGCCGCCATCGCTCTGGGCCGCCACCGCACCGCCCGCGCCGCCGACGCCGCCGCTGACCGAATCGCGCAAGGTCGACGTGCTGATCGTGGGCGGCGGCTTCACCGGCCTGTCGGCCGCGCTGCATCTGGCCGAGGCGGGCGTGCAGGTCTGCGTGCTCGAAGCGCACGAGCCCGGCTGGGGCGCGTCGGGGCGCAACGGCGGGCAGGTGAACCCCACGCTCAAGTACGACCCCGACGAACTTGTCCGGCTCTACGGCTGCGCGCACGCCGAACCCTTGATCGACGCGGTCTCGCACTCGGCCGACCTGGTGTTCGATCTGATCGCGCGCCACGGCATCGACTGCCAGCCGGTGCGCAACGGCTGGCTCCAGGTGGCCTACGCACCGAAGGCCGTGGCGGGCCTGCATGCCCGCGCCGAGCAATGGGCCAGGCGCGGCGTGAAGACGCAGATCCTCGACCGCGCAGCCGTTGGCGCGCGGCTCGGCACCGACGCCTTTGCCGGTGGCTGGCTCGATGGCCGCGCCGGCGCCATCCAGCCGCTGGCCTACACGCGCGGACTGGTGCACGCCGCGCAGGGTTTCGGTGCGGCGGTGCACGGCGGCACCGAGGTCACGGCGCTGGAGCGCCGCGGCACGCACTGGCACGCGAGCACATCGACCGGCGCCACGGTCACCGCGGAGCAGGTCGTCATCGCGACCAACGGCTACACGGGGGCGCTGTGGCCCAAGCTGCAGCGCACGGTGCTGGCCGCGAACAGCTTCATCGTCGCAACGGAACCGCTCAAGGGCGCGGCGGCCGATGCCATCCTGCCGCACGGCGAAACGGCTTCGACCTCGCAGCGCCTGCTGCTCTACTTCCGCAAGGACGCGCAGGGCCGCCTGCTGATGGGCGGGCGCGGGCACTTCGCCGACCCCACGGGCCCCACGGATTTCGCGCACCTGGAGCGCTCGCTCGAACTGCTGTTCCCCCAACTGGGGCCGCTGCGCTACGAGTACCGCTGGGCCGGCCGCATCGCGGTCACGCGCGACTTCATGCCGCACGTGCACACGCCGGCGCCGGGCGTGACGATCGCGCTGGGCTACAACGGACGGGGCATCGCGCTGGCCACGAGCATGGGCAAGCACCTGGCTGCGCGGCTCGTGGATGCGGGCGCGGATTTTCCGTACCCGGTGACGCCGATCCAGCCGATCCCGCTGCATGGCCTGCAGCGCTTCTACGTGGCCGGGGGCGTGGCCTGGTACAGCCTGCTCGACCGGCTGGCCTGACGAGTCGCCCAGGTGCCCGGGATGTCTTGCCATGTCGCACGCCTGTGCGTCAAATGCCGGGCATCCCTACTCACCTCTTCAGGAGACACATGCCCATCGACACCCTCGCCACCTGGCACCGGCTCGTCAAGGAACACGATGCGGCGGGGCTCGATGTCCTGCTCGACGACGAGGCCGTCTTCCATTCGCCGGTGGTGCACAAGCCCCAGGTCGGGAAGGCCATCACGCAGAAGTATCTGGCGGCGGCGTTCCAGGTCTTCTTCAACGAGAGCTTCCGCTATGTGCGCGAGCTCAGGTCAGAGCGCGATGCGGTGCTCGAATTCGCGCTCGAGCTGGATGGCATCCAGATCAACGGCGTCGACATGATGAAGTGGAACGACGCAGGCAGGATCACCGAGTTCAAGGTGATGCTGCGCCCGCTGAAGGCCGTGAACCTGATCCACCAGAAGATGGCGGCGCAGCTCCAGCCCCCGCAATCCTGACAGCGCCAATGCGCCCGGCACGCCACGGCGTTCGAACCAGCGCGGCCCCTTCGCGAGACACCGCGGAACCGGCTCCGCCGGGCCGCAGGTGTCGCCCCCGGCGAGGGGGTTGGCGCAGCGACACGAAGTGCGCGTAGCCTGGGGGAGTATTTATTCAGCGACGACGTGCAGGCTGCCCTGCACGCTGTACGCCCGCACGCACATCCGGGTCAACTGCACGAGAAACCGGAACACGGCCGGCTCGCTCAGGCAATCCGGGGTGATCGCCATGATGTCCTTGCGGAACTCCATCAGCCCGTTGCCGGACATCGCCATTTCGGCGGAGGTGCCGTAGTAGTGCTTCCAGAAGTCCTGCAGCGGACCGCGCTTCACCTCGTCGATCACCAGCGTATAGCCGCGCTCCCAGACCTCCTCGTCCATGGCCAGGCAATCGACGTTGGGGTCCTGGAGACGGGCGCCTGGGGGCACCAGGAACACGCGCCGCGTCGCTACCCGCTCAACGGCGGCTTGCTGTGGGCGCATTGCCTGACTCCCCAAGCTCGATTGAAGCGGCTGGCGAGGTGCAAGAAACGGTGAAAGGATGTTCTGCAGCATGGCGTGTGCTTCTCATGATGGGTGCCTCGAGGGAACCAGGAGGTGTGACAGCTGAAAATTCAAACCGCGAGCAGCCGCAGGCGGCTCGCGTTGGAATGGGCCAGGCTCTTTGGCTGGTCCCAGGTTCCGTTGGCGTTCAATGTGGTGGTCAGCGCATAGACGCCGGCCGGATACGGCAACTCGAGTGGGTTGTTGATCGCGCTGACGTCGATCACATCGCCTTCCTCGTAGTCGCCATAGGCGATGAAGTAGCGGGGGCGCGGCGAGAAGGCCAGGTTCTGGTTGGGGCGTGCCTGCGCCGCATACACCGTGCTGCCTCCCATGGTCACGCCCACGGCAGCCGCGGACCTGCTCGGGACGCTGGCCGACTCGGCGAGATAGAACCGCGACCGATCGGGTCCCGGGATCGGGTTCACGAACCGGTAGGCACGGTCGTAGTCGAGCGTGATCTTGTTGTTAAGGCCGGTCGCGTCGTAGGTTTCCGTGGCGGTGAACTGGGTGCCGGGCTGCAGTTCGCCAGTTTCAGCCCAGGAGAAGCCGGTGTCGACGCTCCACTGAAACTTGACGCGCGAACTCGGACCCGGGTTCGAGAACTCGGCGAACCAGGCCAGCGACAGCGCATTCGGCGCCCATTGCGTCGGGTCGTTCTGGAACACCATGAAATAAGCCGAATGACTCGCATGGTTGTTGACCGTGACTGAATAGATCATCCCCATGGCAACTCTCTTCCGCAAGTGATGGATCGGGCAGCTGGTGCCGCAACGGCACCGAACTGGACCTCACTCTAGGGATCGCCAGGGGAGAATGAAATTACAGGCGATTACACGCGCTGTGCGCCCCCCTGGATCTCGAAGGGATAGTTGCCGAGGCGCACGTTTCCGCGCCGCCGCTCGACCAGCGGCGGCTCGGCCAGCCGGGGCGGCAATGCATTGAGGATCTGGTGCTTCGCCCTGAAGATCTGGATGTTCACGTACGAGGGCTCCACGCCCAGCATGCGCGAGAGTTCGTCCAGCCCGATCCAGCCCTGGCTCTGCGGCGCAACGCCTTTTTGCGCGTCCTGCTGCCGCACGCGGGCGAGCGTGACCAGGGTGTAGTGATGGATGCGTTCGCCGAGCGACACCGATTTGCCGTCCGCCACCAGGCTCAGGCTCGTGTGCTCCTCGTTCTGGCTGACGTTGAAGTGCAGCGAAACCTCCGCCGAGGCCGGCGCCGAGGCTGCGATCGGGTTCTCGGAAGTGGACGCCAGGTCGTCGCCCAGCACGAACTCCCAGGTGCTGCCCGAGGTGCGGACCACGGTGCCATCGCTCAGGTACTCGATGCCGCCGATGTGCTCGAGCATCCATTTGCCTTCGTGGAAATACACGTTCACTTCAGGCTGCTGCTCGTCCGGCAGCAGGTTTTCGCGGAGGTTCAGCACCACGGCGGCGCCGCGCCCCTCACTCGGAAAAAGGCAGGTGGCCGGCGGCGCGAGGTCGTCCGCGATCCAGACCGTTTCATCGCCCACGCCCATGCGGACTTCGGCGCCCGCGGGCAAGACGGTCCAGCGGCCGCCCGGCAGGCGCTCGCCGTTCAACGTGGTGCCGTTGCGGCTCTGGTCGACGATCTCCCATGCGCGGCTGTTCCACCGGACCAGCGCATGGACCTGTGACACGTCCGGCGCCTTCAGCACCGTCTGGCACGCCGAGGCGCGGCGGCCGAAGGCATGCACGGGCCGCAGCATGGTGGCGCGCCCGTCGAGCTTGTTCCTGAAAATGGCCATCGGTGCATTCTCTCTCGCGAGGTCAGACGTAGAGCGCCTGTGGATTGAGGTCGCCCTCGCTCATCGGAGTGTCGCGCCATCCCATGGCGACGGGCACCCTGTACAGGCGCGGGTTGCCCAGCTCCGGCCAGATGTGGCACAGGCCGGGCACGATCACCTTCACCGTGCACAGCGGGATGTCGGGGCGCGTGTGGTCGAGGACGATGGTCTCCAGGCCGAGGGCAGCGGCAATGCCGACGCAGCGCCTGATTTCTTCGGCGATATCCGTCTGCGCGGCCGGCGCCGGCACGGCGTCGCTCATCTTCGACGGCATGAGAAAGGCGGCGCGCTGCATTGCGAAGGTCTTGCCAGCCGCGATCAGCTGGCTCATTTCTGTGAGCGCGCGTTCGCAGGCCAGCGCGCGGTCGGTGCTGCAGCCGAAGCCGATGGCCCACTCGCCCGTTTGCCCGTGCCGGCCGACGGCAGCCGCCACCGGGATGCCGAAGTCATGGGTGATGTCGAGCACCCAGCGCTCCCACTCCGGGCCGCAGGTGCGCTCGATGCGCAGGCGGATTTCGGCGCACAGGCCGCCGAGGTCGATGGCCGGCCTGCGGATTTCGCCGTACCACCAGATGGCTGCGGCATCGCGCTCCACCAGTTCGAGAAAGCCCTGCAGGATGGCTTCCTTGCGCGTGTTCCCGGCGGCGCATCCGTTCGATGTCCAGCTGACGTGGCACTGGCTTGGCACCGGCGCATTCGCGAAGCAGAAGGCCAGCGGCAGATAGCAGCGGGCATCGGAAGTCAGCGACCAGGCGGGCGTCCACCATGCTGGCTGCCCCGGCGCTGCGGACGAGATCGCCACGGCGTGCGGTGGCTTCTCCGTGTCGAACCGCGCGCGTTGCCGATCGCTGAAAAGCGCCAGCGCCTGCGGCTGGACGCAGCGCGCGTCGAGGTCGGTGGCGAGCGCGACGACCGAGGCCTCGTCGCCCTGGTAGAAGGCGGCGTGGCGTTCGACCGCCTCGCACAAAGCGCTGGCGCGGGACTGCGCCATCGACATGCCTTTGCCGAGGCAGACCTGGGTCAGCGGGCCGGGCGGCGCGTCGCCGCCGGCCGGTGCCGTCCTGAAGATCTCGCTGCGATAGACCGTCAGCGCATCGTCGGATTCGGCGTTGAGCGGCCGCACCTGCGCGATCACGCCGCACAGCGGACTGACGTGGCGCGCCAGCCGCTCCACCGTGGCCGAGGCCGGCACCGTGCGCCAGCCGCCATCGCGCCGGGCGGTGGGCAGGCCAGGAGCCAGCGTGATGGGTTCGCGTTGCCGCTGCGCCATGAGTCCCGGCGTTCCGCACTGCGGGCACTGGGGACGGCCGAAGACGAAATGCGGCTGCGGTGAATCCAGCGTGCGCACCTGCGCGTCGGCGTGCGCGACGAGTTGCCTGGCGATGGAGAGCAGTAGATCGAGGCGTTCGCCGACAAGCCCGTCGCCGGCGCGCACGGGCGGGCCGATGACCATGCCGCCGTGACGGTCCTGCCACCAGGCGCGCGCCGGCCGGTTCCCGAGCCACCGATGCGCAAGGCAATGCCAGCAGGGGCCGGCCGGCTTCGCGCGCGGCCTGAAGACCGGGCCGGCCATGGCCTGCTCGCCGGTCGGCTTGACCAGCAGCCATGGACGCCCCGAAGCGCGCTGCTGCGCATCGATCACGCCGAGCCGCGGGTCCAGGTAGTCGTCGCAGAACACGAGGGTGAGGCCGGCGCCGCCCGCCTCGGCGATCCCCTGCCCCCAGTGCCGTGCCGCGTCGTCGTTCACGGCCTGCGACAGCACGACGAAATCGACGTGATCGGAGACGGCCGCGCGCACGGGTTCCACCGAGAAATCGGGCACGAGGTACGGCTCGCCGCCGTCCATCGCAGCGGGTCGCACGAGGCCCTGGCGCGCCAATGCTTCGAGCGCATGCAGCATTTCCGCGAGCGGCGCCGCCGCGCCTTCGCTGCGGCAATGCGCCGCGAGGCTGACACGCTCGCGCAGCACCTGCTCGAGGGCAATGACGCCCGGCGAGCCGAGCACGAGCAGCTCGTTCTCGCTCAACAGCAGCAGGTTGTCCTTCAGCACGACCGGCGGCAGGTGCTTCTCATGCCACCGGAAAACGTCGCCGAAGAAATCCGGTGCCGCGGCGCTACGCATCGTCTTGCGGGCCCAGTGCAAGGCGCACGACGGCATAGGGCCAGGCACCTGTCGCAGCCTGGAACGCCGCTTCGAACAGCCGATGCTGTTCGGAGAATTGGGCATAGATGTGGTCTTCGGACAGCACCCGCATCGACGGATGCAGACGCGCGATCTGCACGGCATCTTCGAAGCCCGACACCACCGGCAGCCGCATGCCGCCCACCGCCATGGGCTGGCGCGCGAGCACCGGATGCACATGGTCGAGCACGACGGTGCACGGCGTCGCGCCGTGCTCGAAGCGCCCGGCCAACCGGCGCAGCAGGGCCTCCAGCGGCGCCTGCGGCAGGTAGGGGCAGACGCCCTCCAGCATCGCGAGCACGGGCCGCTCGCCGGGCAGGCCGGCGGCGTCGAGCCACGCGTCGTCGAGGATCGAGCATGCGAGGTCGGTCTCGCCTTCGCCGCGCGCCATGTGCTGCGCCCGCAGGCCGATGGCCTCAGGCAGATCGATGTTCAACCAGCGGGAGCCTGCCGCCACGGCGGCCCCGAGCCGGCTGCGCCGCGTGCACAGCCCCGCGCCCAACGTGATGCACAGGCCGCCCGGATGGGTTGCGAGGAACTCGGCCGCAAAACGGTCGAACAGCGCGGCACGCAGGACCACGCTCCTGACGAATGCCGCGTCCATCGCATAGGCCGAGAGGTCGAAGGGCAGCGACGCCGCGATGCGCTGCGCCTCGGGATCGGAGAACGCCTGCGCATCGCCGCGCAGGCGACTGGCCTCGGCGCGCGCGGCCAGCGTCAGCAGGAGCGTGGCCGTGGCGCCTTGCAGCGCGCCCGTGGCCAGCCCCCGGTCGACCGCGGACTCAGCAGGTGAAGGGATAGGGGTCGCCCGTGTTGTTGTACGAGGTGAGCGCGATCGCCCGCATGCCCTCTTCCACCGGCGCGTTCGGGTAGTTGAGCAGGAGGCCGTTCTTGATCGGCGAGCCGTCGGCATTCTCCAGGTTCCATTCGCCGCGCGCCGTGTCCCACGTGAAGGCGGAATTGGTCGTGAACAGGATCTTGAAATTGAACGGATTGTTGTAGCCCAGCCATTGGCTCAGCACCGGCGCCTTGTCGGTGTCGGGGTCGCGCGTCAGGTCGAAAAGGAACTCCGGCGATTGCCATGCGAGCGCGATCGCGCGCAGCACCAGGCCGCCGAACGCCAGCAGCGAACCTTCGCCGCCGCCGGGGATGCCCAGGCCCGTGGGCAGCGCGGCTTTCATCAGGCCGGGGGTGGACGCTTCGGGCGCTTCGAAGGCGACGGCGCCGCCCATGAAGTTCGGGAACACCTGGTAGTAGGCGGCCAGCGCCTCCGCGGCATGCGAGGACGGCGCCTGCGGCAGCACGATGATGAAGGAATCGTCGGGGCCGACCCAGCCGGAGGTCTGCATCGGCTTCCATTCGGCGCGCATGTCCGGATCCGGATTCTGGAAGAGCCTGATGTCGACTTGCGGCCACATCGTCGGCAGGCCGAAGTCGCGGCGCAGCATGGGCTGGATGTCCTGCTGGTCGAGCAGTTCGCGGCGGTAGGCATCGTCCTGCCACGATCGGGCAACGCCTCGGAGATAGGCAAGGCGGAATTCGAGCAGCGGTTCGGCGCTTTGGCGTTGAGGGGTCATGGTCACTTCATCCTTGGTTCAAGAAACAGATGCATGCAGGGGCATGCGTGCAGACAACTCCGACCGCAGGCCGGCCAGTTCCTCCAGGCGTGCGGCCACGTCGGGGCTTTCTGGTGCCAGCGCCTGCAACGCCGCCAGGGCCTCGTACTCGGTCCTGTGCTTGGCCCCCTCGCGCGCCACGTCGGCGGCCTGCGCGAAGCACGCAGCCACCGCCTCACGCTCACCGCCGGAGGCCTGCAGGTAGCGGGCCTTCTGCAGATGGAGCTCGGATCTGTAGAGCCCTTCCTTGAGCTCATCCGCCATGCGCAGGCACTCGTCGATGCGCTCGAGCGCTTCGCTCCAGCGCTGGTTGGCGGCCAGCGTGTCGGCGGCGAAGGCGCGGTAGTAGGTCTGGCAATAGCGGCAGCCCATGCCCCACAGCGCCTGCACCCAGGCGTCGGCTTGCGCGATGCTGTCGACGTCGCCGGTGGCCCAGCAGCGGATGATTTCCGCATACCCCTGGAACGCCGGCAGGCCATAGCGCGCGGTGATGCCGAGCAGTTCGCCCGTGCTGACCAGCGCCCGCGCCTTGTCGTTGCGGGCCTGGTGGCCCAGGCTCTGGTACAGCAGGGCCATGCTCAGCGACGGAATGTGCGACATCTCCCGCGCCCACCGGACGGCGTTCGCGGCGTCGGTGCGGGCGGCCGCGTCGTGGCCCGCGAACCAGCGCACCAGCGCGCGCCCCGTGGTGGCCCATACGCGGGTGTCGAAGCCGAAGTCGGCGGCATGGTGCGCGTGCGCTTCGGGGCTGTAGCGCTCGATGGCGTCGGTCAGCGACTGCTCGCCGAGTTCGAACTGGCCGTCGGAATAGTGCGCGAGCCCAAGATAGGTCTGTGCCGCTACGAACACGCCCTGGTCCTGCTGCTGCACGGCATGGTCGAGCAGCCGCTGGCTCAGCCGCTGCACCTCGGCGCGGTTGCTCGCGACGTGGTGGAAGGTGATCAGCGTCCACAGGTGCTGCACCTGCTTCTCGCGGGGCACGTTGTCGTCGAGCAGTTCCTGCGACAGGGCGATGCGGTCCACCACCTGCGCATGCGCCCAGCCGTACTTGTTCATCATCGCCTGCGTGACGTAGCTGTTCACGTCGAGGCGCGCCTCGCGCTGCGCGGCGCCATCGAGGCGCGCCATCCAGCCGTCGATGTGCTGGGCGTAGGAAATGGTTTCGTCGTTCAGCGAGCGGTGCTGGGTAATGCGCAGCTGCTGCACCGCCAGCGCCATGGCCTGCGCGTGCTCGCCCGCATCCGCCCAGTGCTGGGCCACGCTGCCCGGCTCGTCCGCCACGCGCTGCGGCTGGCTGTCCAGCAGCGTCTGCGCCACGTTGCGGTGTTGCTGCTGGCGCTGCGCGACGAGCATGCATTCGTAGGCGGTGTCGCGGATCAGCGCGTGGCGGAAGATGAAGGCGCCCGGCGGCCCGGCCGGCGCAACGAGGCCCGCGTCGTGCAGCACGGCCATGTCCTTGTCCATGGCTTCGGGAGGCTTGCCCGAACAGGCGCACAGCAGCTCGGCATCGAACTGCCGCCCGATGGTGGCGGCCAGCTGCAGCAGGCCCTTGACGGGGCCCAGCCGGTCGAAGCGGCTGACCAGCGAGTCGCGCAGCGTGACCGGAATGGCCGCCGGCTGCGCGGTGTCCTTGAAGACCCAGACGCCGTCCTTCTCCACCAGGTAGGCGTCGAGCAGCATGCGCGCCATTTCCTGGATGAACAGCGGCACGCCGTCGGTGCGCGCGACCACGTTGTCGATCACCTGCGGCGCAGCGACCCTCGGCGCCAGCGCCTGCCGGGCCAGCTCGGCCGCCTGCGCGTCTTCCAGACGGCGCACCTCGATGCACGCCGCCTGCAGTTCCGGCGGCTTCTCCCATTCCGGCCGCGCGGTCAGCACCAGCAGTACGCGCCGCTGCGGCAGCTGCGCAACCAGCTGCTCGAGAAACTCGATGCTCGTGGGGTCGGCCCAATGCACGTCCTCGAGCAGGAGCAGCAGCGGCGCCGCCTCGGCCATGTGCAGCAGCCACTGCGCGATCGACTGCAGCAACAGCGCCTTCTGCATCGGGGGAGACATCTGGCTGGGCGCGCTGTCGCCCAGCGGCAGGGAAAGCCATGCGCAGAAGATCGGCAGCACCACCTCGCCGTCGCAGCCGGCCGCATGCAGGGCCTCGCGCAGCCGCTCGCGCCGGGCGTCTGGCGTGGCGGCGTCGGGCGCTGCGTCGAGCCGCTGGCGCAGCAGTGCCAGGAACGGCGTCAGCGCGTTGTTCTGACTTTCGGGCTGGCACTGCGCACTGACGGTCTGCCAGCCTTCCTGCGCCACTTGCTCGCGCAACATGTCGGCGAGACACGACTTGCCGATGCCGGGCTCGCCGCGAATCCACACCGCGCCGCCTTGGCCTTGCCGGGCCTGGGCCCACGCCTCGCGCAGCTGCTGCAGTTCGGGCTCGCGGCCAATGCACGCCTCGTGCAGTGCCTGTTCCGCCGACTCGTGCAGCATGGACGCCTGCCGCTTGCTGCTGAGGCAATAGGTCTGGATGCCGCCGGACTGCCCCGGCAGGGCCACGCTACCGGCCTTGTCGAAGCGCGCATGGCGCCCCAGCAGCCGGTAGCTGCTTTCGCTCGCCAGCAGCGTGCCGGTTTCGGCAACGCCCTCGAGCCGCACCGCAACGTTGACGGCATGGCCCGACGGGATTTCTCCGGCGGCCACCACCGCCATGCCGGTGTGCATGCCCATGCGGATGCCCAGATGCACGCCGTGCGCCTGCTCGATGGCAGCCGAGCGCTGGCGGCTCAATGCAATCAACTCCAGCGCCGTCATGCCGGCCTGCCGCGCATCGGTGTCGCTGGCGTGCGGATAGCCGAACAGCACGATCATCCGGTCGCCCAGCGTGCCCGCCAGCAATCCGCCGCGCCGCGTGGCGGTCTCCGCGAACAGGGTGAGCTCGTTGCGCTGCAGCAGCTCCAGTTTTTCGATGTCCGAGGGCAAGGCATCGTCGGCGCCCTCGGCGTCGGCGTCCGGCCAGACCGAGACGCTGCAGCACAGCACCGTGAGCTGCCGCTTCTCGGAGAAGCCGCGCGTCGTCACCACGGTATGGGCCAGCGCCTCGTCCTGCGCCTGCTTGGCCGAGCGCAGCACGCCCACGAGGTCGTCCAGCCGCAGGCGCCCGAGTTCGGCCAGCAGCGTGGCCGCGGAATCGCAGCGGTCGGCGGCCTTCTTCCTCAATGCCTGCCGCAGCACGGAGGCCACCGGATGGCTGGCGATTTCCGAGGGCAGCGGCACTTCCTGCGGGCTCAGTTGCTGATGAAGAATCTCCGCCGCCGATGCGCCGCGGATGGCGGGCACGCCGGTCAGGCATTCGATGAACATCAGGCCCCAGGCATACAGATCGGACTTGACGCCGGGCGGTTCGCCGCGCAGCTGCTCGGGTGCGCTGTAGGCCGGCGTGCCCAGGGACTCTTCCGTCATCGTGAGCGTCAGGAATTCGGCGCCCCTGTTCGTGGGAATGACGGTGCTGATGCCGAAGTCCAGCACCTTCGCATGCGGGACGGCGCCGGTGAACGTGACCATCACGTTGTCTGGCTTCAGGTCGCGATGCACGATGCCCGCGGCATGCGCGCAGTCCAGCGCATCCAGCACTTCCGCCATGAGGTGGGCGGTTTCGGGGGCGGTCAAAGCGCCCTTGCGCCGGATCAGGCTGGTGAGCGTTTCTCCCGGCACGTACTCGAAGACGCCATAGACGCAGGCGCCCTGCTCGCCCTTGTCGAGCAGCTGAACGATGTGCGGATGGTGCAGCGCGGCACAGAGCTTGGTCTCGCGGTGGAAACGCGCAACGCGCTGGCTGCCGACCTGCAGCTTGACGACCTTGATCGCGACCACGGTGCCCGTGCGCTGCTGCAGCGCACGATAGACGGTGCCGTAGCCGCCTGCGCCCAGCTCCTCCAACAGGTCGTAGCCCGGAATCTCCAGCGGTTCCGGCAATTGCGGTTGCAACGCTGCGTGCGTGGGGTTGGTGGCGACATCCTGCATTTCAGCCTCGTCGTGATGGAACGTTGATGGTCCTCCGGGACCTGCCTCGGCCGCGTCCCGCGCTGCGACGGTACGCAATAGTGACACTAATTGTTACTGTAGCGGACACAAAGACTTTTCAGGCGGGCAACACTCCAAAAAAAGAAAACCCGCAACAAGTGCGGGTTGTTAGAACTTTTCGGTGTATATGCTGCCGCCCGGCGCAGCCCGGGCCCCTTCGCGAACACCGCGGAACCGGCTTTGCCGGGCCGCAGGTGTTGCCCCCGGTAGGGGGAAGGCGCAGCGACACGAAGTGCGCGCAGCCTGGGGGCGAGCCTATTTCTTGTCGCCGCCCGGCACCTTGCCTTCGACGCCCTTGACGTAGAAGTTCACGCCCGAGAGAAACTTGTCGTCGGCCACCGCGTCCTTGGCGACCAGTTCCTTGCCGTCCTGGCCGACGATCGGGCCCTTCCAGATCACGAAGCTGCCGTCCTTCAGGCCCTTCTTCACTTCCTCGACCTTGGCCTTGGTTTCGGCCGGCACGTCATCGGCGATCGACACGAGGTCGATGGCGCCTTCCTTCACGCCCCACCAGCTCTGGCCGGTGGTCCACTTGCCGTCCAGGGCTTCCTGGGTGGCCTTGATGTAGTACGGGGCCCAGTTGATGGTGGCCGAGGCCAGGTGGGCCTTGGGACCGTAGGCGGTCATGTCGGAGTCCCAGCCGAAGGCGCGCTTGCCTTTCTCTTGCGCGGTCTTGAGCACGGCCGGCGAGTCGGTGTTCTGGAACAGCACGTCGGCGCCGCCGTTGATAAGGGCGGTGGCGGCTTCGGTTTCCTTCGGCGGGCTGAACCACTCGTTGACCCACACCACCTTGGTCGTGATCTTCGGGTTGACCGACTGCGCGCCCAGCGTGAAGCTGTTGATGTTGCGCAGCACTTCGGGAATTGGCACCGAGCCGACCACGCCCAGCGTGTTGCTCTTGGTCATGGCGCCGGCGATCACGCCGGCCATGTACGCGCCCTCGTACGTGCGGCTGTCGTAGGTGCGCATGTTGTCGGAAGTCTTGTAGCCGGTGGCGTGCTCGAACTTCACGTCCTTGCTGTCGGCCGCGACCTTGAGCATGGGCTCCATGTAGCCGAAGGTGGTGCCGAAGATCAGCTTGTTGCCCTGGCTCACCATGTCGCGGAACACGCGCTCGGCGTCGGCGCCCTCGGGCACGCTTTCGACGAAGGTGGTCTTGATCTTGTCGCCGAATTCCTTTTCGAGCGCCTTGCGCGCGTTGTCGTGCGCGAAGGTCCAGCCGCCGTCGCCCACGGGTCCGACATAGGCGAATGCGATGTTCAGCGGCGCTGCCGGAGCCGGTGCGGCAGCGGCGGGTGCCGGGGCCGGCGGGGGCGCTGGGGCCGGTGCTGCCGCTTCTTCTTTCTTGCCGCAGCCGATCAGGGCCGCCGAAGCGACCGCCGTGAGGGCGGCCAGCTTGAGCAGGGAGCGCTTGTTCAGATCATTCATTGTCGGAAATCCTCAAAAGGACAGGTTGGCGGAAAAACGAAACACGATTATGAGCCGGGGTAGAACGGTTTCCCGATGGAGGCCGGCATGTTGGCGCGAATGAACGCCGGGTTGCGCGAGATCAGCGCAAGCACCACGATGGGCGCGATGTACTGCAGCATGCTGAGGAACTGCGCCGGCACGTCGACGCCGCTGCTCTGCAGGTGAAAGCCCAGCATCGACACGCCGCCGAACAGGTACGCGCCCAGCAGCACGCGCACCGGCCGCCAGGTGGCGAAGGTGGTGAGCGCCAGCGCGATCCAGCCGCGCCCTGCCACCATGCCCTCGACCCACAGCGGCGTGTACACCGTCGAGAGGTAGGCGCCCGCGAGTCCGCACAGCGCGCCGCCCGCAATCACCGCCATGAAGCGGATGCGCCGCACCGGATAGCCCAGCGCATGCGCCGACTCGGGCGACTCGCCGACCGAGCGCAGCACCAGGCCGGCACGCGTGCGGTAGAGAAACCAGATCAGCGCGACGGTCAGCACCACCGCGAAATACACCATCGGGTGATGGCGGAACAGCGCCGGGCCGACGAGCGGGATGTCGCCCAGCACGGGGATGGCGTAGCTCACGCTCGCGGGCAGCTTGGCCTGCACGAAGTTGATGCCGGCAAAGGCCGAGAAGCCGACGCCGAACAGGCTGAGCGCGAGGCCGGTCGCGTACTGGTTGGTGTTGAGCCAGATCACCAGCACGCCGAAGAAGGCCGAGAGCAGCGCGCCGGCCGCCATGCCGGCGAGGAAGCCGAGCCAGGGGTTGTGCGTGGTGACCACCGTCGCGAAGCCGGCGATGGCGGCGCAGAGCATCAGGCCCTCGGCGCCGAGGTTGACGATGCCGGCCTTCTCGTTGATCAACAGGCCCAGCGCCGCGATGGCGAGGACCGTTCCGGCGCTCAGGGTGGAGCCCAGGAGGAGTGCGTAGCTGTCCATGTCAGTTGCTCCGGCGCGGGTTGCTTGTGTTCGAGGGCTGTTGTTCGGGGCGTGTGCTCAGGGCACCGGGTACTCCCCTCCGCGAATGTCCCCCGCCTTCGGCTCCTCCTTTATTTCGCTGCGGGGAGCACCCGGTGCCCTGAGCACGATGGGCGCGGCTGTGGTGCGGGCTGATCAACGACGGCTCTGTCCAACGCTCACGCCGGCGGGGTGCCTTGCGCAGCGAAATAAAGGAGGAGGCCGCAGGCCGGGGGACATTCGCGGAGCAAGGTACCCCGTCGGCGTGAGCGCCCCACGACACACGCGGCACTCGAATCGAAGCCAAGGCCTTCATTCAAAGCGCTCCTTCGCTCGGCCGCGCGACAGGCGCAGTGAGCGGTGTGCTCGCCTGCAGAGAACTTGTCGTCAAGCCAGCAGCCTTGACAGCCGCCTTGCGGCGAATGCGATAGGCAATGAGCGTGTCGCATGCCAGCAGCGTGAAGAGCAAGAGCCCCTGGAACACACCGGTCAACGACTTCGGCAGGCCGAGCCGCGACTGCGCCAGTTCGCCGCCGATGTAGAACATGCTCATGAGGAGGGCCGAGAAGATCATGCCCACCGGATGCAGCCGCCCGACGAAGGCCACGATGATCGCCGCGAAGCCGTAGCCCGCCGGCACATAGGGCGTGAGCTGGCCGAGCGGCCCCGCCACTTCGAGCGCACCGGCGAGGCCGGCCGCGCCGCCTGAGGTCAGCAGCGCGATCCACACCGCGCGCCGCGCCGAGAAGCCTGCGTAGCGCGAGGCTGCCGGCGCCAGCCCGCCGACCTGCTGCGCAAAGCCCGCGCGCGTGCGGAACAGGAACACCCACAGCGCCCCGGCACCCACCAGCGCGATGACCAGCCCGATGCTCACGCGCGAGCCCTTGAACAGGCGCGGAATCTGCGTGACCGCCTCGAAGGTCTTGGTCTGCGGGAAGTTGTAGCCGTTCGGATCCTTCCACGGCCCATAGACCATGTAGCCCAGCAGCAGCGTCGCCACGTAGACCAGCATCAGGCTCACCAGGATCTCGTTGGCGTTGCACTTGTCGCGCAGGAACGCGACTATGCCCGCCCACACCATGCCGCCGAGGACGCCCGCGACCAGGATGGCGGCCACGATCCACTGGCCGGTGGTCTTGTCAGCCAGCAGCGCCACGCCACCGGCCGCGATGGCGCCGAACACGAACTGCCCTTCGGCGCCGATGTTCCACACGTTCGAGCGAAAGCACACGGCCAGCCCCAGCGCGATGATGAGCAGCGGCGTGGCCTTGACCATCAGCTCGCCGATGGCGTAGCCGCTCTTGATGGGTTCGTAGAAGAACACCAGCAGGCCCTTGACCGGGTCCTTGCCGAGCGCCGCGAACAGCGCCACGCCGATCAGCACGGTGATCGCCAGCGCCAATATCGGCGAGGCATAGCTCCAGAAGCGCGAAAGCTCCGGACGGGGTTCGAGCTTAAACATGGGCCGCCTCCTTCTTCCACAGGCCGCTCATCCATTCGCCGATCTGCGGCAGCGTCGCGGCCGCGCGGTCGATGGAAGGCGACAGCCGGCCCTTGGCGATCACGTGCAGCCGGTCGCAGATGTTGAACAGCTCGTCGAGCTCCTCGCTGATCACCAGCACCGCACAGCCGGCATCGCGCAGCGCGAGGATCTCGGCATGGATCAGCGCGGCCGCGCCCACGTCCACGCCCCAGGTCGGCTGCGAGACGATGAAGAGCTTCGGGTTGGCGTCGATCTCGCGCCCGACGATGAATTTCTGCAGGTTGCCACCCGACAGCGACCGCGCCGCCGCGCGCGGGCCGCCGGCCTTGACCTTGAAACGCTCGATGATGGCTTTCGCCTGCCGCTCGAGCGCGCCGGTGCGGATCCATCCGCCCCGGCCCACCGCATCGCCGCGCGTGAGCAGCAGGTTGTGCGCGAGCCCCAGCGTGGGCACCGCCCCGCGGCCCAGCCGCTCTTCGGGCACGAAGTGCAGGCCGAGCGCGCGGCGCGCGCGCGGGCGCAGCCGGCCGGCGGGCTGGTCGAACACCCGGACCATCGGCGCCTCGGCGCGCACGTCCTCGCCCGACAGCGTGTAGAGCAGCTCTCGCTGGCCGTTGCCGGAGACACCGGCGATGCCGACCACTTCACCCGCGCGAACCTCGAACGAAATGCCCTCGAGGTCCATGCCGAACTGGTCTTCGCGCGCCAGCGACAGCCCGTCGACGCGCAGCGCCACCGCGCCCGCATGCACCGGCCGGTGCTGCAGCGGCGGCGGCTCGCTGCCGATCATCAACCGCGACAGCGACTGCGTGCTTTCGTTCTGCGGATTGCACACGCCCGTGACCTTGCCGCCGCGCAGCACGGTGCACGCGCTGCACAGCTCCTGGATCTCGTGCAGCTTGTGGCTGATGTAGAGAATGCTGCAGCCCTCGGACGACAGCTTCTTCAGCACGGCGAACAGCTTGATGACCGCCTGCGGCGTCAGCACCGAGGTCGGCTCGTCGAGGATCAGCAGCTTGGGGTTGGTGAGCAGCGCGCGGATGATTTCGACCCGCTGCATCTCGCCCACCGACAGCGTGTGCACCGGTCGCGCCGGGTCGATGTCGAGCCCGTATTCGCCCGCCTTGGCCGTGATGCTGCGCGCCACCTCGGCCAATTGCAGCGACTTGTCGAGTCCCAGCCAGACGTTCTCGGCCACCGTGAGCGTATCGAACAGGCTGAAGTGCTGGAACACCATGCTGATGCCCAGCGCCCTCGCCTGCTGCGGGTTGCGCAGGTTCACGGCCTGGCCGTCGAACATGACGGTGCCTTCGTCGGGCTTGACCGAGCCGTAGATGATCTTCATCAGGGTCGATTTGCCGGCACCGTTCTCGCCGAGCACGGCGTGGATCTCGCCGGGCTGCACGGCCAGGGAAATGTCGCTGTTGGCGACCACCGCGGGATATCGCTTGGTGATGTTCGCCAGTTGGAGTCTTGGGGTTGTCATGCCGGGTTTCGTGGATTTTTGTCTCGTCAACAGCAACAAAGCGGAAACAGCTATCAGTTTAATAACGTCCCCGCGACCATCGGCGCCCGACGGCGCTTTGCTCAGTTCAAGTCAGTGTCCGCCGATATAGGCGAACTTGAACATGAACACGGCGGCGATGACCCAGACCATTGCATGCACTTCCCGTGCCCGGCCGGTGCAGAGCTTCAGCACGGCGTATGTGATGAAGCCGAAGGCCAGGCCGTTGGCGATGGAGTAGGTGAAGGGCATCGTGAGCGCGGTGACAGCGGCCGGGATCACCTCGGTCGTGTCTTCCCAGTCGAGCTCGACCAGGTCGCGCAGCATCAGGCAGCCCACGAAGAGCAGCGCCGGCGCGGTGGCGTAGGCCGGCACCGATCCCGCGAGCGGCGAGATCATCAGGCAGGCCAGGAACAGCAGCGCCACCACAACGGCCGTGAGGCCGGTGCGTCCGCCCGCTTGCACGCCGGCCGCGCTCTCCACATAGGCCGTGGTGCTCGAGGTGCCGAGCAGCGAGCCCGCGAAGATCGCACCGCTGTCGGCCAGCAGCGCCTTGTTCATACGCTCCATCTTGCCCGGCACCAGCAGGCCGGCGCGCTTGGCCACGCCCATCAGCGTGCCGGTGGCGTCGAACATCTCGACCAGGAAGAACACCAGCACCACGTTCAGGATGCCGCCCTTGAGCGCGCCCAGGATGTCGAGCTGCATGAAGGTCGGCGCGATGGACGGCGGCGCGTCGAACACGCCGTGGAACTTGTTGCCGCCGAAGAAGAACGACAGCACCGTCACCGTGACGATGCCGATCAGGATCGCGCCGCGCACCTTGAGCTTGTCGAGCGCCACGATGATGAGGAAGCCCAGCGTAGCCAGGATCACCGGCGCCGAGTGCAGGTCGCCCAGCGTGACGAAGGTGGCGGGCGAAGCCGCGACGACGCCCGCGCTCTTCAATGCGATGAGCGCCAGGAACATGCCGATGCCCACCGTGATCGCCGTTCGCAGCGACTGCGGTATGCCCTGTATGAACAGCTCCCGCAGCCCCGTGACCGTGACGATCAGGAACAGGCAACCCGAGATGAACACCGCGCCCAGCGCGACCTGCCACGTGTAGCCCATGCCGAGCACCACCACATAGGCGAAGTAGGCGTTCAGCCCCATGCCCGGCGCCATGGCGATCGGGTAGTTGGCGTACAGGCCCATGATCAGCGTGCCCAGCGCCGCAATGAGGCAGGTGGCCACGAAGACCGAGCCCTTCGGCATGCCCGCGTCGCCCAGGATCGAGGGGTTCACGAAGATGATGTAGGCCATCGTCAGGAAGGTGGTGAGCCCCGCGATGACTTCGGTGCGCACCGTGGTGTTGTGCGCGCTGAGCTTGAACACGCGTTCAAGCAGGCCAGGGCCGCTTGCGCCGCTCACGGCCGCACGCGCACGGGCGGACTCGACATGCCCCGGCGCGCGGGGATCGGCGCCCTGCGGCGCCTGTTCGAACGTACTCATTTCGCTTGTCTCCAGCTGTTGTAGTGGCGGTTGCTTCATCGTTGCCCCCGCTCACGACGCCGGCGCGAACGGGGATCTCTCAGGGATCGAAGGTTTCAGGCGCTGCGGGCAGGCGCGCCGCGGCGCCCGGTATCGCGGAAACCGTTGGACGCAGCGACGCCGCCACGTCCTTGATGCATTCGCGCAGCCAGCGCGCCGAACTCGACGAATGGGTGCGTTCGTGCCAGAGCTGGTAGTACATGAGGCGCGGCAGCGCCACGGGGCAATCGAGAATCTTCAGCGGCAGCCGCGACGCGAAGCGCTCGCAGTACTGGCGCCCGGTGGTCAGCACCAGCAGGCTCGAGGCCACCATGTCCGGAATGAGGCTGAAGTGCGCGCAGCGCGCCGTGATGTTGCGCTGCCGCCCCAGCTCGTCGAGCATCTGGTCGATGATGCCGCGCCCGCCCGGGTGCATGGGCGTGGGCGCGATGTGCTCGGCCGCGAGCCAGGTCTCCAGGTCCCAGCCGCGGCGCACCGCCGGATGGTCCTTGTTGACCAGAGACACCACCTCGTCGCCGAAGAGCCGCGCCATGTGCAGGTCTTCCGGCGGCTTGAGCCAGTTGCCGATCACCAGGTCGACCTGGCCGAGCGCGAGGTGGCCGTGGTAGTCCGAGTCGGGTGTGAGCGCATGGATCTCGATCTGGCACAGCGGTGCCTCGCGCTTCACGTGCGCCACCAGCATTGGCAGGAACAGCGGGTCCATGTAGTCGCTGGCCGCGATGCGGAAGGTGGTGGCCGCCGACTGCGGCTCGAACCCGCGCGCATCGGAGAACAGCATCTCGGCCGCGCGCAGGATGCTCGCGGCGGGCTCGATCATGCGCAGCCCCGCATCGGTCGGTACCATGCCCGAGCCCGAGCGCACCAGCAACGGGTCGCCCGACAGCTCGCGCAGGCGCTTCAGCGCGGCCGAAACGGCCGGCTGGTACATGCCCAGGCGAATGGCGGCGCGCGAGACGCTGCGGTCGGTCAGCACGGTGTGAAGCACCCGGATCAGATGGAGATCGATCTTGTCGAAAAGCGCTTGGTCACGCATGTGGCGCCCCCCCAGTCTTCGCGCACTTCGTGTCGCTTCGCCAACCCCCTGCCGGGGGCAACACCAGCGGCCCGGCGAAGCCGGTTCCGCGGTGTTTCGCGAAGGGGATCAGGAGGTAGGGCATTGGGAGGACTTTGGACATGCGCCAAAGTCTACGAGTGACTATGCGGACTGGACAGCGGTAATGGCACGAAGGATCGACTCGCTCGTGGCCGGCGCCTTCAGCGGCGGATCGATGCGGTGGCCGCCCGCGGCAGACACCGCATCGCGGATCGCGAAGAACACCGAGAACGGCAGCAAGAGCGGCGGCTCGCCCACAGCCTTGCTGCGGTGGATCGAGTCCTCGAAGTTCTGGCCTTCGAACAGACGCACGTTGAATACCGGCGGGCAGTCGTTGGCCGTCGGAATCTTGTAGGTGCTGGGCGCGTGCGTGGTGAGCATGCCGCTTTGCGGATGCCACACCAGCTCCTCGGTGGTGAGCCAGCCCATGCCCTGGATGAAGGCGCCTTCGACCTGGCCGATGTCCACCGCCGGGTTCAGCGACTTGCCCGCGTCGTGCAGGATGTCGGCGCGCAACAACTTCCACTCGCCGGTGAGCGTGTCGACGATCACCTCGCTCACGGCCGCGCCGTAGGCGTAGTAGTAGAACGGGCGGCCCTGCATCCTGTCCTTGTCCCAGCTCAGGCCGGGCGTAGCGTAGAAGCCATCGGACCACAGCTGCTTGCGGTCGAGGTACGCCTCGCCCACCACGGTGCTGAAGGCCAGCGAGCGGCCATTGACCTCGACCTTGTCGTTCGCGAAGCGCACCTCGCCGGCCTTGCCGCCATGGCGCTCGGCCGCGCATTCGGCGAGGCGCTCGCGGATCTGCCGTGCCGCGTCCTGCGCGGCCTTGCCGTTCAGGTCGGCGCCGGTCGATGCTGCCGTGGCCGAGGTGTTCGCCACCTTGGTGGTGTCGGTGGCGGTCACGCGCACGCGCTCGAAGCTCACGCCCAGCTCGTGCGCCACCACCTGCGCCACCTTGGTGTTCAGGCCCTGCCCCATCTCGGTGCCGCCGTGGTTCACGAGGATCGAGCCGTCGGTGTACACGTGCACCAGCGCGCCGGCCTGGTTGAAGTGCTTCACGTTGAACGAGATGCCGAACTTCAGCGGCGCCAGCGCGAGGCCGCGCTTGAGCACCACGCTCGTCTTGTTGAAGGCCGCGATGTCTTCGCGCCGCGCGCGGTAGTCGCTGCTGGCTTCCAGCTCGGCCACGAGTTCATGGACGATGTTGTCGGTCACGGTCTGGCGGTACGGCGTGACGTTGTTGTCGGTCTTGCCGTAGAAGTTGACGCGCCGCACGTCGAGCGGGTCGCACTTCAGTTCGCGCGCCACCGAGTCCATGATGTTCTCGATGGCGATGGCGCCCTGCGGGCCGCCGAAGCCGCGGAACGCCGTGTTGCTCTGCGTGTTGGTCTTGCCCGAGAAGCCGTGCATGGCCACGTTGGGCAGCCAGTAGGCGTTGTCGAAGTGGCACAGCGCGCGCGTCATCACCGGGCCCGAGAGGTCGGCCGAGTGACCGGCGCGCGAGACCATGGTGATCTCGGCGCCGAGGATGCGGCCCTCGTCGTCGTAGCCGACCTCGTACTCGTACCAGAAGCAGTGGCGCCGGCCGGTGATCATGAAGTCGTCGTCGCGATCGAGCCGCAGCTTGACCGGGCGCTGCAACTGGCGCGCCGCAATGGCCGCCACGCAGGCGAACAGCGCCGACTGAGACTCCTTGCCGCCGAAGCCGCCGCCCATGCGCCGACATTCCACGTGCACTTCGTTCGACTGCAGGTGCAGCGCATGCGCCACCAGGTGCTGCATTTCGCTCGGGTGCTGCGTCGAGCAGTGGATGTGCAGCGCGCCGCCTTCCTTCGGAATGGCGTAGCTGATCTGGCCTTCGAGGTAGAACTGTTCCTGGCCGCCCACGTCGAGCGTGGCCTTGTGGCGGTGCGGCGCCTTGGCGATGGCGGCGCGCACCGCGGCCTCGTCGCCTTCGTTGGCGCCGCCTCCGCTGCGCACGATGTGCATCGGCGGCACCACATACTGGCCGCGCTCGTGCGCTGCCTGCGGCGTGAGCACGGGCGGCTGCGCCTCGATGGTCAGCGCGCCCTTGGCTTTCGCGGCGGCGCGGCGCGCGGCATCGCGCGTCTCGGCGATCACGGCGAACACGGGTTGTCCGAGGTAGCGGATCTCGCCGCCGTGGTTTACGGGCAACAGGATCGGGTCGTCGTGGACGATCGAGCCGCAGTCGTTGCTGCCGGGAATGTCGTCGGCCGTAAGCACCGCGACCACGCCGGGCATCGCACGGATCGCGTCGAGCGACAGCGCCGTGACGCGGCCGTTGGCGGCCGGCGACAGGCCCAGCGCGCAGTGCAGCGTGCCGGCGAGTTCGGGAATGTCGTCGATGTAGGTCGCTTCGCCGGCCACGTGCAGGTGGGCCGACTCGTGCGGCCGGCTGATGCCGACACGCGCGCCAAGATCGTGCGCGAGCGCTTCGGCACCGACGTCGATGCGCGCGGCGGTGTTGGCCAGGTAATCGGCAAAGGCCTCGGCGGGCTGCAGCAGGCGGGCGTCGATGGGTTTGTTCATGGTCAGACTCCTTCGGCGGCGGCCTTGGTGGCATGGGGCATCACGCTCCATACGCTGGTTTCTTCCAGCGACAGGGCGTCTTCGGCGCGGGTTTCGAGCCAGAGCCGCTGGATCAGGTTCTGCGCCACCTGCAGCCGGTAGTCGGCCGAGGCGCGCATGTCCGACAGCGGCTTGAAGTCCTGTGCCAGCGCGAGCTTGGCGGTGGCAACGCTGGCCTGGGTCCATGGCTTGCCGAGCAAGGCCGCCTCTGCGTTCGCGGCGCGCTTGACGATGGCCGCCATGCCGCCGAAGGCCAGGCGCACGGCCTTGACCGTGTCGCTGCCGGCTTCGAGTTCGATGGCGAAGCCCGCGCACAGCGCCGAGATGTCGCAGTCGAAGCGCTTGCTGATCTTGTAGGCGCGCACCTGGCGGCGCAGCGCAGCGTGCGGAACGGCCAGCCCCTGGACGAACTCGCCCGGCTGCAGCTGGTTCTTCATGTAGTCGAGATAGAACTCTGACAGCGGCATGCGGCGCACCGCGTCGCCGCGGCGCAATTCGATCTGTGCATCGAGCGACATCAGCACCGGCGGCGAATCGCCGATGGGCGAGCCGTTGGCCACGTTGCCGCCCATGGTGCCGGCATGGCGGATCGGCGGCGAGGCGAAGCGCAGCCATACGTCGGAGAGGCTGGGCACGCGCTCGACCAGCGCGGCAAAGGCGGATTCGAGCGAGGCGCCGGCGCCGATGTAGAGCTCGTCCTTGCGGACTTCGATGGTCTTCATTTCGGCCACGTCGCCCACGTAGATGATGTCGCCCAGGTCGCGGAACTGCTTGTTGACCCAGAGGCCGACGTCGGTCGAGCCGGCCAGCAGTTGGGCACGCGGTTTTTGCTCGCGCAATGCGGCGAGCTGGGCCAGGGTCTTCGGCGCATGGAAGTGGTCGATGCGCGCGCCGAGCGGGGCGGCATAGTCGAGGCCGTCGTTCTGCAGCGCGGTGAGGGCCGCGACCACCGGTTTCGTGTCGAGCCGCACGGCCGGCAGGTCGAACATGCGCTGCCCGGCATCGAGGATCGGCCGGTAGCCGGTGCAGCGGCACAGGTTGCCCGACAGCTCGTCGGCCAGTTGCTGGCGGGTGGGTTGCGTGCCTTCGGCCTGGTGGTGTTCGTAGGCGGACCACAGCGACATCACGAAGCCGGGCGTGCAGAAACCGCACTGGGAGCCGTGGCAGTCGACCAGGGCCTGCTGGACGGGGTGCAGCGTGTGCACGGCGTGCTGCTTCTTTTCAGCGGTCTTCGGGGTCTTGCATTGGCTCTTCAGGTCCTCGACCGTGAACAGCGCCTTGCCATGCAGCGTGGGAAGAAACTGGATGCAGGCGTTCACGGTCTGCAGGTTCAGCCCGTCGATGGTGCCTTCGGCGTCGGGGTCGGTGGCGAGTTCGCCGATGACGACGGTGCAGGCGCCGCAGTCGCCCTCGTTGCAGCCTTCCTTGGTGCCGGTGCAGCGGGCGTCCTCGCGCAACCAGTCGAGCACGGAGCGGGTCGGGTGGACGCCGGTGACGTCGACGATCCTTCCGCGATGGAAGAAGCGGATCGGTTGAATCTGGCTGCTGGTGCTGCTGTCGATGCTCATGCTTTTGGGCTCGTGGGAGACCCGTCGTGGGTCAGTCATGGACGTTAGCGGCTTGTCCGGGGTCTTGCATACGGGGGCGCCCATAACGCGTATGTGAGGGTCGGTATGCCACGTACGGGGAAACCCTTGCGTGCATGCTGCAATTCCCGGGCCACGCGAAGGCCCCCGTCGGCGGTCAGCTGCGCGCGATGGCCAACCACGCCGTGGCGACCAGCGTGGAACCCGCCGCCGCGAGCAGGCCGCCGACCAGCCATTTGAGCGTGCGCGGCTGCAGCCTGTTCGGCAGCCGGTGGTGCAGCCGCGTCGCGCCGTAGACGACCGGCATCGCGCAGCCGGCCAGCAGCGCCGCGCGCCAGGAGAAGTGCCCCGTCGGCACCACGATGACGAGCCGCGCCAGCGAGTTGAACGCGAACATCAGCAGCAGCGCGCGGCGCACCAGCTCGCGGTCCAGCGGCTGGCGATACATGTGGAAGACGATCGGCGGCCCCGAGCTCGAGAACAGCCCGCCCAGCACGCCCGACAACCCGCCCACGACGGCGAAGCTCGCGCGGCCCGACACCGCCGGCAGCGGCCTGGCCTGCAGCACCAGCAGCACCGCGCAGCCCAGGATCGACACGCCCAGCAGCCCGCGCAGCCAATCGACCGCGCCGCCGCTGAGCCAGTTCAGCAGCACGAGCCCGACAATCACGCCGACCGTGCTGCCATTGAGCGCCGGCTTCATGAGCTGCCAGGGCACCACGCCGGGCCGGGCGCGGAAGTACGTCCATGCGTTGATCAGGCTCAGCACCGTGGCGGCGTTGGCGGTGTCGCTCACGCTGGCCACGTGGAACACCGACACCAGCCCGAGCAGGATCAGGCTGAATGCAAAGCCCGTGAGGTTCTGCGCATAGGTGGCGAGCGCGACGCAGGCCATGAAGACCAGCACCGGGCCGGCCCCCGAAAGAATCGCTTGCACGGGTCCGGTCTCAGCGCATCATGTCCCAGCCCATCATCAGGGCTGCGAATCCCATCAGGGCGGTGCCGCCCCAGCCGAGCCATCGGGTCCGGCGCCCGGAGGTGAACACGCCCATCACTTTCTCGCGCGTCACCAGGATCATCATGGCCGCCATGATCGGAACCGCTACCACCCCGTTGATGACCGCGCTCCAGTAGAGCGCCTTCATGGGATCGATGGGCGTGAAGTCGAGCGCCGTGCCGACCAGCGTGGCCACGGCGATGATTCCGTAGAACTCCTTGGCCTCGCGCCAGTGCCGCTCCAGCCCTTCTCCCCAGCCGAAGGCCTCGGCCACCGCATAAGCCGCGGAAGACGCGAGCACGGGCACGGCCAGCAGGCCGGTGGCGATGATGCCGCCGGCGAACAGCCAGAAGGCGAAGTCGCCGGCCAGCGGGCGCAGCGCCTCGGCGGCCTGCGCCGCGGAGGTCACGTCGTGCACCCCGGCCGTGTACAGCACCGATGCGCCCACCACCATCACGAAGAAGGCGATGAGGTTGGAGAAGGTCATGCCCACCCAGGTGTCCAGGCGCACGCGCCGCAGGTCGTGCCGCACCTCCTCGTCCGTTCCGCGCCGCCCGCCCTTGAGCCGAAGCTCCTCGACTTCCTGCGACGCCTGCCAGAAGAACAGGTAGGGCGAGATCGTGGTGCCCAGGAGCGCCACGATCATCATCCAGTAGTCGCCGCTCCATTGCAGCCTGGGCACCACGAGGTCGTGCAGCACCCGCTCCCATTCCACCTGCACCGCGAACACCGCGGCAACGTAAGCGAACAGAGTGAGCGTCAGCCACTTGAGGATGTGGGCCAGCTTGCGGTAGGGCACGAACACCTGCAGCAGCACCGTCACCACGCCGAAGACCAGCGCGTGGAAATGCGCCCCGCCTCCCACCACCAGCTGCAGAGCCTCCCCCATCGCCGCAATGTCGGCCGCGATGTTGATGGTGTTCGCCACCACCAGCAGGAAGACCAGCACGACCAGGAAGCTGCGCGGCATGTGCTCGCGCAGGTTGGCCGCCACGCCCTTGCCGGTCACGCGCCCGATGCGCGCCGACACCAGCTGGATCGCCACCATGAACGGCAGCGACAGGAACACCGTCCACAGCAGCCCGGTGCCGAACTGCGCGCCGGCCTGGGTGTAGGTCGCGATACCCGACGGATCGTCGTCGGCCGCGCCGGTGACGACGCCCGGGCCGACGTGGCGCAGGAAGGAGGGAATGCGTTTCTTCATGTTCGCCCGATGGTGGCATGCCGAGCCTGACCAGTACATGAACCGCGCGCGGGCTCATGGCTTCTCATGACGCCTTCTCCGAGAACAGCGCCGTAATGACCTGCCGCAGCCAGCGGTTGCCCGGGTCGGCCTCGAAGCGCTTGCTCCAGTGCAGCGACACCGTGAAGTCGCGCAGCGGAAACGGCGGCTCGACGATGGCATGGCCGCCCTCCCCGGCAAAGCCGCGCGCGATGTTGCGCGGCATCACCACCGCCAGGTCGGTCGCGCGCACGATGGCCGGCAGCACCATGAAGTGCTCGGTCGTCAGCCGCACCCGGTCCTCGAGGTTCAGCAGCTGCAGGATGCGCAGGGTGTCGGCGTGCGTGCGCACGGCCACGTAGTCGAGTTCCTGCAGCGCATCGAGCAATGCCTGGCCGCTGCGCCGGCGCTTGAGGAAGGGATGGTCCTTGCGCAGCAGCACGATGTAGCGGTCCTTCAGCAGCTGGGCGCGCTGCGTGTCCTTCACGCGGGGCAAAAAACCGAAGGCGAAGTCGACCTTGCCGCTGTCCAGCGCGGTGGTGATCTCGCCCGCCGCCAGCGGCATGGTCTCGACCCGCAGGCCCGGTGCCAGCTCGCGCAGCCGCGCCATCAGCGGCGGCAGGAAGCGCCCCTCGCCGATGTCGCTCATGTGGATGCGGAACAGCTTGCGCGAGGCCGCCGGGTCGAAGCGCTCGGGCTCGCTCAGCGCCTGCTGCAGCGTGGCCAGCGCCGACTGCACCGACACCGCCAGCCGCTCGGCGCGCGGCGTCGGCGCCACGCCGCCGGGGGTGCGCGTGAAGAGCGCATCGCCCAGCAGCAGGCGCAGCCGGGTCAGGCCGTGGCTGGCGGCCGGCTGCGTCAGGCCCAGGGCCTCTGCCGCGCGGCTCACGTTGCGGGTCCGGTAGACCGCATCGAAGAGCCGCAGCAGGTTGAGGTCCACCTCGTCGATATGCACCGAGTTCATATTGGATAGCTGGATTATTTTATTGAAGTATGGCGCCGCACCCACCACACTGCCGCGTTCCCCCTCAAGACCAGAACACGGCGAGACACGATGGAAGTTTCATTCAGCAAGGAAGTGGAGATGCTGCGCCTCGGCGCAGGCGACACCTTCCACGGCGAGGGCATCCTCGCGATCACCAAGGGCCTGCTGCAGTCGGGCGTGGCCTACGTCGGCGGCTACCAGGGGGCGCCGGTGTCGCACCTGCTCGACGTCATGGTCCAGGGCAAGGCCTACATGGACGAGCTGGGCGTGCACGTGGAGGCCTGCTCGAACGAGGCCTCGGCCGCGGCCATGCTCGGCGCCTCCATCCACTACCCGCTGCGCGGCGCGGTCACCTGGAAATCGATAGTCGGCACCAACGTGGCGGCCGATGCGCTCTCCAACCTCTCTTCGCCGGGCGTCACGGGCGGCGTACTGGTCGTGGTGGGCGAGGACTACGGCGAAGGCGCCAGCGTGATCCAGGAACGCACGCATGCCTATGCGCTCAAGTCGAGCATGTGCCTGCTCGATCCGCGGCCCGACCTCGGCGTGATGGTGCGCATGGTGGAGGAAGGCTTCCGCCTGTCCGAAAGCTCGAACATGCCCTGCCTGATGGAGCTGCGCATCCGCACCTGCCACGTGCGCGGCAGCTTCGAGTGCAAGGACAACATCGCTCCCGCCGTCTCGACCCGCGCGCTGATGACCGAGCCCGCGGGCTTCGACTACATGCGGCTCGCACACCCGCCCGTCACCTTCCGCCACGAGAAGCTCAAGGGCGACGAACGCATGCCGGCGGCGCGCCGCTACATCGTCGAGCACGGCCTCAACGAGCTGATGCCCGGCGGGCGCCACGCGGACCTCGGCATCGTGGTGCAGGGCGGGCTTTACAACGCGCTGATCCGCAGCCTGCAGCAACAGGGGCTGGCCGACGCCTTCGGCGAGACGGACATCCCGATCCTCGTGCTCAACGTGACCTATCCGCTGGTGCCGGAGCAGGTTGCCGACTTCTGCGTGGGCAAGCGCGCGGTGCTGGTGGTGGAGGAAGGCCAGCCCGAATACATCGAGCAGGACATCGCCACGCTGCTGCGCCGGCGCGACATCCAGACGCCGCTGCACGGCAAGGACATGTTGCCGTCGGCGGGCGAGTACGGCGTCGAAGTGCTGTCGGGCGGTATCGGCAAATTCGCCGCGCAGTACATCGCGGCGAGCGAGGCCCTGTCTTCCGCGCAGGCCTGGCTGGCAGGCAATCGCGAACGCCGCGAAGCGGTGGCGCGGCAGCTGGCCACACCGCTGCCCAACCGGCCACCGAGCTTCTGCATCGGCTGCCCCGAGCGGCCCGTGTTCTCGGCGCTCAAGCTCGCGCAGCAGGAGACCGGCCCGGTGCACATTGCAGCCGACATCGGCTGCCACGCCTTCGGCACCTTCGAGCCCTTCTCGATGGGCCACTCGATCCTCGGCTACGGCATGAGCCTCGCGAGCCGCGCGGGCGTGGCGCCGATGATGAACCGCCGCACCTTGTCGATCATGGGCGACGGCGGCTTCTGGCACAACGGCCTGCTCACCGGCGTGCAGAGCGCGCTGTTCAACGGCGACGACGCGGTGCTGCTGATCTTCAAGAACGGCTACACCTCGGCCACCGGCACGCAGGACATCATCTCCACGCCCGACGACGAGATCAAGGAGCGCGCCGTCGACAAGCAGCAGAGCCTGGTCGACAAGAACCAGACCATCGAGGACACGCTCAAGGGCTTGGGCGTGAAATGGATGCGCACCGTCACCACCTACGACGTGGAGCGCATGCGCAAGACGCTCACCGAGGCGCTCACCAGCGACTTCAACGGCCTGAAGGTGGTGATCGCCGAGGGCGAATGCCAGCTCGAGCGCCAGCGCCGCATCAAGCCGTGGCTCGCCGGCCTGCTTCAACGCGGCGAGCGCGTGGTGCGCGTGAAGTACGGCGTCGACGAGGACGTGTGCAACGGCGACCATGCCTGCATCCGCCTGTCGGGCTGCCCGACGCTCACGCTCAAGGACAACCCCGATCCGCTCAAGGTCGACCCCGTGGCCACCGTGATCGACGGCTGCGTGGGCTGCGGGCTGTGCGGCGCCAACGCGCACGCGGCCACGCTGTGCCCGAGCTTCTACCGGGCCGAGGTGGTGCAGAACCCGAAGTGGCATGAACGCCTGCTGCACGGGTTGCGCGGCGCGGTCGTTCGTGCGCTTCAACCGGCATGAGGAGCGAAGGCATGGAGAACAACCGCCCCCTCACCCTGCTCGTCTGCGCCCTCGGCGGCGAAGGCGGCGGCGTGCTCACCGAATGGCTGGTCGACATCGCGCGCCACGCCGGCTACGCCGCGCAGAGCACGTCGATTCCCGGCGTGGCGCAGCGCACGGGCGCCACCACCTACTACATCGAGGTGTTTCCCGTGCCGCTCGCGCAGCTTGGCGGCAGGCGCCCGGTGTTCAGCCTGAGCCCGGTGCCGGGCACGCTCGATGCGATCGTGTCGTCGGAGCTGCTCGAGACCGCGCGCCAGATCGGCAACGGCATGAGCGCGCCGCTGCGCACGCTGGTCATCAGTTCGTCGGCGCGCATCCTCACGACGGCCGAGCGCATGGAGCCCGGCGACGGCCGCGCCGATGCGCAGCGCCTCGTCGACGTGGTGAAGGCTTTCAGCCGCGAGCACCATGTGTTCGACATGAATGCCATCGCGCGCGACAGCGGCACGGTGGTCAGCGCGGTGATGCTCGGCGCCATCGCGGGCAGCGGGTTGTTCCCGTTCCCGCGTGAAGCCTATGAACACGTGGTGCGCGGCGGCGATACCAGCGCCCCCGGCAAGCTCGGCAAGATGGCGGCCGCCAGCCTGCGTGGCTTTGCGGCGGCTTTCGACGCGGTGAGTGCGCCGCGCGTGCAGGCCGCGTTCGTCAGCAGCGTGCTCGCCGGCGACACCAACGACGCGCCACCGCCGGCCAGCGCCCTGCCCGCCGACCTCGCACGGCGCTTCCCGCCCGCCGTGCACGACATGCTCACGCTCGGCCATGCCCGCGTGCTCGACTACCAGGACGCCGCCTACGCCGCGCTTTATGCCGACCGGCTGGCCCGCGTGCTCGACGCCGAGCGCGCCGCCGACCCGGCCGGCGCGCAGGGTTTCGCCATCACCCGGGAGATGGCGCGCTGGCTCGCGCTGTGGATGGCCTTCGACGACATCGTGCGCGTGGCCGCGCTCAAGGGCCGCGCGAGCCGCGCACAGCGCGTGCGTCAGGAGGTGCGGGCCGGCGACGACGACATCGTGAAGGTCTACGACCACTTCAAGCCCGGCGCCGCGGAGTTCGCGGCGCTGCTGCCTCCTTCGCTGTCACGCCGCGTGACGGCCTGGGACCGGGGCCGGCAGGCGCGCGGCCTCGCGCCGTGGGCGCTGCCGCTGAAGGTGGGCAGCCATTCGGTGTTCGGCATGGCCTCGCTGCGGCTGCTGGCTTCGCTGCGCTGGCTGCGCCGCCGCGGCAGCCGCTTTGCCGAGGAGCAGGCATTGATCGAACGCTGGCTCGCCGCCGTGGAGGCGGGCACGCGCGAAGCGTGGGCCCTGGGCCACGAGCTGGCGCTGTGCGGGCGGCTCATCAAGGGTTACGGCAGCACCAACGAACGCGGCAAGGAGAACCTGCTGCACATGACGGACCACCTCGCCGCGCAGCCCGGCGTGGCTCCGGCCGAGCGCGCGCGGGCCGTCGCCGCCGCGCGCACGGCCGCACTGGCCGACGACGCAGGCAAGGCACTCGATGCGGCGCTGGTGGAACACGGCGCGCCCGCCCGCCCCGTCAAGGCGCAGCCCATCCGCTGGATGAAGCGCAAGCCCGCCGGCAGCGCCTGAGACAGAAAGGGAGGCACCCGCAATGGCACTGCTGCTCAATGTCGAAGACTATCGGCGCCGCGCCCGGCGCGTTCTGCCGCGCCTGGTGTTCGACTATGTCGACGGCGGCGCGGAAGACGAACGCTGCCTTCGGCGCAACCGCGATGCGCTGGAAGCATTGCCGCTGATCCCGGAGTGTCTGCGCGACACCAGCATGTTGGACATCGGCATCGAACTGTTCGGCAGCCGCTGGCGCGCCCCCTTCGCGGTCGCACCCATCGGGCTGGTCGGCATCGTGCGCCCGAATGCCGATGCGTTGCTGGCCCGCGCCGCGCAGGCCGCGCGCGTGCCCTTCATCCTCTCGACCGCATCGAACATTCGCATCGAAGACGTTCGTACCGCCGCCCCCGATGCCACGCTGTGGATGCAGCTCTACGTGATGGGCGAGCGGGCCATCGCCGAGCGCATCGTGCACCGTGCGCGCGCCGCCGGCTTCGAGGCATTGGTGCTCACGGTGGACGTGCCCGTCGGCGGCCTGCGCGAACGCGACCTGCGCCACGGCTTCCGCGTGCCGATGCGGCTCACCCCCGGCGCGGTGCTCGACATGGCGCGGCGCCCCGCATGGCTGCTGCGGCTCGCGCGCAGTGGCATGCCGCGGTTCGCCAACCTGCTGCCCGACCACGACGGCGCCCCCATCTCCCCGCAAGCCCAGGCCGCGCTGCTCTCGCGCACCATGGACCGCACGCTGACCTGGGAAAGCCTGGCGTGGCTGCGCCGGCTCTGGGACGGCCCGCTGCTCGTCAAGGGCCTGCTGGGCGCGGAAGACGCCCGGCGTGCCGTGCAGCACGGCGCGGACGGCATCGTGGTCTCGAACCACGGCGGACGCCAGCTCGACGCGGCACCGGCCAGCATCGCAGCGTTGCCCGCCATTGCCGATGCGGTCGGCGGCCGCATTCCCGTGTTCATGGATGGCGGCATCCGGCGCGGCAGCGACATCGTGAAGGCGCTCGCACTGGGCGCTCGCGCGGTCCTCATTGGCCGCGCGCCGCTCTATGGACTGGCCTGCGACGGCGAGCAGGGCGCGCTGTCGGTGCTGCAGTTGCTGGCGCAGGAGACCGAACGCACGATGACGCTGCTCGGCGCGGCGCATGCTCGCGAGCTCGGGCCGCGCCACGTCGACCAGCCCGCACCGCGTTCGCCCGACGCACAGAACGGCTTCGCGCAACGGCCTCCGGAAGGCACGCGCGGGAAACCCTCCATTTACCCCGCACGCGCGCCTGCCTAGGCTCACCCCAGCTCGACGATTCACGCCACCCATAACGAAGGAGACCATGAAAGCCACTCACCATCCCCGCCGCCGCGGCACGCCTGCGCAACGCCTCCCGCGCATCCAGCCCCTCGCCCTGCTCGCAGCCTGCGCCGCGCTCGTCGCGGGCACGCCCGCCGTGCAGGCGCAAGACAAGCCGGTGCAGCTCAAGCTGTCGAGCTGGGTGCCCGCACAACACCCGCTCAACCCCGCGCTGCAGGCCTGGGCCGACGACATCAAGAAGGAATCGGGCGGCACCATCACCGCGATCCTGTTTCCGTCGGAACAGCTCGGCAAGGCCTTCGACCACTACGACATGGCGCGCGATGGCATCGCCGACTTCTCGTACGTGAACCCCGGCTACCAGCCCGGCCGCTTCCCGGTGATGGCGGGTGCATCGCTGCCCTTCCTCTTCGCCAACGGCAAGGAAGGCTCGGCCGCCATCGACGCCTGGTACCGCAACTACGCGGCCAAGGAGATGAAGGACGTCAAGTACTGCTTCGCGTTCGTGCACGACCCCGGCACCTTCCATTCGCGCAAGAAGATCACCGTGCCCACCGACATCAAGGGCATGAAGGTGCGTCCGGCCACCAGCACCGTGGGCCAGCTCATCACCTCGCTGGGCGGCACCAACGTGCAGGCCTCCGCGCCCGAGTCGCGCGACATGCTGGAGCGCGGCGTGGCCGACGCCATCACCTTCCCGTGGGGCTCCATCGGCCTGTTCGGCATCGACAAGGTGGTGAAGTACCACATGGACGTGCCGCTCTACGTCACGCCCTTCGTGTGGGTGATGAACAAGGGCAAGTACGACGCCATGTCCACCGCACAGAAGAAGGTGATCGACGGCCATTGCACCAGCGAATGGGCACAGAAGGTGGCCGGTCCGTGGGCGGACTTCGAGTTCGCGGGGCACGCCAAGATGGCCGCGCTGCCGGGCCACGAGATCTACAAGCTCACGCCGGAGCAGCTCGATGCATGGCGCAAGGCGGCGGCGCCGTCGGAAGCGCAATGGGCCGAGAGCGTGAAGAAAGTGGGCGAAGACCCGAAGGCGGTGATGGATGCGCTGAAAGCCAGCCTCGCCAAGAACAAGTCGGCGCTCTGAACGATGGCTGCCCGGTCCGTCCGCTACATGGACCGCGCGATCAACACGATCGAATGGCTCGCCGCCATCTTCGTTGGGATCGTCGCGCTCAACATCTTCGTGGCCGTGGTGCTGCGCAAGTTCTTCGACACCTCGATTCCCGATGCGTACGACTTCGGCCGCATGCTGCTGGGCATCCTGATCTTCTGGGGCATCGCGGCCACCAGCTACCGGGGCGGCCACATCACCGTCGACCTGGTGTGGACGGCGGCGAGCCCGCGCATGAAGCGCGTGATCGACGTGTTCGCCACGCTGGTTCTGCTGTTCGTGGTAGCGGTGCAGACCATCATGCTGTTCGACAAGGTGCGCGGCACCTACGTCGACAACGTGCAGACCTACGACCTCAACATCCCGACCTGGCCCTTCTACGCCGTGGCCTGGACGGGCGACGTGTGCGCGGTGCTGCTGATCGCCATCCGCACCTACCGGCTGATCTTCCATCCGGAGCAGCTCGAAGAAGTCCACGCTGAACAGAAGGCCGACGAATGAGTCCCGATGCAGTTGCAGTCCTGGGCTTCGTCGCCCTCTTTGTCCTGATGCTGTTGCGCGTGCCGGTCGGCATGGCGATGGGGCTGGTGGGCGTCACCGGCTACAGCTACCTCGTCGGCCCCGGCCCCGCGCTGAAGCTGGTCGGCCAGACCTCCATGCGCACCGTGACCGACTACACCTTCGGCGTGATCCCGATGTTCATGCTGATGGGCGCGCTGGTGTCGGTCTCGGGCGTGAGCCGCGAGCTCTTCAAGGCCGCCAACTCGATGATCGGCCACCTGCGCGGCGGGCTCGGCGTGGCCACCGTGGTGGCGTGCGGCGGCTTCGCGGCGATCTGCGGATCGTCGGTGGCCACGGCCGCGACCTTCTCGGCGGTGGCGTACCCGGAGATGCGGCGCTTCAACTACCCGCAGTCGTTCTCCACCGGCGTGATTGCCGCGGGCGGCACACTGGGCGCGATATTGCCGCCATCGACGGTGCTGGCGGTGTACGCCATCCTCACGCAGCAGGACATCGGCAAGCTCTTCATGGCGGGCATCGTGCCCGGCGTTCTCGCGATGGCGATGTACGTGATGACCATTGCCATCATCGTCAAGCTGCGGCCCGACTGGCTCCCTGGCGGCGAGGTCAAGCCGTGGTCGGAGCGCTTCAAGGACCTGAAGAACGTGTGGGCGCCGCTGGTGCTGTTCGTGTTCGTGATCGGTGGCCTGTATGGCGGCTTCTTCACGCCGACCGAAGCGGGCGGCGTGGGCGCGAGCGGCGCATTCATCCTCGGGCTGGTGCGGCGCAAGCTCGACGGCCCGAAGATCCGCGAGGCCCTGCTCTCGGCCACGCGCACGGCGGCGGCGGTGTTTACCGTGCTGATCGGCGCGCTGCTGTTCGGCTACTTCCTCACCATCACGCAAAGCCCGCAGAAGCTCACCGAGTTCCTCACCGGCCTGGGCATCGGCCGCTACGGCGTGCTGGCGCTCATCATGCTGATGTACCTGGTGCTCGGCTGCCTGATGGACGCGATGGCCATGATCATCCTGACCGTGCCCATCATCTATCCGGTGATCGTGCACCTGGGCTTCGACCCGATCTGGTTCGGCGTGATCATCGTGATGACGGTGGAGCTGGGGCTGATCCATCCGCCGGTGGGCATGAACGTGTTCGTCATCAAGAGCGTGGTGAAGGACGTGAGCTTCACCACCATCTTCAAGGGCGTGCTGCCGTTCATCGTGACCGACATCGTGCGGCTGGTGATCCTGATCGCGTTCCCCATCATCGCCCTGTGGCTGCCGACGAGAATGGGCTGATGAGCAACAGCGACAAAGAAATCGTCTACACCGTGCGCATCGAATTCGGCGACTGCGACCCGGCCGGCATCGTCTGGTTTCCCAACTTCTTCCGCTGGATCGATGCGGCCTCGCGGCATTTCTTTGCCGAATGCGGCGTGCCGCGCTGGGAAGAAGCGACGGGCACGCTCGGCGTGATCGGCACGCCGCTGGTCGACACGCACACGCGCTTCGTGAAGGCGGCGACCTACGGCGACACGCTGCGCATCGCAGTGCGCATCACCGAGTGGCGCGAGAAGAGCTTCGTGCAGACGTACCGGGCGACGCGCGGGGACGAGCTGATCCTCGAATGCGAAGAGGTGCGGATCTTCGCTGCGAAGCGTGAGGGCGGCGGCATCCGCGCGGTGCAGATTCCGCCATCGATTCGCGCGCTCTGCGAATAGGCCGCGTCGCGAGAAGACCTTGCACCGCATCGTGGAACGCCGTCCCAAGGGTTGACTCTGCGCATGCCGCAGTGCAACAATCGGGGATCTTCATTTCGGAGCCCCGTGCGTGGACAGTGCCAGTTGGATCAGTGACAAGACGCGTGCCTCGGCAGGCGTGACACACCCGGCTCTCTAGCGCAGGCTCCCCCCGCGCTGCGTGCCGGTGTGCACACAGCGTGACTCTCTTGCCTTGCGGCAAGCGGCTCCTCCTCCCGATTCCCGTCGTTCTCGTTACTGACTTTTTCAGTCAGCTTGCGTGCGTCCGTGCGCGAGGCCCTTCAACGCGAAGGAGCCTTGTCATGCGTCACTTTCATCTTCGTCGTCAGCCGCACGAACAGCGCGTTCGCTCGTCGGAGCAGGAGCCTGCGCGCACCGTCGATGCTGCCGCAGCGCCGGCCGTCGATGCGGCGCTGGACCAGGCCGCCGCGTTGTGGACCACGCGCCGCATCCGCAGCTTTCTCGTGCTCCAGCCGACCTGCACGCGCCGCCGCTGAGCCGCTCCACGCGCCCGTCCTTCCTCGACCTGCCAGCAACACAGGAGCACTCCATGGACCCAGCCTCTCGTTGGCGCCGTAGCGCGCCCCCTTCGCTTCGATCGATTGCAGCAATAACAACGCGGCCCGCTGCCGCGCTTCGCAAAGGGTTGCCCCTGGCTCGTTGAGGCCGGTGGTTCTCCCCGGGGCGGGCGGCGGCCGCCCCGAAGGAGAACCCCATGAAAAACGTCCTGAAGTCTTTCTTCGAAAGCTTCCTGCGCAGCCGCCACATGCTGCATCACTTCGAGCGCTGGCAGACGCTGCTGGGCTCGAAGCCCGCCGGCACCGGCTCCGCCAGCATGCCGCCCGACATCGCCAGGGCGCTGAGCGCCGCTTCGCGTACCGATGCGGGCGACATGCTCGCCAGGCTCGACAGCTCGCCTCGCGGCCTCAGCGAAGGCCATGCGCAAGTGCTGCGCAAGCGCCTCGGCAGCAACGAGGTGCGCCACGAGCAGCCGCTGCCCTGGTGGCAGCACCTGTGGCAGTGCTATCGCAATCCGTTCAACCTTCTGCTGACGGTGCTGGCGCTGGTCTCGTACGTCACCGAGGACATGAAGGCCACGCTGGTGATCGGCAGCATGGTCGTGCTGTCGACGGTGCTGCGCTTCCTGCAGGAGTCGCGCTCCAACAAGGCGGCCGACCGGCTCAAGGCGATGGTGAGCAACACCTCGACCGTGCTGCGACCCGCGCCGGGCTACAAGGCGGGCGTGGCCGGCACCGAGGGCGTCGACACCACGCATGCAGGCACCGTGCGCGTGGAAGTGCCGATGCGCGACCTGGTGCCGGGCGACGTCATCGCGCTGTCGGCCGGCGACATGATCCCGGCCGACTGTCGCCTGCTCACCGCCAAGGACCTGTTCATCAGCCAGTCGGCGCTGACGGGCGAAGCCATGCCGGTGGAGAAATTCGTGGTCGACCGCGGCGCGCACGACGCGGGCGTGCTCGAGCGCGAGAACCTGCTCTTCATGGGCACCAACGTGATCAGCGGCACGGCCACCGCGTTGATCGTGCACACCGGCGACCGCACCTTCTTCGGTGCCCTCGCCCAGCGCGTGACGGCCACCGACCGCGGCACCAGCGCATTCCAGGCCGGCATCAACCGCGTGAGCTGGGTGCTGATCCGCTTCATGCTGGTGATGGCGCCGCTGGTGCTGGTGATCAACGGCGTGGCCAAGGGCGACTGGTGGGAGGCGGCGCTGTTCGCGCTGTCGATCGCGGTCGGTCTCACGCCCGAGATGCTGCCGATGATCGTGACCGCCACGCTGGCCAAGGGCGCGGTGGTGATGTCGCGGCAGAAGGTGATCGTGAAGCGGCTCGAGGCGATTCACAACTTCGGCGCGATGGATGTGCTGTGCACCGACAAGACCGGCACGCTGACGCAGGACCGCATCGTGCTCGAGCGCCACACCAACGCCTGGGGCGAGGAGTCGGACCATGTGCTGCAGCTGGCCTACCTGAACAGCTTTCACCAGACGGGGCTGAAGAACCTGCTCGACAAGGCCGTGCTGAGCCACGCCGAGATGCAGCTCGAGACCCGCCTGCAGACAGCCTGGCGCAAGATCGACGAAGTGCCCTTCGACTTCTCGCGCCGCCGCATGTCGGTGGTGGTGGCCAATGGCGGCAGCGAGCACCTGCTGATCTGCAAGGGTGCGCTGGAGGAGATCCTGTCGGTGTGCACCTCGGTCGAGCGCGGCGCCGAGGTGCTGGCGCTCGATGCCGAGGTGTTGGCGCGCATCCATCGCGTGGCGTCGGAGCTCAATGCCCAGGGCCTGCGCGTGGTGGCCGTGGCCAGCCGTGCGCTGGCGGCCGGGGCGCAGAAGCCAGCCTATGGCGTGGCCGACGAATCGGGACTCACGCTGCTGGGCTACGTGGCCTTTCTCGATCCGCCGAAGGAATCGACCGCACCGGCGCTGCGCGCGCTGGCCGAGCATGGCGTGTCGGTGAAGGTGCTGACGGGCGACAACGAACTGGTCACGCGCAAGGTCTGCGCCGACGTGGGGCTGGAGGTCGGCCGCATGGTGCTCGGCCGCGAGGTCGAGGAGCTGGACGACGCCCACCTGCGCATCTTCGTGGAACAGCACCAGGTGTTCGCCAAGCTCACGCCCGCGCACAAGGAGCGCATCGTGCACGCGCTGCATGCCAACGGGCATGTGGTCGGCTTCATGGGCGACGGCATCAACGACGCGCCCGCGCTGCGCGCCGCGGACATCGGCATCTCGGTGGACGGCGCGGTGGACGTGGCCAAGGAGTCGGCCGACATCATCCTGCTGGAGAAGAGCCTGATGGTGCTGGAGCAAGGCGTGGTGCAGGGGCGCCGTACTTTCGCGAACATGCTCAAGTACATCAAGCTCACGGCGAGCTCGAACTTCGGCAATGTGTTCTCGGTGCTGGTGGCGAGCGCGTTCCTTCCGTTCCTGCCGATGCTGCCGCTGCATCTGCTGGTGCAGAACCTGCTGTACGACGTGTCGCAGATCGCGATTCCGTTCGACAACGTGGACGATGAATTCCTGAAGGCGCCGCAGCGCTGGAACCCGGCGGACCTGGGGCGCTTCATGGTGTTCTTCGGGCCGCTGAGCTCGGTGTTCGACATCCTCACGTTCACGGTGATGTGGTTCGTGTTCGCAGCCAACACGGTGGGCCACCAGACGCTCTTTCAGTCAGGCTGGTTCGTCGAAGGACTGCTGTCGCAGACGCTGATCGTGCACCTGATCCGCACGCGCAAGATCCCGTTCCTGCAAAGCCGTGCGGCGTGGCCGCTGCTGATCATGGGCTCGGCGATCGCGGCCGTGGGCATCTGGCTGCCGATGGGGCCGCTGGCGCACTACTTCAAGCTGCAGGCACTGCCGTTGATGTACTTCCCTTGGCTGGTCGCGATGCTGCTCGGGTATGCGCTGCTGACGCAGGGTGTGAAGGGATGGTACACGCGGCGGTATGGGTGGCAGTGATCTTTCCGTTGAGTGTTCGGGGCGTGTGCACAGGCCGCCGGGTACTCCCCTCCGCGAATGTCCTCCGGCCTGCGGCCTCCTCCTTTATTTCGCTGCGGGGAGCACCCGACGCCCTGTGCACGATGGACGCTGCGGTTGTGCCGGCCGATCAACGACCGCTCTGATCGCTCACGCCGACGGGGTGCCTTGCGCAGCGAAATAAAGGAGGAGGCCGAAGGCCGGGGGACATTCGCGGAGCAAGGTACCCCGTCGGCGTGAGCACACCCCGAACAGCAACCTTCCGAACGCCCCGTGACACGCACATGACACCCGGCCCCCACAAACTGCACACCGAAATCACAACAAGAAAGGAATCCATCCAATGCAAGCCATCCAGAACATCAACTTCCACTCGCTGCTCGACACCTTCGTCAGCGTGGCGGCGGCCTTCATCCTCGGCTCGCTGATCGGCCTGGAGCGGCAGGTTCGGCAACGCACCGCAGGCCTGCGAACGAACACACTGGTGGCGGTAGGTGCTGCGGTATTCGTCGATCTGGCGAACCGGCTCGACGGCAGCGGCGGCGCAGTGCGCGTGGTGGCCTACGTGGTGTCGGGCATTGGCTTCCTGGGCGCGGGCGCGATCATGAAGGAAGGCGCCAACGTCACGGGGCTAAACACGGCGGCCACGCTGTGGGGGTCGGCCGCGGTGGGCGCCTGCGCGGGCGCGAACCTGCTGGGAGAAGCACTGATCGCAGCGCTGTTCGTGCTGGCGAGCAACACGCTGCTGCGGCCCGTGGTGAACCGCATCAACCGGCAGCCGATCAGCGAGGAAGCGAGCGAGGCGACGTATGTGGTGCGCGTGATCTGTTCACGCGCGGCACGGCCCGAGGTGATGGACCAGCTGCTGCTGTTGCTCGAAGCCGCGAACTATCCGGTACGCGATGTCGACCAGCATCCGTTCGGGCCGGCCGACACCGAGATCGGTGCGACGCTTTATGCAACGGCGGTCGAGCCCGCGGAGCTCGACCGTGTCATTGAAGATCTCGAATCGCTCGACGGCGTGCAGCAAGCCTTCTGGAATGCCACCGCCGAGGAGTGAATGAGTCGGGGCCGACTCAAACGCCGAGGATCGAAACAGCCTTGGTGTTCAGGTAGGCCTCGAGCGCTTCCGGGCCGCCTTCCGAACCGTAGCCCGAATCCTTCACGCCGCCGAACGGCATTTCCGGCGAAGGCGTGGCGGGCTGGTTGATCCACAGCATGCCGAGCTCGAGCTTCTGGCTCAGCAGGTGCGCGCTCTTGATCGACTTGGTGAAGGCATAGCCGGCCAGGCCGAACGGCAGGCGGTTGGCTTCGGCAATCGCTTCTTCGAGCGTGTCGAAGCCGCGGATGGCGGCGATGGGGCCGAAGGGTTCGTTGTTGAACACGTCGGCGTCCAGCGGCACGTCGGTCAGCACGGTGGGGGCGAAGAAGTTGCCCGTGTCGCCGATGCGTTCGCCGCCTGCGGCCACGGTGGCGCCCTTCTTGCGCGCGTCTTCCAGCACATGGGCCATCGCAGTGAGGCGACGCGCGTTGGCGAGCGGGCCGATGGTCGTGCCTTCGGCGAGGCCGTCGCCGAGCTTCAGGCCTTCGGTGTACTTGACCAGCGTGCGGGCGAATTCTTCGCGCAGGCTGTTGTGCACCAGGAAGCGGGTCGGCGAAATGCAGACCTGGCCTGCATTGCGGAACTTGGCGGCGCCCGCGGCCTTGACGGCCAGCGCCACGTCGGCGTCTTCGGCCACGATCACCGGAGCGTGGCCGCCCAGTTCCATCGTGACGCGCTTCATGTGCGAACCGGCCAGCGCGGCCAGCTGCTTGCCGACCGGGGTGGAGCCGGTGAACGTGACCTTGCGGATGATCGGGTGCGAGATCAGGTAGTTCGAGATCTCGGCGGGGTTGCCGAACACGAGGCCGACGGTGCCGGGCGGGATGCCGGCGTCGACAAAAGCCTGCAGCAGCGCGGCGGGCGATGCGGGAGTTTCTTCAGGCGCTTTCACCAGGAACGAGCAGCCGGTCGCCAGGGCGGCGCCGAGCTTGCGTACGATCTGGTTGATCGGGAAGTTCCACGGCGTGAATGCTGCGACGGGGCCGAGCGGCTCCTTCAGCACGAGCTGCTGCGCGGCAAGGTTGCGCGAGGGGACGATGCGGCCGTACACGCGGCGGCCTTCGTCGGCGAACCACTCGATGATGTCGGCGGCGGCCAGCGTTTCGCCCTTGGCTTCGGCCAGCGGCTTGCCCTGCTCTTGCGTCAGCAGCTTGGCGATGTCGCCGGCGCGTTCGCGGATCAGGCCGGCAGCGCGGCGCATCACGGCAGCGCGCTCGTTGGCGGGGGTGTTGCGCCACTTGTCGAAGCCGCGCTGGGCGGCGGCCAGGGCGCGGTCCAGGTCGGCGATGCTGGCATGCGCCACCTTGCCGATGGCCTTGCCGGTGGCCGGATTCACGACGTCCAGCGTCTTGCCGCCGGTGGCGTCGACCCATTCGTTGTCGATCAGCAGGCGGGTGTCGGTGTAGGTGGCGGTCATGGCGAACTTTTCCTTCGGGACTGGATGATGAAAGGAGGAATGGGAAATCTGGATGTGCGACGCGGCACCCGGAAGGGTGCGCCGGCGACAACGGCAGCCACAGGCCGCCGGGGGGCATAGATTAACCCGAGTTCGCAAACCCCGCCCACCACCGGTCACGGGCCGGGCATGGGGCCGTCATGCGCGCCGAACATAATCCCCGCCAAACCAACACACAGAGGACCGAGGGAAATCCATGCACGCAGCGCTCAGCAACAACCTGTTCTTCATCAAGGAACACGTCGGCATCTTCAAGGCCGCCAACAACTACGACATCTTCGATCCGCACTCGCAGCAGAAGATCCTGGAATGCCGCGAGCCGAACCTCGGCTTCTTCAGCAAGCTGCTGCGCTTCACCGACTACAAGCGCTTCACGCCGTTCGACGTGGTCGTGTCCACGCCCGAGGGGCAGAAGGTGCTGTCAGTCAAGCGCGGCGTGTCCATCTTCCTGTCGAAGGTGCAGGTGCTCGACGGCAACGACCGGGTCGTCGGCTCGTTCAAGCAGAAGCTCTTCTCCATCGGCGGCAAGTTCGACGTGCTCGACGCACAGGAGCGGATCGCCTGCACGCTCAGGGGCAAGTGGACCAGCTGGGATTTCCGCTTTGTGCAGGGCAGCACCGAGTTCGCCGCCGTGTCCAAGAAGTGGGCCGGGCTGGGCAAGGAACTGTTCACCACCGCCGACAACTACATGCTGTCGATCGATCCGGGCGTGCCGTCCAACGACGCCCGCCGCCTGCTGATCGTGGCGGCGGTGATGTGCATCGACATGGTCCTCAAGGAGTGAGGCGCTTCCGGCCTACAGCACCAGCAGCGCGCGGAAGTCGTTGACGTTGGTGTGCGTCGGGCCCGTCACGAACAGGTCGCCGATGGCGTCGAAATAGCCGTACGCATCGTTGCGGTCGAGGTGGTCCGACAGCTTCTTGCCGGCCGCCGCGGCGCGCGCCAGCGTGTCGGGCGTGACGAAGGCGCCGGCGTTGTCTTCCACGCCGTCGATGCCGTCGGTGTCGGCGGCCAGCGCCCACACCTGCGGCTGACCCATGAGCGCGCCGGCCAGCCCCATGCAGAACTCGCCGGCCCGGCCGCCGCGGCCCTTGGCCTGGCCGGGCTGGCGCGGGCGGATCGTGACCGTGGTCTCGCCGCCCGAAAGGATGACGCAGGGCCGCGCGAACGGCTCGCTGCGGTGCGCCACGGCGCGGGCCAATGCGGCATGTACCTTGCCGACCTCGCGCGACTCGCCTTCCATCTCGTCGCTGAGGATGTGCGCCTCGATACCGGCCTCGCGGGCCGCCCTGGCCGCTGCTTCGAGCGACTGCTGCGGCGTCGCGATCATGTGGGTTGCGTGACCGTGGAACACGGCATCGTCCGGCTTGGGCGTTTCGAGTTCGCCGCTTTCGAGCCGGGCGCGCACCGGCGCAGGCACCTCGATGCCGTAGCGGTCGAGGATCGCGAGCGCGTCGGCGCAGGTGGTGGCGTCGGGCACGGTCGGGCCGCTCGCAATGACGGCCGCGTCATCGCCGGGCACGTCGCTGATCGTCAATGTCACCACGCGCGCCGGCGCGCATGCAGCCGCCAGCCGGCCGCCCTTGATGCGCGACAGGTGCTTGCGCACGCAGTTCATCTCGCCGATGCCCGCGCCGCTTTCGAGCAGTTGCTTGTTGATTCGCTGCTTGTCGGCCAGCGTCAGGCCCTCGGCCGGCAGCACCAGCAGCGACGAGCCGCCGCCCGAGATCAGGCACAGCACGAGGTCGTCGGCCGTCAGGCCCTGCGTCAGCGCGAGGATGCGTTCGGCGGCCTGCTGGCCGGCCGCGTCGGGCACGGGGTGCGCGGCCTCGACGATCTCGATGCGTTGCGGCACGCCTTCGGGCCGCGGCGGAATGTGGTCGTAGCGCGTGACGACGAGCCCCGACAGCGGCGCATCGGCCGGCCACAGGGCTTCGAGCGCCTGCACCATCGAGCCGCCGGCCTTGCCGGCGCCCAGCACCAGCGTGCGGCCCTTGGGCGGGGGCGGCAGGTGGGCGCCCAAGGTGGACAGCGGCAGTGCCCGATCCACCGCCACGCGGTAGATGTGTTCGAGGAAGGCGCGCGGGGCCTCGCGCGGATCGGGGGCGGGGCCGAAGGATGGATTCGATGCGGTCATGGCTTGCTTGTCTCCAACCGGCGATTGTGCAGGGCACGGCGCCCCGCACTCTTGATCCCGGTCTAGTTTGTCTTGGCGCCAGCCTGGAACCAGCGGCTGACGAGGGCCCGCTCTTCGTCGGTAATGCCCGTGGCGTTGTTCATAGGCATGATCTTCGTGACCACCACCTGCTGGTAGATCGCCTGCGCATTCGCGGCCACCTGTTCGGGCGAATCGACGCGCACGTTCTTCATCTGCGTGGCCGCGCCGTGGCACATGTAGCAGCGCTGCTCGAGCACCTTCTGCACGTCCTTGAACGGCACAACGGGCGCAGCGGCAGCCACGGCGGTCGCGGCCGCGGGTTCGGGCTTCATCCAGACGATGGTCAGGCCCAGCACCACGATGCCGATCAGCGCATAGGGCAGCGGGTTGCCCGCGTTGCCCAGCTTGAAGCGGTGGCGCACCACGAAGAACTGCCGGATCGCCGCGCCGCCGAGCATGATCAGCAGCAGCACGATCCAGTTGTACTTGTGCGTGTAGGTGAAGCTGTAGTGGTTGCTCAGCATCGCGAACAGCACCGGCAGCGTGAAGTAGGTGTTGTGCACGCTGCGCTGCTTGCCGCGCTGACCGTGCACCGGGTCGACCGGCTTGCCTTCGCGCAGCGCCGCCACGTTCTTGCGCTGGCCGGGGATGATCCAGAAGAACACGTTGCCGCTCATGGTCGTGGCCATCATGGCGCCCACCAGCAGGAAGGCCGCGCGGCCCGCGAACCACTGGCAGGCCAGCCAGGTCGCGAAGGCGATGAAGATGGCGATCAGCACGCCGACGATGGTGTCGCCGTGCTTGCGGCGGCCGAAGATCTGGCAGATGCCGTCGTAGACCATCCAGAACACGACGAAGAAGGCCAGCGCCACGGCGATGGCGGCGCCGGGCTGCCAGTCCATCTTCGACTTGTCGATGAGGTAGGTGCTCGCGTTCCACAGGTACGACATGGTGAACAGCGAGAAACCCGTGATCCAGGTGGAGTAGCTCTCCCAGTAAGACCAGTGCAGGTGGTCCGGCAGCTTCTTGGGCGCCAGCGCGTACTTCTGCATGTTGTAGAAGCCGCCGCCGTGCACGGCCCATTGCTCGCCGCCCACGCCCTTGTCGAGCGATTCCTGGTCCTGCGGCTTCTCGAGGCTGTTGTCCAGCATCACGAAGTAGAAGGAGGCGCCGATCCAGGCGATGGCGGTGATGACGTGGACCCAGCGCAGCAGCAGGTTGGCCCAGTCGAGGTAGTAGCTTTCCATATGCTTCTCTCTCAACCCGATTGGCGCGTGAGGACGCCAGGAAAGGGTTTCAGCCTGCTCACCACCGCGGGCGCTGTAAGCAGAGAAAGTGCCGCGAACGCAGGCTCCATGGGCAGATGGGCCTCGCTCCGCTGCGGCTTGTTGTGGACCGAAAGTGTATACAGTTTTGGCAAGGGAGGGTGCGGTTTTTTTGGGATGCGACCGCCGGGAAAACCCTGTTCAGCCCAGCGATTGCAACAACTGTGCCGCCACCGCCACCGCGATGACCTCGGGCTCCTTGCCCGTGATGCCGGGCACGCCGATCGGGCAGGTGACGCGGGCCAGTTCGTCGGCCGTGAAGCCGCGCGCCTCCAGCCGGTGGCTGAAGGTGGCCCATTTGGTCTTGCTGCCGATCAGGCCGATGTAGGGCAAGTCGTTGCGCTCGCGCAGGCGCTTGAGGCAGGCGATGACGATGTCCAGGTCTTCGGCGTGGCTGAAGCTCATGATGAGCACGCGGCTGCCCGGCGCGAGCGCGGCCACGGCGTCCTGCACGGGCTCGGAATGCTCGGTGTCGATCTGCGCGGGCAACTCTTCGGGGAAGACGCCGTCGCGGCTGTCGATCCAGCGCACCGAGAACGGCAGCGTCGACAGCAGGCGTGCCAGCGCCGCGCCCACGTGCCCGCCGCCGAAAAGGGCCACCGGCTCGAGCTGAGCGAGCAGGTCCTGCTGCAGCCTCGGCGCATCGGCGGCGGTGATGCGTTCGTAGGAGAGGAACATCACCCCGCCGCAGCACTGCCCCAGGCTGGGTCCGAGCGGATAGCGCTGGATGCCGTCGAAGGGCTTGCGCGTGCCTGCCAGCAGCTCGCGCGCTTCCTTGGTCGCCTGGAACTCCAGCTGCCCGCCGCCGATGGTGGCGGTCAGGCCGTCGGCCCACACGGCCATCCAGGTCCCGGCCTCGCGCGGCGCCGAGCCCTGTGTGGACTCGACGCGTACCAGCACCGCGTCTTCATGGCGCAGGCGCGCCAGCAATTGATCGACCGCACCGCTCATCGTCATCGATACCTTCGGTTGCCGGGCGCGCGACGACTCACGGTATAAACCCGGCCATGAATCGCCAGCTTACGCCTCGCCGCCTCGCACTTGCAGCTTCTGTTGTTTCGGCCCTCTGGCTTGCCGGCTGCGGCTCCACCGGGTCGGTGCCCGGCCAGCTGAGCGGGGCCAGCGGCGATGTCGGGGCCGGGCCGGTGCCGTCCGCATCCAGTGCTTCTTCCGCGCGCGCCTATCGCCGCGATGCCGCGCGCCATGTCTATGAAGCCAACCGCTCGCGCATCTACAAGGGCCAGCTGCCGCCGGTGCTGTACGCGGTCGGCACGCTCGAGGTGAACATCGACGCTGGCGGCAAGGTGCGTTCGATGCACTGGCTGCGCGCGCCCAAGCATGCGCCCGAAGTGATTGCGGAGATCGAGCGCACGGTGCTGAAGGCGTCGCCCTTCCCTCCGGCAACGCGCCTGGGCTCCGTCACCTGGACGGACACCTGGCTGTGGGACGAGAGCGGGCGCTTCCAACTCGACACCCTGACCGAAGGCCAGCAACAAGGCGACTGAAGCCCAAGCTCAGGAGCCGCGGTAGGTGGAGTAGCTCCACGGGCTCACGAGCAGCGGCACGTGGTAGTGCTGGTCGGTGTGGGCCACGCCGAAGTCCAGCGAGACCTTGTTCAGGAAGTTCGGCTCCGGCAGCTTGACGCCGAGGGCCTTGAAGTAGCCGGCCACGTCGAACACCAGGCGATAGGTGCCGACCTTCAGCGAATTGTTGTCGTAGAGAGGCCCGTCGCTGCGGCCGTCCGAATTCAGCGTGAAGCGCTTCACCAGCGTCGCGGCATCGCCGTCGGTGGTGTACAGCGCAACCTCCATGCCGGCCGCGGGGCCGCCGTGCATCGTGTCCAGTACGTGAGTGCTAAGGCCCATGGGGCGCTCCTTGAAAGTCCGAAAAGCTCGGATCGGCGGGTGCGGGAAATTCCGGTGGACAAAAGTGTATACAGTTACCGGCTTTGGGTCTATCATGAAAAACATGGAGTCCTCCACCACCCGTTCGATCGTCGATGCCCTCACGAAGGCCATCGTCGAGCACCGGCTTCAGCCCGGCACCAAGCTGGCCGAGCAGAAGCTGGCCGATCACTTCGGCGTCTCGCGCACGCTGGTGCGCCAGGCGCTGTTCCAGCTGTCGCAGAACAAGCTCATCCGGCTGGAGCCCGCGCGCGGCGCCTTCGTGGCCGCGCCCGCGGTCGACGAGGCCAAGCAGGTGTTCGCGGTGCGCCGCATGCTCGAGGCCGAGATGACGCGCGAGTTCGTGCGCACCGTCACCCCGGCCAAGATCAAGGCGCTGAAGGAGCACGTGGCGCTCGAGAAGTCCGCCGTGTCGGGCGAAGACGTCTCCGGCCGCACCGAGCTGCTGGGCGACTTCCACGTGCGCATGGCCGAGCTCATGGGCAACCAGGTGCTGGCGCAGATCCTGGGCGAGCTCATCTCGCGCTGCGCCCTCATCACGCTGATGTACCAGAGCGCCAGCGCGGCCGAGCACTCCAACGACGAGCACGCCGACATCGTGAAGGCGCTGGCCGCGCGCGACGAGGAGCGCGCCGTGCGCCTCATGACCGAACACCTGGAGCACGTAGAGGCCAACCTCACGTTCGACCGCAAGGTTCCCACCAACGACATCTCGCTCGCCCTGGCCTGAACATCCATGACCGTCTACGACACCACCCTGCCCTACCCGCGCGACCTCGTCGGCTACGGCCGCAACCCGCCGCACGCCCAGTGGCCGGGCGGCGCGCGCATCGCGGTGCAGTTCGTCCTCAACTACGAAGAGGGCGGCGAGAACGCCACGCTGCACGGCGATGCGGGCTCCGAACAGTTCCTCTCCGAGATGTTCAACCCGGCGAGCTTTCCCGACCGGCACATCAGCATGGAAGGCATCTACGAATACGGCTCGCGCGCCGGCGTGTGGCGCATCCTGCGCGAGTTCGAGAAGCGCGGCCTGCCGCTGACCGTGTTCGGCGTGGGCATGGCGCTGGAGCGCTACCCCGAGCTCACGGCTGCCTTCAAGGAACTCGGCCACGAGATCGCCTGCCACGGCTGGCGCTGGATTCATTACCAGAACCTCGACGAAGCCACCGAGCGCGAGCACATGCGCCTGGGCATGGAAGCCATCGAGAAGCTCACCGGCGAGCGGGCGCTTGGCTGGTACACCGGCCGCGACAGCCCGAGAACGCGCCGCCTCGTGGCCGACTACGGCGGCTTCGAATACGACAGCGACTACTACGGCGACGACCTGCCCTTCTGGATGAAGGTGCAGAAGACCGACGGCAGCGTGGTGCCCCAGCTCATCGTGCCCTACACGCTCGACTGCAACGACATGCGCTTCGCGCTGCCGCAGGGTTACTCGCACGCCGATCCGTTCTTCCAGTACATGAAGGACAGCTTCGATGCGCTCTATGCCGAGGGCGACCCGAACGGCGACAACAGCCCGAAGATGATGAGCATCGGCATGCACTGCCGGCTGCTCGGGCGGCCCGGCCGCATCACGGCGCTGCAGCGCTTTCTCGATCACATCGCGCAGCACGACCGCGTGTGGGTCTGCCGGCGGTTGGACATCGCGCGCCACTGGATGAAGACTCATCCGTTCGATGCCGCCTTGCCGGGTGCCTGACATGGTCCGCCACTTTGCGAGCGCCGCGTGCCCCCACCCCAACCCTCCCCCGAAAGGGGAGGGAGAAAGACAAGGAACGACATGAGCCTCACCATCGCCCAACTCAACGCCGCGGTGCCGGCCGAAGCCGTCGCACTGCTCGACGGCATCTACGAGCACTCGCCCTGGATCGCGCAGCGCGCGCTGGCCGCGCGCCCCTTCCGCTCGCTCGCGCACCTCAAGCACGCGCTGGTGCAGGCGCTGGCCGCGTCGTCGGCCGACGAGCAGATCGGCCTGATCCGCGCCCACCCCGAGCTCGCGGGCAAGGCCATGGTCAGCAAGACGCTGACGGCCGAATCGACCAACGAGCAGAGCAAGGCCGGCCTGACCGACTGCACGCCCGAGGAGTTCGCGAAGATCCAGCAGCTCAACGCCGATTACAACGCGAAGTTCGGCTTTCCGTTCATCCTCGCGGTGCGCGGCCCGCGCGGCACGGGGCTGGCCAAGCGCGAAATCATCGACACCTTCGAGCGCCGGCTGTACAACCACCCGGGGTTCGAACTCGGCGAGGCGCTGCGCAACATCCATCGCATCGCCGAGATCCGCCTGGACGACAAGTTCGCCGCCGACGTCACGCTCGGCAACGACGTGTGGGACTGGCAGGAACAGCTCGCGGTGCACACCGACCCGGGCTACGCCGAGAAGGGCCAGCTCACCGTCACCTACCTGACGGATGCGCACCGTGCCTGCGCCGCGCAGATCTCCACGTGGATGCGCGAGTGCGGCTTCGACTCGGTGCACATCGATGCGGTCGGCAACGTGGTGGGTCGCTATGAAGGCAGCACGCCCGACGCGAAGACGCTGCTCACCGGTTCGCACTACGACACCGTGCGCAACGGCGGCAAGTACGACGGCCGCCTCGGCATCTTCGTGCCTATGGCCTGCGTGCGCGAACTCAAGCGGCAAGGCAGGCGCCTGCCCTTCGCCTTCGAGGTGGTGGGTTTCGCGGAAGAAGAAGGCCAGCGCTACAAGGCGACCTTCCTGGGCTCCGGCGCGCTCATCGGCCATTTCGACCCGCGCTGGCTCGACCAGAAGGACGCCGACGGCATAACCATGCGGGAGGCCATGCAGCACGCGGGCCTGAAGCAGGAAGACATTCCGAAGATCCAGCGCGACCCGGTCCGCTACCTCGGCTTCGTCGAAGTGCACATCGAGCAGGGCCCGGTGCTGACCGAGCTCGACCTGCCGCTGGGCATCGTCACCTCCATCAACGGCAGCGTGCGCTACGTGGGCGAGGTCATCGGCATGGCCAGCCACGCCGGCACCACGCCGATGGACCGCCGCCGCGACGCCGCCGCCGCCGTCGCCGAACTGATCCTCTACACCGAGCAGCGCGCGGCGAAGGACGGCGACTCGGTCGGCACCGTCGGCATGCTCGAAGTGCCCAGCGGCTCCATCAACGTGGTGCCGGGGCGCTGCAAGTTCAGCCTCGACCTGCGCGCGCCCAACAACGCGCAGCGCGACGCGCTGGCCAACGACGTGGTCAACGCACTGAAGGACATCTGCGAGCGCCGCGGCGTTCGCTACGAGCTCGAGGAGACGATGCGCGCCGCCGCCGCCCCGAGCGCGCCGGCCTGGCAGCAGCGCTGGGAAAAAGCGGTCGATGCCCTCGGCATTCCGCTCTTCCGCATGCCCAGCGGCGCCGGCCACGACGCGATGAAGCTGCACGAGGTGATGCCGCAGGCCATGCTCTTCGTGCGCGGCATCAACTCGGGCATCAGCCACAACCCGCTCGAATCGAGCACCAACGACGATATTCAATTGGCGGTGCAAGCATTCCAGCTCCTGCTGGACAACCTCGCCACCGAGCAAGCCCACTGACCGACCACAGAAGAACAACCATGACCGACTACGCCAAACTCGACGCCTGGATCGACGCCCACTTCGACGAAGAAGTGCAGTTCCTGCAGCAACTGGTGCGCGTGCCCACCGACACGCCGCCCGGTAACAACGCGCCGCACGCCGAACGCACCGCCGAACTGCTGAAGGACTTCGGCCTCGACGCCGAGAAGCACGCCGTGCCCGTGCAGGACGTGAAGGAGTACGGCCTCGAATCGATCACCAACCTGATCGTGCGCCGCAAGTACGGCAACGAAGGCCGCACCGTGGCGCTCAATGCCCACGGCGACGTGGTTCCCCCGGGCGAAGGCTGGACGCACGACCCGTACGGTGGCGAGATCGCCGACGGCAGCCTCTACGGCCGCGCCGCCGCGGTCAGCAAGAGCGACTTCGCGAGCTTCACCTTCGCGCTGCGCGCGCTCGAAGCGGTAGCGAAACCGACCAAGGGCAGCGTCGAGCTGCACTTCACCTACGACGAAGAATTCGGCGGCATCCTCGGCCCGGGCTGGCTGCTCAAGAACGGCCTGACCAAGCCCGACCTGATGATCGCGGCCGGCTTCAGCTATGAAGTGGTCACCGCGCATAACGGCTGCCTGCAGATGGAAGTGACGGTGCACGGCAAGATGGCACATGCCGCCATTCCGACCACCGGCGTCGATGCGCTGCAGGGCGCCACGAAGATCCTCAACGCGCTCTATGCGCAGAACACGCTCTACCAGCAGGTGACGTCGAAGGTCGAGGGCATCACGCACCCGTACCTGAACGTGGGCCGCATCGAGGGCGGCACCAACACCAACGTGGTGCCCGGCAAGGTGGTGTTCAAGCTCGACCGCCGCATGATCCCCGAGGAAAACCCGGTCGAGGTCGAGGCCACGATCCGCAAGGTGATCGCCGATGCCGCCGCCGAAAGCGCGGGCATCACGGTGGACATCAAGCGCCTGCTGCTCGCCAATTCGATGCAGCCGCTGGCCGGCAACAAGCCGCTGGTCGATGCCATCCAGAAGCACGGCGGCGAACTGTTCGGCGAGCCTATCAAGGCCATGGGCACCCCGCTGTACACCGACGTGCGCCTGTATGTCGAAGCCGGCATTCCGGGCGTGATCTACGGCGCCGGCCCGCGCACCGTGCTCGAGTCGCATGCCAAGCGCAGCGACGAGCGCGTGGTGCTCGAAGACCTGCGCCGCGCCACCAAGGTGATCGCGCGCACGCTCTGCGACCTGCTGGCCTGATCCGGCTCAGGCGCCCTTGGCGAGCGCCGGCAGCGCCACCCGCGAAGCCGCCCACGCCATCAGTTCGGACAGCGGCGCGGGCCGCGCCAGGTGGTAGCCCTGCACCAGCTTGCAGCCCAGCGCGCGCAGGGCCTCGAGCTCGTCCTGCGTTTCCACGCCTTCGGCCACGACCTGGATGTTCAGCGAGCGGCCGAGCTGGACGATGGCATCCACCAACACCACGTTGCCCGGCGAGGACGACAGGCCGAGGGTGAAGCTGCGGTCGATCTTCACCTGCCGCACGTGCTCGCTGCGCAGCGACGCCAGCGACGAATAGCCCACGCCGAAGTCGTCGACCACGATCGCCACGCCCGCGGCCGACAGCGTGCTCAACCGGCCGCGCGTGGCATGGGTGTCGAGCGCCACCTCTTCCGTGATCTCGATCTGCAGCCGGCGCGGCGCGATGCCGCGCTCCTTCAGCATGCCCAGCACGATGTCGTCGACCGCGAGCTGCGCCATCTCGCGTGGAGAGACGTTGATGGCGACCGGCGCGGCAGCCAGGCTGGAGCCCGCGGCCTCGAGCTGGCGCATGGCCAGGCAGACCTCGTCGACCAGGTGCCGCAGCAGCGGCTCCGCCACGCCGGTGCTCGCAGCCGCGTAGATCACCTCCTCGGGAGCGATCTGGCCGTGGCGCGGATGGTTCCAGCGCATCAGCGCCTCGAGGCTGTGGACCTCGCAGCCTTCGCTGTTCATGATCGGCTGGAACCACACGCCGATGTCGCGCGCCTCGATGGCGCGCAGCAGGTCGCGCTCCACGTCCCGCCGCGTGGCCAGCCGCTGGTTGAGCGCCTTGTCGAAGAGCTGGCAGCGGTTGCGCCCAAGGCGCTTGGCCTCGTAGAGCGCCTCGTCGGCGAAGCTGATCATGTCGGCGATCTCGGCCTCGCCCGACACCGAGATGCCGATGCTCACGCCCAGGTGGCCGCCGTAGTGCGCCGTGGCGAAGGAGACCGAACGGATCAGCCCCTGCGCGATGGCCGCGGGCGCCTGCCGCTCGCCCCCCAGGCTGTAGAGCAGCGCGAATTCATCGCCGCCCCAACGCCCGAGGATGGCCTCCATGTCTGCAGTTTCCCGCTGCAGCCAGCGGGCCACGTCCTGCAGCACGCGGTCGCCGGCCTTGTGGCCGAAGGCGTCGTTCACCGCCTTGAAGCCATCGAGGTCCAGCAGCAGCAGGCCGTGCTGGCGGCCATCGGTCGTGGCGATGCGCAGCGTCGCGGCCTCGGTGAAGCCCTCGCGGTTGAACAGGCCGGTAAGAGAATCGTGCGAGGCCCGGAAGGCCAGTTGCTGCGTTGCATCCAGCGAGAGCGCGTGCGCCAGCCGCAGCTGGGCGGCCATGGCGGTGGCTTCGTTGCGGATGCGGCTGCCTTCGCGGAAGGCCTTGTCGCTGTGCAGCGCGCCGCGCGTCAGCGCCCCGAGGTACAGCAGCACCAGCGCCGCCAGGCACAGGTTGTCGAAGCCGCCCGCATACACCAGGCAGCCCGCCACCGACAGCAGCGCCGGCGCGATGAAGCCGATGGGCACGAGCGCATAGGCGATGCCATAGGTGACCGCCCCCGCGCAGATGCCGCACACCACCGTCAGGTAGAACACCGCCTGCGGCGAGGAGTAGCCGTCGCACAGCAGCGGAATGAGCGCCCACACACAGCCCGACACCGCGGCCAGGCCGGCCGTCAACCGCAGGTGCCATTCGACCGGACGGGCGCTCGGCGATGTGGCGACGCTGCTGTCGGGCGTGGTGCCCGGCGACGGTGCGAACGGCCAGCGGCAGATGTAGCTGCGTACTCCGCTCACCATGAGGGACAGCAGCAGCCAGCACAGCCCTGCGAACGCGCGGCCGGCGTTGACGGCGATCAGCGCCGCCGCGCAGCTCAGCACCACGTTGATCGGAAGGGCCCGCAGCACGCTGCGGCGTATCGCCACGAGCTGGTCGGTGCGCACCGTGCGAGACAGCACCTGGTCGTCGACGGACGCAGTGAGCTCGGGGGAAGGCGCGCGGGGAATCATGGAAGGGGCACAGTTTAGGGCGTGGGCCACGCCGGCGCCCCGACTGGTGCGCGGTAACAACGAACTTTCGTTCGACTTTCACCCGGATGTCATGGCCCCATCCCAGACTCGCGGCTTTCGCAGAGACGCGCACTCCAGGTGCGCGTCGCTTTTTTCAAGCCCGCCATGCCCACCTTCCCGACTGCTCTCCCAACCACCCTGCCCTTCCGCCGCAGCCTGTTCTCCACACTCGCCATCGGCACGCTCGCGCTTGCCGGTTGCGGTGGCGGAGGCGGCTCCAGCGCCCCGGCCTTCTTCCCCACGACACCCAGCAGCCCGACTGCCGTTGCACCCGCACCCGCGCCCGCCCCGGCCCCAGCCCCTGCGCAGCCGGCCGATCCCGCTCCGTCCGTGCCGCCCGGGCGCTGGACCGTCGGCGACCTGCACATCCACACGATGCAGTCGGACGACACCCAGCAGATCTCCACGCTCGACCAGGTGCTGGCCAAGGCCTTCGACCAGTTCGGGCTCGACTGGGCGGCGCTGTCCGACCACCTGCGCCTGTCTTCCTACGACAACGACGGCAACAAGCTGGCCGCGCAGATTCCGTTTTCGGAAGGCATGGCCAAGTACCAGGTGCCACGCATCAAGGCGCTGCAGGCCAGCGGCAAGTACGCCGACAAGACGATCTTCACGGCCTTCGAATGGGACATGCCCTCGCACGACCACGGCAACGTCGGCATCCTGACCGACAACCCCATGTCGGGCGCCGCGCTCAAGGCGGCGAACCAGTTCGAGTACCTCTTCACCAACCGCGACCCCGCCCTCTTCCCGGCCGCCGACGTCGCCGCATGGGGTCCGAAGGCCGGCACCGGCTACAACACGCACGCCGAGACGCTCGCGGCCATCGCCTGGCTCAAGAAGAACTACCCCGACACCAGCTACCTGCAGATCAACCACCCGTCGCGCAACCCTGGCAAGTACACGATCGCCCAGTTGCGCGAGATGAACGACCTCGCGCCGAACATCGTGTTCTCGCTCGAAGGCATGGTCGGCAACCAGATGGAGCCCGACCGTGGCGGCTACAACAGCGCCTATATCGCGGCCAACCTGCCCTCGCGCACCTACGGCGGCGTCGACTACCTCGTCGCCAAACTGGGTGGCACCTGGGACGCGCTGCTTTCCGAAGGCCGCCACATCTGGAACGTGGCCGACTCCGACTACCACTTCACCGTCTCGCAGGGCCAGTACAGCAGCGGCTACGCGCCCGGCGAGTACGCCAGGAACCACCTGTGGGGAGACATCAAGGACCCGAAGTCGCTGCTCGCGGCCATGCGCACGGGCAAGCTCTTCGCTGTGAACGGCGGCCTGATCGACGCGCTCGACTTCAAGGTGCAAGGCGCCAAGGGCACGGGCGAAATGGGCTCGGAGCTGGGCGCGAACTCGGGTGAAGACCTGAAGATCACCATCCGCTTCAAGAGCCCCGAGCGCAACAACTTCGAGTATCAGCTCGGCAGCGGCCGCTTCGCCAACGTGAAGCCGGTGGTCGACCACATCGACCTGATCGCGGGCGACGTGACCGGCCCCGAGCTGCCGGGCACGCCGGGCTACTCGCGCGACACCAACCCGTCGACGCGCGTGCTCAAGCGCTTCACCCGCAGCGACTGGAAGCTCGACGCCGACGGCTACTTCACCGTGAGCTACACGGTGAAGGCCGGCAACAACCAGTACTTCCGCCTGCGCGGCACCAACCTGGGCACCGACGTGCCCAACGAAACCGCCGGCGGCGAGCCGCTGCCCGATGCGCAGACCACGGGCACCGACAACGTGGCGCGCTTCAACGCGATCAATGCGCGCAACTACAGCGACCTCTGGTTCTATTCGAACCCGGTGTTCGTGAAGGTCGCCGCGCAGTAGGCCGTCGCTGCCGGTCAGCTCTTCGGGGCGGGCGCCTCGGGCATCGCCGACGAGTGGTGATGCGCGATCAGCCACTGGCCGTTCACCCATTCGTAGACGTAGGTGTAGCGCGCGTTCACCGTGCTGCCGTCCTTGAAGCGGAAGGTGTAGGTGCCGACGTCCTGCGCCACGTTGCAGCCGATCTTGATGACGCGCTGGTCGATCTTTCCTTGCGGCTCGCCCTTGAGGAATTTGACGAAGTAGTCGCGGATCTCGGCCGGGTTGGTGCGCGGCTGGTTCGACACGGTCGGCAGCAGCACGCCATCGGCGGCGTAGTTGGCGACCACCTTGTCGGGGTCCAGCGTGCGCAGCGAGTTGTTCCAGCGGTCGAACAAGGCGCTGACCTGCGCCGCATCCACCGGCGTGCAGACGGCCGTACCCGATCCCTGGGCCAGCGCACCGGTGGCGAGCGTGAGAGAGAGGACGCCGAGGGCGGCGCTGGCGACGAGACTTTTCTTCACGGAGATGATTCCTTGTTGTGGAAGTTGTTGAAGCACCGGTTTCGGCCGGCGCTGCACCGCATTCGCGAGGCAGGAATCAAGTCTGTGGCGCGCTCATGAACACGACCCGTGTCGGGCCATGAATGCGAGTTGAAGCGCAGATGAACAACGGATGAACGGGCGCCCCCGCGCGCACTCAGGCCTCCTGCGCGTCGAGCCGGTAGCCGAAGCCGCGCACGGTCTTGAGCAGCGCGAGCGGATGACCCTCGTCGATCTTGGCGCGCAACCGGCGCACGTACACGTCGACCACGTTGGTCAGCGGGTCCTCGTTGGTGCCCCACACGTTCGAGAGGATGCGCTCGCGGCTGTACACGCGCCCGGGTGCGCTCATCAGCAGTTCCAGGAAAGCCAGCTCCTTCGCGGTCAGCGCGATCGGCTGGCCGGCCCGCGTGACCTGCATGCGCTCGCGGTCCAGCACGAGGTCGGCCACCTGCAGGCTGCTCGCCTTCACGCGCTGCTCGCGCCCGCGCCGCAGCAGCGCCTCGATGCGCGCGAGCAGTTCCTCGAAAGCGAAAGGCTTGGTGAGGTAGTCGTCCGCGCCCAGCCGCAGGCCGTTGACCTTGGCCTCCAGCGAGCTCATGGCCGTGAGCATCAGCACGGGCACATGGTGGCCCTCGGCGCGCATCGTCTGGCAGAGCTCCAGGCCGCTGAGGCCAGGCAGCATCAGGTCGAGGATGAGCAGCGCGGGCTCGCCGCTGCGCGCCAGCGCCAGGCCCTCGGTTCCGGTGCGGGCCAGCTGCACACCATAGCCTTCGGCGCGCAGGCCGCGCTGCAGGAAGTCGGCCACGCGCGGATCGTCTTCGACCACGAGGATGTTGTTCATGCGGCCTCCGGCGCCGTGGGGAAATCGTTGCCGTCGAAACGGGGCAGCCGGATGCGGACCGTCGTGCCCACGAACGGCTCGCTCTCGATGTCGATGCGGCCTTCGTGTGCGGAAACGATCACCTGCGCGATCGACAGGCCGATGCCGGTGCCGTCGACGCGGTGTGCCCGGGCGCGCTGGCCACGCGTGAAGCGCTGGAACACCGTGGGCAGCTCGTCGGCGTCGATGCCGATGCCCTGGTCACGCACGGCGATTTCCACGCCTCCGTCGAGCTCGCGCCAACCGATGCGAACCGCGCCGCCCGGGCGCGAATAGCGCACCGCGTTGTCCAGCACGATCATCAGGGCCTGGCGCAGCCGATCGGCATCGGCGTGCACGTGGACAAGCGCCGGCTGTGCGTCGTGCGGCGCATCGAGGCGCACCCCCACCCCATGCAGCGCACCCAGCGCCTCGGCCTGCTCGGCCGCATCGCCGACCAGCAGGCCCAGGTCCACCCGGTCCTGCCGAATGACGAGCTGGTCGGCCTCGGCGCGTGCGATCAGCATCAGGTCGTCGATCACCCGCGCGAGCTGCTCCACGCCGCCGACGATGCGCGACAGCGTCAGCTTGTATTCGGCCAGCGGCTTGTCGGCGCCGCGCAGTGCGATCTCGGCCTCGCCGCGGATGGCGGTGGCCGGCGTGCGCAGTTCGTGGCTCAAGTCGGCGAACAGCTGACGGCGGCGCTGGTCGATGTTCTGCAGCGTGACGTGGGCGGACTGCAGCTCGGCCGTGCGCGCATCCACCGCCGCTTCGAGCTTGTGCCGCGCGGCTTCGGCATCGCTGCGGCGCTGCTGCAGCTCGGCGGCCATGGCATTGAAATGCTCCGCCACCTGGCCGAACTCGTCCCTCGACCCGACCTCCAGGCGGTGGTCCATGCGGCCGGCCTGCAGGGCCTGCGTGCCGGCCAGCAGGCCGGCGATGGGCGCCTGCAGCCGCCGATTCAGGCGAATGGCGATCAGCACCGCGGCCACCAGGGTCAGCACTGCGAGGCCGATGGCCTGCAGGCGCAGCACCTCGACGGCGCGTTCCGTGGCCTTGCGTGCCACCGGCACGGCCTCGCGCTGGCGCGCGATCGCACCGTTGACGAGTTCGCGCAGGTCGCGTCCGCGCGTCACGTCGAACACCTGGTTGAGCTGCTGCCACACCGATGAAAACTCCGCGCCCTGCTCCAACGGCTCCAGCCGCAGCAGGCGGGCCTGGACTTCGGCGATGTTGGCGTCGAGCAGGTCGATGCTGGCCGCCAGCTGGGTCGCCGCCTCGGGCACCGGCGTGCCGCGCGCCGAGGAAGCCTGGGTCCACCAGTCCAGGTCGCGCTGCGTCAGGTCGCGCAGGCTGGCCGCGCTGGTCCGCATGCCGGCCAGCCAGCGGTCGCGTGCCTCGATCGGTGCGTCGCCATTCATCAGCCGCTGCGAGGCCCAGACCCGCAGCCGCTGCTTGTTGGTGGACAGCTCCAGCAGATCGGACAGGATGTCGCTCGCAAGCCGGCTGTGCTGCTTGGCGAAAGTAACGCGCTCGGAACCCAGGTAGATGAAGCCGGCCTGGATGCACACCAGCGCAACGAGCGTTGCGAAGGCCAGCGAGAGCCGCGTGCGGAATTTGATGGAAGGCATCGATCGGTGCGGCGCGCTGGCGAACACTCGTTTTGAAGGGTTCGAAGAATAGTCCATGCCGCTCGACGGGTCGGCATCGATCACCTGCGATGATGCTTGGTTGACCCGAGCATCGATGTTTGCGATGCTTCCAGGGTGATCAACGAACTCAAGACCTTCATTGCGGTGTGCAAGCTCGGCACCTTCGCGGCGGCCGGCGATCGAATCGGGCTTACTCAATCGGCGGTGAGCAGCCAGATGAAGCGACTCGAAGAAGCCCTGGGGTTCGAGCTCTTCGACAGAACAGGCCGATCGGCCACCTTGAATGTCGCAGGCCAGACGACCTTGCCGCGGGCAGAAGAAATCTGCGCGCTGTTCGCCAAGCTCGGGGAGCTTCCTCACGACAACGCCACCCAGGGGCTTCTTCGCGTAGGTTCGATTGCCTCGGCGCAGCCCACGCTGCTGGCGCGTGCGCTTGAGCAACTGCGCAAATCCTTTCCTCTCGTGCGTGTCCATGTGTCGCCTGGCGTCTCGATGCGCCTGATGGACGACCTGGACGCCGGAAAGATCGATGCCGCAGTGATCATCCGCCCTCCGTTCGGCATGCCTGCCGACCTGACGTGGCAGCCACTGGTGCACGAGCCCTACGTGCTGGTGGTGCCCAAGGCCCTGCCGGCAACGAAGAATTGGCGCACGCTGATCCAGGAACAGCCATTCCTGCGCTATGACAGGGCTTCGTTCGGAGGGCGGATGGTCGAGGGGTTTCTGCGTCGGGAAGGCCTGGCGGTCAACGATGCGATCGAGGTCGACGAGATTCCCGGATTGATCCACTTGGCCTCCAGGGGCCTGGGCGTGGCGCTCGTGCCGCTGGTCGAGGCGCATCTGCCCTTGCCTGCGCAGGTGCGCATCGTCTCCTTGGGCGCGGTCACTTTCCACCGCGAGATCGGCCTGCTCCAGCGAAAGCCCCGGGCCAGCCCGCCCATGGTTGCGCACTTCGCCCAATGCCTGCGCGATGCGGCTGAAGCGAAGCCGAACACATCGCCTGCGCGGAATGCCAGCCGCGCAAGGGCATCGATCCCGCGCCGTACCTGAAGCCGGGGAGCGCCGCTCGATCGCCTCGCATGCGGGCCGGACTCGGAACCGCTGGTTCTGCCGACTTTCCGCGCACCATCGGCAGTCAATGGGACTCGTAAGACTCCATCGGCTTGTCCGTGGGGTCGGCCCAGGCAGCCTTTGTCATGGCGTTTGCCGGCAGCCCAACCCTGGCGTTGTGAGGCGGAATCGGCTGCATGAACCACTTGTCGTAGATCCGTGCGACTTCGCCGCTCCTGGCCAATGCCACGACGCTGTCGTCGACCAGCTTCTTGAATGCAGGATCTCCCGTGCGGAACATGATCGCGAGCGGCTCGACGCTGAGAACCTGGTCCAGGAGCCTGTATTTTTCCGGCTCCTTGCTCTTCGAGATCAACGTCGCGAGGATCTGCCCGTCGGCGACGAATCCTTCGGCGCGGCCCGCCTCGAGGAGCAGGAATCCTTCGCTGTTGTCCTTGGCGAGCACCTCCTCGATACCGTTCGCGCCCTCACGCTTGAGTTTTCTCAGCGCCGGCACGGACGTGCTTCCTGTCGTGGCCGCCACGGTCTTGCCGGCCAGCTGCGCGGGGCGCGTGATGCCCGACGTGGCCTTGACCGCGATGCGAACGCCTTCGACATAGAGCGTCGGTGCAAAGGCAACCTCCTTCTGCCGCGCTGCATTGTTGGTCGTCGTGCCGCATTCGATATCCACCGTACCGTTTTGAACCAGGGGAATCCGGTTCTGTGGCGTCACGAGCTGGTACCTCACGCCGATCCTGTCGAGTTGAACCGCCTTCCTGATGTCGGCAATGATCCGCTCGCAGATCTCCACGTGAAAGCCGGTGTACCTGTTGGGACCCAGGGTGAACGACATGGCACCCGACGCATCGCGGACACCCACGGAAATCGAGCCCGACTCCTTGACCTTCTTCAAGGTGTCGGTTTGCGCCGCCGCAGCCCCGCAGACGACGGCAAGCGCCGCTGCGAAGGCAAGGCTCCTTTTGCTGCTCTTGGTCATGCAGTTCTTTCAGCGTGCGAAGAGCGAGCTCAAGTCGGCGAACGACTTCATCTCGATCGCGTTGCCCGAGGGGTCCAGAAAGAACATCGTCGCTTGCTCGCCGGGCTCTCCCTTGAACCGGATGTAGGGCTCGATGACGAACTTTGTCTGGCGAGCCACGAGCTTGTCGGCCATGGCCTGCCATTGATCCATCGGAACGATCGCGCCGAAGTGGCGCACGGGTACGTCGTGACCGTCGACCGAACTGCTCTGGCGGTGGCCGCATTCGTCGGGTGCCAGGTGCGCCACGATCTGGTGGCCGTAGAAATCGAAGTCGACCCATTCAGGCGCGCTGCGGCCTTCAGGGCATCCAAGCAAGTCGCCGTAGAACGCGCGCGCCTCGGCGATGTCTCGCACCGGGAACGCAAGATGAAACGGAATGCGGGTGGCTGTGTTGCTCATGGGGCTTTCCATCGGGAGAGTGGGGATGGACCCGACTCTAAGCAGCACCTCTCACAATGGAAAACGATATATTTTCCATCTGAGCGACAAGAATTTCGATCAATCGCCCATGGAGGTCCGGCGACCTGCCACCGTCGTGCCTGTGCGCCGTGGCCCAGCCGAACAACAGCGTCACACACATCAGGGAATCTACGGATATATGATTCCTCGAATGGCCTTGATTGCGTGCAGTTTTTGTATACAAATAACGCATCCGAATATCCGGCGCGAAATTTGCGTCAAAACCGGTCCCAATCCAACTCACTCGCACGAGGAATGACCATGAGCACAGTCGTCAGCCAGGCCCCCGCGGGGGCAAGCGAAGCCGGCATTGCGCCGCACGCGGAATCGAACGCCGTCATCAAGCCGGGCTACCACCCGCGCCTGACCAACGAAGACCTCGCCCCGCTGAAGAAACAGACCTGGGGCCAATACAACATCTTTGCCTTCTGGATGTCCGACGTACACAGCGTGGGCGGCTACATCACGGCCGGCAGCCTGTTCGCGCTGGGCCTGTCGAGCTGGCAAGTGCTGGTGTCGCTGCTGGTCGGCATCGTGATCGTGCAGTTCTTCTGCAACCTCGTGGCCAAGCCCAGCCAGGTGACGGGCGTGCCCTACCCCGTGGTGTGCCGCGCGCCCTTCGGCGTGCTGGGCGCCAACATCCCGGCCATCATCCGCGGGCTGATCGCCGTGGCCTGGTACGGCGTGCAGACGTACCTCGCGTCGGCCGCCTTCATGGTGCTGGCGCTGCACATGGCGCCGGGCCTGGCGCCGTATGCCGATGTCGCGCAACACGGCTTCGTCGGCCTGTCGGCCCTCGGCTGGGTCGCGTTCATGGTCATGTGGGTGCTGCAGGCCTTCGTCTTCTGGCACGGCATGGACGCCATCCGCAAGTTCATCGACTGGGCCGGCCCGGCGGTGTACGTGGTCATGGCCGTGCTGTGCGGCTGGCTGGTGTGGAAGGCCGGCTGGAGCAAGATCGACCTGAACCTGGGCGGCATCAAGTTCCAGGGCTGGGACGCGCTGCCCGTGATGCTCTCGGCCATTGCGCTGGTGGTGAGCTACTTCAGCGGCCCGATGCTCAACTTCGGCGACTTCTCGCGCTACGGCAAGAGCTTCGACGCGGTGAAGAAGGGCAACTTCTGGGGCCTGCCGGTGAACTTCGTGTTCTTCTCGCTGCTGACCGTCATCACCACCGCCGCCACGCTGCCCGTCTTTGGGGAACTGATCACCGATCCGGTGCACACCGTGGGCAAGATCGACAGCACCACCGCCGTCGTGCTGGGCGCGCTGACCTTCATGATCGCGACCATCGGCATCAACATCGTGGCCAACTTCGTCTCGCCGGCCTTCGACTTCTCGAACGTGGCGCCGCAGCACATCAGCTGGCGCACGGGCGGCATGATCGCGGCCGTGGGCTCGGTGTTTCTCACGCCATGGAACCTGTACAACAGCCCCGAGGTCATTCACTACACGCTCGACGTGCTGGGTTCGTTCATCGGGCCGCTGTTCGGCATTCTGATTGCCGACTACTACATCGTGCGCAAGCAGCGCATCGACGTGGACGCGCTCTACAGCATGAGCCCGAAGGGTGAGTACTGGTACAGCAGCGGCTACAACCCGAAGGCGATCCAGGCGCTGGTGCCCTCCGCACTGGTGCCGATCCTGTGCGTGATGGTGCCGGCGCTGCGCGGTGGCGCGAACTATGCGTGGTTCATCGGCATGGGCCTGGGCTTCGTGCTCTATGCCGTGCTGAACCGCAACAACAAGACTTGAACTGAAGAGAAAGGGAGCGCCGTGCGCATCAAGATCATCAACCCCAACACCACCTGGAGCATGACCGAGAAGATCGGTGCCTGCGCCCGCGCGGTGGCGCATGCCGGCACCGAGATCGTCGCCGTGAGCCCGGCCATGGGGCCGGTCTCCATCGAGAGTCACTACGACGAAGCGCTGGCCGTACCGGGCCTGCTGCAGGAGATCGCGGCGGGCGAACGCGAAGGCAACATCGATGGCTACGTGATCGCCTGCTTCGGCGACCCGGGCCTGAAGGCCGCGCGCGAACTGGCGCGCGGACCGGTGGTGGGCATCGCCGAAGCCGCGATGCACCTGGCCAGCATGTTGGGCAGCCGCTTCAGCGTGGTGACGACGCTGGGCCGCACCATGGGCCAGGCCTGGCACCTGGCCGAGATCTACGGCATGGAGCGCTTCTGCGCCAACGTGCGCGCCTGCGAGCTGCCGGTGCTCGAACTCGAGGAGCCCGGCTCGCGTGCGCGCGAACGCATCGTCGACGAATGCCGGCGCGCGCTCGAGGAAGACGGCTCCGACTGCATCGTGCTGGGCTGCGCCGGCATGACCGACCTGTGCGCGCACATCGAGCAAGTGCTCGGCGTGCCCGTGATCGACGGCGTGGCCGCGGGCACCAAGCTCATCGAATCGCTCGTCGCCCTGAAGCTGCGCACCAGCAAGCGCGGGGAGCTGGCGAAGCCCTTGCCCAAGCCCATCGTTGGCGCACTGGAAGGCTTTACGCTTTCGAGCTAGGCCACAATCCGCGCATGCCCCGCGCCAGTTCCAAATCTTCCGTCCCCCCCGCCATCGCCGTTCCAGCAGAGAACGGCGCGGCCGCAGCCGACAAGAACAGCTCCATCGAAAGCATCGCCAACGACATCGCCACCGCGATCGTCGAGAAGCGCCTGCCGCCCGGCACCTGGCTGCGCGAAGAGGCGCTGGGCCGGGTCTATTCGGTCAGCCGCACCAAGGTGCGCGCCGCATTGCTGATGCTGTCGAAGGACAAGCTCATCGAGATGATTCCCGACAAGGGCGCGTTCGTCTGCCAGCCGACGGTGGAAGAGGCCCGCGAGGTGTTCGCGGTGCGCCGCATTCTCGAAAGCGAGGTGGTGCGCCTGTTCGTCGCGGCCGCACGGCCGCGCGACTACCAAGTGCTGGAGCAGCACATCAAGTTCGAACGCACAGCGCTGCGCCAGACCACCACCACGGGCACCGTGCGCGAGAAGCTGCTGGGCGACTTCCATGTGGCGCTGGCCGAGGCCACGGGCAACCGCACGCTGGCCGAGCTGGTGCGCGAACTGGTGGCGCGCAGCTCGCTGATCGCCATGCTGTACCACTCGTCGAACGACCCGCACTGCTCGTCGGACGAGCACGCCGATTTCCTGCGCCTGTGCCGCAAGGGCGATGCCGAGGCCGCCGTGAAGAGCATGAATGACCATCTGGAGCGCATCGAGGCGAGCCTCGAACTGGGCACCGAGAAGCCTGACCGGCAGCTCGATCTGGTTAAGGCTCTGCTCGCCTAGGGAGGGTCTGCAGGACAACCTGAAGGTGTCCTGGGCACCCGGGTGCGATTCAGCGCCGAGCTTTCTTCGCAGCGCGCTTCCTGGGCTCGCGCGAAGAGGAGCCGGCCGGCGCGGCAGCTGGGGCTCCCAGGCATTCCGCACTTGCGATCAGTCCGCGCAGGAACACCATGATCAGCCGGCCCGAGGGATCCGGGCGCGTGCTCATCCGCTGCAGTGCCAGCCCATGCGAGAGTGCCATGAAGGCCGCGGCCAGTTCGTCCGGTGCGGCAGGGGGCGAGCGCCCGAGCTTGTCGAACAACGGGCCGATCACGCCGCCGATCTCGGAGCGGTGTTTGTCCCACACCTTCCGGTACTCCGCAGCGAACGTCGGGCTGCGGTTGGCATGCAACTGCAGTTCGATGGAAAGCATGCACCAGTCGGCATCGTGATTGAGCGTGGAAGCCCAGGCTTCCAGTTCGGCCAGCATCTGTTCGGGCTGTTGCGCGTCGTTGCCCAAGACCGTGGAAAGCTGCGTCGCTTCCGCTTCCATGTGCCGTCGCAGCAACTCCAGCAGGACGTCTTCCTTGCTCGAGAAGTTCGAATAGAAGGCGCCTTGGGAGTAGCCCGCCTTGTCCGCGATGTCGCGGATCGACGCGCCCCCATAGCCGTTCGACACGAACAGGTGCTGCGCGGTGTCGATCAGACGCTCGCGAGTCTGCGCCCGGCTTTCCTCACGGGTCAGGCGCCTTCTTGCTGTCGTGGGACTCATGCCTCAAAAGATATCACATGAACTTTGGATATCGACCGGCGGTCGCGTGCTTCCGTAGGCAAGGCTGCACACCGCCTCAGATATCACTTGATATTTCAAAATGCCGAAGATACATTCAAAGCTCACTTGATCTTTGAAACTCAATCGATATGGAAAAACCCAAGAGCCCGAGGTTCGCGTTTGTCACCGGCGCCACCGGCCTTCTCGGCAACAACCTTGTGCGCGAGCTGGTCGCGCGCGGCGTCTCCGTCAAGGCCCTCGCCCGCTCGAAGACCAAAGGTCAGCAGCAGTTTGCGGGGGTGAAAGGCGTCGAATTGGTGCTGGGCGACATGGCGGATGTACCCGCTTTCTCCAGGGCACTGCAAGGATGCGACGTGGTGTTCCACACCGCCGCCTTCTTCCGGGACAACTTCAAGGGCGGCAGCCACTGGGAAGAGCTCAAACGCATCAATGTGGACGGCACGCAGCAGCTCATCGAGCGGGCATACGACGCCGGCATCCGGCGCTTCGTCCAGACCTCATCCATCGCGGTGCTGAATGGCGAACCTGGCATGCCCATCGACGAGACCTGTCTGCGTGACCTGGCAGATGCCGACGACGACTACTACCGCAGCAAGATACTGGCCGATCAAGTCGTGTCGGCCTTTCTTGCGACGCACCCGGACATGCACGCGAGCTTTGTCTTGCCAGGGTGGATGTGGGGGCCAGCCGATATCGGCCCCACCTCGTCAGGACAATTTGTCAACGATGTGGTGCTTGGGAAATTGCCTGGGTTGCTGCCTGGAAGCTTTTCCGTTGTCGATGCCCGCGATGTGGCGAGGGCGCAGATTTCGGCCGCGGAGCACGGGCAGCGCGGCGAACGCTATCTGGCTGCCGGCCGCCACATGACGATGCAGGAATTGGTGCCCTTGCTGGGGAAGATCGCGGGCATCAAGACGCCGACACGCAACTTGCCCTTCCCGCTCCTGTATCTCCTGGCGGCGGCACAGGAGCTCTATGCGCGGATCAGCGGCAAACCCATCCTGCTCAGCCTGGCGACGGTGCGGCTGATGCGCAAGGAGGCGGGGCGCAGTCATTTCAACCACACGAAGAGCGAGCAGAAGCTTCAACTGAAGTTTCGCCCGATCGAGCAAACCGTTGCCGATACGGTCGCCTGGTACCGCGGCAATGGCTGGCTGCCCAGTGCGTCGCCCCAATAAAGGAAAGACCGTGACGAACAAATTGATCTTGAAACTCTTGACGGCCTTCGGAGCCGTCCTTCTTGTCGCGGCAGCGCCGCACGAATCCGCGGCGCAGGGCATCCCCTCGGCCAGGGCGGCGGACAGCATGGCCGAGTTCTGCAGGAAAGGACAGGCGGAGTACCCGGGAGGCATCGCTCGCATGCATCCTTCGTTCAAATTCAACATCTGTTGGTGGCTCGAGGATGCCGGCATCGAAGCAAGCACGTTCGACAACGTCGTTGAAACACTGCCGGAACATGCCGGGCCGTCGCAGGCGGCCTGGCAAGCGACTTTCAGCAAGCCCGCCCAGGTGCATCTGGAACGAGCCCGCGTGGCCGAAGAGCGTGGAGACAGCACGACCGCATCGGCCGAATACAAGAAGGCCGCTTTCTATCTGCGGATGAATCGGCTGCCCAAGCGTGTCCCCACTGCGGATCTGCAGGCGACCGAACGAGCCTACGCGGTCCTGGGGAAACCGCTCCAGCGGATCACATTCAAGACCGGAGAGAAAGAATTCATCGGCTACTTCCGAGCCCCGTCGGCACGACGCGGCAGCAACGAGAAGCTGCCGGTGCTGGTCATCCTCGGCGGCCTCGACAACCTGAAGACGGAGATGATCCGGCACAGCGACTACTTCATGAGCCGCGGGTTCGCAACCCTCATTGTGGAGAATCCGGACACCGGGGAGAACCAGTTGGGATTCCGTCCGGAGTCCTCCGCGATGCTCGACACGGTTGCGGACTACATCAAGACCCGCAGCGATCTGGACGCAAGCCGAGTGGCCGTGTACGGCTGGAGCATGGGGGGCTACTTGGGAACGCTTGGCGGGCTGCGGAACGACTTCTACAAAGCGATCGTCAACATAGGCGGCCCCAGCGACTCGAGCTTCGGACAAGCGCATTGCAAGACAGCGCCTGCATGGATCGTCGCGCCCTACACCGTGTTTGCCAACATGAATCCGCAGACGACGCCTCGTCAGGCGATGTGCGAATACTACGAAGCCTTCCAACTCTCACGTCAATTGAAGATGCCAACCGCGGTGCAGTTGCACAAACCCATTCTCATGGTGAACGGCGCCCGCGAAGACCTCGTCTCCAGAGATGAACCTGCATCCCTTGCGGCTCTTGGCTTCAATGTGACGCAACTGGTATTTGGGGATGATGGCCACACGGCGGAGTCGAACATGCGAGAGCACTTCGAGTTCACCGCGAACTGGCTCATGCGGCGGCTGAAATTGGAAAACTGATCGTCTTCGCCCGGCGCCCGCGATGCGGGTTTTCCTGCATCCGGATTGCCGCATAAATTGTATACAGTTTGGCGTACACACTAGGTGGACGCCACGGAACACCGCGCCGTTCACGCCTCTCTCCCCTTGCTGCGCCAGGAGATACACGATGACGGCCGAGACCTCTTCCACTGTTCCAACAGTCCATCCCGTGGACCAGCGCCTGCCTTCAGGCAAGCTCGCGGCCCTCGGCCTGCAGCACGTGCTGGTGATGTATGCGGGCGCGGTCGCGGTGCCGCTCATCGTCGGCCGAGCGCTCAAGCTCTCGCCCGACGAGGTCGCCCTGCTGATCTCGGCCGACCTGTTCTGCTGCGGCATCGCCACGCTGGTCCAGGCGCTGGGTGCCACGCAGTTCTTCGGCATCAAGCTGCCCGTGATGATGGGCGTGACCTTCGCGTCGGTGGCGCCCATGGTCGCCATCGCCAACGCCAACCCGGGCCAGAACGGCGCGCAGCTGCTGTTCGGCGCCATCATCGGCGCGGGCGTGGTGTCGATACTGATCGCGCCGCTGGTGAGCCGCATGCTGCGCTTCTTTCCGCCGGTGGTCACAGGCACCATCATCACGGTCATCGGCATCAGCCTGATGCGCGTGGGCATCAACTGGATCTTCGGCAATCCCGTGGGCCCGACGGCGCCCGCGCTGGTCGACCCGGTGTATGCGAAGTGGCTGGCCGAGGTCACCTCGCCCGGCAGCTCCATTCCCGCGGTGCCCAAGGGCTTTGCGATCATGCCCACCGTGCCCAACCCCAAGTACGCGGACCTCTCCGGCTTCGGCGTGGCTGCGCTGGTGCTCGTGTCGATCCTGCTGATCGTCAAATACGCCAAGGGTTTCATCGCCAACATCTCGGTGCTGCTGGGCATCGTGATCGGTGCGGTGGTGGCCTCGGCCACCGGCCTCATGACCTACGAGAAGGTGGGCAAGGCCGCGTGGGTGGACGTGGTGCTGCCCTTTCACTTCGGCATGCCGCAGTTCGACCCCATCCTGATCCTCACCATGACGCTGATCATGATCGTGGTGATGATCGAATCGACCGGCATGTTCCTCGCGCTCGGTGAAATGACCGACCGCAAGATCAGCCAGAAGGACCTGGCGCGCGGCCTGCGCACCGACGGCCTGGGCACGCTGATCGGCGGCATCTTCAACACCTTCCCGTACACCAGTTTCTCGCAGAACGTGGGCCTGGTGGCCGTCACGGGCATCAAGAGCCGCTACGTGTGCGTGGCGGGCGGCGTGATCCTGATCGTGCTGGGCCTGTTGCCGAAGATGGCGGCGCTGGTGGAGTCGTTGCCCACCGTGGTGCTCGGCGGCGCGGGCCTCGTGATGTTCGGCATGGTGGCCGCCACGGGCATCCGCATCCTCTCGGGCGTGGACTTCAAGACCAACCGCCACAACGCGATGATCGTCGCGGTGGCTATCGGCGTGGGCATGATTCCGCTGATCGCGCCCAACTTCAAGCAATGGATGCCGCACGCGATCCACTCGCTGATCGAGTCGGGCATTCTGCTGGCATCGATTGCGGCCGTGCTGCTCAACCTGTTCCTCAACGGCGCGAAGCACGACGAGCAGGCTGTGATCGCCGCGGCCAAGCAGGCCGAGGCGCACTGATCCTTCTTTCTTCTTCTCAGATCATCGCCAGCGGCGTCTTGCGCCGCGGCGGTGGATGCAGGCGGTCCAGCTCGGCCAAGGTCGCCGCATCGAGCTGCAGATCGGCGGCGGCCAGGTTCTCCTTCAGGTGCGCGCTGCGCACCGCCTTCGGAATCGCGGCCACGCCGGGCCGTGCGACGACAGCGGCCAGTGCAAGCTGCGCAGCCGTCACGCCGAGCCGGCCGGCCAGTTCACCCAGCCCATCGTCTTCGGCCAGCGCCCCCTGGTCGATCGGGCTGTAGGCCATCAGCGGCATGCCGCGTTCGCGCTGCCAGGGCAGCAGGCTGAACTCGGGGCCGCGCTCGCCGAGCGACAGGTACACCTGGTTCGCCGCACAGCCCGGCCCGCCGCCCACGGCCTGCATCAGCTCTTCCATGTCGTCGGTGTCGAAGTTGCTCACGCCCCAGTGGCCGATGCGCCCGTCGGCCACCAGCGACTGCATCGCGGCGACCGTCTCGCGCAGCGGATGGCTGCCGCGCCAGTGCAGCAGGTAGAGGTCGATGGCATCGAGGCCCAGCCGCTTCAGGCTGCGCTCGCACGCGTCGCGCGTGCCGCGCCGGCTGGCGTTGTGCGGATAGACCTTGCTGACGACGAAGAGCTCTTCGCGCCGAGCGTCGCCCGCGCGCAGGGCCTCGGCAATGGCTTGGCCCACCACGGTTTCGGCCCCGCCTTCGCCGTACATCTCGGCCGTGTCGATGAGCCGGTAGCCGAGGGCGATGGCCTCGCGCACGGCCTTCACCTCCGCCGCACGATGACCCGCGTTTTCGCCCATCCGCCAGGTGCCCAGGCCGAGGACGGGCATCTCGCCGCCGGTGGGAAGTTGAAGTGTTCGCATCGGGCCATGGTACGGGGGACACAAGGCCGTGTCAGCCCTCTGGCGACGGCTGTCCCGGTGCTCCGTGCAGCAGCACGGCGTTCGCCCAGGGCGCTTCCAGTCTTCTAATTTTTCGAAATCAAAGTCGATTCCGTGACAGTGGATTGACAAGCTCCTCTCTGAAACCTCGACGCTTCGCCTTCTGATCTTGTCAATGCGGTTTGGGTGCCAACCCCCACCGCACCCCAACCCCTCGCTCCTAGAATTTTTCAACAGCCCAGCGTCGCAGGCGCCGGCCCCCGAACGCAACGAACTTGGAACAGGTTGAGTCAATGCAGAAAAAGCACAGGATTGCCGTCATTCCCGGAGACGGCATCGGCGTCGAGGTCATGCCCGAAGGGTTGCGCGTGCTCGACGCGGTGGGTCGCCGCTTCGGCATCGACTTCTCCTACGACCATTTCGACTGGGGTTCCGACCACTACGTGCGCACCGGCCTGATGATGCCGGCCGACTGGGCCGACAAGATCCAGGGCCACGACGCCATCTACTTCGGCGCGGTGGGCGCACCCGACAAGGTGCCCGATCACATCGCCGTGTGGGGCCTGCTCATCAAGATCCGCCGCGACTTCGACCAGTACGTCAACCTGCGCCCCGTGCGCCTGATGCCCGGCGTGCCCGGTCCGCTGGCGCACCGCAAGCCCGGCGACATCGACTTCCTGGTGGTGCGCGAGAACACCGAGGGCGAATACACCTCCGTGGGCGGCCGCCTGTTCGAAGGCACGCCGCGCGAAATGGCGATCCAGGAAGCCGTGTTCACCCGCACCGGCGTGGACCGCATCATCGACTACGCGTTCAAGCTCGCCAGCCGCCGCAAGCGCAAGAGCCTGACGGCCGCCACCAAGTCGAACGGCATCTCGATCACCATGCCCTACTGGGACGAACGCCTGGCCGAGATCGCCACGCGCTACCCCGACGTGGCGACGAACAAGTTCCACATCGACATCCTCTGCGCGCACTTCGTGCAGCACCCCGACTGGTTCGACGTGGTCGTGGCCTCCAACCTCTTCGGCGACATCCTGTCCGACCTGGGCCCGGCCTGCACCGGCACCATCGGCATCGCGCCTTCGGCCAACCTGAACCCCGAGCGCAAGTTCCCGTCGCTGTTCGAGCCCGTGCATGGCTCGGCGCCCGACATCGCAGGCAAGGGCATCGCCAATCCCATCGGCCAGATCTGGTCGGCCGCGCTGATGCTGGACCACCTCGGCGGCGACGATCCCGTCTACGCGAAGGCTTCCGCCGCCGTGCTGTCGGCCATCGAGACGGTACTGAGCGAAGGCCCGCGCACCCGCGACATGGGCGGCACGGCCAACACCGTGGACGTGGGTCGCGCGATTGCCGAGTGCATTTCTGCATGACGAATCTGGAAGCCAGGGGTCGGTACGGAGTGCGTCGTTCGGGGTGCGCTCACGCCGACGGGGTACCTTGCTCCGCGAATGTCCCCCGGCCTGCGGCCTCCTCCTTTATTTCGCTGCGCAAGGCACCCCGCCGGCGTGAGCGTTGGACAGATCAGTCGTTGATCAGCCGTGCACCCACAGCGTGCCCTCGTGCACAGGACACCGGGTGCTCCCCGCAGCGAAATAAAGGAGGAGGCCGCAGGCCGGGGGACATTCGCGGAGGGGAGTACCCGGTGGCCTGTGCACGCACCCCGAACACACCGCAACACAACACCACGCAGCGGAGTCACTGACATGGGCCTCTTCCTGCTCAAGCGCACGCTGACGCTGATCGGCACGTTGATCGGCGCCTCGGTCATCGTGTTCCTCGTGCTCGAGATCCTGCCCGGCAACGCCGCGCAGATGCTCATGGGCCCCGACGCCGCGCCCGAAGCCGTCGCCGCATTGGCCACCAAGCTCGGCCTCGACCAGCCCGCGTGGACGCGCTACTGGCACTGGATCGGCGGCCTGCTCACCGGCAACCTCGGCGACAGCTATGCCTACAGCTCGCCCGTGCTCGACCTGATCCTCGAGCGCCTCGCGCTCACCGTGCCGCTGGCCATGATGGCGATGGCCCTGACCGTCGTGATCGCGCTGCTGGTGGGCGTGACGGCTGCCGCGCGCCACAACAAGCTCGGCGACGTCGGCCTGATGGGCATGGCCCAGGTCGGCATCGCGATCCCGAACTTCTGGTTCGCGATTCTTTTGATCCTCGTGTTCTCGGTGCAGTTGCAGTGGTTCTCCGCTGGCGGCTTCGAGGGCTGGGGCGAAGGCATCTTCGCGGGCATCAAGTCGCTGCTGCTGCCTGCGCTGTCGCTGGCCGTGGTGCAGGCCGCGATCCTGGCGCGCATCACGCGCTCGGCGGTGCTGGAGGTGATGCGCGAGGACTTCGTGCGCACCGCGCGTGCCAAGGGTGTCTCGCAGCGTGCGGTGCTGTGGACCCACGTGCTGCGCAACGCGATGATCCCGGTCATCACGGTGATGGGCATGCAGTTCTCCGAGCTGCTGGCGGGCACCATCGTGGTGGAGAACGTGTTCTACCTGCCGGGCCTGGGCCGCCTGATCTTCCAGGCCATCAGCAACCGCGACCTGATCGTGGTGCGCAACTGCGTGATGCTGTTGGCGGCCATGGTGGTGATCGTGAACTTCGTGGTCGACGTGCTGTACGCCGTGATCGACCCGCGCATCAAGGCCAGCGACATATGAGCTCCGTCATCACCGCCCCGAGCGCTGCGCCGCTCATCAAGCTCCCTGGCTTCTGGCAGCGCGCGCTGAAGCACCGCAGCTTCGTCATCGGCGGCGTGCTGGCCGCGCTGCTGCTCGTCGCCGCCCTGGTCTCGTTCGTGTGGACGCCGTGGTCGCCGTATGCGATGGACATGGCGAACAAGATGCAGGCGCCCTCCGCATCGCATTGGCTCGGAACCGACGCGTTCGGGCGCGACGTGGCTTCACTGCTGCTGGTCGGCGCGCGCGCGTCGATCCTTGTCGGCGTGATCGCGGTCGGCATCGGCCTTGTGGTCGGTACGGCGCTGGGCCTGCTGGCCGCCGCAAAGCGCGGCTGGGTCGAGGAAGCAGTGATGCGGCTGTCGGATTTCACGCTGGCCTTTCCCGCGATCCTCTCGGCCATCATGATGACCGCCGTGTTCGGCGCGGGCATCGTGAATGCCATCGTGGCCATCGGCATCTACAACATCCCGACCTTCGCGCGCATCACGCGCGCCTCGGCCAACGCCATCTGGTCGCGCGAGTACGTGGCCGCCGCGCGCGCCTGCGGCAAGGGCAGTTTCGCGATCACGATGCAGCATGTGCTGCCGAACATCTCGGCCGTGCTGATCGTTCAGATCACGATCCGCTTCGCCATCGCCATCCTGGCCGAGGCCGCCCTCTCCTACCTGGGCCTGGGCACGCAGCCACCGCAGCCTTCGTGGGGCCGCATGCTCAGCGAGGCGCAGACCCTCATGTTCCAGCAGCCGCTGCTGGCCGTCTTCCCCGGCATGGCGATCGCCTTCGCTGTGCTCGGGCTGAACCTCCTGGGCGACGGGTTGCGCGACTTGCTCGACCCGCGCCTGGCCAGAGCCCGGTAAGCGCCATGCCCCTCCTCGAAGTCAACAACCTCCAGATAGGCCTGCAGACCCAGCGCGGGCCGGCGCAGGCCGTGCGCGGCATTTCGTTCTCGCTGGAGCGCGGCGAAACGCTGGGCATCGTCGGCGAATCGGGCTGCGGCAAGTCGATCACCGTGATGTCGCTCATGGGCCTGCTGCCGTCGAGCGCCAAGGTCGCAGGCAGCATCAAGCTCGATGGGAAGGAACTCGTCGGCCTGCCCGAGAAGCAGATGTGCCATATCCGCGGCAACCGCATCGGCATGATCTTCCAGGAGCCGATGACGGCGCTGAACCCGGTGCACACCATCGCGCGCCAGGTCGGCGAGCCGCTGCGGCTGCACCGCGGCCTGACCAAGGAACAGGCCCGCAAGGAGGCGTTGAACCTGCTCGACCGCGTGGGCATTCCCGACGCGGCCTCGCGCCTCGACGCCTATCCGCACCAATTCTCCGGCGGCCAGCGCCAGCGCATCGGCATCGCGATGGCGCTCGCTTGCGGGCCCGACCTGCTGATTGCCGACGAACCGACCACCGCGCTCGACGTCACCATCCAGAAGCAGGTGCTCGACCTGATCCAGGGCCTGGTCAAGGAAATGGGCATGGCGCTGATCCTGATCTCGCACGACCTCGGCGTGATTTCCAACAGCGTGCAGCGCATGCTCGTGATGTATGGCGGCAGCGCGGTCGAGAGCGGCCCGACGGACGTGGTCTTTGCCGGTCGCGCCCATCCCTACACGCGCGGCCTGTTCGCGGCGCGCCCCGCCATTGGCGCGGTGCGCGCAGGCCGGCTGCCGACCATCCAGGGCAGCGTGCCCGAGCTGGTCGACATGCCCCGGGGCTGCGCCTTCGCGGGCCGCTGCGCCCATAGCATCGACCTCTGCCAGAGCACGCGGCCACGCGCCACGATGCTGCCGAACGACCATGCCGTGAGCTGCCTGCGGCTGGGCGAGATCGCCGCGTCGAACGCCAGGGCGGCCACCGCATGAGCCAGCCACCCAGCACCACCGCCGGCCAGCCCTTGCTGGCCGTGAGCAACCTCTACCGCCACTACGCGCTGCCGCGCGAAAAGCTCTTCGGCCCGCCGCCGACCGTGAAGGCGCTCAATGGCGTGAGCTTCGAGGTGCGCGCCGGCAAGAGCGTCGGCATCGTGGGCGAATCGGGCTCGGGCAAGTCGACCATCGCGCGCCTCGTGATGGCGCTGGACACGCCGACTTCGGGCAGCGTACGCCTCGAAGGCCGCGACCTGCACACGCTGCCGAAAGCCGAGCTGCGCACCGCGCGGCGCGATTTCCAGATGGTGTTCCAGGACCCCTACGGCTCGCTCGACCCGCGCCAGACCGTCGCGCGCATCGTCGCCGAGCCGCTCGAGGCGCTGGCCGAAACGAGCCGCGCCGTGCAGCGCGAGCGTGCCTCCGAAGCGCTCGCCGCAGTCGGCCTGCGCACCACCGACATGGACAAGTACCCGCACGAGTTCTCGGGCGGCCAGCGCCAGCGCATAGCGATCGCGCGCGCTCTCATCACGCGGCCCAAGCTCATCGTGGCCGACGAGCCCGTCAGCGCGCTCGATGTGTCGGTGCAGGCCCAGGTGCTCAACCTCATGCAGGACCTGCAGCAGCAGTTCGGCATCAGCTACCTGCTCATCAGCCACGACCTCGCGGTGGTCAACCACCTGTGCGATGAAGTGTGCGTGGTCTTCAAGGGCCGCATCGTCGAGCGAGGTCGCCCGGCCGACCTGTTCCGGCACGCGCAGCACGAGTACACGCGCACCCTGCTTTCCGCCGTTCTGCACACGCCGTCCCGCTAGCCGGGCAGTCGTTCTTTCTTTCCACCACCCTCACCTCCAGGAACTACCGAATGTTGAAGCGACGCACACTCATGACTTCCGCCATGGCCGCGGCAATCCCGGGTGTCTTCCTGCCCCAGGCGCGCGCGCAGGCCGGCAAGAACACGCTGACGATCGGCATGCCGCTCGAACCGCCGGGCCTGGACCCGACGACCGGCGCCGCATCGGCCATCGCGGAGATCACGCAGTACAACATCTTCGAGACGCTCACCAAGGTGAACGCCGACGGCTCGGTCACGCCGATGCTGGCCGAGAGCTGGACCTCGTCGCCCGACATGAAGACCTTCGTCTTCAAGCTGCGCAAGGGCGTGCGCTTCGAGAACGGCCAGCCCTTCAACGCATCGGTCGTGAAGTTCTCGTTCGACCGCGCGGGCGGCGCCAAGAGCACCAACAAGGACAAGCGCTTCTTCAGCGAGATCGGCACCGTGGTGCTCGACGAGTACATGGTCGGCGTGAACAGCACGCTGCCCAACCCGGACCTGCCTTTCATGCTCGGCCAGTCGACCGCCTGCATCGTGGAGCCCAAGAGCGCCGAGACCAACGCCACCGCGCCGGTGGGCACCGGCCCGTACAAGTTGAGCGCCTGGCAGCGCGGCGCCTCGTGCACGCTGGTGAAGTCGCCAACGTACCGCGACCCGAACCTCGCGAAGACCGAGAAGTTCGTTTTCCGCTTCATGTCGGACACCGCCGCGCAGACCGCCGCGCTGCTGTCGAACGACATCGACATCTTCCCGCGCGCCGGCACGCGCTCGGTGAGCCAGTTCAAGGGCAACCCGCGCTTCCAGGTGATCGAGGTCGGTACGCGCGGCAAGGTGATCCTCACCATCAACAACCGCAAGAAGCCGCTGGACGACGTGCGCGTGCGCCGGGCGATCCTGGCGGCCATCGACCGCAACGCGATCGTCCAGGGCGCGGCAGATGGCTTCGGCAAGCCCATCGGCAGCCACTACGCGCTCGGCGCGCCAGGCTTCATCGACACCACGGCGTTGAACCCCTACGACGTAGAGAAGGCGAAGAAGCTGCTGGCCGAGGCCGGCGTGAAGACGCCGCTCGAACTGCGCCTGCAGCTGCCCCCGCCCTCGTATGCGCGGCAAGGCGGCGAGATGATTGCAGCCCAGCTCGCGCAGGTCGGCATCAACGTGAAGATCCAGAACGTCGAATGGGCCCAGTGGCTCAGCGGCACCTTCGGCGGTGCGCACGACTTCGACCTGACGATGGTCGCGCACGTGGAGCCCTTCGACCTCGTGAAGTACACCGAGCCCGACTACTACTGGGGCTACGACTCGAAGAAGTTCCGCGACCTGTTCGCCGCCATCCAGAACGAAGAGAACAAGAAGCGCCGCGCCGACCTGCTGGCCGAGGCGCAGCGCGAGCTGGCCACCGACGCGGTCAACGGCTTCCTGTACCAGGCGGTGTTCCCGACCATCGCGCGCAAGGAAGTGAAGGGCCTGTGGCCGAGCATGCCGATCGTCGTGAACGACCTGGCCGCGATCTCGTGGAGCTGATGCGATGACGACCAAGCCCTTGTATTCCCTGAGCGTGCAGGAGCTGCATGCAGCTTACGCCGCCAAGGAACTCTCGCCGGTCGAAGTGGCACGCTCGGTCAACGAGCGCATCGCCGCGTACGAGCCCGAGCTGCATGCCACGTGGCTGTTTCGCCCCGAACTGGCGCTCGAACAGGCGCGCGCCTCCGAAGCACGCTGGCTGGCCGGCCAGCCGCGCGGCACGCTCGACGGCGTGCCCGTGACCATCAAGGACAACCTCGCGACCGAAGGCGACCCGATGCCGCTGGGCACCGCGGCCTACGACCTCGTGCCGATGCTGCAAGACTCGCCACCCGCCGCGCGCCTGAAGGAAGACGGCACGGTGCTGGTCGCCAAGACCACCATGCCCGACCTGGGCATGCTGTCGTCGGGCCTGTCGAGCTTTCATGAGCTCTCGCGCAACCCGTGGGACCTGTCGCGCACGCCCGGTGGCTCCAGCGCAGGTGCGGGTGCGGCGGCTGCCGCCGGCTACGGCCCGCTGCACGTGGGCACCGACATCGGCGGCTCGCTGCGCCTGCCGGCGAGCTGGTGCGGCATCTACACGCTCAAGCCCAGCTTCGGCCGCATTCCGCTGAGCACGCCCTACATGGGCCGCTGCGCCGGGCCGATGACGCGCACGGTGGCCGACTCGGCGCTGATGATGGCGTCGATCGCGCAGCCCGACGACCGCGATTACTCGGAACTACCGCCACCGGCGATCGACTGGAGCGCCTTCGAGGTCGACCCGTCGTTCCTCAAGAGCAAGCGCGTGGCGCTGCACATGGACGCGGGTTGCGGCCTGCCGCTCGATCCGCGGATTGCCGAGGCCGTGCGCCGCGCCGCGAAGCGCATCGAGGCGGCCGGCGCGCATGTGGAGGAAATCGGTGCCTTCATGACGCCGAAGATGCTGCAGGGCATGGACCACTTCTGGCGCATGCGCTCGTGCATCGACATGCAGGCGATGGCTGCGGAAAAGCGCGCGAAGATCCTGCCGTACATCCGCGAGTGGGCCGAGAGTGCCGCCGGCTTTTCGGGCGCGCACATCTTCGACGCCTACAGCCAGTTCGTCGCCACGCGCGCGGCCACCGTCGCTGCCACCAAGGCCTACGACTTCGTGATCTCGCCCGTGTCGCCCAACATGCCCGCGCCCGCGGACCACGCCTCGCCGACCAACGACCCGATGCTGCCGCTGGAGCACATCGGCTTCACGGTGCCCTACAACATGTCGGAGCAGCCTGCTGCTTCGATCAACTGCGGCTATTCAGCCGAGGGCTTGCCCATCGGCCTGCAGATCGCCGGGCGCCGCTTCGACGACCTGGGCGTGCTGCAGTTCAGCCGCGCCTTCGAGCAGATCCGCGAAGCCCAACACCCCTGGCCCGAACCCAAGTGATCGGCCGCAAGGAGACAACCTCATGAACGCCACCCACTACATCGACGGCCGCCACGTACCGTCCGAAGGCAACGCCACCATCGACGTGATCGACCCGAGCGACGGCCAGAAATTCGGCGAGATCGCGCGCGGCACGGCTGCCGACGTCGACACCGCCGTGCGCGCCGCACGCCAGGCCATGGGCGAGAACTTCGACGGCCCCTGGGGCGGCATGACCGCGCTGCAGCGCGGCCGCCTGCTCGCCAAGCTCGGTGCCGCCGTCTTGGAACACCACGAGGAGCTGGCCCAGCTGGAAGCGCGCGACACCGGCAAGGCGCTGCGCGTGGCGCGCAACGACGCGACCGCGCTGGCCCGCTACTTCGAGTACTACGCCGGCGCCTGCGACAAGCTGCATGGCGACACCCTGCCCTACGAGCGCGGCTACACCGTGCTGACCGTGCGCATCCCGCACGGCGTGACGGGGCACATCATTCCCTGGAACTACCCGATGCAGATCGCGGGCCGCAGCGTGGGCGCATCGCTCGCGGCGGGCAACGCCTGCGTGGTGAAGCCGGCAGAAGACGCGAGCCTGTCGCTGCTGCGCCTGGCCGAGATCGCGACCGAGGTGGGCTTTCCGGCCGGCGCGCTCAACGTGGTGACGGGCTACGGCAAGGAAGCCGGCGCGGCACTGTGCGCGCACCCGGGCATCGACCACATCTCGTTCACCGGCTCGACGATGACGGGCCGCAGCGTGGGCCTGGCCGCGGCCGAGCGCCATTGCCCGGTGACGCTGGAGCTGGGCGGCAAGTCGCCGCAGATCGTGTTCGCCGACGCCGACCTCGACGCGGCCGAGCCGGTGCTGCTCAACGCCATCATCCAGAACGCCGGCCAGACCTGCTCGGCGGGCAGCCGCGTGCTGGTGGAGCAGTCGGTGTACGAAGAGGTGGTGCAGCGCCTCGCGAAGCGCTTCGCGGCCGTTCGCGCAGGCACGCCCGCCGAAGACCTGGACATGGGTCCGCTCATCAACGAGAAGCAGTTTCGCCAGGTGCGCGACATGGTCGCGACCGCCGAGGCCAGCGGCCTGAAGGTGGCGGCACGCGGCACGGTGTCGCCCAACGCATCAGCCACCGGCTTCTACCAGGAGGCCGTGCTGTTCCGCGACGTGCCGCACGACAGCGACCTGGCGCAGCGCGAGGTCTTCGGCCCCGTGCTGGCCGTGACACCCTTCGCCGACGAGGCCGAGGCGGTGCGCCTGGCCAACGGCACGGACTTCGGCCTGGTGGCCGGCGTGTGGACGCGCGACGGCGCGCGCCAGCTGCGCATGGCGCACAAGCTGCATTGCGGGCAGGTCTTCGTGAACAATTACGGTGCGGCGGGTGGTGTAGAACTGCCTTTCGGCGGCGTGAAATCGAGTGGCTTCGGCCGCGAGAAGGGCTTCGAGGCCCTGCTCGGATTCACGACCCTCAAGACCATCGCCATCAAGCACGGATGAACAATTCATGACCACCACTGAACAGCAAGCCCCACGCAAAGTCGGCCTCGTCGGCGTCGGCCTGATGGGCCACGGCATCGCAAGCAACATCGTCAAGCACGGCCACCAGCTGACCGTGCTGGAACACGCGGGCAACCAGCCGATCGACGGCCTGCTGAAGGCCGGCGCCACCTCGGTGAAGGACGTAGCCGCGCTGGCCGCGCAAGTCGACGTGCTGATCCTCTGCGTCACCGGCACGCCGCAGGTAGAGGCGGTGATGCTCGGCGACAAGGGTGCATTGACTGCCCTGCGTCCCGGCACGGTGGTGATCGACTGCTCGACGGCCGTGCCCGCCTCCACCGCGAATGTGGCGCAAGCGGTGGGCGCCAAGGGCGGCAGGTTCATCGACGCGCCCATGACGCGCACCGCGAAGGAAGCCGCCGAGGGCCGGCTGAACCTGCTGGTGGGTGGCGACGCCGAGGTGCTGGCTTCGTGCCTGCCGCTGCTGCGCTGCTTTGCCGAGAACGTCACGCACGTGGGCGGCATCGGCGCCGGTCATGCGATGAAGCTGCTGCACAACTTCGTGTCGCTCGGCACGGTCGCGCTGCTGTGCGAAGCGGCTGCCTGCGCGCAGCGCGCGGGCGTGGCGCCGGATGTGTTCGTGGATGTGCTCGCCAAAGGCGGCGGCAACGGCGTGGCGCTGGAACGCGTCAAGCCCAAGCTGCTGACGGGCAGCACCGACTCGTTGAAGTTCTCGATGGCCAATGCCAAGAAGGATCTCGGGTACTACAACGACATGGCGGAGCAGTCGTCTTCCAGCCATGGCATTGCGCAGGCTGTAGATGCGCTGCTGACCCAGGGTGTCGAGAAATTCGGGCCGGACCGGATGGTGCTCGATCTGGTCGAAGCGCTGCGCTGATTCTTTTTGCTCTTGCTCTTTGTGGCGCCGTTGTTCGGGGCGCGTGCACAGGGCACCGGGTACTCCCCTCCGCGAATGTCCCCCGGCCTGCGGCCTCCTCCTTTATTTCGCTGCGGGGAGCACCCGATGCCCTGCGCACGATGAGCGCGGCTGTGGCGTTGGCGGTTCGAGCGCTGCGGCGGATTGCAGGTGGACATGCTCGGGCGCACCACTGAGCTTTTGTGAGAGACGGGCACTGGACAAGCAGAACTCCGAAGGGCCCGGCGTCGGCCACGGTCGACACTGGCATGACTGCGTTCAATGCTCGCTTCGGTTAAGGGTTGTCCAACACCTGCCCTCAAGCCGTCCTCATGCTCGGCGTCGTCCTCTCACATGGGCAGGTGTTGGACAACCCTTAACCGAAGCGGCTGTACGGCTTTCTCCAAAGCGGAAGTTCGTCGCGGAGGAAATCAGCCGGCCAGCTATACGGCTAAATCGCCTTGGGGTGTGCACGCGCGAACCTCTCAACCCACTCGGCCTGCTCCACAGTGTCAGGAACGGCCACGCCGCGAGAGCGGCTGAGCACGTGAAAGATGTCCTTGCCAGGTACGCCAAGCAAATGAAGCAGACAGCCAGCTACCAATCCAGTGCGACCGATACCTGCGCGGCAATGGATGGCGACTGCTTCGCCTTGCACAAGCTCGGAGTGCAATTGACTAAGCAAGACGGATAGCTCGCGTGTCGATGCCGGTGTGCCGCGGTCGGCAATGGGGAAGGACCGGAACTCAATGCCGTATTCGGAACACAGAGAGGCTTCCGACTCAAGCTCCAGTTCGCGAACCTCATGAGACTCGAGCAGAGAGACGACCCATCCGACTTTTGCGCCGCGCCATGCTTCGACCTCTTCACGGAGCCATTCACCACCACGTGGACGCGGCATTAGGGCTAAGCGATGAGGATTAATGCCACTAACCCAGCGAAGCGACGGCTCAAACATGAATAGACGTTTCAACGTGTTGTAGGGAACCGGTCCATCTCGGGGGTCAGCCGCTTCTGGCCGCCAACTGCTCCTATTTGGGGTTGACAGACATCGACTTTATAGAGCCATCATCACCAACGACGATGGATATCTGGCCGCCGAGTTGTGATTGCCGAGCACCGACGTGCCATTCGCCAGTCTTTCGGCTGATAGAAAAAGCAGGAGCCCATCGCACCTCTTCTCGCAGGGCATGATTTCTGGCTATGCGAAAGGCAGTCACCGCATCCAAACCATTGGTATCGTCAACAAATTGGCCGTCGCTCTGGCGAAATCGGAACGTCACTTCAGAGTCAAAAGTCACGTGCCATTCCTTGTCTTCAAGATCCCACCAGAAGGTCGGTAGGATAGCGCCCCAGCGTGGACGTCCCATCTCGATGGTCTTCGACAGCGCTTCTACTTCGTCCATAGTGACTCTCCGCTCTTGCCCCGATTGTGCCCTTGCAGCAAATGACTGGTTGTAGCCGGATGGCGTCAGCGTTTGGCAGCCGCAGCTTCGACCCAGACGACCTCATCCGGGTGGTGCTGGTGGACGGTATCGAGCGCGTCAGCCAATACGAGCGGATCGCGCGACTCCAATTGGTAGTCGAAGCGCGTCAGGCCTCCCACTTTTAAAGTGTCGAAGTCTTCTTCTGAGACAGCATCTGCACCGCACCAAACTGTGGCACCAGATCTTGCCGCTTCACGCAGTGCGTCCTTCAGGCCGCTGGGCGTAATTGCTAGGAAGATCATGTTCTTTTCCGAAGTGATTTGCAGGGATGGCTGAGTGGCTGGTTCTGGCCGCATCCTGCCACACCGAAATGGCTTGGAAGTTGCCGCTATGCCGTGTTGAAGGCGTACTGCTCGGCTACAGGGACGGGGCGTCTCGAGCTGGTCTGCGTCGACCCCTGCTCGCTGCACAGGAATGGATAGAAATTAAAGCACTGATCTCCCGGAAGCTTCTCGACCTCTTCCTCCCAGCCGGCCCAGCGCATGCCAGCATAGAAGGTATGAAGCCGCTTGGTGAATGCCCACTGCGTGAATGCGGCGTGACCAACCCCCAAGCTCTCCCACTTGAGGGTCTCGGGCGCAAAGTAGTACACCGAACCTCGGTCGTCGCCGAATGCGCCACCATTAAGCGCAAAAAAACCACCAACGGCATCGTCCGCCACAAGACAAAACCCGTTAGACCGCCCGCTGTTCCACGTCGCTATGTTGCGGGTCAGTCTTTGATGCCCAGAGCCAAGCATTCTTAGCCATCCACCGTCTACCAGGATGCCGCCCGTCCCATGGGTGATGGCGCCCAGGACGGACCGAGTGGTCACTTGCAATTCGACGAGGACATCATTGCAGTGTGAGGAAGGGGGCAGTATCTCGACGGGCAGTTCGGCATTCGCAGCCCACTCCTCAACCAGGGGCAACGCTGGCTCTTCGACTTCCACAAGCTCATTTAGCGAACGCAATTTTCATCCCTCAACGTCTAGTTCTAGGAATTCAGCCGCACAGGTGAACGTCCGGTTGTAGCCGACTGCAGCCGGCCGGTCCGTTCGCCGACGCACCTTCATGCGTCTTCAGACACCGAGGCATGACACGCAACGCAGAACTTGTTTCCGTCAGGGTCGCGAAAGTAGGCGCCATAGTATTGGGCGTGGTATTGCGGGCGAAGCCCTGGAGCACCTTCGCTGGTGCCACCGTTCTCCAAGGCGGCTTGATATGCCGTTCGGACCACCTCTCTGTTGGCTGCCTCGAAGGCAATCATCTGCCCATTTCCAGGACTGTGCGGTCGTCCGTCGTAAGGTTTGCAAATGACGAAGAATGGGCGCGTGCTATTTTCGCTGTGCCAGCCAGCCCAGGGCTTGCCTCGCTCGCAGAAGCGTAACTGCACACCAAGGCTTTCCATCACCGCACTGTGGAAGCGCAAGGCACGCTCGAAGTCACTGACGCTCACAAAGATATGAGAAAACACATTGGCTCCTCTAGAGATTGGAGGGTAGCTCCAAACGTCCGCTTGTGGCCGACTGTAGCCGGTCGCGCTACCGTCGCGAAAGGGCCCCAAGCGATCCTCGCTATTGCCAAATAGCGGACGCTCAGAAGCGGCGTGTTGCGCTGAATCCTAAGTCAATCAGACTGGGTGACATGCTCTTTAAGGTTGGGTTAGACAGTGCCGTCGTACTTCTCCTTCAACTCGAAGTACACCCTCTTGCAATGCTCGTAGTAATCCCGCTCGTCATCCGCTCTTTGCCGAGCTGGTTCTCCACTTTGGACAGGATCTGCTGCAGCGGCTTCGATGACCTCCAAGAACACCTTGTCACCCGGCTTGAGGTCGTGGGCCTCAAACCAGACCAGATGATCGTCTTGGATTCCGGGGCCTCGCGAAGTAAGCCCACCAAGACGGAGGTGAATGTCAACGTCCTCGATGGCTCTGTGAGGGCGGCTTGCAGACCCAAGCTTGCCAACAGCTGTGATGGTTGTCGTCAGCACGCCCAAATCGTCCGCTCCTCCAATTGCTGGCTGCTGATCGTTGAGTTGGACTCGAAATGCAAGCATGCTGTGCCTTGTTAACGATGTAAAAAGTCGGCTTTTGGGCGAATGTAGCCACTATCGCGGTACTTCGGAAGTTGCGTGAACATTGTGAGCCTCACCTGAAATCTCTGGTTGGATCATTACGAAATTGATTGAGCTCAAATTTTTCAATGGAACTGTCAAATGTCCAATCGACGATAGGCTCCAAGACGCCATCCGTTAAGCGATGAACCCACTCGATGGCTGGGCGCCATTCAAATTTCTGCGCACCAATGTAAGCGCCGTCGAAGTGAACAACGGCCTTCTCCCAGTAGAGCTGACGTAGCAGCGCTTCGAACTTATCGAGCCAGTCGCGCAATTCGAAGTCGACCTCTTTGAGTGACGCGGCGAAGTGGATCAGGCGAGTCCTGAAGTTGATCATCGATGCATCCAACGGTGGGCATGCAAACATGTGCCTGCTTACAGGGGGCCACTTGTCTTCAAGGGGCAACATTTGAAGCTTCCCTTCGTTGTGCTTCTCGATAGACCGCGTGTTGTCTAGAAGGAGTTGTCGGCGAACGGCCGAGCCATCAGCCCTGGCTCCTGGCCATGCCTCTTCGATGTAACCATACAGAAAGCTTTTCATCCCCATCGAATCACCTTGGCAGTTTCGACGAAATCGACCGAACGTCCGGTTCTGGGCAAATTGTGCCGTGGCGTCGACCGACCGGTCTTGGCCGGCAGGCGTCAAACCCAACGGCCCGTCCGCTGCTCATTGACTGCCTTCGAGGATCTCTATGTATGGAAGGACTCGCGGATGGGCCTGAACCCACTGCGCGCCCAAATACGTAGATACGGAGCCCGGGCCGATGACACTCTCGATTGACCCGAGCTTGGACGCGGCTTGCAGCAGTTTGTGCGCCGCATGCATGGCATTTTCGCTTGCAGCCGATTCCGGCTCGCCAGCCTCATTGCCCCATTCCTTCTGAATCGCCGCAATGAGCTTGCCGACGGCGGCCTCTAGAGGTTTTCGTGAACGCGTCATGGGCCCGAATCTAACCCACCGTCAAAGGTCCGTTAGTTGCCGAATTCTGCCGTAGGAGCACACGTACCTGGGTTCAAGCAACCTGCTTTTCGGCGCTTCGCGCCAACACGACCTCTCGAATCGTTGACCAATACTCTTCTTGAACGTCAACGTCCACGACGGGCTGAATGGTGGTGCGTAGACCCGGTCATTAGCACTCCAGGACAGACTGAAGAGGCATTGGGCGTTGATACCGCGTCCCAGCCAACTGTGTCGTCCGCCGCGGAAGAGACTATTTCGCAGGCGAGAAAGAGGTTGGCGCCAAGAACGAGTTGTCCATCTTCGCAACAATTGGTCCGGCTGCCTCGCTCGCTTTTCTGACCTCGACCCATTCGGGATCGACGACAAACTTGCCCCACTTGACCTCACGATCGGCCAGGCTCTCCCAGACAAGCATGTAGGTAAGCGCGTTGCTGTCAGGCCCGATTGCAGTCGTCCAATATCCGAGTTGACGAATTCCCAGCCGGTTCCAGATGCCCGCGGTGTGATCGCGAAATCTGGCAAGAACGTCGGGTAGCCGGCCAGGCATTGCGGTATAGATGCGTAGTTCGTAGATCATCGACATCAGTCCTTAAGAAAAGCTGTTGCAAGTTGACGAGGCGGCGGGCGTGACCGCCAAGCTCACATTGTGCTGCCAGAGGTCCATCCGCCGTCAAAGGAGATGAACAGTCTCAGGCATTCCGCGTCGCGCCTTCTCGCTCACCTGAAACAGCTCCCCAGCCTTGCGAGCGAGTTCAGCCGCAAGCCAAAGCAGGTTGTTCAGTTGTCGAGGCCCATCCCCGCTGCACCAGTCGATGTCTTCCCCGTGGCACACCCACAGAAGAGCTTCGAGTTGAGAGAGTGTGTTTTCGAGAAGATCCGCCGGGTCTTGGGCGTTTTCTTCGGAAGCTACCGGCGTGCGAGGCCGGGCTATAGTCTTGGTAGCCATTTTTGTGCGTTTCCTCCAAGGTAGTTGCACGAACTTGGTTAGACGGTCGGGGTGCTGATAACACCTCGGCCGTCGCCTTTTGATACCTCGCATCTGCATCGCTGCTTTCGCACCGACAACCTGCCGCGAGGCAAGCAGCCTTCAAACATCTCGGTGGCTTGGTTTGTTGCGCCTTCCTTGTTCCCTTGTTGGGGTATGGAGTGACAGGGGCATCCACTGTAGAGAAGAACCCAGCGAAGCAGCCATTCCAGACGGCACGAAGTCTCGGCAACCGCCAACAAATGCAGCTTCCGCAATGCGCCGCGCGCGGACCTCATGGGCCAGTGCCGTGTCAGTCAGCAGCGGTTCTGAACGCTCACGTCGATGGGGTGCCTTGCGCAGCGAAATAAAGGAGGAGGCCGCAGGCCGGGGGACATTCGCGGAGCAAGGTACCCCGTCGGCGTGAGCGTCGCCCCGAATGACCCCGAGCGCGAGCTCTAAGGCATCCCGCGCGCCAGCAAGTGATCGACCAGCCGTCGCTGCGGAAAGCTCAACGCCTCCTGCCGCGTGCACAAGTACATCCGCCGTGAAGCCCATGCATCGGTGAGATTGATGAAACGCAGCTTCATCTCCTTGCGGTAAGTCACAGCAGCACCCTCGGGCAGGATGCCCACGCCCATGCCCGCTTCGATCATCCGGCACACCGCCTCGAAGCTCTTCACCCGCACGCGCAGGCGCAGCACCTTGCGCGCGCTCATGGCGGCGTCTTCCATCGTGCGGGAGATGGCGGAATCGTCTTCGAGCCCCACGAAATCGAAATCGAGCAGTTCCTCGAACGATACCTCGCGCCCGCGCCACGGATGCTTCTGCCGCACGATGGCCACCAGCCGGTCGGTGCGGTAGGGAATGAAGTTGAGCGCCGGGTCGGCCGCCTCGCTGGTGATGACGCCCACGTCAGCCTGCCGGTCGCGGATGGCCTGCACGATGTAGACGCTCCGGTGCTCCTCCACGCTCACGCGGATCTCCGGGTAGCGCTGGCGGAAGCTCGCCACGTCGTCGGGCAGGAACTGGCCCATGGCCGACGCGTTGGCATGCAGCCGCACGCGGCCGGTGGCGCCCTGCGCGTAGTCGGACAGGTCGGCGCGCATGCGGTCGACGTCGCGCAGGATCTGGCGCGCATGCATGGCGAGCGATTCGCCGGCACCGGTGGGCGTCACGCCCTTCGACGTGCGATTGAGCAGCGCGACGCCAAGTTGGCCTTCGAGAATGGCGAGGCGGCGGCTCGCGGCCGACAGCACCATGTGGCTCTCGGCGGCGGCCTTCGACAGGCTGCCGTGCTCAATGGCACGCAGGAAAAGCGCCAGCGAATCGAGGTCGGGTCTCATGGGTTCGGGTCGATCTGGGAGGCTGGCATTGTCGCGCCCGCGAGGGCGGGCGCAGGCGCAAGGATGAGGGCAAAATCCCCCGGGCCGCGCCGATCGGCCCCATCCCCCGTGCCGTCCATGCCGCCCCCGCCGCCCATCACGCCCGAAACACCTCCGCCCTCCCCGCCCCGCCCGCGCCACCGCGCGCTGGCCGGCTGGATCGCCGCGGGCGTATTGGCACTGCTGCTGATCGGCGTGGCGGGCCAGTGGGCCGCGAGGCGCGAGGCGAACTTCCAGGCCGACTCGATCCGCCGCGCCATGGAAGTCCACGTGCTGGGCCTGCGCGACGCCGCCGGCAAGTACAGCTACCTGCCATTCACTGCAAGCCTGCATCCGGACGTGCTGGCCGCGCTGGCCCATCCCCAGGACGCGGCCGTGAAGCAGCGCGCCAACCGCTACATCGAAGAGGTGAACCGGCAGGCGGGCTCCGACGCGCTCTACCTCATCGACCTGCAGGGCCTTACGCTGGCGGCCAGCAACTGGGCAACGCCGCAGAGCTTCGTCGGCGAGTCGTATGCCAACCGCCCCTACTTCCGCGACGCGCGCGCGGGGCGCAACGGCCTGTTCTACGGCGTGGGCCAGACCACCGGCGAGCCGGGGCTCTTCATCTCCGCGCCGGTGCGGCCCGACGGCGGCGCCGTGCTGGGCGTGGTGGCGGTGAAGGTCAGCCTGCGCCAGCTGCAGGAAGCCTGGACCTTCTCGCGCGACCCGATCCTGCTGACCGACGCGCGCGGCATCGTGTTCCTGAGCTCGGTGCCGTCGTGGATGTACCAGGCCACGCGCGCGCTGGGCGCCGCGGAACTCGACGGCATGCAGCGCGACCAGCAGTACGGCGCGCGCACCAGCTTCGCGGCACTGCCGTGGAAAGTGGAACGTGCCGAAGGCGAGCCCGGCTACCTCGTGCGCACCGACATCGGCGGCCAGCCGCGCCGCTTCCTCGCAGTGGACGAGCCGCTGCCCGACCTGGGCTGGACGCTGACGGTGATGGCCGACCACGCCGAAGTCACCCGCGCACGCGAGCGCACCTGGATGCTGGGCCTGCTGTGCGCGGGCGTGCTGCTGCTGGGCGGCCTGTACTGGCAGCTGCGCGAACGCCGCTTCGCCGAGCAGCGCGATGCACGGCGCGACCTGGAGCTGCGCGTGCGCGAACGCACCCACGAGCTCGACGAGGCCCACGCGTTCCGCAAGGCGATGGAAGACTCGCTGCTTGTGGGCATGCGCGCACGCGACCTGGAGGGCCGCATCATCTACGTCAACCCGGCCTTCTGCGAGATGACCGGCTACGACGCCGACGAACTGCTCGGCAAGCTGCCGCCCTACCCTTACTGGCACCCCGACGACGTGGCGCAGCACTGGCGCCAGTACGACGCCATGATGAGCGGCCAGCCCGCGCGCTCGGGCTTCGAGTCGCGCCTGCGGCACCGCGACGGGCACGACGTGATCACCATGGTCTACACCGCCGCGCTGATCGACGCCGACGGCCAGCACAGCGGCTGGATGAGCTCGGTGGTGGACATCACCGAGCAGAAGCGCGCCGAGCTGCGCCAGCGCCAGAACGACGAGCAGCTGCAGCACGCCCAGCGTTTGGCCAGCCTCGGCGAGATGGCCTCCACGCTGGCCCACGAACTGAACCAGCCGCTGATGGCGCTGAGCAATTTCGCGAGCGCGGCCAAGGCCTTCGCGGAACAGGGCAACCAGCAGCTGCTGGTCAGCAGCCTCGACGAGACCATGGCGCAGGCCCAGCGCAGCGCCGAGATCGTGCGGCGCATCCGCGGCTTCGTGCGCCAGCGCACCGTCGGCACCGAGGACTGCGCCGTGGCGGCGCTGGTGGCGAACGCGCTGGCACTGCTGCAGGGCGAGATGCGGATGCGGCAGGCGCGCGCCGAAGTCCGTATTCCGGCGGGGCTGCCCGAGGTGCGCGGCGACCGCGTGCTGCTCGAGCAGGTGTTGCTGAACCTGCTGTCCAACAGCTTGCAGGCGATGCAGGCCACGCCGCCGGAACAGCGGCTCGTGGAGGTCGAGGCCGAGGTGCTGGCAGGACGCATGCACATCCGCGTGGCCGACCGCGGGCCGGGCATCGACGCAGCGCTGGCCGAGCAGGTGTTCGCGCCCTTCTTCACCACCAAGACCGGCGGACTGGGACTGGGCCTGAACATCTGCCGCACCATCGTCGAGGCCCATCGCGGCCGGCTGTCCTTTGCCAACCGGGACGGCGGTGGCACGGTTTTCACCCTCGAGCTGGAGATCTCACCCCCATGAACGCTCTTGCCAACAACCTGTGCGTGGTGGACGACGACGAGGCCGTGCGCCGCTCGCTGGGCCTCCTGCTGCTGTCGCGCGGCTACGCGGTGCAGACCTTTGCCTCGGGCGAGGCCTTCCTGGCTGGCGCCGACCTGCAGCGCGCGGGCTGCGTGATCCTCGACCTGCGCATGGAGGGCGTGAGCGGGCTGCAGGTGTTCGATGCATTGCGCGCACAGGACAGCCCGCTGGTCGTGATCTTCCTGTCCGGCCACGGCGACATCCCCATGGCCGTCGAGGCGGTGCAGAACGGCGCCTTCGGCTGGCTCGAGAAGCCTTGCAATGACGAGCGCCTGCTCGACAGCATCGCCCGGGCCCTGCAGCGCGCCGGCGAAATCGCCGTGCGCCGACAGGCCCGCCAAGCCGCGCAGGCGCTGTGGGACAAGCTCACGCCGCGCGAAATGCAGGTCGCCCGGCTGGTGGCCGAAGGCAAGCCCAACAAGCAGATCGCCCTGGAGCTCGCGCCGCTGGAGCAGCGCACGGTGGAAACCCACCGCGCCCACGTGTTCGCCAAGCTGGGGCTCGCGAACAGCCACCAGCTCGACCGGTTCCTGCGGGAACACGGGCTGTAGTTCTTTCTAGGTATTTACCCTTGCGTACCGATACGTAGCCGCACGGCGGGCGGCTACGGACGACAGCGCGGCGGCGGCCGGACAGACTTGCCGGTACGGTTTCGCGCGGCTTTGCGGCGAGCCGCAGCCAGAGACAAGGACACCTTTCCATGACCACCATCGCCAGTGCGAGCGTCGGCGCCTCCGGCCCGGACGCGACCGCCAACAACACGCCGTATACCTTCGAAGAAAAGCGCAAGCGCATCTTCGCCATCTTTGCCGCCTCGTCGGGCAACCTGGTGGAATGGTTCGACTTCTACGTCTACGCCTTCTGCGCCATCTATTTCGCGCCGGCTTTCTTCCCCAAGTCGGACCCGACCGTGCAGCTGCTGAACACCGCCGGCGTGTTCGCCGCCGGCTTCCTGATGCGTCCGATCGGCGGCTGGCTGTTCGGCCGCCTGGCCGACCGCAAGGGCCGCAAGACATCGATGGTCACTTCGGTGGTCATGATGTGCGTGGGCTCGCTGGTCATCGCCTGCCTGCCCACCTACGCGCAGATCGGCGCCGCCGCGCCCGCGCTGCTGCTGGCGGCGCGGCTGCTGCAGGGCCTGTCGGTCGGTGGCGAATACGGCACCACCGCCACCTACATGAGCGAAGTGGCCATGCGCGGCCAGCGCGGCTTCTTCTCGTCGTTCCAGTACGTCACGCTGATCGGCGGCCAGCTGCTGGCCGTGGTGGTGGTCGTGGTGCTGCAGCAGATGCTCGACGAGACCGAGCTCAAAAGCTGGGGCTGGCGCGTTCCTTTCGTGCTCGGCGCCGTGGCTGCCGTGGTGGCCCTCATGCTGCGCCGCACGCTGACCGAGACCGCCAGCACCAAGACCCGCGCCGCCAAGGGCGCCGGCACCATGCGCGAGCTGTTCACCAACCACAAGCGCGCCTTCTTCGTGGTGCTGGGCTACACGGCCGGCGGCTCGCTCATCTTCTACACCTTCACCACCTACATGCAGAAGTACCTGGTGAATTCGGCGGGCATGTCGATCAAGACCGCCAGCAACGTGATGACGGCCTGCCTGTTCATCTACATGTGCATGCAGCCGGTGTTCGGCGCGCTGTCCGACCGCATCGGCCGGCGCAACAACATGCTGCTGTTCGGCGCGCTGGGTGCGCTGATGACGGTGCCGGTGCTGAGCAACCTGCAGAGCGTCGGCAGCCCGATGGTGGCGGGCGTGCTCATCACGCTCGCGCTGGCGGTGGTGAGCTTCTACACCTCGATCAGCGGCATCGTGAAGGCCGAGATGTTCCCGCCCGAGATCCGCGCGCTGGGCGTGGGGCTGTCCTACGCGGTGGGCAATGCGATCTTCGGCGGCAGCGCGGAGTACGTGGCGCTGGGGCTGAAGTCGATCGGGCACGAGTCGTACTTCTACTGGTACGTGACGGCGATGATGGGCGTGGTGTTCCTGGTGAGCCTGCTGCTGCCGAAGCAGGCGACGTACCTGCATCACGACAAGTAAACAGTGCTTCAGGAAGCGGCGCCCTGCGCGGCCAGCGCCAGGGTCCGCTTCGCGATGTTGACCAGGTGGATCTGGCTCGTTCCCTCGTAGAGGCGGAACAGCCGAACGTCGCGGTAGAAGCGCTCGGCCACGTTGCCGGCAATGAAGCCGCTGCCGCCGAAGACCTGCACGGCCCGGTCGGCGACCCGGCCGCACATCTCGGAGGCGAACAGCTTGCACATCGACGCTTCCATCGTCACGTCGATGCCCTCGTCCCTCTTGCGCGCCGTCTCCAGCACCAGCGCGCGCGCCGCATGCACCTCGGTGTTGCTCTCGGCAATCATCTGCTGCACCAGCTGGAAGTCGCCGATGGGCTGGCCGAACTGCCGGCGCGACTGCGCCTGCCGCGCCATTTCCTCCACCAGCCGGATAGCAGGGCCGATGCACAGCGCGGCCAGGTTGATGCGCTGCTTGTTCAGCGTTTTCATCGCCGTGCGAAAGCCCTGCCCCTCGACACCGCCGACGATGGCCGAGGCCGGCACGCGCACACCTTCCAGCCTGACCTCGCCCACCGGCGAGCCATGCTGGCCCATCTTGCGGTAGGGCTGCGAGGTCGACAGGCCGGGCACGCCGCGCTCGACCAGGAAGGCGCTGATGCCGGCCGCGCCCTTCGCGTTCGGGTCGGTCCGGGCGAACACGGTGAACAGGTTCGCGATCGGCGCGTTGGTGATGAAGCACTTCTGCCCGGTGATGACGAAGCTGTCGCCGTCGCGCACCGCCACCGTCTTCTGCGCCGTGGCGTCCGATCCGGCCTCGGGCTCGGTGAGTGCGAAGCAGCCGGTCAGCTCGCCGCTGGCCAGCCGCGGCAGGTAATGGCGCTGCTGCTCGGGCGTGCCGTCGACCACGAGCGACTCCGATGCGATGCCGGTGTTGCCGCCGAAGCGCGCACGGAATGCGGTCGCGACCTGCGACACCTCGAGGTTCACCAGCGTCAGTTCCTCGGTGGTCAGGCCGGCGCCGCCGAAGGCCTCGGGGATGCTGTGGCCGAACAGGCCGATCTCGCGCATGCGCTGGACGACCGGTTCGGGAATCAGGTCGTCGCGGTCGACCTGCTCCTCCAGCGGCAGGCATTCGTCATGAATGAACCCGCGCACCTCGGCGAGCATGGCCTGGAATTTCTCGCTGTCTCTGATCATGGCTTCGCCTCGTTGTCCGCCGCGCGCACATCCCGCAGCAGCGCATAAAGCATGTCGTTCGGCGCCGCGCAGCCGGCCGGCTGGCGCGCGCCGAACAGCACGGCGTCGCTGCGTGTGAGCTCGGGCCGTTCGCGCTCCTCGATCCAGTCGTACACCACCGTGCGCGCGGCAATGCGCCATTCGCCCTGGCGGCGCTCGAAGCGGTCGAGGTAGCGTCCGCACAGCAGGGTGCGCTTCGCGGGCGCATCGGCAGGGGCCTGCAGTGCGAAGAAGCCGCTCTCCACCGCAGCCACGTCGCCATGCAGCTCGATCGCGATGTTGTTCACCTGGTGCACGCGCCGCCCGCCCTGGCGCAGCCGCTGCAGCGCTTGCGTGATGAAGCCTTCGGCGCTGCCGTTCCAGGCGCCGTGGCAGTCGGTGGCGTCTTCCCAGTAGGCCGAGCGCAGGGCCTCTTCGTCGACGCGGTCGATGCCGCGGCAGTAGCGGTAGAGGCACTCGCGGATCGCCTCGCGATCGAGCAGCGCCTGCAGCGGTGCGCGCGGGTTCATGCCGCCGGGGCCGTTGGCGCTGCGGCGCGTTTGAACAGCTGCACCACGTTGCCTTCCGGGTCGCGCAGCGACATCACCGCGCCGTGCGCGCCCATGTCGCGCGTGCCGATCACCTCGCCGCCCGCGCCGGTGATGCGCTCCTGCGCACCGGCGAAGTCGCCCACCTCGAACACCATCACCACGCCGGAGGTCGCCGGTGCGGCCTCTTCGGTGCAGGCCAGTGCCACGCTGGTGTTTCCCACGCCGTACTGGAACCAGCGGTCCTTGTCGCGGAACTTGAGCTTCAGCCCCAGTGCCGATTCGTAGAAGGCATGCAGCTCGGCCGGGCGTTGCGCCACCACGTACACGTTCTGCAGGCGCTGGGGAGAAATGCCCTCGGCGCTCACAGCGAAGTCTCCGATGCGCCGCCGTCCAGTCGGATCACCTCCGCGTTGACGAAGCGCGAGCCGTCGCCGGCCAGGAAGCAGATGGCGTCGGCGATGTCTTCCACGGTGCCGAGCCGGCCCAGCGGCGTGCGCGCGATGCGCTTCGCGTCGAGCTCGGCGTTGCGGTGCTTGGCCGTGCCTTCGGTCGGCACTGCGCCGGGCGCCACGGCGTTCACGCGGATGCGGCGCGCGCCCAGGTCGGCCGCCGCGGCACGGGTGATGCCGAGCACGCCGGCCTTCAGGCCGCTGTACACCACCGATCGCGCGGGCGACTTGAAGCCGGCGACGGAGGCCACGTTGATGATGGCGCCGCCGCGTTCCGGGTCCATCGCCTCGGCCGCGGCCTGGATGCCCCAGATCACCGACTTGAAGCCGATGTCGACCATGCGGTCCATCACCTCGGGCGTGATTTCCATCAGCGGCTGGTAGCGCACCCAGGCCGCGTTGTTGACCATCACGTCGAGCCGGCCCGCCTCGCCGGCAAGGCGCTGCACCGCCAGGCGCATGCCTTCGCGGCTCGACACGTCCTGCGGCACCGCCACGGCCTTGCCGCCAAGGCGGCGGATCTCCGCGACGGTGTCTTCCACGAACTCGGCCTTGAGGTCGTTCACGCCGACCGTCGCGCCCAGCCGGGCGAAGGCCAGCGCGGTGGCTCGGCCGATGCCGTGGCCCGCGCCGCTGATGAAGGCCACGCGGCCTTCGAGGGACTGTGATGCATTCATGGCTTGTCTTTCGTTTCCGGCACCAGCAGCGCGTCGAGCGCGAAGGCACCGTGCCCGTGGTCGAGGACCACCAGCGGGTTGATGTCGATCTCGGCGACGCTGCGCGCATGCCGCGCGGCGAACTGCGAAAGTGCCGCGACGGCGCGCGCCGCGGCCGCCACGTCGGCCTTCGGCCGGCCGCGTGCGCCGTCGAACAGCGCAAAGGCCTTGAGCGAGCGAAGCATCTGCATGGCCTGCGCCTCGGTCACCGGCGCCACCTGCAGCGCCACGTCGCGCAGCACCTCGGCATAGATGCCGCCCAGGCCCACCATCACGACCGGGCCGAAGACCGGATCCTTGGTGGTGCCGAGGATCAGCTCGGTGCCGCCCTGCGCCATCTGCGCCACCAGCACGCCGGCGATGCGCGCCTGCGGTGCCTTCTGCGCGACGCGCGCCAGCAGGCTGTCGTATTCGTCGCGCAGCTGCGCCTCGGAGCGCACATCGGTCACCACGCCGCCGACCTCGGTCTTGTGCGGGATGTCGGGCGAGACGATCTTCAGCACCACCGGAAAACCGATGTCGCGCGCCGCGGCCAGTGCCTCGTACCAACCGCTGGCCGTGACTTCCTTCAGCACCGGGATGCCGGCCTGCGCGAGCACGGCCTTGGCACTGGCCTCGTTGGCGAAGGCTTCGGACGGCAGCGCCTCGGACGAAGGCAGCGTGGTCGCCACCTCGGCCTGGTCGCCGCGCGTGCCCAGGCGCACCAGCGCCGCCAGCGTGGCGCACGCGGCATCGATGGTCTCCACCGTCGGAAAGCCCATCTCGTTCAGCTGCGCCATGGTGTCGGGGGGTGCCTTGCAGCACAGCAGGACGAGCCGCGACGGATGCGCGCGGCGCACCTGCTCCAGCGCCGCGATGTAAATGTCGCGCAGCCGCGGCATCTGGAAGGCGTATGCCGACTGCAGGATCACCGCGTCGCAGCTCGCGTCTTGCGCCACCGCCGACAGCACCTGCACCAGCAGCTCGGGCCGGCTCGACACCTGCGCCGTCATGTCGACGGGATTGCCCGGCGATGCGTAGGGCAGCGCGGCCACGATGCGCTCCTGCGTGGCGGCCGAGAGCTTCGGCAGTTCCAGCCCCTGTGCGCTGGCGGCGTCCGCCATCAGCACGCCGAAGCCGCCCGATGCCGTGACCAGCGCCACGCGCGGCCCCTTCGGCGCACGCGCCGTGCCGACCACCGACACGGCATGGCCCACTTCGAGCAGCTGCTCGATGCTGGGCACGCGAATGGCGCCGGCATTGCGCAGCACCACGTCGAACACCGCGTCCGAACCGGCGAGTGCACCGGTGTGCGAGGCAGCCGCTTCGCTGCCGGCCGACGACACGCCCACCTTCAGCACCACGACCGGCTTGCCCGCCTCGCGCGCCATGGCCAGTGCACGCACCAGCTTGGCCGCGTCGCGGCAAGTTTCCATGCAGCACAGGATGACCGAAGTGGCCGGGTCGGTCGCCAGCGAGGCGATGCCGTCGGCAATGTCGACGTCGCATTCGTTGCCCGTGGTCAGCAGGCGGCTGATGCCGATGCCGCGCTCGACGGCCAGGCGCATCGTGTAGCTGCCGAGGTTGCCGCTCTGCGACACGATGCCCACCGGGCCCGCCGTCGGGAACGACGACTCCAGCGCCACCGAGAAGGTGGCGATGCTCCTGTCCGCCACGCCGATGGAGCCCAGGCAGTTCGGCCCCACTACGCGCATGCCCGATGCCCTGGCGACTTCGCCGATGGCCGCCTGCAGCCGGCTGCCCTCTTCGCCCATCTCCGAGAAGCCCGAAGACAGGATGACGGCCGCGCGCACGCCGCGCGCGGCGCAGTCTTTCACCGCTTCGAGTACCGCATCGGGCGGCACCGCCATCACGGCCAGGTCGGGCACCGACGGCAGCTCGGCAACGTTCGCATAGGCGGGCAGCGACTGCACCGTGCCGCCCTTGCGGTTGACCGGATAGATCGCACCGCGGTAGCCGTATTTCTGCAGGAACTGCAGCGGCCGCCCGCCGATCTTGGTCACGTCGTCCGACGCACCGAAGATCGCGATCGAGCGCGGCTTGAAGAGCGCCTCCAGCCCCTTGCCCACTTCGACTTCGACTGTCGCCATCGCTCAGCGCCCCTTGAACACGGGCGGGCGCTTTTCCAGGAAGGCCTGGCGCGCTTCCTTGGCGTCCTCGGTGCGCGACAGCGCCATGGTGATGTTCTGCTCGAAGCGGTAGCCGTCGCGCTGCGGCATCACGTCCATCATGTTGGCGGCCTGCTTGGCATAGGCCAGCGCGATCGGGCTCTTGGAGGCCATCTCCTGCGCAAGGCGCAGCGCGGCGGGCATGAGCTCTTCCGCCGGAACCACCTCGTCGAGCACGCCGCGGCGGTACAGCTCGGCAGCCGGCACGCGCATGCCGGTGAAGAACATGTGGCGCGTGAACGAGCGCCCGAACATGGTCCGCAGCATCGAGACGCCGCCGGCCAGGCCCACGTTGATCTCGGGCATCGCGAAGCTCGCGTCGTCGGAGGCCAGGAAGATGTCGCACGCGGCCATCAGGCCGAAGCCCGCGCCCAGTGCCGGGCCGTTGACGGCCGCGATGACGGGCTTGGCGCATTCGCGGATGGCGTTGCCGGTCTCGCGGGTCCAGCGGTTGTGGTCGAGGAAGTCGCCGGGCTTGTCGGCCGAGGGGCGGTCCTTCAGGTCGGCGCCGGAGCAGAAGAACTTGCCGGTGCCGGTGAGGATGGCCACGCGGATGTCGTCGCGCTCGGAGATCTCGTCGAACACCTGGATCAGGCGGTGGCGCGTGTCGCGGCTCAGCGCATTGACGGGCGGCTTGTCCAGCCGCACGACGGCGACGAACTCGGAAACTTCAAGACTGACGCTCATGACGAACTCCTGGCAACGTGGGACATGCCGCAGGCCGCCGCATCGGCAGCGGCGGCTTCGGTCGGGGAATACAGCAGCCGCGACGCATGCGCCATGCGGTCGCCGTAGCGGAACTCGGAGGCGAGCAGGCGCTGCGCCATGCGGGTGGCCAGCACCTCTTCGCTGACGCCCATGCCGCCGTGCATCTGGATCGCGCCTTCGGCGCACAGCCGGGCCGTCTCGGCCAGCGAGACTTTCATCAGGCGCAGCGTGCGGCGCAGGTCAGCGGCGCCGCGCTCGTGTTCCTGGAAGGCGTGCATCAGCAGGCCCTTGGCGCAGAGATAGCGCACATACATGTCCGCCGTGCGGTGCCGCAGCACCTGGAACGACGCCAGCGCCACGCCGAACTGGCGGCGCTCCTGCAGGTGCTTCACGGTCTGCTCGATCAGCGTGGCGAGCGCGGCCACGGTATCTGCCGCGGTGAGCAGCAGCGCGGCGTTGTCGGCTTGCTCGATGGCCGCGTCCACCGCGGCGCCGCGTGCGATGCACGCCACCGCCGGCACCGTCAGGCCGTCGAGCCTGAAGTCGGCGCTGCGCCGGCCTTCCATGGTGCGATAGGTGGCGCTGGGTGCGGGCATGTGTTCGTGATCGACCAGGAAAAGCGCCGTTTCGCCGCTGCCTTGCAGCGTGGCGGGCACCAGGTGGTGCGTGGCCGCCAGCGACACGTCCACGCCCTTCACCTCGCCGGTCAACGCGTAGCCGATGTCCAGCTGCTTCGCCGTCAGGGCGACCTCGTCGAGCGAGGCCGAGAGCGAGGTCAGCGGCGCGATCTTCGCGCTGCCTTCGCACACCGCTTCGAGCCAGCGCGCGGAGGTGTCGGCATTGGCCGCTTGCAACAGCAGCGGCGCGACCGCGCAGGTTTCGATCACGGGCAGGTGCACGCCGTGCGTGGCGAGCCCGACGACGATGGAGGCCAGGTCGGACAGCGTGCCGCCGACGCCGCCTGCTTCCTCGGGCACCAGCGTGCAGGTCCAGCCCATCTCGCGCACGGGGTCGGTGCCGGCGAAGTCCTTGGTGGTCTCGTTGTCCTGCGCGAAGCGCGCCGCGGCGTCCAGCAGCATGCCGGGGAACAAAGGGGTGAATGACGTCGACACTTTTCAGGCTCCCAGCAATTCATTGGCAACGACGTTGCGCTGCACTTCCGAGGTACCGCCGGCAATCGTGCGGGCGCGGGTGAACAGGTAGTTCTGCACCCAGGCGGCACCGGGCTCGCCCTCGCCCTGCTCCACCAGGAAGCGGTGCGCGGCGTCGGGGCCGACCGCGTCGAGCGCGATGGTGGTCAGGCGCTGGGCCACGTCGGCGCAGGTCATCTTGATGGCCGAGGGCTGCACGCCCAGCGGGCGCTGGTGGATCAGGTCGTCGGTGGCCTGGGCCATCATCACGCGCGCGCCCTTCACGTCGGCCTCCGCCAGCAGCAGGCGGTAGCGCAGGCTGCCGAAATCGCGGCGTCCCGCTGCAGCCTTGGCGGCCTGTTCGACCAGTTGCGTGACCTGCCGGCGCACCAGCTCCAGCCGCGCCACGTTGGCCGGGGGCAGGCGCTCGCGCTCGAGCAGGAACTTGGCGCAGGTCCAGCCCTTGCCGGGTTCGCCGATCAGGTTGTCGGCGCGCACGCGCACTTCGTCGAAGAACACTTCGTTCAGGTGATGCCAGCCGTCGATGGTGTGGATCGGCCGCACGGTGATGCCGGGCGTGTCCATGGGCACCAGGACCAGCGAGATGCCGTCCTGCTTCTTCGCTTCCTTCGAGGTGCGCACGAGCATGTAGATCATGCTGGCTTCGTGCGCGTGCGAGGTCCAGATCTTCTGGCCGTTGATGACGTACTCGTCGCCGTCCAGCCGCGCGCTGGTGCTGAGCGAGGCCAGGTCGGAGCCCGAGCCCGGCTCGGAGTAGCCCTGGCACCACCAGTCGCTGCCGTCGAGGATGCGCGGCAGGAAGCGCGCCTTCTGCTCGGGCGTGCCGAAGCGGATGATGACAGGGCCGATGTGGCCCAGGCCATGGTGGTACAGCGGCGGGCAGTCGGCCTCGGCCATCACCTCCTCGAAGATCAGCCGCTGCATGATGTCCCAGCCGGTGCCGCCGTGCTCGCGCGGCCAGCTGGGCGCGCCCCAGCCCCTGGCGGTGAGGATCTTCTGCCAGCCGAGGTATTCGCGCTTGGTGATCTTCTGGCCCGCGGCCACGACGGCGCGGATCTCCGGGGGGCATGCGCTGCGCGCGAAGTCCTCGAGCTCGCGGCGGAAGTCCGCGTAGGCGTGCGCCTCGCCGCTGGCAGCGGTGGCGGCGGGGGTGTCGGTGTTCGACATGTTCGTTGTCTCCTGTCCTGTGGTCCATGCGCGGCGCCTTGCCGCGCCAATCGGTGCTAGGCGGCCGCGGGGGCGTCCTTGCGCAGCCTGGTGATCAGTTCGTCGAGCGCGGCCACGGCGCCGCCGGCGTCGCGCCGGCGCAGGCACCGCGCCACTTCGCGCCGCAGCGGAAACAGGTCGGGCCGCGGCAGCACGGGAACGACATGCGTCATGCGTTCGCGCAGGATGGCGGTCATGGTCTGCGCCATCAGCATGAGCGCCTCGTTGTGTCCCGCGTCCGCGATGGCGCAGAAGAAGCGGCTGGCCGATTCGATGCGCTGTGCGATCGTGTCGGCGGGCTGGTGGCGTTCGATGGCATCGACGGCCTGCTCGACCGCTTCGAGTTCGGCTTCGCTCGCGCGTTCGCAGGCCAGGCGCAGCAGCGTGCCGTACAGCGTGCGGTAGGCCTCGTCGAGATCGGCCGAGCCCAGCCGCCCCTGGATCACCAGCGTGCGCAGCGACTCCGCCAGCATCATGTAGGCGCCCTTGTAGAACACCAGCGCATGGTCGGCGCCGCCGCCGCCCATGTGCTTCACTTCGCCGATGAAGATGTGGTGGTCGCCCGCCTCGTGGCAGGCATGCACGCTGCACTCGAAGCTGGCCAGGCAGTCGTCGATCACCGGCATGCCCAGCGGGCCGGCGCGCCATGCCACGCCTTCGAACTTGTCGGCGATCTTGCTGGAGGCGAAGCGGCCCGACAGCGCGTCCTGGCTCTGCGAGAGGATGTTGATGGCAAAGCCCTCGGCCTCGCTGAACGCGCCCACCAGGCTGCTGGCCTTGCGCAGGCTGAACAGCACCAGCGGCGGCTCCAGCGACACCGAGCTGAACGAGTTGCAGGTCAGGCCGACCGGCCGCCCGTTCGCGTCGCGCGTCGTGATGACGGCCACGCCGGTCGGGAAGCAGCCGAGCAGCTGGCGGAACAGCATCGGCTCGATCGGCGGGGCCTGAGTCACGTCGGACAGGGCATGGGTCATGGCTTTCCCCTCGGATGAGTCACCGGGCCGCGCCGTTTCAGGCGGCTGCGAGTTCGGGCACGACCTGCGCGACGTGCGGCGGGTCGTTGGCAATCTCGCGCTGCACCGCGGGCATGATCACCTTGGCCCACAGCTCCAGCTGGCGCAGCATGGTGGGGTGGTCGAAGTCGCCCATCTGCGTCTGGAACGCGTAGTGGCAGGGCTTGAGCGTGCGGATTTCCTTCACCACGCGCTCGATTACCTGGTCCACCGAGCCCACCGGCAGGTTGGCGCGCATTTCCTCGAGCGTGGCCTCGCCTTCGACGATGCCTTCCTCGACCTGGTAGTCGTCGGCCACCTGGGCGGTGCGGCGCTTCAGGCTCACGGCAATGCGGCGCTGGAAGCGTGCGCAGTCGAGGTAGCGCTCGACCTCGTCCTTGTTGTCGCTGGCGTAGGCCGCGCGCAGCACGCCGACCTGCACCTGGGCCGGGTCCTTGCCTTCGGCGAGCGCGACCTTGTCGATCAGGTTGCGGGTCTGGCGCAGCTTTTCCACGCCGCCGTCGCCGCCCGAGACGAACACATGGTGGCCGCCGCGCACCGCGCGGGTCACGAAGGTCGGGTCGACGCTGGTGATCCACATCGGCGGCATCGGCTGCTGCACCGCGCGCTGGCTGATGGCGCTCATGGGCTGCTGGTAGAACTCGCCGTCATAGCTGAACTTGGGCTGCTTCAGGCCCAGCTCGAGCATGTCGAGCATCTCCAGCGTGCGCGCCTTGGCGGTGTCGAGCGAGACGCCGAAGCGCTCGAATTCGAAATGCTGGTAGCCCGAACCGATGCCCAGGTTGAGACGGCCGTTGGACAGCTGGTCGACCATGGCCACATCGGCGATCAGGCGCGCGGGCTGGTACAGCGGTGCGACGACAATGCCGGTTCCCAGCCGGATGTTGCGGGTGACCGCGGCGCAATGCGCGATCATGGTCAGCGGCGACGAGCACAGGCCGTAGTTGCTGAAGTGGTGCTCGGCATACCACGCGGCACCGAAGCCCAGCTCGTCGGCCAGGCGCGTCTGTTCCACCGCGTCGCGCAGGATCTGGTGCGACGTCTTGTGCTTGTTTCGCTGCTGCATCAATATGAAGATTCCGAAATCCATTGCTGGTCTCCTTGTGGGCTTGGTTACGTGCCTTGATCGTAGGAGTGGGGTCCCCGCCCGGCTCACCACGCTTCGCACAGCTTCTTTGCGCTTATTGAAATGAAGGCCCTCGATTCGCTGCGGATCTTCGTCATCGTCCAGAGGAAGGGCAGCCTCTCGGCGGCCGGCCGCAGCCTGAGCCTGTCGCCCGCCACCATCTCTCGGCGCATCAGCGCGCTGGAGGAAGAACTCGGCGTGCAACTGGTCGACCGCACCAGCCGCAACCTCAAGGTGACCGAGGCGGGCCAGGCCTTCCTGGAGCATGCGGAGGTGGTGCTGGAGGCCATGGCACGGGCCGAGGAAGCGGCGCGCAATTCGAAGCTGCTGCCCGAGGGGCGCCTGCGCATCCACTCGCGCACGCAGATCGGCCTGCGCGTCATCGGGCCGCTGCTGCCGGGCTTCGCGCAGCGCCACCCCGACATCCGGCTCGAACTGGAGCTGTCGGAGCACCCGGTGAACCTGGTGGAGCAGGACTTCGACATCGACATCCGCACCGGCGAATCGAACGACTCCAACTTCGTCATCAAGCGGCTGCTCAGCAGCGACGAGGTGCTGGTGGCGAGCCCCGCCTTCATGAAGGTGCACAAGCGCATCCGCCACCCGAATGACCTGCTGCAGGTGCGCTGCCTCACCTACAAGCGCGAGCACGAGGCGGTCACCTGGAAGTACATCGACGAACAGGGCGTGCAGCAGGAGCTGGCCGTTCAGGGCGTGCTGAACTCGAACAACGGCGAGCTGCTGCGGCTGGCCGCCATGGGCGGCATGGGCATCGCGCTGCTGTCGGAGCCCACGGTGCGCGGCTGCATCCAGGACGGCACGCTGGTACGCCTGCTGCCCGAATACCGCTTCGCGGTGCGCGCGTTCTCGAACGGTGTCTACGCGGTGTTCCGCCAGAGCCGCACGCTGCCGCTGAAGGTGCGCGCCTTCGTCGACTTCATGGCCGAGGCGCTGCGCGAAAACGACGGCGCCTGAAGAAGGCGTCAGCCGCCGAAGCGGTGCGGCGGCAGGCCGGGGGCGGGTAATCCGCTCACTTCGAACAGCGCCCCGTCCTGCGGGCGGTCGCCCGAGAGGTTGGTGCTCTTCGAGAGCGAAGTGACGAAGGCCCTGTCGAGCCCGGGCCCTCCGAAGCACAGGCTGGTCGGATGCGTTGCGGGCAGTTCGACGACGCGGTCCACGCGGCCATCGGGCGCAAAGCGCGCCATCCTGCCGACACGTGGCAGCACGCTCCACACGAAGCCTTCCGCGTCCACGGTCGCGCCGTCGGGGCCGGAGCCGAAGCTGTCGGTCTGCGCAAAGGCACGCTTGTTGGCGAGCGGCCCGTGCGGTGAATAGTCGTAGGCCCAGATCGTGCGCAGCGGGCTGTCGGCCACGTAGAAGGTTCGGCCGTCCGGGCTGAAGCAGGGGCCGTTGGTCAATGCGAAGCCGTCCGCCAGCAGTTCGACGTCGCCACCGGGCCGTAACCGGTACAGCCCACCGCCGATGGGCTCGCCGGGCTGGCGATGCACGTGCAGCGTGCCCGCCACGAAGTTGCCCCACGGGTCGCACTTGCCGTCGTTGAGGCGCACGTCCGGGCGGTCGGTGTCGATCAGCGCGATGGTCTGCAGCGTGCGCGTGCTCAGGTCGTAGTGCGCAAAGCCGTGCTTCAACGCCACGAGCACCGCGCCGCTTTCGCACAACGCAATCGAGCCGACGGGCGCGGGCAGGCTGTGCTGCTCCGACTCCCCGCTGCCGGGCCAGTGGCGGTGCAGCGTGCCCGCCAGCGAATCGATCCAGCAGACGGCGCCCGAGCGCGTATCCCAGCAGGGGCTTTCGCCCAGCAGGTCCCGGGTCGTGCCGAGTTCCCGAACAGTGAATGCATCCATGGGACCGCAGTGTGGCAACGCACGGCGCACGGCCGGCGGCGCATCGTGAAAACCAGCTTTGCGCGTCGTGCTCTCCCATGGCGGCCGCACGCTCCTAGAGTCCGGCAGATGAACGAACCCACCGCTCCACCGCCCCTGCAGGGCATTCGCGTCGTCGAGCTCGGCAACTACATCGCGGGCCCCGGCACGGCGATGTCGCTGGGCGACCTCGGCGCCGAGATGCTGAAGATCGAATCGATGGAAGGCGACATGGCGCGCCACACCGGGCACTTCGGCCACGCGATGCTGCGCGCCTACAACCGCAGCAAGAAGTCGATTGCGCTCGACCTGCGCCAGCCCCGCGGGCTGGAGGTGGCGCGCCGCCTGATCGCCGGCGCCGACGTGATGGTGCAGAACCTTCGCCCCGGCGCCGCCGACGCGCTGGGCCTGGGCGCCGAAGCGCTGCGCGCGGCGCACCCGGGCCTCGTGCACGTCTCGATCAGCGGCTTCCCGGCCGATGCGCCCTCGCGCGACCGGCCCGGCTACGACATCGCGGCGCAGGCCGAGAGCGGCCTCATGTCCGTGACCGGCGAGCCGCAGGGCCTGCCGCAGAAGGTGGGCGCCACCATCATCGACACGGCCAGCGTGCAGGTGGCGACGCAGGCCATCCTGGCCGCGCTGTTCCGCCGCGAGCGCACCGGCCGCGGCGAGACCATCCGCGTGTCGCTGCTGGAGGTGGCGCTGAACCTGCAGCTGGCCAACTGGAGCGACTACATGGTGCGCGGCGTGGAGCCCACGCGCAGCGGCGACGGCCAGCCGCTGAGCGCGCCGGCGGCCGACACCTTCCGCACGCGCGACGGCATGGTGGTGATCTCGGCCTACGTGCAGGCGCACTGGGTGCGGCTGTGCGAGACCATCGGCTGCCCCGAGCTCGCGACGGACGCGCGCTTTCTCACCAACGAGTTGCGCGTGACCAACCGCCCCGCCATGAAGGCGGCCGTGAGCGAGCGGCTCGCGCACTACGGTACCGGCGAGTGCGTCGAACTGCTCACGCGCAACAACATCGTGGTGGGCGTGGTGCGCAGCTATGCCGATGCGCTCGCGGGAGCGGACTTCCGCGCCAGCGGCATGGTCATCGAGGCCGCGCCCAACGGCGACGTGCCGGGCTACGCCAGCTTCGGCCTGCCCTACGAGCTGTGCGACACGCCGCGCCGCCGGACCCAGGCCGCGCCGGCACACGGCGCGCACACCGAGGAACTGCTGCGCGAGGCGGGCTACGGCGCCGCCGAGATCGAGGCACTGCGCGAAGCCGGCGTCGTCAAGGGGGCGAACCCGCCCGTGCCGGTGCGCAACCTACAAAGCAGCTTTTCACACCCTGCAGCACCTTGAGCCGGCCCCGTCGATAGACTGCCTCGACTGGACTGGCGGCAGCCATTCACCCCCTAAAAGAGATCGGAGACAAAGTGATTTATCGAAAACTCATCGCCCCGCTGTTGCTCGGGCTGGCCGTGGTTTCAGGCGCGGCGCAGGCACAGCAACCCATCCGCCTGGTCGTGCCCTTCGCAGCCGGCGGCGGCACCGACCAATACGTGCGCCTGCTGGCTTCCGAGCTCACGAAGAAGGGCACGCAGGTCATCGTGGAGAACAAGCCCGGCGCCAGCGGCATCATCGCCGCCGACTACGTGGCCCGCTCGCGCCCCGACGGGCTCACGGTGCTGGTCTCGTCGCTCGGCACGTTGGCCAACAACACCGTGCTGTACGACAAGCTGCCCTACGACCCGAAGAAGGACTTCGCGCCCGTCTCGCAGATCGGCTACCAGCCAGCGATCATCGTCGGCCGCATCGACCTGCCCTACAAGAACATCAAGGAGATGGTCGCCTACGCCAAGGCCCATCCGGGCAAGATCAACCGCGGCTCGCCGGGCGAGGCCATCCTGACCAACCTTGCGCCGCTGAGCTTCGAGCGCAACAACGGCTTCAGCACGACGCACGTGCCCTTCAACGGCGATGCACCGGCCGTGCAGGCGCTGCTGAGCAACACCATCGACATCCACGGCACCTCGCTGACCGGTTCGCTGTCGCTGATCCAGGCCGGCAAGCTGCGCGTGCTGGGCGTGATGGACAGCCAGCGCCTGCCGCAGGTACCCGACGCCCAGACCTTCAAGGAGCAGGGTTACGACTTCGAGGCCGTGCTGTGGTATTCGCTCTCGGTACCGTCCGGCACGCCGGGCGAATCGATCCGCCGCCTGAACAAGGCCGTGAACGAGGTGATCGCGCAGCCCGACTTCGTCACTCGCGCGCGCGCCATGGGCATGGAGCCGCGCGGCGGCACGCCTGAAGAGCTGGCGAAGTTCGTGCAGACCGAGTTCGAGCGCTGGGTGCCGATGCTCAAGAGCCTGAACCTGCCGAAGCAGTCGCACTGAGCCGGGCGCGGCGCGCGCCGTGGGTCGTCAGGCAGACGGCCTGGCCAGCGTCGCCAACTTCTTCCTGGCCGCCTGCAAGAGGCCACCTCGTTCGACGGGCAGCGCTGCCTTGGTATCCCCCAGCGCGACGATCTCATGCACGGTGGCTGCCGAGATCCTGGATGACAACGGATCGCGCGGTGACATGTCGTTGAATCTCCCGAGCGGGATGACGTGCACCTTGAGGTGCCGGCCCATGGTTTTCGACAGCTTCTGGCAAGCCGCCGCCATGGCGGCTTCGTCCGGGACCAGCTGGCCGTGCACGACGAGCAGTTCCACGGTGCCCTGCGCGTCCTCTCCCAGCACGAACGCGCGCACCACCGAGTCCTTGAACCTGGACCGCAGCATGGAGCGGATCGGCTCTGCCGCGGCGAACGATCTCAGCGCGATGCTCCGGAGTTCGTCGTGGAAGACGAAGGAGCGATCGACCTGGACCGTCTCGGCCTGGTCTGCCTTCGCCGCCTGCCGCCTCACGATGCCGCTGCGAACGAGATGCTCAACGGTGAGGGCGGCCTCGGCCTCGGCCAGCTTCGAGCGCCGTGCAAGCTCATTCGTCGGGAACTGTTGATCGGGGGCCGCGTACAACACCGTGAGGAGCTTCTGCACTTCGGGGGAGAAAAGGAAATCCGCGGCGCTCATCCTTGCCTTGCTGCTGATACGAAGGGCGCCATTATCCGGATGGGTCAAGGCGCATGGCGGCGCCCGTGCGGCGGCAGGCTCACTTCCATGCCTGTGCTTTCCTGCTGTTCATGCAGCCACTGCACGACGCGTTCGGCGCGCCTGACGCCGATGCCGCGCACCGGATACCACCACGTCATGCCCGCATCGTTGATGCGCCGCACCAGCTGCCTCAGCGTGCCGAAGCCCGCCTGTGAAAGTCTTTCGGACAGCAGCGGTTCGAACCAGGCTGCAACGCTGTCGTGGGCTTGCGGCGCATTTCGGCGCGCTTGCGGTGTGTCCATGGGGTCTTCTTCTTCCTGCGCAACGTGTACCGGCCCCCTGCGCGAATGCGAACCCGTGCGTCGCAGCGAGCGCACTGGCCGGGGTGGATCGGATGGGCTTCCGCTGTACTTTGCACGGGGCGTGCCAACCGCCAAGGCGTTGATCCGCAAGGGATTTCTGAATGGCCGGCTGGGTGATGCAAGTCATTCAGACAAATTGCGTGTCCGATTCTTGGACATGTGTCTGGTAGACGATCAGGGTTTACCGCAGAAGAGCCTGTTGCTCCTCCTTATTGCCCACGGGGAACAAACCGGAGGCCCCAAAGACACGCAAACCGTTGATCAGCCAAGCCTGCGGAAGCTGGCGTTGCGAGAACCTCGATATCGAGGCGAGTCGGACTCGCAAACTACCAAGCACCACGACTATTCGGATGTGGTCGCGACAAGCGAATCGATCAGCGCCCTCGATGCAGACGACAGCCGCCGATGCGGTGCATAGATTACCGAAAACGGCCGCGAACGACCACGCGCCGGTGCCAGGACCTCGACGGCTCGCCCTTGCGCAATGAGATCCTGCGCGATGAAGTCATAGGTCTGGCATATGCCAAGGCCGCTTTGGGCGAGCGTGACCACGCCCAGCACATCGTCTGATACCTGCAAGCCGCCTTGCGGCACCCAATCGACGTCGCGTCCATCCGCCCGCAGGATCCACGGCGACACCCGCCCGGTGCTGGGCATCACGAAAGCCAGGCAGCTATGCCGCGCCAAGTCGCCGATGCCTGCCGGCGCCCCGGCGCGGGCGATATAGCTCGGTGCGGCGATCAGGCACATGGCCGCGTCCTCGAGCTTGCGCGCGACCAGTCCGCTGTCCGGCAGGCTGCCCATCCGGATGGCCAGGTCGTAGCCTTCCGCCACGAGGTCTACGTTGCGGTTGGTGATGTTCAACTCGATGCGCACCTGTGGATGCTGTGCCGAGAAGCGCTGCAGCAACGCAGGCAATCGATGATGGGCATAGGTGGTGGGGGCACTCAACCGTACGCTGCCCTTCAACTCATCGCCCTGTCCCTGCATCGTGCGCTCGGCCTCGTCGATCAGCGCGAAGGCCGCGCGCGACTGCTCCAGGTACAGCCGCCCCTGCTCGGTCAGGCTCAGGCGCCGGGTGGTTCGCCGCAGCAATTGCACGCCCAAGCGCGCCTCGAGGCGCGTGATCGCCCGGCTCAGCACTGATGGCGTCGTGGCCAGCGCGACCGCGGCCGTCGTCATCGATCCCTTCTCGACCACTGTGACGAAGGTCTCCACATCACCGAGGTGACCGAATCTGCGACTCATTTGGTCCTTTCGAGAATAAATATTTTCCTCGAAGGCCAGTTTATCCCCACGAGTGCAATCAATACATTCAAGTCATCGCTGCGACCGCGAGCGCGTCACCGGCCATAACCAACAACCAACAGGAACCCACCATGGACATGCAACTCAAGGGCAAGACCGCCATCGTCACCGGCGCGACGGCCGGCATCGGACTGGCCATCGCCCGCTCCCTGGCGCGCGAAGGCGTGTCGGTCACGATCACCGGACGCAGCCGCGACAAGCTCGATGCGGCAGCCGCCGAAATCGTTGGCGCGGCGCCAGGCAGCGAGGTGAAGACCGTCGTCGCCGACCAGAGCACCACCGAAGGGGTGGCTGCATTGATCGGCGCACAGCCGGACACGGACATCCTCGTGAACAACCTCGGCTACTACGAGGCCAAGCCCTTTGCCGACATCACCGACGAAGACTGGCTTCGGATGCTCGACGTCAACGTGATGTCGGGCGTGCGCCTGTCGCGCCACTATTTCCCGCGCATGCTCCAGAAGAACTGGGGCCGCGTGATCTTCATGTCGAGCGAGGTCGGCGCCTTCACGCCCCCGGACATGGTGCACTACGGCGTCAGCAAGTCGGCGCAGCTCGCGGTGTCGCGCGGCATGGCCGAGCTGACCAAGGGCACCGGGGTCACCGTCAACAGCGTGCTGCCTTCCGCCACCCGCTCGGAAGGCATCGTGGATTACCTGCGGCAGACGGCGCCGCGCGCCGGCATGACCGACGCCGAGATCGAGGCCCACTTCTTCCAGACCTACCGGCCCAGTTCCCTGATCGCACGAATGATCGAAGCGGATGAGATCGCGGCCATGGTGACGCTGCTTGCGAGCCCCTTGGGTGCGGCGTCGAACGGCGCCGCCGTGCGCGTCGAAGGCGGGACCTTCCGCTCGATCCTTTGAACAGGAAATCCAGCATGCCCAACGATCTCGTCATCGTCGCACTCGTTCAAGCCAAGCCAGGTCACGAAAAGGCGCTGGTCCAGGCCCAGGCGAAGCTGGTCCAGGTTGTACGCGAGCAGCCGGGCTGCATCAGCTATGAACTGCATGAGGCCATCGATCAGCCTGGAAAGGTCGTGTTCTTCGAACGGTGGCTCGACCGGACATCCTGGGAGCGCCATATGCGCGGAGCCCACATGGACGCATTTCGCGCCAATGCGGGTCCCTTGATCGGGGCCTTTGAACTTCTGCAGTTGCGCCAGGTGGCTTGACCGCGGCTCGCCTGGCCATTTCTTTTCACATCAGGTTTTTTCATCATGCGCCATCGTTCATTTCAACTCGCGGCCCTCGCGTTGGCCGCCCTCCTCCATCACCAGCAAGCCGCCAACGCGGCGGACAGCCTTCCACTCGAGCGCTGGCGCAGCTATGCCGGCGTGAGTTGGGAGCCCTCGAAGGACGGCAAGGACCCGGCCCCGTTCGCCTCCTCGGTCAGCGCGCCCATCGCAGGGCTGCACTTCGATGCACGAGGCACCGCCTACGTGAGCACGCCACGCCTCGTGTCGGCGTCTGCGCCCGCAACACTCAGCAGGCTCGACACCCGGGCGGAGACCGGTCCCGCGCGGCTGACCGCATTTCCTTCGATTTCGGGCAACGCCGTGGCTGCCGCGCCGCAGGACAGCCTGCGCAACGTGCTCGGCTTCCATGTCGACCGCAGGAACGGCTGGCTGTGGGCGCTCGACATGGGTTTCGTCGCCGGCGAGACCGAGGCTCCCGCGGGTGCCCAGAAAGTGCTGGTACTTGATCTGAAGTCGGGGCGCACCGTGAAGCGCATCGCGCTGGACGGCGTGGCCGACCGCAAGGGCAGCTTCCTCAACGACATCGCCGTGGACGAGCGCCGCCGCATCGCCTACATCTCCGACAGCGGCATGCGCAGCGCACCCGCCAACATGGTGGGCCTGATCGTCGTGGACTTCGCCTCGGGTGTGGCCCGACGCGTACTCGACAGGCACCCGAGCCTGCAGATCGAACCCGGCGTCAAGGTCGTCTCCCACGGCGCGGAAGTCTGGCCGGGCAACCCGCTGCTGCTCGGCATCAACGGCATCGCGCTGTCGCCCGATGCGCGCACGCTGTACTGGACCGTGACGACAGGAACGCGCGCCCGCTCGGTCCCGACATCGGTCTTGCGCAATGCGGTGTCGAGCGATGAACAGATCGCCGCAGCCATCCGCGATCTCGGCGCGGTAGGCGGCAACACGGACGGGATCGTGACCGACACCAAGGGCAAGCTCTACATCACGGACGTCACCCGCAACGGCATCGTGAAGTACGACCCGCGCACCCGGGCGATGTCGCTGATCGCATCCGACGACGGCGTTCAGTGGCCCGATACGCCCGCGATCCTTCCGGGCGGCGATCTGGTTTTCACGTCGAGCGCGCTGAACAACCACTTCGCGGGTTCGGTCAAGAGTGGCGAGGAGCGCTATGAGTTGTGGCGTCTGCCGCTCGACGGCCGGAAGACCAAGGCCAACTGAAAGTACGGGGGCATGGAGGGGTTGTCACCCGCTTCCTGGCGATGACCCGTCCCACGGCGGGCCAATATTGAATACTTTTTATTGCTTCTCGCACACCCAAGGAATAAGCTGCGCACTCGTCTGACGACGAACAAAAATAAAGGAGCAGCGATGATCAGCGTTCCATCGCCGCGCGCCGCGCGCGGGCTTGCATATGCATCCCTGGTGTTCCTGGTGGGGTCCGGCGGCGACGGAGGAGGCGGCGCCAGAGCGCAGGGCCACGATCCGGCGCTGGCGAGCACGTCCGCATCGGCCAACAAGCCGGTGCCGCCGGACGGACAGCCGGCGACCCTCACCAGCCCGTCCCCCGGCACCAAGTTCGCCAGCCGCAGCGCGACCTTCGTCTGGAGCAACACGGGCGCCAACCAGTACGGCTTGACGATCCTGTCGGCCTCTTCGACGACACCCGTGGTGGACACAACGACAAGCGCGACAACGCTGACGGTGACAAACCTTCCCATCGACGGCGCGGGACTCGTGGTCAGGCTGCGCTCCCGATTCAAGGGGAAGTGGCTGCCGGCCAACGAGTACCCGTTCACGGCCGCCGGGTACACGGCAGCGCAATCGACCGCCGCAGTGAAGCCCTGGTCCGATCCGATCGCGCTGCCGCTCGTGCCCGCGTCGGCCGCCAACCTGCCGGACGGCAAGCTTTTGATGTGGGCGGCCCGCTCGCCCACCAGCTTCAGCACGAACAGCAACGAGGCCTACACCTACACCTCGGTGTTCGACCCCGTCACGCGAAGCGCCAGCCCGCTGATGGTCACGGCCACGGGCCACCAGATGTTCTGCCCCGGCCTGAGCATGCTGGGCGATGGCAGCGTGCTGGTCAGCGGCGGCAGCGACGCGGCGAAGACCTCGATCTACAACCCGGCGCTGGGCGGCTGGGTGGCAGGTGCGCAACTCGGTATCACACGTGCCTACCAGGCGAGCACGACGATGTCCGACGGCTCCGTGTTCACAGTCGGGGGGTCGTGGAACGGTGGGCAGGGCGGCAAGTACGGCGAGGTGTGGTCGGCCGTCACCCAGACCTGGCGCACGCTGTCCGGCGTGCCGGCCAACATGCCCGACGCGAGCAATGTCTCGGACCCGCCGCTGGCCGGCCCGGACGCGGCCGGGGTCTACCGGGGCGACAACCACATGTGGCTGTTCGGCGCCGCCAACGGCTGGGTGTTCCACGCCGGTCCCGCGGCAGCGATGCATTGGATCGACACGCGCGGCAGCGGCGCCATCCTGCAGGCCGGTCCACGCAGCGACGACCCCTATGCCATGACGGCCAGCGCCGTGATGTACGACATCGGCAAGATCCTCAAGCTCGGCGGCGCGCCCAACCACGACAGCGGAGACGCCTTCAAGACCGCATACATCATCGACATCAGCGCGGGCGCGCCGACGCCGCCCACGGTGCGCAAGCTCTCGCCGATGGCCTATGGCCGAACCTTTGTCAACAGCGTGGTGTTGCCCAACGGCGAGGTGTTCGTGATCGGCGGGCAGACGCAGCCCGTTCCGTTCTCCGACTCCTACAGCGTGCTGGCGGCCGAGCTGTGGAGCCCGGGGCTCGAGAGCTTCATCACGCTGCCGCCGATGCAGAAACCGCGCAACTATCACAGCGTGGCCTTGCTGCTGATGGACGGACGCGTGCTGGCGGGCGGCGGCGGGCTGTGCGACTGCGCGGGCGACCACCCCGATGCGGAGATCTACACGCCACCCTACCTGCTGACGAGCGACGGTTCGCCGGCACCCCGCCCGGCCATCACGGCCGCGCCGGCCAGCGCCACGTGGGGGAGCCAGATCGCCGTGGCGACCGACCGCGCGGCGGCCCGCTTTGCACTGGTGCGCATGGCATCCGCCACGCACTCGGTCAACACCGACCAGCGTCGCATCCCGCTGTCGTTCACGGGCACGGCAGGCAACTACCAGCTGGCGATTCCGGCCGATCGCGGCACGGTGCTGCCGGGCAACTACATGCTGTTCGCGCTCGACGACGGCGGCGTGCCGAGCGTGGCGCGCACCATCAACATCCGGTAGCAGTGGCCGGCACGCTTCGCAAGCCGAGGCTTTCGATGACGCTGGCGCTGGCGCTCGGAACCGCACTGGCCGCCGGCCAGGCATGGCCCGGCGAGCGTGAGGCCGGCGGGCATTCCTCCGCGGCGCGTGGTGCGCGCCTGTTCGATGGCACCGAGCCACTCGCCGGCACGCTGTCCGGCCACAGCGCGCCGCTGCCGGGCGCAGCGACACGCTGCATCCAGTGCCATGCGGGCCCCGGCAAGTCCACTGCCGCGGTCTCCGGCTTCGCGCCGCCGCTCGACCGGCGCCAACTGCGCGAAGTCTTTCCGCGGCGCGGCGGCCCGCCCGTCGCGTACGACAGCGCATCCTTCTGCCGCACGCTGCGCACCGGCGTCGACCCGGCCCACGTCACGCTGCCCCGAGCCATGCCGCGCTTCGATGCCGACCAGGGCCAGTGCGCGGCCTTGTGGGACTACCTCACGCAGGCCCTTCCCGAATGAACGCGCGTGGCCCCCTCATACCCGCCCGGGCTGCACCCCTCGGGCGCCGGCGCCTGATTGCCGCCGGTGCAATGGCTTGGCTGGGTGTGCCTGCGGCCCGTGCAAACGCCAGCGTCGGCCCCGTGATGCCGGCGGTGTCGGCGCCGGCCTTGCCGCTGCGGCGCCACGACGGCGCCACGCCGGTGCTCGCGGCGCAGTTGCGGGGCGGCCCGACCGCCGTTCAATTGATGTTCACCGGTTGCAGCACCGTCTGCCCGATCCAGGGGGCCTTGTTCTCGACGCTGCAGGCGGCATTGCTGGCCGAGCGCCACACGGCGGTGCGCCTGCTGTCGCTGAGCATCGACCCGCTCGCCGACGACCCCGCCGCACTGAGCGCCTGGTTGCGGCGTTTCGGCGCCAGGCCAACATGGAGTGCGGCGGCGCCGGCCCCCGAGGCGCTCGAGTCGATGTTCTCGCTGTTCACGGGAGGCGCGGCGGCGGGCGACCGCCATACCGGCCAGGTTTACCTGTTCGATCGCCATGCCCGCCTGGTCTGGCGTACCAGCGAACTGCCGCCGGCCGAAGAGGTCATGGCCGGGCTGCGGCAGATCGGTTAGGTTGCAGTTCGCATTCGCGCCCGCGGTCGCGTGGTCCCGCGCGCCAATGCTGACAAGCGAAAGGCGCTCAAAGGCGGCCGCGCTCGGCGTCACGATCACCCGTGCCCGGGAATACCCTCTGTCTCCTCCGAAGTCTTCTTGCCTACAGTTCTTGTATGCAAGACAAGCGTTTGCTTGCATGCAAACCTCAGGCAAAGACAGACAGGAGACTCCATGCCCCGCTTCGCCAAATCGCTTTTCGGTCAGGTGGTCATCGCGCTGGTGCTCGGCGTGCTCGCGGGGCTCCTGGCGCCCGAGTACGCCGTCAAGCTCAAGCCGCTCGGTGACGGTTTCATCAAGCTGATCAAGATGATCATCCCGGTGCTGGTGTTCTGCGTGGTGGTGCATGGCATCGCCGGCGCGGGAGACCTCAAGCGCGTGGGCCGGGTGGGCGTGAAGTCGCTCATCTACTTCGAGGTGCTGACTACCATCGCGCTGGCCATGGGCCTGGTGCTGGCCTTCGTGTTCCAGCCCGGCGCGGGCATGAACGTCGACCCCTCCAAGCTCGATGCGACCGCGATGAGTGCCTATGCGTCGAACGCCGACAAGCTCACGAGCGGCGGCACGATCGACTTCCTGATGAAGCTCATTCCGACCACGGTGGTCAATGCCTTCGCCACCGGCGACGTGCTGCAGGTGCTGCTGTTCGCGGTGCTGTTCGGCTGCGCGCTCACGCTGCTGGGCGATCGCGGCAAGCCGGTGGCGGTGGTGGTCGACGTGCTTTCGCTGGTGCTGTTCAAGATCATGGGGATCATCATCAAGCTGGCGCCGCTGGGCGTGCTGGGCGCCATCGCGTTCACCGTGGGGCAGTACGGCATCGGTTCGCTCAAGCAGCTGGGCATGCTGGTCGCGCTCTTCTACGGCGCGGTGCTGATCTTCGTGTTCGTGGTGCTCGGGCTGGTGATGCGCATGTCGGGCTTCAGCCTGATCAAGCTGCTGCGCTACCTGCGCGAAGAGCTCACCATCGTGTTCGCCACCACCTCGTCGGACAGCGTGCTGCCGCAGATCATGGCCAAGCTGCGCCGCATGGGCATCCGCGATTCGACCGTGGGCCTCGTGATCCCGACCGGCTACTCGTTCAACCTCGACGCCTTCTCGATCTATATCACGCTGGCGGCCGTGTTCATCGCACAGGCCACCAACACACCGATCTCGATGGCCGACCTGCTGACGATCCTCGCGATCGCGCTGGTCACCTCCAAGGGCGCGCACGGCGTGCCGGGCTCGGCCATCGTGGTGCTGGCTGCTACGCTGCATGCCATTCCCGCAATTCCCGCCATCGGCCTCGTGCTGGTGCTGTCGGTCGACTGGTTCATGGGCATCGCCCGCGCGCTGGGCAACCTGATCGGCAACTGCGTGGCGACCGTGGCCATTGCCGCCTGGGAAGGGGACATCGACCGCGAACGCGCGCATGCGGTGCTCAACGGCAGCTATTCGCCCGACGACGAGCCGCTGGCCGAAGCCGGGTCCGTGGTAAACGCTGGCACCGGTACCGCCTCCAGCGCCCACTGAAAAAAGACATGCCTGCCGACGTCAGCCCCACCGTCATTGCCGAACGCGTCGTCGAGGCCATCCTCGCGCAGAAGCTCGCACCGGGCGAGCGGCTCGGCGAGCAGGCGCTGGCGGAGAACTTCTCGGTGAGCCGCACGATGGTGCGCGAGGCGCTGATGCAGCTGCAGGCGCGCGGTTTCGTCGAAGTGCAATCGCGCCGCGGCTGGTACGTGGTGGAGCCCTCGGCCGAAGAGGCGCGCGATGCGTTCTCGGCACGGCGCATCGTCGAGGCGGGCATCCTGGAAGCGAGCGCGGGGCGGCCGCTGTCGAAGGTGATCCGCAAGCTGCGCGACCACATCGCCGACGAGCAGCGCGCCATCGACGGCGCCGACGCCGCCACCCGCGCCTTCCTGCTGGCCGACTTCCACGTCTGCCTGGCCGAGCAGATGGGGCACCAGCTGCTGGTCGACGTGCTGCGCGACCTCACGGCGCGCACCACGCTGGCGGCCACGCTCTACCAGTCGAAGCACGAAGCGGGACAGTCGTGCACGGAGCATCGCGCCATCGTGGCGGCGCTCGAAGCGGGCGACACGGCCAAGGCGCGCCTGCTGATGCTCGATCACATCGGCAATGTCGAGCGTGCACTCGAAGTGGATGCTGCCGCCGAAGCGGACGCGCCAAGCCGCTTGCGCGCCACGCTGGCGCCCGTGGCGCTGCCGCGCACCAAGCGCTGAAGTTGTGCACTATTGCCGCGAAACGCTCTTTATTCGATAGCAGGCAACAACCAGCCCGCCATCGTTTGGGGCGAATCCCGCCCTCGAGTCTGTTGCACTGCGCAAGGGCGCGCCGGCTGACACGGCCGCGGGTTCCCGCTCGGCTACAGTCCGGGACACCTATGAACTCACCCCAACTCCAGCGCGGCGTGTTCCTCGCCCTTCTCGCCGCCGTGACCGTCGCCTTCCTCTGGGTGCTGATGCCGTTCTTCGGCGCGGTGCTGTGGGGCGTGGCGCTGGCGATCCTGTTCACGCCGCTCTACAAATGGCTGCTGAAGAAGATGCGCGGCAAACCCAATTTCGCGGCGCTGTCGACGCTGGCCATCTGCCTGTTCATCGTGATCCTGCCGCTGGCCATGGTGGGCGTTTCGCTGGTGCAGGAGATCGCGCTGGTCACGCAGAACATCCGTTCGGGCCAGATCAACTTCGCGGCCTACTTCCAGCAGATCCTCGATGCCTCGCCGCAATGGCTGCTGAACCTGGTCGAGCGCTTCGACCTCGGCGACATGGCGGCATGGCAGGCGCGCATCTCGGCCATCGCCGGGCAGGCCAGCCAGATCATCGCAAGCCAGGCGCTCGCCATCGGCCAGAACACCTTCGACTTCGTGGTCAGCTTCTTCGTGATGCTGTACCTGCTGTACTTCCTGGTGCGCGACGGCGCGACGCTGTCGAAGACCATGCGCGACGCCGTGCCGCTGGCCAAGCCGCACACGCACTACCTGCTGAACAAGTTCACCACCGTGATCCGCGCGACGGTGAAGGGCAACGTGGCAGTGGCCATCGCGCAGGGCACCATCGGCGGGCTGGCCTTCTGGTTCCTCGGCGTGCAGGGCGCGCTGCTGTGGGCGGTGCTGATGGCCTTCCTGTCGCTGCTGCCCGCCGTGGGCGCAGCGCTGATCTGGGGGCCGGTGGCCATCTACTTCCTGGCCACGGGGCATTTCTGGCAGGGCGGCGTGCTGATCTTCGTGGGCGTGTTCGTGATCGGCCTGGTCGACAACATCCTGCGCCCCGTGCTGG